>Ga0070699_100000015_pt1 | contig 211169 bp, 181 predicted proteins | sample KBSK1503metaG_FD_65473 | JGI IMG/M metagenome (GOLD analysis project Ga0070699, IMG submission 65473) | Corn, switchgrass and miscanthus rhizosphere microbial communities from Kellogg Biological Station, Michigan, USA - KBS K1-50-3 metaG | ecosystem: Host-associated > Plants > Roots >... | reverse complement strand
GGCGATCAACCCTGAAAGCGGGACGATCAACTACACGTACGATGCGAACTCGAATCTTCAGACGAAGCAGGACGCGCGACTCATCACGACGACTTATGCTTATGACGCGTTGAATCGAGTGACGAGCCGCACCTACACCAACGATCCACAGAACACTGCTGCGGTGAGCTACAAATACGACGGGCAATCGCTGCCCACGGGGGCGCCGTCATTCGCGCGCGGGGCCTCAATCGGGCGGCTGGTGGCGGTAGGAAACAATGAGAGGTGTCAGGCTTGAGTTCGTTGACATTCGCTGCGCGACGCCTTAAGACCCGCTGGGGTTGGCGTATTCGACGACCTATGGCTACCACGCGCTGGATGATCTGACTACGTGACGCAAGGAACTCAGACCCTTTCAAGCGCGAGGAGAATATCGGGGCGTACGATAACGCTCATTATTTCGGAGATGCCGCCGGCGTGACACCGCTTTCTGGTGACGCGCCGGTTTGCTTGGGAGTCATAAGCTGTTTATCGGTTCCGGTATTCGTTCTCGAATCGACTCGGGTCAACAGGTGCTCATTCGCATAACGCCCCGACGAGCCGAATCCATTCAAGGGTGTTACTGATCCGATTGTTGATTGAGATTGATGCGTTCGCCGGTTCGCGCCGCGCGATAACACGCGTCCACGAGTTCGACTGATTTGAACCCATCCATCGCGGTCACTGTGGCGGCTGTTCCATTCACGATTGAATCTATGAAAGCGATGTCCTCCTGCGCGTATCCCCACTTCTCCTCTTTGGCCATAAGCTGCATAGTTTGTGTGAGGTGGCGGCCGTCGACCTCGCGGCTTTCGATGATGCTTTCCATCTCGCGAGTCGTGATCGTCGAATGATGACAAAACACCTCGACGCGCTCGAAGGGAAAAAACCAGCTCGCATCGGCCGACGACGCAAGCGTCGCGTGCATCCCGTTTTCAAATCGCAGCAGGGCGGAGAAGTCGTCGATTTCAGGATACTCGTGAGATGAGCCGGCGGCATCGAGGCTTGCGACGTCGCCAAAGAGGAACCGCATCATATCGAATATGTGAATCGTGGTCTCGTAAAGAAACCCCCCGGTGACTTCGGGATCGCCGACCCAAACGGGGTTTATCAACTCGCCGCGGTTCATCTTGACGTGAGCCGAATGCGGCTTCTGTTTCGCGAGCGCTTCCTTGAGCGCCGTGTAGACCGGAGCGAACCGGCGATTGTGACCCACCTGAAACACCGACTTGCTTGCTGTTGCCGCATCGAGAACCGATCGAGCGTCTTCGAGCGACGTCGCCATCGGCTTTTCGCAAAACACGTGCTTGCCCTGCGCGACCGACGCCAGCGCAATGGCGGTGTGTTTTGTATTCGGCGTGGTTATGTAGACCGCATCCACCGCTTCGATGAGCGCTTCGACATTGCGCGCGACCTCGGCGCCGGCCGAGCGAGCGAGTTTCTCGGCGCGTTCGCTTTGGACATCATGCACGTGCGTCACACGCACTCGATCATCGCGCGCAAGCAACCCGGCGTGAACACCGCCGACATAACCGGCTCCAATTATTCCGACTTTCAGCTTTTCCATTTCCATAGCCCGGCAAATCTCAGTTTGTCGCCGGCTCTTGGCCAAGAACCCGGGCGACCGCGGCTTTCGCGTCACGAGCGAGCTCGAGCGGATCACGTTCCCAATACTCCGGCCTGAAAATTTCGACGCTCGTCACCCGATCGTAGCCGATCCGTCGAAGCGCCGCGATTATTTCCCCGAGCGGCAATATGCCGAGCCCCGGAAGCAACCGGTGCCGGTCTTCCAGTTCCTCGCGAGGCCGGTCTTCCGCATCGTTTATGTGAAAGATAAACAGGCGATCAGCATCGAGCGTATCGATCGATTCAATAGTCGAGCCGCCTGCGTAGAAGTGAAAACTGTCGATCACAAGACCGACGTTTGGCCGCGCGACTTCGCGAACTATTTCATGCGCGAGAGATAACGTCTGAACGCTGCAATCCGGCTGCCCGAGGAATTCAAATGCCAGATTCACTCCGAATCCCTGCGCGATGCCTGCGAGTTCTCTCAGTACTCGCACTGATTCTTCGATGATGTCGTGGTGCGTCGCGCCCTCGGGCAAGCGCCCCGGCACGACAACCACGTACGGGCACGCGATCTCTGACGCGATTCTGCATAGCTGTTCACATTCGAACAGTAATTCAGCGCGCCCGTCGCCTGTTCTAAAAGTAATGTGTTCGATCGAGTTGATGCTGTAAGGCTCGATGCGATGTTCGTTGAACAGCGCAGCGAGATCCTCGGTCGTATTATCCTGAAGATACGTTCTGAGTTTGGCGGACCAAATCTCCAGGCAATCAAACCCGGCCTCGCTTGCGACTCGAATATCAGTCGCCAGATCGGTCTTCATTGTTGTGGCGCCGTTTAGTGCGAGTTTCATCCTTCACCGTTTCTCGAAGATTACGCCGGCCTTGATTACTCTGGCGATCTTACGCGTGTTGTTTATGTCGGCAAGCGGATCACCGTCGAGAATCACGATGTCCGCAAGCTTGCCCGCTTCGAGCGAGCCCGTTTCGCGATCGATGCCCACTGCTCGCGCGCCGTTTATGGTGCCGGCTCGCAATGCTTCGATCGCGGGCACTCCAAGCTCGACCATCAGCCGCATCTCTTCGTGCGCGCTCAACCCCGGAGCCTGATAAACCGCGGGAGTGTCCGTGCCGACGATCAGCGTTCCGCCCGCGTCGTAGAATCGCTTAACGAACTGCTGCATCAATGGCCATGCCTTCTTGAACGGCGCCGTATCAAAAGGCTGTTTTTGCAGCCCCTCCCAGTCTTTGATTATTGCGAGCGGCGGACTGGTCGCTACCGCCGCGTCGCGAAACGCATCAGGGTCGCGTGCGAACGCAATGGTGTGATGAATGCTGAGCGTGGGTGAATAAAACACGCGGCGAGAAACCATTTCGCGGATTAACGAGTCGAGCTTCGCCTGATCGGCCTGCGGCCACGCAAGCGAGCTTGCAATCCAGCCTCCCAGAAACGCTTGAGTATGAGCGCTGCGAATCTTTTCGGGATCGGGCACGGCCGCGTCGGCCACGCCGACTAGATGCGTGAGAATGTTTGTACCCGCGAGCACCGCTTCGAGCGCGTTCGTCTTGCCGGTGTGCGAGATCGTACGCAGTCCCTTCTTATGTGCTTCATCGATGGCGGCGCGCAAATCGGCGGGCGAAAGCTGTGCGTGAGTTTTTATCAGGTCCGCGCCGGCCGCTTGGCGCGCATCGACCGCGCGTCGCGCTTCGTCGGGTGACTTGACCGTCTCGCTCGATGGAAAGGCTACGGGCTCGCCGGTGATCATAGGTCCGCACACAAGCATGCGAGGACCTTTAAGGTCGTCCGAGGAGATGCGCCGTTTGAGTTCATACACCGGCGGCAAACTACCAGTGTCGAGGACCGTTGTTATGCCAAACGACAGAAACCGCTCCAACGGCCACGAAGCCTTGCCGTCGTACGCGCTGTGAGTGTGGGTATCGATCAAGCCGGGTATCACAAATTTTCCGCTTGCGTCGATTATTTCCGCCCCTCGAGGGAGGCGAACTTTCGCGCGAGGGCCGACTGTCTTGATTTTGTCGCCCTCGATCAACACCACCGAATCGCGGATAGTCGATTTGCCGTTCACGTCGACGAGCGTGGCTCCGACAATTGCGAGAGTCCGCGCGGCAGGCTTTGGCGCCGGCTTGTTTTGTCCGATGCTCGCTGTTGACAAAAGAACGAGCGTGATAAAAAGGACTAAGAGTTTTCGCATCAATCCTCCAAAAGGATACTTCGGCTAATCGGTCACTTGTCTGGGCGGCCCTCAGTGGCCGCCCCGCTTACCTCAAGGAAGCCACCTGCGAAGGAGGGGCGGTCACGGAGGGCCGCCCATACAAGCTCGCAATTCAATCATGCTTCGTACGCGACAGCGCGTCGCCGGTTGTCGTGTCGAAGAATTCTCCGCGCTGCGCGTCGATCTTCACAAATACGCGACTGTCGATGTCGGCTCGAAAATCCGCGCCCGCGCGCGCAACGATTTTCTCCGCGCCGAGTCGTACAAATACAAATGTCTCGTTGCCCATCAACTCCGTCACGTGAACGACTGCCGGCAGCCAACCGGGGCTCTCGCCGGTTGAAACCTCGATGTGCTCGGGCCTGATTCCGAGCGTCACCCGCTCGTGCCCGCTGAGCCTTGCGAGTTGAGATTCATCAAGCTCGAGCGAGATCGCCTCGCTCGCAAAACGTCGCGCGCCGCGATCCGCTCGCCCTTCGATGAAATTCATGCTCGGGCTGCCGACGAACTCCGCGACGAAGCGATTGGCCGGATGATTGTAGATGTTCATCGGCGTGTCGAATTGCTGGAGCTTGCCCGCGCGCATCACCGCGACCCGGTGCGCCAGCGTCATCGCCTCGGCCTGGTCGTGGGTGACGTAGATCGTAGTGGTGCCAAGCTCTCGCTGTAATCGTTTCAGCTCGCCGCGCATGTAGACGCGCAGCTTCGCATCCAGATTCGACAGCGGTTCATCCATCAGGTAAACGCGAGGCTCTCGGACAACGGCGCGCGCCAGCGCGACTCGTTGGCGCTCGCCCCCGGACAACTCGCGCGGTCTTCTTGCGAGCAGCGCGGCAATGCCCAACATCTCGGCAGTTTGTTTCACTCGTTTGTCGATTTCACTTCGCTCGACTTTTCGAACTCGCAGCGGATACGCGATGTTCTGGGCGATCGTCATATGAGGATAGAGCGCGTAGTTCTGAAACACCATCGCAATGTCGCGATGCTGAGTCGGAATGTCGTTCACTCGCGTGTCGCCGATGAAAATGTCTCCCGAGGTAGTGTCTTCGAGTCCGGCGAGCATCCGAAGCGTCGTCGTCTTGCCGCAACCGGACGGGCCGAGAAGGACTACAAGCTCGCCGTCTTCGCACGCAAGACACAGGCGATCGACGACCGCCGCGTCCCCAAATATTTTTGTGACTTGCTCAAACTTTACGCTCATATCGAACGTGAATGCTGCAGTCTTCGCGCGACAGCTATCAAAGGCTTAGCCAGAGCCGGACCGCTGCCTCGACCTTTTGAAGATGTGCCTCAGTTAATTTGCCAAGCTTGCGGATGTACTTGGCGTGTGGGACTGTGATCAAGTTCTGCGCATCGAAGACACCGGCTCGCAGGAAGCTAACAGGAACTGACACTTCGAATCTGGTTCCTCGCTGCGCCGTGGTGTGCGCGACTGATGTTGCGAGCGCCCGCTCGGTATCAAGCACTGCAAAGCTCAGCACCAAACAAGGCCGCACTTTGGCAGCCATTCCTAGACCTACGAGCCAATCCTCGCCTCGCTCAGGCGTGACCATCGTTTCCTTCGCGCGCCTCAAGTCCAAGGAACAATTCCTCGGCGGCGAGTATCAAAGCGTCGTCTGACAACGGATCGAAATCATACTTGCGAACGCGCCGAAGAATCTCGGCAGTTGCCTCGCGCTTGTCTTGTTCCGGCAGTCGGTCAAACGTCTCCAGCAGGTCTTGAACCGAACGCGTCATCCTATCACCTCGCTTGGGCCATTCAATCTCACCCGGCAGTGATTTGCAACTCCGGCGTCACGCTCTAACCTTTCACCGCGCCAAGCGACAGCCCTCTAACCAAATACTTCTGAACCGCCATCGCAAACACCAGGATCGGAATCATCGCGACCACTCCAGCGGCGCTCATCACCCCCCACTTTATTTCGTACTGCGTGACTCGGCCCGCGATCCCAACCGGCAATGTCATCGACGCGTCCGTCTGCGTCAAAACCAGCCCAAGCAGGAATTCGTTCCACGACACGATCAGGCAGAAAACGGCCGTGGCAGCCAGTCCCGGGGTGACCAGAGGAAGAATAACCCGTCGCAGAGCGCCGAGCCTCGAATCGCCGTCCACCATCGCCGCTTCTTCCAATTCCTTTGGCAGCTCGCGAAAAAAACCTCGCATCATCCACACCACGAACGGCAGATTCAACGCCGTGTACACGATCACAAGCGCCGTGATCGTGTTGAGTAATCGCAGATCGCGCATCATCAGGAACAACGGAACCGCGGTGACGATCGGCGGAAACATTCGAGTCGAGAGAATCCACATAGACAATCGCCTATCGAGTCCCGCCCGCAGCTTGAACCTCGCAAGCCCGTAAGCCGCCAGCGTCCCAAGCGTCACCGCGCAAATCGTCGACAGCGTCGCAACCGTCAAACTCGTGACCAGATATCGCCCGAAGCTTCTTGCGAAGAACGCATCGTAGTAGTGTGCAAACGTCGGCGCGAATCCGATCCAGCGCGGCGGCACCGCGAACTGATCGACTTCGGTCTTGAGTGAAATGCTCAGCATCCAGTAAACCGGCGCAATTGCGATGACGAGCGCCGCCGTCAGCACAACGTACTTTGACCAACCCTTCAGCCTGAACTTCTTCTGACTCACGCCGCCTCCTGTTTTTGAAGCATGCGAATATATCCGACGCTCACGATGTTCGTCAGCAGCAACAACACGAATGACATCGCCGCCGCGTATCCAAAATCAGCAAAGCGAAACGCCGTGCGATAAATGTAGAGACTGACCGTCTCGGTCGAGAACCCCGGGCCGCCTTCGGTGAGGATGAAGATCTGATCGAACACCCGCATCAGGTCCATCGTGCGAAGCAGCAACGCGATCAGTATCGCCGGCTTGAGCAATGGAAGCGTGATGTGACGGAATGTTTGCCAGGCGCTTGAGCCGTCGATGAGCGCTGCCTCGTAGGGTTCCTGAGGGATCGCCTGGAGCCCCGCGAGCAAAACCAAAAACATGAACGGAGTCCATTGCCAGATGTCCACCGCGATCACTGAGGCAAAGGCAAGCAGCGGCGACGCGGTCCAGGTCAATGCTTCGGTGTTCACGCCGGCGCCTTTGAGCGTGCCGTTGACGGCGCCGAAGTCGGCGTTGAGCATCAATCGCCAAACGACTCCGACTACGACGGGCGGCAACATCATCGGAATCAGCAGCCCGCTTCGAAACAGCGTCCTTCCCCGCAGCGGCCGGTCAAGCAGCACCGCAAGCCCGAGCCCAAGCAGAAACTCAAACGTCAGCGCGGCCGCCGCGTAGATAAAAGTGTGAGCGAGCGCCGACAGAAAGAAGCCGTCACTCGCGAGCCTTGCGAAGTTGGTCGCGCTCCAGTGCGCGGCATCACCAGTGCCTGTTTGAAAACTGACCTTGATTGCATAGAACAGAGGATAGATCGAAAGCGCGACGAGCACCGCGATGGTCGGCGCGATCAACAGGTATGGCAATGACGCTTCGCGTCCCTGGCGAGAGATTGAAATGGCGCGACTCCTGATCGACGTTATGATCTATCCGCGGTCATGCTTCCAATTCACTGCGCGTGATTGCGTAATACTCTACATCCGAATTGTAGAAACGAGCTTCCTTCACGTATCGCAGACCGATCTTCTCGATAACAGACTGTGACGCGAAGTTTTCCGGCTGCACGACGGCCACTATACGATCGAGGCCAAGCACTTCAAAGGCATATCGCAATGTCGCGGCCGCGGCTTCGGTCGCGTAACCCAATCCCCAGAACTGCTTGGCGAGGCGATACCCGATTTCGATCTCGGCGGTGTTGTCCAGATACTGCAATCCGCAGAAACCGATCAAGGCATTCGAAGCTTTATCGACGAGCGCCCATAACCCGAAACCGTGTTGAGCCCAGTGATCGAGGATGGTCTCGAGCCGCAGTTCAGTTTGCGCACGCGTCTGGGGCTTGCCGTCGCCGATGTAGCGCATCACGTCGGCGTCGCCGTTTATGGACGCGAATTCGTCGAGATCATCCCGCGCGAAGGGTCGCAAGAGCAGCCGTTCGGTCTCGACGGATTGGATCGACAATACTGGTCACGTCCTTGTAAGGGCGGCCCTCCGTGGCGGCCCCTTACTCAACCGAGGAGAACCTCGGTGCGCAATGACGGGCGGCCAGGGAGGGCCGCCCTTACAAGCTATCTACTTGTTTCGCGCCACTATTTTCGCGATCTCGGCGTTCGCCTGATTCATCGCTTCTTCCGCCGACAACTCGCCGCTGTTCGCTCGCGAGATGAATATTCCAAAAACATTTTCGATTTCATTCCACTGCGGAGTGCGAGGGCGGGGCTTGGAACTCTCAAGCGAGCGAAGCTGAGCCGGATACGACGGGAACTTCGCCAGCAGCTCCGCGTCCTTGAACACAGAGCGCCTCGTCGGAGGGTTGCCGGCGAGCGCAGACTTCTTCATCTGCTCGGCGGCAGTTGCCCACACAAGAAAATCGAAAGCGGCGTCGGGGTTCGTCGAGCCTCGCGGGATCGCGATCAACCAGTTGCCTATTTCGGCACGTCCTTCGCTCTTTGCGCCGGGCATCACGCCGAAGCTCATCTTGCCGGTGACTTTTGATTTTGCCGGATCGCTGAACGCGCTGATCCACGCGGGCCAGTTGATCGACATCGCCGCCGTGCCTTGAAGCAGGTGCGCCGAAACCTCACTCGCGTTGAAGCTCGAGTAACCCGATGGCGCGTACTTGCCCAACTCGAGCATGAACTTCAACGCGTTGACGCCTTCCGGACTGTTAACCGTCGGCCGGCCGTTTGCGTCAAACATCTCCGCGCCGAACGACCAGAAGATCGGCATGAAGTCCGTAACCGAAGAGTTGCCCCGCGCCGCGCGCATCACGTAACCGTAGACTCGCCCGCCGCCCGGCGCGCCCGTCCGCTCGCGCTCGTCGATTGTCTTTGCCGCAGTCAGCACATCGTCCCACGTCGCGGGCTCTTTCAAATTGTGTTTTTCGAAAAGGTCTTTGCGGTAAAAGAACAACTGCGAATTGCCGACGTAGGGCAGCGCGAGCAGATCTCCGTCTTCATAAGGATACTTGCACACTGACAGCGACGAGCCAACGAAGTCATCACCCGGCCCTGCGAGCACCCGCTTTTGATAAGCAGGAGCGAGGTTCGCGAGACGATTCTCACTCGCGAATCGTGGGAACCAGGGATCATCGAGCATGATCAGATCGTAAGCGCCGGTCCCCGCGCTCAAATCGATCAGCTCTTTTTCAAACAGGTTGTCGTAGGGGAACTCTGCTATGTTTATGTGCACGCCGTTCAGGGCTTCGTAATCGAGCGCGGCCTGTTTGAGCGCATCTCCTTCGACGCCCGACACCACCGCAAGCGATAGTTGCTTCGCGCCGTTTCGCTTGCACCCTGCGAGTGAGAACGTCGCGCAAGCGATTGAGCTTGCAAACAACGCCACCGAAATAAGCCTGAGTATTTTTCGCATAAGTTGATCGTCGACCAGTTGTGCGGCCCCGGCTATCGCCGCGGGCGAACAGCATTCGTGTTGGCAATCGCTTTGGGTTCCTGTGGCAACGACGCCGATCCGCTCAACACCTCCGAAAAGGACTTGAGAATCCCGGCGAACATATCTATTGCCTGCTTTGCTTCCTGACTCGAAACCTTTTTCATCCCGGCCGGCACGTCGAAGATCGAGCGATCCGGGTTGAGCTGGACCTCGCGGCCTTCGACGATGATGCGCAGCGGCTTACCGGAAGCCGGCGTCGTATTGACCTCGGCTCTCACCGGCAATCCCGTCTCGATGTCTACATAGATCGCACCGTCTTCGGTTTGCGACTCGCTCTTGAATCGGAATTTTCTCGCGCTCCTGCCGTTGACCAGTTCGACGCCCATAGCTTCAGCGCGAGCCCGAGCCTTTAGCTGATTGGCAATCGCGCTCGGAGTCATCGCGCGCCCTACTTGAAGTCCAAGATCATTGGGATTGAGTTCCACATACTGTTTTCGATCGGAGAGAATCAGATACATCAAGCCGGACTTTTCAAGATAAACCACTTGCCCGAGCGGGGCCGGCAACGAAAACGTCCAGCGCCTGTCCGCGTCGAACTTTGTGAAGCCAAATTGCAACGTCGGCATGCTCGACGGCTCGCTGTTGATCTCCTGAGCGCTGATCGTCATCGATAAGCTGAAACGATCGGGGTCTTTTATGTCGACGATTGAGGCAGGCCCGCTCCCGCGCGAGTCGGGAGTCGCGCCGCCATTCTTGTTTGCGGATGTTGATGACGAATTGGCGTTTCCGGCTCGTGGTTGATTGCCGCACGATGCCGCAAAGCACGCCGCGAACGTCAGGAACAGAAAGGCAGTCAATCGAAATCCGCGAGGCCCGGCGATCCTCGAACTCATCCATTCCCCCTTTCGTGCGATGCAATGCTACTTTGAGGACGCGTTGCGGGCAAGCGAGCACGGCGGAACTCGCTTGATCTAAGCACGCTATTGAATCAAGAAAACTATTGAGTCGATGGAGTTTTGACTTATTCTCAAGTGGAGGCCAGTTAAGGCCTTTTGTGCCCCTGCGCGATCCGAGTCCTCATCCAACTTTCTCGTTGCTCAGTATTTCATCTCGAGGTGACCAGTATGGCGTTCCGTCTTTCATCGCCGCTCAAGGGATACGTTATCGCACTATGTGTATCGGTCATGGCCGCCGCGCTTCCCGCGGGCAGCGGGCTGGTTCGGCGCGCGGAATCGAACAGCGTCCAGGCTCCGGGAGTCATAACCGGACAACCGGGATCGTTGAGTTCGGTGATTTATCAAACCGAACGCGGAATCGGATGCCGCGGCGCTTCCCTAGCCGAGCAATCGCTTGTTGCGTCGCGAATGCCACGCGAGGGGCTTCGTGAGATCGGCCCGCCGCGGCTTCAGAGTGACGATGGGCTGCACATTGTTCTTCGCGCCACAGCGGCGCTCGACGGGAACCCACAGGCCAAGGCTGCTTTTCTGCGAGCGGCCGCGGCATGGGAAGCGCGCATCGCGGATTCGACCACGGTAATCATCGATGCCGATTTCGGACCCACCTGGTTCGGTCACGATTTCCCCGAGGGATCCCTCGGAGTTTCAAACCCGCAGATGCTCATCGCCTTCAACTACTACGTCCCGATTCTGTTGCAATTGATCTACAACGCGTCCAATTCCCAGGAGGCCGCGCTCTATCAGGCTTTTTCATTTAATCCGGTGCCGACCGATCTCGGGCCTACGCAAAACGTTCTGGCGCCGTCGGCGTTATTCAGAACTCTTGGCCTGATCAACGCGGACCCCGGGGCGGACCCGGCGCATTTCGGCGCGCCGCCCGCCATCGCGTTCAATTCGAACATGAGTTTCGACTTTGATCCGAGCGATGGAATCGATGCCGGCAAATACGATTTCGAAGCCGCGGTCACACACGAAATGGGTCACGTGCTTGGATTTGTCTCGGCGGTCGGGCAATGCGAGTTGAATCCCGATTGCGACCTGGCCGTCACGATGTGGGATTTGTTCCGAGTGCGGCCCGGCGCGTCGCTCGACACATTTGACGCGGACACGCGCATCTTGACGGCGGGTGGCGCGCAGGTGTTTTTCGACGGCGCCAAAGAATTGCAGCTTTCAACGTCGCTGCCCGACACCGGCGCCGGAGACGGATTGCAGCCGAGTCACTGGCGCGACGATTCGATAGTCGGACAGCGAATCGGAGTGATGGACCCCACTCTGGTATCGGGCGCGCGGCAGACGATCACGATGAACGATCTGGCGGCGCTCGACGTCGTCGGATACACGATGCGGCCTTTTGGGAACAATCGGCCGGTTATCGGCTCGCTGTCGGCCGATCTGAGAGGAGATGTGTTATCGCTTACAGGCGTGGGCAGTGATGCCGACGGCGATGTTATGCAGGCTCAGACAACTTTCTTTGGTGAGGACGGCCGCTCGCTGGCACAGACGGCGCCGTTCCCGCTGGACTTTGGAGTCACGACGACTCTTGCGATCAAGCTGGGATTCACAGGTATGAGCGGCCTCGCCGAAGCGACTTCAGTTAGCCTGGTATTGATCGACAGCCGCGGGAATCGAAGCGCCGCGGTGACCGCCGACTTCAGCGCGGCCGATGCGGGCGGCGCAAAGCTCACGTCGGCTTCTTACAGCGATGGATTGTTGAAGATAAAAGGCAAACGGCTGTCGAGCGACATGCAAGTGGAAATCAACGGAGTGATCGTCCGAGCGAATGTGAATTCGCCGTCGCAAAAGAAACTGAACGTCGCGGGGTCGGCGGCTGACTTGAGGATTCGCTCCGGCTCGAATCGGATTCGAGTCATAAGCGCCGCCGGACAACGATCCAATATTCTCGTAGCCGGTTTGTAACTGACATCGAAGACATTGGGCAGCGGACAGTGGCAGTCATTTACAATTTGCGATTGCCGATTGCGGATACTTTTCTACATATCGGCAATCGCAAATCGAGAATCGGCAATTCGTTCATTCGCATCGCAGCGCTACCATAGGATCGACTCTCGAAGCTCGCCTCGCCGGAATCCAACAGGCCAGAGCCGACACCGCGATCAGCAATGCCGCCACGCCCGCAAAAGTAGACCGATCAGTTGTGCTCACTTCGAACAACAGGCTCTCCAGCACAGGTGTAAACGCGAACGAAGCCGCCAGGCCGATCGCCACTCCGATCAATGCCAACACCATGCCTTCAAGGATCACCAGCTTGCTCACATTGCGAGTTTGCGCTCCCAACGCCATCCGAATGCCGATCTCGTGTGTGCGCTTTGTCACCGAATAAGAAATCACACCGTAGATTCCGACCGACGCCAGCACGAGCGCCAACGCCGCGAAGATTCCAAGCAGCAAAGTGCGAAACCGAGGCTGCGCGACAGACTGCGCGAGAAGCCGATCCATCGTCGCTACATTGGCGATGGGCATGTCCTTATCCAGCGCCCAAATCTGCTCTCGGATGGCGGGCGCCAGATCGGCTGGATTGATCGGAGCACGGACCACCAGAAACGCCGCGCGCCAGGCATCCTGAGCGAGCGGAGTGTAGTAAGTGGGTTCCGGCTTGGCGTCGAGGCCCGAATACTTGAGATCGCCGACCACTCCGACGATTTCCATCCACGGGTTGCGTGGCCGGCCCGCGCCCCCAACCTTTAGCCGTTTGCCTATCGGGCTTTCGTCAGGAAAATATCGCTCTGCCAGGGTCTGATTGATGATGACAACGAGCGGAGAACCCTGCTTATCCGTTGCGCTGAAGCCCCTCCCTTGAAGGAGCGGGACTCCAAGCGTGGTGAAGTACTCGGGACTCGCGAGCACGATTGGAACGATCGGTTCGCTCGCTCCGGACGGCCACGGTTTCCCTTCAATCGAAAAGCTATCGCTCACCTCGAGATGGTCCGGAGGAAGACTGATGCTCAAGCCTGCCGCTTCGACCCCACGCACCGCCGTGACTCGTTCGATGAGTTGCCGGTAATAGTTGGTTACCTTTTCGTCGCTGTCGTACTTCGCCCGCGGAAGCGTGAGATGCATTGTCAGGATGTGATCGGGTTTGAATCCGGGACTGACACTTTGCAATCTCATAAAGCTCCTGACCATCAGCCCGGCGCCGACCAGCAGCATCAGCGAGAAGGCAATTTCGGTTACGACGAGCGCACTTCGCAATCGACGTCTGCCGGAGCCTTCGCCGCCGCGGCCGCCTTCTTTGAGCGACTCGTTGAGAATGAGACGCGAGCTCTGAAGCGCCGGCGCGAGACCAAAGATCAGACCGCAAACCAGCGCTGCCAGCATCGTAATTCCGAGCACCCGGCCATCGATATTGATCTCTTGCAAGCGCGGGAAGTCGGCGGGGCTCAGCGCCACGAGAAGACGAACTCCCCAGATCGCGAGCGGCAAGCCCACGGCCGCTCCAACGGCCGCGAGCAATAGGCTTTCGGTGAGCAACTGTCTAAGCAACCGGGCGCGGCTCGCGCCCAGGGCGATTCGCACCGCCATCTCTTTTTCACGAGCTGTCGCGCGTGCAAGCAGCAAATTCGCGATGTTCGCGCAGGCGATGAGCAACACAAAAAACACGGCGGCCGATAGCACAAGCAAGGCTGGGCGAATCTTTCCGACGATTCTTTCTGTTAACGAGATCGACGTCCACGTCCAGTCCCTGTTCGCGCTGTTGATCTGGTCCTGCACTCGGCGTGCGATCATATCCGTTTCGCTTTGAGCCTGCGCGAGTGTCGCTCCAGGACTGAGCCTTCCGAGTCCCCACATATAATAAGGTCCTCTCCGCGTGGCGGTTAATCTTTCAGCCGCCCAAAGCTCTGTGTCTTTTTCGGGAAACAAAAACCCCGGAGGCATAACGCCGATGATGGTGAACGCCCGAGAGTTGAGGGTTATCTGTTGATCGATCACGTTCGGACTTGAGCCGAGATAACGTCGCCAGAATCCGTCGCTGATGACGACTGTCTGCGGCGTGTTGGGCAGATCCTCTCCGGGCAAAAAGGCGCGGCCCATTGCGGGTTGAATTCCAATGGTGGAGAAAAAATCAGACGTCACCCAGGCGCCCTCGATCTGCTCGGGAGATTCACCGCCGGTGTAGTTGAAGCGGTTGGAGGAGAAGGCCGCGATGCTTTCGAAGACATGGTTTTGAGATTTCCAATCGAGAAAGTCGGCCTCGCACAGCGGTGTCTTTTCCTGCGCGGCCTGCAAGCTGATTCCGTTGACCATAACGAGGCGGTCCGGCTCGGGATACGGCAGGGGTCGAAGGAGCACGCCATTGACAACGCTGAAGATCGCGGTGTTAGCCCCGATGCCAAGCGCCAGAGTAATAACAGCGATCACGGTAAAGCCGGGACTGCTTCGCATCGAACGCGCGCCGTACCGCAGGTCTTGCCACAGATCTCCGATCACGTTCTTTCTCCTTGTCCCCAGAACAACGGGTTCACGCGATACTCTGCGCTCGACTCGCCGAAGCTCGCGGGCTAGTAGTTCGCTCCCGCTCAGCTCCGCGAGTACCGACCGAAAGCATTCTTCCGGAGTTGAACCGCCCGCAAGCAACTCTTTGCATCGATCATCGAGGTGCTGTGCCAGTTCCTCGACTATCTCGGCCTCGCGAGTCGGCTCGAGTTTCAACTCAGCCAACCGGCCTCGGATTTCAGGTTTCCAGTCCATAATATTTGCGATTGGCGATTGCCGATTGCGGAATCCTTTCTACAAATCGGCAATCGCAAATCGGCAATCGCAAATCAAATCATTCATACCGCAGCGCAACCATAGGATCGACTTTCATGGCTCTTCGTGCCGGGATGTAGCAGGCCAACAGCGCGACAGCGAGGAGCAGAAGCGGCGCGCTCGCGAGCGTCACCGGATCCGACGGTCTTATCTGGTACAGCATACTTTCCAGGAAACGCCCGATCGCCCACGCGCCCGCAAGCCCAACCGCGGAACCCGTGGAAGCCAGGAGCATTCCGCGCCCGATGATCAACCGAAACACGTCGCCCGGCCGCGCGCCCAGCGCAAGCCGCACGCCTATCTCGTGAGTCCGCTGCGAAACCAGATAAGCCATCACGCCGAACAGTCCTACGCAGGCCAACAACAGCGCGATCGCGGCGAACGTACCGAGCAGGAACATCGTGAAGCGTCGCGACCCAAGCGAGTTTGTCAGCAGTTCATCGACCGTCCGGACATCGTAGATCGGGACGTTTGGATCGATCGATCCGAGTGTGCTCCTTATCGAGGACACTTGAGAGGCCGGTTCGCCGCTTGTGCGGATCACCAGGTTCATCGGGTTCCAGGTCGCGGCGAACGGTGTTGAGGCGTACACCATCGGAGCCGGATCCGAGTCCAGAGCCAGACTCCTGACCTCCCCCGCTACTCCCACAATCGTGAAAGGTTTCTTACCGAAACTCAAAATCGTTACCGGCTTGCCGATCGGGTCTTCACCGGGCCAATACTGTCGAGCCATCTGTTCGCTTATGATCGTCACCGGTTGTGAGGCCCCGTTGTCGCGCTCATCAAACTCCCGGCCTCTTAATGGAATCCCCAACGTTCGAAAGTATCCTGGGCTGACGATTCGCCAGTCTGCCGAAGACTGGGTTCCATCGGCCGCCGCGGGCCTGCCGTCGACCTGGATCTGAGTCGCCGTATTCCCGCCGCCCAGCGGCACACCGCTGGTCACCGCGACCGCCTGAATTCCGGGCAGCGCACCCGCCTCGTCGAGAAAGCGTTTGTAAAATCCCCACGCCTGCGGGTTCTCAGCGTAGCGGTTGCGGGGAAGGTTGATTCGCATAGTGAGAAGGTGATCCGATTTGAATCCGGGATTGACATCCTGAAGCCTCCAGAAACTGCGAAGCAGCAACCCGGCCGAAATCAGCAGCGCCACTGAGAGCCCGACTTCGACAGTCACAAGCGCGCTTCTGATCCGTTGGCGGACCTTGCCTCCGGTGACTGATCTTCCGCCTTCCTTGAGCACCTCATTCAGACTCGTACGCGCTGCGTGAACCGCCGGAGCCAGACCGAAGAGCACTCCGGTGACCAGCGAAATCAGCAGCGAGAATCCCAGCACCCGTCCATCCATTGAAAGCTCGTCGAGCCGTGGCACGTCTCCAGGGTTTATTGACCTCAAACCTTTTGTTGCCAGCCACGCTACGCCCAAACCCGCGACTCCCGAGATCATCGCCAGCGACAACGCTTCGACCAGCAACTGAGAACCAATTCGCAAGCGGCTCGCCCCGAGCGCGATTCGAATCGAGATCTCCCTCTGTCTGGCGTTAGCGCGCGCAAGCATCAGGTTAGCTACATTGCTGCAAGCTATCAGAAGGACAAAGCCGACCGCACCAAGGAACAACAGCAGGGAACGCCGGATCGGTTCGGGAATCATCCAGTCGTAAAAGCTTTGACCCGATACCAGCCATCCCTGATTGCTTTCGGGATACTGCTCGGCGAGCCGTCCTGCGATGGTGTTCAGATCGGCAAGACCTTGCTCTCGGGTAACGCCTTCTTTGAGCTTGCCGATGACGAGCAGCCGATGGTCTCCGCGCGACCGCGCAGGGTCGGGCGCCAACGGCATCAGGATCTCGTAGTTGCTGGCGGTCACCCACCCGAACGACTCAGGCAGCACTCCGACGATCGTATAGATATTGTCATTGATCGTGAGGGTCTTGCCCAATACTTCAGGGTCCCCGCCAAAGCGCTTCTGCCATGATCCGTATGTAATGATGACGACTCGAGTGTTTCCGCCGGGCTTGTCTTCTTCCGGAAGAAAGTTGCGTCCCATCAACGGAGTCGTTCCCAGCACTGTAAGAAAATCCACGGTAACCGCCGAGCCGCGGACAACCTCGATCTCGCCAGCCGTTCCGAGACTTATACTGACACCATTGGTCGCTGCAATCGCGGTAAACGACTGGTTCTGATCTCTCCAGTCAAGGAAGTTTGGATGCGAGACCGAGAAGGTGGGCCAACCGCGTTCGGGATTGCTCTCGTTGAGGCGCACCAATCGGTCCGGATCCTTAAAGGGAAGCGATCGCAACATCACCGCGTTCACGACGCTGAAGATCGCTGTGTTCGCTCCAATTCCCACCGCGAGCGTCAACACCACGACCGCCGAAAAGCCGGGATTCTTGCGAATTAGCCGAAGGCCGTAGTTTAGATCCTGCCAAAGATTTCCAAGCATGTTCCTTCTCCTGTTTCCCAACGCTAGGGCTTCCGTATTGTTTTGCCGCTCGAGCCGATTTAGTTCCCTTACGAGCGACTGAGAATCACTCAGCTCTGTCCGAACCGCGCAATCCGCCTGTTCAGGGGACACGCCGCCGGCCAACATCTCCTGGTAGCGATCATCGAGGTGCTGAGCAAGCTCCTCGACCACTTCATTTTCGCGGAGCGGCTGGATGTTGAGGCTTGCGAGCCGCTTCCGAATTTCCGGCTTCCATTCAGGCACCCTCGGCCTCCGTTATGCGATTGATTGCAGCGACGAATTCCGCCCAGCCGCTTCGCTGCGCAGCCAAGACCTTGCGGCCGTCGCGAGTCAGTTTGTAGAAACGCCGGCGACGCTGCCCCGCCTTTTCAACCCAGCGGCCCTGAATCCATCCGCGCTTTTCCAGGCGGTACAGCAGCGAATAGAGCGATGCTACGTTGAATGTCAGCACCCCGCCCGAACGCGCCTCGATTAGCTTGCTGATTTCGTAACCGTGCCTCGGCCTTGTTTCAACCAGGGAAAGAACCAATAGCTCCGCGCTGCCCTTCTTCAATTCGCGATCGAGCTTCCTTGAGTCTATATATGACATAGCGACATATTACGTAGGCGTATACGCCTATGTCAAAGTAATTCTTACAAAGTTGCCAGGGAGTGCGCGGGACGTTTTGTGAGTTAAGAATTCAGCCGTGCACTGCTGCACACGGTGGCTCGGGATGATCTGTCAATCCGTCGAAGGCGCAGGCCCGACTCGGCCCGCGCCGGCGGACTTAGGCGTTGGTTAGGAGTTTTGTCTGAGGCTCGTTCGGCCAAACCTACTGATGATTGTTACCGATCTGCTTCAACAGTTCTTTGACCGCCGTTTCAAGCTGTAGGTCGTGGCCCGCGTAGCTTTCTCCAATCGGCCTCACGACCGGCACGTCCACGGGGCGCGGCGCCAGCTCCATCAACTTGCCATCCGCTGACTCGATCCTTATGAACGGCAAGCGAATGTTCGTCCCGTCAATCAACGTCGCGCCCGATGTGTAAATGATCCAGCCGCCAGTAGGCTCGCCGACGACTTTGCCGAGCTTGAGTGCGCGATAGCCTTCGGTGAAGTCTTCGGCGTCCGAGAGCGAATGCTGATTGGTGACAAGGATCGTCGGAGCTTCGAGCGATCGCTGCCCCAGCACTGTGCGAGCGGGCGCCGGCGGGAATCCCCGGCGCGTCATTATCATGTAGCCGCGCCGCGCCAGCACGTCGAGCGCGTACGCGTTCACGAAGCCCCCGTTGTTGTTCCGAACATCGACGACCACGCCTTCGCGCGATTGATTCTCGGTATCGAGATCTACAAACAGTTGCGCGAGCGATCCCGATCCCATATCGAACATATGAACATATCCCAATCGCCCGCCGCTGATCTTCGCGACGTATTCGCGATTCTTCTCGACCCAGCTTCGATAAAGCAGTCCCTTCTCGGTTGCGGTGTTCGAGGGCCGCACGGCTACCTCGCGTTTGCCGGCGCCGTCCGCCGATGATGCGATCTGAAGCGTTACACGTTTTCCGATTTTGAAGCCGAGCAGTTCGTCGAGATTCGTGTGCTGAGCGATCTGGTTTCCATCGACGGAGATCAGGTAGTCACCTGGTTTGATCCCCGCAAGCGCGGCCGGACCGAGTGGGATCACTTCGGTCACTCGCAACCGTGCCGAGGTTTCATATTCACCTCGGTCGAATCTAAGCCCGAGTTTTCCCGTTGAAGCTTGATTCGCCGAGAACGGAGCCGACACTCCGGAGTGCGAGGCGTTCAACTCGCCGACCATCAGCGACAGAATCCTCCGCATCTCGTCCGCGGTGCGAGCGCCTTCGATGCGCGGCGCGTATTCGGCGCGCACGGCTTGCCAGTCGACTCCATGAAATTTCGGATCGTAAAAACTGTCGCGCAAATAAGTCCACGCCTGATTGAATGCCTCGGTTTTCTCGCGCGCGAAATCAACGTCCATCTCGGCGCTGACTGCGAGCGGACGCGGCGTGCGCGACTCGAGAGGCACTACGTTGATGCGACCCTGCTCGAGATAGAAAACTTCTTTGCTGTCCGGTGAAAACTGGGCATCGGTTTTGAAACCCGGCGTCGAAGTGAGTTGTCGAGCGACGGCCGGTTCTCGCGCCAACTCATCGAGCGAATAGATGTACAGATTCTGCTGACCCGCGGCGGACGCGATCATCAACAGCCATTTGCCGTCTGGGCTGATCTCCTGATACCCGGCACTCACGCCCACAGGCAAAAGACTGAGCCGCTTTCGAATATCGTCCAGAACGATCTCGACCGGCTTAGCCGCCGGCTTCTTGTCAGTTGAGGTTGATGCAGGCGCAGCCGCTTGAGGTTCAGTTGGCCGAACGTCCGGCGCGGGTTGAGGTCGAGAGGGCCTCGGCGATTCTTCTTTGAACAGATCCCGAAACTGATCTTCGCGAAATCGCGGCGTGCGAGGGATCAAATCAACTCGCGCGACTTGGCTGTCTTCGGTGCGCTGGGCGGTGTCGAACAGAATGTACGTACCGTCGGGGCTCCAGGAGATCGTGCTGTTGAATACATTCGCGAGAAAGCTGATTTGTTTCGACTCGCCGCCCGCGGCCGGAACTACAAAAACATTCGAGAACGATTTGCCGGTGACCGATGAGTACGCGATCCACTTGTTGTCGGGAGACCAGACGAACGCACGCGTCGAATTGAGAGGCGGGCGCTCGAAAACCCCGCTCGCCAGCATTCGCTCCTGTTTTGAATCCAGGTCCAATGCTCGAAGCTCGTGTGCGTTACGCTCAAACGCGATGCTCTTTCCGTCTGGCGAAAATGCGGGCGCCGAATCGTCCGCCGCGTCTCGCGTCAACTGACTCTCGGTGTTCGACGTGAAATCGTAGAGATAAATGTGAGGCGTGCCGTCGCGATCCGACGCGTAGGCGAGTCTTCGGCTGTCGGGCGCCCACGCGATTTGAGATTCAGCGGCAGGACTGTTGGTGACTCGTGCAGCATCGCCGCCGTCCTTGGCCGACGCAGCGAAGACTTCGCCTCGCACGACGAAGGCGACTTTCTTGCCATCGGGCGAAAGCGCGAGTTCCTGAATCTGATCCGTAAGCCGCAGATGCTCGACCGAAGGACCGGTGGGCGCGCCCCGGCGAGTGATGGGCACTTCGCTCGCCTGGCCTGAGGCGGTGTCGAGTTTCCAAATCCCGAAGTTGCGCTCGAAGACGATCGTGCGGCCGTCATAAGAAATATTCGGCCACAGCACGCGCCCGTCTTTGAACTTCGTCACCTGTCGGGCCTCTGCGATTCGTCCGCGATCTCCGCGGCTCTGGGGCGAATCGGTGTTGGACAACCAGATATTCTGAGCGCCGCTTCGATCCGAAACGAAGTAGAGGCTCTTGCCATCCGCACTCCACAACGGCCACATATTCTTCGAGCCGGCCTCGGTGATCTGCTCATAACTCGAAGGATCGCCCGCGCGCACAGTCCAAATCTCGCATTCATCGAGATGCGAATGACCCTTACGCCACCACTGTCCGAATGCGATTCCGCGCGCGGTAAAGGCCAGAGTCTTCCCGTCGGGCGAGGGCGCCGAGAAGTACTCGCTGGCGTAGCGATCGGCGCTGACCTGCATAGGAGTGCCGCCGTCAGCGCTCACGCGAAAGAGATCATTCATCCCGGATATGTCGCGGCTCGACGAGGTGAAGTAGATCCACTGCCCGTCGCGCGACCACGCGTCGAGTTGTTCGGTGCCGTCATCAAACGTGAGCCTTCTTATGTCGCCGCTATCAAAACTGAGCACATAGATATCGCCGCCGCCGGTGCGATTCGAAATAAAAGCGAGCTTTCGGCCGTCGGGCGAATAGAGCGGTCGCGATTCATTCGCTGGATGCGAGACGAGCAATCTCGCTTCACCGCCCGCTGTGGGCACGGTCCAGATATCTCCGCCGGAGACAAACGCGATCTCGGAGCGATCGGGTGAGATCGCCGGCTCGGCGAAGCTTGGAATCGAATTGGGTGTGGCCTTGTTTGTTTGTGCCGTGGCGAGCACCGCTCCGGTCATTGGCAGCGTCGACAGTAATGCGAGCGTCAAAACGAGCGCTTTTTTGAAACGAGTCATATCGGTCTCCGAAGATCAGTTGAAATAATCCGCCTTTGGGAAAGCTACATTAGCACTCGCGAGGGAAACTGAAAACCGTGTCTGGATTGTGTCAAAACTTGACAAGAAAAATAGACGGTCGATATAGTGAGGTCACTGCTGGGAGGTCGTTCAACGGTAGGACAGCAGACTCTGACTCTGCTTATCGGGGTTCGAATCCCTGCCTCCCAGCCAAAAGCCTCTGACTGAATAAATTCCAAATCTTACAAACCAATTTTGATTAGCAGATCAATGGTTGAGCGAGTTGTTTCATTATTGAAAAAGAGCATTTGATAAGCTCATTTGAGGCTTTGGGTCCCAACTGCAATCGGGTGGCCACGGGTTAGGAGTATTTCATCAGTAACCGGATCGAGTGAACGAGGGGCTCAGCCTTTGTTCGAGACGTTTGCGACCGCGCGCGAGGCGTGACATCACAGTCCCCACCGGAATTTCCGTCACGTCTGAGATCTGTCTGTAGGATAACCCTTCCAACTCTCGCAGCACTATCACCTCTCGAAACTCGGCAGGCAATTCCTCAATGGCTTGTCTGACCAACTGACTGTTTGCCTTGTGCAGCAATTGGACCTCCGGGTTCGGGTGATCCTCCGGCTGGCCATGTGACTCTTCATCAAAAGGGATTTCCTGATCAGACGCTCGATTCCGCTGTCGCCAAGTGTAGAAGGTGTTGCGCACGATCGCGAGCAACCAGGGTCTACTGTCGCTACCGTGAAAACTGCGGAAATGCTTGAGGGCGCGCAGGTAGGCCTCCTGTACCACGTCTTCAGCATCCGTTGCATTGCGAGTGAGCCAGCGGGCCACATTGTATGCAGCATCAAGATGCGATAAGAGTTCTTCCATGTTCTCCCTCTTAACAATCGCTCCCACCGCCCACGTAGTGCTCGGCTAGCGTTGGATAAGCACCGTTGCTATGGCCGCGCTGAGCGGGCGTCGCGAAGCCAGCAGTGTCACTCGGGTGGCCAGGTACCTCAATGCAGGGGGGGTGATACGCGGGTGATATGCGGGTGACTCGGCCCGCCGCGTTCATAAGTGGTGAAAACGCGTAGGTGCGAGGGGCCGGTGATTGATGCGCGCTGGTCAGGGTGATAGAATCGCGATGCTTACGAGACGTCGGACGGGGACGGTAGTTGCTACGTGTTCTCCAGGGCGACGACTTCTCGCGAGGAGAGGCTTGGAGAATGAGCCAGCCAATACCCACCTCCCGTACCATTCATTTCGAGAATTTCGAATTCGATTTTCGGTCGGGTGAACTTCGCGAGAATGGACAGAAGGTCAAGGTGCAAGGGCAACCAGTTCAAATCCTCGCGATTCTGCTGGAGCAACCTGGGGAACTGGTGACGCGAGAGGAGCTCAAGAACAAGCTATGGCCAGGCGATACGTTCGTGGACTTCGAGCACAGTCTGAACGCCGCCGTCAAAAGACTGCGGCAGGCTTTACACGATTCCGCTGAAAACCCCCGATTTGTCGAAACGCTCTCGCGACGAGGCTATCGATTTATCGCAGAGGTGGCCGCGGCCGAGGGCACTCGTGTTGGTATCCCAGAGCCCGCGACTGACAATGTTCTAGCGGAAGACGATCGCGAGCTTGAGGTTGCTGCGAAGACCGCCCGAGTCGATTATCTGCCCCGGCCTGTTGCGTGGAAGATATCGGTTCTGGCGCTGCTTGTGATATCGATGTTTGTCGTAGTCTGGGTATTCCGCTCACGGAGCGTCCCGGCACCTGCCATTCGATCCCTGGCAGTGCTTCCACTTGAAAGCCTCTCCGATGATCCATCTCAGGAATACTTCGCCGACGGCATGACCGACGAGTTGATCACTGACCTGGGACAGATCAGCGCACTACGAGTGATCTCGCGCACCTCGGTAATGCAGTACAAAGGCGTGCGAAAACCGCTGCCGCAGATTGCGCGCGAATTGAACGTCGACGCCATAGTTGAAGGCACAGTATTGCGCTCAGGGGACCAGGTTCGAATAACGGCGCAGTTGATCCAGGCGAGCGATGACAGGCATTTGTGGAGCCGCAGCTATGAAGGCGAGTTGCGCGACGCGCTTGCGCTACAGAACAAAGTTGCAAGCGCAATTGCGGCCGAGATCCAGATCAACTTGAACCCCAAAGAACAGATCGCGCTGAGAAACGAGAAGGCTGTGAACCCGGAAGCCTACGAGGCCTATCTCAAGGGACGATATTTCTGGAATAAGCGGACGGAAGATGGCTTGCGAAAGGGCATTGATTACTTCAACCAGGCAATTGAAAAGGATTCAACCTATGGCCGGGCTTACACGGGCCTGGCAGATTCTTACGCCCTGCTCGGAGACTGGGAGTATGGCGGCATGGCTCCCAAAGAGGCGTTCCCGAGAGCCAAGGAGGCGGCGACGAGAGCACTCCAACTCGATGACACGCTCGCCGAGGCCCACACCTCGCTGGCGTTTTGCCTCGATCTCTACGATTGGAATTGGGATTCTGCGGAAGTCGAATTCAAGCGAGCTATTGAACTCAATCCCGGCTACGCGACCGCTCACCATTGGTACAGTTGGCATTTGGCGGAACTGGGGCGGAAGGATGAGGCCATCGCCCAAATGCGTGAAGCGGCATCCCTGGATCCGTTATCACTGATCATCAGCGCCGATTTGGCAGAGGTCCTCCTGGTTGCCCGGCTGTATCCGCAGTCCATCCAACAGAGCCTCAGTACGATCGCAATGGACCCCACCTTTGCGGTCGCCCATTATCAATTGGGTCAGGCGTACGTACAAACCCAGATGTACAGCGATGCGACGGTAGAGTTTCAAAAGGCAATCGAGTTGTCTGGAGCTAACACTACCTTCACCTCCAATCTTGCCTTTGTCTATGCCCTGGCAGGCAGGAGAGGCGAAGCGGTGAAGATACTTAATGACCAGATAAATCGAGATCACGGCTTTTCAAATTCCGCTGAGATTGCATTGATCTATGTCGGCTTGGGCGATAACTCTCAGGCAATGAACTGGCTGGAAAGGGCTTATGAGGAGCGCTTCAACCCGTCAATCCTTGCGCGCCCGTCTTTCGATCCTTTGCGGTCCGACAAGCGGTTTCAGGATCTTATTCATCGCATCGGGCTTGGCCGTGAGCCATAGTCCAACATTGCTCTGTTCACCTCTGTATGTTCCTGGCCATTTCTCTTGCCTTTCTGCGTTGATTCGAGTCGGAGAAGAAAATAAAGGCGCGCTTTCACATTGAGCAGTACAGCCCGGATAATGCGCTGAATCGAGCGAAGTGCCCCGGGGCCACTTCGCTCATTCTGTGGTTGCTTTGGTCTCGACAGTTACCTCGCGGCGATGATGACCTCGGCGGGCGCGCCGCTCGCCGACTGGCCCTTCTCATTGTCGATCCCACGTTCGGCCTGCCGTTCCAGCGAGGACTTCGCAAACTCCGAACCGATGGTGTCACCCGTCGCCCAGACCTGAAAAAGAAAATACTGGTCTCCATAGCGATGAAAGATCACGACGGTTTCATCCCTGGACTGGATGGATTGAGCAGAGTGCGTCAACAGAAATACCGTTGCCTTGCCATCGTCGCTTGTTATCCGTATTACGCCATTGAAATTCACCCCGGCGGACTGAATCGTGTATTTCCCGGCCGGGAGTACGCTGTGATCAGCGGTGAAATCGAACGGCACATTGACTCTTATCGAGCTGGATGAATCCGGGGAAGCGGGTGCCGCCGCGGATGTGATGGTCAACGCAACAACGAGGCTTAATATCGTCCCCGCCTTTAGAATTTGCTTCTTCATGATTCGCTTTCTCCTTGTATCGCGTCATTCTGAAGTTGGTCTTCGGTAACCAATACCCATCCAGTCATTCAAAAATTCCCGGAGAGTCCGGGAAACCACGATGGAGTAAAAATAGAAGGAAGCGATACTGAGGAATGATGGACGAGCGGTAGTCTGCAAACGGGAACGCACTGGGCTAGTTATCGAACTTCGCGGTTGATCCTGGATGGCTATATTGGTTTACTTCATTGTGGCCTTCTTTCAATGACGTCTCGACAGTCGGTGGAAGCGAATTGAGTCTGCGTAGTACAGCTACCACACGCCAGATATCCTGGTCCGCGAGCAATCTGCCCCAGGCAGGCATCCCTGTATTGCGGATCCCGTGTTTGACGATCCAGAAGAGCTCGCCCTCAGTGTAGGTCGATGGTTGTACGGTGAATTGCGGGGCAGGCGGATAGAAGCAAGCGCCCAGGACGCTCGGGCCTCTGCCCGGTGTCCCGTGGCATCTCGCGCACAGTTCGGTGTAGATTTCGCCGCCGGCAATTAGATTCTCGTCAGTCGGATCCACTGGGTTCGGCTGCCGTTCGGCGTTGTGAGCCACGGAGGCGCGAACTGCTATCGGGATGAATCGCTTCTCCAAACCGGACGGTGGAACATCGGCGTTGACCGGCAGCAACCCGAATTTGAACGCGCCGATTCCGATCGTTAGCGCGATCATTAGCAACACAATAGTGCCCAATACTAGTTTTTTCATCTCTCAGCTTCCTTAATTCGGCGGCGGTCCGGCAGGCAGCCGATCCGCATCGGCTGCCTGTGAGTTTGCGCCGTCCAAGGGCCGTCTATCAGGCGGTAGCGATCGAGCGCGACTCATTTCCCTTACTCAAGGAAGCGGCCGAGGCTCGCCATAGAGAAAGTCATCCATCATGACTATGTCCAGTTTGGCATCATCGTCCGGCCCTGGGGCGACATCGCCGCTCGTTATCCGCACGCGGGCTATGCGCGCGTCTGCAAACACGACGCCGACGAAGGAAAGGGTCCCATCGCCTGGCGAGGCCGGTACGAAGCTGGTGAACAACAACTCGCCGTCGACCCCGAAGTACTCGATCAGTGAGCTTGCGCCACGCTTTCCCTTCTTCGAGGCGCCCGGCTGGTCAACATCGGAGAATACGGCGCCGAACCCGGTTGTCGTCGCTGACAGGTTAGGGTTGCCGGGGACAGAGAAGCCCACTTCAGTGATGTTGCTTCCAATCGCGCTGAACAGTCGCACGGGACTGAACGCCTGAAAGATTGCCTCGTAGGTCGGGTTGCCGAAAGTAGCAGCCAGACCGGAAAGCGGGGCTTGCACAAAGCCCGTTCCCGGTGTGGTGAAGAGGGCTCCGCGGTTCAGGAAACCGGTGAACGGCGTTGGCACGACGGCGGTCGCCGCGGAGCCCCCGCCATCCCAGTTGATCTCTCGGCGACCACCGTCGAGCGGGCCCGGCGTGTTGGCGTTATTGGGCGCTCCCAGCGCAGCGCGGAACCCATCAACCGAACTCTGAATCGACGCTATTGTCGGCCCGGCTGCCTGGAATATGATCGGCGGGACGAAGTCCTTCCTTGTGTTGCCGCGCGCGTAGGCCTGGCGAACTGCGACTGACGTCATAACCGACAGCAGGCCAACGATGGCTACCGCGGCCAAAACTAGAGGTTTCTTCATTGTTGTAAGCTCCTTTACGTCTATTCCTGATTGTTATGAAACGTGGCGTCATCACGCCGAACTCAACTCGGTGAGCGGTGTTGATAAAGCCCTTCTTAACCGGGACGAGCGAGCATTCCGCTCATCCGGCCTTACACACGGGACTGCATTCTTTCGGCAACAGTCAGCCTGCCGCTTCGCGGCACCAGGTCCGAAGCGGAGAAGTAAGCGAACCCTTACGCGTTCACTGAAGTGGTCAACCCTCTGAATCGTTGTGAGGGACGTTTCTTTGCAGGCTATTTGAATCTGGTTCCGGCTAATCCGTGACGATCAGTCTCCCGGCCATGTCCTCGTGGCCGCTCCCGCAAAAAATGTTGCAAGAGAAGGTAAATTCTCCCGTCCTGTCTGGCGTGAACGTAACACGAGTAACTTTGCCGGGCTCGATCCTGGCGGTGAGCTTGAAATCCGGAAGGCTGAATCCATGGACCCGATCTGTCGAAGTCAGTTCCAATACCACAGGCACTCCCTTCTTCACAGTTAACTCGCTCGGGGTGAAATCAAATTTCTTCGCGGTGATTTTGATGACCTTTACGTCGTCGGCCGGCGGTCGAGAGTACGTCGTGTATGCCAGGACACCGAACGCGGTGGTCATGACTAACATAAGTATCATTGTCCTCTTCATGACATTCTCCTCGGCAACCATTCTTAGGCGCCTTGTATAGCGAGTTCGCTGATCTCGTAGCGAGCGTTTTTGACTTCGGCTCCTATTTCCCGGTAGCCGAGGCCCTTATACGGCGAGGCGGCGTCCCACGGAATTGGAGCCCTTTTGGGAACCGAGCCGGGAGCGGGCAAAGGAAACATCAACGATTTCGCCGCGTGGTGAGCGATGTGGCCAGTCATGTAATGATGTTCCTGATGAATGTGCCCGTAAAAGACCGTCACATTTCGGTAGGGCATAAGTGAATCGATCACACTCCTGGCGTCTGCCGTTGCCCAATCCCACTGAGGATATAAATCAAACAAAGGTCTATGCGTAAGCACCACTATCGGCGCATCGCGCTTGAGCCTTTTCAAATCCGACTGGAGCCATTTCAACTGCGCTTCGCCGACAATCGCTCCGGGATCCGAGACGTTGTCGAGTACTATGAAGTGGACTCCTTTGTGATCGAACGTATAATTCAGTTTTCCAAAGAACTCCTGATAGGCATCGCCGCGATCCAGCGCGGCGTCATGCTCGCCGGCCATGTAGTGCACAGTCGTTACGTTAAGCTGACCCGCAATGTCCTGGAATTGCGCCATCCTGCCGCGGCGCTCTTTGACATCATCGGTAGTGTGGGTAAGATCGCCGGTGAACACAATGAAGTCCGGTTTCTGATCCAGGCTATTGACTGCGGCCACCGCTTTCTTGAGCGTTCCTCTTGCGTCCGGGTTTACCTTTGGGCCGTCGAAGCCAATGTGTGTATCCGAAAGCTGCACGAAATAGAACTCTTCTTGTTTGGGCCGGGTCGCTCCAGCAATTCTGCCCGCTAAGCCGGAAGCGAACACGATTCCACCCAGACCAGCCAGCTTCATAAAATCTCGTCTGTCGATCTCCATGCGGTCTCCTTTCAGTTCAATCGAGAGCGACTCGCCCGTCACAGTGAATTCTTGCAGTAATCTACGTTCTTGGTTGAATCGCTCTCATCTGCGTATACCAGGGTCGCTCGGCAAATATTCCCGGCCGCGTTTTTTTATCGATTGTGTGGGAATAAAACTTTGACTGATTCGGTCTTATCGGTGGGACCGTAACAACAGCAGAGAATCGCTAACAGCGCTCATAATACTTGTCATAGCGGGGTCGTGCGGTGGAGGATTACTCCGATGCGTCTTAATCAGGTCACCATTCCATCTATCGACGTAAAAAGGTCAGTCGACTTCTACAAGCGGCTTGGGTTGATTCAGATCGTCGAGAGCCTGCCGAATTACGCCCGCTTTGTTTGTCCTGACGGCGGTTCGACGTTTTCAATTCACCTGGTTGAGGAGGTCGCTGCAGGAGAAAAGCCCGTCGTTTACTTCGAATGCGATGATCTCGATCGAACGCTTGCAGAGCTCGAGCAACGAGGCGTCAAGTTAGACTCGCCGCCGCTGGACCAGAGCTGGCTGTGGCGAGAGGCGTATCTTCGAGACCCTGACGGCAACGTGATCTGCCTCTACTTTGCAGGCGAGAACAGATTGAATCCTCCATGGAAACTTCAGCGAGAGACAGGATAGAAGAAAAACATGCCGCCGACTCGCTAAACCTGGCGACTATCTCGGTGCGTCGTCGTGGTGACATCATCAACAAAAGGTTCAACAAGGATTGTGAAGAAAGGAGGTCCAACTTGAGTTGTCACGAAACGAGGGAGCTGATTGCGGCCTACGAGGACAATGAGTTGGATCTGGTCAGCACCTTGAATGTAGAGCGGCACATGCAGGTCTGTGAAGACTGCCTGCTCGCGCACCGGAACCTTCAAGCGCTGCGCGCTCTGATGCACGACGAGTCGCTTTTCTTCAGGCCATCGTCGCGGCTTAGGAAACAAATCACTTCTGCATTGAGCGCCGACATCAAAACCGAAAGGCGCCTGCCCTTGGCATCGTGGCGCTGGTTAGCCGCCGCTGCTTCGGTGGCCCTCGTGGCTATCGCGACCTTAACCTTTGTTCAACACCCGAAAGGTACTTCGGCGGAAGACCTCGCCGCGCAGGAAGTTATTTCCAGCCACGTGCGATCGCTTATGGAACCGCACCACCCGACAGACGTGCCATCGTCGGACCAGCATACGGTGAAGCCATGGTTTAATGGGAAGCTGGATTTCTCGCCTCCCGTCGAGAACCTTGCGGATCAGGGGTTCCCTCTTATTGGGGGCCGGTTGGATTACCTGGGAGGCCGGTCGGTAGCGGCTCTGGTCTATCAGCGCCGCCAGCATTACATCAATCTGTTCATTTGGCCTTCAAATGACGCCCGTGAGATTGCAGAAGGATCAACAAGGCGACAGGGCTACAACATAATTCACTGGGACAATTCCGGCCTGGAGTATTGGGTGATATCAGACCTGAATGAATCCGAGCTGCGGCAGTTCACTGAGATAATACGGAATCACCTTCAACCTTCGAGCTGAGCGGATCACGTGCGATGCCCTCCGGCAAGGAAGACCATGTTTCTAAAACCCGAGACGAGCGCCGATTCGCCTCCGTCATTAGGGCCATGTTTCTAGAACGCGAGACGATTGCCGATCTCCCTCCGTCAGGAGTGATTGATCGCGCCACGAGCTACGATCGATCGAAGAAACCCAAAACTTGTTACAGCGGTCTAATGTTAGGCGCAACGTTGAGAGTCACATCACCGAATGACGGCCCCGCGCCGCGCGGAGTAGACGTGTGCCACATTCGTGCTTGACTCCAACCACCGATTCATAGAGGCCAATTTTTATTCTCATCCATCCTGGACGTGGTACTCAGAGTCTCACTGCGCTAACCACGACTCGCGAGGTAAGGACCTGGCCCTGGAGCATTCAGCAGAGAGGTCCGCAAGTCGTCGGACTCGTCGAGTGAGTCGGCCAGTCGGCGCCGGACGTAAGCACTTTTAGTCCGGTGTTGCGCGGCTTCGTCTGGCCGGCCCGTCGTTTCACAAACAGTTGCCAGCGTGGCATACACCCGCCATTCGGCTAACGGCACTTCAGCCCCCTTTAAGGAATCCAGCGCGTGCGTAATTTCTCGGTCAGCAAGATCCCAATCGCCTCCGGCGAGCGCAATTTCTGCCAGCACCTGACGCCCGAGTGCAACGTATGTGCGTTCACCCGGCAACGAGGCCAGCTCGCATAAGGTCTCGGCCTCTTGCCGAGCTCGAACTAACTCCCCTTCGCCGAGCAAGCACAGGCTCAAGCCATATTGCAGCGGCAGACGAAACATCCACTCCATCAGAACTTGATCGTGCTCAAGCCTGTCTGTGACTTCGTTGAAGCACTCAAGCGCGCGATCATACCGGCTGAGCCCAACCTGCGCGGTCCCTTGCAAGATGAGGCACAGGAAGTTGCCTGTTTTGTTCTTTCCCTCCTTCGTCCGCGTGAGTATGCGTTCGCATAGATCTTGCGCCCGCTTGAAGTCGAGCGCCTGTTGATGCAACCACGCGGTCTCCAGGCTGAATAGAGCTGCGAGAAGATTCTGGCCATTCCTCTCCGCTAGATCCGTCGCGGTCCTGAGTACAGCACGCAACTTGCCCCATTTTCCGGCGTGCAACAATGCCCAGGCCCAGTAGAACAAACAGTACAGATAATCAAACCCGTCCCCTGCTTCCAGTGTCAGCCAGGAACCCTCCTCAGCCACACGACACGCTGACTCGTAATTCGACCTCAGACATAGATAGTAGACATGACGTGCGACGTGCATGCTCAGGAGCGCCCGGTCGCCAGCTTGCTTAGCAGCTTCGATCGCCTCTTCACAGGCTTGCTCGTCCTGGCCACGCCATCTAAGAAATCGAGAGTGCCAATAGCCCCAGTAAGCGCGTACGTGGGCCTTCAACAACTCGTCCTGCAATCGCGGGATCAGAGCGACGGCTCGGTGGAAGGTCTCGGGACATCGTTGCCGATCCACCCACGAAAACGCGCTCGCTGCGTGCAGCAATGCCTTGGCTTCAGTCTCAACTTGATCGCATTCGTGTGCAAGGCGCGCCAGCTCGATGAAGTCCTCAGCGGCTTTGGTCATGTCGCCCATCGCGCGGCGCACCAAACCGCGTTGTTCAAGAACAGCCATTCGCGCCGCCTCCTGTTCTGACTCCGGCAGGCGCTCGACCAACCGCAGGGTGTGGTCGAGATTCTCAATCGCCTCGCGGCCTGCATAACGCCGCGAATCCATATCGGCGGCCTGTTTGAGATATTTGATCGCCCGTCGAAGGTCGCGTCCCTGTTCGAAATGCATTGCCAGCTCTGCCGCGATTTCGCCGACGCGGTCGCGATAGATGATCTCACCCCGATCCGCCATGCGCAGGTGGAGCCGGGCACCTCGAGCGGCCGGTATGCGTTCGCAAAGTGCGTTGAGGTAGAGAGAGTGGATGAAGCCGTAACGCGCCGACACGGTTCCATCCGGGAACTCCGCGTAGCCTATCGCTTTCAGGAAACAGCTCTGCCGCGCCAACTCTTCGCACCTCTCTTCCACCTCTACAACGTCTACTCCCAACGCCGATGCCACGGCCAGTGCCGAGAACTTCATTCCGCAGATGCTTGCTGCTTCCAGCACCTGCTGATCCTCCTTGCTCAATCGCTCGATCTGCTTTGCAATCATCTGCCGAATGTTTTCAGGCACTCCTACTTCCAGTTCTTCTAACCGGACGTTGAGCTTCCACCCGCCATCCGCAGCCACGATCAGACCCTGGGCGAAGAGAAAGTCAACCACGTTGACCATGAACAAAGGATTGCCCTCGGTACGGCGATGAATGACCCGGGCAAGTTCGACTGGAAACTGATGTGCAGGAAATCTGTTGTTCAAATAGTCTGTGATTGAGCTTTCCTTCAGGTACTCTAACGCCAGTTCTTCGCATTGCTCGTGAACCTGCAATTCGTGCTTGACGGCTTTAAGAGGATGCTCCCTCAGAATCAGATCGACTGGCCGATATGTACCTATGACCATCAGCCGGGCAGTCTCTCGTCGCCTGGCCAACGCTGAGATCAAATCGACCGTCGAGTAGTCGCTCCAATGAAGGTCTTCGAGGATAAGCAACAAAGGAGTTTCTGCGGCCAGCGATTCCAGTGTCTCGGACATCTCGCGCACCATGCGGTCGCGCGTCGCTCCAAACACTTCTCGACTGAACGTCTCGCGATCTGAAGGGTTCAGCAACGAAGGCATTTGCAGCAGCCACATCGGCGCGTGAGCGCGCAACAGATCGACAACCTGCCCGTGCTCTTGACACAACTGCCCGATAGCTTCGAGTACTGGCAGGTACGCTTCATCCGTCCCATACTGCTCGAGACATTGCCCTCGGCTTATTCGGATGCTCCGATCAGAAGCTATGCTTCCTGAGAACGCGTCAACCAGAGCGGTCTTGCCGATCCCTGCTTCTCCCGTAACAAATAGTATCTGACGTTCTCCACCAAGCGCCTTATCAAGCAAATTTCGCATCTGTGACAGCGCTTCATCGCGACCTACAAATCCTTGAGAGGAAAATGAGGGGCCCGGCATCGAAGCCGAACGGGCATTATTGCTCCCTATCTCCTGATCTTCAGCAGCCGCCTGCCAATCCTCTGCGATCTGACCGATGAAGCGATAGCCTCGACGATGTGCGGTTTCAATGAAGCGCGGTGATTTTGGATCATCGTCGAGAGCCTTGCGGAGCTGACGAATGGTTACTTTGAGGACGGCTTCGCCGACAAAGGTCTCTGGCCAGACGGCGTTGAGAAGTTCCTCTTTGTTGACGAGTCGGGCAGGACGCCCGATGAGATACTTGAGCACAGCGAAAGCTTTGGGTCTGAGCGGAATTGCCAGTGAGCCTCTCCACAGGCACTCGTTGGCCAGGTCCAGGCAAAAAGGATCGAAGACTATCCGCTTTTCACGCGCCACTTTGATCACCGGACGTTACCAAAGTTTTACGGCAACTTTATGACTTGGTACACGGGCGCGTACTATTGTCTATCCATTATGGTGGGATGGCAACATAGGGCGGCTTTCGTAATCCAGTTTCGGCCGGAAACCGACATTGAGGCCGGGCTGTTCGAGGGAAGGATTGAGCACGTGGAATCGTACAAAGCAACGCGATTTCACTCGCTCGAAGAGTTGATCGCCTTCATAGCAACCGTGCTGACTGAAGTCAGAAACACAGAGCAACCCTAGTCACTCACAGTTGATGAGTGCGGCGTTGATTGCATTTTCTTAATGGCACTGTGAAGTCCGAGCTTCGTTGTATGGTTGGCAATACGGCCGGACGGCTCCGTAAGAAAAATCCCTCTTCTCCAGGACAGTCTCGAGCGCTACCCGCTTTTCAACGGGCATAGCTTGCAGGACATTCATCTTTGGATAGCCTTGCCCGAGTGTCCGGATACAAGAAGCTGCCTCAGCCTCCTTCGCGCTCTGTGCAGTTGCGATTTGCTGGTGCCAATACTGCAACCCAGGAGCCTCGCGGCCTCCTCGTGGTTGAAACCCTCGATGTCGCACAGCACGAAGACTGCGCGGTAGCCGGGAGCAAGCCGGCCAATCGCTTCTGTTAACGCGATGCGATCTATGATGGGAACCGCCTTGGAACTGAGCGTAGCAAGGTCAGCAACGTCGTGGATCTCGCCGGCATCAGCCAGTCGCCTTCGTCGAGCTGAACGCCGACGAAAGTACATCAGAACCTGATTCACCGTCAGCCGATGGAGCCAGGTTGTAAATGCTGCTTCGCCCCGAAAAGAACCGAGCCTGCGATGCAGTTGAATAAAGATATCCTGGGTTAGGTCTTCGGCTTCGGCGACGTTGGCCATCATCCTCAGGCAGATCGAGTACACCGGGCGGCAGTGTTCAAGGTAGAGCCCCTCAAAGCCACTCATGGCCTCACTGCCCAACGCCGCAGCCACGGCCGCATCGGATTGAATTGAGATCGCGTTACTCGCCATTCCAAACGACACTCCGTTCGGCACTGTATTCGCCCTGGAGGATGAGACCTGGGAGGGCAGCGGAAGCACGTGCTTCAAGTTAGTGCGCCGCTTCGCTCCCAGGGTTTAACTTAATTGCCTTGTTCTCGTAGGGTGCAGGACCCCATCAGTGAATGGCTTTTGGCTCGCCGTAGATAAAGTCGTCCATCATCGCGACATCCCGCTTTGGACTGTCATCGAGCCCCGGGGTCGCGCCGATTGTGATCCGGACGCTGGCGATACGAGCATCGTCAAAAACGACTCCTAAGAACGACAGATTGCCGTCTCCCGGTGAGGCCGGCGCAAAGCTGCTGAACAGCAGTTCGCCATCAGCGCCGAAAAATTCGACCAGTGTGCTCGCGCGTTTGCCCCCTTGCTTGGGGCTGGGGTCGTCGCCGCCGTCCGGAAGGTCGACATCTGAAAAGACCACGCCGAATCCGCGCGTCACCGCTTTTACATCAGTAGTGCCCGGCACAAAGAAAAGCGTGTCGGTCACGTTGCTTCCGATGGCCGAGAATAGCCGCGAGAGGCTAAAGGCTTTGAAGATCGTCGCGTAGCTCGGGTTATTGAAGACATCGGCAGCGGCCAACCCCAAGGGCGGAGCTTGAACGAAACCGGATCCCGGTGTCGTGAAACGAGCGCCGCGTCCTACAAGAAACTGGTCCAGCACTGGTGTCGGTGTCAGACTAGTTGTGGTGTTTGCGGCGTTGCCGCCGTCCCAATTGATCTCGCGCCGTCCACCCGCGATGATCGGCCCGCCCGGCTGTGCAATGCCGTTGTTGTTTCCCAGCGCAGCGCGAAACGCATTTACGGTGCCCTCTATCGAAGCCGCATTTGGCCCTGCGGCCTGAAAGACTTCGGGCGTTACCGCATCATTCTTATTCTGAGCTTGAGCAGTGAGAATGAGCATCAATCCAATGATGGCTATAGGCGCCGCAAGCCTATATCTCTTCACCCAATTCTCCCGTTCTTGCTTTATGCTGTTTGTATCTGACAGAAACTTCCTAAAGCTGTTCATTTTTCCAACCTCTCCTTAACTAAATTTCTCGCCTCTCGGCCTCGATGATGAACTCTGATCCTGGAATCATCATTTCATCGAGAAGCGAGGATATTCCTGGCGGGCGGGGAAGTCATAAAGTTGCCGTAAACGTGCGGTTACGTTTCGGTAACGCAAGCGAAGCTGCGTGCCGATGTGCTTGTCGCAGCCCTCCAAGCGCGTGGTCTCAATATCGGCTTCCGGCCGAAACCGGAGCGCGCACGGCCGAATGGCGGACTCAAAACCGGCAAGGAGTTTCTTCGAGAGGTATAAGCCTTTGACCAGTGACGCCGTGGCTGGCCCTGACCAGCGCGCGTCGAGACGACTAATCTCCGGCACTTTCAGCAGATTCGAGAAATTGGGCTTATCTCCGAGCGACTGCCGTCGCAAGTGTTGAACTCAAGCTTGCAGCGTATTGGTTCTCCTTCTATTCTAAGACGGTGAAGGTCCGGTTTTATGTTGATCCAACAACCGATCTTCCCCATATCTACAATCACCAGGTCGACGAGGCTGAGGTGAAAGATGTTCTGGCGAATTCAGATGAAGATCGACCGGGAACGAAAGACTCGCGAGTGGCGATTGGCCGCACCGCAGCGGGGCGAATCTTGCGCGTGATCTACGTGCGTGATCCGAAACCCGACAGTCTGTTTGTGATTACGGCATATGACTTAGAGGGCAAGCCGCTTGCGGCATTTAGACGACGCATGAAGAAGAAACAGAGATGAAAAAACGAAATCGATTTCCAAAAGGCTGGAACGAGTCCCGGGTTCGAGAACTTCTAGAACACTATGAAGGCCAAACAGAAGACGAAGCCGTCGCCGAAGATGAAGCGGCCTTCCGCAGGCGCGATCACGCGGTAGTCGTCGTACCCAAAAGACTCGTACCGGCGATCACAAGACTCGTAGCGCGAGAGGAGACGGTCGCGTCTCGGCGTCGATAACCGAAGCGCGGATAGAGTGTGTCTCGACTAATGTGCCGAGTTCCCAATCTGTAATTCCTTCTGCTCTCTTCAATCCGCGATCCGCAATCCTCAATTTCGTCGGGTCCCTAACTTCCGAAGTCTGACTCTGACTTCTGACCTCTGGCGAGGCAGAGGGAACGCATCTAATCAACGGTTCCTCGTCATATGATGAGCCAATAATCAACGATGCCAAGCCTGACACGTTGCGACGCTGCTCGCAAAAACATGACGAGCGCGAATGTCAACAAAGTCAAGCCTGACCCCTCTGCTACCATCATTATTTTGTAGACACTCCAAATTCAAATATCTGATTTCCATCTGAGCCACCTTTTGTATTCATCACTATAATATACTCTCCAGGTGCCAAGTTTGATACAGGGGTGATGGTGATTAATCCATCGGAAACAGTTTGTATATTTACTTGGACTCCATATTTTTTATCAACATTGTTACTTGAGCCGAACATCCCACTATACGTCTTTATGAAAGACTCTCTATGGTCTGATTTTTTTTCTACTCGAAAAATTCCAAAGTTGAAAAAGTTTCGTACTTTTCGATAAACCTCAACCCCTGAGGGATAAACGAAATAAAAAACTGGTTGTGTGTTGGATAGCTGTGTTTCTGCATTTGCTCCATCAAAAATGATTGTAGTTTTGGATGATAGCAGTCCGCTTGATTGTTTTGCATCGCTGGGAATGGCGTTTGATACTTTTGACCACGTTTCGCCTTTCTTATAATAAAGGCCCGTTTCCTTTGGGAGATTATTTTCTTGAGGTAGAGCAAATGTGATTAACCCTAAAATAGAAATTAATGTAATGAGTGCAAACATTTTTTTCATGGATGACCCTCCATATCAGTTGTGATTTATTGTACTTGTTCCCTTGACCGGCAGATTCGTTCTTATGAGCCGTGCCTTTATACTCTCGGCCGGAAAGATTGTCAATCAGAACGTACCTGTGGATAAACCCCATTGACTGATCCAATAGGTATGTCAAAATAAAGTAAAGATCCTGTCCCCAGGTCTGATCCCCCCATCGCACTTCTTTCTTTACCCTCCATGCCTACGGCTTCATTTGTTCAAGCAAAGGACCGGTCGATACTTTGAAGGGCTAATGCGCCCAGTGCTTGCCCAAATGGGAATGGAAGTGATTGACAGCGAGAACCAGCACTACTCAGTGAAGAAGGGCTATGACTGCCTAGTAAAAATAAACGGCGGCTCCGCCAAGATAGAATTCAGACTGGGGGACTGGGGTCAGGCGTGCAATATGCAATTCAAGGCATCACTCAGTTTTTCATGGCGGCGAACTAAACCTCCGATAGGTCATGCCCTACCGTGTGCTGCGCGCAACAATGGACCGGCGAAGTTTATGTAGTAGTTACCAAAGACGGCGGCGCATAGTGCTTCTGCTGCACGATCTGGGGTTATCGATTGAGGGGGGACAGTTCCGTGTGCGAGGTCATTGCGCAGTTTTCGCAGACCGTTGAGCGCACCACGAATTCTTTCCGGCAAGAGCGGGATATCCGTACCGCTCAAGAAAGCTGGCAAGAGAATATTGAGTTGATGACTGTATGTCGCCCCGTTCTTAAGAAACTGTTCAACATTATCATTCGAAGCTTTACCTCGAAGAAAGTTGAACATAAGTGTTCCCAAGAGAGTTTCAACAGACGCGTTCGCGGCGAGCACCGCTCCGTGATAGCGATCGTCAATGTAATACAAGAAAGCATTCAGAAGGAACTCCCACGCTATGTCGTTGGGCTTGTTCGGAATCCAAGTCACACCCATAGTCAGGTAAGTTTCTGGGAAAGGAGGTTCTCCGTGCGGGACGCCGTAGAAGCTCACCTTCAAAGGGTTGATACGACGGACAAGAGGATTGCTGTATATCTCGACAGGCTGTATTGATCCTCCCGAGCCTCCCAAGACTTCGCCTTTCAGCGTCGCATTATAATTTATGTTGAGAATGATTGCATCAGTGGGAATACCGGTATCTGCAAAAACAACTTCGGTGATTTGAGATGCTGGCAACTGAGTTTCTACGATGCTGCGCCGCGCTTCAAGTGCCACGCAATGTTCTTCAATCATAGTGAGTTCAGCTTTCTTGATTGACTTCAAAGTGGCATTCCAAAGATCCATACTATTCCCACAGTCATCACATTGCAGTCTCAGTGTCTCGTTAAAGTATGCTGCGATGACTGCGGCCTTGTCGTTGAACTTGTAGGAGTGCCAACAGTGCTCGCAGTATATACCGGATGGTTCAAGGTCCATCATTGTTCCCGATGACCCCGGATTTTCTGCGCTCATAACTCCTCTTGCAAAAGGTAATATCTTGCATAGACTTTGTCAGTCAAGATTGCTAGCTACGCTCTCTTCCACCGTCAGCGAGACCATTTTGACCTCAGGAGCGTGGCAGTACTCGCAGCGATGAGCAGCCGGTGAGAGACCTCAGGGTAGTGAGGATTCATCGCGGGATTTCTCTAAAGGTCACCTCGGCGCGACGCCGCGCAGCATTCAGTTCTTCGTCGATCAGCGATTGCAACTCCGCTTGTTCTTCCTCGCCGAGACTGCCACCACGGTCGCGTGCATTTCTCCAGCGCGACATCAATTCGCCGAGTCGCTGCTGTTGCGCCGCGGTAAAGAAAGAATCAGGCCGCAAGTTTAATATCACGACAAGCATGCCGGCTTCGTCTTCGCTCAATTGCAACGTCAGCGCGTCGAGTGCCTCGCCTACGGATCTGCCCACCGATTCTCTTTCGCCTGCCAATGCGCGATAGCGGGTCTCTACCGTGCCAAGCTTCTCTGGAAGGATTGTTATTGCTGTCATGCTCGAGACTCCTGGAAGGGTCGATCCTCTGTTTACTTATTGACGAGCAGATTATGCGCGTCCATCACAGCGCACATGAAGTCATGCGAGCTTGGGAGCTTGTTAAATTGGAAGTCTGACGCCCAGCCGGTGCGAGACTTTCGACGCTGATGGCTGCTGTCACGCGATCTAAGCTAGCGAAGCTGTACTCTAAGCAATTAAATCGTGAATCACATTCCCCGCAACATCCGTAAGTCGGAAGTCTCGACCACTGTACCGATAGGTTAGTTTGGTGTGGTCGATTCCAAGAAGGTGCAGAATGGTTGCGTGCAAGTCGTGCACGTGTACCGGTTTGTCGACGGCCTTGAACCCGAAATCATCCGTCGCACCGTATATCAGTCCGCCTTTCACTCCACCGCCTGCCATCCACATCGTGAACGCAAACGGATTGTGATCGCGGCCGTTCTGAATTCCCGCGGCGCCTCCGCCCGTTTCTACTACCGGTGTGCGGCCGAACTCGGAACCGCACACAACCAAAGTGTCGTCGAGCAGGCCGCGTGATTTCAGATCCTTGATCACCGCGGCAAAAGGCTGATCGGAGTCCAGCGCGCATTTGCGATGCGCCTGGATATCAGTGTGCGCGTCCCAAGGATCGCCCTTGGCGTAATAGACCTGCACCATCCGCACACCTCGCTCTACCAGGCGTACCGCGAGCAGGCTGCCGCGAGCCGTGCTGCCCGGACCATACATCTTTAGTGTGGCCGGTGTTTCCTTTCGAATATCGAAGACCTCGGGCGCTTCGGTCTGCATACGATACGCGGTTTCCATGGACTGGATCGTCGCTTCGAGTTGCGGATCGAGCGATTTCTCGCGCTCCATTTGCATCCGGTTCAGACGAGTTAGCAAGTCAAGCTCGCGGCGTTGCTCGGGCAATTCGAACTTCTGATTGTGAATGTAGGAAATCAATTTCTGCGGATCGAAACCCGGTTCAACCAGCAGCTCGACGTTCTGTTTCTCGCCCGGCTTGTCGGAGATATAAGTTCCCTGATGGATCGCCGGCAGAAACGAACTGTTCCACAGCGGCGGGCCGACAGTGGTTGGAACGTCGGGACACAAAACGACGAATGCCGGCAGGTTTTTATTCTCGACGCCAAGACCGTAAGTCAGCCACGACCCCAGCGAGGGACGTCCCGCCTGACTGAAGCCTGTGTTCATCATCAGCATCGAAGGTTCGTGATTCGGAATGTCGGTGTTAACAGATCGAATCCAACAGATGCTGTCAGCGCATTCGCCCACTTTGGGGAACAGCTCGCTGACATCCATGCCGCATTGACCGTATTTCTTAAAGGCGTACGGTGAGCGCAACAACGTACCGGTCTTCCGCTCGGTAAGAATCGTTCCCCCGGGGAGCGGCTGGCCGTGATACTTGTCGAGCATCGGCTTTGGATCGAAGCTGTCCACTTGTGAGAGCCCGCCGTTCATATAAAGGAAGATGACGTGCTTCGCGCGCGCGGCGTGGTGAAGGCCTCCCTTGGGCCAGTTGGCGGATGCCGCGCCGGCTTGTGATTGCGCGCGGGCAAGCGAATCTCCCACGAGGCCCGCAAAAGCCATCATTCCAAATCCGCTGCCCATTCGGCAGAGCGCTTCGCGACGCGTGATCGAGTTGGGTTCTTTGTGTTTCATCTGGTTATTGACCGCAGTCTCAGTTGATAAACATGAATTCGGTCGAGCTAAGCAGGACCTTGAGGTAACGTCCCCACTGGGTCACCGGCAGCAGCGGTTTTTTCTCATCGGCTTTGCCTGCGACTGGCACGACACCGGCCATCATTCCATTCGGATCCATAGCTGGAACGTTAGCTTGATCCGCTATCACGCTGGGCGCGGAGGCCGCAGCGGCGCCGGGCTTGTCGGCCATCTCCTTCTTCTCCGCTTTTTTCTTTTCTTTTTCCTCTTCGGCTTTCTTACGCTCTTCGTATTCCTTCAACGGCTCGTTTCGAAGATACTCCAGGCCAAGCCTTACTTCTTCGGCCGTTGCCCCGCGTCCGAACACCAGCCGATAAGCTTTTTGTACGCGAGCCTCCATCGTGGGCTCGGATTCCAGTTGACGAACGAGCAACTCGGCCTGTTGCTGCACAAAGTCACTGTTCATGAAGAAGAGACGTTGAAGCGGAACGTTGGTAGTGTAGCGCTGCTCGGCTGAAATATTGGGACTGGGGAAATCGAAGAGCTGGAGAAACTCGTCCAGCTTGTAGCGACTCACCTTTCCATAAAGCGTCCGTCGCGTTGACTGCGGCGTCAATGTTTCAGAAGGCCCGCCCATCTTTTTGTCGAGCGCCCCTGAGGTCGCCAAGAGCGAATCTCGGATTTGCTCGACGTCCATCCGCCGGCGATTGGCTCGCCAGTAAAGCCGATTCGACGAATCCTTATCGTAATTGATCTTGATCGATTCGTTGCTGAGCTGATACACCGAACTCAGCATGATCTCGCGGTGCAGCTTCTTGATTGACATCCCGTTCCGAACAAAGAAGTCGGCCAGGTATTCGAGCAATTCGGGATGAACGGGACGCTCGCCGTTGAACCCAAAATTGCTGGGCGTGTCCACGATGCCGGTTCCGAAATGCCACTTCCAAACTCGATTGACTATGACCCGCATCGCAATCGGCTGTTGGAGGATCGCCTCCGCAAGCTCGAGGCGTCCGCTGCCCTTCGTGAAGGACAATCTGCTGTCCTTTGAGAGCACCGAAAGGAACCCGCGTGGAACAATCTCGCCCAGGTTAGTGGGATTGCCGCGCAGACTCACAGGTAAGTCGACGGGCTTCTCTCGATCCGCAACCCCGTGCACGTAAGGATACGCGGCGGGCATCGCCTTTCTGAAATTCTCGATGTCTTCTTTGAATGCCGCCAGGTACGCGCGCCCATCCGCGCTGATCTGACGCTCGAGCCCCCATCCCCTGAATGCCAGAAGTCCAGGTTTGTACTTCTGCGTGACTCCCGGGAGCATCGGGTCGTCAAGGTCGCGCACATAAACGTCCATCCAGAGATTTGTTCGCTCAAGCGACATCGCCTTGATCTCGACTCCGCAGCTCGGGCAGAAGTCGTCGTTGGTCACGAATTCGTTTGGCTTGAATAAGGGCTCCTTGGGCTTTGTGCCTGTGAGTGACTTGGCGATGATGATGTCGTTTTGCTCTTTCAGATCCTTGCGCTCAAAGAGCACATCCATCAGCAGCGTTTGAAATTCATCGCCAAGCTTTTTGGCTTCCGCCGCGGTCCCGCCCTTTTGCATCATCGCCTGCCAATCTCTCAGGTAGGGATAGTAGCGCGGGGGCCGCGCCAGGAACTTGATCCAACGCTGCATCAATTCGTAATCGAGCTTGTTCTTTTCAATTACATCGTTGAGGTCTTCTTTAGGTTCGCCGGTCACGCGCCAAACCGACTGCATGTATTTCGAAGCTTGCAGCGTCAAGCTCTCCGACAGTTGCCGCGTTTCGTTCTGGAGGAACTCGCCAAGGAGTTTCTCCTTGTTCTTGAGTTTCTTTTCCAGATCCGTGTATTGAGCGACCGAGCTCTCGGGCACTTGTGGATACTCTTTATAGGTCGTGCTGGCGAAGACTCCGGCCATCGCGTAATAGTCTTTGGTCGGAATCGGATCGTACTTGTGATTGTGACAACGTGCGCAACCCACGGTCAGTCCCAGAAACCCGCGGCTGACCACATCGATGCGATCGTGCCGCTCATCCGCGCGCGTGACCTCGACCGCGCCGTTGTCGTAAAACCACAGACCCTGTCCGAGAAACCCCAGAGCGGGAAGCATCCTGACCCGGGATTTCTCCTCCACCTGATCCCCAGCCAGTTGCCCTCGCACAAACTGGTCATAGGGCAAATCATCATTAAAAGTTTTTACAACCCAATCGCGATAGAGGTAGGCATTCGGATAAGGCGCGAAGCCTCGACCCATCGGATCAAGGCTGCGATAGTCGTCTTCGCCGTAGCGCGCGACATCAAGCCAGAGTCGTCCCCAGCGTTCGCCGTACTGCGGAGAGGCGAGAAGGCGATCTACGACCCTGGCGAAAGCATTCGGCGATTTATCGTTTTCGAATGCCTCAATCTCTTCGGGCGTCGGTGGTATTCCGATCAGATCGAGCGTCGCGCGTCGCAACAGCGTGCGGCGATCGGCGGGTCCGACCGGCGCAAGCCCTTCCTTCTCGAGTCGAGCAAGAATGAAGCGATCGATTTCATTTTTGGGCCAGCGAGTGTTTTGGACTGACGGCGCGGGCGCCGGATGCAGTGGCTGGAAGGACCAGAAGGCGCGTCGTTCGGGATCGATTGCGGTGTCACCCTTCGACGCAACCTTCGCGGCGCTGGTATCAGGCCACACGGCGCCGCTTCGAATCCACTGGGCGATAGCTTCGATTTGATCAGCAGAAAGCTTGCCGCCCTTCGGCATCTTGAGCGCACCGCTCTGTCGGACGGCGGCTACAAGGAGGCTCTTGTCCGGATCGCCGGGGACGATCGCGGCTCCCGATTTACCGCCTCGCAGCATGGCTTCTCGTGAATCAAGGCGGAGCCCGCCCAATTGCGAATCGGTGTGACAGGCGAAGCATTCAGTCGCGAGAATAGGCCGGACCTTGGCTTCGAAGAAATCATCCTTGCTTTGTGACCACACCGGCCAGGCGGCCAGGACCAGAATCGCGAGACCGAACACGATACGCTGACATTTCATAAAGATTCTTTTGATTCGAAAACTACCAAGCAGGCATTCATAGTTGATGTTCTTGGCGCCGCGCTGGAATTACTTCTACCGCGGGTCCGGAAAACTTTAGCGCAGGCGCGACGCATGGGCAATATTTGGGCAATATTATTGAAGCTGGAAAATCAAAGCATCGAGGCCGCAGAAAGTGGGACAGCGTCAAAACTTTTGCTAAGATCCGTTCCATGATTCGACTACTGATTGTTCTTCCGCTGGTTCTGTCTTCGTTTATTCAGACGCCGAAACCCGCCCGGCCGCCGAGACCCGGAGTAAAAGCGCCGAATGTGCGAGTCCCGATCACGGCCCTAAAGCCCGACGCCGTGTTTGAGGTGCCCGGCGCGCCGGACTGGATCGCCATCGACGAATCCGTATGGGTCTCCAACTACCCGAAGAACACGGTGGCAAGACTCGATCCAAAATCAAATAAGGTCATCGCCATGATCGCGGTCGGCAACAAACCCTGCTCAGGGCTTTCGACGGGCTTTGGAAGTTTATGGGTTCCTCTTTGCGGGGATCAGGCGCTTGCGCGCGTCGATCTCAAGGAAGGAAAGGTGACGGCTACCATTCCAATCTCGATTGGCGATTCGGAAGGCGGCCTGGCGGAAGGCGCCGGAAGCATCTGGCTGGTCACAGACAAGAAGGGAACCCTGGCGCGCATTGATCCTTCGACCAATAAGGTTGTCGCGGAGATTCAGGTCCCGGCCGGTTCATTCACGGTCGCCTTTGGCGAAGGTGCGATTTGGGTTACCGGGACGGCGACCAATGTGTTAACGCGAATAAATCCGGAAACGAATCTTGTGGTGGAATCGATCCCGGTGGGGAAGGCCCCGCGCTTCCTGACTATCGGCGGAGGCTTCGTTTGGACGCTGAATCAGGCCAGCGGCGATGTGTCGAAAGTCGATCCGAAAACGAACAAAGTAGTTGAGACGATCGAAGTCGGCGTGCCCGGCCCCGGAGGCGAGATAGCATTCGGTGAAGGTTCGGTGTGGGTTACATCGTTCGAGTTTCCGATTTCTCGGATCGATCCCGCGTTGGGAAAGGTCGTGCAGCAATTCGCTGGTGAAGGCGGCGATGCTATCCGGGTTGGACTCGGCTCGGTGTGGCTTTCGAATATCCGCGCGGGCACGGTGTGGCGGTTGGATCCGCGCCGCGTCGCGGCGACAGTCTCGCAGTGATGCGCTTCGCAATCTCGAACATCTCAGATCCGATACGCGGACAAAGCGCATACTCACACTGCCTGCGGATGGTTAAGCCGCGCTGTCGGGGTTCATCTGAGCAATTTCAATAAGCTTCACTCAAACTAGTAGTCAGTCACAATGAAAATGATGACCCTGTACGGGCGTCCCTCGGTGGGCGCCCCTCTTCGATAATGAATGCTCACGACCGAGGGGCGCCCACCGAGGGACGCCCGTACGGGTCGCTTACCAAGTTCATCACCTGTGTGACTGAGTACAAGCCCCGCGACCAATTCTCAATTCCAGATCGGTACACGCATTGCTCAGAGCAATGCGGATTCAAAGACTAGCTTTTCAGGAGATTCTTCGTGTCCGAAAGAAACCCCTTGCAGGAAGCGACTTCCAGTTCGCTGATACAGCGTCAACGAGCGGATAGGCGAAGAGAGCAGAGGCATACCATCACACTTCCGGTGAGAGTGGCAGGGGCTGATTGCCACAACCGCCCGTGGAGCGAAATAGGCAAGACCATAAATGTGAGTTCGGGCGGTATGGCTTTGCGCCTGTCAACGCAAGTAACAATCGGAGATATTCTATTTCTGGAACTCTCGCTTCCGGCAAGATTCCTGAAACGCCCGAACACATCCGGAACCTACAAGACTTATGCGCTCGTGCGATACCTCGAAATGAAAGCCTCTGGTCATCAGATTGTGAGATTGCAATTCCTCCGGGAATCCGCCAGGGTGCATCAACTCACCTGATGCCTCCCAGCGTAACTCACTCACCTTCTTCCTTCTCTCCACAGTGAAATCGTCGGGCGTTTGACGGCGTTCATAGAGGATTGTACTCGTGCTATTCTCTCAACCGGATGAGCAATGAGATTCAGGAAACGCTGCGGATGGATTCTCCCGAGCCGGGGAAGATTCTACTGGGACCCAATTCGATATTGCGGCAACGGTACCGGCTCGACAGTGAGATCGGACGCGGCGGGATGGGCATTGTATATCGCGCAACCGATCTCGATCTGCAACGCACCGTCGCGGTCAAGATTCTTCCCGAACGACTTTCATCACCTGATGCGCGCGAGCGGTTTATCCGTGAAGCTCGCGCCGCGGCCGCGTTGAATCATCCACATATCGTCTCAGTGCATGACGTAGGCGAGGACCAGGGTGTCCCTTTCTTCGTGATGGAACTTGTAGAAGGCGGAAATCTTGGCGCGGCTCCTCGAGGCGACTTCCGGCGCATTGTCGATATCGGTTCGCAAATATGCGAGGCGCTCGAACACGCTCACGCACACAGCATCGTCCATCGTGATCTGAAGCCCGACAACGTATTGCTCTCCGGCGCTCACCCGTCGGGAAGCATCAAGCTTGCCGATCTTGGGCTGGCGCTGCCGGTTCGCGATTCGCGATTGTCGGGGGCGGGCGCGATCGTCGGTACACCGGCGTACATGGCGCCGGAGCAGATACTCGGATCGAAAATCGATGGCCGCGCGGATCTGTACGCACTCGGCGTGGTTCTTTACGAGATGACAACGGGTCGGCTTCCGTTCATGGGAGACGATCCGTTGACGATAGTCTCGCAGCACATTCACGCGCCGGTCGTCCCACCCCGCGCGTTGCGTTCGGATATCCCGCGCGCGCTTGAAGCCGTGATCGTAAGACTTCTCGCAAAAGATCCGGCCGAGCGATACGCAAGCGCCTCCGATGCGGGCGCCGCTCTGCGCGAAGCGCTGGAGAATCCCGATGTTGCTTCGGACGAATCAGCGCCGGCGGTGGCGATGCTCGACGCGTTGTCGCGGGGACGCCTTGTTGGGCGGGCAGACGAGCTGGCCGAAGCTCGCGAGCTTTGGCGACGCGCTCGCGAAGGACGCGGACATTGTTTGCTGCTGAGCGGCGAGCCCGGAGCCGGAAAGACGCGGCTGGCGCGCGAGCTTATCGTTCAGGCCGCCCTCGACGGAGCGATCGTCCTGAACGGAGCCTGCTATGAGTACGAAGCAACGACGCCATATCTGCCATTCGTCGAAGCATTCCGGCGTTGGGTTCGTGAGCAATCCGACGATGCGAAGCTGCGCGACGCGCTCGGGGACGTCGCGCCGCAGTTGGCGAAGCTCGCGCCTGAGATAGAAACCCGACTTGGACCGTTTCCCGCTCGGCACACACTGCCGGCGCACGAGGAACGCCTGCTGTTCTTTGACGCGGTAGCCCAGGTTTTCACCGAGCTTGCCCGCCGCCGCGGTCTGCTGTTCTACATCGACGATCTGCACTGGGCGGATGGCAGCACCCTTTGGCTGGTCGGTCACCTGCTTCGAAATCTGCGCCAGGCGCGAGTGTTGATCGCCGCATCCTATCGCGAGATCGAGCTCGATCGGGCGCACCCCCTCGCCAAGGCTCTTGTGGATTGGAATCGTGAACGCCTGATGACTCGCATTGTGTTGCGCAGGTTCGGTTCGGATGAAACTCGCCAGCAACTCGCGGCCTTGCTCAACGACTCTGTTTCGGCTGACTTTGCCGAAGCAGTTCACCGCGAGACAGAAGGCAATCCATTCTTCGTCGAAGAAGTGCTGAAGGCGTTGATCGAACAAGGTTCGGTAGGTCGGCGGAGCGGCGAATGGACTCGCGGAGAGATTGCCGATCTGGTGATCCCGCAGAGCGTAAAGGAAGCGATAGGCAGCCGCCTCGATCGAGTCAGTCCGGGCTGTAATGAGATTCTGCGAGCCGCCGCCGTTGTTGGAAAAACATTTACCTTCGAAGAGGTCGTTGCGGCAGTTGGCAGTGAAAACGAAGAAGCGCTACTGGACGCGCTGGATGAAGCGACGGCGGCGCAGTTGCTGGTAGCCGAGCGTGGCGAGGCGTTCACGTTCACTCACGACAAGATCCGCGAAGTGCTTTATGAGGAGCTGAACCCAATTCGCCGCCGGCGATTGCACCGGCGCGCGGCTGAAGGGCTCAAACGGCATAGTGATCGAACGCCGGTTGCGGTCGAAACGCTGGCTCATCATTACATCGAAGCCGGCGACTATCAACGCGGGCTCGATTATGCGAAGCAGGCTGCGGCGGCAGCGGAAAAGATTTTTGCGTTTGATGAGGCGATAGCCGCGTATAGTCGAGCGCTTGAATGCGCCGAGTCGCTTGGACTGGAAGAAGAACAAGTCGCGCTCGAAGAAGCAATCGGCAACGCCTCATCGGTCGGCGGAAATCAACTCGCGGCGTGCGAGCACTTCGAGCGGGCGCTTGTTCTCGCGCGTGACCCGCTTCAGCGAGCGCGGCTCGAGTGCGCGGCGGCCAGCGCGCTGGTGATCAACGGGGATCCGCGCGGGCTCGACTTGCTTCACGACGCGTTGAATGTGCTCGACCCCGGTACCCATCCGATCGAGACTGCGAATGCGCTCACGGTTGAAGGCCGTTTCCATCACCTTGCGTGTCAGCATCGCAAGGCGGTCGAACTCATCGAGAGGGCGGCCGCGCTCGCTGCGCCAAAGGCCGAAGGCGGCAAGCTGTCAGTTTTCGAAGCCTCGACGCTTACGCTGTTGTATCCATACCTTGCGGGTGCGCATCAGCATTTGGGCCGGTTCGAGGATTCGGATCGCTGGGCGCATCGCGCGGTTGAGTTTGGGAAAAAGCATCAGATTCCGTTTGCCGAAGCGCTCGGGTATGAGTTTCTCGGCGAGAACTGCTCAAACAAGGGCGAGTGGGAGAAGGGGCTCGAATACGCGGCGATCGAGGGCGAATTGGCCGCGAAGATCCATTCTCGTGAGCGTCAGGCGTGGATTCATCTCTACTCCGGCCTGTGTGTGCTGCACAACGGAGACGCTTCGCGCGCCGAGCGCGAGTTCCTTGCCGGTATCGCGTTGGCCGAAGCGGTTGGTGACAGGCGCGCGGCATCAATGATGAAGAGTTACCGGGTTGTTGCGTGCGCCGACCTGGGCAGATTGGATGAAGCGCGCAGAATCGCCCAAGACAGTCTCAAGGTGGCCGAGAAAATGGGGCTTTTGTATCTGCGCACCGAAGCTCTTTGGTGCATGGCTCATATGCATTTCAAAAGCGGCGAATTTGAAGAAGCCATCGGGTTATGCGAACGAGTCATCGAGTTGACTGCGGGAACGGACGCGCGAAACAGCAAGTTGTGGGCGGGCCCGATTCACATAACGGCGTTGATGGAGCTGAGTCGTCGCGACGAAGCAAGAATGCAGTTGGCGACTTATGCGGAGATGGTTGCGGATTGTCAAACGGCTCACTTCCGCAGGGAAGTTTCTAGCCTCGAACGAATGGTTGGGTGAGCGTCCGGCAAGCTGCCAGCTTGTCGTGGGCGGTGTGCACAAAGCGATGAATTGCGTCGAAGACCCTCGACAAGCTGGCAGCTTGTCGGACAATTGAAAGTCTCACCTCTCCTTGCGGATCAGTTTTCCCAGCGCCACTCGATTCGAAGCCAGGAGCTCGGTGATCCGTTGGTGATTCACATCGGCGACGATGATCTGCCCGATCTCAGTCTCTACTTCGCTGAAGATGCCGGGTGATCTCATTTTTGCGACTTGGTACTGATTGTCTTCAGTCGGAGTCACGTAATGCACCGAGTCGGCTTTGAATCGATGCACCATAAAAAGATGAATCAGCGTCATCAGGCGCTTCTTGCGCAGCGATTCGCGAAGGTGTTCTGGTCGCGCACCGAAAGAATGCTCCGTCCTCGACGATCGTGAACCGGAGCGAAAATTACACGCGCAGGTTTCTCTTCTTCCTTGTCGAACCACTCCTGTGTCTCGGTGATGCTCTCTTCGAATGATTTCATAAGGGCTCCCGGTTAATCAGAAATCCAGATTCTCGGTAATCCGCGTTCCGTCTCGCTCGAATGCTTCGATGTAAGCGCGGATACGAGACCGAGCGATGTCCAGGTGGTAGTTGTTCAGTTGAAGATTCAGAAGATCGATGTACCACGGCAGCTTGATGCGATTGGTAACATAAGTCTCGACGATCTCGCGCGCGATGGGAAGCGTCGTTGTCTTGGAATCATCGTGTACATCGCGGTCGGTGGCGGTCAGCAGTTTCGCGTATTCTTCTTCGAGCAGCCGGGCAAAGAGCGCCGCGTCAAACGCGTCACCCGCCTTCGCACCCGTCTCCGGATCGTCATCGGTAAGCCGCGCGGCTTTGTGCAGCCATTCCCAGAGAATGCTCAAGCGGATTTCGCCCGTAGCCATGTCTTCCATCAGATACAGCACGTCGTCGTTGCCAAAGAAGTCCGCGGGCTTGAGCGCCGCTGCCTGGAAGCCCTGCTCGAATGCGTTGCCGTATTGCAGGGCGACGCTCAACAAGTCGCGCGCGCCCCGGACGGTGCGAGGAGCGGGTTCGAGAAGCACCAGCCCATCCGCGTCTTCCGAAGTGTAGACGAGCGGCGGAAACGCGCGTCCGAGCTGGTTGTCCGCGCGGGCTTCTTCCCACACCGGCCGGACTATGTGAACCATCTTCCAGTGCGCGACCCACTTCCCGCTCGCGCCGGCGACTTGTTCGCGCCTGCCACCCGCCCTCGCGCGCAGCATTCCCTCCTCGACGCCCGCTTCGGAGCCGACCGGAATGTTGGGTTCCATCCCGCCCTGCCATAATGCGAAGCGGCCGTTTCGGTCTGGAGTGTTCACCGCTCGGCGCACGCGGTCTTCGTAGTTGCGCATGTATCCATAGGTCATGCCGATCGCGTCGATGTTCGGATTTATGAAACTCGGATCCCAGGCCATCGCGTCGGATACGCTGTTGATGTAGTCCCATCGCCCGGTGTTGAATCCTACAAAGTGCGGGCCGAGCGCTGCTCGAATCTCCATAAGCTGGAAGACCGCTTCGATCTGCTCGACGAGGACGTAAGCTTTGATCGCGCCGGTTATCAGCCCGAGGTGCTGTTCGAGTGCAGCGAGCAGATCGTTCCACAGCGCTGCTTCCTCGGCGGTCTGGATCTTCGGAAGGTAGAGAACGATTGATGAGCCGGCATCACTCAGGCGCTTGTGATTGTTCACAACGTAGAGCACAAGGTCGACGATCGAAGCGGAGAAGCCTGTGCCCTCCGCCTCTCGTATGTGGCGGTCATCCAGATGCAGGCCGCGCGCGCGAAAGATCTTTGTGGTGAAGTCGAGCTGGGCTCGCCAGTCGGCGACAATCGGGCGCCCGAAAAAACCTTGCGCCCACCTATTCATCTCGGCGGAGACTTCTTCAGCGACCCGGAGGAAGATTGGATCTTTGGCGATCGCCAGTCTTAAGTTGCGCTGATTGTCGAGCGCCATCGTGCTGATTTGACCGAGCGCGTCCTCACCGTCGAACATCCAGCCGTCGGCTCCCGACAACAACGCGTAGGCGACATTTCGCAGGCCATTCTCAACGCTCGCCCTCGGTCTTGCGGCGGGTCCGGTGCCCTGGATCCACTGGCGCTTCAGGTCTGCCGGAATCTCGCTGCCCTCGAAGTTGCCGTCGCGCGCATCCTGAACTCGAATGCCTGTGCGTGGGATCAGGTTCGTAGGGTCGAGGAAACTGATGCGACGGCGCTCGAGCTCGCGCGAGCGTCGCAGTGCGATGCGCTTAGCCATCAGCTCGCGACGATCACGATTGAACGGTGCGAGCGCTTCCAACGCATGGAGCGCCTCGGGCGTGTAGAGGTCGCGGTAAGCCTCAAGCAATCCGTTGCGGTAATTGAGTTTTCCAGTCATTTCGGTCGCTAACATCCTGTTTTGGGATATGCGTCTCTCACAAAAATGAGTAGAACACACCGCCTTCGTGACAAGGCGCGAGTCCATTCCAAAAATGTTCTGAACCCTCGCGCCGGTCGCGAAACTGCGTCTTATTGGAGACTCAATCTTCGAATCACCAAATACAATAACGAGGATCATGTGTTCAGTCCACGCATCGTCGTTGCGGTTTGCTTTACTGGATGTGCGGCGGCACTTAAAAGCGGGTAATCCGACGATGCGTACTCGTGCATTCTTGTACGCACCGCGAGCGGAGTCATTGACAAAAACAGAACGCTCGTCATAGCATCTCCCGCGCAGCAGCACATTTCTTCACTCGCATTCCGGTACACCAGCGAAAATTAGTGGCTCAGGTTGGAGAATTGGCGGCTGAAAGACTATACGAAGACTGATGGAGGACAGGAGATGAAAAAAACGCATTCAATGAAAGAGCGAGCGAGATTCGATAAGAATTCGAATCCTCTTTCGAGGGCATTGGTTATGATTCTCTTCGGAGCGATCACAACGCTTTTGTCGGTAACCTTACTACCCATTGGCGGTAACTCAACGAAGGGCGTCTCAGCGTCGACTAATCCTACAACACCTCAAGGGACTAACAAACGCTACAAGGCAACAAGTCCGATCGTGGTTGACCGGCAAACTGGCCGGTTGCGGATGCCAACCCGGGAGGAGACCGACGAATTGGTGCAGACCCTTTCGACGCTGGCAAAACGTCCCGAAGGATTGCCGCAGACCTCCGCCGCCAGCGGGGCTGTCGCTATCGATCTTGACGGCGGCTTTGGCGGCGTCATGCTGGCTCGGCCGAATGGGGACGGTACTTTTGAAACGAAGTGTGTCTTCACGTTTGAGGAAGGCGCGGAGTTTCTGGGGCTAGTAGAGGACAACTCACAACAATAGGAGGGCACTGAACAATGAGAAGGATATTCTTTTCGAGGCAGCTTTCGTTGCTGATGTTTGCGTTCGTGTTCATCGCCCTCTCCGGCCGAAACACGTTTGCAGGTCCAGCGCAATTTGTAATCGTCAACATAAATGCTGTGGGCGTGGGATTCAATGACCCGACGCCGGCTGCGCCTATTGGCGGCAACACCGGAACGACGCTTGGCCAACAGCGTCTGATTGCGTTCACTTATGCGGCGAGTCTGTGGAGCGCCAGGCTCGACAGCAATGTTCCAATTCGCATACGGGCGCAGTTCACTCCGCTTGCTCCTAACGTGCTCGGCAGCGCGGGTCCGGTCAGCGTGATTCGAGATTTTCCCAATGCGCCAATTGCAGGCACCTGGTATCACGTCGCGCTTGCAAATAAACTTGCCGGGGTCGACCTGCTTCCGGCCAATGATGACATCAATGCGAACTTCAGCACTAACTTCAATTTCTATTTAGGGATTGACAACAATCACGGTGCTTTGCCTGATCTGGTGGCGGTCCTGTTGCACGAGTTTGCCCACGGCCTGGGCTTTAGTCAAAGTGCCAGCCTGGGTACCGGAGCCCTGCTGTCGGGCTTCCCTGACGCATACAACACCAAGCTGCTCGATCTAACAACCGGACTGCACTGGAACCAGATGACCAACGCGCAGCGCTTGGCTTCGGCGACTAATTTCGGACGGGTTGTATGGGACGGTTCGTTTGTAACAGCCGGCGTGCCCAACGTCCTGGTGTTCGGAAGTCCTGATGTGAAGGTAATCAGCCCGCCTGCGATTGCCGGGTCCTATCAGTTTGGAACCGCGGCTTTCGGTCCAGCCATTGGTAATCCAAACGTATCCTCAAACGTGGTTGCGGCTGTCGATGTAGCCGAGCCACCTTCAGGACCGAACCCGGCGGGCACGACTACAGACGGGTGCTCCCCTTTTACAAACGCAGCCGCTGTTGCCGGAAAGATCGCGCTCGTTGAGCGCGGACTCTGCGGGTTTGCGGTCAAGGCGAGAAACGCGACCAATGCAGGCGCAGTTGGAGTGATAATCTACAATCAGCTGGCGAATGTAAACGCCGCGCCTCCGGGGATGGCTGATGATGGAATCAATGGTCAGTTTGTAACGATTCCGGCAGTGAGCTTACGGCGTGCTGACGGACTCGCTATCGTCGGCCAGCTTGGCGGTGGAGTTACGGCGAATATCGAGAAGGATCTCAGCGTTCGGGCGGGCGCGGATCCGCTCGGACGAGCGCGTGCCTACGCTCCATTCCCGGTTGTTGGGGGCTCTTCAATTTCCCACTACGACACGGTTGCTTCCCGAAACCTGTTAATGGAACCGGCAATCAATGGTGATTTGACCCACAAGGTCAAAGCTCCGGACGACCTGACGTTTGAATTATTGAGAGACGTAGGTTGGACATTTCCCGATGCGGACGGCGACGGAGTAGTCGATGATGAGGATTGCAATCCGAATTCCGATGTCCGGCCGACAATCGTGCTTTGCGATCTGGACAGTGGTGTTCCCAACACTGTGTTTGCAAACGGGTGCACGATGTCGGATCTCATCGCTCAGCTAGCCGCGTCGTCGACCAATCACGGCAGCTTTGTATCAGCGGTTGCCAACTTGACCAACCAGTGGGTAAGAGACGGCTTGATTGCCGGACAGCAAAAAGGCGCGATTCAAAGCGCCGCGGCAAGGTGTCGCTGAGTCTTACCTCAAGCACGTGCATTGCACATGTAAAAGGGTCGACGAAACAGGTCGGCCCTTTTCTTTTCTCGCGACGCAGGCGCGCTTTTCGTTGGCTTGCGCGCCTGTTCATCAAGTCCGTAGTGACCGGCTCGGCGGGTACTCCTCGCTGCGTTTCACAAACGCGATGTATAATCCGTCTCTGAATAATCCGCGCCGCGGGGCGCTCGAATGGAGACGCTGCAAGCAAATGAATGTGGAATCCAACCCGGTCCGGTCGCGGGAATCTGAAGAGGCGGGCCGCTCTAATTTTATTCGCGACGTGATTATCGAAGACGTCAAAGCCGGAAAACACGGCGGGCGCGTGCAGACTCGGTTCCCACCCGAGCCAAACGGTTATCTTCACATCGGGCACGCAAAGGCGATCTATCTGGATTTCGGGCTGGCCGCGGAGTTCGGCGGCAAGTGCAATCTTCGTTTCGACGACACCAATCCATCCAAAGAAGAAACCGAGTACGTTGATTCGATAATGGAAGACGTGCGCTGGCTTGGCTACGAATGGGACGCGCTCTTTTATGCCTCCGATTATTTTCCCCAGCTTTATGAGTGGGCCGTTCAGTTGATCAACGCGGGGAAGGCTTATGTGTGCGATCTGAACGCGGATCAGGTCCGTGAGTACCGAGGGACCCTGACTGAGCCGGGCCGTGAGAGCCCTTATCGTAATCGTTCCGTCGAAGAGAACCTCGACCTGTTTGAACGCATGAAGAAGGGCGAATTTCCCGACGGCTCGCGTACGCTGCGCGCGAAGATCGATATGGCGTCACCTAACCTCAGCTTCCGCGACCCGGTGATGTATCGGATTCTTCACATGGAACATCATCGAACCGGCGGCGAGTGGTGCATCTATCCAATGTACGATTACGCACACGGAGAGTCGGACTCGATCGAGCAGGTGACTCATTCAATTTGCACACTCGAATTCGAGAACAATCGACCGCTCTACAACTGGTTCATCGAGCAGCTCGGCATTTTTCCGTCGCGGCAGTTTGAATTCGACCGGCTGAATCTGACTTACACGCTGTTGAGCAAGCGCAAGCTGCTTACTCTGGTGCAGGAAGGCCGGGTGAGCGGGTGGGATGACCCGCGCATGCCTACGCTGTCGGGCTTGCGAAGGCGCGGCTATACGCCCGAAGCGCTGAGGAACTTTTGCGCGAGCCTCAGCGTGTCTAAGACCAACAACACCGTGCAGCTTTCGGCGCTCGAGCACTTCGTTCGCGAAGACCTGAACAAGCACGCCGCCCGCGTTATGGCGGTGCTCAAGCCGCTGCGCGTCGTCATCGAGAACTATCCCGATGATCTTGTAGAGGAAATGGACGCGGTGAACAATCCCGAAGACGAAGGTATGGGCAAGCGCAGTGTTCCGTTTTCGAAGGTGTTGTACATCGAACAGGACGATTTTCGCGAAGAGCCTCCGAAGGGATACTTTCGCCTCGCGCCCGGCCGCGAGGTCCGGCTGCGCTACGGCTACCTGATCACCTGCCAGAGTGTGGTGAAAGACTCTGACGGAAATATCGTCGAGCTGCGCTGCGCGTACGATCCGGCCACGCGAGGCGGCAACACTCCCGACGGACGCAAGGTGAAATCGACGATTCACTGGGTCTCAGCCGCGCACGCCGTCGACGCGGAGGTTCGCCTGTACGACACGCTGTTCACGAAAGAGAATCCGAACGAGGTCGAGGAAGGCGAGGACTTCACTGCTAATCTGAATCCGAATTCGCTCGAGGTGTTGACCGCGTGCAAGGTCGAGCCGAGCTTGCGTGACGCGGCAGTGGGTTCGCGTTATCAGTTCGAGCGGCTTGGCTATTTTTGCGTCGATCCGGATTCGTCGCCGGAGAAGTTGGTCTTTAATCGCACAATTGGCTTGCGGGACACGTGGACGAGAATGGAGCGGCGCGAGAAGAAGTGATGCCTGCCTTTGTTGAGGGAATGACAATTGTGACGACCAGAAGCCTTCGTCTCCCGGACAATTCCGCCGGGAACTTACAACTCCCTCCTGGGCACGGCCCTTTAGGCTCTCACTTATGGTATTATGCGTTTGATGCTGAGCCTGATTGAAACTGGCGACCTGTATGGCGCGATGCAGAAGCATATCCCATCGATTCAGGTAGAGGAGGTGACACTGCCTAAGCATCAAGAACCGAGTCCTTCCACCGCGCCGCGTCATGAGGAGCAAGTGAGGCAGTTCACCGACGCGGGACTGGACTACTACAACAACGGCAAGCTGGAAGAGGCGGCCAAATGCTACAAGCAAGCTCTGGAGCTTTACGCCGATAGCATGCTTGCCTTATACAGCTTTGGAGTGATATCCGGTCATCTCAAGCGATATGAGGAATCAAAGGCGGCCTTCGAGCGCCTCCTGCGGTTGTTGGAGAGCCAGGGAAGTGTGGTAGAGCCAACGCTATTGGCCAAAGCCCATCAGGGAATAGGCGCCGCACTGTTGGGCCTCTGGGGGGCGACTGGGCCTCAGGAACCGCCGCTTGACGTTGTGAGCGAAGCCGAACTCGAATTCCGACAAGCCCTCTCCTTGGATCCGAGATACTTTCAGGCCTGGCTGGGCCTGGGTCTCGCCCTTCACATCATGGAACGACTCGATGATGCGGAAGCGGCGTTCAGAAAAGCGATCGAGATGGACCCTGACAGCCACGTTGCTAATGAGCGGCTTCGTGGGCTGCTTGAAGATAAGCTTGAAAGGCGCCTTTTCGAATTAGGCTACTTGAGTAAGATCAATAAGCTCATTCGGGACTTTACCCCGTACGAAAATCGCACTCTCATAGAAGTGGAAGGCAGGCCTTTGTCGGAGATCATAGTAGAGGAGCGCCGCTAATAAGGTGGCCGTTTATTTCTTTGATACAAGCGCTCTCGTAAAGCGCTACGTCAACGAAACAGGTTCAACTTGGGTTGGCCAAGTGACCGATCCGAAATCGGGCAACAACATATACATAACAAGAATAACCGGGGTCGAGGTAGTCTCTGCCCTGATGAGGAAGGTGCGGGATACGAAGAACCCCTTACCTCTGGACGACGCTAAGAAGGCTATTGCAGAATTTCGTAATGACTTCGAGAACCAATACGAACTGTTTAGCGTTACCGACTCGCTTCTTCAAACGGCGATGCGGCTACCCGAAAAACACAAGCTCCGGGGCTATGATGCAGTTCAGCTAGCTGCGGCTCTCATAATCAGCGCCCAAAGCGCACAACAAGGTATCTCAGCGACCGGTGTACCCCCGCTTGTGCTCGTGGCCTCTGACGATGACTTGCTGCAGGCCGCACAAGCTGAAGGGCTCACAGTTGATGATCCAAGAAACCATCCTTAGTTCGCTACCAAGAAGGCGTCGCAATTTTATCGGCGTGAGTTCTGTGGGCCCTCACGAGACTCGCCCTTCGGGGAAGCCATCTTCCCGGCGGCGGTGTATTTCTTCATCAGATCAATCGCGCGATCCGCTAGCTTGATCAGATGCGGATGCGCGCGGTTGCCGTTTGTCAGAATCGCGAAACCAAGCTTTCGGTCGCCATTCCCAAGCAGGAACGCCGTGTATCCGGGAACGCTGCCGCTGTGCGCGAAGTAACGGTCGCCGTCGCGCACCTGCACCCACCACGTCAAACCGAACCCCGCGGTTTCATTTCCCCACAGCTCTTCAATCGGACCTTTGAACTGATCGTATTGTCGAGTCAACATCTGCTCGAGCGACTGCGCGCTGATGATGCGCTTGCCCTTGAAGACTCCGCCGTTCAGATTCGCAATCAGCCAATTCGCCTGGTTCAGCACTGTGCCATAGACCAGCCCCGCCGGCCAAACAGCAGCTTTGAGTCTCGTGGCCGCGGTTTGATTGCCGGTCTTCTCATCGACGATGTACGGAATCGATAACCTCTCTTCCATGTCCGGCCGTGGCTCGAACGCTGTGCTGGTCATCTCGAGCGGCGTGAAGATCTGCTCCTGTATGTATTTCCTGTAGGGCACGCCGGAGAACTTCTGCACGAGGTAACCGATCAAAGTGTAAGCCATATTTGAATAGACAACTGAAGTCATCGGCGGCTTCGCGGCCTTGAGGGATTTGCGAAGGTAATCTTCGAGCGCGGGCGGAGCGTCGAATCCCCAAACCGGAACCGGGCCAAAGTCCGCGGGCAAGCCCGATGTGTGAGTCAGCAGGTGACGAAAAGTCACCGGGTGTTTCGGGTCTTCGTTTTGAATCTTGAAATCGGTCAGATAATCGTTCACCCGGTCATCGAGCTTGAATTTGCCCTGTTCCATTTGCTGGAGCAGGGCCACCGTGGACATCGCTTTGAAGGTCGAGCCGATCAGGTAAACGGTGTCTTTAGTCGCGGCGGTTCGCGCCCACAGATTTGAGTTGCCGTAAGCGCCGGTCCAAATCACCTGGTCCGCCGCGATCAGAGCAACGGTTGCCGAAGGTATTTTTCCATCCGCCATCGCGCGTCGAATCTCAGGCTCGAGTTCCGCGACGACGCGGTCAGTGTCGATGCCTTGCGCGAGCGCGAGCTTCGGAGAAATCAGTGCGAGTACGGCTAAGGTGACGAAGAACAACCACGGATGTGCCCGACGATTGGTTTGAATCCTGGATTCGATCATTACCTGGCCCTCAGAGTTTTAGTCTGTTTGGATCTCGGGTGAACCACATTCACTATTTTGCCTTTTTGTCCGCGGCCGGCAGCGATTGTACGACGGCGCCCTTCTCATCGAGAAACTCGAGCCTTGCGCCGCCCTCGGCGTCGACGATCAACTGAACTCGCGGACGTCCCTGCGGATCGGACAGCGAGAGAAGCGCTGCCTTTTCCCTGTTCTTACCGACAAACACTCGCTGGGCGACGCCGGCCCCTGATGTCTGACGGAGTTCTTGCATCGCGGCTGTCTTCTCCGCTCCGTCGGGCATTTTTTGGATGACCTGAAGTTTGTCAACGACTTCGCCGAGCGAGGTATCCGGTCTGTCCCACACTCGCAGACCCGCGGAATACTGGCCGTTGCTTTCGCCGTACTGGATGGCGACGGTTTGATCTTGCCGAAACCGATCGAAAGCCAGCAGCGCGCCCGCATCCGCGCTGCCGTCTTTTTGATTGCCGTTAAAACTCAAGCCGCCACATTCATCGCCCTTATCGTTGAAAAACAACATTCCCGGCGGCCTTGTCCTTGAGAGAGTCCTCCCATCGACGACGCCGGGGTGCTGGCGCGCGCCGTTTGAAATGACCATCGTTAACCGGCCATCCTTTTCGATGATGTTGATTCGCTCGACATCAATTTCATCGAACTTTGTCCTTTGATCCGCGCGAGTTACCGCAGAAAATGCAATGACGCCAAATAACAGCGTGATGACCGCGGAATAAACTTTTAGCAAAAGCACGTCCCGTTGAAGCTTTGCTTCCATGAGAACCCTCCCTGAAGGATTGATACCGGCTCGCCGTTATTTTCGAGCGTGTTCTTGTTTATCCTGTTCGGCATTTTTTCGCAACAGGCGTCCCGAATCGAGAACTACAACTCAATACCTGCTTCTTTTTTTCAGACGAGTCAGTTAACCTCACAAACCGATGAAGGGCAACATTCCAATCTCCCAGCTGCGAACGGGTGAAGACCTCTGGCTGACGGTCGCCGTTACTTCAATTCGCGAGATCAGGCCACAACAGGGCAAACCCTTTCTGCTTGCGAACGCCCGAAACGCAAGCGGAAAGATCGCGCTCAAGATACCCGCCGAGCTTCATCACACCGGCAGCTCAATTAAGCCGGGCCTGTGGGGAATCGTTGGCCGCGTCGAGTTGTTTCAGAATCAGGTTCAATTCGTCGTTTCGGAATTCCGGGCGATCACTGTTGAAAAGTATCGCGAGCTTCAGGAATCCGAACCGCTGCTTCCGCGCGCGTTCACGATCGATATCGAAACGATTCCCCTCCCGGCTTTCAAGGAGAGAGCCGCGCGGCGGCTGAAGCGGTCAATCGATTCCGGAAAGATGAACGACGAACAGCAGCAACGCTACGTTGAGGATCAGTTAGCCGAAGAAGAGCGGGCATTCAAATCCGGCTCGCTTGCGGCGACGTCAGGACGCGTATTGTCGATTGCGGTTCACCTCGGCTCAGTGGCCGGGATCGAGATCGAAGGAGTTGACAGTCTCGAAAGCGAATACGTTTTCGGTATTGGCTCGGACGGACAAGAGCAAAGCGAGCACGATGCTTTGATCGAATTCCTGTCGCTGATGCAGAGCTTTGATCCTGACATTGACGAGCTCGTTGGTCATAACATCATCGGGTTCGACCTGCCGTTTATCTTTCAGAGATGTCTGGTCAATAATATCGCTGTCCGTCCGTTCGTGAATCTGTCGGAGTTCAACGTGCGAGGCGTCTACGACACCATGCATCGCTGGTGGTTTGGCGCGAGGAATCGTGTCGCGCTTGATGACCTTGCGTGGGCGTTGGGAATTCCATCAAGCAAGACCGAAGAAGTAGAGGGAAGCCGCCTGGTCGAGTTGTATCAAGCCGGGAGGCTTGCCGAGATTCGAGATTACAACTTGAGCGACGTTCGCGTGACGCGGAAGGTGTACGAACGAATCGTGTCAGCGTTCGGAAGGTGAAGTCCCATTGAAGCAAAGACTGAATCCGGCGTAGAATCGTTGTGACTCGCAGAGCGAGATCCGGATTAGCGGCAGGTCATACGCGGAAGGGCTTAGCAATGACGGAGAATGCTGAACGAGTGAAGCGAGCAGTTCTGGAGCTTCCAGAAAACGAGCGTGCCGAACTAGCGCAGTTGCTAATCCAATCGCTTGACCAAGAGTGCGACGCGAATGCCGAAGCGGCGTGGGATGCCGAACTTGAGCGGCGGCTGAAGCGATTGGAAGACGGGAGCGCGCGGCTGAGTCCTGCTTTCGAAGTGCTCGCCGAGATTACAAACAAATACAAATGAAACCTCTGGTCATAAATGAGGAAGCGACCGAGGAACTAAACCTAGCCATCGACTATTACGAGACAAGGAAATCTGGTCTTGGTGTTGACCTGGCAGCGAAAGTGAAAGAGGCGTTCCTGAGAATTCAAAAGAACCCTGGGTTCTATCCGTACCACAACCAAACTCGGATTCAAAAATACTTCGTCCGTAGGTTTCCCTACACCGTCTTCTATGCTGAGCTCGATGATCATATCGCAGTCACTGCGGTTGCTCATCAGAGGCGACGGCCTGATTATTGGAAATTCAGAAGATCGGAATGAGGCGCCGGCCCCCAGTATCCGGTTGAGGATGTTCCCATTGACCGAAAACCTTTTGTTTGTGCTCGGGTTGGTGCTTGGGCTTGGGCTGGGCGGGATTGGCGTATGGCTCGTCCTTCGCCCACGCGTCAAACACGAATATGATCGCGCGCGAAGCGAATCCGAGGCGGAACGCGCGACTCTGGCCGAACGCCTTCAGGGCAAGCACGATCAGACCCGCCGGCTTGAAAGCGGCCTGACGGATTTGAACTCGAAACTCGCCGCGTTTCAAAACGAGAACGCGAGTCTCGTTGCGCGCATCAGCTCGCTTGAAACCCAGCTCGACGCCGAACGCAAAGCGTCGAACGAGAAGCTCGCGTTGCTGGAAGACGCGCAGGTCAAACTGTCCGATGCCTTCAAAGCGCTCTCGGCCGATGCGCTCAATACGAACAGCCGAAACTTTCTCAATCTCGCGCGTGAAACGCTCGGACATTTTCAGGAAGCCGCAAAGGGTGATCTGGATACGAGGCAGAAGGCGATCGGTGAACTCGTCGGGCCACTCAAGGACTCGCTCGAAAAAGTCGACGGCAAGATTCGCGAGCTCGAATCGGCGCGCGCGTCGGCATACTCGTCGCTAACCGAACAGGTGAAGAGCCTCACGACTTCGCAAGGGCAACTCCAAATCGAAACGTCCAAGCTTGTGAACGCGCTTCGAAGTCCGGTCGTGCGAGGTCGTTGGGGTGAAGTGCAACTTCGCCGAGTTGTAGAACTCGCGGGCATGGTGAGCTATTGCGACTTTCGTCAGCAAGAGACGATTACTACCGAAGACGGCCGCGCGCGTCCCGATATGATCGTCAGGCTCCCGAACGATCGGTTAATCGTCGTTGATTCGAAGGCGCCAATCGAAGCCTACTACGAATCGCTCGAGACCTCGGATGAAACCGTCAGAACCGCCAAGCTCAAAGATCACGCGCGCCACGTGCGCACTCACCTGACCAAGCTTGGCGCGAAGACTTATTGGGAGCAGCTCGACTGTACTCCTGAGTTCGTCGTGTTGTTTCTGCCGGGTGAAACTTTCTTCAGCGCGGCGCTTGAACAGGACCCATCATTGATCGAATTCGGCGTCGATCAACGAGTGATTCTTGCGACGCCGACGACCCTGATAGCCTTGTTGAAAGCCGTCGCGTACGGATGGCAACAGGAACGCGTAAACGAAAACGCCCAACAGATCAGCAAGCTAGGCCGGCAGTTGTATGATCGCCTGCGAATCCTGGCCGAGCATTTTTCGGATGTGCGCAAGGGTTTGGACAAAGCGGTCGAGTCCTACAACAAAGCGGTCGGCTCATTCGAAGGAAGAGTGCTTGTGACGGCGCGGAAGTTCAAAGACTTGAGCGCTACGACAAGCGAAGACATCGAGCCGCTCGAGATCGTCGATCGCACGACTCGATTACTGGACATCGGCGAGACGGCGCTGATTCCGGGATTGCTTGAGAGTGAAGATTCGGATGAGGAAGAGACCGCAGTGAGGATTGAGGATTGAAGAATCGAGAACTGAGAATTGAAAAATGAGAATTGAGAATTGAGGCAAGAGCCTCGAACGGATTTGCAATTTGCATTTTTCAATTCTCAATTCTCAATTTTCAATTCACAAGTTCCTGCCGGAGTTCCTGGAGTAATTCTTGTCGAAACAGATTTGGCTCGCTCCCATCCTCAGCGACAAGCGAGAGCGCTTGATCGCTCGTGCCTCGGATGTGCTCGCGTCGGGGCCCGCCGAAGCGCTGCTCTACATCGCCGCCTCGCGACCATTGCTCGAATTGGCCGCTGACCGCTTGCTCGACGGCGTTCGCAATCGAGGTGTGTGGGGCTCGCTGCCGGTTCACCTGTTTCGAGGCTTCGCCAGATTCGTTCTCGCAACGGCGATCGAAGAAGAAACCGGGCTGCCGCTCGCGCCCCGAATCGCGATCGATCGCGAAGAACTGCCGCTCGAACGCAGCATCATCTCGCAAATCATCAAACGGCTCGCGCGCGAAGGTAAGCTCATAGCCATCGCGCCGCTTGCCGGTCGTGACGGCTGCATCAACAGCATCGCGACGCTTGTTGGCGAGATCCAGCGCGCGGGAAAATCAGCCGCCGAGTTCGCTTCAATCGTCGAAGCTCGCATTCGCGATTTTGATTCCAATTCAAGCACGGATGAGCCGGCGGCCGGGGCAGCGACAGTTCCTCGCCAGTCGGACTTCGACCGTGAAGTCGCGATCATCTATGCGGCTTATCAGTCGACACTCGCCTCGTCCGGTTTCACCGAAGACGATGCCGATCAGTTGCGCGCGCTCGACGCGCTGCGCGGCGAAGTAGACGGCAAGCGAGTCAGCGTGCCGTGGCTTTCGCAGGTTCGCCTGTTGGTGCTGGATGGGTTTTTCGATTTCACCCCGGTGCAAGGCGAGATGCTGCGGTTGTTGATTCCGCGGGTTCCTGACGTAGTCGTGAATCTGAATCGCGACGAGCGTAACGCGGAAGTCTTTCGGCCTTTCGAGCAAACGGTGAAACAACTAGCTTCGATGGCTGAGTTCGAGGTGCGCACAATCTCGGACGCGCAGCCGGTGGCTGATCAGCTCGCGCTCCTGCGAGAGCGACTCTTCAATCCGCTGCCGTTTAAAACGCATCTCCCCGAGCCAGCACCAATCGAGTCGCCGGAAAGTCTCGCGCGCATACGACTGCTCGAATGCGCCAATAGGCAAACCGAAATCCGCGCGATCGCGAAGGAGATAAAGCGGCTCGTTTTGACAAGCGAGTTCAAGCTGAGCGACATCGCATTGGTCCTGCGACAGCGAGCGTCCTACGAAGAAACCATCGCGCGAGTCTTTGAGGAAGAGGCGATCCCGGTCGCGATGGGACGACGCACGCCCGCGGTCGAGATTCCGGCTGTTCGGGCGGCGCTGAAGTTGATCGAGATGCTGATCGAGATGAGGCGAGAGCAGCAACAAACGGCGAAAGTAAGCGATCTCGCGGACCTCATCAAGTCCGGGTATTTTCGGTTGTCGAGAGAGGATGTCGCGATGCTGGCCGAGCGGTTCGAACGCGATTGGGTTTTCGAAAGTGAAGAAGCCGCGCGCCGCCAGTCGCAGCAGCGTTGGGACGCGGATGAACTGGAAAACGTCATCGCGTACGTCGGAGGTGAGTTGCGAGTCGAAGCCTGGCTTGCGAGAGCGCGAAAGCTCACCGGCCGGAAACCTTCCGCCGAGCGCGTGAAGCTGGACGACCTGGAACCGGAGGATGAAGCACTTGCGGAAGACGACACGCTTGCAGCCACCGACGGACAGGCGGCCATCCACCGGCGCCGTGTTGCTCAAACCGAGTTCGTCGAAGTGCCGCTTCCCGGTTCCGAACGAAAGCCGAGGCCGGCACGTGATATCGATCCGGCGGTGATCGCCTGGTCCGAGTTGATCATCGATCGCTTATGGAGATTGATCTTAACGGCGCCTCGCGAGGGGAGTCCTCGACAGCTCGGCGGCGCGACGATGCGATTGCTTGATGAGCTTCAATTCACCGCCGAAGTTCGAGGCTCTTCGATTGCGGACTCGGAGCTTCCGCCGTTGACGCTCGATCTGCGTGGGCTTGAGAGCCTTCGCCGCGCGTTTTCAGCCGCTACTCGAAGCATCGAGATGATGGAGCGGGATGATGAGACTCCGAAGCCGATCACGCTCGCGACTTTTCTGGACGAAGCCTTGCGGTGCCTGCGCGGGCAAGTGTTGGTGACCGGACACGCGAATCCCGACGGATTGAACGTGCTCGAAGCGACCGACGTTCGCGGGTTGAGGTTTCGCGCGCTGTTTATCGCGGGGCTAATCGAGGGCGGGTTTCCGCTGCGAGCGTCGCGCGATTGGATATATCCGCACGAGGAACGCGAGCGATTGAAGCAATACGGATTGACGCTCGAGGACATATCGCCCGCCACGCTTCTGAAAGAAGAACATTACTTTTATCAGGCCGCTTGCCGCGCGACCGAGCGGCTTTATTTGAGCAGGCCGTCGGTGCTTGAAGACGGATCCGAAACCGTCCGCTCCTATTACATCGAAGAGTTGAAACGCGCGATCTCGCCGGTTGAGATGGCGAAAGAGACGGTGCGCAATGATTTCAACGGGAGCACTTTGTTTGATTCATCACGCAGTCAGGAGCTTGCGATGTTGCTGGTGCGTCAGGAGGAGCGTCGCCGTCACCGCGCTCAGGGTGACGGCAACTTTTCTGATGATGTCATCGCTCGATTGATGAACGCGGCCGCCGAGCAAGGTTTCCTGACCGACTCCGCGAGGCGCCGCATCGCCATCGAACGTGAGCGCGGAGGCGCTTGGTTTGGAGAGTTCGACGGTGTGATAACCAACACTGGTTTGATCTCAAAAATCGCCGGGCATTACGATGCGGATCATCTCTTCAGCGCAAGCGAACTCAGCCTCTACGGCAAATGCCCGTTCAAGTTTTTTGCGGAAAAAGTTCTGCGTCTCGAACCGCGCGGCGAAGCGGCGATGGATCTGACCGCTCTGGACGCCGGAAGCCTGCTGCACGAAGCGCTCAGGCGATTCTTTGAACGGCATCGGGGAGAGCGGCTCGCGAATCTGGATCGCCGGGCGCTGCGAAATGAGCTTGGCGAAGTCGCCGACGCGGTCTTTGACGAACACGAACGCGCCATGCCGCCGCTCAATCCACAGGTGTGGCGGCTCGATCGCGAAATCCGAAAGCTGTTGCTCGAGCAGGTGCTCGATTACGAACTCGAGATCCAGGAGAACGCGCGGGCCAAGAACGTTCTTCCTGCTTTCTTCGAGCTTGCGTTTGGGATGCGAGGAGAAGGAGTCGATCCGCGTTCGACTGATCGGCGGCTCGAATTGCGGCGCGGTACTGATGAAACAGGCGAAGTTGTGCAGCTTCGCGGACAAATCGATCGCGTCGATGTGGGTGAGCACGAGACGGCGGTCGCATACGACTACAAACTCTCTCGAGGCGCAGGACTCGATGACATGACTGAGGGCCGCGCGTTGCAGCTTCACATTTATCTCGCTGCGCTCGAACAACTGTTTCTGCCCGGAAGAGAAATCGCGGGCGCGGGCTATTACACGATGAAGGGCGGGCACGCGCGCCGCAATCAGGGGCTGTATCGAGCGGCGATGCACGCTTTCACCGGAGTGGGAACGCGAACAGCATCGACGTTAGAGGACACTGAATGGAAACGCATCCGCTCGGAGATGGAATCGCGAATATGGGAATTCATAGACGGAATGCGCGGTGGGCGCTTCATGGTGTTGCCTAGCGCTCCAGAAGCTACGTGTCCGCATTGCGACTTCTCGGCCGTTTGCCGCTACGAGAAGTTTCGAATTCGAGGGAAGACCGAGGACTGAGACCGAGGACCGATGACGGCAGACCGAGGACGGAAACGAAGGAGGGAAGACCGCAGACCGCTGACCGAAGACGGGAGACCGGGGACCAGAGACCGATGATCGACGACGGCAGAAAGAACGACGATCGAGTGCGGACCGATGAAGACGCGTCCGTCGCCGGTCTACCGTCTCCGGTCTCCTTCCGCCCTCTCTCGCTGAAACCCGAGCAGCAACTCGCCGCTCACACGCTCGACCGTCACGTCTCCGTGACCGCCGGTCCCGGCGCCGGCAAGACTACGGTCCTCGTCGAGCGGTACCTCCACATTCTTCGCAATGAAAACATCTCCGTGGATCAAATCGTCGCGATCACTTTTACAAATCGCGCCGCGAATGAAATGCGCGAGCGGCTCCGCGGCGAGCTCGACAAGATACTCGCGAGCGCCCCCCCGCGCGAGCGAGCGCGATGGATGCGCCACAAGCGAACGCTCGACGGCGCGATCATCACGACGATACACGGGTTTTGCTCGAGGCTGCTGCGCGAGTTCCCGGTCGAGGCCGACCTCGACCCGCAATTCGCGTTACTTGATGCTCATCAATCGTCGATGCTCGAAGAATCTGTTGCCGAAGAGACGATCACTGAATTCATCAGCGCCCAGGACCGGGCGATTACCGAACTGGCCGCGGGCATCGGGCGCGTAAGGCTCGCGCGCGGATTGATCGGCATTTATCGCTCGATGCGCAATCAGGGGTTGACGATCCAGAAGCTGCGCGCCGAGGCCGAAAAGAATCACAAGACAATCGACGACTACAACATTGCGCTTCAGGAGCTGGCGGCGAAGATGCGCGAGTTCATACAAGCGCGTGACCTGACCCCGTCGGCGGAGTCCAAACGCCGCGAAGCTGAACGGCAATGGCCCGCGCTTCTCGAATCGCTATCGAACGTCTCCGCTTCGACGCCGCCTGGTGATCTCGCCTCTGCGATCATCGATTTTCGCGAAGCCGCGCGTCCGAAGGCCCAGCGAAGAATCGGCGAGACGATCAAAGCGCTCGATGAGCTGCTCTGGGATGAGAAGCTTCGCGGCCGCGTGCCGCAGTGCTTTTTTGACCTTCACGCCGCGCGTTACACGCGCGAGTTGATCTCAGTGGTCGAGGCTCTCGATCGGCGGCTCGACGAGCAAAAGCGGCGAAGGTCTGCGCTCGACTTTGATGATTTGCAGTTTCGCGCTTTGAAGTTGCTGGACGATCACCCCGAGGCGATGAGCCGAACATCGCGGCGATATCGCTTCTTTCTGGTCGACGAGTTTCAAGACACCAACAGCTTGCAGCGAAAGTTGACGGCGAAGCTCGCACTTGGCCGAGACAGGCGAGCAAACCTGTTCATCGTCGGCGATCGCAAGCAGTCGATCTACGGATTCAGAGGCGCGGACGTGGATGTCTTTCGCGAGATGACCGAATTGATCGAAGCACACAACGGCTTGAGTGTGCCGCTCAATCGGAACTTCCGCAGTCAACGCTCGCTGACCCGGTACTTCAACTTCCTGTTTGAGCGAGTCTTCGAACACAACCAACTGGCGAACGATCTGAACGAGCTTGGTTACGTCGCACACGAAGCGAGTGTTGCCGCGCGTGACGACGATACAACATCACCGGTTGTCGAGTTGCTGGTTGACGTGAGAGAAAGCGGCGCCTCGGATGACAAGTGGTCGCGGTTGAAACCCCGCGAGCGCGACGCCGAGCAATTAGCCGCCAGGATCAGATCACTTGTCGAGGACGAATCGCGCAAGCACAACGAAGACGCGGGCGAAGAACGTGCGATCCATTACGGCGACATCGCGATGCTGTTTCGCGCAATGACCGAAGTTCACATCTACGAATCTGCGTTGAGGCGCTCGGGCATTCCCTACGTGACTGTCGATGGCAAGGGTTTCTACGCTCGCGAAGAGATTGCGGACTTCATCCAGCTTCTGCGGTTCCTCGACAACAGGACCGATGAGGTTGCGCTTGCGGCGGTGCTGCGTTCGCCGATGGGCGGATTGTCCGACGGTGCGCTGTTTGCGCTCCGATGCGCGCCGTTCATCGCGGGGGTCGATGATCGCGGATCGATGAGTAGACGCAAAGGCGTTCGACCTCTGCTTCGCGCGCTGCGCGAGCATGAACTGATATCCGGCGTCGACGATGCCGACCGTTTGGTCCTCGATCGCGCAAGAGATCTGCTTGACGAAATGATAGCTCGGGCTCGTCGGTCGGGTGTCTCCGAGCTCTTGCGATACGCGGCCGAGACTTCGGAATACCGGATCGTAACAGCAGCCAACTTCGACGGCGCGCAGCGGCTTGCGAATATCGAAAAGCTATTTACCCTGGCCGAACGCTTTGAGCGATCGGGCGCGTATTTGATTCGCGATTTCGTCAGGTTCGTCAGAGATTTCGAAGAAGCCGGGGGCCGCGAAAGCGAAGGCCAGATTGACGAATCGGCCGATGCGGTGCGGTTGATGTCGATTCATCAGTCAAAGGGGCTCGAGTTTCCGGTAGTGATTATTCCCGATCTGCATCGCCAGCCTGACAACCGAATCGAGTGGTGGTCGTTGGATCGCCATCGCGGGTTGACGGTGAAGGTGCCCGACGGACGCGGGCGCCTCGCGGCGGGATCTTGTTTCGCCGGGTTCGGCGACAGGGCGAAGCTGCGAGAAGCGTTCGAGAGCATGCGTTTGCTTTACGTCGCGGCCACTCGCGCGGAAGATCGGCTGATACTGTCGGGCGCCGCGAAGGACCTCAGGGGTCTCGGCGGCTCCTGGCTCGAGTGGGTTTCACGCGCGCTCGAAGCCGCTGGAGAGTCGGCGAGCCGCACGTTGAATCTTGCCGAAGGCGTCGACGTGCGATTGACCGTGAACTTGTTGGACGCTGAGATTCGCCCTTCAGCCGTGCAGAGGCGAACAGCCTTGCCGTTGCCGGCCGATGATTCATTTCCGTTGCTTGCTCCGATCGTAGCCGAACGTGGATCGGGGCTTCATCGTTTCAGCGTGACTCAACTTCTGAATTATTCGCGCTGTCCGCGCCAATACTATTTTGATCGAGTTCTGCACACGCCGTCCGACGATCAACTCAGTGTATGGAATGACGCCGATGCGCCCGAGCCGCCTGCGAATCTGACCGCGACGTTAAAGGGCGCGGTTATTCATCGCTTCTGCGAGCGGCTCGCTGAGGCTGACGATGTTTGCGAGTTGCTGACGAATAGCTTTGAAGAAGTGTTGAGACAGCGAGCTGCGGAGCTTGCCGAGCGGGTTGTTGAGATCGATCCTGAAAAAGCGATCCGCAACCTGCTCCCGCTGGCTGAGAACTATGTTACAAGCGATGTTCGCCGGCGAATCGAGTCCGCGCGCACTCAGCACTCAGCACTCAGCGCTCAGCGTTCAACCGGCGCTCCGCACTCTCTTACGGGAGTTTTGAGCGAGCAGCGTTTTCGGCTGCGGCGGCCGCTTGGGATTCTGACCGGCACGATCGATAAGCTTTTGATTTCTTCATCCGAAGCGGATGGCCGGATGAACATCGAAATCATCGACTTCAAGACAAACCGTTTTCGTCGGCTCAAACGCGAGTCTGAATCAGATCCAGATCTGTTGATCGACAAGCAATTGGCGAACGATGCTGAGCAGCTATCATTTGGGTTTTTGAAGCAAGGGCGCGGCGCACATCTCGATCAGGAACTCCCCGATCAGGAACCGCAGGTTCAATCTGAGATTCGAGCGGCGGCTGATGATTATCAGATACAGATGCAGTCGTACGCTCTGGCCGCGCGCGAGTTGATTCCGGAAGCGGGAAGCGTGCGAGTTACGCTGCACTTTCTGGATCCAAACGTCGAGGTATCGTTGCCGGCGGAGTTGCTCGAAGCGAACGCGTGCGCGCGGGCGATCGATGAAGCAATGCTCAGCATCGTGTCTTCATCCGCGCCTGAGAGCTTTGACCCGAGGCCCGCCGATCATTGTCGGGTGTGCAGCTTCAGCGGCTTGTGTGAAGCGGGCCGTCGGTGGCTTGCCAGCGCGCAGGTTTAGTTTGCATCCGCGATGCTGGTTGCTATCTTTAGTCGAACGAATGACACCCACAAACACACTGCACGGACTCTATCAAAGACTGCTGCGCAAGGAGACGACCCGGCAAACGGGAATGCTGTTCTCCGCGCAGACGGCTGCGATGTTTGCGGGCTTCTGCGCAAGCGTAATCCAGGCGAGATGGATGGAGCCGGCGGAGATGGGGAGATTCGCGTTCTGCCTGACGATCATCGTCGTGAGCAGTTTGTTTTTCGAGTTTGGCATTTCGTCGGCGGGAGCGCGGGTCTTAGCGCTCGCTAAGGATCGCGAGGCAGAACGGCAGGCGCTCGGCGCGCTGGTGTTGGTGACGGTTGTGATCAGCCTGCTGTTTTCCTTATTCATTGTGTTGACCGCGAAGCCAATCGATTTGATTTTTCATAAAGACGTTCGATGGCTGCTGATTGCGACCGCGGCGCTGGCTTTTTTCCAGCCGTTTCAATTGTTCATCGAGCAGAGTTGCACGGGTTTGAATCAGATTCGGCGGCTTTCGATGTTTCAGTTGTTGTTGTCCGGATGTTATCTGGCAGGATTGGTCTTGCTGGTGGCGATGCAGCGTTTGAGCGCAGGAACGGCTCTGGGAGCCTATTTGGTGGGAGTGGGTGTCGCGTCGATCTGGGCGTTGGCCCGGCTGCGGCCAGGTTTCAGCAGCGCATCGCATTACGTGAAGCTGACCCTCAAGGAAACCAGAGGCTATGGACTGAATCTTTATCTTGCTCGAATCAGCGGCATGGCGTCATCGCGTTCGGATCAGCTTGCGATCGGTTATTTCCTGACCGACGCGGCTCCGCTTGGTATGTATGCGGTCGCGCAGAAGTTCAGTAATCCGATTGCAATGATGGGCCGGGCGCTTGCGACGACTCGCTTTCGCGCGTTCGCGAAACTCCCGCGCGTGCCGAGCCGGATTATCAAATGGAACGCCGCCGCTGTGATCGCCGCCGCCATCGGACTGGTCGTGCTCGGACCCATTGTGCTCAAGCTGATCTTTCCAAAGTATACCGGCGCCGCGCCGCTGCTGATCCCGTTCGCGGCGATGAATGCGTTCGTGGGATTGTTTCAACCTTACAATGTGTTTCTTGGATCGCACGGCCGCGGCGCTGAATTGCGCAATATCGTTTTGATGGTTGTGGTTCTGACCATTGGGGCGTTGATCTTGTCGGTGCCGCGCTTCGGAATCGCGGGCGCAGCGTGGACGGGCGCGGGGTCGATGGCGTTGGACTACTTGTTACACCTTTACTACTATCGGAAGTTCGCGCGGACACTCGATCCAAGGCAGGCGCAACCTGGTGAATCCAACCAACTCTCGTGACAGTCACCGAGAAAACGAGACTCAAAGCGAAGAGAAATCGCGGGCCGTACTCCTGGATCTCTCGGGCGATTTGAACGAGGCGCTCGATTGGGCCGCGGCGATTGCGCCTGAAGCGGCGCTGGAACAGATAAACAAGAGTGACCTCAAGTGGGCGTCGAAGCGCGAGGCTTTGACTCGCGTGCGGGCGCTTGGGCCGGAGATCTTCCTGATATTCACCGCGGATATTGAAGCGCAGAGCGCGTGCGCTTTGCTTATGTTGTTCGCTGCTTTTGCTGGTGCGCGCCGTATCGTGATTGGTGACGGTCGAGGAAGGATTCTGTCGCGCTCGCGAGCCGGCGTGTTTTTGGTTGAAGCCCCGCGTCTCGTGCTTGAACTGGTTGTCGGGTACGGATTGATCGTACCGCTGAGTTGGTTGCTAACAGCGATGCTTGGCGCGTCGCTGATGTTTCGCAAGGTCTCGCGCGCATCGCGCAGCATCAATTTGAAACGGGTGGGCGGTGTGTCGCCCGCGCTCAGCGCGTTATATGTTCGCGCCACGCTTGCAAGCGCGAGAGAAGGCGGAATGCTCTCGCACGTCTCGGGATTTGCGAGTGGTGCGGTAGCGCTGGGCCATCGGCTTACGTTTCTGTTCAGCGGCGCAACCGACGTCCGGGAAGGTGTCGTTTCGATTCGGCCGTCACGAGCGTTCAGCGCTACCAGGACGTTGTTTGAGATCTGGAACAATCTGGCCTTCACAGAACGGAGCCTGCGGCTAATCGCGACTGGAGAGTTGGGATCACGCGAGTTTGATTTTATCTATCAGCGCTACAACCGATTTAACTGGACGGGCGTCGCGCTGTCGCTCGTCACCGGGCTCCCGTTGCTGCTGGAGTTCAACGGCTCTGAAGTTTGGATCGGCGGGCACTGGGACCCTATCGGTCAGCTTTGGCTATTGAAACGTTTTGAGCGGCTGAACCAGCGCGCGGCTGATTTGATCTTTGTGGTTTCGGAAGCCGAGCGCCGCAGCGTGATTGATGCCGGCATCAGCACTGAGAAGATTGTCACAAACCCAAACGGCGTTGATATCAATGTCTTCCGCCCTGGCGTTGGCGGCAGCGAGATCAGAAGGTCGCTTGGAATCGACGACAATCAAATCGTCGTGGGCTTCATCGGCACGTTCGGGCCGTGGCACGGCGCGCCGGTGCTGGCCGAAGCTGCTCGAGCAATCAACTCGAAGCCGAGCTTCACTTTCTTGCTCATTGGCGACGGAGATGAGCGGGCAAAGAGCGAATCTATCATCAAACAGGCGGGTGTCCATTCGATCTTTACCGGACGGGTCGCGCATGAATTTGTGCCGGCTTATCTGGATTCTTGTGACCTGTTGGTCTCGCCGCACGTCCCTCTAAGTGACGGGCGAGAGTTTTTTGGATCGCCCACAAAACTTTTCGAATATATGGCAGTGGCGAAACCGATCGTCGCCAGCCGGCTCGGCCAAATAGCCGATGTGATAATCGATGGCGAAAACGGTTTGCTGGTGGAGCCAGGCGATCATCCCGGGCTCGCAAGAGCGATCGAAAAATTAGCGAATGATGCGGAATTGAGAGAACGCCTGGGCGCCAACGCCAGAAGTACCGTTGTCGAGTTCTACACATGGAAAGAAAATGCCGCTCGCGTTTTCGAGAATTTCGAGCAGCGTTCAGCAGAGCCCTTTCGCTAACGTCTCGTAACCAGGTAACGCCGAATACTTTGAAGGTCGCCGGGCTCGCGGGAGTCGTCGCAACGGCGGTTTATCTCGCAACGCTGACGGCGGATTACTACTGGGACGGAATAACCTTCGCGCTGCAAATTGAAAAAGTCGCAAAAGGCGATCGCGGCGCCGACCTTCTCTTTCATCAGAACCATCTTTTGTACAACGCTCTTGGATTCGTACTGTACCGGGCGGCGCTGGCGGCGGGGTTCGCCGTCCGCGGGATACAGGTGCTGCAAATCACAAACGCTTTTGTTGGCGGCCTGGCTGTTGCCGTTTTCTTTCGCCTTGCCGAGCGCGCGACGCGGAGCCGGTATGTGGCCGTCGTTTGCTCAGCCGCGCTTGCTGCTTCGGCTGCGTGGTGGAAGATCTCAACCGACGCCAACGCTTACATACTGACATACCTGTTGATACTCGTTTGCGCCGCGAATCTGATTGGTGAGCGGCCTCGAGTTGCCATCGCGGGTCTGGCGCTTGCGGGAGCGATGCTCGTTCACGAGATGGCATCGCTCTTCTATCCGGCTGCCCTCATGGCGATTGTTTGGAATAGAAGTATTGAGCATCGCGCAAGCTTCGTCGCGCGAATGACATTGTTGGCGGCGACACCTGCGATCGCCGGTTACTACTTGTGCGCGGCATTGCTCCACGGCTACACCCGGCCGCTCGATGCGCTGAGATGGGTAACATCCAATCCGAGCGAGAAACACCTTTCAGCGAGTCCCGTAGACGGTTTGGCCGCGTTCCCGCGCGCGAACTTCGATGCGATCGTCGGTCACACTTTTTCAGTGTTCAGGAACAAGGCCGGATGGATAGAAACAAGCGTCGCACTCGCGGCTGGGATCACTGTAATTGCGGTTGGTTTTACGATCGCGCGGCGCGTTGATCTCGGACGAGTTTTCAGAACCGTTCGGCAACGGGCAACGTGGACAAACGAACCAATTCGCCGGATTGCGCCAATGCTGATTAGTTGGATCGCGATATACATCTTGTTCTTTCTGTTCTGGGGGCCGTTGATTTATTTTCGAGCCGCGTACACCCCAGCCATCATATTGGGACTTGGACTCGCATTGGCGAGTTATCATCACGTGACGCTGGCAAGACCCTCGGGCGCGGCCGCGCTCGCCGTCATCGCGTTCTGGTTGTTCAATCTGGCGTTCTACATCGGTCCAAACATGCATGTGAACGCGAATGTGGTGATTGCCGCGGCCGAAGTCGCGGACAGACGGTGGGATGAGAAGACAGTTGTATTGTTCGCCGACCACAGCGAGGCCGATACGACGTTTGAATACTTCAATGAAGACGTTCGATGGAAGAGACTCACCCGAGCTTCGGTGAAGGCATTGAAGAATGAAGTGCACCGTGTTTATCAGGAGGGCGGTGAAGTCTGGCTCAACAGTGGGGCGATTGAATTAGTCGGCGATGAAGGAATGGACAACTACGAAACCGGCGAGGAGTTCACGGTTGAAATTCCGCACGGCACCGCGCGATACCTGCAGTTGATACCCGTCCAGTAAAACTCTTCAAGTTGAGAGTACAAGCTTTAGCTTGCCTCCGACATTTCCACGACCGAAGAGCAAGCTAAAGCTTGTACTCTGAACCGCCCGCGATGAGTCGCGGCTCCGGGCGCATCGCATGCTAGAGTGTTCCTGTGGTCCAGCACGATAACCGCCTTCAGCTCAAGCCGCTGGCGATTTACATCACGTTATTCCTGCTGATCTGGTCGCTGCGCGCGACCGTCTTCATCAGCCTCGACGAGGGAATCGAATCAGGTCTGTGGAAGAACGTTTACTCCAACGCTATCAAACTAGCCCTCTGGGCGCTGCCGGCGTTGATCACGTTGTGGGTCTGGCGCCTGCCTCCGTTCAAATACGTCAAACTGACCACGCGTATTGAGCTTCGAGGATTGACGATCGCGGCGCTGGTCGTTGCAGCGTGGCTTACGGTTGTGATCCTTGTCGAAGCGACGCTGTCCGGGAGGACGATCGCCGCGCTGCTTTTCCACAGTGACTGGCTTATGATTCTCGCCGGCGTCATCGTTTCTCCGATCTCGGAGGAGATATTATTCCGAGGGTTTTTCCTGAACGGCTTGAATGAGAGCTTGAGCTTTTGGAAATCGAATGTGATTTCGGCGGCGGTGTTTATGCTTGTTCACGTGCCGTACTGGGTATCGAAGAACGGTTTTTCCGGTCCGGTGTTGAAGAACCTCGCTAATGTCTTCCTGCTCGGATGTCTTTTTGGATGGGTGATGAAAAAGACAAACTCGTTGCGGCCGGCGATCGGAGCGCACATCGCGAATAACTTTCTATCCGGGTTGATTCACGCGTGAGTATCGTTCGTTCGCGATCGCTCTTGCGACGAATTGCAAGCGGCCCCCTGGATGCCACGGGCTTGTCCCGTTGGAGGTTCACGACGGCCGCTACAAGATTTGCAAAGCGACTTGCGAGATGCCACGGGCTTGCCCCGTGGAGATTCACGAGTTTGCTTGCTTGGCGGCACGGCGATTCGCCGGTTAACAGCGTGAACCCCCACGGGGCAAGCCCGTGGCATCCGTGGCCCAGCGGCCGGCCGTTTGTGGCAGGGACCGTAAACGTCCAACGGGACAAGCTTGTGGCATCCTCGGAGCTTTCACACAGGCTCGACAGCGGTGGTTCGCGATTGTCAAACTTTCTGTTTCTTGTTGAAGCGCGAGAACCTGGCGCGCACCCAGCGGCGATTATCAACTTGTATCGTCATTCTACGCTGGCATATTCTAGTGACAATTTTGGGAAACAAGTCTGGTGTTGTTCAGAGGCAGGCATCAATGAGTCAAGCACCGAATCCTTTCTGCAACCGTGGAGTGATTACCGACCCGGATGACTTCTTCGGGCGCGAAAACCAGATTGCCGAGATCATTACGCGGCTCGGGACTATGCAGAGCACATCGGTAGTCGGAAAGCGGCGAATCGGAATGATACTGAAGCATACCACAGGGTCGTCGGAACTGCTCCCTAACCCATTCGTGGTTGGGAATCCGTTGATGGATCGCGACCACAATCTCTTCAAGGGGCGAAAAGACATCATCGTAGCGATTGAGGAGAACATCATCAATCCCGCTCAAAGACCGGCGTTGCTTCTGTACGGGCGGCGACGTATCGGGAAGACTTCGACGCTGTTGAATCTGCCTCGACTCTTGAGCAGCAAGTTTGTTCCTGTCTTCATCGACTGCCAGGACGCGAAGTGGCGTGAAGGCGACGAGGCCTTTTGTTATCACCTTGCAATGTCAATTCACAACGCGCTGAACCAACGCGCGCTGGTCGAGAGCGCACGCAGGCCTCAGCTCGAACGGTTTGAGCGGTACGCCTTTACTCGCCTCGGTGATTATCTCGATCAGATAGAGGAAACATCGAGGGCCGCGCATAAGCAGATCCTCCTGACTTTCGATGAATATGAAAAACTCGAGGATGGGATCAGCGGCGGGAAAGTGACGAGCGTCGTTCTGGATCAAATTCGGACCATCGTTCAGCATCGCGAGCGAATCGTCGTGCTCTTTTCGGGCAGTCACCGCTTCGAAGAGATGAAGACCATCAACTGGTCAGATTACCTGATTAACGTAAAGACGCTCGAGTTGAGCTTCCTTGCCCCCGAGGACGCTCGCGAGTTGATAACCGAGCCCGTGCCGCTTCTCCAATACGAATCGGGCGTCATCGAACAGATTATCGAGATGACGCACTGCCAGCCTTACCTGCTGCAGGCGGTCGCTTCGGACCTGGTCAATTACCTCAACTCCGAGAAGCGGATGCTGGCGACTGCCGGTGACCTGGAAGTCGCCGTCGAAAAGGTGTTGGTCACGGTTCAGTCATATTTCTTCTACACGTGGACTGGGGACTGCACGGAACCCGAGCGCGAGGTCTTGCGGCTGATCGCGACCGGCGACACCAACAACCACACTCTGATCGAGCATCAACCGAGCTTGCAGAGCCTCTGCCATAAGGAAATCCTGGAACGAAAGGAAAGCGGCTACCGCTTCAGCATCGAATTATTCAGGCGCTGGGTTGTTAAGAACCAGACGATCCAGGCATTCACTCCCGGTGATCCTGATTCCGCCGAACTCGAATACGCCGATCTCCAAACCACTCATACGTGATCCGAAACCAATCCATCATTTGCTTCGCCGGGGAAGACTGGTGGTATCACCATCAGCACTCCAAGAACCACATCATGCGAAGGCTCGCGCGCGCGGGCAATCGAGTGATCTTCGTAAACTCGATCTCGATGGGCTTGCCCTCGCTCGGAAGTCCAGATCTCGTGAGCAAGATCAAACGTAAGCTTGGAAGCTACGGCCGTGCCGTGCGCGTCACGGACGAAGGCATAGTCGTGGTGTCGCCCGCGGTGCTTCCATTTTATTCAAGCCCGATCGCGCGCGTGATCAATCGATGGCTGCTCGTGTTCCAACTAAGGCTGTTGATGATTGCATACGATATGCGCTCGCCGATTCTGTGGATCGCGATCCCGACCGCGCGCGACGTGGCCGGACAATTGGGCGAACGCGCGCTGATTTATCAGGTGTCGGACAAGTACGACGCGAATCAAATGGATCACGCGACGGCTTCAAACGTGATCGGCGAGATGCACGATGAGCTCCTCGCTCGCGCCGATCTGGTTTATTACTCGGGGCGAAAGTTGTTCGAAGAAGAAACCGCGGCGTGGCCCGATATCGCCGCCAAAGCGAAACTGCTCGAACAGGCCGTCGACTTTGATCACTTCGCATCGGCAACGGCTCAAACGTGGACTGATGCGGCCGACATCGTTGGAGTGCCCCGGCCTCGGCTTGGTTACTTCGGAGCCGTCGATTCGTGGTTGCTGGATCAGGAACTTATCAAGCACGTGAGCCGCAAACGTCCTGATTGGCATTGGGTATTGATCGGATTGCGCGCTGCGCCGCTCGAGATTGAGTCGCTTGCGAACGTTCACTATCTTGGATCGAAGCCTTACTCGTCGATGCCCGAATACGCCGCGGCGTTTGACGTGTGCGTGTTGCCGTGGCCGACCAACAACGAGTTCGTGAACTACGGCAGCCCGATCAAGGTTCGCGAGTATCTGGCGACGGGGAAGCCCGTAGTCATCACTCCGATTTACGAATACGAAAGGCTCGATGGTATACTCCGCATCTCGCGCGGCTACGATGACTTCATTGCAAAGGTTGAGGACGCTCTCACAAACGATTCCGAAGACAAGCGAATAGCCCGTCAGCTCACGGTGAAGGAAGCGACCTGGGACGCGCGCGCCGAGGAAGTAAGCAACGATATCGAAGAATTGTTAGAGCCGAAATAGACGCGGATGCGAGGCGTTCAGGGTATAGGCGCCGGGCGTTCAGAGTATCGACTTTAGTCGGGTAGTGCCGTATTCAAACAGAGCTTTCGTTATCGCTGTGCACTGCCCGACTAAAGTCGGTACTCTGAACGCCTGGTAACTCCTGGGTCTCGGTCATCCTGTTCTAGTGCAATACTCACCGGAGACATTGAATGAATCGAAGACGAATCTTTCTGGGAATATCGCTGATAACGCTGTCAGTGTTGATGCTCGAGCTTTCGCTCACGCGGCTTTTTTCGGCCACGATGTATTATCACTTTGCATTCATGGCGATCTCGCTCGCGCTGTTTGGTTCAGGTGCGAGCGGCGTGTTCGTTTATATTTTTCAGCGCCGCTTAAAGCCCGAACGCACAGGGCGCTGGCTTGCAATCGCGGCCATTCTGTTTGCGCTCACCAATCTTCTCTCGCTGTATGTGATTCTTGCCAACCCGCTGACCTTCGAGCCGGGCCCCGAAAACTACTATCGCCTCGCGAGAATCTACAGCGCGGCGGCGCTTCCGTTTTTCTTTGCGGGCTCGGCGGTGACGCTTGCGATCACGAGACTGGCGAAGGACATCAGCAGACTCTACCTGTTCGATCTGGCGGGCGCGGCGCTCGGCTGCCTGCTGCTGATTCCCGTCTTGAACTTGATTGGCGCGATCAACATTGTGTTGCTAGTGTCCGCACTGGCGGCGGTAGGCGGCGTTCTTTTTGGAATGGCGGAGGGTGGCAGTCGCGCGGTAACAGCATGCGCGCTGTTGGTGGCTGTCGCGCTTGGCGGGCTTGTCGCTTACAACAGCTCGACGCATCGAATCGACATTCGCAAATCAAAAGGCTTCGAAGAAACTCGCGTGCTGTTCTCGAAGTGGAATTCCTTCTCGCGCATTACGGTCGAGGGAAACCTCGACACAGGCATCGAGATCAAGATCGACGCCGATGCCGCAACCGGAATAAGCCGGGACGCGAGCAACGTCGCGATTCATCAGGACGCGCGCGGCGCGCTCACGACGCTGGTGCATCACGTGAAGCACGACGCGAATGTGCTGATCATAGGGCCGGGCGGCGGCAACGACGTTATGGCTTCGCGAGTCTTCGGGCAGAAATTCACGACCGCCGTCGAGATCAACCCGATCATCGCGCGCGACGTGATGTCATCCGAGCCGTTCAAGAGCTATTCGGGTTCGATTTATCAGCAACCCGATGTGCGGCTGGTGGTGGATGAAGGCCGCAGCTTTATTCGAAACTCGCGAGATCGCTACGACATCATTCAGGCATCGATGGTGGACACGTGGGCGGCGACAGCCGCCGGCGCATTCTCGCTCAGCGAAAACAATCTGTACACGGTCGAGGCGTTCAAGGACTATGTCACGCATTTGAATGACGACGGAATGTTGACGATGACGCGCTGGTACTTCGAGCCGCCGGATCAGCTTCTGCGATTGCTTTCGCTGACGCGGGTGATGATGAGCGAGCTTGGGATTTCAAATCCCTCGCGTCACGTTGTGCTCGTGCGAGCGCTTGATCCGAACTCGGATCGCACACCCGCTACTTACATATTCAAGAAGAGCGAGTTCACCGACGATGAAGTTCGCGCCCTTGAAGCCGTTTCCCGCGCGAGCCGTTTTGAATTGCTTTTTACTCCGCTGACGCGTCCGCAAAATGTATTCACCGCGATGCTCGAAGCCGCGAACCCGGCCGACGTTTGGAAGGCATTCGAAACCAACGTCGATCCCACGCGTGACAACAATCCTTTCTTCTTCAACTCGGTGCGGCTCGCGAATCTATCGCGAGTGATCGAAGGCTCAGGCGAATGGCAAAAAACAAATCTGGGTAGCTGGATATTGTTTGCGTTGCTGGGAATGACATCGGTGCTGGTGTTGTTGTTTATCATCGGGCCGCTGCTGCTGGTGCGAAGGCGCGCGCTTGCGACTCGCACGGGGACGAAGCTCACATACCTTTTGTATTTCGCGTGCCTTGGCGCCGGCTTCATCATCGTCGAGGTGGCGATGATCCAGAAATTCATTCTTTTTCTCGGCCACCCGGTCTACGCCCTTGCCGTCGTGTTGTTCTCGGTGCTTGCGTTCAGCGCGACGGGAAGCTATTTGAGCGGGCGTGTTCCCGACGAAGGGCTTCGAAAAGCGCCGATCAGGCTGCTGATCGGATTGGTTGTGCTGGTGTGTTTGTACATCGTAGTTCTGCCGCCGATCTTTTATGGCCTCGTTGGTCTCGCGCATCCGATTCGAATCGTGATTGCTGTAGTGCTGATGGCGCCGCTTGCGATGACGATGGGAATGCCGATGCCGATTGGCATACGACTCCTGGAACGCAACTCGCCCGAATTGATTCCGTGGGCATGGGGAGTGAACGGCGCAACCTCCGTAATGGGATCGGTTGCGGCGCTGGTGATCGCGATCTTGTCGGGGTTTAATCAAGCTCTGTTGGTGGGCGCGGGTTTGTATCTGGTTGCGCTCTTTTTCATAACCCGTCGCGCGAGTGAAGGGACGCTCCAGGCAAAGGAGCACTTGATTCATGAGGCGGCAGGAGTGAGCTGATGCCGACAGTCAAGAGCAGACCGGAATGCCATATGATTAGAGTGTCACGATTTTTCCTGGTGTTGTTGATCTGCGGGTCAGTGCTTGTCTCCGCGACCTCCCAAACTCCAAAGCCGTTGCCCTCGATGCGCGAGCAAGCCGAGATTCAACAGCATTGGTTGAAGCTGCGTCTTGAACGCGTGCTGCCGCGCCTCATGCGCAAGCACCACGTTCAGATGTGGCTGGTCATCTGCCGCGAATACAACGAAGATCCCGTGTTCTTTTCGCTGGTATCGCCCACGATGTTCGCGGCGAGACGCCGCACAATCTACGTCTTTTTTGATCGCGGTGAAGAGAAGGGAATCGAGCGACTGGCGCTTGGCGGCGGCTCGAACGGCGGGCTTTACACAGTATATCGCGACACAGGAATCGAAGGACGCGAGATCTACGGCGAGGGTCAATGGGTGCTGCTCAGAAAGCTGATCGACGAGCGCAAGCCCTCCACCATCGCGATCAACATCTCGCATACTCACGCGTTCTCGGATGGCTTGTCCTCAGGCGAACGCGAAAAACTCGAAAGCGCACTTGGAACAGAGAACCTGAAACGAATCGTCCGGGCTGAAGACCTGGCTCTCGAATACATCGAAACACGCTTGCCCGAGATGCTTCCCACTTATCGCCAGATGATGGAGACAGTTCATTCGTTGATTGCGCGCGCATTTTCAAACGAAGTGATCACTCCCGGCAAGACCACGAATCAGGACGTCGTGTGGTGGCTGCGCCAACAGGTGAACAACCTCGGACTCGGCACGTGGTTCCATCCGTCGGTGCGTGTTCAGAAATCATCGAGGACCGGAGTTGATTTGCTTGCCGAAGATGCTCCTGTTCGGATCGATCGCGGCGATGTGTTGCACGTTGACTTCGGAATCACCGCAATGCGATTGAACACCGACACTCAGCACATGGGTTATGTGTTGCGCGAAGGCGAAAAGGACGTGCCCGCCGGAATCAAGCGCGCGCTCGCCAGTGCCAATCGGCTTCAGGATTTGTTGATGGAGCGAATGAAACCGGGCCGCTCGGGAAATGAAGTGCTGGCCGACACGCTCGCTGCAATGAAGTCGGAGGGAATCAACGGCTCGATCTACACTCATCCGATTGGCGATCACGGACACGGAGCGGGTCCGCTGATCGGCTTATGGGATCGCCAGCAAGGCGTGCCCGGCCGCGGCGACGTGCCGATACTTGCCGGTAGCTGGTTTTCAATCGAGCTCGCGGCAACTACTCCGGTGCGCGAGTGGGGCAACAAGGAATTGTGGATCGGCGAAGAAGAGGATGCCGTGATTGACGAATCGGGTCGCGCGTCGTGGGTGTTGAAACGCCAGACCGAATACCACTTGATCAAGTAAGGTCTTTCGCTCACTTGTCCGGCCCGGCATCGCACGAACTCCTCCATTATGAGTTTGTAGTCCGGCCTTCAGGCGGAAGTTCGTATGACTGTCGCGCTAACAAATTGAATTACGAACTTCCGCCTGAAGGCCGGACTACAAACTTATCGTCTCGCATTTTGTCCCTCCATCAGAAGACATCCCCACGCTTGAAACCGTACGTACTCACCCTCTGGTTATGTATGCATGTCAAACAACCTGTCTTCTATTATCCGCATAAAACCGTAGCAGGAAGCCTTCGATCTTTGGAATGTGGTTTGTCATAAGACATTCGTGAATAGATTTCAGTAACACAACGTTCGGAGGATACGGCAATGTTGATACGACAGAGATTTGTAAAACTGGCGCTTTGCTTGATCGCCTGCGGGCTCAGCATCAGCGTCAGCGCCGACGATAAGTCAAAAGACAAAAAAGAAGGGCACGGAACCCCAGTCCTGTGGCAACAGCCGGGCGATATTTCATCGCGAGATCTGTTGCTCGGACCGGGTGGCGAGGAAATGAAACCCGATCTGTCGAAGGTGACCTTCATAAGAGAAGAGAAGGGCGGCTATTCGACAAAGTATCGAGTCCGCGACGGGTCCGGGCGCGAATGGGTTGTGAAGGTTGGCAAGGAAGCTCAACCGGAGACCGCGGCGACCAGGCTCGTCTGGGCGGTGGGATATGTCACCGAAGTGACCTATCTTGTTCCCACCGTTACGATCGAAGGAAAGGGTACATTTCAGAACGCGCGATTCGAAGCGCGTCCCGCGCACGCGAAGCGCCTCACGGAATGGAAGTGGACCGACAATCCGTTCCTTGGCTCTCGCGAGTTGCAGGGCCTGAAGATTATGATGGTGCTGCTGGACAATTGGGACCTCAAAGACACCAACAACAAAATTGTTATGGTTCACGATGAGCAGTCCGGAGAGAGCCAGCTTCGTTACATAGTGAGCGATCTGGGCGCCACGCTCGGCAAGACCGGCTGGCTTGCTACCCGAACCCGCAACGAGCCGTCCGACTTCGCAAAAGCAAAGTTTGTCGATGACGTTAAGGGCAACTACATTGACTTGCATTACAGCGGCAAGCGAAAGGAACTGGTTCACGGCATCACGATAGCTCACGCGCGCTGGATCGGAGACTTGCTTTCGCGCTTGAGCGATCAGCAGATCGGTGATGCGTTCCGCGCTGCGAATTATTCGCCCGAGGATGTGCAACTGCTCACAAGCGCGGTGCGATCGCGAATCAACGCACTGATCGGGCTTCCGCAGCCACGAGGCGTTGACACTGGAAACCTTTGAGGCAGATCGGGCCGCGCTCGATGTCTGGCATAGTTTCTTCTTGAATAAAAGGAGGTGTATTCATGGCGACGTTAGTAACAGGATTGTTTAGGGCTCGCTCCAGCGCGGAGCACGCAATTGAAGACCTTGTTGCACACGGATGGTCACGCGATGACATCAGCCTGCTCATGAGCGATGCCACGCAAGGCCGCGAGTTCGGATTGGCGATGGCAACCAAAGCCCCCGAGGGCGCCGCAGCCGGCGGCACAATCGGAGGCGTGATCGGAGCGATCGCCGCGGGCCTCGTAGCCACGGGCGTGCTTGCGGTTCCGGGACTCGGGTTGGTGGCAGCGGGACCGATCGTTGCCACTCTTGCGGGGCTCGGAGCGGGCGCGGCGGCGGGAGGATTGACCGGCGCGCTGCTCGGACTCGGACTGCCCGAGCACGAAGCGAAATTCTATAACGAGCAAATCGAGCAGGGCGGGATTCTCGTCGGCGTTTACACTCACGATGACCGTGCCGCTCAAGCCAGAAAGACTCTCGAGGCAAGCGGCGCCGAAAAAGTGAAGTGAAGGCCGGGGGCTTTGTTTCTTTGTTTGCTTTGATAGTCGCGAGAGTGGTGAAGATCGACGCGCGGTGCTTTGTAAATGGCTTCGCGCTGCGTTATGAATGAAACGTGAAATTGATCTTCATGGGCACGCCCCGGTTCGCGGTGCCTTCTCTCGCAAGGCTCATAGGGGACGGCCATCAAGTAGCCGCCGTATTCACTCAACCGGACAAACCGGCGGGGCGTGGCAGGACAGTGCACGCGCCGCCGGTTAAATCTTTTGCGCTCGAACACGCGATTCAAATTCACCAGCCCCCGAAGATCAAAACTAACGAAGAAGTGCGCGAGGTCTTCGAAACGATATCTCCCGATGCATGCGTGGTCGCGGCTTACGGGAAAATTCTGCCCGCGTGGCTTCTCGCGATTCCGCGGCTGGGGTGCATCAACGTTCATGCGTCGCTGTTGCCACGGTATCGCGGAGCGGCCCCTATCAACTGGGCGATCGCGAACGGCGAGCGAGAAACCGGCGTCACGATCATGCAGATGGACGCCGGAATGGACACCGGCCCGATGCTCGCGAAACGGGCGACGGAGATCGGCGTTGACGAAACCGCGCCCGAACTCGCAGCGCGGCTCGCGCAAGTTGGAGCAGAGCTTCTCGGCGAAACGCTTCCTCGTATCGAACGAGGCGAGATCGAAGCGATTCCTCAAGACAACTCGGAAGCCACTTATGCCCCGATGCTCAAGCGTGAAGACGGATTGATCGACTGGCGAATGACGGCTCGTGAGATAGCGAATCGTGTTCGCGCGTTTCAACCGTGGCCGGGCAGCTACACCGAGTTTCGCGAAAAACGGCTGACCATTTGGCGAGCGCGTGAAGAGACTGGCTCTACGGAAGGCTCCGGGCCCGGAACCATTCTGGCGATCGATGGAACGGGTATCGTCATCGCGTGCGAGGGCTCGACTGCATTGCGAATCGAGGAAGTACAGATCGAAGGAAAGCGCCGTGTGACCGCTCGGGAGTTTGCAAACGGCGCGCGACTCGGCCCGGGTGATCGGCTACATCAATAATCTCGCTCAGTCGCTCGAAGGGAGCCGGCTGTGAGACCGGGTGCGGTCCCAAGGTGCGTTGCCGTGATTGAAACTCCAGGTACGTCCCACAGCCGCGTAGCGGTGTCCTGTCGATAGCTCGCGAAGGTGTGGTTCGCCCTGGGCCGCGTAGCGGTTACCTCGTGACGTTGATAGGCATATGTCGTCAAGAGGTGACCGCTACGCGGCCCCCGAGGTCCGCCAACCACGCAAACTATCGAGAGGACACCGCTACGCGGTTTTCCTGTCTTCATGGAGCTTGGCCAGTGTAACCACCACAAAACTGATCGGTGGCAACACAGATTAGTTCAGCACGCGAGACCGGCTACGCTACCCACAGTCTTGTCGGGGCTGCTATAATTCTGATCGTACTTGCACCACTTAATTGGAGAGAAGTTGGCCGAGCGCGGTCAGTTCGAAGAGAGATCAAGGGAGTCAGAAACGCAATCATGATTTTGAGTATCGTAAAATATGGAGACCCGATTCTTACCAGGACTGCGGACGCAGTGACTGAATTTAATCAAGACCTCGCAAAGCTCGTCGACAATATGTTCGAGACCATGTATGGAGCGCCGGGCGTGGGCCTGGCGGCGCCTCAGGTTGGGCTGCTCAAGCGGCTGTTCGTGATGGATTGCTCGACCGGCAAGGATAAGAAGAAAAAGATCGCGCTGATCAACCCGGTTATCGAGACCGAAGAGGGCGAGCAGATCGGCGAAGAAGGGTGCCTGAGCTTTCCCGGCATTTTTGTCGAAGTGAAACGTCCCCAGCGCGTAGTCGTCCGCGCTCAGGACATCGATGGGAGCCCGATCACTCTGGACATAATGGATCTGGAAGCGCGTTGCGTATCTCACGAGACCGACCACCTCGACGGTGAGTTGTTCATTGAGTACTTGAGTCCCTTGAAACGCGATCTGACCAAGCGAAAAATCAAGAAGCGAATCAGACAAGGCGATTGGTAGGTCGAGATACTCGTCGATCAATCACCCGCTTAAATGTCAACGAACTCAAGCCTGACCCCTCCTGATGCTGTTTGGTATCTCTCCCGATGCGTGCGTGGTTGCGGCTTACGGGAAGATACTACCGGCGTGGCTGCTTGCGATTCCGCGGCTTGGGTGCATAAACGTTCATGCGTCGCTGTTGCCCAGGTATCGCGGCGCGGCTCCGATCAATTGGGCGATCGCGAACGGCGAACGAGAAACCGGTGTCACGATCATGCAGATGGACGCGGGAATGGACACCGGCCCGATGCTCGCGAAACGCGCGACTGAGATCGGCATTGATGAAACCGCGCCCGGACTCTCAGCGCGGCTTGCGCAACTTGGAGCAGAGCTTCTGAGCGAAACGCTTCCTCGCATCGCACGCGGTGTGATTGAGCCGATTCCTCAAGACAACTCAGAAGCGATTTATGCTCCGATGCTAAAGCGTGAAGACGGACTGATCGACTGGCGAATGACTGCTCGCGAGATAGCGAATCGAGTTCGTGCGTTTCAACCGTGGCCGGGCAGCTACACAGAGTTTCGCGAAAAACGGCTGACGATTTGGCGAGCCCGAGCCGAAATCACGACCTTACTGGAAGTCGCCGATATTGAGATTGCCGAGCCCGGAACCATTCTGGCCATCGACGAAACTGGAATCGTCATCGCGTGCGAGGGCTCGACGGCGTTGCGAATCGAGGAAGTACAAATCGAAGGCAAGCGTCGAGTATCGGCTCGCGAGTTTGCGAATGGCGCTCGATTGAGCCCGTGCGATCGCCTAACTCCCTGAACTCGGTCGAATCCTCGCTTTATTTCCCGCCGTCGGCATATCATTATCGCAAACCCTCGTTGCTTCAACACCGGGTCAGCCTGACAGAGAACCTTTCAGCGAATCGTTTATTCTTGTCTCACCGGAGAGCGCGTGTTTGGCTACGTCAAGCGAACGATAATGACCGCCGGTAAACGCTACCACTTCCTGCCTTGACTACGGGTCACGTCTCCACCGGGTAAATGATCGGAACCGTCTTGGACACAAGAAGAAAAGTGAATAAAGCCATTACTGTTTCCGTCATAGCTTCTAGGGAGCCATATGTCCATGTTCCTGGGTTCCTGGGTTCCTGGTTTCTGCAACTCTGATCGAATCATTTAAAAGGAGTTTATGACCTGTTCCGAAGAGCAGCTCATTGTGAGTGCGCACTCCGTCGCGATGATTCTAAGGGCCGGAAGAAACCATGGTTGTCGATTAGGCGCCGAAAACGGTCGCGTGCGAGTTTCAGTCAGGTAAGAGGAGATCAAAAATGCAACGACAAAACTTCTTCAGCTTGATCCAATTTTCGCGTGTTCTGTTGCTCAGCTTGCTCGTGGTTGTAGTGGCCGGGCTGCTCAAATCAGAGGCGGCGGTCCAACCCGTTTCGTTTGGCCCGAAGACCGACTTCGGCACGGGCTTCGGTCCAGTCTCAGTCGCGGTGGGCGATTTCAATGGGGATGGCAAGCTCGATCTGGCGGTGGCGAACTCTGGTAATGGTGCCGCCACCGTCTCGATTCTGCTGGGCGCTGGAACGGGCAGCTTTGGGGCGAAGACCGACTTCGGCACGGGCGGCGTTCCAGTCTCAGTGGCGGTGGGCGATTTCAATGGCGATGGCAAACTCGATCTGGCCGTGGCGAACCAAGGAACCGCCTCCGTCTCGATTCTGCTGGGCACGGGCACGGGCAGCTTTGGCGCGAAGACCGACTTCGGCACGGGCCTCACGCCAACCTCAGTCGCGGTGGGGGATTTCAATGGCGATGGCAAGCTCGATCTGGCGACGGCGAACATTAATGTCGCCACCGTCTCGATTCTGCTGGGCACAGGCACGGGCAGCTTTGGGGCGAAGACCGACTTCGGCACGGGCACCGGTCCACAAACCGTCGCGGTGGGTGATTTCAATGACGATGGCCAGCTCGATCTGGTGACGGCGAACTTTGGGAGCAGCACTGTCTCGATTCTGCTGGGCACAGGCACGGGCAGCTTTGGGCCGAAGACCGACTTCGGCACGGGCATCAGTCCATTCTCCGTCGCGGTCGGCGATTTCAATGTCGATGGCAAGCTCGATCTGGCGACGGCGAACAGTAGTAGCGCCACCGTTTCGATTCTCCTGGGTACCGGCACGGGCAGCTTTGGGTCGAAGACTGACTTCGGCACTCGCGCCACGCCAACGTCAGTCGCGGCGGGCGATCTCAATGGCGATGGCAAGCTCGATCTGGTCACGGCGAACTTTGCTAGCAACACTGTCTCGATTCTGCTGGGCACAGGCACGGGCAGCTTTGGGGCGAAGACCGACTTCGGCACAAACCTCAACGCAGCCTTTGTTACGGTTGCTGACTTCAATGGCGATGGCAAGCTCGATCTGTCGGTGGCGAATCAAGGTAGCAACACCGTCTCGATTCTGCTGAACACCACACCAATTGTCTGCTCGGGAGGGTTTTCTCCCAAGACCGACTTCGGCACGGGCACGAACAGCCTTCCATCCTCAGTGGCGGTGGGTGATTTCAACCGCGATGGCAATCTCGATCTGGCGGTCGCGAACCTTGCCAACACCGCCGTCTCGATTCTGCTGGGCACGGGCACGGGCAGCTTTGGGCCGAAGAGCGACTTCGGCACGGGCCTCAATCCAAAATCAGTCGCGGTGGGCGATTTCAATGGCGATGGCAAGCTCGATCTGGCGGTCGCGAACATTAGTGCCAACACCGTCTCGATTCTGCTGGGTACGGGCACGGGCAGCTTTGGGGCGAAGAGCGACTTCGGCACGGGCGACTCTCCAGTCTCAGTCGCGGTGGGCGATTTCAATGGCGATGGCAAGCTCGATCTGGCGGTTGCTAACCTTAACGGCGACACCGTGTCGATTCTGCTGGGCACGGGCACGGGCAGCTTTGGGGCGAAGACCGACTTCGGCACGGGCAGCAATCCAGAATCAGTCGCGGTGGGCGATTTCAATGGCGATGGCAAGCTCGATCTGGCGGTGGCGAACTCCGAAAGCAACACCGTCTCGATTCTGCTGGGCACCGGCACGGGCAGCTTTGGGGCGAAGACCGACTTCGGCACTGGCAGCCGTCCATTCACAGTCGCATTGGGGGATTTCAATGGTGATGGCAAGCTCGATCTGGCGGTGGCGAATCTTGGTAGCAACACCGTCTCGACTCTGCTGGGCACGGGCACCGGCAGCCTTGGTGCGAAGACCGACTTCGTCACCGGCATTCAGCCATCCTCAGTGGCAGTGCGGGATTTCAATGGCGATGGCAAGCTCGATTTGGCGGTCGCGAACCTTGGTAGCGATTCCGTCTCGATTCTGCTGGGTACGGGCACGGGCAGTTTTGGGGCGAAGACCGACTTCGGCACGGGCAGCGTTCCACTCTCAGTGGCGGCAGGCGATTTCAATAGCGATGGCAAGCTCGATCTGGCCGTGGCGAACCAGAATAGCAACACCGTCTCGATTCTGCTGAACAACTGCGCTGACACGCAGCCGCCTTCGATCACGTGCCCGGCTAACATCACGGCGGTTACCAATCAGGGCGTGTGCGCTCCACCCGGTTCAGGCTGCCAGGTTGCTACATTCGCGCCGTCAGCGAGTGATAATTTCCCCGGTGTGACCACGATGTGCACCCCTCCCTCCGGCTCGTGCTTCCCGGTGGGAACGACTACCGTTACCTGCACGGCTACGGATGCGTCGGGCAACACAGCGAGTTGCAGCTTTACGGTTACTACTTTCGACGTATGCCTGCAAGATGACTCGAATCCGGCGACAGTGCTGCTGATTAACTCTCAAACCGGAGACTATCGCTTCTGCTGCGGCGGCATGGTCTTCACAGGAAGGGGCACTATCACTGTCAGGGGCTGCACGATTAGTTTGCAACACAATCCCGGTGATCGGAGGCTGGCGGCTTCGGTAGACAAGAGCATTTTCCGGGGCTCGGCGGCGTTGCAGTCCCCGCCCGGTGTGATGAAGTGTACGATCATCGATAGGGATATAAGAAACAACGGCTGCCTGTGTCCGTAAGCGGCGTGGACTTTAAATCAGTGAAAGTTGGAGAGGGCCGGATTGGGAAGACAAACCGGCCTCTGCTCTCATACCCGTTGCTTGATTCTTGCTGTGCAATCAAAGCCATAGCTTCATAAGCAGTGCACAACCGATTGATCATAACTATTGTTGGACACCGGGAACTCGGAAACCCAACCAGCCGTCTGGCAATATCAATTAAGCACCGAGAAATCAGCAACGCCGCACGTATTGACCCCGAAGGTTGAAGTTTCCAAGGTGTCCTCGCGCGGTACGCCTCCGTACTGATGTAATTCACTCCGTATCGATCACGTCTCTCGATCCGGCCTTTTATCAAACGCAAACTAGACCTCCCGTGTGGTATTCGGATTGTCTAGTTGCCACTCTGTACGAACTGACAAGGGGGCAAATCAAGTGGGTAGAATATCGACGAACAAGAGCGCTGCGCTTACATTTTTTCTTGGTATCTTCGCTTTCGTGAGCGCGTGCAGCACAGTTAGCCAGAATTCAAACACATCACCGCAAGCGTCCGCGCACCCAACTATCGAAGTAACGCCCGTGCAGCAGGGCGATGGTTCCTGGAAGATCGCGACGGCCGATACGGTGACTCTGACAGTCAACGCGACCGGCGCAAAGTCAGCCAGGGTTCTCTACAGGCCGATCGTCGAAACCGATCGACACGTCGTGCTCAAGACCATCAATCCTGCCAAGGACGGGAAACTCTCAGCGAGTTTGAAACTGGTTGCCGACTTCGCCGGAGAAGTCTGGGCTGAGATTTCTTATGCCGATGGCACAAAGAAAGAAACTGAGCCGATTGAACTAGCCGCTCAGTCTTCGGATGTTGCTCAGTCCGCGCAAGGCACTGCGAACGCCGGACAAGCTAATGCAAACGCGAATGCAAACGCCAACGCGGCCGCGGCCAGTCCCGAATCCGCACGGTCCGACAAGTTCACCGGAGGCAAGATAGATCGAGCGTCGCTCCAACCCGGCCAGGCCGACATCAAAATCACTGTTGACGTTCCCGCGTTTCACTTGACGCTGTGGCAAAACGGCAAAGAGGTCAAGACCTACGAAGTCGGAGTCGGCATGAAAAAATATCCGATCGTCATCGGGCAGCGGCGAGTCACGCAGGTGATATGGAATCCCGAATGGGTTCCGCCCGATAGCGAATGGGTAAGTGAATCTCACTCGGATGTCGAGGTGGGCGAGCACGTACCTGCCGGCGATAAGCGAAACCCGCTCGGGAAGATAAAGATTCCGCTGGGCGACGGATTCCTGATTCATCAGGCTGCGCGGCCCACTGATCTCGGTCATCTTGTCTCGCACGGCTGCGTTCGAGTGCGAAAGGAAGATTTGCTCGATCTCGCTTCAAGCATCGTCACTGCTCGCGGTCTTTCGATAAGCAAAGAGCAGATCGATCACGCGATGAAGAGCACCGATCGTCTGGTTGCGGCGCTCAAAACACCAGTCGTCGTTGACATCAACTATGACACGCTGGTGATCGAGGGCGGCGTGCTGCACATCTATCCCGATGTTTACGGCCGCGATACGAATACGGTCGAGAACCTGCGCGCGGAGCTTCAGACCGCGGGGCTGGACGCATCGCGACTCGATGACGCGACGTTAAAGCAGATGCTGGATCGCGCGAACCCAAATGAAGAGTTTGCGGTGAACGTAGCTGATATAAAATCCGGCAACGCGCTGATGGCGGGCCAACTGCGGCCGTTGACGAGTCAATCGGTTGTCGCAAAGAAGGCGCCCGCCAAAACGAAAGCGAGGCGAGGAACACGAGGCCGTTGAAATTCGGTGACGAATCTCAACTCACTTGCCGCTGATGGATGCAGTAAGTTGTTTGTCCGTTAAGAGCGGGTACGGATTTATCGGCTCGCCTCCGCTCCATTTGCCGGGCGAGGTCAAGCGCGAGATTCCGAAATGAAGATGATAGTTGCCGGGTCCCGCGTTTCCGGTGTCTCCGACGTATGCGATGACCTCGCCGCGCTTCACAGGTTTTCCTTCCGCGATACCGTCGGCGTAGCGCGATAGATGACCGTAGTAATAAACGAACAAGCCCGAGGGATCCGATTCATAAAGCATGGTTCCGCCGCGCGCGCTTTGATGAAGCTTAACGATGGTTCCATCTTCGGTCGCGAGCACGGGGGTGTCGTGAGGGGCCATAATGTCGAGCGCCTGGTGTATGCGGCCTTCGGAACGTGAATCGTAGTACGAATCGTGAAGCTGAGATGGAGCGACGCCGGCAACGGGCAGCAATAGCTTTTTGACATTCAAGGTGTTTGCATCAGCTTCGGTTATCGCGCTTACTCGCGATAGAGCAACCGGCGCAAGCTCGGCTCGCATTGCTTCAGCCGAGCCGCGGCCTGCGACGGGAGATTTTGTTTCATCGAGTCGCGATGTCTTGCCTGCAATTGAGGGTCGCTCGAGATTCATCGCGAGAACGGCGCTAATAATAACTACGAGACACGAAACAATCAGAATCAAGCCGCGCCGCTGAGCGACTGTTCTCTCCTTCGACGTCATGTTGCTTGCGTGTCTCATCGTTTCTCCCGATCCGAAGCTGTAAATGACCCTTATGATTAGAGGCAATTGTTCAATCGTGAGTAGCCCTTTAATTAGTTGTAAGTTCGTTGCAACCACCGCGCCAGCCTCGCTAATCGCAGTCAATACAAGGCGCAAACTCAACGTGATGGTTTGGAGTGCGGCGACTTGTCGCCGCTTTTGTTATCGCCGAAGTCAAAGCGGCGACAAGTCGCCGCACTCCAAAGTGCAAGCATTGGCGGTGAAAACCGACCTCGGACCGTGACCGGGATTGAAATGCAAAGCGTAATGCGTCTCGGCGAAGTTCACCAGAAGTTGGCCTGATTGACACTCACAGAGGGCTGTAGTAGCGTTTCGACTATGACCTACAACCGGCCGCTGAGTGATGTGGTTCGGATGCGATAACGTAAAACTGGACCGACTGCGCTTGTGAGCCTCATGGCGAATCGAGCGCTCTTTTTGTATGGCAGATAAGCCCGCAGTCTTAAAAAAAGTTACCCTGCCCGAAGAGGGAATACGCGCGCTGTTTGGTCCCTACGACGAGAACATCAAACATCTCGAGGGCTTGATCGGAGTTCGCGTCGATTTGCGCGGCAGCGAACTCCTGATCGAAGGCGAGGAAGAGGACGTCGCGCTCGTCGAACGAATCCTTGAAGACTATGCTGCGCTCTTTGAAGAAGGCCGGCGGATGTCTAACGACGAGTTGCGATCCGCTTTTAAGCAGATAGCCGAGGATCGCGCTTACACTCTTCGCGACTATTTCACGCGGACCCGCATCAACCCGACGGGCAAGAAGCAGGTCACCGCGCGCTCGGTGAATCAGCGGCGCTACATCGAAGCGATCGAGAAGAACGACATTGTATTCGGAATCGGCGTGGCTGGAACCGGCAAGACCTATCTCGCGGTGGCGCTCGCGGTGCAGGCGCTCATGCAGAAGCGCGTCAATCGAATTGTGCTTGCGCGGCCCGCGGTTGAAGCCGGCGAGAAGCTCGGCTTTTTGCCCGGTGACTTGCAGGATAAAGTTGATCCGTATCTGCGGCCTTTGTACGACGCCTTGTTCGATCTTGTTGACTATGAGAAGGTGACCCGGTTGCTTGAAAAAAGAGTAATCGAAGTCGCGCCGCTTGCGTTCATGCGAGGACGCACGCTGTCGGACGCATTCATCATACTGGACGAAGCTCAGAACACGACGTCAGAGCAGATGAAGATGTTTTTGACTCGCATCGGGTTCGGTTCGAAGGCGGTGATCACCGGTGACATAACTCAGATAGATTTGCCCGCCGGGCGGCGCTCCGGGCTTGTCGAAGCGCAGCGCATCATTGCCGGAGTCGAGGGCATAGAATTTATCTACTTCACCGACAAAGATGTTGTACGGCATCATCTGGTTCAGATGATCGTGCAAGCCTACGAGCGGCACTCTAAGACAAAGCTGGAAGAAAAGTTGTAGCCAGGCGCGTGAGCGCGAGTCGCCACAATCGTTCATCGCGCGTTTTCTATGTCCACCAAAACATCTCCACCGGAACGTTCACGACTCTCGGCGCGGTCGATTGCCGCGGCCCGAAAATTTTCGGCGGGTCTTTCCGATCAGGCAGTGATCGACGCCGGCATCGGACTCTTCATCGTAGTCGCGCTTTCGATACTGCTGTTGCGCGATTATCAACGCCCGAGCGTCGAGATGCTTCAGCCCGGCAGCGTCGCGACAAAAGACATCATTGCTCCGATCGATCTCAAGGTTGAGGACGTTGCTGAAACGAAGCGGCAACGCGAACAGGCCGCAGCCTATGTGCTTCCCGTTTTTGACTTCAATTCGAGGACTGCGGTTGAAGCGCGGAAGAGCCTTGAACAAATGTTCAACGTCGGTCGCGAAGCGGCGCCCAATGCGACCGTCGAAGACTTGCACGATTTGATCGAAGAGAACGTGGGCATCCCGCTTGATCCTGATCAGATCAACCTGCTCGCGAAATATCGATTCAGCGCCGAACTCGAACACTTGATGGTCGAGCACATCGAGTCGGCGATGATGATGCCAATAGTCGGCAGCCGAAGCCAGTTTCGCCGAATGGGAGCGACCGCGATTCTGAGGCGGGATTCGAGGAGCGGTCAGGAAGTTGTGATCACGGATCTTGGCTCGCTGCGCGACAAGCTGACGGCCAGCGCGGCGCTAAAATCCGAAAAGCTTATCTGGCCCGCGGAGTACGATCTGACAGCGCGAAAGATATTGGGCGAAATTCTCGGATCATTGATTGTCCCGAATCTGGAATACAACGAAGCGGAAACCGAGCAGCGAAGAACCCAGGCGCGTGAAGCAGTTCCGCCTTCGAGGATAAACATCGAACGCGGGAAGCCGATCGTATCGAGCGGAGAAACCGTCACGCCGGTAAAGGCGATGCTGCTCAATGAAGCCGCGCAGCACCGGCCCATCGGCCAGCGCGCGATCGAGTTCGCCGGTACCGTTGTGATTGTGATGCTGCTGCTGATGGTGTTGTGGCAGTACATGGTTCGATATCAACACAAGCATCTTCGGGTTCGCCGCCATTTCATTCTGCAGGTCGCCTGCTTCGTGATCACGCTGGGATTGGCGCGGCTGTTTTTCACGATTGGCTCGGCAATGAGCCAGTGGTCGACGCACACTCCTTTCAATTCACCGACCGGTTATCAGTATCTGGCGCCGCTTGCGGTGGGAGCCGTTCTGGTGACGATGCTCACCGATGCAAGCGCGGCCTTTGTGTTTTCGGCGATCCTCTCCGTTTTTGTCGGCGTGTTCTCGGGCAACGTGTACCTGGCCGCGTTCACGCTTATGTCGAGCGCGGGCGCGATCTATCACCTGCAACAATGCCGGGATCGAACGGCGCTGGTGGCGGCGGGGCTGTGGATCGGCGGAGTCAACGCCGCAACGACCCTGGCCCTGGATCTGCTCGGGGCAAATCAGCCCGATCTGCGGCTGCTGCTATTCGATTCGTTTTGTGGTTATGCCGGCGGCGTTTTGGCGACAATGGCTGCGTCGATAATGCTGCCGTTGTTCGAGTGGTTGTTCGAAATAACGACGAGCATCAAACTGCTCGAGTTGTCGAATCTGAATCTGCCGTTGCTGAAACAACTGGCGGAGCGCGCGCCGGGAACTTATCACCATTCGATAATGGTGGGCTTGCTTGCGGAATCGGCAACCGAGGCGATCGGCGGCGATGCGTTGTTTGCGCGGGTTGCGTGTTACTACCACGACATTGGCAAGACAGTGCGGCCAACTTACTTTGTCGAGAACCAGTCTTACATGGATAACCGTCACGACAAGCTCTCGCCCAAGATGTCTTCAATCGTGCTGGCCAATCACGTCAAACAGGGAATCGAGATCGCGAAGAAGCATAAACTTCCGCCGAGAATAATTGCGATAATACCGCAGCATCACGGCACCGGGCTGATGAAGTTTTTCTATTACAAAGCGCGGAAGGGAACCGAGGATGCCTCGAGCGCTCTCGAACATGAGTTTCGATATCCCGGTCCCAAACCGAAGACCAAAGAAGCGGTAATAATCATGATGGCGGATTCGGCGGAAGCCGCGGCCCGCACAGTCGACGAGCCGACGCCCGCAAAACTGCGGAATATGATTGATACGATCGCGACTCGCTTGCGCGATGACGGGCAGTTTGATGATTGCGACATAACCCTGCGCGAGTTGCGGATCGTGGCGGATTCTTTTGTGAAGACGCTGATGGGAATCCATCATCATCGCATTGCGTATCCGGGCTACGACTTCAATCAATTGTCGCGTGTCGCGCCTTCGGTGGAAGCGTTCGACTCGGGAGCTCACTCTGTGGTTCCGAGCGCAAAGCCCTCTCCGTCTTCGAAGCTTAGAGAGGCGCGTGGCGACTGAAGTTGTAAACCGGCAGCGGCTCGCGCCGATCGACGCGCCGACGTGTGCGCGGCTCGCGGATGAGGCGCTGATGTCGTCGGGCAAATCAAGCGCGCGCGTCACGGTTGTTTTTGTTCGCGACCGGGTCATTCGACGCTTGAATAACCAATACCGGCGAATCAACCGGGCGACCGACGTGCTCTCGTTTCCCGCCGGCGAAGAAATGCCGGGCGAGGGCAACGAGCAGTACCTGGGGGACGTTGTTATTTCGATCGATACAGCCGTCAGGCAGGCGGGATCCGCCGGACACTCAATCGAGCGCGAGGTCGAGGAGCTTTTGATACACGGCGTGCTGCACTTATGCGGCTACGATCACGATACTGATAACGGCCAGATGAATAGGCTCGAGTTGAAGCTGCGCCGCACACTGCTTAAGGGTTCCGCATAGACGAGAGTTACCGGCACAGACCAGGGTCTGTGCTACCGATATGTTTACAGAGTTGATAGTCGCCGCCCTCGTGCTCGCCATCCTGGTTTTCCTGTCGACAATCGAAAGCGCTTATGAATCGCTGAGCGAGGTGTCCCTGCGAATGATGATCGGGGAGAGCGAAGACACTTCGCGCCGCGAGCGGTTCTTTCGCGAGCTGATGAAGCACCGCCGCCGGTTCGAGCTGATGCTGATACTGGGAACTCAGCTTTCGATTGCGGCAATCGCGATCCTGCTCGCCGATGTATTCATGGAGGCCGGAGTGCGCGCGCCGTTGATCCTTGCGTTCGTCGCCGCGCTGGTCGTCGTGGTGTTGTTTCGGCAACTGGTTCCGCGGTTGCTGGCTCAGAATCATCCCGACGATGTGTTTTGGGCGCTCCTTCCTCCGTTCCGGATCTTCTATCTATTCTTTTCTGTGCTGGTAGCACCGGTCACTCATTTGCTGAACCGGATGCGCAAGCCTGAACCACAGGACGACGTTGCCGAGGAAGAGGAAGATGAAACAAAGGACGAGATCCAGGCATTCATAGATGTCGGCGAAGAGGAAGGAATAATCGAGGAATCCGAAGGCGAACTGATCCAGTCGATAATCGAATTCAGTGACACGCGCGTGGATCAGGTTATGAAGCCTCGCCCCCAGATTGTCGCGATCGATTCGTCGGCGACCATCGGCGATGCCAGGCGGCTGATAATCGAATCGAAGCACTCGCGAATCCCGGTCTTCAGGGACCAGATCGACCAGATCGAAGGCGTCGTTTACGTTCGCGATCTGCTGGCGTTTTGCGATGAGAACAAATCAACGATGCCGGTCACGCGATGCATGCGTCCCGCCTATTTCGTGCCTGAGAGTAAGTCCATACGCGAGCTGCTGGAAGACATGCAAAAGGCCCGAGTCCAGATCGCGATGGTCATCAACGAGTACGGTGGCGTCGCCGGACTGGTGACCCTTGAAGACATCATCGAAGAGATCCTGGGCGAGATTGAAGACGAAGACGAGACGGCTCCCGTCGGCGACATAGTAGAGTCCCCGGACGGCTCGTACTTGATTGATGGCGGCGTGGAGATCAGGAGAATCGAGTTGCTCTACGACACGGAGGTCGAGGCCGATGACTTCACGACCGTCGCCGGTTTGATTATCAACGAGCTTGGTCACATGCCGGTTATCGGTGAGACTCTCGCGTTCAAGGGGCTCCGATTCGAAGTAGTAGACGCGGATAACAAACGAGTGAATCGAGTGTGTCTTCGCAAACTGGAAGAACCCACCGGCGAACAGGACAAGTCACAAACGACGCAGGCCGAGGCCTGAAGTAACCTGACGCGATGTCCCCAGGGTCGTGGTTGGGTGTTCCTGGCGTCCCGCAGTTTCGTGTTCGAATATCCATGACGGATTCAAAATGGTAAGAGCTTTGCGCAAAGAGTATCTGCAATGCTCCATCAGGCTATTGCCTGGCTTCGTAGGTGCTTGGAATCTCTTTGCGCAAAGCCGTGCACTTGTAATAACACGCGACGGGCAACGGTATTCCCTCGGTGAAAAACTGATCGAAGCAGGGAATACGCGATTTGATCGCGTGTTATCCTCTACAGGGTTAGAGGTACGAACGAGAAGCGGGAATGGATGAAGCCTGCAATCTTGAGACGGCCTTCGCCGAGGCGGCGCTCGAGCACCTTGATGCGCTATTCGGGTTCGCAATGACGCTGACCCGCAACCGGACGGAGGCCGAGGACCTGGTCCAAGAAACCTACCTGCGCGCGGCGCGGGCTTTTGGGCGCTTGATGCCGGACAGCAATCTCAAGAGCTGGCTGTTCGCGATAATGCGGAATGCCTGGCTCAATCAGCTCCGTCACAACCGGAGCGGACCGCGTTTCGTCGAGCTGGATGCGGAGGAATCTGATCGCGCCCAGTGGCTGGATGATGTGGCGAACGATCCGCATCAGGTTTATTTGAAGAAGCTGGAATCGGAAGAGGTGAGGGCGGCCATCGAAAGCCTCCCGTGTTTGCACAGCGAGATCATCGTGCTGCGCGACATCGAGGGATTCAGCTACCAGCAGATTGCGACAATACTGGGATGCCCGGCCGGCACCGTCATGTCAAGGCTTGGTCGAGCGAGAGAAAAATTAAGGCGATTACTCGCTTCGTGGGAAACTGCCTCTGCAACCAGAGCAGTGAGAGGTAATGAAGTATGAATCGATGTGAAGAAATCCGCAGCCGGGTCATTTTTTATCTGGACGACGAGTTATCCGGCGCCGACTGCGCCTCATTTGAAACTCATTTGACTGATTGCGAGATTTGCCGCGGCGTGATTGCGAACGAGCGGCAGTTTCTGCAGACCGTCCGGGGATTGCGGCCGCTTCACCGAGCCGCGCCCGAGCTTCGCTCCCGCATCGAAGAATTGCTGGCTGATGCGCCGGCCGCACACGCCGCCTCACCGGAATTGCGCAATCGCATTCAGCGGTATTTTTCGCAACTCGGTTCGGACGGCGGCGGCTTTCTTGCGCGGCGCCGCGTTCTTGCGGTGTCTACGATTCTCGCCATTTCTTTGGCAATCGGCATATGGCGGATCGTCGCGATGAAATCGAACGCAGATCGCCGTCGGCCTTCCGAATTCGCCCTGATGGCGGTTGATACTCATCAAAGGCACTTGCGCAATCAACTCCCGCTCGAGATTTCTTCCGGTCAGCCCGAGCAGATCTCCGCGTGGTTCACCGGCAAGGTTCCATTTGGGGTCAAGCTTCCCAACTATCAGGAATCCTCCGGACAGGACAAGCTGTATAACCTTGAAGGCGCGCGGCTGGTTGGTTACCGGAAGGACTACGCAGCCTATGTCGCCTATCAAATGCAAACGCGTCCAATCAGCCTGGTGATGACGTCCGATAGCGTGGCCCAGCCATCGGGCGGCGAAGAGATTGCCTCCAGCGGCATAACTTTCCACTATGACTCGATCGATGGACTGAAGGTCATTACCTGGTCGGACCGCGGATTGACCTACGCGCTCGTGTCCGATCTTGAAGAGCGCGGTCAACAGTCTTGTATTGTTTGTCACGAGGGCACCAAGGATAAGGACTTCATTGAGAGTTTGAAACCGCATTAATTCTCCGTAACACGGATTGTCAGAACGGATCACGATCTTCGAGACAGGCTTCCTGAACAGGGTCTTCTTAACAAACCGCCAGTCGACGGCTAAACTGTTCCCGCTCATTCAAACCGGTGTTGCCGCCTTCGAGTGAAGCGGTTTGTCCACTGGAGGTGGAAATGAAAGGTCCTGGATTCGCCCGCAAGGTCTCTCTGTTTTTCGCGCTCGTGCTGGCCGCTCCTTCACTCACATCACTGGCGGTGATCTGCCCGCGGCAGCACATACCGGAACAACCGACACCTCGCGCGGACCGAGCCGTCTTGATTCTCTCGAATAGCGTTGACGCTGGTTCCAACCAGATCAAATCCGGCGCAAGCAAACCCGAGATCGTGCTTCAAGCCGGAATCACCTCGCCGCAGAGTCAAATAATCTTCAGCCCGGATGGCCGGTTATTGGCGTCCATGGGTAGAGACGGAAACGCGATCAAGCTTTGGGAGGTAGCGTCGGGCCGGTTGCTGCGCCAGTTTGAAAGCGGCATTCCGTCGATGGGCGGCACGTCGTTGACCCGGCCTTTTAGGTTCAGCGCCGACGGCCGCTCGGTGATCGCAATGGGTGACGCCCGGGTCAGGCGATGGGACGTCGAGACCGGCCGGGAGCTTGGAAGCACGAGTCTTCCCACCGCGAAAGATTTCTTCGCGGCGGTTCTGAGTGACGACGGACGCACGGTTGCCGCCTCGAATATGAACAACTCGGCGGTGCGTCTCTGGGATACGACCGCCGGACGCGAATTACAACCGGTCACTTTCGAGAAGGAGTCGCGCGGCGCGTCGCAGAATGCGATTGCGCTTAGCCCGAACGGGAGCCTCCTCGCAGTACTGACCGAAACTGTAAACGCGTCGCGCAAGCGCGGCGCGGAGACAACCTTGGAGATAGCACTTTGGGACGTTGCAAGCGGACGAAAAGCGCAGACGTTGCAGGTTTCATCGGCGCCAATACGATTCGGAGTCGCGCCCGGAGGGTCGGGGACGATCGCTTTTAGTGACGACGGTGCGTGGATAGCGCTTCGCGACTCAGGCTCGATCAAGATATGGGATATGGCTACCTCGCGGGAGTTGAAAAGCTTTGCTGCGCCGGGAATGTCCGGTAACCAGGCCGATCCTTCCGTGGACATGTTTGCGGCCAGATTTCGTTTCAGCCCCGACCGCCGGTTGCTTTCCATAGTCAGTGAAAACAGGATCAACCTGGTCGATACATCTTCCTCGGCGACATTGCAGACGCTGGCCGGGCACACCGGGGCGATAATAGGAGTCAGCTTCAGCGCCGACGGCAGACTGATCGCGTCGTCGGGGATCGACAATCAGATCAAGATCTGGGACACGGCGACTGGCCGTGAAGTGAAGACACTTAGCGGCGCGGCAATGCCGGTCAGCGATCTTGCGTTCACCCCGGATGGGAAGTCGCTGTCGCTTGCCGGCCTCGACGCCGTCGGCTCGTGGGAGCTGGCCACGGGTGGCGTGCGGCGCAGCGTCGCTCTCCCCGATGATTATGCGCGACACCGCCAGAGTGGAATGCAGGAGCGCGGCTGCCTGTTGAGCCCCGATGGCAAATACGTTATCGCGGGGAGCAGTACTCAGCCCCTTGCGAAGATCTGGGAGCTCCCCTCGGGACGCGAGCTGCCAAATGTGTCATTGACCCAGGGTAAACAGTTAGGTAATGCCGCCTTCAATCCCGATGGGAGTCTGGTGGCCCTCGTTGAGCGCGATCGTCTAAGAGCCGGCCCGCAAGCTTCGCGGCAATCATCGCCTCAACAGCCCGCGAATATCCCTGCGCAGCCCATGGCCTTGCCCGATATGAGCAAGATCATGGAACAGATGCAGAAGGACCCCAAGAAAATGCAGGAGATTATGAAGAAGGCCCAGGAGGCAATGCAGAAGGGTGACGTCAGCGCGAGCCTTTCGGTGTTGGACTCTCTGGGGATGACGGCTCCGGCAACAAGGACCAATACGAACCCGAACAATCTTCGTCTCCTCGACGTGGCGACCGGCCGCCAACTGCGGGCAATGCCCGTCACACAAGCCGGTTTCATCTCGGATATGCTGAACGCCAGTCCGGCATTCTCCAGCGCGACGTTGTCGTTCAGTCCGGACGGCCGCATCGTTGCTTCGGCGTCGGGGTTCAACGCGCCTGTCATTCTGAGAGACGTAAGCACGGGACAGGAGCTGCGCACTCTGAAGCCGACAGCCGTTTCGATGATGGTCTACAGTATTGCCTGGAGCGCGGACGGCAAGCGGCTCGCTTCAGCACACGCCGGCTTCAAGGGAAATATCGCGGTCCAAAACGCAAGGGATAGCTTTTCTTACGACGATCTAACTTTCTCGATCAAGGTTTGGGACACGCAAACCGGAGCCGAGTTGAACTCGCTCGAAGGGCATAACAACCTCGTCAACGGCCTGGCGTTCAGCCGCGACGGCCGAATGCTCGCTTCCGGCGGCTATGACAGCACAATCAAATTGTGGGACCTTTCATCGGGTCGCGAGTCGCGAACTTTCATGGGCCACACGGGTCCGATCTCGGCGCTAGACTTTAGCAATGATGGACGGTTTCTGGTTTCAGGGAGCGATGATGGCAGCGCGCGGTTCTGGAATACCCAAACCGGCGCGCTGGTTGCGACTCTCGTAAGCTTGAACAAAGGAGACGATTGGCTGGTCGTGACGCCCGATGGATTGTTCGACGGCTCGCCCGCCGGATGGAACCAGATACTCTGGCGCTTCTCGCCGGCGCTCCGGGACGTTTCACCGGTCGAAATTTTCTTCAATGAATACTATTACCCTGGGCTTCTGCCCGACATTGTTGCGGGCAAGAAAATCGCCGCCGCCGATATTTCGCGGAAGGATCGGCGACAACCGAGATTGAGTGTCGAACCGGTGAATGACGCTGGGACCGCAACAAATGTTTCGACGCGAGAACTGAGGGTGAGAATCAAAATAACCGAAGCGCCGGCGGGAGCGCAGGATGTTCGATTGTTCAGGAACGGATCGCTGGTCAAGGTCTGGCACGGCGATGTGCTGAAAGGCCAGTCGAGCGCGACGCTCGAGACAACGGTTAGCATCGTAGCTGGGGCGAATCAGCTTACGGCTTATGGTTTCAATCGCGACAACGTCAAGAGTTCGGATGCGACGCTAACGCTCAACGGCGCCGATTCGCTGAAGCGCGCTGCGACGCTTCACATTCTTGCCATAGGCATCAATCAATATGCAAACTCGGGCTACAATCTGAAATACGCGGGCGCCGACGCTCGCGCGTTCGCCGAAGAAGTAGAACGTCAGCAGCGTAAGCTTGGGTACTACGGTCAGATCGAAACCACGACGCTGTTTGATCGAGATGCCACGAAGGCGAACATGATTTATGCGCTCAAGCGGCTCGCCGGGTCATCGGATGCGAAGCCGCCCGCGAATGCTTCCGTTAGTCTCGAAAAGATCAAAGCAGCGGAGCCTGAGGACGCGGTTGTGGTCTACTATGCCGGCCACGGGACGGCGCAGGAGCAACGCTTCTATCTGATCCCGCACGATCTGGGTTACGAGGGTGGGCGCACGGATCTCGATCAGACCGGATTAAAAACGGTTCTGTCGCATAGCGTATCGGACCTCGAGCTTGAGGATGCGATCGAGGGACTGGACGCCGGGCGCTTGCTGATGGTTATTGACGCCTGTAACTCGGGACAGGCGCTCGAGGCAGAAGAGAAACGCCGCGGGCCGATGAACTCTAAGGGTCTCGCCCAGCTCGCTTATGAAAAAGGCATGTACATCCTGACCGCGGCGCAGAGTTATCAGGCGGCGATGGAAGCCGAGCAGCTTGGGCACGGATACTTGACCTATGCGCTTGTCGAAGAAGGTCTGAAGTCCTCGGCCGCCGATAGCCAACCGAAAGACGGCCAGGTCGTGCTCCGCGAATGGCTCGACTACGCGACCGAACGCGTGCCGAGAATGCAGGAGGCAAAGATCAAAGAAGGCCGCGAACTCAAACACAAAGTCGCGTTCGTCGAGGCAGAGGGAAAGTCCGAGGACGCGGAAAGAGACAGTCTGCAGCGTCCGCGAGTCTTTTATCGCCGCGAGCCGGAAACGCAACCATTGATAGTGGCAAAGCCATAGGGCAAAACCGCTTCGCGAGAAGCTAACGTAAGATTCAATGAAATGGACATGATCAAGTTCAAACGCAAGCTTGCGGTGATGACAATCATCACTTGCTCGTTCTCCCTCAATTCCTTTTCGCGGCAGCAAGAGCAAACCCGCGGGCTCAAGGTAAAGAAAATCGAAGAGAGCCGGCCGCCTTCCACTGTGCCGATCGATCCCGCGCAGCCTCGCACCTATCGATCCGCCACTTCTCTGGCGTCAGCTTCTGAGCTGCGAAAGACTGCGTCGCCGTCCGAAGCTATTCTCGGCGTGACTCTGTGGAGGCTGCGCCCTTCGAAACCCACGGACAGCCGCGGCGCGAGGATCCTGGAACAGAAAGCGGCAAAGAATACTGAGTGGGTAGCCGAGCGAATTGAGGCCGGTACGCCGGTCAACGAAGGAGATAGAGTGCGAGTGAGCATCGAGTCGCCGAGCTCCGGATATCTTTACGTCATCGATCGAGAGCAAAACTCCGACGGCAGCGTCGGGGATGCGTATGTGATTTTTCCAACTGATCGGACTCGCGGCGGCAACAACAGAGTCGCCGCGGGCCGACTCATCGAGTTTCCCGCGCAGGAGGACAACCCGCCATATTTCAGCGTCAGCCGCAGCAGCGCGAATCATGTCGGAGAGCTGCTTATTGTGCTGGTCTCACCACAACCGCTCGATGAGATTCGAATCGGCCCGGAACCGACAAAGGTTGCATCAGACCTGGTTGCTCGATGGGAGCGTGAGTGGGGCGCGAAAGCGGATCAGTTCGAGCTCGAGGGTGGAGCGGGGCGGGCATATACGAAAGAAGAAAAAGCAGCGGGCGGCGACGGTTCGCGGATGCTGACGCAGGGTGATCCGCTTCCTCAAACCGTGTTTCGCTTGGACGCCAAGCCAGGCAAACCGGTTCTCGTGAAGGTTTTGTTGCGCATCGCGAGATGAGTTGGAGGGCAGTATGAGGAAGGTTGAAAACAGAGATGGATAATGAGCTTCGGTCAGAATACGATTTGACCAGCTTGCGTGTCAGGAGGTTGGGCCCTGCGAGAAAAACCTTTGGCGGATCTATAGGCGTTGCAGAAGTCTTCCCGGATGCGGACTCAGTAAATGAGGCGCTACGTTTTCTGATCAGAGTCACAAAGGAAAAAAAAGCCGCCTCTCGATGATGCCAAAAGCGATGCATAACTCCTATGATAGATTCCTTGAACCCCTGATAGAGGTGGCAAGATTGGAACTAAAGATTACCCTCTCAGAGAAAGCAACTTCGGCCCTTGAGGAAAGGGCTCGCGAGCGTGGTTGTGACGATGTGAACAAGTATGTCGAGCAGCTTATCGCTACTGACCTTCTGGCGGCTCAGTCCTTTGACGAAATCCTCTCGCCCATTCGCAAGACGTTTCAAGAGAGCGCGATGTCCGAAGATGACTTGGACGCTCTCTTTGAAGAAGCGCGTGACGAGGTTTATCAGGAGAGAAAGGCGAGAGAGCAATGAGCAAGACCGACCCGCGCCCGCGAGTTGGCTTTGATTGCATGATTTCTGCAAGCTACCGCTAAGCCGAAACCTCTTCCAACTCGACGCGCCCGTATCGTCGATCACGCTTTTGATACTCCGATAATGCCAGCAGAAGATCGCGTTCCCCGAAGTCCGGCCATAACGTGCCGGTTACATGTATCTCAGCATACGCAATCTGCCACAGCAGAAAGTTACTTACCCTCATCTCACCGCTCGTTCGAATCAGCAAATCGGGATCGGGCAGCGCGCTCGTGTACAGGTTGTTGTGGATTGTTTCTTCGTTGACCTCGGCGGGGTTGAGCCGGCCAGCGGCGACCTCCCGAGCGATAGCGCGAAACGCATCCACGATTTCAGCCCTGCCGCCGTAGTTGAGCGCGATGTTCAACCGAAGCCCGGTGTTCTGAAATGTCGCCAGTTCCGCTTTTCGAATCTGTTCCAGCACTGATAAGTGCAGCTCGTTGCTGCGTCCAATCATTCGAAACTGAATGTTGTTCTCTTTGAGCGAGTGCAGTTCTTTGCGAAGATACTCAACCAGCAGGTCCATCAACGCTCGAATCTCGAACCGCGGACGCTTCCAGTTCTCGGTCGAAAACGCATAGAGCGTCAGGCACTCGAGCCCGAGCCGCGCCGCCGATTCGACGGTGCGCCGGACCGCATCCGCGCCTGCGCGATGACCGGCGATCCGCGGTAAACGTTTTTTCGCCGCCCATCGACCGTTTCCATCCATGATGACGGCCACGTGCCTCGGCAATCTGGCCGGGTCAAGCTCCCCAATCAGAGCTTCACTGCCCGGCTGCTCAACCGCAAAGTCGATGATTCGCATTGCCATTATTGCTTTACCCCTTTTCCATTGCCCACCCTCACAGTACGCCTACAATGAGCGGAGTTCGATTCTCTTTTTTCCAAAAAACACAACGTCCAGAATGTCTCCGACAAGACCTCCTTCTGAGATTCTGAGTTGTGTGATGTGTGAATCAGAGGGAATGTCGAAGACCAGTTCAGTTACGCAGGACGCGCCCGCCGGTATTGGATCATAGCATCGGGGCTCTTGCACGGACTCGAGTGCTGCCTGCCCTGACTGGGACAAGAAGAACTCTCGACCCTTGTCGTCGATCAGAATGGCCGACGCTCTTTTGGGCTTGTAGTCCACGCGTTTGGCGTGATTAGCGATCTTAAGTGTGACTACGTAAAATTCGCCTGCCGCTTTCGTCTCTGAGTTTGGCCTTCCAAGCACGTCCGCTTTTCGAACTTCGATCACCGAAAACGCGAAATCGTCATACTGAATCTCTTGATTCAATCCGACCATCTGATCGCGACGGTTCAACGCCGCGACCATCATCAACAGCGCGATGCCGATCAGAACTACGATCGCGGCGGTGACGGCAAAACCTTTGGATTTTGGTTCCATTCCGAGTTATTGGTGAATCGCGGTTACTTTAAGTGATTCGTCGAGAATTTGAGTGAGCAACGCGTGAGAAAGTTGTGAGAAGCGCTTGCGCGCGTCAGTTTTTAACGAACAGCGGCAATTGTCGCGGCTTGAGGCCATCGAGCGATGTCTCTCGGATGCGCGCTTGCGCATCACCATCCACCGCCGCCGAGTGAGACGACGCCGAGTGCGATGGGTGCGAACCAAAGCCGGTCAGCACGGTCTCGAGCATTGGCAGAAGCGAAGCAACTCGCTTCGCGCGGATCACCCAATCCCAAAGCGGCTCGAACTTTTTCCACCCTCCCGCATAGGCAACGTGTCGAAGCCGTTCTTTGACGCCCGGTTTCGCAAGTGCTCCTCTAAGGATCGAGTTCCATTTGTAGAATTCTTCGTAAGCCCGCCAGTAACCGGACTCGAGCGCCTCGGAGGAGAGCTGGGCCGGCTTGAATACGACATGGCGAGTATCGAAAACATCCCAGTCATCGCTCGTCATTCGGCCTTGCTCCACCATCCTTTGATAAAGAGCTGTGCCGGGATACGGCGTGAGAATGTGAAACGTAGCCGTCTCGATCCCGTGTGTGATGGCCCACTCAACCGTGCGCTCAAAGACCGTATCGTCATCGCCATCCATGCCAAACACAAAGCTGCCGTTGATCATCACGCCGGCATCGTGGAGACGGCGGATCGCCGCCGCATAATCGCGGTTGAGATTCTGATACTTGTTTTGCTCGACGAGATTTTTCGGATTAAGTGTTTCGAATCCAACGAACAGGCTTCGCAGCCCGCTGTCGGCCGCTTTTTCCAGCAACGCCGGAGCCAGCACCGATTTCACCGTAGCTGCCGCCTGCCATAGCCGTTTCATTCCTTTCATCCCCTCGAACAGTGCCGCCGCGAACCGCGGGTCACCGAAAAGGTGATCGTCCAGAAAGTAGAGATGCCGGCCGGGCAGGCGATCGATCTCGGCAAGCGCCGCGTCGACCTGCTGGGTGTAAAATCCTTTGCCTCCCTCGAAGAACGCGACCTTGTAGCAGAAGTCGCAGGTGTGCGGACATCCGCGCGACACGACGATCGAGTTCGGCACCAGGTAGAGATGTCGTTTGATCAGGTCGCGTCTGATCGGTGGCGCTCCGGCGAGCGTTCGTATCGTCGAACTATACACTCGACCTGGGCGGCCAGATTGATAATCCTTCAAGAAGACGGGCCACGTGTCCTCGCCCGGACCCAGAAAAATCGTGTCTGCGTGGCGCGATGCTTCCTCGGGCAGCGACGTTACGTGCAACCCTCCGAGCGCAACGTATGCGCCTTTCGCTCGATAGTGATCGGCAATCGCGTATGCGCGCTTCGCCGAGGTGATGTATACCTGAATGACAACGAGATCGGGTTCGTCTTCAAGATTGAGTACTTCAACGTGCTCGTCTTGAAGATGGATGCTCCAGTCTGAAGGGACGTAGGCGGCCAGCGTCGCAAGCCCGAGCGGCGGAAACAACGAGTACTTGATCGGTCTCCAGAATGGGCTCTTGGCTTCGGTCAACGCGGGCAGGATCATTTTGATTCTCATCTGGGCTTGTCTCCTTTTGATGGCTCGCCGCCGGCAACCGAAGCACTCGGAAGCGGCTCTAAGCACACTCTAACGGCCGGCGGCGCTGGAAAAATGAGCGATCAATGATTAAGTTGTGAGAAGATTCAAACGATGAGTCAGGTGAGCGCTTCAATCGGCGGCTATCGCTTCGATGACTTTTTTCTCGACGCTAGCAACAGACGGCTCTCGCGCAGCGGCGAGCCGATCGCGCTCAATTCGAAATACTTCGATGTGTTGTTGCTGCTGGTCAGCCGCAGCGGGCAGTTGGTCGAAAAGCAAAGTCTGTTCGATGAAGTTTGGGAAGGCTTATTCGTCACCGACGCGGCGCTGACGCAATGCATTAAGGATATTCGCAAACAGCTCGGCGACGATGCCTTGAGCCCGCGCTACATCAAGACGGTTCCCAAACACGGGTACACATTCATCGGCAACGTCGTTCATGCTGAACATCCCGCGCTGCCGCAATCCGGCTCTGCTTCCGGGACTTCTCCAGGCAGTGTCACAGCCACGATAGCCCGCCCATACAAGTTTCTGGATTACTACACCGAGCAGGATGCGTCTCTTTTTTTCGGCCGCGAACACGAGGTCGAGTCAATCTGTTCTCAGATTCTTGCGCATCGCTCGTTTATATTGCACGGCCGATCGGGAGTCGGGAAAAGCTCGATCCTTCGCGCGGGCCTGATGCCAAGACTCAAAACCATGGGGCATCTGGTGATTGTGATTCGCAGTTTCACGGACCCCGTTCATCAAATAGTCACCGCGCTCGCTGAGGAGGCGGGCTCGGACGTTGACGGGACTGACGTGGAACTCTCTCGGCTCATCAGCAAAGTGGAAGCGGGCCGACAGGTGATCTTTTTCCTCGATCAGTTCGAAGAATTCTTTTTGTTGCTCGGAGAGGAAGCGAGGCGGCACTTTCTGAATGTCGCGCGGGAGCTTTCCGCTCGCGACTTGCCGGTTCATTTGGTATTCGCATTGCGCGAAGATCTGCTTGCCGAAATGAGCCAGCTAAAAAGCGCGATATCCGATATCTTCTACCACGAATATCGCCTCAAACGTCTCAGCCGCGAGCAGGCGGAAATGGCAATCACGCGGCCGGCACTCGCGGCTGGATGCACTTACGAGCCTCAGCTCATTGCTCGATTGCTCGACGACATAGGTGATCGCGGGGGCATTGATCCTCCCCAACTGCAGATCGTTTGTGACAACCTTTACGACTCGCGCGACGAAGGGCGCCGAATAACACTTGAGGCATACGAGCGGCTCGGGGGCGCCCCGCAAATCCTGGCCGGTTATCTAGAACGCGTAATGCGCCGCTTCGATGCGGATGACCTGCGCGTCGCAAAGCAGATTCTGACGGCGCTGATCTCGGAGGATCATCAAAGACTCGTGCTGAGGATGTCGGACCTGCAGGCGCGCATTGGATCAACGTCCTCGGCTGAACCAGGCAATCTGATAGACGACCTCGTGGCCGCGCGAGTGTTGCGCCGACGGCGTCAGGAAGGCGCGGCGTGGATCGAGCTTGCCCACGATGTGTTGACGCCTGAAATTTCGCGCTGGCTCACCGAAGACGAGATCGCGCTCAAGCGCGCTCGCGGAGTTATCGAGCGCGCGATGGAGAACTACCAGGTTCATGGACTGCTGATCGGCGTGGATGCGATCGATTTGATAATTCCATTCGGTGAGCAACTCGGATTGACCGCAAACGAAGCCGAGCTTCTTTTGATCAGCGCAATGAGTCGCGATCGCGAAGTGCCGGGCTGGTTGATGACGTTGATTCCAGACGCCGATGCTTCGATCACCGGCGCGGCGAAGGACCCTATCCCGGAAGTCAGGTTGCGCGCGATCGGAGCAGCCGGAATGTCGCGCACTCTGAATATGAAGCCGCTGCTCGCGGAGCTTTCTCTGTGGGACGACAGCCTTACCGTTCGAAGGGCCGCGGGCATCGCGCTTGCGGAATGGATTGGACCGGGTGTCGAGAAAGTTCTTTCCGATCGCGGCAATGGAACGCGAGCCGGTTTGATTCGCCAGGCAATCAGCCTTGCGATGGTGCGCGATTACAACAAGCATCTCGTCCGTCTGACGAGCTTGTCGATACCCGTGCGTGTTCTTGTCGTGCTTGGTTTGATGTGGGTGCGCTTGCGCCGCGACGGGTCCCAGATCGTGAAGCGGGGAATCGGTGGAATGCTTGGCGGCGCCGTTTCAGGTCTTGCAGGTGGAGTGATTCTTGGATCAGGGCTTGGCATCGCGCGCGAAGCTACGCCACTGGAAGGTGCGGAGTTGGTTCTGGTGCTGGTCACGTTGGGATTTTTCATCGGCGCCATCGGCGGACTTGGTGTCAGCTTTGGGATGGTTTCGTTGTCTCGCCTCGCGTATCGACACAGCAAATGGTGGTCGGTGGTAGGAGGAGCGGCCGGCGGGGCGATTGTCGGAGGCAGCACGAAACTGTTGGGCGTCGACACCGTGCGCGCGTTGTTCGGGCAGACGCCCGCGGGAATAACCGGCGCGGCGGAAGGCGCGGTGATGGGAGCGTGCCTGTCACTCGGCGTCGTGCTTGCGGCAACGTTGATTAAGGACTCGCGTTCGTGGCACCGAGTCGCGGCCGCGGCCGTGGGCACAATGTTCGCGGGCGCATTGCTAACCGTTGTCGGCGGAAACCTCTTCAGCGCGAGCCTCGAGATAGTCGCGCGGATGTTTGCGAATTCGCAGATAAGAATGGACCCGCTGGCGGCGATGTTTGGTGAAGTGCATTTCGGCCGGACGACTCAGGTTGTAATGGGAGCGCTGGAAGGATTGTTGTTCGGCGCGGGCGTAGCGATTGGCATCGAGACTTCGCGCAACGGCAAAACGGCGACACAAACGGAGACGATCACTTCAAAGAAGCACGAGTAAGTCATCGAGCGATTTGATTTTCACGCAATCTGAATTAGCGTTGAGTTCAAAGGGATCATACAAGATCGGAATCAACCCCGCGCTTCGAGATCCCACAACATCAACTGAGTACAGATCACCGACATAGGCCGCTTCGTGTGGAGCGACTTCGGCTCGGTCCGTCGCAATTCGAAAGATCCGAGGATCGGGTTTCTCAACGCCGACGTTAAACGAATCGACGCTGAAGTCAAACAAGTGCGCAATGCCGGCTTGTTCGAGAGCGACATCGATTCGGCCATCGCTGTTCGAAACAACGGCGAGTTTCAACCCGCGGGCTCTGAGTTGATAAAGCGTTGAGGCGGTTGTTTCATCGGCGGTTCGCCAGAGCATCTCTTCGTGTGCGAGCTTCAAGACACATTCGACAGCGCTGGCGAGCTGAGGATCGTTGACTCCGACTTCCGGCAACAGTGTCGAATAGAACTCGCGCTTAAGTGTTTCAGTCGAGCCCGCTCCTGCGGCGACCAACTCGGCGACTCGAGACATCCCGAGAAACTGCGCGTGCCTGAAACGTTCTTGATCAATCTGAATACCGAGCGAAATTTTGATTGAGCGACAGATGTAAGCGGAGTCGAGATGAATCAGCGTCCCGCCCGCGTCAAAGAAGATGGCTTTGATGGGTCGAGGGATGCCCGCTGATTTTGTTGAGCCCGCAATCGGGACGGGGCCACACTGCATTCGATCTATCTGCATGGAGAAACGCTGGCTGTTATGTCTGCGTCTTTCAAGCTGTAGCTCGTTCGATGCGAGAAAAGCTCAATGACAGTCTTACCCGTGAGAGTGCAGATGTTCAGCTTGGCCCACACATCATGATCGTCGCTCGCGTCGTGCAGGATGAGCTTGCAGCCACGGATTTTGATCTTGCCCGTGTCCTCGATAGCGAACCCACTAGCGCAGTCCGTGAAGCGGTAGTCTCCACTGACCGAATCCAATTGGAGCACGCAGGTGTCGTTCTGCACATGCATATCGTAGGACTTGCTGGTGATGTCACCGAGATCGTAGCGAGCAAGCCCAAACCCAGATCCCTGGTCATCGGTAACGGATCCCGCAGCGACGACTTTTCCATCGGATTGGAGTCCCAGGGCGAACGCATAGTCGCTGGGCGTGAAATCACTAGTAATGATGCCGCCCGATCCGAAGCCTTGATCAAGGCTGCCATTAGATTTGTAGCGAGCGAGAGCGAAGTCGCCGTTCGAATTGTTATGGATTGCAAGCCCGGCTGCGATGATCTTGCCGTTCGGCTGAATGATGACTGCACGAGCGGCATTCAACTCGCCTTCGGTTATGACTTTACCACCTGAGCCAAAGGTCGAATCAAGACTGCCGTCCTTGTTGTAACGCGCAAGGCCAAAGCCATTGGCGTCGAACGAGGGAGAGGTGAACGTCGAAACGTCTCCCGCCAGAACGATCTTGCCGTCAGGTTGCAGAGCGAGCCCGGAGACGAAATCCTCCAGACGAGCGAAGTCGGTGACCACTTTGCCGCCGGAGCCAAAGGTGGAATCCAGGCTGCCGTCCCTGTTGTAACGCGCGAGCGCAAAATCGGTTTGCGCACCCTCGGTAAATGTGTCTCCCGCCGCGACTATTTTCCCGTCAGGCTGGATTGCCATTGCCGTGATGAGGTCGTAAGCGCCGAAGTCCGTGTGGACCCTGCCTCCTGAACCAAACATCGTATCGAGAGTGCCGTCGCTGTTGTAACGCGCAAGAGCGAAATCGACTTCAGAAGACGGCCCGGTGAAAGTCCTCCCCGCGGCGACGATTCTGCCGTCAGGTTGAATAGCCATGGCCAAAGCGTCATCGCCGTACCCGAAAAAGCTGGTAAGCAGCTTACCGCCCGAGCCAAAGGTCGAATCGAGGCTGCCGTCTCTGTTGTAGCGCACAAGCCCGAAAAAGATCAGGGCGCCTTTGCGCGCTCTTCCGGCTGCGACGATCTTGCCATCGAACTGAAGCAACACGGCGTTGATGTAGTCCTCGTCTCCGAAGAAATCCGTTAGAACTTTGCCGTCTACACCGAAGCTCAAGTCGAGATTCCCGTCGGCGTTGTAACGCACAAGCGCAAAATCCGAGGCTGAGTATATGCCCCGGCTTGCGCTCACTCCGGCCGCGATGATCTTACCGTCGGGCTGGAACGCGAGACAGGTGACCCGGTCTCCATATCCAAGGCGTGTAACCACTTTGCCGCCGTTGCCAAAGCTCGAATCGAGATTCCCTACTCCCGCGTACACGTGGCACAAAGGCCCAACAGAAATGACCGATGCGATGACAGCAACAGCCATGAATGCGGTTGCCGAACGAGCATTAGGTTGTTTCATATTGTGCTACCCCCAAGGCTCATATCAGATACACGAGAGCTTTGCGTGTCGGGCTGATATTCTACGCCAAATGCTCTCCCGATACACGAGCTTCCTATCAGTACGCTATCGGGCCGATGTTCGGAGTTGAACGAGATCGTTGCTCGGAGAATGCTTACTTTCTGCTTCGAATCTCCAGAGACAATCCGCGACGCCTTGAGGGCCTTCCATGCGGCCGTCGTAGTCTCGGCACATCTGCGGGCGAGTCTCGTAGACACCGCAGACGTAGTTTGTCTCGCCGCTCGGAGTCTTGATTTCCTGAAGCGCGTCGCAGCGTTTGGGAATAGTGAAGTAGTATTCAGTTTGCCCGCGTTTCGTTTCGTAATCGATCTTCAACCCGTGGAGTTCCATCCAATGAATCTCATCGCGAGCTTCGTCATCGACCTCGCCGCCCCAGAAGGTCATCGACATGCAGCACTTGCCGCAGATGAGACAGAGCTCGGATTTTCGCTTCGCGGACAATCGCTTTTTCATTTGGTCTACCTCGTTTTGAAGGAGCTATCAAGACACGGCGAGTATACCTGATTCGATTGAAGGCTTGAACCAGCTCAATACCAATCGACGGGCAGACTCCGTAGGAGTCTCCGGTCTATAGCAACCACACTGGGTGAACGGGCTGGACTCCTTTAGGAGTCTCCTTTCTGCTGACGACCGGATGAATGACGCAGGAGACTCCTAAAGGAGTCCAATCCGGCGTGCGTCGGTCGGGGGCTATAGACAGGAAACTCCTGACGGAGTTTGATAGGGAGCACCATACGGCTTTCTGTCGACAGAACGCGATCCAATATCAGGGGCTGGACTCCGTTAGGAGTCTCCTTCCCACGCACTAGGACTCGATCCATTTGAAAAGATATCGCTCGTCATATTCGATCTGGAAGCTCCTCAACATCGATAAGTACTCTTCTTTGAACGATCGCCTCGCGTGATGACGCTCCTGGTTCTCGATGTAGCGCGCGACCTTACTCAGGTGTGACTGCGAAGAAGAGAATGCGCCGAAGCCCTCTTGCCAACTGAAGCGGCCTCGGACCAGCTTTTTGTCGTTGATGAATCTCGATGAAGCTACTTTGATATCTTTGACAAGGTCCGATACCGCTACTATGGGCGTGAGTCCGACGAGAATGTGAACGTGGTCGGGCATGCCGTTTATCGCGATTAACTTTTGATTGGCGTTGCGCATTGTGCCGCCGATGTATTTGAACAAAGTTTCCTTGAAGGATGGGCTGATCAGCGACTGGCGACCGTTTACGGCGAAGACAAGCTGGATGTAGATTTGCGTGAACGTGTTTGGCATATGTGGGACCTCCGTTGCTCTTCGTTTATCACACTGGATGGCTGGGATGCCAGGACAAACAGGAGACTCCTACGGAGTCCGGCTCGTCGTTGTTGCGTTGCGCGCTACAGACAGGAGACTCCTACGGAGTCCGGCTCGTCGTTGTTGGTCGCGGTTCTACAGACAGGAGACTCCTACGGAGTCCGGCTCGTCGTTGTTGCGTTGCGCGCTACAAACAGGAGACTCCTACGGAGTCCGGCTCGTCGTTGTTGCGTTGCGCGCTACAGACAGGACTCCCACGGAGTCCAGCTCGTCGTTGTTGGTCGCGGTTCTACAGACAGGAGACTCCTACGGAGTCCGGTCCGCCGTTGTTGGTAGCGTGTCTACAGACAGGAGACTCCTACGGAGTCGCCTTTACGCCGTGTGCGAGATTGCTTGTTCACTTCCCAACGCTGCCTGAGCCGCGGCCAGTCGCGCGATGGGGACTCGATACGGCGAACAAGACACGTAGCTCAATCCTACTCGATGACAGAACCCAACCGATGAAGGCTCGCCGCCGTGTTCTCCGCAAATTCCTACTTTCAAATCCGGGCGAGTGCGCCGGCCAAGCTCGGTTCCCATTCTCACCAATTGGCCTACACCCTCTTGATCGAGAATCTGAAACGGATCGTCTTTGAATATCCGATGGTCTACGTAATACGGCAGAAACTTCGGCGAGTCGTCTCGCGATATGCCATAGGCGGTCTGAGTCAGATCGTTTGTGCCGAATGAGAAGAACTCAGCCACCTCGGCGATTTTGTCAGCCGTTAACGCCGCGCGCGGGAGCTCGATCATCGTGCCGACCAGATACTCGATTCGCTCGTTGGTATGCTCCTCGACTTCGAGGGCCACGCGACGCACGATGTCCGCCTGAAGCTTCAGCTCGTTCACGTCACTGACGAGCGGGATCATGATTTCCGGCAGCACCTTCACGCCTTTTTTCTGAACTCGAGCCGCGGCTTCGAAGATCGCGCGAGCCTGCATCTCGGTTATCTCAGGAAACACGATTCCCAATCGGCAGCCGCGATGCCCGAGCATAGGGTTCGCTTCGTGAAGCGACTGGACTCGCTCCCACAGATGCTGCGCCTTCACTTTGAACTTGCGAGCCAGCTTACGCGTCTCGATTTCATCGTGGGGCAGAAACTCGTGCAGCGGCGGATCGAGCGTGCGAATCGTTACCGGCAAGCCGTCCATCGCCTTGAATATCCCCTCGAAGTCTTTGCGTTGGAGCTTGAGCAATTTCGCAAGGCCGCCCTTGTACATGCGAAGCGGTACTTCGAGCAGCGCTTTGAACTCCCTGCGCGCGCTGCTGAGTTCCTGAACTCTCTTTCGCGATGTCGAGTGGCGCAAGTCTGCTTCAACCACCGCCAGTTCGCGCTCGAGTTTCTTGTAGTCCAACGAACCGAGTATCATCTCGCGCACGTAATCGATTCGATCACCTTCGAAGAACATGTGCTCTGTGCGGCACAGGCCTATGCCTTCGGCGCCGAAACCCCTGGCGACAGATGCATCATCCGGCGTATCGGCGTTCGCGCGCACACGCATTGTTCGGAACTTGTCGGCCCATACCATCAAGGTATTGAAATCCTCACCAAGCTCGGGATCGATGAGCGGCGCGACGCCGACGATCACCTGGCCGCTTGTGCCGTCGACCGTGAGCCAGTCTCCTCGCTTAATGCGCGTGCCGTTGGCCGAGAATTCATTCCGGTCGTAGTTGATTGCGACTTCGCCAGCGCCAACGATGCAAGGCTTGCCCCAACCGCGCGCGACGACGGCCGCGTGACTGGTCGGGCCACCGGTCGAGGTGAGAATTGCCTGCGCCGCGTCCATTCCGCGCACGTCTTCGGGCGAGGTCTCGCGTCGAACGAGGATCACCGGTTTGCCGTCGGCGGCCCACTCTTCGGCCTCCTTTGGAGTGAATACCACTCGTCCGCTTGCAGCGCCCGGGCTTGCATTGATCCCGCGAGTGAGCACATTCAACTGAGCTTTTGGATCGACTGTCTTGTGGAGCAACTGATCCAGGTCGCCTGCGGGCACGCGCAGTATCGCCGTGCGCTCATCAATCAAGCCTTCGCGAACCATATCGACCGCGGCCTTGACGGCGGCGGGACCGGTGCGCTTTCCATTTCTTGTTTGAAGCATCCACAGCTTGCCTCGCTCGATTGTGAACTCGAGGTCCTGCATGTCTTTGTAGTGGCGTTCGAGACGGTTCGCTACTTCGACAAACTGATTGTAGATCTCGGGCATGTCCTGCTTCAGCTCATCGATGTGCTTAGGCGTGCGAATGCCGGCGACGACGTCTTCGCCTTGCGCGTTGACGAGATAATCGCCGAAGAGTTTCTTCTCGCCGGTTGCCGGATTGCGAGTGAAGGCTACGCCGGTGCCGGAGTCGTTGCCCATATTACCGAAGACCATGGTCTGGATGTTCACCGCGGTTCCGAGATCATCGGAGATCTTCTCGCGCCGCCGGTACGCCTTTGCGCGATCGCCGTTCCAGGAACGAAACACCGCTTTGATTGCTTCTTCGAGTTGCTTATAGGGATCAGTCGGAAATGGTTTGCCGGTGTGATCCTTGACGATCTTCTTGAAGTCTTTTGCGACGCGTTTCAAATCGTTTGCGGTCAATTCCGTGTCGAGCTTTACGCGGGCTTTCTTCTTCGCTGCGTCAAGCGCGCGTTCGAACAAATCTCCGTCGATGCCGAGCACTATCTTGCCGAACATCTGGATGAACCGCCGATAAGCATCGTAGGCGAAGCGTTCATTCGAGGTGAGCTCCGCGAGTCCCCTGAGCGTTTCATCGTTGAGACCGAGATTGAGCACCGTGTCCATCATTCCGGGCATCGAGAACTTTGCGCCTGACCTGACCGAAACCAGAAGCGGGTTTTCGGGATCGCCGAACTTCTTGCCGCTTGCGTGCTCAACCTGCTTCATTGATTCGAGAGCGTGTTGCCACATGCCTTCGGGAAATTTCGCGCCCGCTCCGTAGTATGCGTTGCAGGCTTCGGTGGTGATCGTGAAGCCGGGCGGAACGGGAAGTCCGGCATTGGTCATTTCGGCAAGCCCCGCGCCCTTGCCTCCGAGCAGGTCTTTCAAGTCGCCGCGCCCGTCGGCTTTGCCGTTTGCGAAAAGGTATACGTACTTGGTTGCCATCAACAGACTCCAGTCTAAAGCATATGCGCTTTGTTACGATTTGATCGTGAAAGCCAAACTAATCGAATACTGGAATGCAAAGACGATTGTCAAGCAAGTGCGTCTCGCCGTGTCGCCGTGGGTGGCGTAAACAGTGTGTTCCTAACTTACAATTGCGGTGCCCCGCTGCGTTCCTTTGCACTCTCTGCGGTTAAGACCCGGATTCAACCGCAGAGGGCGCCGAGGACGCGGAGGATTGTTTCCTCTCGTTCTTAGAAGGTTTGACATCGGCCGCCAACTACAGCGAGCGTGATCTTATGATCATTATCGAACGCAATCAGATCGGCGCGTTTCGCTTTTTCGATTGAACCGTACTCGGAATCAATCCCGGCGACGCGCGCCGGAACGCCTGAGGCCATGCGCACGGCGTCGCCGATGGGTATTCCAAGATCGATAACGTTCTTGAGCGCGTCGCGAATCGTTATCACCGATCCCGCAATCGTGTTTGTCTCGCGCGCGAGCGAGGTACGACCTGCTTTCACTGTGATCTTTTCGTCCCAAACGGAAAACTCTCCGTCGCCGAGCGCGGCAGGTTTGATCGCATCGCTGATTAGCGCCATACCATCGGCGCCCTTCGATTGATACATCAGCCGGAGCATCAGCGGATGAACGTGGTGTAAGTCAGCGATGCAGTCGACGGTGACGTCATCTCTCGTAAGTCCCCAGGCTATTGCTCCAGGCTTGCGATGATGCAGTGGATCGAGCGCGTTTGGGAAATGAGTGATGTGCCTGGAACCGGCTTCAGCAGCCTGATCCAGGGTGTCGAGTTCGGCCTGCGAGTGACCGATGAATGCGCGCACGCCGCTGCGAGTGAGCTCGCGTATGAGTTCAATTCCGTCGGAAACCTCAGGGGCGAGAGTCATCAATCGCGTGAAGTGTGACGATCCTTTGCCGCCCGTGAACAACTCAATTGAGCGAGCATCGCCGTCGAAGGTCCTGAAGTGTTCGCGTTTCAAAGCGCCGCAGCGATTCTCATTCACAAATGGGCCTTCGAAATGAACTCCGAGAATTCGAGCACGCGGGGTCGTTGCGGAATCATCTTGTTGTCGAGTGTAAGCGACAACGCCGGCAAGTGCGTCAGCGTATTCGCGATCGGAAGCTGGAACGAACGTAGGGAAATAGCCAGTCACGCCTTCGCGAAGCAGGAACTCCGAGAGCTTCCCGAGGCCCGCGTCGTCCGTCGCCTGAACGTCCACGCCCGCCGAGCCGTGTATGTGAATGTCGATTAAGCCAGGCGCGAGATAAGCGCCTTTGAGATCAATTGACGGACCGCTCAATCCCGCGGGACGGTTGTCATCGGCAAACACCCGCGCTATGCGGCCGTCTTCAACTATCACTCCTCCGCGCTCGATCCCGTGCGGGAGTATGAGTTTCGAGTTGTGTAGAACAAGATTCATTTCTCAAAGGCGATGATGGAGCGACGGCTTGTTATTGATCATGAGCGATCACAAGCGCCGCGGGCAATCCACCTATGCTCGAGTCCCGGCCTGCTGCCAAGCGCGTAGTGGAAGTCCAGGCGGTCTCCGCGATTCGCTCGGCTGAAGTCAAACAACGGGACGGGATGAGTTAATCCAGATTCATACTCGCCGAGAACAAGCGAGTGGTAGACCGTAATAGTCGTCGATAATAACAATCCGTATCGCGCTTCCAAGTCGGCGGGAATCTCAAACCCGGCCGCGGGTAAACAAGAAAGTTTTGAGAACTCGTTCGGCGTCGCGCAAGGCTTGGATGCCTCGGCTGCTGCTAGCTCAAAAACACGTCCAAGGTTAATTCTATCTTTGGTTGGACGACGTGCGGTTGAAGATGAAACAGGCTCATTGACGCAAGTACCTCGAGGGAGATATTCCAGCCTCGGATCGTAAGCGCAAAGATCCACGGTTACTTTCTCGGGAATCAACAGCCCGTTTTTGCAAAGTTGAGGCGCAAGGTTCAGCGTAATGCCAACCTGCGGCTCTTTGCTCAGGGCGTTTTGCATTGCTTCTATCACGAGCAGGTGAGCGGCGCCGCGATGAATATAGGTTGTTGCGTCGGTCTGAATGTAGTCACGCACATAGTCGCTTAGCCCGAAAGCTTGAAACAGGCCTCGAGCAAGTTCCAACGCTCGCGCGTTAATATCGATCAGCGTGAGTTGTATTTGATCGGGCTTAAAACGGGTGGCCAACGGAAGGACCAGTGTTGCAAACGGACCGCAGCCGGCGTAGAGAATCTCGACTGGCCCGACAGGGAACCGTTTCCGAGCTTCCATTATCGCGGCACAGGTACCTCGGAGAAATTTCGACGTTCGGCCTGAATCCAGAACGCATCTTGCCGCGTCTATCGGAGCGAGGGCGACGCCGTTTGATACCAACTCGCCGGTGGATTCGCGAACGTCATCGGGGCTCTCAGTGATATGCGTGATGTCTGAGAACAATTGATGCAGCCGCAGTGCGGCTTTCTCGAGCGTGCCGGGATTATCCGATAGAAGCAGCTCTTCGGTGATTTGTTTCAGTTCACCAAAAGTTGTGTGCCTCATAAGTGTAGGCTAACGAGTGCGCTACGGACCGAGCCGCCGTGCGACTTAAGTAATTGCCGAGCTTCATCGGGAGACAAGTTCGACCGAGCCACCAAAAGCGCGATGCGAAGATCCTCGCCGCTGTTGTCAAAAACAATCGCGGCGTCATCCGGACTGAGGCCGGTCGCTTCGGCTAAAATCTCACGAGCTCTCCGGCGCAGCTTTTCGTTTGTCGCGCGCAGGTTCGACATAAGATTGCTGTAAACAAAACCCAGTTTGATCATCGTTGCGGTCGAAAGCATGTTCAGGATCAGCTTCTCGGCGGTACCGGCTTTCATTCGAGACGAACCGGCGATAACTTCTGGTCCGACGACGGGAGCGATGCTGATTTGTGACGCGGCGGCCATTCGAGAGTCGGGATTGCACGTGACAGCGATCGTCGCGGCGCCGATCGACCGCGCGTATTCGATAGCGCCGAGTGTGTACGGCGTGTTGCCGCTTGCCGATATTCCAACGACTGCGTCACGCGATGAGAGGTTGTGAGCCTGAAGGTCTCGGGCGGCTTGCTCCGAATCGTCCTCGGCGGCTTCGACCGCCCGGTGCAGGGCGTCGAAGCCCCCAGCGATAATTCCCAACACGATCTGAGGTGAGATTCCGAATGTCGGGGGGCATTCGCTTGCGTCAAGCACACCAAGCCTTCCGCTGGTGCCGGTTCCAATGTAGATCAATCGCCCGCCGGATCTGATTCGTTCGACGATCAGGTCAACAGCGTCAGCTATCCTATCGAGCACACGAGAGACTGCTTCGGCGACGTTCTTATCTTCGTCGTTGATGAGCGTGACGATTTCGAGCGTCGACCGGCGGTCTATGTCTTTAGTCTTAGGGTTGGACTGTTCGGTGACGGGTTTCATTTCGGCTTTGACGCAATCGAATCGTCCGCTAGCATGGAGAGGTGATCCTGAGAACAGCATCAAAGACGTTTGCTTCTCGATTGCGAGAACTGATTGCGCTTCTTTATCGCCTTCCTCCGTCAAGCTGAGCGATGAGCGCAATGCCGCCGCGCCGTGAGCGCGAATCAACATCAAACAACTGATCTACAGCAACTGGCTGATATCATTCTCAAACACGGCCATTGATTGCGCGCCGATGTACGACTTGAACACTTTGCCTTCGCGGTCGATCACGTATGTAGTTGGGATTCCGCGGCTGATATCGTAGCCGCTGAGCGCCGCCGGATTGGTGACCATCATAATCGTGTAGTTAATACCGCTGGATCTCATGAACGGTTCCACGGCCGGCGCGCCACCGGGATTGCCGCGCGGGGCGATCGGGTCGATTGAAACGCCGATGATTTCAAGACCCTGACTTCGATATTTGTTCTGAAGCGCAATAAAGCCGGGAATTTCCATGCGGCAGGGCCCGCACCATGTCGCCCAGAAATCGAGGATCACGACTTTGCCGCGATAGCCTGCAAGGCTTGACTGAACGCTCTCGGTCGCGAGCGGCGTGGGCGATACCGGAATAGGCGCGGAGGAGCTTCGCCCTCCGCCGGCGAACATTGCCCCGCCCACGACGACAACCGCAAGGACCAACACCACTCCGATAACGAGCGGCGTTCCCTTTCCACGCTTAGCCTTGCTTCCAGCTTGTGACATATTCCCTCGCTCTGCACGCAAATTAGTCTCCGTAGCTTACCACGAACCGCGCGGTTGTGCAGGCATCAATTTCGTTTTCGCTCACGAACTCGCGCGCTGCTTATGAATCGGTGAGGTTTGATTTCTTCTTTTATCCTGAGCCTTCGCGCTCCTGAGTGTCGTCGTTCGATGATTATCCGGCAGACGATTAATGCAAGCAATCGATGCATGAACCGGGCTTCCCATTTCATCACCGAGTTGATGACGATTCGAGCGGTGGTCTGTGTACGCTTTCGCATGTTGAAATGCGAGACCATCAATTTCGAAACGTAGAACTGCTTGCTGACTACGAAGGAGGCGTCGGCGCGCAACCGGCTGTCCCACGATCGCTTCAGGCAAAAGTTGTCGCCTTCAGCCATCTCGATTCGCAGTTCTTCTTTGTTGGGATTCGCGCGCGAGCGTTCGACCAGGAACGATTCACTCCCGTCCTCGGCGACGATTGCGATGCGCTTATCGAGCGCGCCGACATTTATCTCCCATTTGGTGCCGTCCGCTTCGTAGATCGCGCGCCGCAAGCCTCGCCATCTGAGCCGTCCTACGGTGACGCCGTTTGAGGTCAATACGTGTCGCGCGCGACTTTGGCCTACTCTGCGCACAATGACTTCTCCCGCGCCCATGAAGTCGCGTTCAAAGGCTTCTCCGGCCACTGCTATCAAGTTTGCGAGACCAGCTTGCATAATATCTAAGTGCTGAGTGCTGAGTGCTGAGTGCTGAAGCGCGCTCAACTCAGCACTCAGCACCGAGCACTCAGCACTTCTCTTAAGTTCCAATGTACCGCGCGTACAAACTGCGGGCGATTGCCAGGTCCGCGGTTCCTCGAATGATGCTTCGCGCGTCTCGAAAAACCGTTATGTCGTATCCCTCGACTCGAAACCGCAGCAGAAAATCGTTGAACATCACCTCTCCTGCTGACTGCAAACGCTCGGCCAAAGCGGCGAAGTCGACTGTCCCGTTTCCCGATTTCGCGATCTGGACGGCATTCCGTCCGCACAGACTTGTCGCGACCTGCCGGCCTTCACCGCGCAGGAACTCGAACTTGCCGAGCGCGCACGCCGGACAATCTGCTCGCCTTTCGAAGCTCGATAGATCGAGCCGGTTGAACTCAAAATCCCAAACGTCGATTCGAATAAGCGAATTGTGCAGCGATTCCATCCGGCCCGTAAGAAGTTTCAACGCTTCGGCGGCTTGAATCGAAGCGATCACGCCGACGATCGGCATGATGACCCCGGCTGTGTCGCAAGTCGGGCCCGAGCCGGCATCGGGCATCGCTTCGAGGACGCAGCGCAGGCACGGTGTGGCGCTCGGTAGGATCGTCATCGTCAATCCGTAGGAGCCAACGGCCGCTCCGTAGATCCAGGGCGTCCCCGCTTTGACGCACGCGTCGTTGATCAGAAAACGAGTCTCGAAATTGTCGGTGCCATCCAGCACAAGGTCGGCGCCTTCGATGATCTCTTCAATGTTCTCGAAATTGACGTCGGTCACGAGCGGTTCGACGTGGACATCCGAGTTAACGCGTTCAATTCGTGCGGCCGCGGCCACGGCTTTGGGCAAGCGCTTGAGTGCATCGCTCTGTTCAAACATGATTTGTCGTTGAAGGTTCGACTCTTCGACGAAGTCACGATCGACGAGTACCAGATGCCCAACGCCGGCGCGCGCGAGTGTTTCGGCTTGAACAGCTCCAAGAGCGCCGCATCCGATGATGACAACTCTCGAGTCGGCGAGGCGCGTTTGGCCTTCTTCCCCGATCCCATCAAAAAGTATTTGCCGGGAGTATCTGTCTTCGCTCATTTATGCCTAATGCTGGTGCCCGAAAACTTCGCCGACGGTCCTTCATCGGTGAAGCCTCATCAATTCTACACCGCAAGACCACAGTGAAGAAGCGAGCTATTGTTTTGTATGATAGGTTTGAATTTGGGTGTGCATTCCTGGGAACAACGTCGAGTGGCCGGAGGAGCAAGATGATGCTTCCGAATGGCAATCTTGCCACAGTCGATCGCGACAAGATCGTCGAATATTTGCTCAATCGCGAGCACCCAGACAACGGCGGCAAAGCGGAGTTTTTTTATTGCACTCGGGTTCGATAGCGATGATTGGCATACGCTCGCGACCGCTTTTCGCAGCCTAGCGCGAGAATCGTTAGTTTCCCGAACCGTAGAATCTGTTCACGGAAATAAGTATATTGTGATGGGCGAATTGAACCGCCAAGCGGGAGAACGGCCAAAGTCAGAACGGTATGGATCATCGACAAGGCGGAAACAACGCCGCGGTTGGTAACTGCGTATCCGTGCGAGGAATAGTCTAATGATAAAGGAACACGATAGAGTAGTACTCACAACGCCCTTTCTGGGAGAGGGCCTTGAGGCAGGGGATGCCGGTACCGTCGTCCACGTTTACCTCGACGGTAATGCCTATGAGGTCGAGTTTGTCACTCTCGATGGTCACACCGCAGCCGTAGTGACTCTGGAATCCTCGCAGGTCCGGCCAGTCAGCAGACACGATATTACGCACACACGGCAGCTCTCAGTTGCCTGAGTGTTTTTAACCCGGACGTTGGTTTCGCTTGCTTGTCGAGGCACACGTCCCAGGCCGCGCAGTCTAAGCTCTGTCAGACGGCTTCGAATGTTGCTTCGTGTTGGCTCACGCTCATGGGAACACTCTTCAAGAATGCGCGGCGTTGGCGGCCAGAATCACTTACTAAATATCTGCTCGTCCAGCGCCTGGTTGTGAAGCACCTGTTCGATCGCGATATTCCAGTCAAAAACGTTCGAGCCCCGCGATGTCTGAACGTTCAACTGCACTCTGTATTTTCGCGGAACCATCAACGCATCGATCGCGCGAAAGTCGTCGAAGTCTTCGATGATCTGATAGTAATCTTCCTGGTATTTTGCGGATTCGTTTGGTCCCACTCCGATTCGCGCGGGAACCTTGAATTCATACAGCGTACGCACGTGGCGAAAGGTCTCGGGCTCGAAGAACATCGTGATTACCAGATCCGCCGTTCCTTTCTGCGCGCGGTAGCCGACGACGTGAAGCTCGCGCCCGTCGATCTTCTTGAGTCCGCGATAGTCGAGCTTTGGCTTCAGTTGCTCGATTCTCAACAGTGCCCACGCGGTTGAGAGTGTTCCCCCAAGCAAACCGTCTTTGAGCATGACACTCTGTTGTTCGAGGAAGAGACTCAGGGGCGAGCGCTGGCCGCTTGGCAAATGACCCGTCAACACTTTCGAACCATCGTATCCGAATTGCTCTCCGGGGTAGGTGGCGGAAGGGAACGTCAGACTGTAGCGGAGCTTCGTTCCCGAGGAAGCCATCGCCACTCTTCCGTCGATGTTGCCCGCCGTGCCGACGCGGCTGACCAGCTTGACCGTACCGCTGACGACGCGGTTCTTCGGCTGCGAGCGAGCCTCGGCGCTGCCTATCGAGTCGAGGTGGCGAGCGATCAGTTCTTCGATTGTCAGTTTTTTATCTTGCGCGTACGCGGTTGAGCAAAGCATTACTATCGCGATTGAAATGAGCACGCGCGCCGCAGACACAGTCTTTGAGGTGGTCATTTTCGGCTCCTTTACCGCAAGACGCGTTTCTATCCGCGCGCGCCTGCTTTGTCAACATAAGTATCGGGCAAGTAACCGTCGGAAACTCTGATCTTCATTGCGCGCGGCCCGGCGCTCGGGATATAGTCTCCTGCGTCTGGAGTGGGAGCTTGCCGCGTTGTCCTGAGCTCACATTCTTGTTGCTATGACTAACGACAGAGTGGTGGCGACCAATCGAGAGGCCTACCACAACTTCCACATCCTCGAGACTCACGAATGCGGCATCGCGCTGACGGGCACGGAAGTGAAATCGATTCGAGAAGGGCGATGCAATCTCAAAGACGGCTACGCGCAGATTCGAGGCTCGGAAGCGTGGCTCATAAACGTTCACATCAGTCCCTACAGCCATGGCAATCGCGACAATCACGAACCGACGCGCTCGAGGAAGCTGCTGCTGCACCGGGCGGAAATAGACAAGCTCGCCGGTAAAGTCCAGGAGAAAGGCCTCACTCTCGTTCCCACAAAGATGTATTTGAAGAATGGACGCGTCAAACTGGAGATAGGTATTGCAAAGGGCAAGAAGCTCTACGACAAGCGTGAGACTGAGCGCAAGCGCGAGGCCGACCGCGAAGCACGCGCGATGATAAAAGAAAGGAGCCGTTGATTGCCGATTGTCGATTGCCGATTTTGGATTTGGGGGGACTCTTCCTTTGATTCGCAATCGGCAATCGGCAATCGGCAATCGGCAATCTAGAAATGGAAGTAAGAGCAGAGTTCGGAAAGTTTTACGACGTTGAGGCCGACGCCCTCGTTGTGACCATTTATGAAGGTGAGAAAGCAAGCGACGGCGCGCTCAAGGAACTGGATGAACGCACGGGCGGAATCGTCAGCGAAATGCTTGGCACCGACGAGATGCGCGGCAAGCAGGGCGACATGGTCTACGTTCATCGCCCAGGGACGCTTCGCGCTAATCGATTGTTGCTGGTCGGCGCGGGAAAGCGAGAAGAGTTTTCCCTCGAGGGCGTTCGCAAGATGACCGGGTCCGCCGCCCGGTTTCTGCGAGGCAAAGGCGCGCGATCCATGGCGATCCTTCGTCGTTCTCAACTCGACATCGGCAAGAGCGCTCAAGCCGCGGTCGAAGGCGCGTTGTTGGGCTTGTTCGAGCCCGACATGTACAAGACTCAGAGCAAAGAGGAACGCCGAATCGATGAGTTGATCCTGCTCGCCGCGGCGCCGGGTTCGGAAGACGCGCTTGCCAAGGGCGTCGAACGCGGCCGAATCATCGGCGAAGCCGTCAACTTTGCGCGCGAGCTTTCAAATGAACCAAGCTCGGCGCTGACTCCTTCCGAACTGGCCGAACGCGCGCGCGAAACAGCCGATCGATTCGGACTCGACATAGATGTTCTCGACGAAGCGCGAATGAAAGAACTCGGGATGGGCGCGTTGCTGGGTGTTGCGCGAGGCTCCGATGAGCCGGCAAAGATGATTGTGCTTCGCTACACGCCCGACGAAGCGGAGCCGATCGCAAGCGATGCAGGCGTGATCGCGATCGTAGGGAAGGGAATAACCTTTGACTCGGGTGGCATCTCGATAAAACCCGCCGACGGCATGGAAAAAATGAAGTACGACATGTCGGGCGCGGCGGCGACGCTTGCGGCGATGCGAGCGATTGCTCAGCTCAAGCCGAGGGCGAACGTCATCGGCGTGATGCCCACGACCGAAAATATGCCGTCGGGACGCGCTTACAAACCGGGCGACGTGTTGCGCGCGATGAGCGGCAAAACAATTGAGGTAATCAATACCGACGCCGAAGGCCGATTGATCCTGGCTGACGCAATCACCTATGCGCGGAAGCTTGGCGCAACTAGGATAATCGATCTCGCGACGCTTACCGGAGCGGTTTCGATCGCCCTTGGCCCCGTTAACGTCGCGATCCTTGGGAACGATCAATCCTTTGTTGACGATGTCCGCGCGGCGGCAAAAGAAGTGGGCGAACGCTTCTGGCAGTTGCCGATGGACGATGAGTATCGCGAGATGATCAAGAGCGACATCGCCGATATAAAGAACTCGGCCGGTAGATATGCAGGCACGATCACAGCCGCGTATTTCGTGCGCGAGTTTGCCGAGGATACTCCCTGGGTGCATCTGGACATAGCGGGCACGGCCTGGGAGAACGATCGCAAGCCTTATATGTCGAAAGGCCCGACGGGCGTCGCGATAAGGACGCTGATCAACTACGTGCTTAACTACGCGGCGAAAAGTTAACTCGTTGCTAACCCGGACCGGGAGATGAACCAAAGTCTCCCGAGCCCAACTCGCCGAATCCCGGATGAGTTTCACGCGCAGCCAGCAAATCGGTGCCTTGATACTTCTGGCTGTGCTGCTGGGGATCGGGCTTTATCGCTCGTGTTAGACGACGAATCAATCAATCATGGATTGTTGGGCAAGGCGAAGCGGTCGACTCCAAAAGGCCGCAGTTCGCTCGGAATGCGTCGGTTGATAATCGAGTCTCGGATCAGCTCGGCAGTCAGCGGCGAAAGCAGGATTCCGTTTCTGAAATGACCGGTCGCAAGCCACAGGTTGCGGGCGCCGCTCGGACCGATGACCGGGAGATGATCAGCCGTGTCCGGTCTTAGGCCCGACCACGTCTCGACAATCTCCGCGCTTTCAAGCGAAGGAACCAATTCAACGGCTGCGTTAAGCAGATGTTGGGTCGCGCCGACTTTGATGACCTTTTGAAATCCCGCGTACTCGACCGTCGCTCCGATCAGTATGCGCCCGTCGCGCCGAGGAACAACATAAACGTCGCTTGCATGAACAACGCGCGAGATCGGCGACGGCGCAATTCGTACGGCGATCATCTGACCCAGCGCCGGGATCACTTCGATGTTCAGCCCCAGCGGTTTCAGCAACGGACTCGACCACGCTCCTGCCGCAACAATCACCAGGCCGCAAGCGAAACGCTCGCCGTTCGATTCGACCCCCGTGACGCTTCCGCGATCGGTTGTTAAAGACGCGACATCGGCGCCTTCCCTAAGCTCGACTCCGGCTCGAGTCATCGCGACTTCAAGTGCGTCCATCAATCGGCGGTTCTCGACCTGATGTTCCTCTGGCAGGAAAATGGCTCTGGTGGCCGATTTCGCGACGGCAGGCTCGAGCCTGTGAAGCTCGTTCGAGACGTCTTCAATCGGAAGCCCCGCTTCTATCTGCCATTGCGCCCACTTGATCTTCTCCCCTTCGTCTTCACCGCGAAGCACGACGAAGAGCGTGCCTTCGTCTTTGTATTCGACGTCGATGCCTGACGCTTCATTAAGCTCATTGGCAAAGCTGCGGTACATCGCGCGGCTACGAAGACACAGGTCAAAGAACGCGCCGGGCCCGGTGGCTCCGCCTTGAGGCGTCAGCATTCCGGCAGCCGCACGCGAGGCTTCGCATCCGACACGGCCGCGCTCAAAGACAGTGACTTTGAGGCCTGCTTGCGCGAGCCTCCAGGCGATCGAACACCCGATGACTCCGCCGCCTACGATAATCACATCACGATTCATGAAACGGAATCGTAGCACGTACGCAAAAGCCTGCCGAGTTTGGCCAGTCATATCGATTTGGTCGAGCAGCAGATTGACACGCCAAGTTCAAAACCCGTTTCTGTGTGGTATCATCGTGAAGCACAGACGGACTGGGGTGACGACCAATGTCAGTTGAACTTCAGAAGCACTATTTCAGCGTTGATGAGTACTACCGAATGGGCGAGGCAGGCGTCCTTCCCGACGACTCGCGCGTCGAACTCATCGATGGCGAGGTATTAGAGATGAGCCCCATAGGTAAACGTCACGCTGGCTGTGTGAATCGTCTTAACAGGTTTCTAAACCGCAACGCTGGCGACCTCGCGATAGTCACCGTGCAAAGTCCGATCAGCATCGATGATTTTTCTGAACCCCAGCCAGACCTGATGTTGCTGAAACCTCGCGCGGATTTCTATTCAAACGCGCACCCGGTACCAGCCGAGGTGCTGGTGATAATCGAGGTGGCCGATACGTCTCTCGAATACGATCGCAACGTGAAACTTCCGCTCTACGCGCGCGCCGGAATTCCTGAAGCCTGGCTGGTCGTTCTCTCCAAAGACTTTATCGAAGTGCACAGTGAACCAAACAATGGGAAGTACCAAAAGGTGCAGCGACTGAGGCGCGGTAAGACGCTCGCCTCCTCCACGATCTCCGAACTCAAGCTGAAGGTTGATGACATTCTTGGCTGACAATCGATCATCTCAGCACAACACCTGAACACCGCTGCTCAAAGATCCGGCTCACCAGTCGCGCGATTTCCTCTGCAGCCGCTCCCGGCCGCTTGCCTCGATGATGAATCCCACAAACCGCGGTCGTCCACGAATGCTCAAAGCTCGCCCCCCATCTTGATCGGCCCGCCGCATCTCTTCCGTAACTCAGATAAGCCGACAACGTGTCGATACCGGTTCCCGGTCTTTCACCGATGAAATGAACAACTGCTTCGACATCGAGCAGACAGCCAACATCGTAGCCCGCTCGCACGCGGCCGTTCCGAATCACGATGTCGACGGCCCCAACGTTGTGTCCGTCTTCGGCGAGTAGCCGCCTCAGGCGTGGAAGCACAAGTCGCAGGTTCTGATTCACAGCGTTTGCGTTGAGACCATCCGAGATTACGAACTGCACGCCAGGCCGGGTTGCTGGATAGAGCGCGCGTATGTGACCCGCGTCTTGCTCACAAATCACTTCTCCGGCGGCGGGGTGAGCCAGGTAGTCATAGCGATCCGATGCATTCGTTTGTACGCGCAGATGGTGAGCGCTTACATCTCTAATGACTGCGTCATCGAGCTTCGCATAAAGCGCTCGCCGCGCATGAGCATAGATCGCATCGATTCGGCGGACGGCAGCGGAGTCGGAATTTGGTCCGAGGTCGAACCCGCGCTCCGAAAGAGCGTCGATCTTTCTTGTCGCCTCCTCGCGCAGAGTTTCGGATGTTCGCGTGTCCCCACCGGCTCGCTGAAAGACTGAGTAAAGCGATGCTGCGCCGCTTCCAATTGCCTCGCCCGATTCGTGCATAACTCCTAGCGCAACCAGTCTCTTCTTCATCGGGGATGAAATCTCGCGACCAGTGTTACGCCGGAGCCGGGGATGATCTCGAAACGAAGTCGTAAGATATCCAAGCATCGGGTCGGCATTTCCGGCGACGGCCATCAGATACGCCGGCGCCGCGCGATCAACAATCTGTTCACTGAGGAGCTGTAGTTCTCGCGGTTCAATTCCCATGTGAAATGTCGCGCAGACATCGAGCCCCATCGTGATCCCGTGAAGCTTTGCCATCATCGTGTCTTCGAGGCAGGCGCGCAGAAGTTGATCGCCGGTGCGAAAGACTTCGGGGCCGATGAATCCAGCCACGTCATTGACGATCGTCCAGGCGCCGGTCTGCTTGCGCACGTATCGAGCGACTCCATAGGCGCGCGCTTCGAGGGTTACCATGTCAACGCCTTCCGCGGCTTGATTGGTGACCGCTGAACCCTGCCCCGTTTCGAAATAGAGACCGTCGAATCCGCGCGCCAGATCTAGAAGGCCGTCGACGTCAAGGCCGACGATTCCGCCGAGAGCCCTCGAAGTGCCGGCGAGACTTTGAAAACCGACATCGACGCGAGTCCTCGCTCGAGCAGTGGTCTGTTTCACGATGTCCGATAGCACACAGTAGCGCGTCGGCAGATCCAAGCGCTCGACTACGCTCGAAAGCAGTTCTTCAAGACGGATGATTGTGTCGACGTCATCGCTTGCCGGATTGAGGCCGATGATTACATCTCCGCAGCCATAGGTAAGTCCTTCGAGGATCGAGAAGAGAATTTCCTCTCCATCATCACCCGGACTGTTTGGTTGAATGCGAGATCCAAAATGATTCGGTGAGCCAATCGCGATTCCATCGCCGGGAAGCGGATTGAACAATGTGCGCGAGACGGCCCCGAGCTCATCGTTGGTCATCACCTTCGCGACGGCCGCGATTACTTCGCTTGCGAGGCCGTTACTGTAGCGTCGCACCCAGGCGGCGGCGCCGTTTCCGAGCAGAACTCGCTTAAGGTCACTCACGGTCAGGCCAGCCAATTCGGCTGACCGCGACGCATCAAGAGAGCGATGAAGTGTGTCGGTGACCTGATCTTCAACCAATACAGCGTTGGTTATTTGCTGGATGCGCAATGAAGCGACTTCTTCGCGCGCTTCTTTTCGGAGTTGATCATTGCGTGTGCCGCCAACTGACAGATCGCCTTCTTTGAATTCGTTTGCGAGCGCGAATGTCTTGGTCAGCTCGTTGAGGTTCATAACGATTCCACGATTGAAACTAATCTCAGAGCTGCAGAGGATGTTGAGTTCTCGCCGAGATGATCAACCGTACCCACCTCTGCGTTCCTCAGCGTCCTCCGCGGTTTAGCTCCCGGAATCAACCGCGGAGGGCGCAGCGGAACGCAGAGGTGGGCTTGCCGGCCAACTCGGTCCCGCGAATCGCTTGCGCTCGCTGAGCACATACCACAACACCAGCAACACCGTGACTCCCGCGATTGTCTTACCGGCTCGCCCGTTATCGGGAACGCTCAGAATCACGCTTATAAACGCAACCCACAGAATTGCAATCAGGTTGATGACTGAACTATATCCCCCAAGGTTCCACGGCCCGCGTTCCCCTTCGCCTTTGGCAAGCCTCGCTCGAAGCGCCAGGAAAACCGGAATCGTGTACGAGAAATACAGCCCGATCACGCTGATCGAAGTCACCACCGAATACGCTCCGCTGTAAACGGCCGCGACAAACGCCACCGCCACGCACAGCCAAATCGCGGGCGCGGGCGTGAGGTGTTTTCTGCTGACACGCTTCCATAAATTGGAAGCAGGCATTCCATTGTCACGTGAGAACGCAAAGACGACTCGCGAACACCACGTCACCGCCGAAAGTCCGCAGAACCACATCGCCATCGCCACAAGAGCTGAGAACAATGTGCCGGCTCGCGCACCAAGCGCAGTTTCGAGGATTGTTATGACCGCAGGAACATCGTTACCGCTCGCATCCTTTGCGTTGAGCACCGAAGGAATGTCCTTGATCGCAAGCGTCAGCGCGATGAGCAACAGGTATCCTGCGACGCTCGATACGACTACCGCCAGCACCATACCCCACGGCACGCGGCGGCGCGGATCGACCGTCTCTTCGGACACGCTCGCCGACGCGTCGTAACCGGTGAAGGTCCACTGCGCTTGCAGCAAGCCTAGGATGAACGCCCACCAGTACGGCGAGCCCTGCGGGTTGTGAGTGACCGCGGTGAAGAAAAAACTCGCCGGTTGCCTGGGCGCAAAGATGAACAACGCCGCAACGATTGCGATCACGCCAATGATATGAACGGTCACGCTGAGGTCATTGAGCAATGCGACCAGCCGAATCCCGAAGTGGTTGATCAGCGCGTGCGATGTGAGGATCGCGGCATACACCAACAGGAGATTTTTTGTTGTCGCATCGAAGCCAAGAAGCGGCGTCAGGAACTGAGCGCAGCCGTAGTCGATTCCAGCGAGCACCGTGACGTTGCCGAGTATGTTGAACCACGCGGTGAACCAACCCCAGGACTTTCCTCCAAGCCTTGAGGACCAGTGATACATCGCGCCGGCGGTCGGGATTGTCGATGCCAGCTCAGCCATGCTCATTGCGACCGCAAGCGTGAACAACGTGACCAGCGGCCAGCCGAAAGCCATCTCCGCCGGCCCGCCCATCGTGAGGCCGTGCCCGTACAGCGTGACTGCGCCGGTCAGTATCGAGATGATGGAAAACGAAATGGCGAAGTTCGAGAAGCCCCCCATCGTCCGGAAGAGCTCCTGCGCATAGCCTAGCGCGCCAAGCTCCTCGGAGTCTTCGAGAGCGCTGTGTAGTTTGCGATCAGAGTGGTTGGTCATTCTGGATTTCGCGCGCCGGTATTCTACCACTCAGTGATCAACTGGAAAGTGCGCTGGAGATTGCCTGCCTTGACGAGGCCAAAGCGCGCACTCTATCATCGAACACTTGTTCGAAGCGTCTTATTCGAGCCATACGCTATGCCCTCTGAATCACAATCACGATACGATCAAAAGCTGGTACACGTGCTCAAGACTTCGGCAACGGTGTTCGCCGATAAGGGGTATCACTCCACCAGCATGCGAGACATATCCCGCGCTACAAAGATGAGCCTCTCAGGGCTATACTACTATTTCAAAAGCAAGGAAGAGTTGCTGTTTCTCATCCAGGACTATTGTTTTAGCACCGTGATCGGCGATTGCCGGAGGCTTTTGGAGGGCGTCGACGATCCCGTTGGCCGCCTGAAACTACTCATCGAGAATCACCTGAATTATTTCGTCAACAACATGAACGAAATGAAGGTCCTCTCACACGAAGCGAACGCGATTACCGGCGATCTGTTTCGCAAGGTAAATTCCAAGAAACGGCAATACGTTGATCTGGTGATCGACCTGCTCGGCGAAATCGCGAGCGAGCGGCGAGTCGAAAGAGTGGATGTGAGAGTCGCGGCGTTTTCGCTCTTCGGGATGATGAACTGGAGTTATAACTGGTACAGCCCGCGCAAGGACCTCGACGTTGCCGAGTTGTCCGACCAGATGACTCGGCTCTTTCTGACTGGCTTCATCGGAGATAAAGCGCTCAAGTCTGAGAGGCTCGAAACCGGGCGCGAATCGCACCTCGATCGAACGGTCTCAATCTGGCAGCACTAGTTTTGTTAAGATTACTACTGACATAAGCGGGAGCAAGCCCATGACACGTGAAGCGATGGAAAACAGGCTGATCAACTACAGCACTCAAAACGGTATCGCCATCATCGAGCTGCACGATCCGCCGGCAAACACATACACCTACGAGATGATGCGCGATATGGACGACGCGATTCTCGAAGCGCGTCTGGATGAAGACGTGCACGTCGTCGTCATTCGCGGCGCCGGAGACAAATTCTTTTGCGCGGGCGCCAACATCAAGATGCTGCTGTCGGCGACGCCGCAATTTCGTTACTTCTTCAGCCTTCACGGCAACGAGACGCTGATGCGACTCGAGAACACTCAGAAGCTGGTGATCGCGGCGATCAACGGGCACGCGGTGGGAGGCGGGCTCGAGATCGCGCTAGCCTGCGATTTGCGTGTAGCGAAGAACGGCCCGGGAATGCTTGGGCTTCCAGAGATCAATCTCGGATTGTTGCCCGGCATGGGCGGCACTCAGCGCTTGCCAAGAGTCATCGGCAAGGGAAAAGCTCTCGAGCTTCTGACAACCGGCCGCACGATTTCGGTTGATGAAGCGCACCAACTCGGACTCGTGAATGAGATTTTTGAGGAAGAGGGCTTCTTTGACAAAGTACTCGAGTACGCAAAGCAGTTTGTCGCCCCGGCGAAGGCAAGCAAGGCCGTCGGATTGATAAAGCGTTCGGTGCAGACTGGACTCGAAATACCGCAGACCGAAGCGCTCGCGCTCGAACGCGAGCTGCTGCAGCAACTTTTCGAAAGTGAGGACGCTCACGAAGGGCTTGATGCTTATGCGAAGAAGCGGCAGCCGCAGTTTAAAGGAAGATAGTACGAGTTCAGAGTACAAGCTTTAGCTTGCCGCACTTCAAAAGCCCGAAGCGCAAACTAAAGCTTGTACTCTGAACTGGGATCAAATTTGGAGGAATCATAATGGCAAAGATGTTCATAGCAGGAGAATCGGTTGATGCGATCAGCGGCGCAACCTACGAAGTGCGCAACCCCGCGAACGGTGAAGTCGTCGACACTGCGCCAAAAGGAAATGCCGAGGATGCACGGCGAGCGATCGACGCGGCCGAAGCAGCGTTCGATGAGTGGTCTCATACATCCGCCGAAGATCGAGGCAAGCTCTTGTTTGCAGCGGCGGATCTGGTCGTAGCCGAGCGCAAGAGCCTGGCGGAATTGCTTTGCCGCGAGCAGGGCAAACCGTTTCAGGAAGCGAGCGGTGAACTCGAACACTTTGATCACGGATTGCATTTCTATGCGGGACTCGCTTCAAAGGTGCGCGGCGCGCACGTTCCGCTTCCGGCGAAGAACGCCTATGGGATGGTCGTGCACAAGCCGCTTGGCGTGTGCGGCGCGATCGTGCCCTGGAATTTCCCGCTCACGCTGATGGGGACGAAAGTCGGGCCCGCGCTTGCCGCCGGTAACACAGTTGTCGTGAAGCCGGCTTCGACGACTCCGCTGACTACGATTCGAATCATCGAGTTGATGAATCAGGCAGGAATTCCAAAGGGCGTCTTGAATGTCATCACCGGGCCGGGGAGCGTCGTCGGCGAAGAGCTGCTGGTTAACCCGAAGGTTCGACGCATCGCATTCACCGGAGAATCGGCGACCGGCAAACACGTCGCGTCGGTGGCGTGTGGCGATTTCAAGCGCGTGACGCTGGAGCTGGGCGGTTCGGATCCGATGATCGTCTGCGAAGACGCCGACATTGCGAAGGCAATCACCGGCGCGATGGTCGGACGATTCTGGAACGCCGGGCAGGCGTGTCTCGCGGTGAAACGGCTTTACATCTTTGACAAGGTCTTCGACGAATTCGTCCAGGGTCTTGTCGGCAAAGTCTCGCGGTATGAAGTAGGCGACGGTATGACTAAAGCCGAGAAGCCCAAGATTCGAATGGGCCCGCTTCACACCGCCGCGCAGCGCGACGAGATCGAATCTCAAGTAAAAGACGCGATCGATCGCGGCGCAAAAGTTTTGCTTGGTGGCGCACGCCCCGAGGGCTCGCAGTACGAGAAAGGCAATTACTATTTGCCAACGATTCTTGTAGACGTGCCCGACGACGCCCGAGTTGTGACGGAAGAATCCTTTGGCCCGGTGCTGCCGATCTTCCGAGTCAACAGTCTCGACGAAGCGATCGAGAAAGCAAACGGCTCGATATACGGATTGGGCTCTTCGATATGGACGAAGAACCTCGACAACATCGAAACAGCGATCGACAGGATTCAAGCCGGCAACGTGTGGGTCAACTCGTTGCACTACGGCTACGATGAGCTGCCTTTTGGCGGAGTGAAAGCGAGCGGTTTCGGAAGAGAGCACGGACCCGAGGCGCTCGATTATTATCTGGAGCCTAAGGGAGTTGTTATTACGCGTTAACGCGATCAATCCTTAGTGAACAGCGATTGAACCAAGCTTCACCTGGGGAAAGCGAGGTAGACAGAATGAGTACAACAACACGTTGGACCTCTGCGGATCTCGAGCGAATGCCGGACGACGGCAATCGATACGAGATCATTGATGGAGACCTCTATATGTCCAAACAGCCTCACTTCTATCACCAGGATGTTTGCGGCGAACTCCAGGGCGAGTTATGGAATTGGAATCGTGCGACGCAATTGGGTCGCGTCGTCTTTGCGCCGGGCATTATCTTCGCCGAGGACGACGATGTGGCCCCCGATGTCGTTTGGGTCAGCAATGAGCGGCTCAAGACCGCTCTTGGAGCCGATGGCAAGTTTCACGAGGCTCCGGAGCTTGTGATCGAGGTCCTCTCGCCAGGCCGAGCGAATGAGCGTCGTGACCGCGAAGCGAAGCTGCACCTCTACTTGCGTCGAGGTGTGAGTGAATATTGGATCGTGAACTGGATGGCCAGAACTATCGATGTGTATCGACGTGATCAAGCTCAACTTCATCACGCGGCAACCCTCTTCGCGAGGGACAAAATCGAGTCGCCCTTATTAGCGGGCTTCTCGTGTTCAGTCGCGGTGCTGTTCGAGCGAATTCCGCGTGGTGAGTGAAGGAGGCGTGAATGGCGCAGATGCTAATAGGCGGCGAGTGGGTCGGCTCGCGCAGCGGAAATTCAATTGAAGTACTTAATCCCGCTACCGGCGAACCGGTCGATACGGCTCCGCGCGCGACCGCCGAAGACGCGCGCGAGGCGATCGATGCTGCACATTGCGCGTTCGCTGACTGGAGCGAATGGACTCAGGCGAAACGCGCCGAGGTGCTCTATCGAGCGGTCGAGTTGATTCATCTTCACGAAAAGGAACTCGCGACATTACTCACAAAAGAGCAGGGCAAGCCGCTTCGCGAAGCCACTCTCGAGATTCGCCGGTATGCCCACACGATCAAGTATTACGCGGGTCTCGGCAAGAATATTCGCGGCGGGTACATTCCTCAGATCGACGACAACAGGTACGGGTTGATCATCAAACGGCCGCTTGGCGTTGTCGGAGCTATCGTCCCATGGAATTTTCCGGTGTCGTTGATGGGCAATAAAATCGGTCCTGCGCTGCTTGCGGGCAACACGATGGTGATCAAGCCCGCCGAGACGACTCCGTTGACCGATTTGCGAGTCGTTGGATTGTTCCTCGAAGCGGGCTTGCCGAAAGGCGCGCTCAACGTTGTCACAGGGCAGGGCTCGGTTGTCGGCGAAGAAATTGTGACCAATCCGAAGGTTCGCAAGATCGGTTTCACCGGCTCGACCGAAGTCGGCCGCCGAGTGATGGCTTCGGCGGCCGAGGGCATCAAGCGAGTAACGCTCGAGCTTGGCGGTTCGGACCCGATGATCGTCTGCGACGACGCGGACCTCGACGAAGCGGTGAAGGCCGCGGCGACTGGCCGTTTTTTCAACTGCGGACAGGCGTGCCTGGCAATCAAACGACTTTATTTGTTCGACTCGATCGCCGATGACTTCACCGAGAAGCTCGTCGGACGAGCGAAGAAACTGCGCGTTGGTAACGGCATGACCGAAGGCACGATGATCGGGCCGCTGCACTCCGCGACGCAGCGCGACGAGATCGAAGCCCAGGTTGCCGACGCGGTGGATCGCGGAGCTCGGGTGCTTGCGGGGGGCGATCGCCTGCGAGGCGGCGACTACGACCGAGGCTACTTCTATGCGCCGACGTTGTTGGCTGATGTGCCCGAAGACGCGCGCGTGGCTAGCGAAGAAGTCTTCGGCCCGGCGTTGCCGATTTTCCGAGTCGGCACGCTCGACGAAGCAATTGAGAAAGCCAACAACTCGATCTTCGGTTTGGGATCGTCCATCTGGACCAACGACTTGAATCGAGCGACGCGCGCGGCCGAGCGAATCGACGCGGGGTACACGTGGATCAACTCGGCGCAGGTCATTTATGACGAGCTTCCGTTTGGCGGCCTCAAGCAAAGCGGGCTTGGCAAGGAACACGGCACCGAGGCGCTCGATTACTACACCGAGACAAAGTCAGTCGTTGTCGCAACGAAGTAACCACGCGTTGCGTCTTTGAGCGAAACCCATCATGAGCTACAAAGCGATTAACTTTGATCTGTCTGACCGAATTGCAACGATCACGTTTAATCGTCCTGATCGCTTGAACGCCATCAACGAAGAAATGCGCGATGACTTCACGCGTTTGTTCACCGAGCTTCAGACAAACGAAGAGATCGGCGTCGTGGTCTTCACCGGCGCCGGGCGAGCCTTCTCAGCCGGCGGTGACATCGAATACTTCGAACGCGACTGGCCCACGACAAAGTTTCGCGCCGAGAATCATCGGCTTACTCAATTCTTCGATGAGCTCGAACTCATCGAGAAGCCGGTGCTTGCGGCCATCAACGGTCCGTGTACCGGCGCGGGCTTGCAGATAACTCTGTCGTGCGACATTCGCATCGCATCGGATCAGGCGAAGTTTGGTTTTCGCGAAAACAACATCGGCTTGATCCCCGGCGCCGGCGGTTGTTCCCGTCTGGTGAAGCTAATCGGATACGGCAAGGCGAAAGAGCTGATCTTCACCGGCGAGATGATCGCGGCCGTGGAAGCCGAGCGCATCGGGCTCGTCAATCGCGTCGTGCCTCACGATGAATTGATGAGCAGCACTCGAGCGCTCGCCGAGCACCTGCTTACGCGCGCGCCTGAAGCGCTTGGCCTGGCTAAGCGAATCCTGTGGCACTCGGTAACCAGCGACTTCGCAACCGGGCGAATGCTCGAAGCTCTCGCGCAGAGCATCCTCGTAAAGAGCAAAGATCACCGCGAAGGCATTCGAGCCTTTCGCGAAAAGAGAAAGCCCGAGTTCAAAGGCGAGTAGCATTCTCACCAGGAGAAAACATGGCATTGGAAAACGTACTCATCGAGAAACGCGGACGAGTTGCAATTGTCACAGTCAATCGGCCGGACAAACTCAACGCGCTTAACATTGCAACGCGGAATGAGATTCTTACGGCGTTCGACGGGCTTGCCGGTGACGATGAAGTGCGCGTCGTCATCATAACCGGCGCGGGCGAAAAGGCTTTTATCGCGGGCGCCGACATAAACGAATTCGCCGGGATGAGTGCGATCGGCCAGCGCGGGGTGATGAAAGGACGTCGAGCATTTGATTCGGTTGAAGATTTTCCCAAGCCCGTCATCGCGATGATAAACGGATTTGCGCTCGGTGGCGGATGCGAGCTTGCGATGGCGTGTGATATTCGGATTGCTTCTTCGAAGGCCAAACTCGGACAACCCGAGATCAAGCTTGGAATCATTCCGGGCGGCGGGGGCACTCAGCGAATGACCCGGCTGATCGGCGAAGGCAAGGCCATGGAACTCATGTTGACGGGCGATATGATCTCAGCCGAAGAAGCCGAGCGGCTCGGGCTGGTGAATCACGTCTACGCGCCCGAAGAGCTTGAAGCAAAAACGCTCGAACTTGCAAACAGGATCGCCGAGTTGAGTCCGGTCGCGCTCGCGATGGCTAAGGCTTCGGTCAAGAACGCGGCTCGAATGAATATTCGCGAAGGGCTCGATTCAGAAGTCGATTTGTTTGCGTTGTGCTTCTCGAGCGAGGACAAGGAAGAAGGTGTGAGGGCGTTCATCGAAAAGCGAAAGGCCGAGTTCAAAGGCAAATAGCAGTGGCGATGCTGACATTCGGACCGGCAGGTTTAGCGCGCGCATTCGACAGTGGATTTGATCGCGCGCAGGTTTGCCTGTCTGATGTCCGTCGGAACTGAACAGCCTGGCGCAACGATCAATCCTCGCGTCCCAATCTCACCAATCGTGTTCGCGATTTGCTCGCGAATCTCCGGAGCCGACACGTGACTGGCCACCGCCTCATCGACCCCGCCCATTACAGTCTTACCCGAGCGAGACTTGCCTTCGCCCAGTGTAGGCGCCGTCGCGAAATGAGACCAATTCAATGCGGCGGCTGGATAATCAAAAACCGACTCGAAATGAATTCGCTTCCCGTGGATGTGCAGGACGTTGAACCGCGCATCGCGAACCGCTTCGAGTATCTTTAGATCGAAAGGCCGGCCCCAGATCGCATAGTCGTCCGCGGTCATAACATCGCCGCTCGCCGCTCCGAGCGACAGAAAAATGCCGGCCGCGCCTCGCTTCAGCGATTCCTTCGCGTAATCGGCCAGTGTTGTCGCTATTGAATCCATTGCCGCGAGCAGGATTTCAGGACTGCGCCGGCGAGCCATCTCCACTCCGCCGGCACGGGCAAGCCTTCGAGCCGTAGTCCACGGGCTGAAAATCGTCTCGATGAACATCGCTTCTTTGCCTATCTCATCGTTGATCATTTCCAGCGCTCGAAACTGTTCGTCCCAACACGAATTGGTCCCCGAGACCGGCTCGATCTTATTCCAATCGTCTTCGGTTACGATCGCTTCAAGACCGGGTGGAAGCGGATACGGGTAGTCGCTCATCACCTTGAGGAAGTCCAAATCGTATGCGCGATAAAAATCTATCTCAGCTTTTGCGTGGTCGCGGCCCGGCCGATGTTGAAGGCCGAAGTGATACCAGAAGCTAAACGGCGGTCGATCGACCTCTTCACCTTTGAGCGCCGCGGTGACTCGTTCGATTTTGTTCAAGCTCGGCCTCTTTTCGATCACAGCAAAAGCTTCGCTAAGAAAGATCAGCCACCCACCGCCGCGGAGGATTCGAGTTCTAGAAATTACATTCGAGCTAACGCCCGCTCCACGGCGGCTCGTTGAAGTACTGTTCTATCCATTCGATCCATCGCCGCTGCACGTCGCGTTGCCGCACAGGATCGGGCGCGTTGTGGCCATAGATCGGATACACGATGAACTTCGTGGGCACGCCGTTGTCCTTCAACGCGTGATACAGCTTGAATGACTGCGTAGGCGTTACGCGGAAGTCCTGGTTGTTGGTCATCACCAATGTGGGCGTGCGAATCTTCGAGGCGTAAGTGATCGGCGATTGCTCGATGTAGGCTTGCATGCGTTTCGGGTCCGTCCACGGAGAACCTCCGAATGCAGCGCCGCGGCGGACGTTTGCATCACCCAGATTGTATTGATCCAGCCAATCCGTGACCGGCGCTCCGGCCATCGCCGCCCGCCAACCTTGATAGTGGCCGAGCAGCCACGACGTCATGTATCCCCCATACGACCAACCGGACACCGCGATCCTTGTGGTGTCCACGAACCCGCGTTGCTTGACGGCTTCGACGCCCGCCATTACATCGCGTCCCGGGCCCGCGCCCGAATCATTCACGATCGCGCGTTGATAGACGTTACCAAGCTGATCGCTGCCTCGATAATTTGGCTGAAAGACTACCCAGCCTTTCGCGGCCATGATCTGAGCCTGCGCGGCAAAAGTTTCAAGCGAGGCCGCGGTCGGCCCACCGTGAATGACAAGCACGAGCGGATATTTTTGCGATCCGGAAAAATCCGGCGGATACGTCAGTATCCCGTTGTGAGTGAAGCCGTCCGCTTGCCACGAAATCACCTCGGTGCGCCCGAGCGCTAGACTCGCGATCTCTGCGTTGAAGTTGGTCAGGCGTTTGGGGGACGACATTGTTGACGGCATGTAATAGAGCTCGGCCGGGTGCGATGGATCAGTTGCGGTGAATGCAATCGCATTGTCTCTGCCGACGGCGACATCGACCCAGAATGACGACGAAGGACTTACGCTTCCCAGATCGAGTTTGCGCGCGGGCGCATCGATCGGTTGTTGCCATAACGTCACGCGCGTGCCGTCGTTTGCGCCTACGAGCAGTGATTTGCCGTCCGGCATCCAGATTGCGCGCGCGATGTTGCGATCGAGCGCGCGAGTAATGCTCTTGCCCGCGCCTCCGGAAGACGGCGCGATGTAAACCTCGTTCAAGTTTCCCGAATCAGCATCGCGGGGTTGCCAGTAAGCGATCTGTGAGCCGTCGGGCGAGAACACCGGCTGTCCTTCCGAATGATCGCGGCCGGTCACCGCCCGCATTCTACCGCTGGCAACGTCGATGATCTGGACCGTCGCGTCGCGCGCATCTCCCGAGTGCGGAGTTGCCAGTCGCACTGCAACGATCGATTTGCCGTCGGCCGACCACATCAACGGAGAAGCCGGCGGGCCGGGCGGGTGACTGATCGGAAGACTCCAGGCGCCGGATGTGAGCCGTCGAGCTTCGCCGCCCTCGGCGGAGATCAGCCACGCGTGCGTCGGCAGCGCTTGCGAAGCGATCAGGAAATCGTCGTTAGTAACCTCGAAGGAATCGTTGAATCGTTCGGGTCCATTCTTCTTTTCGGCTTCGTCTTCGGTCGCGTATGCGATCGAGCGCCCGTCGGGCGACCATGCGAATTGCTGCACACCTTTTGGCGCGCGTGTTACTTGTCGCGCGTCGCCGCCGCTCATCGGCATCACGAAGATCTGAGCGCGTGATTGCTGCCCCGTCGCGCTGCTTACATTTGACAGGAAGGCCAGTCGATCGCCGTTCGGCGAGAATCGCGGATGACTGACGCCTCGCCGATCGTTCGTCAGCACTTGCTGATTTCCGGTTGCGATGTTCACGCTGACGAGATTGGCGTCATAGCGATTCTCATCGTAGTTCGCGCGCGCGATGACAACGACGATGGATTTGCCGTCGGGCGCAATCTGCGGATCGGACACGCGGACTATTCGCCCAAGATCATCAAGCCCGATGCGTCGCGGCGCCTGCGCAGACGCGGTGACTGTTAACAGGCAGATGGCGACCGCACAACAAAAGAGGCCCATTCGTTTCATAGCTCACCTCCCATTTTCAGCGACGAGTTACGCTACGATCTTCCTCGGTGCTGATCAAACCAGTTAATGATGTAGCTGATCTTTGCGGCGTGATGGCTGGGTCTGCGCGAGATTCCGTGTGGCTCGCCCGGAACTCTCACCAAAACGGTCTCAACCTTCAGCAGCTTCAGCGCGGTGTAATATTGCTCGGATTCGGAGATCGGCGTTCGATAATCCTCTTCTCCAGTCAGAACCATAGTCGGCGTCTTCACGTTTTTGACTACCGACAACAAAGATCGCTTCTCATAATGCTCGACGTTGTCCCACGGCAATCCCGGAAACCAGTAGCGGCTTACGAGAATCGGGATATCGCTCGTTAGCACGAAGCTGTACCAGTTGATGACCGGATAGACAGTCACCGCGGCGCGGAAGCGAGTCGTGCGTCCGATCATCCAGCAGGTCAGCACTCCGCCACCACTGCCTCCGGTCACAAACAGATTGTCCGTGTCTATGTTTCCCAGCCTCGCAATCGCCGCATCGACCCCGGAGTTCAGATCATAGAAATCATCACCCGGGTACTTGTAATGAATGAGGTTTCCAAACTCCTGGCCGTAGCTGGTGCTGCCCCGCGGGTTCACATAAACCACAACGTACCCTCGCGCGGCCATCAACTGCTTTTCGGTGTCGAACCGCCAGCCATAGTCCGCAAAAGGACCGCCGTGAATCTCGAGAATCAGAGGATACTTTTTCGATGCATCGAAGCCCGGCGGCTTGATGATCCATCCCTGGATTTTCCGCTGATCGAGTGAGGAGTTGAACCAGAATTCTTCCACTTCGCCGAGCTTTTTCGCAGCCAGGAGGTCATCATTGACCGCGGTGATGATTTTGGTCTCGGGCTTACCGGCGCTTGCCGTGGTGGCTATGTCTCCGGGAATCGTCGGATCGGTATGAGTGAATGCCAATCTTCCGCCGGCAACCGAGTACGAAGCTCCGAAACTATAGGCGCTGCCGCCCGCTCCTACGTCGACGGCCACCGTCTTCGTATCCCCCTGGAGCGAGCAGAAATCGATCTTCGTATGTCCCTGATCATCATAGATAACGTAGACTCCGCTGCTGTCCGGGGCCCAGTGGGGACTGGCGTAGTCTCTATCTCTCGACGACCCATTTGGCAGAACGCGGGAATTGCTCCCGTCGCGATTCATGACATAAAGACTGGTGACCTGATAGCCCTGGTATTTGTCGTCGTAGCCGAGATAAGCAATGTGCTTGCCGTCGGGTGCAACGGACGGCGATCGATCGGGCCCGCGGCGATTTGTCAGGGCTTTCATCGAGCCGTCGGCTACCGAGATCTCATAGATCTCAGTATCAAACTGCTCGTACTCGTAATCCGGCCTGCGATTGGCGGTCAGCATCAGGTATTTACTATCGGGGGTCCATACCGGGTCTTCAGGGCCGAAGGCGGCTTGAGCGTGGTTGAAGCTTCCGCTCGAGACCTGTCGCGGCGTGCCTCCTTCGGCGGGCAATACAAACACCTGCCTGAAGCCTGGCTTCAAATACCCAATGTCGTTGAATCGGTATACCAGCCTGTCGGTGACGGTAGCGGGGTCGGCCCACTTTGCGCCGGGCGGAGCGGCAGGCATAGGCCCAACTTCCCTAGCGGCTGCGGGGACCAACGCGGTAAAAGCTATGAGCTTACCGTCTGGTGAGAAACTGATTCCGGTGGGAGGCGTTTGGAGATTGGTCAGTTTCGCCGTCTGACCGGTGTCCATCCAGCGCTCGAAGATTTGTGGCGTGCCCGCTCGGTCTGAGATGTAGATGACGCGGGTGCCGTCGGTTGACCAACGCGGAGAGCTGTCGCCGAAGTTTCCGGTGGTGAGCGGCCTATTGTTGCTTCCATCGAAATTGATGATCCACAGATTGGAATATTTCTTGTCCGTCATGATGTCGCTGAACTGACGAACGTAGATCACCTTTTGACCATCGGGAGAAATCTGGGGATCGCTGGCGATCTCCAGATTAAACATATCCAGCGAAATCAGACGATCGGATTTTTCTTGAGCATTGACTGCTGCCCCGACACAGATCAAAGCAAAAAAACTCGCGGCAAGAATTCGCGAATAACAACGGCGCATAGCCACCTCCACTGCTCTTGTAATAAGTATCGCGGCGAGATCGTACTTAGTCTTCACTCGCTTAATTTCTTTGGTGCAGGCGGGTTATACACTGAGGATAGAGTGCCGTCAAGAAGTGAGCACTTGGCGCTCGGTGACTCTGTAGATGACGCCCTAAGCATTTCGCTCGAAGATCTGTCGTTGAATGCTACTTCTCACAACCACGGTCCACCTTCCATGCTTGTGAGACCTCGAGGCCAGAACCGCTCAACGAGTATGAATCACAGAATTTTGCAGGCGAGTGCGCCAAACCAGCCATCAGTGTCAAAGTTTTCGCAGCAGCTACTTTCAACTCCAAGAAGATAGGTTTAGAAGTTGAATCGTTTCGGATTGCTTCTTACTTAAATGAAATGCACTCAGCTTAGGCACCAGCGGCAGCGCCACGTAGAACATTCGGCCTATGAATAAAAGGCTGACCGGCCGCGGCTTGAATCGAATTGTTAGAGTTGCTGACCTGTGAGCGCGTTCCCGAAATAACATACCGCTTTGTCCTCGATTCGATTTGGCTCCCAACGTGCATTGCATCAGTTTTGGATCGAAGCGAAGAAAACGTCGCGCAAAGCGAACATCGCCGTCGCGCGCAAGTCAAAGCGAATCATCCATCGGACACTCAAGAACAACGTGGGTGCTCGCTGACTTCCGACAAATCTTGTTGCACTCGCCGAGGGCCGATCATTCACGTCGGAGTAACGCCTCGTCAAAGGAGGAAAGGTAACCTATGACAGCCAAAGACGGCAGCCGAGTTAGTCCGGCACGCACAAAGAGAATCATTTCGTTATCGGTAATGCTCGTATCAGCTTTTGCAATACTCGCAATGTTCACTGACAAAATGTACGCTCAAAAGCAGAGAAAGCTCGCCGAGCGGATCAATGACAACGCTCAACGGATGGTGGATGAGGGTCGTCAGACATTTCGCTTCGACACGTTTGGGGATGAAGCTTTCTGGGGCGGCTCACTGAAACTCCATCAGGCAATTGCAGGCTCAATGTTTGGTGGCGCAGGGCCGGGCGTCAGCCCTAAGACCGCGCTCGCGGTTGGATTGAAAGTAGACGTTGAAGCGCTCCCAAAGCCGCTTGAGAAGGCACTCAGGAAGGGACAGGTAAATCTGGATGATCCTGCCTCGACTCTCGCATTACTCAAAGCGAACGCGGTGGTAGGCGTCATCGGTACTTTCAATCAGGATGGGAATCTGAGTTCCGTAGGTATTTCTTGTGCCCTCTGTCACTCAACGGTTGATGACTCCTTTGCTCCGGGCATCGGGCAGCGGCTGGATGGTTGGGCGAACCGCGATCTCAATGTTGGCGCCATTGTCGCGCTTGCGCCCGATCTGAGTGTTGTTACGAATCTTCTGGAAGTCGATGCCGCGACCCTCAGAGCAGTCTTCAACAGTTGGGGGCCGGGCAAATTTGACGCTCAGGTTTTGCTGGACGGCAAAGCGTTCCGCCCTGACGGGAAGTCAGCAGCTACGTTGATCCCGCCCGCTTTCGGTCTGGCCGGCGTGAACCTGGGCACTTCGACCGGGTTTGGTTCGACTACGTATTGGAATGCGTTTGTCGCGAACCTCGAGATGCACGGCCAGGGAACGTTCTTCGATGCGAGGTTGAATGATCCGGTCAAGTTCCCGGTATCGGCAAAAGCGGGATTCGGAAATGTGCGAAGCGGTCCTGATCTAATCACGTCGAAGCTTGCGGCGCTTCATTATTATCAGCTTGCCATCCCTGCGCCTGTCGCCCCTGAAGGCAGTTTCGACCCGGCAGCCGCCGCTCGCGGCCAGGCACTCTTCAACAACCAGGCCAGGTGTTCGACGTGTCATGTTCCGCCGCTGTTCACCGAGCCTGGCTGGAACATGCATACCCCCGAAGAGATCGGAATTGATGATTTTCAATCCGGCCGTTCACCCGACAACCGCTATCGCACAGCGCCGCTCAAGGGACTCTTCACGCACGCGAAGGGTGGCTTCTATCACGATGGCCGGTTTGCCAGTCTCGGGGACGTTGTTGAACACTACAACAGCTTCTTCAAGTCAGGACTCACCGGGCAACAAAAGAGCGATCTGGTGGAATACCTGAAGTCACTCTAATCGGAATTGCAGGGAAGTTTGGATACGGGGCCGGGGACAATCTTCCGGCCCCTGCAATCTTCGAGAGCTTTAAGCCGAAATTCATGTATGGCAACAACTGAAACCCATCTAACCTCAAACACGGAAGCTCCACCTGCGACAGCCGTTGGGATCATTCCCAATAGTCGCAATTCCATTCTCAACAAGGTGCTGCGCTTACTCAGCTCCGTGCGCTTTGGCATTGTGATGCTGAGCATCTTGTTTGTGTTCTGCATGATCGGAATGCTGGTGATGCAGGTCAATGTTGACGGCTTTGAGAAGTACTACGATAGCCTCAGGCCCGCGCAGAGAACGGTCTACGGCGCGCTGGATCTCTTCGACATTTATCGCTCGGGATACTTCACTCTTCTGCTGGCCATGACCGGACTGAACATTATTCTGTCCTCGATCGATCGTTTTCCGGCAGCTTGGCAGTACATCCGTAAGCCAAAGCTGACTGCCTCGCCGGGATTCATCGCCGCGCAAATGTTCAACGCCGAAGCAATCAATCGAGTTCACCCGAAGGGAGTTGCGGAAGACGTTCGGAAGGCATGGCGCAAGCATGGCTTTCGAGCTCGCATCAATGAAGAGGAAGGTCGCGTGACGGTGTTTGCCCAGCGCCGTGCATGGAACCGGCTTGGAGCTTATCTGGTGCACGCTGCGCTGCTCACCATCTTCATCGGCGGCTTTCTAACGAGTCGTTATGGCGTAGGCGGCCCTATGGAGATCCAACCAGGCAGAACGTCCAATGCGTTCTCAACGCGTGATATCACAGTTGACGGCGGCCGCGAATCCCAGGCGTTTCTTCCGTTTCAGATCGAGTGCGTGGACTTGGAGCAGAAGCTGATCAGACGGGAGGGCGGCCTCGATAATTCCAACACGATCGACTGGTTGAGCTACATCAGAATCATCGATCATGAGCGCAACGTCCGGCAGGACATGCTTGTTCACTTGAACAACGTCGGTGACTATCGGGGCTATCGGTTCTTCCAAAGCTCATTTCTGCCGGTTGGCAATGCTCGTGAGATCACGATTTCCTTCGAGCCCGTCGCCGGCGCAGGTGAGACTCCGCGGCCTGCGACCATAAAGCGCAACGGCGCCGCTGAGGTTCCAGGGATCGGCACCGTCAGATACGTGGGCTTCTATCCGGACTTCAATGTTGATAGTTCTGGACCAACGACGTTGTCGCGAGACTACAACAACCCGGCTGCGGGTAGTGTCCTAATTTCAATTCTTGCGCGGCCTTGCCTCAGAAAGCCGTTCTGCCTCATAAAGAGGGCGCTTGCCTCAAAAGTCGGAATGCTTTGCCTCTTACCTTGGATTGCGGTTTGCGGGTTCTCGGAGATCGGAGCAAGCGCTAAGACCCTGAAATCCTTCTCGATAAACCAGGCAAAACTGTGGAAGCTCCCGGCTAATACCCAAGTCGTCGTACTCGATTCTCCCGACCAAAAAGAAATAGGTCTTCCGGTTTCTGATCTCTTCAACCCTTTCGGTAAGGCTGATTGCGATGGGATAGTCAATGTTCGGCAGAACGCGACCGGGTGCATTCATGAGAGCCTTACATTCGGCCATCGTGTGAGTCGGGTTTGGGAGTTCGTCCGCAAGCGCGCAATAAGTCAAAACGAAGTTGGATGCTTTGCCCCCTTTGTTTTGGATGTAGATCGTGAACCTCAGTTCCTTATCATTCACGATATTGGTTTCAGTTCTGAATCCTATGACGGGCCGCAACGACTCTTGTGCAATTCGAGCGGTCGTCTCAGTGGCAGCGGCGAGCTTCTCTCCCGAGCTTGCAGCCTTGTTGGAAGCATCGGCTTGGACGGCCATAGACTTCGCGGCGCTCTCGGTTGCCTTAGTAGCCCGCTCGGCTCTGTTAGCGGTTTCTTCGTTTACTCTCTTGGCTTCATCCAAAGCGCCTTTAGTGATGTTAGCCATCTGCTCGGAAGCCGCGATGAGCTTGTCAGCTTGAGCGGAAGCCTCTTTCGCACTTTGTTTCATCAGGCAGTATTGAAAGATTGCGGCACCAGCATAGAAGACCGTACCGAAGGCCACGATGACGGTCGTACCTATCATCAACTGCGCCTCAAGGGGAATATTCTTCCACCGATGCCATTGATAGCGCCGCCATTCGCGAAACGTCTTTTTCATATTACTTTAATTGTCCTTGGGGTTAGTGGCTGCTTCATTAGCTCGATTTGTCTAGTTATGGTTTTGGCGTTCTCCAAGACGAAGCTAAGCCGCTTTTTCTTACAGATCATAGCTTGCTTGCTTAGCATGACCGGTTTCGCCGTATTGGCACTTTATTTTTTGTAGCCACAAAATAGTACTTGACAAGCCGTATTTCTGTTGCTACAATAATCTCACTATGGCAAACATTCTGAGCAGAGAAAAGCAGATCGCGGTTATCAGCGCATTAGCTGAGGGTGCTAGTATTCGCTCGATTGAACGGATGACTTCGATTCACCGAGACACGATCATGCGTCTAGGTGTGAGGGTTGGTCAAGGCTGCGCGGGTATCTTAGATCGCAAAATGCGTGGCCTATCTTGCCAGCAATTACAGTTCGATGAAATCTGGGGGTTTGTCGGCAAAAAGCAACGTCACTTGAACCTTGAAGATGATCTCAGCCTCGGCGATGTTTGGACCTTCTGCGCGATTGATGCGGAGACGAAATTGGTTCCCGCCTATAAGGTTGGAAAGCGCGACAGGATGACCACGGATGTATTTATCCGCGACGTAGCGGCAAGAGTGAAGGGACGTGTGCAGATTTCAACGGACGGCCTCAGAAGCTACGTAGACGCCATAGAGCGCGTGTACGGTGCGGACGTAGACTATGCCCAGATAATTAAGACATACGGTCACGATGGCTCGCAGCATCCAGAGCGAAAGTACAGCGCGCCCAAGATTGAATCCTCAGAGAAGATCCACGTCACTGGCAATCCGAATATGGAATTGTGTTCTACTAGCTACGTCGAGCGGTTGAACGCGACCACGCGATTGCACATGCGCAGATTGAACCGGCTCACGTTGGCATTCAGCAAGAAGTTTGAAAACTTCGAGGCTGCGGTTGCGCTACACTTCGCTTATTACAACTTCGTTTTGAGACACAACACGCTTCGATGTACGCCAGCGATGGCTGCGGGGATCGAGCGAGACTTTTGGAGTGTTGCTGATCTAGTGGAGCAAGCGGCATGAGCGTAGACGATCTAATCAAAGTGATTTCGGACCTGCACGGGGCAAAGCCAACCTACGTTGAGACCGTGCCGGTAACCGAAACGTTTCAGGGCCAGATCGTATGGGAAGGCGACGTTGAGGTATTCGACCTAGAGAATCATCCGAAGGCAGATAGGGTTTATGCGTGGTCGCACGCAGACGGTGAGAGTGATGAGGGCAGGCGGTATGTAACCGTGCTTCATATTCCGCCGGTAGACTCGCCACAAACGGCGGTCAAGCTGGCGATAGTTCAGGAGTTCAGAGAACGTGAGCGCAACCAAGAAAACTAAAAAGGTCGGTCGGCCAAAACTCCCGAAGGGGCATGCGAAAGGCCAGATGGTTCGCATGCGAATCAATGACGCCGATCTAAAGCTGTTCACAAAAGCAGCGCAAGCGAATGGTCAAAACCTGTCGGCTTGGATTCGCGATACACTCAGGACGGCAGCGGGGGATTAAACGGTCTCTATGCGTACTTGCGCGGTCTTAAATCCTGAACGTTCCCTAGCGCCGGAGACTGAGCTAGGGTTGGCTTGATGACTAGTTCGGCGATTTGATCGGGCGTTAGTCGCTCTGTTTCGGAGTCGATGTAAGCAAGGATGGCGTCTTGATCATCCAAACCTAAATGAATCCTTCGCCTCGTAGGCGACCCAAAATTCTGACTTAGGCTGTTTATGACCTCTGTTGCAATCAGAAAGGACTCGGCCTCCACGTCAAGCGTTACGGTCACCCTCGAAACGATTTTGCCTATGACGTGGAATCGCATCGCCCGTTCATTGGCCCAGTCCACGTGGGTTTCGTACCGGAGCTCTGCTTGCACCGCCTTAAGATGTTCTCGTAGAACATCGGAGAGGGCATCCCATAGCATCACCGCCTTTGCAGGGAAGATGCGACGAAACTCCTCGGGTTCTTGTCGGTCTGTTTTGATCTTGCGAATGTAATCGTATTCCATTGGGTTAATATATGCGCCGACCAAACTTGGCGCAACTACTATTTGTAGGTAACGATGGAATTCAAATTAGGACACTACCCGGCTGCGCAGCTCGAGATCATACAACCCGGCGGCGAGCCGTTGATGTCTTTCGCCTTCAACCCTGAGCTCGCCGAGAAGTATCTGAACAAGGCCAACGAGAAGGCCGGAACAGAAGGCCGAGAGAATCCGCTCCTGGTCAACGGCAACCAAATCATATTGCGAGATTTTGAGAAAGTATCCCTCACTCACACATTGACGATTCAGTACGACCCGGGACGAACACCGGTCTACATCGGATTCATCCTGCTTATCACGTCGCTGTTCGGAGTCTTCTTCTTCTCCCATCAGAGGGTGTGGGCGGTGATTGAACCGAATGGCAAAGGTTCGAAGGTCTATGTTGGTGGAAACACAAACCGGAACAGGGCCGCCTTCCAGGCGCGATTCGATTCGCTGGTGCAGTCTGTGACGGGAGGAAATAAGGATGAGTAGAGCTATCAAACACCAGGAATCAATGATGCCAGAGTTGGAACTGAGCTTTCCCGAAAAGGCCATCAACTTAGTGCCGATCGTGGCGCCGATTGCGGGAGCGATACTGTTAGTCCTGGTGCGCATTCAGGCCGGCCGGCCGGTGGGTTTCATCTATTGCGACGCTCTCATTATGCTCGCACTGATCAGCTACATTTGCGCGGCGGTTCTCCTGGTGACCAACATCTTCGTCAAAGAGAGAGTCCTCGATCGCCTCAGTCTGATCGCCGTTGCGATCGGTTACTGGTTCAACCTGTCGGGCTGGATGGTGCGTTGGATTGAAGCAGGCGACAAGGAAGGCTGGAAGGAAGGCATAAACGGGGTCTGGCGATACTTTCCCTTAGACAATCTATACGCGCTCACGCTGGGCTTCTGCGGGGGAGCGGCTCTCGCAACGCTACTCGTTATTCGCAAGCCGAAGTATCGAGCGCTCGGTGCGCTTTCGATGCCGATCCTCGTCGTTATACTGGGCTTGGAATGATGCTCGGCAGCGGCATCAATACGCTGCCGCCGATTCTGGACAGCTACTGGCGGCCGATACACGTTTCGATCGCGACGCTAGCGTACGGCGTGTGCCTGGTAAGCTTCGGGCTCGCGTTCGCGTACCTGCTGAGGGACGGTGTCCGATCCGAAGGCGTCGCAATATGGGCAGGTTTATACGGACTGCTGGCGTTAGGCGCGCTGGGGTTCGGCACCGCGGAAGCCTGGTCCGTGCCGCTTCGCGCCGAGTACACCGTGAACCTATTCATCGACCAGAAATCCTTGCCTCTGCGCGCGGAGCTGCCAATGGTCGGACCGCTGATGGCGCTCACGTTGCTGGTGTTGATTGTTTCGGTAGCACTGTTCGCCGTCGATCATTTCAACAAGAGGGATAGAGTTAAGAAGTGGGCTTGGAAGCTCTTCAACAGCGCGGTTGTTTTGCAGGCGTTTGTTTTAATCGTGCTCTTTTTCCAGATGCGGAATCTGGACGACCCCGGCTCGCGCATATCGCCGCGCGAGTATCCTGCATTCAGCTTATGGATGTCCGAGCGGTCACAGCAGGTTGTAACGCCCGAACAAGCTCGGATGTGGGTACAGCAGAACGCATCGAGCTTAAGGTTGAGCATGACTTCGAATCCTGTTGAGTTCGGCGGCTTGATCGGGCTGTTCGTAGCCCTTTTCCTCGTCGCGCTGTTCTCGTGGAAACGCGATGCGGTGGTCGCGGCACTGCCTTCCCTCAAGGCGATTGATGCGCTGCTGTACCGCACGGTGGGAGTAGCGTTCCCGCTCTTGTCCTTGCTGCTCATCACCGGCGCGGTTTGGGCAAATGAATCCTGGGGCCGGTACTGGGGATGGGACTCTAAGGAGGTCGGCGCGCTGGTGGCGTGGATGGCTTATGCAGGCTTCTTGCACACACGCATTGCGCACGGTTGGCGCGGGAGACGCAGCGCCTACTTCGCGCTGCTCGGTTTTGCGCTGGTGATATTCACGTGGCTGGGAGTGAGCTTCATCATTCCCGGGTTACACTCCTACGCTGGCGTATAGCAGAGCGGATCGAAGGTGATCTTGATTTGCGCATTGGCGTGGTAGTCTACGGTGCGCTGAGAATCCCGGAAAGGGTCCGCAGCAGTTTCTCCGCCGTATAAGGCTTGGCCAGGAAAGCTTTCACGCCCTCGTTGGCCTCTTCAAACAGCTTATCGTTGGCGGCCAATCCGCTGGAGGCGATGATCTTCACATCGGGATCAAGTTTCCGCAGAGCGCGGATGGTTGCCGCGCCATCCAAATACGGCATGATCATATCGATCAGCACCGCGTCCACCATCTTCTTATGCTCCGCGTACAGAGCCAGCGCCTCGGCGCCGTCACCCGCGGTCAGCACCTCATAGCCGTTTTCTTCAAGCGTCTTTCTCGCAACCTCGAGGATTGGGGCCTCATCATCAACGATCAGAATCAACTCGCCGTGTCCGCCAGGCACGTCGGGCTGACCTTCTTCGAGGCGTTCCGCCCGCGGAGAAACAGAGGCGGGAATATGTATTCTAAACTCGGTTCCCTTTCCGACCTCGCTGTAAACGTTGATGAAGCCGTCGTGTCCTTTGACTATTGCTCGAATAGTCGGCAGCCCAAGTCCGGTGCCTTTGCCTAGTTCCTTCGTCGTGAAGAAGGGCTCGAAGATTCTACCAACAACATCGGCGGGGATACCCACCCCCGTGTCGGCGACGCTGATGACTACATACTGCCCGGGCTTGGCCTCGAGCTGCATGCGCGCGTAGTTTTCGTCAATGTAGGTGTTCTCACCTCCTATGGTTAGACTGCCACCATCGGGCATTGCGTCTCGCGCGTTCACGCAAAGATTCATCAGCACCTGATGGAGCTGGTTTGCGTCGCCAACAACGGGTAACAGGTCTTCCGCTATGGAGACCTCGACGTCGATTGACTTGGGTAAAGTGCTTTCCAGGATACTTGCTACTTCCCTCATAACGTGCGTCGGTAGAAGTTCGATGCGTTCTCCCTGGATACCTTTAGCGAACTCCAACACTTGCCTTATCATTTCTCCGGCGCGCTCGGCGTTGATCTGGAGAATGGCGAGCATGTGCTGGCTCTCCTCGTCCGTGAACTTCCGCTTAAGCAGCTGAAAAGATAGTAGGATCGGCGATAGCAGGTTGCCGAGGTTATGAGCAATGCCGCTTGCCAGCGTCCCGATGCTCTCCATGCGCTGCGCCCGCAGGAACTGGGCTTCCAGCTTCTTCTTTTCCGTTATGTCGGTGTTGATAGCAAACACTGACACTGGCTTGCCCGCCTCACCTGGCACGAGCGTCCAGTGGCATTCGGCGACTATCTCTCTGTCCTCCTTTGTTCGTTGACTCAACTCACCGACCCATTCTCCTTTTTCAGTCAAAGCGCCCATTGCCGCTTCATAGTGCGACAGATTCTCCTTGTAAAGGAGGTCGCAGATGTTCTTTCCGATAGCCTCGTTTGCTGACCAGCCAGAAATACGCTCGGCGCTCTTATTCCAGTACAAGACGCGGCCCTCCAGATCCCGAACGATAATGGCATCCTGCGCGTGGTCAAGCAGGGCTGCCTGTTCGTGTAACTGCTCCTCCTCCTCCTTGCACCCCGTGATCTCGCGGGAAATAGTTGAAGCGCCAGTGACTTTGCCCGCACTGCCTTTGATCGGCGATATGGTGATCGAGACATCTGTCTCACGGCCGTCCTTTGTGACGCGGACGGTTTCGTAATGCCTGATCCTCTCTCCGCTCCTGATTCTTTCGAATATCTGGGGCATCTCATCGTAGCGATCCGGGGGTATCAATATGGAGATAGGACGCCCTTTGACCTCGTCAGCACGGTAACCATAGATCGCTTCCGCTCCTGAGTTCCAACTGGTTATCATCCCGTCCAGACTCGCGCCTATGATGGCGTCGTCGGAGTACTCAACAATGGCTGCCAATTGCGAGAGGGCCTTGTCATCTTTCTTCCCGTGATCCGTTCTCCGTGGTTTGCTCAATTTAGTCTGTTGCTTCATAACGCCCTTATTATGGAAACACGCGTCTTCCTGGCGGCAATTCCGCACCTGGCTACTCATCACGAGGTTATACCTGGCTGACGGATGTGACCAATCATTTTCCTCAAACTGGATTGAAGCCGCGGTGACTCGTTGGGTTTAGTGTTGCCACTCACATTGAAGTCGGGGGCAATGAGCCTTGACTGCCCTCCGCCTTAAAGTCGTCTTGGCGGACTAAAGCTGATAATGCCCCGAAGCTTCGGGTTGATAGAGCACTTCCTCAACCTTCAATTTCCTGAGGCCCGATGGAACTTCCCATTCGATTGTATCTCCAACCCGATAGCCGATCATGGCGGTGCCTACCGGCGCCAAAACCGAAATCCGGCCTTCATCAACATCGGCCTCACTGGGAAATACCAGCGAGTAGATCATCTCTTTGCCGCTCGACAGATCCTTGAGGCGAGCGGTAGATCGCATTGTGATCGCATCCATCGGAATTTCCCTGGGATCGATAATCTCCGCGCGATCCAACTCGTATTCCAACTTGTTCCAGTACGGGGTGTTCGAATCGATACCTCTGTCGCCGGCGATCTCAATCAGCTTTTTCAGACGAGCGTGATCGACCTCAGTTACATAGATCGTAGTTTCCTTAGTCATAGTTTCCTCCGATATCTTGTTCTTCCTTCGTTCCAATGCCAGCCTGTGCTTTTTGGCGCTTATTTCGTAGAATCCTTGCGCAAATCAATATCCGCGCTGCCGGATTAGAAGAATGCCCAAGGATAAGATTCTAATAGTAGACGATGACTCAGCGGTGCGCTGGACACTCGCGCAAGCACTGCGCGCGGGCGGGTATGATCCGTTGGAAACCGGCACAGCCGCCGCTGGGCTCACTACGTTTGATGCTGAGCAACCCGCACTGACTTTGCTTGACATCAATCTCCCCGATGAGTCGGGCCTCAGTGTCTTGACAAAGATCAAAGCGCGGAATTCCGAAGCGCTCGTCATAATGATTACTACCGACGTCCACGTCGAGAACACGATTGCGGCATTGCGTGGAAAAGCCTACGACTTTCTGGGGAAGCCAATAAACCTCGACGAACTTGAGGTCAGGATCGCCAACGCTCTTGAGGCGGGACGGCTACGCAAAGAAGTAAATTTGATCCGCAAGGAGCGAGCGAGCGAGTTTGACTTCGACAAGATCATTGGAAGCTCACAAGCAAGAGCCGATATGATCACGCTCGGCCGCAAGGTTGCGGAAAGCGAGGTGTCAACAGTCCTCTTACAGGGAGAATCCGGCACTGGTAAGGACTTGTTGGCGAAGGCAATCCATTACGGCTCACGCCGCTCCGGCGCCCCTTTCGTGCCCATCAATTGCGCGGCGATCCCGGCGGCGCTTATGGAAAGCGAGTTCTTTGGATACGAGAAAGGCGCATTCACAGACGCGAAGGCGCGAAAACAGGGTCTGCTCGAACAAGCGGAGGGCGGCACCGTCTTTCTCGATGAGATCGGCGAGATGGAGCTCAACCTGCAAGCCAAGCTGCTTCGTGTTCTTGAAGAAGGGGCTTTCCGGCGCGTCGGCGGGCTTAAAGACGTACCGCTCGATGTGCGTGTCATTGCCGCATCCAATCGCAACCTCAAGGCTGATAGCGAGCACGGTCGATTCCGGCTCGACCTCTATTACCGCCTCTCGATCATTCGGATTGAGATTCCTCCGCTGAGGGAGCGCGGCGATGACGTGCTCATCCTTGCGGAGCATTTTATTGAGCGTTTCAAAGAACAAATGCGTAAGCGCGTTTGCGGCATGACGCCTGAAGTCACAGACCTCTTCCGCCGCTATAGCTGGCCCGGCAATGTGCGCGAGCTCCGTAACGTAATCGAGCGAGTCATGATTCTCGAAGACGGCGATATGATTACAACAGCATATCTACCCAACGACCTCGCCGCTGAAGCGACTGGCGGGGCGGAGCGTGGCGCCGACGCTTACCAGTCACAACCGCAAGCAAACGACGTTGCCGCAGGCCCGCTCGTTTCTCTTCCAGCCGAAGGCGTCACTCTCGACAAAGTGGAGATGTCTCTCGTGCGGCAAGCCCTGGCGCGCAGCGGGGGCAACCAAACGCGCGCCGCTGAACTGTTGGGCATCTCCCGCGGCCAGCTCCGTTACCGCCTCAAGAAGCTGTTCCCCGTTTCGTAGCTGGGTTCTACATTTGCGTCGCGACAGCGGCTGCGCTTTCGGCCAGCTTGATGCCGCTACACGGCAGAGGCTTGCGCGTGAGACGACCTATCGACAGCGACCTTTGGCAGGATGACGGTCAGTGTCTCGCCGGTGAGGTTGGCTTCTACCTTATCGGCATCAATCTCCGCCGGCAGCTCGAGTAGGTGGAAGGCGCCTTTGGTCAGGATTTCCGGGGATTCGGCCCGGACTTCTCGGGAGAAGGTATTCTCCTCATTTTCCGTCAGGCTGATCCTGCCACTGATGATGAGCCGCCGTGGTTCAGCGCTTACTTCGATCTCCTCCGCGCTGAAGCCCGGCAATTCAGCCTCCACGGCCAGCCGGTCCCCATACTCCCTGACTTTGATCTGAACAGGCTGCAGCAAATCCGACTCAGCGCGGAGCCAGTCCGCAAGGTCCTGCCCGTGCTCGCAGCCGCGACTCTCGAACAGTTCATGGGCCCGGCGGCCAATCGCTTCCTGCAGCTCTCTCAATTTATCAAGCTGGCTTTCCGGCTTGATCAGTTTATGGCTTGCAGGTTTGGTTGTTGCTCCCACATCTCTCGCTGATTGACTCTTCATTTGTTTGATTGTTTGTCCTTTCTACGTAAGTTGTTCGCCGATCAAACGCGGGCGCGATATGCCCTGCCACGCTTTTGAGCAGCGCAATAACTGTGCCTCATATCTTGTGACGCTCACCGCATACAAGCGCAGGGCTTTGACTGATGTACCGCAAAGAATTTGACATCGAATTTGGCGCATTTCTCGCAACACAGCGAAAAACTATGCAGGGCACACGAACGATCAAAGCATCGGCTTCAATTGCCGCGCTGGCGCATGGATTGCCGTCTGCGACCTTTTGAAGTGAATCTCAAGGGAGGAAGTGAATGACAGCAAGCACAGAGTACACGCCCGAGCAGTTTGATCTGAGTGGGCTCAACGGCATATCCGACCGAACTCTGGAAATGCATTTCAAGCTCTACGACGGATACGTCAAAGAGACCAACCGTCTCACCGAGCGAATCTCTGAGTTCCTAAGGGACGGAAAAGTAGATCAAGACGAGCCTACTGACCGCGGACCGCGAGCTACTGACATTCCCGCAATCATTCATATCTGAGCGCCACCATCGGGTCCACCTTGGTCGCACGCCGCGCTGGCAGATAACAAGCCAGCAGCGCGACGCTAATCAGCGGTAAGGCGATAATGATAAATGTCGCGGGGTCGGTGGTGCTCACACCAAAGAGCAAACTGGCGAGCAAGCGCGTCAACGCCACGGCTGCAACCAGACCGATTGCGATGCCGATCAAGGTCAATCTCAGTCCTTTCCCGACGACAAGCTTGAGCACATCTGAGCTTCTGGCGCCGAGCGCTACACGCACGCCAATTTCATGTGTCCGCTGCGCCACGGCATACGACATCACACCGTAGAGGCCAACCGCCGCGAGCAGCAATGCAATAGCCGCGAAGAGGGTGAGCACGCGGCTTTGAAAACGCGGATTGGCTATCGAATCCGACAGGTATTGATCCATCGTCTTGATGCCGGTGAGCGGCAGGTCTTGATCGAGCGCCTGCACCTCGTCCTTGATGGCAGCGACCCTCTTCATCGGATCATCCGTCGTGCGCACAACAAGCTGCAAATAGAGAAAAGGAGCCTGTTGATAGGGCACGAAGATTTCAGGCTCTGAGGGCTTGTCCAAACCAGCTTGCTTGACTTCGCCGCTCACGCCGATTATCTCGCGGAATTTCCTTTGCCACTTGATGCGCTTGCCGATCGGATCTTCGTTCGGCCAGAATTGCCGGGCCGCCGCTGGATTGATGATGACGACCGGCGGAGCGTCGGGTGTGTCGCGCTCGTTGAAATCGCGGCCTTTCATCATCGCAATGCCCATCGTGCGAAAGTAGTCTTCCGAAATGAAGCCGAACCTCGCTTGCGGCCTGTTTTCTTCAGCCACTTCCGGTTGGCCTTCGATGGTGAACCAATCGATGGCGAAGTTGCTGAAGGGCAAGAAATAGGTGACGGCGGTATGCTCCACGCCCGGCACCTGCCGGATTCGCTCAAGCGCCTGCTGATAAAAAGCGCGCTGCCGGTTGGTGTCCGGATATTTGTACGGTGGTAACGACAGACCTGCCGTCAGTACGTTGCGCGTATTCAATCCCGCGTCCACGCGTGTCAATCGCCAGAAGCTTTTGATGAACAACCCCGCGCCGATGAGCAACACTAAAGACAGAGCGACTTCAGCCACCACCAGCACGCCGCGCAACCGATGGCGGCGGCGGCTTTCGGTCGCGCTCCGGCTGCTCTCTTTGAGCGCTTGATTGAGATCCAGTTTTGAGGCTTGCAGCGCGGGAATCACCCCGAAGACGACGCCGGTCAGCGTCGAGAGCGCGAAGGTGAAGACAATTACCGCGCGATCAATTTTAACTGTAGCAAGGCGCGGCAAATCAACGGGGCTGATGGCAAGCAGCGCATCGAGGCTGGTGAACGCGAGCAGCAACCCCGCGCCTCCGCCGAGCAATGCCAGCAGCACGCTTTCCGTGAGCAGTTGCCGCATCAAGCGCCAGCGACTCGCGCCGAGCGCCAGGCGCACCGCGATCTCTTTCTGCCGCGCAGCATCGCGCGCGAGCAGCAAGTTGGCGACGTTCGCGCAACCAATCAGCAGCACACAGCCAACGGCGCCGAGCAGTATCATCATCGGCAACCGAGTGTTGCCGACTAACTCTTCATACAGCGAGACGACGCCCGCGCCAAACCCCTTGTTGTACTCTGGATGTTGCAATTCCAATTGGCGGTAGATTGTGTCCAGCTCCGTCTGGGCTTGTTTGATGCTGTATCCCGATGTGAGCCGCGCGATGACGCCCAGATTCTTTGCACTTCCGGTTTGGGACAGCACCAGCGGCGCGAGAATATCGTTCTCTTGAAGCGGAAAGTGAAAGCCCGGCTGAAGCGAAAAGCGAAAGCCCGGCGGCATGACGCCGACAATCGTGTAGTCTTTACCGCTCAGCGTCACAGACTTGTAGTCGTTGCCGCTCAGCGTCACAGACTGACCGACGATGTCGGGATCGTGGTTGAAGCGGCGCTGCCACAACTGATGGCCGATGATCACGACGCGGTCAGCGCCGGCCTGCTCTTCATCAGGCCGAAACGCGCGGCCCAGCGCGGGCTCGACGCCCAGCGTTGAGAAGAAGCTGGACGAAACAAATAAGCCGCCTAGCGCCTCCGGCTCTCCACGCCCCGTCATAATCGCGCTGAAACGTCTAGTCGCGGCCAGTTCCCCCAAAGTCTGCGCCTGCCGCTGCCACTCCAGGTAATTGCTTGGCGAAGCCCCTAAATGCCTCACATCTCCCGCTAAGATTTCGTAGATCGTCAACAAGCGCGCTGGTTCCCGATAGGGCAATGGGCGAAAAATGACTGCATTGACCAGACTGAAAATCACGCTGTTGGCCCCAATGGCCAGGGCGAGCGAAAACATAGCCACGAGTGTGAAGCTCGGTTGCTGCCGCAGCATCCGCAGGCCATAACGCAAGTCCTGCCAAAGTCCTCCGAGCATGTTGGTCCTCGCGTTCGATCCCCAAACTACGGGCTCGTACGTCAAGCGGTCTGGCCTATTTGGCGAAAGGCGGCATACCGGACGTGCACCACGGGTTGAAATGAAGCGCGCTTTCGGCCTCCAGTCATTTCCTTGGGCAGTCTACGTCCGATACGCCGCCAGAGCAACCACCCGCCATAGATCGTCCCATCTAGACCCGGGCTTTGTTCATTCCAGCTAATGGTCATCCGTTGGAGATTTGAGAATGACCAAGCGATACACTCACGCGACTGACGAACGAAAGCGTCCGGCACTCGAGCGTCTGGCGCAATTCAGCAGCAGGAAACCTGAGATGCGAGTCGCTTCTCAGTCAAATTGTCACAAGATTGTCACAATGAAGGGGCGTAAGGTTGGGTAAGTGGTGGAGCCAAGGGGGATCGAACCCCTGACCTCATGACTGCCAGTCATGCGCTCTCCCAGCTGAGCTATGGCCCCACTCGAATTACGTTTTCAAAACTGTCGCAATACTAACAACGCGACATGTATCGGTCAACTAATCATCGCCGCGCATAGATCGCCACTGCGCATAGAATGTCATTGGACATAGAACGTCACTGCGCATAACGCGTTCGGAGTATCTCAACGTGATGACGTTCGTGGCCGGCGATGATGAAACAAAGCGCTCGAACCGAACTCTCGTTGTTATTGGCACTGCCTCGGCGATCCCACGCCTCCGGTTCCAGACTCGCAAACAACGAAATCGTCGAGCGCCGAACGTGCTCATACTCGTCGGCCAAATCGCTCAAGGTTCGCTTGTTGAACGAGCCGTTTGGAACATAATCATCCTGCTCGAAGCCCGAAAGCGGCGTCGAATCTCCACGCGCGAATCTCAACGCGCGATACGCGAAGATTCGTTCGCTGTCGATCACGTGGCCAATTACTTCCTTGATGCTCCACTTGCCTTCGGCGTATCGATAGTCTCCGCGAGCTTCGGGAATACTCTTGATCAGCGCGAGCGTTTCATCGAGTTGGCTGCGAAAAATTCCGACGATATCGCCGTCCGGTACTCGCGAGACGTAGCCTTCAGCGTATGCCGGATATTCAGTTTTTTCGGGACGAGTAGTAGCGTATGCGGTCATTGTAAAATCCTTTCAGAGAGTTCGTAGTCCGGCCTTCAGGAGGGGTACTACGAACGGTGATTCAATTGCTCGGCTGAGTTGAACGCTCTTTCTTGTACGGCTGCCCAAGATACTTTTCAGCGGCCTGTTGCGCGCCGTTGTAGTTATTGCCGCTTTCTTTAGCCTTGTTGTATTCGGCGACGGCGCGATCGCGGTTGTCTTCGGCGTCCCACGAATTACCACGCTTTATGTAGGACCACACTTCGACCCACGAGGGTTCCAGGTCGCCCGCGAGCGATTCGGTGAATGAATCGCGCGCCTTCTGCCAGTTGCGCTGCTCCATGTAAAGCAATCCAATGTTGTACCACGCCCACGACGAGCGCGAGTTGAGCTTGAGCGCCGCGCGGAATTGTTCCTCTGCTTCCGCGTACTCTTCGCGCTGGAAGTGCTGGAGTCCCCGCCGCACGACTACCGAGACGCGCAGTGAATCGCTTATTCTCAGATAACGATTCTCGGGATCGACGACGACTTCAAGCGGCTTGCCGTCGCTCGACAGATCGAAGTCAACCGAAGTCCCGCGCATATCCAGTGTGGTTTTTGTCTCACGGCCGCCCTCCGATTCGAGAGCTACGCCGACCGGGCCGCGGAACGAATCCATATTCTGGCGCACCGTTCCTCGAACTTTGAACTTGCCTTCCTTGGTTCGGATGATCGAATATTCGACCTTGAATTCGGGCACGCCGGTCGAGTCGATCCACATTCCGAAAAACCCGCGCAGCTTCTGACCGGAAGCCTTATCCGCAAGATTCTCGAAGTCATCGATGTTCGCGTTCTGTCCCTTGTACGTTGAGTAATAGGATTTCAGAAGGTTGAAAAACTTGTCGTCGCCGATCGTGGTCCTGAGCATGTGATAGACATAAGCGCCCTTGTAAATGACCACCGATCGAAACGCGGGCGACTGATCATTCAACTGAACTGGCGCGCGCGAAATCGACGACTCCTGTTCGAATGCAAGCGCGAGCTCGATTATGGCCGAGAGCGTTTCGCGGAACTCAGCGGCGCTCTCGCGCGATTCGTGATAGAGGATCGCCGAGTATTCGGCGAGACCCTGCGAGAGCCACGCGTCATCGAAGCTCTTCAATCCGACGGCCTGGCCCCACCACTGATACGCGACTTCGCGAGCCAGATCATCGACCGGCAGCGGTTTGTCGGAAACCAAAGTCTTATGCGATATGAATCCGATGCCCGCACCGCTGTAATACTCGAGCGTGTCGTCATCCACCTCGGCGATCACGTATCGGGTGCCGAGAACGTATTGCCCGAACTTGCTGTTGTAGAACTGGAGTATTTGCGCGACCTCTTGCCCGAATTCCTGGAGCCGGGCTTCGCTGCCAGGCAGCACGCTGATGTCAACTTGCATCCCGCCCGAGTTGATTGTCTTGGTGATGAGCTGGCCCGCGGCGAATGAACCGGGAAGCACCGGCTGAGTCTCGACGAAGTTGAATGTCTTGCGCCCGTCCTTGGCGGTCGCCGGGGTTACTGGATTCATGCTGTGTCCCGCGACCGACCAGTTGGCCGGGACAGTGAAACTGATATCCGAAGTTGCGCGATCCGCGGCGTACCCGTGAAAGGGAAACCAACGCGCGGCGTAAAACAAATAGGAACCTTCGGGACCGATGTAAGCGAGACGCGTGTCGGCGATCGGCCCGCCTTCAGGGGTCGCAAGCGCGCCGGCGTAGTCAAAGGTCAGCGTTATGTCGGACCCGGCCGCGTACAACTGGCCGAGGTTTACCTTCACGTTGAATTCGTTCACTCGATCCTGAATGAACTGCAACGCGGTCTTGCCATCCGGACCCTTGACACTCGAAATGGTAAGCGAGCCGTTCATCTCGAGCACGGCGGATTGGGTTTGCTTCAGCGCTTTGAGAGTTACAATCGCCTGCGCTTTCAAGCTGTGGGATTCGGGCAATAGCTCGACATTGATCTTATAGTTCGTGATGTCAATGGTCGGCGCCTGCTCGGTTTGGGCGTCGGCGCAGGGGGCCAGGGCACAGAGCAAAGCGAGGAGCGCTATCATCCGGCCCCTCTTGCGAGTTCTTATTACTACCATTCTGTTTTGTTTCCTTCTTGCGTGACTGAGTAGTCTCGACGATTGAAGTATATCATCGCGTTTGCTGGCAGTTCCAGTTCGAGGAGGTTCGTCGCATCCAACGGGCACACTCTCAACGAATGAAGTTGGCCCTGCGTCTTGCGAATAACTTGGATGGAGCGCAGCGTCGATCTCCTTCGGTCCCCGAGTCGCGCTCTGGATCAATGACGAGGCGCATGTTACAAAAAGGACTCGCTTGCCCGCGCCTCTTAGCGAAATGCTTGGCTGTTTTACGTCATATATAACGGGAACCCTTGGTGCGTCTCAATCGGCAGGTGCGCCTCTTGTGTTCGAAGGGAGCCTCAGGTCAAGGCGCTAGCTATTCCACAGAGCCTGTGAGCGTTGTTCGGCGAGCAATTGGACTTGGCTCTCGCACGGCGCTTACGGCGGCGAGTAAGGGGATGGCGATGAAAATAACTCCACTGATTAAGTTTTCCGCGGTCTTTCGCGATGAGCTGGAACAGATAAAGATCCGGCGAATGATATCCAACATCGACAGCTCGCCAGACGAAAAGCGAGACGTCAGCAAGGACCTTGTCGGCCTTGCGTTGTCCGGTGGAGGCATTCGAAGCGCCACCTTCTGTCTGGGGCTACTCCAGGGCCTTCATTCGCGCGGACTCCTTCGGATCTTCGATTATATGTCCACGGTGTCGGGCGGGGGTTATGTTGGAGGTTGGTGGAGCGCGTGGCTCTCTCGCAAAGCCATCGGCCGCGAGGAAAAAATTTTTGTCGACGAAGAGAAAGACGAGATCGAGCGGTCCGACATGCGTTTGGATGAGAGAAATGAACGGCACTCGCTTGGGCAGCGGCCGCCTGGTGAGAGTAGACCCGAGGGCGCGGGAAGCGCTGGTATTGACCCGCTTCACCACCTGCGATTGTTCGCGAATTATCTGACGCCCAGGCGTGGGATATTGAGTTCCGACACGTGGCGTGCGGTCACCTTCATCACGCGAAACCTTGTCATGACGTGGCTGGTGTTGTTGCCTTTGCTGGTTGCTCTCGTGCTGGCCGGGCAACTCTATTTCGCGATGCACCCGGATCCGGTCGCCAACTTCATTGAGTACCCTGATGACCAGGCGACGCTTACGGAGAAGGTCCGAGCGGAGCAGCCTGATGCCGACTCGAATGCGGTAAGACTTCGTGTGGACGAACTCATGAAGCTTCAAGGGGAGGGACACAGGGCAGCATTGCAGAAGCGCCTTCGATTCGCCTTGCAACCACTGATTGCGTTGGCGGGCTGGATTTGTTTGATGGCGACCATGTGGTTGCTTTTTACATTGCACACGAGAGAGAAGTCGGAGCGGGCTGTGGTTGCCGTTTGCCTGCTTGCGGTCGCGGCGGTAGTTCTGTGCCTGCTTTTTTCCTCGGGGCCTCTTTTGGTGTCGTTAAGAAAGTGGTTCCTGCAGGCCCCGGGTTGGCGGGTTTCGTGGGGAGTTGTTGCGGCGCTTCTGGTGATATACGCCCTGTGGCCGTCGCAAGCGAGCGATCTGCCGGATGGTGACGATGAACGAAAGAGGCAGTGGATGAAGGAGATGATTCGAACCCGAATCACGTTGTTGCACGCGAAGCTTCTGGTCTCATTTGTTGTAATCGCGGTAGTGCTGGGTATCGCCGGGTTCGGCCATGAAATTATCAAGGCCGAATACGGTAGCGTGCTTGCGCCGCTAACCCAGAGCGGAGGCCTGCTCGCGATTGCAGCGGCGCTCTTCGGCTTGATCTTCACCGGGTACAAGGCCACTCCAAGAGGCGGCGGCGACAAGAGAGAAGCAGCCGATCCTTCGAAGGTCAGCCGTTTTGTATTCGCCGCCACACCTCCGCTTGTCGTGCTTGTGCTTGCATTCACCGCGGCGTGGTTCGGGCACGGAGTGCTGGCGTTCATCAACAAGCAGTCCGGCACGCCTCCCGAAATGGTCAGATACCTTACCTACGCGACATTCTTTGGAATTGCTGTTTGCCTGATTCTTGCGATGTTGGAGATGGACTGGCAAGCGGGCCGGCCTCCATTCTGGTTGTACCTTTCCCTTGCAGCGCCCACCGTTCCGGCTCTAGTGGTGCTCATAAGGTTATTCAGAATGACCGAGGGAATGCCCGTCGCGCTGCGGAACGTGTTGAATGGCTTCGCGTTGACGGTCTTCGGCCTCGGCGTTTTGTACATTTGCATAAAGATTCTGGCCAAGCGATTCAACGGCGTAAAACGAAAGGAGCGAATAAGCCTTTTCACATCGGCGTCCAATCTTTCGACAACCGAAAGAGTCAAGGGACTGGTCGGCAATATTCTGACCCTGGGAATTTACGCATACTGGTTTGGCTATGAAATCCGAGGGCAGAGCCCGGGCGGCGTCACCAGCGCGGGCCCATCACCGGAATGGTTCTTCCCGATCAGCCTGTTGATTGCCGCAACCTTCGCCGGTGGTTACATAGCTTACAGGCTATCAGTCGTTTCCACCCTCCGCGAAGCGACCGGGTTACGCCGCTCTTTTTCGCTCGCGTTCTTCAGAAGGTGGTCACATCAGAACAGGCGAGACGCACTGTGGTTGCTCACCTCGGCTTGTGTCGTGTTGGCGATTGCCGCAAGTTGCGGAGCTCACGCTGTGATAGCCGAGCACGAGGAGAGGATGGTTCAGCACTCGCCGCTCGAAGTCTTCAACCTCGTCGAGTTTGCTCTTGTAAGTCTGCTGGCGATGGAGCCGGTTAAGGCACTAATGCTGGCTTTGCCGGTGACGGCTTTGCTTGCGGCGCTCGGCATATTCTTCTGTAAGAAGACGTGGGAGTTGATGAGAGAAGGCGAGCCCGCGGGTGGATTCGATGTGATCAAGCGCCCTCAAAGCATTCATTCCGTATGGACGGACGTATTCCAACCGAGGAGCCGCATTCTCTTTGCGTTGCTTGCGTTGGGATGCATATGGATTTCAGTCAATGTGGTACAAATGACCTTTGAGCTGTTGAACCACACTGCGCTGGAGACCCGGCCGGTGCAGACTCCCTTAACGAGCCTCACCCTCGCGGGTGTGGTGCTTTGTCTGGCGTTCACTAGATTCGAAATCACGTGGGGCCGCGGCGAAAACCGGCACTCCCTTTGGCTGCTTGCGTGTGCGTATATTGCGTTGATTGTCTTATTGATGATCAGCTTCATGCCGAACCTTGCGGCCAATACTCAGATCTTATACAGCTACGTCGTATTTGCGTTAATCGCGACCGCGCTCACCTGGGTGATCGGACTCGGTTGGATGGCTGATCCAAACGCGTTTTCAATGCACGCGTTTTATCGCGCGCGGCTGGTTAGAGCTTATATGGGTGCGTCGAATGAAAACCGCCGCGAGGATGGAAAGGAGATAACGGAAGCAGCGGCGGGCGATGACGTTTTGATGGCTGACCTGAAGAACTGCGATCGGGGCGCGCCATATCATCTTGTAAACACAACACTGAATCTGGTCGCCGGTCGGGATCTCGCGTTCTCGCAGCGCTCGGCGGCGGCGTTCACGCTTTCTCAGCGCTATTGTGGATCGCTGCGAACCGGCTATCGCCCTACCAGAGAGTACATGGATGGACGGCTGACGCTTGGCAGCGCGGTGGCTATTTCGGGCGCTGCGGCAAGCCCCAACATGGGGGCCAAGACGCCGACCTCGGCCCTCGCAATGCTGTTGACGCTGTTGAACGTCAGACTGGGATACTGGGCGCCAACGCCCGACAGAAAGGACTGGACGTCCCCACAGGCGCGATTGTGGCCCTTTTACCTCATGCGCGAATTCGCTTCGCAAACGAATGACGTTTCCAGCTATTGCTATCTCACCGACGGCGGTCACTTCGAGAACACGGGCCTGTATTCGCTGGTGCAGCGCGGGTGCAGGTTCATCGTAGTAGCGGACTGCGGCGCTGACCCGAAGACTTCATTTGGCGATCTAGGCGAGGCAATTCGACGTTGCAGGATTGACTTCGGGGCCGAGATCAATCTCGACATCGAACACTTCGTCAAATACGAACGCGAGCACGTCGAACGGCCGGTTCAACAGCATTGGGTGGCCGGCACAATTACTTATTCGCAGGATCACCTCAGGCGGCTAAGAGGAATCCCTAAACGAGAAACGCTCGACGAAAAGGACTGTCGCGGATTTGTAGTGCTCATCAAGCCGTCGCTCACCGCCAAAGACGGCGCGGATGTTCGCCAATACGTTATCGAAAATGAAGACTTCCCTCAGACAGCGACCAGTAATCAGTTCTTCGATGAGGCGCAGTTCGAATGTTATCGACGGCTCGGTGAGATTTGTGGCGACAGTGCTTTTCACTCGGCGCCCGCTCCAGGATCGTTGAAAACCAGCAAGGACATCGAGGATCTGTTTACCGCTGTCTATAACAGTCAGACGACGAGCAAACCAAAAAAAGTACTGAAGGGACGCGCGTGATAACCTGATAGAAGCCTGAACTGACGCCACCAAATTCGATCCTGCCGGAGTCTCTACTCTGTTGAACTGCGTCGGGTGGTTGCGAGAAGCCAGGGCCAAAGCGGGCCTCTGTTTTTGGCAAGCCTGGTGATATCATTGCTCGCCTTTTGAAGCTCACCTTCATACTGGAGACATTACATGAATCAGCAATATATCCTCGCGCTCGATCAGGGGACGACCAGTTCGCGCGCGATACTATTCGACCGCGAAGGCCGCGCCGTCAAAACCGCTCAGCAGGAATTCGAGCAGCTTTACCCGCAACCCGGATGGGTCGAGCATAGGCCCGAAGACATCTGGTCTTCTCAACTCAACGCAGTGCACGTCCTGCTGAGAGAATCCGGAATAGAAACCGATCAAATCAAAGCCATTGGAATAACCAATCAGCGCGAAACAACAATCATCTGGAATCGCGAGACCGGTGAGCCGATTCATAACGCGATAGTGTGGCAATGCCGGCGGACCGCCGAAGATTGCGATCGCATGCGCGAGGAGGGGCTTGCCGCGATGTTTCAGGAGCGCACAGGACTCGTGCTTGATGCTTACTTCTCGGGCACGAAGGTCCGCTGGCTGCTCGACAAAGTCCCCGGCGCGCGCGAGCTCGCAGATCGAGGGATTCTCGCGTTCGGGACTGTTGATTCGTGGTTGATATGGAAGCTCACGGGCGGGCGAGTTCACGCGACCGATGTGTCGAACGCGAGCCGAACGTTGCTGTTCAACATCGAACGCGGTGATTGGGATGACGAGTTGCTCGCCGCGCTCGACGTGCCGCGCTCGGTGCTGCCGCACGTCGCGCCTTCGAGCGCGCTTATCGGTGAGACAGACTCGGCGCTGTTTGGCAGCGCGATTCCAATTGCCGGAATCGCCGGCGATCAACAAGCCGCGTTGTTTGGACAAGTCTGCACCACGCCGGGAATGTCAAAGAACACATATGGCACCGGATGCTTCATGCTGCTCAACACCGGCGAAGAGCTGGTGAGATCGAAGAGCAATCTGCTGACGACGGTCGGGTGGAAAGTGGGCGACGGCCCGCTCGAGTACGCGCTCGAGGGAAGCGTGTTCATCGCGGGAGCGGCGATTCAGTGGCTTCGAGACGGGCTTCGAATCATCGGCACAGCCGCTGAAACCGAAGCGCTTGCCACAAGCGTCGATGACAACGGCGGCGTTTATTTTGTGCCGGCGTTCGTGGGGCTGGGCGCGCCGTACTGGGATGCTTATGCGCGAGGGACTATCGTTGGATTGACGCGAGGCTCGACCAGGGAGCACATCGCGCGCGCGGCGCTCGAATCGATTGCGTATCAAACAAGCGACGTGTTGCGATGCATGCGCGACGACTCGGGAATCAACCTGACCGAATTGAGAGTGGACGGCGGCGCCGCGCGAAACGATTTCCTGATGCAATTCCAGGCGGACATTCTGGGAATACCGGTTGTGCGTCCCGTGAACACGGAAACTACCGCGGCAGGCGCGGCTTTTCTTGCCGGGCTCGCCGTTGGATTCTGGCCGAGCGTGGATGATCTGGCGGAGATGTGGCAACGCGAGCGGACATTCGAACCGAATATGAGCAAGTCCGAACGCGAGCGATTGCTGTCGGATTGGACTCGCGCGGTGGAACGCTCCCGAAACTGGAAAAGCGATTCGTAGCGCGTAAACATCGACCTATCACGACTCGTCTGCGCTTCGAGCGCCGTCTGATGCTAAAATCTCATCATCGATGGATGGCTCGACACTTCTAACTACCATTCTTAAGCTGGCCCTTGTCTTACTCCTCGTGCTGGCAAACGGATACTTTGTCGCCGCGGAGTTCGCGGTTGTCAGCGTGCGCCGCTCGCGAATCGCCGGTCTGGTGGCGCAAGGCAACAAACGCGCGCAAGCAGTGATGCGCGTGCTTGAAGATGTCACGTCGTTCATCTCGGCTGTTCAGTTCGGGATTACGGTAGCGAGCCTGGTGCTGGGATGGCTCGGCGAAGAAACGATCGCCAATCTCTTTCTGCCGGTATTGGAAAACCTAATGCCGGGACGAGCGTCGGCCGTCATCTCCGCGCACGCGATCGCGACGGCGATGGCGCTGGCGATCGTAACTTACCTGCATCTGTTGCTCGGCGAATTTGTGCCGAAAGCATTGGCGCTTCAACGGGCCGAGCGCGTCGCGCTTGCGGTCGCTCGCCCGATCGAGATCTTCTATCGAATCTTCAAAGCGCCGATCCTGCTGATAAACAAATCGGGCCTGTTGAGTCTTCGTCTGTTTGGACTCGGCGGTCCCTCCGAGCACGGTGCGGCACACAGCGAAGAGGAGTTGCGTCATCTGATCGCGCTAAGCCACAAGAGCGGTCACCTGATCGAGGATGAGCGGCAGTTGATCAACAACGTTTTCGATTTCACCGAAGCCACTGCCGAGAGCGTTATGGTTCCGCGCACCGAGATCGAAGCCCTGGACGCCGGAATGAGCCCGCTGGAAATGCTCGAGGTGTTTGAGCAGACCGGCTACTCGCGCATGCCGGTTTATCGCGACTCTCTCGATAACATCAGCGGCGTCGTCCTGCAAAAGGATCTCAGCCGCATCGTACGGCGAGCGGACTCGACTACTCTCGAAGAATTTGTCCGGCCGGCGGTGTTTATCCCGACGAGCATGAAGCTCAACGACGCGCTGCGAATGCTGCGGCGTTCGCGCGAGCACATGGCGTTGGTGGTCGACGAACACGGCGGAGTCGAGGGACTCGTCACGCTTGAAGACTTGCTCGAGGAAATCGTCGGGGACATTCGCGACGAACACGATGAATCGGCCGCCCGTCAAACAATCGAGCAGCCGGACGGCGCTTACATCGTCAAGGGGAATCTCTCGATCAGGGACGCCAACAAGCTTCTCAGGTTTGAATTGCCTGAGTCGGACAACTATCACACTATCGCGGGGTTCATGATGGATCGCGCGGGCAAGTTGTTGAAGCGCGGCGACAGCGTTGAACACAACGGCGTGAAGCTGACGGTGCAGTCGACCGCTCGCAATCGCATAGTTGAAACCAAGATAGAGAGAGTGAAGGAAAAGAGCCCCGCGGTTTCGCAGTAACTTTGTTCAATCACCGGCAGCCTCACACTTGCAAACGCTTGAACCAGATCCTGTTCATAATCAATCCGGCGTCCGCGCGGGGAACTACTCTGCGAAAGTGGACGAGCGTCTCAAAACTACTGCCTGACTTGGAGATTCGCGAGCACGTCACAGCTCACGCAGGCGAAGCGACGGAAGTTACACGGCAAGCTCTCGTCGCCGGAGTTAATCGAGTGATCGCCGTTGGCGGTGACGGCACACTCAATGAAGTGGTGAACGGGTATTTCGACGAAGCAGGCCGGGCAATCAATCACTCGGCTTCGATCGGTTTGTTGCCGAGCGGAACAGGTTCGGATTTTCAACGCTCGATACTTAAATGTAATCACAGTGACTTGATTGAAACCTTGCTCAATGGTGAAAGCAGATTAATCGATGCGGCTGCTGCTGAGTTTAGTGACTCGCGCGGCGAGCGTGCTTCTCGCTTCTTCATCAACGTCGCGTCGCTCGGACTTGGCGGCGATGTCTCAGCGTTGGTTAATCGCTGGCGGAACTCGCTCCCGAAATGGATCGGCGGGCGAACGCGGTTTTCCGCCGCGGCAATTGCGGCTTTGAAGCAATACCGTAATGTGCCGATTTCGCTGAAACTCGATGACGATAGATCGATCGATATAAACAGCAATTTGGTTATCGTCGCTAACGGGCGGTTCGGAGGGGGCGGGATGATGCTTGCGCCGCACGCCAAACTCGATGATGGGCTGCTTGATGTGATCGTGACTGATGGCGCTACACGTTGGGACGTGATCAAGGAACTGCCGAGGATACAACGAGGCTCGCATCTGAGAAACCCAAAGGTGAACGGTCACCGCGTCCGGGCGATTTCGATTCGCAGTGAAGTGCCGATGGCGATAGATCTCGACGGGGAAATGGTTGGCTATACGAATGCTCAAATCAAAGTGCTGCCGTCAGCTATACGATTCGTTTCCTAGTCTCAGTCACAGTCATCGTGATGGTTTGTAAAATAGCTTGGGTTGCGAATCCCGTAGAGATGACCGGTTGATAGAGAGGAGCGGCGAGGCTCCAGGCGACCTACGTGTTGTAATCGTCGCTTCTTCGGGGAACGAGGTAACTCCTCCGGAGTTACGGGAGCACGACCCAAGCGCTACTATAGGCAGGTCATCCCTACGGGATTGTCAGACTAACCGGGCTCAACATTTAGTCAGAAAATTGAGTTTGAGTGAGTGCTCGCAAGTAACCGGATCATCAGCGGCTCACCCTGAGCCAACGCTCGCGGATCCTTAGTTGCTCGGCGGTCGCATTTGGAATCTCGCTGATCTTGTAGCCGGTTTCGCTGCGCGAGCCGACTTCCACATCAAGTGTCTGATCGTCGCCGCCCCGTTTGACCGCAAGCTTAACTCGGCGGCCCATCCTCTCCTGTATTCTCGTAATCACCGCGGCGCCGTCTTTGCGAATGTCCAGCTCGTCAACGCCAAGCAAAATGTCGCCGGTACGCAAGCCGGCCTTTTGAGCGGACCCGCCATTCATAACGCTAGCGACGTTCAGACGCGCCGGCGTTTCGTTAGCTTCGAACCCCAGCTCCGCCGTCTTGCGCGAAGAGCTTTCAACTTTGTACCCGGCGTATCCCAGAATCGTATCGTAGGGCGGAATCTCGACTCCCGAAACGTACTTGCGATAAAAGTCGTGATAGTCGCGCTTGGTCAGGCGGTTTACAATCGCAATCATGTCCTCGGTCGTGAACCCGCGGCCTTTCTGATAGAAGTCGCGATACAACGCGAGCATCACGTCGTCGAGCGCGAACCTGCCGCCGCTGTCGTGAAGGATCGACAGATCCAGAAGCGCACCCAGATTCTGGCCCTGGGTGTAATAAGAAATTCCAAACGCAACCGGAGTGTCATAACCGGCCCAGGTCGAGACCGAAGAATCGGCGGGCGAAATGTACGCTCGAGCGTCGTTGCTTTCGACTCCGTTTATCGCGCCTTCGACGCTTGCAAGAAACTGATGACGGGTTCGAAGCCCCGCGCGATACAGGGCAAGACTGCCGTAGTAGTTGGTGAACCCTTCGGAGACCCACAGCAAGGGCGTTTCATTTTCGCGCGAGTAATCGTAGGGCCACATCTCAGCGGGGCGGAATCGTTTTACGTTCCAGAGGTGGAAGAATTCATGCGATGCGGTGCCGATCATGAATTCCGGATTTGGGCTGAAGGCAAACGCGACGTGCGAATTCAAGTGCTCGAGCGCGCCGCCCGCGTTTGATTCGGGCCGCGAGAAAAAATAATAGTACACGTACTTCTCGTAAGGCAGACCGCCGAAGATGGCGCCCTGGGCGGAAGCAACTTTGCCGAGCATAGCGCTGAACTGGTCGGCTTTGTCTTTTGACAGCGCGCCCGCCGGCGTTGTTACCAGATAATGTGGCTTGCCTTCGACCTGAAACTGAGTGAGGTCGAAGCGGCCCATCTCGGTCGGACAATCCACAAGCGTGTCGTAATCGGGCGCGGTGAAAGTCATCGGGTCCGAAGTCTCTTTGAGTGCTGAGATGACCTTCCAACCCGTCGGCAGCTCAAGTCGCACGTTGCTCGGACTGGTCCGATGTTTCGCGGCTTCGAGAAACAATTCCGTGCCGGTAAAGAATGCGAAGTCTTTGGTGATCTTTGCTTGATTCAAAGCGAGCACGCTTGCGCGATAATCAAACTCGACCTTGATTCCATCGAGTCCCTTCGTATCGACACGCCAGGTTTGCTTGCGAATCATCTGCGGCTGAATCCTGTTGCCCTTTGTATCGGTCACTGTGAACCTGAGCACGTTTTTGAAGTAGTTCTCGACCGTGTACCAACCGGGAGTCCACGTCGCAAGCGACAGATCGAGTTGGGGCTCGTTGATGTTCTTTACATCGGCGGTGACGTGAAAGAGTTGCGAATCGATGCTTGCGACTTTGACTGTGTAGTCGATCCGAAACGCGTCGCGCTTCTGGGCGATCGCGGCGGGAGCGATCAGCAACAGCATCGCAAGAACAGCAGCTCGTGAAAGTTTTACCAGCATTTACGTTACCCTTTTTGTCTATGAACGTGTCTGACTCACCACCGGTCTATGACGGTACGGCGACGCGAGAGGCATGCTCGCGAATTCTATCGGTAACATCAATCGCCAACGCGAGCGCCCGACGGCCTTCTGCGCCGCTTACTCTTATTGGTCCGCCCGCCACCGCCGCGAGGAACGCTTCGATTTCAACACTCAACGGCTCGGCGCTTTCGACGGGAAGCACTCGGCTCTCGAATTCCGGGCGCCCTTCCGGTCGAGGCTGCACACTAACGATCGCAGCTTCCTGTACCGCGTAATCGATTGAGACATACTGTCCGGGTTGAAAGAAGCGCAGCCTGCGGACTCGCTCGGCAGAGACGCGGCTCGCGGTAAGGTTGGCGATCGAGCCATTCGCGAACTCAATTCGCGCGTTTGCAATGTCGATCTTCGGAGTAAGAATCGGAACTCCGGCCGCTCTTACTTCGACGACTTCGCTGTCGACCAATGACAACACGACATCGAGATCGTGGATCATCAGGTCCATCACGACGTCGATGTCCAGGCTTCGCGGCGTGAAGATGCTCAGCCGGTGTGCTTCGAAAAACCGCGGATGCGTTGCGATCCTCGCGGCGGCGGTGACCGCGGGATTGAATCGTTCGAGGTGACCAACCTGCAAAACCGCGCCGCTGCGAGCTGCTGCGTCGATGATCAGATCGGCTTCATCGAGCGTGCGCGCGATGGGCTTTTCAACGAGTACCGCTATTCCGGCATTCAGCAAGCCAGTGGCGATCGCGGCGTGTGATTCTGTTGGCACCGCAACGCTGACGGCGTCCGCCAGACCGATGAGTTCGCGATGGTCCGTGACAAACGCGGCGCCGTAGCGCTCAGCCAGCGAGCGTCCGCGCGACTGATCGATATCACATACCGCCACAAGCTGAGCGGCTTCGCTTTCGAAATAGACTCGCGCGTGCTCGCGGCCGAACGCGCCCGCGCCTGCAACCGCAACTCGTATCATTAAGACGCCACCATCATCCAGCCTTGGAAAACAATGTTATTGCTCGCGAGCGGCTTGACCCGATTTGATCGCCTACCTACACTCAACACTCCGAAATTCCCGGCACAAATTGAAGATGAGTCCCTCAACGCTCGACGACAAAACACAGATGATAGTTGAAGCATCGCCGGGTGCCAAGCAACCGCTCTTCGAGTTGATAGCGGTCATAGCGGCTTCAGCATTTGCATTCACCTTCGGATTAGGCAGGCTCGGATTTCTCGGGCCGGATGAGCCGCGTTACGCCGAAGTCGCTCGCGAGATGTTTGCGAGCGGCGACTACATCTCGACGCGCCTATGCGGTTGCTTGTGGTTTGAGAAGCCCGTGCTTCAGTACTGGATGTCGGCGGTTGGTTATCACCTGTTTGGTGTGAATGAGTTTGCGGCGCGCTTGCCGTCGGCATTATCGGCGCTGCTGACGGTGACGCTCGTCGGATTAGTGCTTCGACGGCTGGGCTACTTTCGAATGTCAGTTGCCGCGCCGCTTGTACTTGCCACCAGCGGAATGTTTATCTCATACGCACACGTGACCGCTCAGGACATGATTCTTACGGCCGCGATGACGGCTTCACTGTTGTCGGCGTATCTCTGGACGAGGTCCAGCGGACGGACCCGGGCAGCGTACTGGATTCTCGCGTTTGTGTTCATGGGATTCGCCGTGCTTGCGAAAGGGCTGGTCGGAATCGTTCTGGTGGCGAGCATATTCGGCGCTCACCTTATTATGACAGGGCAACTGAGTCGCGTGCGGTGGCGCGATTGCCTGATCGGCACCGTAGTCTTTCTCGCAGTGGCGGGAGCCTGGTACGTTCCGGTGACAATGCGACACGGATGGCCGTTCATCCAGGAGTTCTTCATCCGGCATCACTTCGAGCGGTATACGACGAATGAATTCGGGCATCCGCAGCCGTTCTATTTTTTTCTGCTGGTCGCAATAGCCGGCGCCGTTCCGTGGAGCTTCTTTCTGATTCCCGCCGTGGTTCGGTTGGTTAAGCTCAAGCCGAGAAACGCGGGGCGCGATTCGTTGATAGTGCTGGCTTGGATTTGGACCCTTTTGCCGCTTCTGTTTTTCTCGTTCTCCGGGTCAAAGCTGCCGGGTTACATCCTGCCGATTTCACCGGCGATGGCGATCATCATTGGCGCCGAGGTCGAGCGGGTGTGGAGCGGCGATCGTGCGCGAGTGCTGATGCTGGCTCAGTGGATGACCGCCCTGTGCGTGCTCAGTATTGGAATCGGGTTGATTATTTTCGCCCGTCGCGAAGCAGTTAGTTTGGGTGGGCCGGCGGGCGCGCTCCTGTTTCTTCCGTTGATGACGGCGGCGCTGTCGGCGGTGGCGCTCGGTGCGGGTAAGCGACGATGGTTCATCGCGGGCGCCGCGGCAGTTGTGCTGAGCGCGATACTTTGCACGGTCGCGAATCTTCTGCCGGTGTTGCGAGACGAGGTGAGCTTGAAGCCTTTGTCACTCGAAGCGGCCGCAGCGCTTAGACCGGGGGAAAAAATCGGCTTCTATCTCAAGAAGGATTTCGCCGCGGTATTTTATTCGGAAGGCCGCGTGCTGTGCTCAACGCGAAGAGGCGAAACGTTCTACGCGCTGCATCAGGACATGCTGGCGGATGCGCTCGCCAGGGAATCGAGTCTGATTTTGATCACTGATTCGCACTGGCTTGCGGGATTGGAGGGCGACTCGAGATTCGAGATCCAGCGCATAGCGAGACAGGGCGAAGCGATGGCATTGAGGGTGGCGTTGAAACAGTAGATGGACGTTCAGAGCGCGCGTTCATAGTACCGACTGTGGTCGGCTCTTTGATATGCACGAGACCTTGATCAGCCGACTAAAGTCGGTACTCTGAACGCCCGGTTACTCTGAAGACCGCGCAGTCTACTTTCCGCGAGCCGATTGACCGGGTTTATCTGAGCTTGTCGGCATCGCTTCCTTGAAGAACGCTACAACCCGCGCGTCGTACTCGGATGAGGTCTTGTCGTAAAGCCTGCCGAGCCGCGAATGCTCAACCTCAACGATTTGTTTTGGATCTTTGGTAGAGCTTTGAAGCTCCTGTGTCATTTTACCAAGCGCGCCGCTGTCCTTTCCGATAATGAACAGGAACTTTCGCCCCGAGGCTATTGACACCGACTCCAGAGCCGGCGCCGAATCTTCTCGCCTCATCAAGTAGAGTTGCATAGCGAAGTCACTCAGTTGGTTCGTCCATTTGGAATCGGCCAGTTTGTTTGCGAGATTGCTGTCAGCGCCCAGCATCGTCTTGAGCTGGTAATTCATGAAGTGAGAGACATCCGGATAAGCGGAATCGACTGCGACGGCTTTGATGGCGGGATTCTGGGATGAGGCGACGAGCGAGACGTAACCGCCCAGATCGACTCCGTACAGGCCGATGCGGCCATCCATCAATTCCTGGCCGGCCTCGGTTCGTTTGCTTCGAAGGAAATTGATTGCCGATAGCAAGTCGTCTCGTTCGTACGTTCCCAACCCCGACCACTTCACGGGACTCTCGCCGTGTCCTCGCAGATCGTAGACCAGCACGTTATAGCCGGCCTTCCAGAGCTCGAATGATAACGTCAGCAACTCCGAGCGATTTGAACCGTAGCCGTGACTCAGGATTATTGAAGGCGCGGCCTTCCCCTGGCTCAACAGCCACCCGACTGACTGAGTCGAGTCTGAATTCTTCCACTTCTCGTCGAACCACATCGGCTTCTGAAGTATGAGTTGAAAATCCTTCGGCGAGCCGTAGAGTTCGGTACGCGGAGGATGAGTAAGACGATGGACGAAATAAAAATCAAGCGCGGCAACGCCGACCGCGAAAACCAGCACCGCTGGAATGAACACGGACAGCACGCGTTTGAACATCACACGGGTTTTCTTTGGAATCATGACTCAGACCATGTGGGGCGATTTCTAATGGAGGGGCAGGGTTGTATGGAGATCCGCCGGCAAGCTTGAGTATACAACCGTACCGAGTATGTTCAAGAGTTATGAAGCCGGTTGACATGGATGGTTCGCGGGGACGATCAGCGTTGACTCAGGCTTCCGCTAGCTGACAAACTAAGCACTGCAACGGATCGCCTTATCGTGAACTAGTGTCATGCTGAAGAGGATTCGATTTGATTGCCCAACTGTCCGGGAAGCTCATAGAGAAACAACCGAATACGGTGATCATCGATGTTGGCGGCGTCGGTTATGACATCACAATACCGCTCTCGACCTTTTATGAGCTGGGCGAACCCGGAATCGATGTATCGCTCAAGATTCACACGCACGTTCGCGAAGATGTTCTCCAGCTATTCGGATTTTGGACCGCGCGCGAGAAAGAATTGTTCCTGAAGCTGACCAGCGTGAGCGGAGTGGGGCCGAAGCTGGCGATCACGATGCTTTCGGGCATGCCCGCGATCGAGTTGGTCCGGGCAATTACGGACAACGACCTGGCGCGGCTGACATCGATTCCTGGAGTGGGTCGAAAGACAGCCGAGCGCGTAGTGGTCGAGTTGCGAGACAAGTTGTCGTCAATCGCGCTCGAAGCGCGCGAGTCCGATCGGCCCGGAACGCGCGAATTGGCTACCGGCGACGCGGCTGTTCGTAATGATACCGTTGCGGCTTTGATGTCGCTTGGTTATCCCAAGGCGATCGCCGAAAGGGCGGTTTCGTTTGCGGTCAGGGAAGAAGGTGAGCGCACGATCGAAGCGGTCCTCAAACGCGCCCTAAGGCGGTTGTCGGGTTAAATGTGTCGGCATTCGCTGCAAGTAAAGCCGGTTTAACTGAAGATTACTAATCCAGAAAATTTTCGCATAAAAAATTCTCGCTTGAGTGTCGATAGTGATTGCTTTTTTCATGCGCCGGCCATATAATCCGCGCCGTTTGAGACTAGAGAGCCCCTCTCTCAGAGTTGGTCGCGAACGAACGCAGGATAGCAATGATTTCTGATTCGGCAAACATCGGGCTTGCTCAATGTCCGCAGTGTTTAGGCAGCGGATGGGAGCTCATCAACGGCAAAGGCGCAAGGCCTTGCCGTTGCAAGACCGAAGCGCGCACCGATGTTCTTCTCGCCACCGCTCGCATACCGAAGCGATTCCAACACTGCGGCTTTCACAACTTCGAACCGGCGTGCATCTCGGTCGGCCGAGCGCTAAACAACACGAAAAGGTTTGTCGAGGAATACCCGCTCGTGGATGTTGGGATCCTGTATCTCGGACGGTGCGGTGTGGGGAAAACACATCTGGCCGTGGCCGCGTTGAAAGAATTGATCAACAAGGGAATCGGCGGGCTGTTTTATGACTTTCGCGATCTGCTGAAGGAAATTCAGGATAGCTACAATCCCAACACACATAACTCGGAGCTCAAGATTCTTGCGCCGGTGTTCGACGCTGAGGTGCTTGTGCTGGATGAGCTCGGAGCGAGCAAACCGACCGAGTGGGTCCAGGAAACCATCACTCACATCATCAACAAGCGATACAACGACAAGAAGGTCACGATCTTCACTTCGAATTATCTGGACATGCCAATTGGCTCGGCTTACGACGAGAGCTTGAGTGATCGGGTCGGCGTCAGGCTTCGATCCCGATTGCATGAAATGTGCAGATTGGTTCCGATGGAAGGCGATGACTACCGCGAAATGATCAGGCAGCGCCGAGGCGGGCGATTTACTTCCTAACTCCCTCACTCCCTCAACGCTAGATGCAGGTTCTCAATTCAACACAACGATCTGATTGTGGGCGGGAATAACCGCGTTCCAGCCTAGCTCGCTTGTCATTCTGACGCGCAGGGCTTCGGCTGAATCGGGCTCACCGTGGACGATGAAAGTTGTGCGCGGAGGCGTGCTGAACCCGCCCAGCCAGCGCATGATCTCTCCCGAGTCCGCATGAGCCGAAAGACTGCTCAGACTCTCTACCTGTGCGTGGACAGGCACCATCTCACCATGGATTCGGATCAGCTTCTCACCATCCTGCAATCTGCGGCCGCGCGTGCCGGCGGCCTGGTATCCAACCAGAAGTACTGTGCTGGCCGCGTCAGGAAGCCACTCGGCCAGATGATGAAGCACACGCCCGCCGGTTGCCATTCCTGACGCTGAGATAATTATTGCGGGTCCCTTTTGCGTCGTCAGCGCTTTCGAGCCGCTTCGACCTTGCACCAGGCTGAAGTTTCGCGTAGCGAGCGGGTTCCGGTGCAGGTTCTCGATCCGATGCATATCAAAATCGTGATCCTCATGGTGCTTCGAGTAGAGCCGAGTCGCTGAAACTCCCATTGGTGAATCAACGGCGACCGGCAGCACAGGGATACGACCCTCATCCTCGAGTTCCCGGATATAGTAGACGAGCAACTGAGTGCGTCCGACGGCGAAAGCGGGAATGATGATTCGGCCTCCGCGAGCCGCCGTGGCCGTTATGATCTCGGCGAGCCGTTCCTTTGGGTTTGTATGATTGTGCAGCCGGTTTCCATAGGTCGATTCCACGAGCAGATAATCAGCGTCGCTCTCTTGAGACGGGTCGTTCAAGATCGGCTCGTCGTAACGTCCGAGATCGCCTGAGAAGACTACCTTGATTGGCGGAATGTTCGGCTCGGATATTCGCACCTCGATGAAACTCGAGCCCAGGATATGGCCGGCGGGGAGAAAACGCGCGCTGATGAACTTGTTCAACTGAACGTTCTCTTCATAGGAAACCTTTCGAAGTTGCTTGAGGGCAGTGTTTGCGTCTTTTTCCGTGTACAGTGGTTCGGCTGGTTTGTGCTTAGAGAAGCCCTTTCGATTTGCGTACTCGGCATCTTCTTCCTGAAGCCGTGCCGAATCCGGCAACAATACCTTGAGCAAATCGGCAGTAGCTGATGTGGCATACACGGGTCCTCTAAATCCATCACGCGACAGTCGCGGCAGGTATCCCGAATGATCGATGTGTGCGTGGGTAAGCAGGACATACGCGATTGACGCCGGATTAACCGGCAAGAGATTCCAGTTGCGTTGCCTGAGCTCTTTGTAGCCCTGGAAAAGCCCGCAATCGATCAATACTCGAGTGCCGTGAGTTTCAATCAGGTACTTGGAACCCGTGACGGTCCCGGCCGCGCCGAGAAATTGCAGGGTTGCCATACTGCCAGTCACACTAGCAAACTAGGCAACCGCGGGCAAGCGAGACCGCTTGTTGCAGGCCTCTTGACACGAGAGAAAATCAGGCTATGCTTAACGGTGTTAAGTGAGTTTGCGTTGTTCACTGGTAACGATGGGATCAAAGCAGAGAAGGGAACGAGAGAAGGAGGAGTTGCGCCAGGAGATCCTGGATGCGGCTCGGGAGTTGTTCGTGCAGGAGGGTTACGAGAACGTTTCGATGCGGCGGATCGCCGAGAAGATCGAGTACTCTCCGACCACTATCTATCTTTATTTCGACGACAAGGTGTCGTTGCTTTACGCCATCTGCGAAGAAACGTTCGCCAGACTGGCCAGGCGCATGGAGACGATTGCAAAGGACGCCGACGATCCGGTTCTAGCTTTGAAAAAGGGATGCCGGGCCTACGTGGATTTTGGCTTGAAGTACCCGAATCATTACAAGGTTACGTTCATCAACCATCCGGAGCATCCGCGGGATGACAAGCGTCACCTGAAGGAGCAGTCGATGGGAATGCGAGCCTACGGCAATCTGCGCGCGGCGGTCGAAGCTTGCATAAAGGCAGGTAGGTTCCGCGAGACGGATGTCGACGCAGTGACGCAAATGATTTGGGCGGGCGGGCACGGGGTGGCGTCGTTGCTTATTACCATGCCCGGGTTTCCATGGGTGAAAAAAACCGAGCTAATCGATCTGATGATTGACACTTTGGTCGACGGCTTGATGGTGTGAGATTTTTTTGGAACCTGAGTTAACACTGTTAACGTACTAAGATGCGTTAAGGGAGCGAGAGTTGTAAAGTTGGATCGAGCGCCGAGCAGGAGTTATCGAACGTTACGCCGCGAGGCGGCTAACCTGGCAATGTGAATGTTAATAGAGGAAGGAGTCAGCAATGAAAAAAGTGATCAGTTCTTTGGTAGTGAGTCTGGTTATGGTTACGGGGCTGGCGATAGCATATCCGGCTTCCGCGCAGGAAGTGAGCCGTTCGGTCACTCTGACGCGCGACAGCAAAGTTGGAGCACAGGCCGTCGTTAAGGGCGACTATTCGATTAAGTTCGTCGAGGGCAAAGATGGCGAGCTCGTCCTGGCAAAAGGGAAGAAGGAAGTGGTGAAGACTTCATACAAGTCGACAAAGCTGGCCCAGGCGGCAACCGACAATACGGTTGTATACATGTTGAACCCCGATGGTTCCTTTCGCGTGACGCGAATCGAGTTTAAGGGCAAGAGCGAAGCGATCTCGCTCGAATAGCTCGAGAAGTTGTTGGCGCTAAAGCGACCGCGAGGTATTCGATTCTGGGAAACGGCGATCCCACGGATGGGCATTGAGCCCGCCGGGGGATCGCTTCTTTTTTTTCGGAAGCTAAACGATTGTTCCACTTAAGCATCGACTATCGATATGGCACGACTTTTGGCTTCCAAAGCGGGCCGGTCCTGTTTGTTAACGACGGGAACCTCGGCGGCGTTTTCTAATTTCGGGAGTGGCGTGTACACTTTATATTTCGAATCCGGCGGATGCTCGATGATGAAAAGAAAGACTTTAGTGAAACGGCAACCGCGAAGGCAACGTATCAAACATTTGACTAAATACATCTCAGCATCGCCCTTGAAAGCGCTTCGCTCCGAAGCTTGATTGGAGAAGCGCGTCTGGGCCGTTGCTTTGAAAGGGAAGTTTTATGAGTTCACTCACACGAACGCTTCAAGAATCAAGCCGGACAGTCGCGGCCGTATCGTTAACGGCGGTGCTCGCGATGTGCTCTCCGATCTCGGTTTTTTGTCAGGAGGGCGTTGTCGCGCGCGGCCCGCAAACGGTTCAGCCGGCTCCGCAGCAGAATCCCCCGGCGCAGAATCCGATCACTCAGCCGCTTGCGCTCTCACCTGAAATCACCAAGCAGCGCGTCGGCATTAAGGACGGCGAGGTTCAGTCGCTGGCGCTTCAGGAAGCGATCGCGCTGGCACTTCAGAACAACCTCGACATCGAGCAGTTCCGGCAGGGAGTCCAGATCTCCGAGCGCAGTTTGTATTCGCTAAAAGGCGTTTACGACATTCTCTCGAGCTCTGACGTGAACTATCGCAGTCAGACGTTTCCTGTCGTTTCGATTTTCGGGGGCGGCGGAGCGACTTCGTCTTTGACGCAGAGAACCCTCACCTACAACTTCGTAACCAGCCAGTTCATGCAGCAAACAGGCGGATACTGGGAAGCGGACTTTTTTAATACTCGCACAGTGACAAGTTCAACTGCCTCGCTGCTCACTACTCAATACAGCCCGTCCCTTACCTTCCAATTCACTCAGCCGTTGATGCGCAACTTTGCGATCGACGCGAATCGGCGGTCGATTCAGGTCGCCAAGAAGACGCTCGATCTCACCGACAGTCAGTTCCGGCAGCGAGTGATAGAGATCATCAATTCGGTGCAACGCGCATATTGGGACCTGGTATATGCAATTCGAAACGAAGGAATTGCGCGTGACTCGGTTGAACTGGCGCGCACTCAACTCGACAACAATCGCAAGATGGTTGAAGCCGGGACCCTGGCGCCGATAGAGCTTCGGTCAACCGAAGCTCAATTGGAAACCGCGAAGGGGAATGTCATCGTCGCGCTGCAAGGCGTTACCACCGCCGAGAACGCGCTCAAGATACTTCTGTTGAAGGATGCTTCTGACAAGATGTGGTCAGCGGCGATAGCTCCGGCAGATGAGCCTCGATCAAGTCAGCCAACTTTTGACCTTGAAGAGGCGACGCGGCTGGCTCTCAAGAATCGCCCGGAGCTGGATCAGATCAAGATTCAAACGGAGCAGAAGAATATCGACATCAAGTACTACAAGAACCAAACCAAGCCGCAGGTAGACGTGTTTGGTAATTATGGCAGCGTCGGTCTGGCCGGTACTCCCTCGACGATCGTGAGCGGAAGCGGAGGATTTGATTCAGTTACACAGGGGGTTCTCGACAACCTTAATCTTGCGCTTGCTAGATTGAACCTTGCGACTTTCAATCCCACCCCCCCAACAACTTCTGTATTGGGATCGCGCGTGCTGCCCAGGTTCAATGGAGGATATTTCCAGTCACTGAGTAATCTTTTCGGTCAGGATTTTAAGACCTATCAGGTCGGCGTCCGTGTGAGCTTCCCATGGCGGAATCGCACCGCCGAAGGTAATCTCGGACGCTCACTTGCGGAGCAGCGGCAGCTCGATGCGCGACAACGTCAGGTTGTGGAGACGGTCCAGGTCGATGTTCGCAACGCGCTTCAGGCGGTCGTTGCATCCGCTCAGCGCCTTGAAGCTGCAAAGGCCGCCGAGCTTGCAGCGAACGCGCAATTAAACGGTGAACAAGAGAGGTATCGAGCGGGGTTGTCGACCAACTTCGTGGTGCTTCAGCGGCAGACCGATCTTTCGGTAGCGCGCGGCAACACTGTTCGTGCGCTCACGGACTACAACAAGGCGTTGGCGGATCTTCAGAGAGTCACAGGCTTGACGCTGGTCAGTAATAACGTTCAGGTCCCCGCGACCGCGGATGAGACCAGGAAGTAGGTATTTCTCAAGTCCGAAAAGAAAAGGGCGGCTCGGGTGCCGCCCTTTTGCTTTGGCGCTGAATGCGCCTGAAAACTGATTGCGAATGTCGGTCACGAAGCAAAGAGGTTGATCTGATCGCGGTCGGCATTAGACAGTTCGGTAAGAGCAACATCGAACCCTTCCCGAAACCTATGATCGCGAACTACCCCGTTTGCACACACCTGATGCCCGTTTGGCAGGCGAAATCGGAGTGTGACCGCCGATCCTGTAACATTGGGGACGAAACTCTCCACAAAAGCCCTCTCCGCGGTAAGATCCAGTATGCGACAATCCCTAGCACTTCCGTTCGCTTCACACCGGGCGCGCAAAGCGTCTTCGCGCTCAACTCGGTTCCCGGCTGAGGCACAAGCACCCACGGCACTCATAAACTGATTCTCCTTTCGCGACGCTGAGGCCGCAATCGCATCTAAACTGTAGCCCGACAGAATACACCACCACCCACTCAGCATTCAACAGAAATGGCGCAAGCATCAGCAATTCGCTCGTGTTCGTAGTGACTTAGATTTGTATTGATGTGCAGTGCGCCTGCGATACAATCTGAGCCTGCCGTCGTCAGAAGACAAGCAAAGCGTTATCTCAATGTCATATGGACTTTCTTCTTAATCGACTAATGAATACCGCCGGCAATGCAGAAACAGGCTGTGGTTGACCGTCACTCAGATTCGCAGGAGAGTAGCCTATGGCAAGTATCACATACGATGAGGGCGCACACCTCCTGCGGAGGATTGGCTTCGGAGGAAGCCCCGCCGAGATCGATGAAATTACTGCACTCGGCCGCGAGGGTGCGGTTGACTTCCTCATCAATTATGACCGCATCGACAATCGCGCGACGGATGATCTCCTTCGCAGCAGCTTTGATTTTTCGAATCCCGGCGACCTTCCCAGGTTTAATCTAGGCGAGCTTCAGCGATGGTGGTTCACACGGATGGTGTATACGCGCCACCCTTTCGAAGAGAAGATGACGCTGTTCTGGCATAACCACTTTGCTACATCGGCGTCAAAGACCGGCGATTTGTTTATCTACAATCAGAACCTCACGCTGCGCAATCACGCGCTCGACCAGTTCGACAACCTGCTGCTATTGGTGGCCCAGGATCCGGCGATGCTTTTGTGGCTGGACGGCGTAACCAATGTGCGCGGCAAGCCAAACGAGAATTTTGCCCGCGAGCTTCAAGAGTTGTTTACGATGGGCCTCGCCGACGCTGTGACAGGTGAGGGGAACTACACCGAGGACGATGTGAAGGAAATCGCGCGAGCTTTCACCGGATGGAAGTTCTTTCATCCTCCGTTTGATCCCAATCCGTTCAGCTACCAGTTCATCGTGAACGAGCCTGAACACGACAACACAACCAAGTCGATCTACAAAGGAACGCCCTGGGCGCAGAGCGGAAATCTAAACGGCGACGATGTGATCCTGACGATTTGCGCGCGCCGCGCAACCGGCCGGTACATTGTAAAGAAACTCTTCGAGTTCTTTGTCTATCCTCTCGAAGGCAGCGCGGCTGACAAGACGACCGTCGATAAGTTTGCCGACGTATACTTCAGCCGGAACCACTCAATCAAGGAACTGGTTCGCGCAATATTCACTTCGGACGAGTTCTTCAGCGAGCGCGCGCGATTTGCGCTCATCAAGTCCCCAGTCGAAGTCATAGTCGGCGCAATTCGCATGCTTGGCGCCAGGTATAATCCCGGGACGTCGGCGCGGCCTGGTGCGTCGAACAACACGCTCGCCGCGATTTCGATATTCCTGGGTCAGGCGTTGTTCAATCCGCCGGACGTCTCCGGTTGGAAGCTCAACCTGGGTTGGATCAACACCTCGACGCTGCTCAATCGATTCACCTACGCGGATCTGCTGGTCGTCAGCCGAACGCTCGATCTCAGTGCGCCCGGGTTATGGTTGTCGCACGAGCAAGTGAGGTCCTTCGCGAAAAGAAACTCGAAGAAAACCGTCAAGAGGTTGCTGTCGATCCTGGGCCCGCTCGAAGTTGGCGGCGACATCATCTCTGCCCTCCGAAATTATCTTGAAACTGACGAATTTGGAAACGCAGTTGGCTTTACGCTCGACGATCCGACCGTGGATAAGAAAGTTCGCGGGTTGATTCACCTGATCATGTGCCTGTCCGAGTTCCAGTTGAACTGAGAGGATGCCGATGCCCGTCACGAGAAGACAGTTTATCAAGCGCGGCGCGGGACTTGTGACCGTCGGCATGGTGATTCCGAAACTCTGGCTGTCTGATGCTCGAGCTGAACAGGTTGAGTTCATCCCACATCGCAAGCTGGTAGTGATTCAACTGATCGGCGGCAATGACGGATTCAACACCGTTGTCCCTTATACCGACGCGCGCTACCACAGCCTCAGACCGATACTCGGGTTCACGGACAGCGAACTGGTTGGGGCGAACGGCGTCTCGACGGTCGTTTCAGATCAATTCGGATTGCATCCGTCGATGACCGAGATCAAGCAACTTTATGAAGAAGGCCGCGTAGCTGTGGTGCTTGGCGTTGGCTATCCCAATCCGAATCTCTCGCATTTCCTGTCTATGGACATCTGGCACACCGCCGATCCGAGCGGTCAGGGAAGCCGCGGCTGGCTTGGAAAGTATGCGGACCTGGCGTTGATTGGCCAGCCGAATCTTACTGCCGCTTCGATCGGGAGCCTCGATCTGCCAAAGAGCTTTGGCGCCGACCGGTTTGTGGTTCCGAATATCATCAACTTCTCGCTTTACAATTTCCTCGCCGATCCAAACTACCCCGGTGACTCCAATAATCAGATAAACGCGTTCAACGTCGCGGCAAGCCGAAGCATGTCATCAGGCAGCTTTATCGGGGCGGTTAACAACACCGCGTTCGAATCCGTCAGGGGAGCCCAGCAGGTTCAAAGATCGATCAGCAGCTACAAGTCGTTGGTTACTTATCCGGCAAACAACCCGCTTGCGACCGGCTTGCAGATGGTAGCTCAATTGATGACAACGGTGCCTGAAGCCTCGCTGCTCTATGTTCAGATGGGCAACTTCGACAATCATTCGGATCAGATTGGCGACAGGCAAGGCGATCGGAGCAACAAGCGAGTCGGCGATCATGCCACGCTGCTTAAATGGTTTTCGGAGGCGATCAAGCTGTTTCATGATGATCTGACTGAACATGGACTGGCGGACGATGTTCTGATGATGCAATGGTCCGAGTTCGGTAGGAGGCCGGGCGAGAACGCCTCGTTTGGAACTGATCACGGCACGGCCGCGCCGATATTCGTGATGGGCAATCCCGTTCGCGGCGGAATCTACGGCGAGCAACCCTCATTGGCCGCGACCGAACTGGATCCGGCCGGCAATGTGAAGTTCACGGTCGATTTCCGCGAGGCATACGCGACAATACTGGATCGATGGCTTGGCGCCGACTCGAAGACGGTGTTGGGAAGTCAGTATTCGAACATCGGCTTTCTGGGTTGAGTGAATCGGTTGCCGGATGCTTTTATGCGGTACAGGTTCTACGGTATGATGGTCTTCGCCGCGGTGAGATGTCGCGCAACCGAAGCACTCGGCGACAATAACAACGCGATAGAACATGCCCAACAGAGATATCTTACAACTCGGCAATCCCGTGCTCTGGCGCAAGTCCGCCGTCGTAGCCGACATTCAGTCCGTCGAAGCCCGCGAGGTGGTGCGCGACTTGAGCGACACGCTCGCGTCGTTTCGCGAGTCGACCGGTTACGGCCGGGGAATCGCCGCACCGCAACTTGGCATCTTGAAGCGTGTGATCTTCATACGAATGCAACCGGCGGGATTCTGTGGACCGCTCTTCAACCCGCGGGTTATCTGGGAAAGCGAGCAGAGTTTCGAGTTGTGGGATGATTGCTTCAGCTTTCCCGATCTGATGGTGCGTGTCTCGCGGGCATCGAAGACTCGCGTCAACTATCGGGATGACCATGGGACGGAACAAACTATCGAAGCCGAAGGTGACCTGTCAGAATTGCTTCAACACGAGATCGATCATCTTGACGGAATCCTTGCTGTTCAGCGCGCGGTTTCGCCTCAGGCATTCGCAACGCGAGTCGAGTGGGAACGGAGCTTAAGGCGTTAGCTGACGCCACGAGGAAACGCGGAATTCTTTCAAACTTTCGTTTGATCTCGGCACTCTGAACAGGCGGGACTGACACATTAACCGCTAAAGCGAGAACCGGCGACCGCGACCCCCCTTCCTCCCCGCATCACCGGTCACGCGCCATGCTTTGGCGGATAGCCACACAGTAATTCGATTCGTGGCCGCTGACGTCTGGCCGACCGTCAGCCAACTCAAAAGAAGGAGAGCAATCTATGGCAAGCTTAGACTACGACGGCGCCGCGCATTTAATGAGGCGAATGGGTTTTGGCGGCAACCCCGACGAGATCGACGATCTCGCCTCGCGCGGGCGAGAAGGAGCCGTCGACTACATGATCGGCTACAACCAGATCGACAACAGCGCGATGGATAGCCTGCTCCTTCAGAGCTTCGACTTTCTGACCCCGCCCGTGGACAACAATCAGCTCAACAACGGGGAAATCAGACGATGGTGGTTCACTCGGCTGGTTCATAGCAAACGTCAGTTCGAAGAGAAGATGACGCTGTTCTGGCATAACCACTTCGCGACCTCGAGCTCAAAGGTTCAGGACTTCCTGATGTACAACCAGAACCTGACGCTTCGTCAATATGCGCTCGATCGCTTTGACACACTGCTGCTGAAAGTCGCCCAGGATCCCGCGATGCTCGTCTGGCTCGACGGCACGACGAACGTTCTCGGCGCGTCCAACGAGAATTTCGGCCGCGAGCTTCAAGAGCTGTTCACAATGGGTATAAACGACGTTGTGACGGGGCAGCCCAACTACACCGAGCAGGACGTCAAAGAGATTGCGCGCGCGTTCACCGGCTGGAGATTCAATACAGTCCGTCAGGGTGGCACGATCACCTACAACTTCTTTATTCAGGCAAACCAGCACGACAATACGTCGAAGACCATCTACGGACAGACCCTGAACTTCAGCGGTGAGGACGTGATTACGCTGGTAAGCGCGCGGCAGGCGACCGCGCGATATCTGGTCTGGAAGCTGTTCAATTTCTTTGTCTATCCGATGACCACCAGCAGCGCCGACAAAGCGACCATCGACAAGTTCGCTACCATTTACCTGAACAACAATCACTCGATCAAGACACTGGTGCGAGCGATCTTTACTTCGGATGAGTTCTTCAGCGACCGGGCATTTTTCTCGCTCGTAAAACAACCTGTCGAACTGGTCGTCGGCGCGATTCGAATGCTGGGTGGCGTATACAATCCCGGCTCCAATATCAACGGAGGCCGAACCTCAAACACTCTCTCCACCTCCGCCCGGAACCAGGGACAGGATCTGTTTGGACCGCCCGATGTTGCCGGTTGGGATTTCAATCTCGGGTGGGTCAGCACGGCAACGATGCTCGAGCGATTCAACTTCGCGAATACTTACGTGAACAACCGCAACACGACGAATCCCGGAATCTTTGTGACTAACGATCAACTCAAGAGCATTACCAAAGGATCGACTAAGAAAACGGTCAAGAGATTCTTCACCAGACTTGGACCGCTCGACGTCGGCGGCGACACGCGCAAGATGCTGCAGACTTATCTCGAGACCGGCGACAACGGGCAGCCGGTGACTTACGTGAACGATGATGCGACCGTCGACAAGAAAATTCGCGGACTCGTTCATCAGGTCATGTGCCTGCCGGAGTTTCAGTCGAACTAGGAGGAGAGAGCTATGCCAGTAAACAGAAGACAATTCATCAAGCGAAGCGCGAGCGCGGTCTCGCTCAGCCTGGTTCTGCCTAAGTTCTGGATGGGCGGTCTTGCTCGAGGACAGGGGATCGATGCCACAAGCCGGAAGATTTTCGTGGTTATTCAGATGGCCGGCGGAAACGACGGCTTGAACACGGTCGTTCCGTTCACCGATTCAAGATACGCCGCGCTGCGCCCAATTCTCGGATTCAAAGAATCGGAACTTAAGGACGCGCAGGGAAACTCGATGATTCTCGGCAGCGCTCCGTTTGGGCTCAACCCGGCGATGACCGAAATGAAATCGCTGTACGACTCAGGCAAAGCCGCGATCATTCTCGGAGTCGGGTATCCGAATGCGAATCTCTCGCACTTCCTGTCGACCGACATCTGGGGCACGGCAAATACAAACGGGGGCCTTGGGAGCGGATGGCTCGGCCGTTATGCGGATCAGAAGCTGCTCGGGCAATCGGGTCTTTCGGCGGTCAACATCGGCGGATCACTGCCAAAGGCGCTGTTCGCAAACAAAGTCGTGATACCGAGCATCACCAGCTTCAACGCATACACCTATCAGACCGACGAACGTTTCCGCGGCGATCGAAACAATCAGATCAACACGTTTCACGCGACCAACACCCGCGACTTTCCAGTTGATAGTTTTGCGAAGGCAATATCCGAAGCGGGAGTCGATGCGGCAGACGGCGCAGCGCAGCTCCAGACAGCGATTGCCGCTTACACGTCGACGGTTCACTATCCGGTGACAGGCGAGGCTACCGCGCAAGTTATCAGCTTCGCCAATACGATGAAGATGGTCGCGCAGATTGTTACGACTATCCCGGAAGCCAATCTGCTCTACGTTCAGATTGGTGGGTTTGATCACCACTCGCAGGAGATCGGCACGGCGGCGGATAACTACACCAACAAGACGCTGGGCCAGCACGCCAATCTGCTAAAAGCCGTCTCGCTGGGTGTGAAGCTGTTCTACGACGATATGGTTGAGCACGGGCTCGCCGACAATGTCGTGCTGATGACCTGGTCCGAATTCGGCCGGCGCCCGAACGAGAATGCCTCGCACGGCTGCGATCATGGAACCGGCGCGCCTTTGCTTGTCGTTGGCAATCCGGTACAGGGCGGCAAGCTTTACGGCGAGCAGCCGTCGCTTTCAGATCTCGACAGCGCCGGCAACATGAAGTTCAAAGTTGATTTCCGATCGGTGTACGCTACGATTCTGGACAAATGGCTGGGCGCGGATTCGCAGTCCGTTCTCGGCGCGTCATTTGGGAATGTGGGGTTCCTTGGCTGACATAGCCTGCACCAATTCTGGTTCTAATTGCCGTGTCGCTTGATCGCTAACTCTCCTCACCGTTGATCGGCGCGCGAAGAAAACTCGGGAAGGTTATGAGGCTGTCAGGCAGACGACGACTTCAGGCAACAATAGTGGTGCTCTTCGTAAGCGTGATCGCTTACGCTTCCGTCGATGGGCCGGAGCCTGGATATACGGATGCGCCGGGCGATCTCGGCAATTGCACCGCCTGCCACGATCATCATCTGGTGAATCAGGGGCCTGGCAGCGTCCAGATCAGCGGTCTGCCATCGGTTTATGAGCCCGGTAAAATATACAACTTCACGGTCACGACTGCTCAGTCGGGGCGGGTTCGATTTGGTTTTCAGTTGACTGCCATCGATACCAAACTCGCGAAGTCCGGAATTCTGGCATCGCTTGACAGCAACACACAGGTCTTGTCGCAAACCGGAGTCGGCGGGCGCCAGTACATCGAACATACCAAGCCAGGCACTTCGGCGCCGGTTACGGGCAGCCGTACCTGGCAAATCAGATGGACTGCTCCCGACACCGATGTTGGTACGGTGCGTTTCTGCGTTGCGGGAAACGCGACGAATAACAGCGGTGTACAAGACGACGACGATTACATCTATACCAATTCCACGTTTGTCGATTCGCCAACTAGCGTTGTCACCGTTGCGTTTCAATCCGATCCGGGAGGACAGACCCTTTCCGCGGGATCGACCTTTAAGATCGACTGGACGACGACCGGCCAGACAAACATCGACAATATCGAGCTTCGCTATTCGACCGATGACGGCGCGACATTCCCGATCACCAACCTGATAATGTCGACCACCAATCCGGCATCGAACAGCTTCGATTGGAAGGTTCCCAACAAGCCCTCGAGCAAGGCTCGCCTGCGGATAACCATCGGGAAGAAATCGGGCGATGCTGCTACGCCGGCGATAAGCTCGGCATTTGTGATCCTGGGCGACGGGAGCGGCCCCCCACCGCCCGCTATCTTCTCTGTTACCGCCAGCGGTAAGAAACTGTTTGTAGCTGGTGAGAACTTCATGATCGGCGCTGTAGTCGAAGTGGACGGCACAGAAAAAGGCACCAACAACGAAGAAGATTTCTCCCATATGCTCAGATCGAAGAAGGGCGCCAAGAAAATTGACGTGGGCGAAACTGTAACGATCACCGTGCTCAATCCCGATAACACACGCTCCGGCCCGTTTGTGTTTACCCGGCCACCAGGCTGACCTCGGTTTTCGCGCTTCAACTGGTGATGGAAATGTAGACTGCAAAAGAGAACTCACTGCCGGGTGTGTCCAAAACGCAATGTTCCAGTCCAGCCTTCAGGCGGACATCCGTAATTCAGCATAAGTGCAAGCTACAAACTTCCGCCTGAAGGCCGGACTACGAACTTTTCACACATGTCGCAGACTTCATACTGCGAAAATCTTGCGCAACTATCGAAGAACGTTGCAAACCAAACACCTTCCAATATAATCAACCTTCGCTCGCGCAATACGGATCAGCCGAATCAGCTTTTCGCTTATCGCTTCCAATGGAGATAATCAATCGCATACCTCGAATGATGTCGGTGGCGCGAGAGCTGCGCGCTAAGACCAACCGAATCGGTCTGGTGCCGACCCGCGGCTCGCTTCACGAGGGACATCTGTCGCTGATGAGCCGCGCGCGCGAGTTGTGCGATTCGGTGATTGTTGCTGTCTATGTCGATTCAAGCATCGCCGATGATGGCGCGATTCCCGTGATCGACCTTCCTCGTGATGCCGAGCTTGCTTTCACTCGCGGGGTCGATTTTATCTTCGCGCCTTCAGCCGAGGACATGTTTCCCGCGGGGTTCTCGACTTTTGTCAGCGTCGAAGGATTTAGCCAAAAGCTCGAAGGCGCCAACCGGCCCGGTTACTTTCGCGGCACGACAACCGCAGTCAATAAGCTACTGAACATAGCTCAGCCGCACTTCGCTTTCTTTGGCCGCAAGGAAGCTCAACGGGTCATCATCATTCGACGCATGGTTGCGGAGCTTGGCATCGACGTCGAGATAGTTGTGTGCCCGACGGTGAGAGAAGAGGACGGCTTGGCGCTGTCATCTTCGAATGCGAATCTGAGCACAGAGGAGCGCAAGGCGGCAATCGTTCTTCGCCGCGCGCTTGAACGCTGCCGCTCGCTTGCGACTGGGGGAGAACGCGACGCCGCGCGATTGATCGCGTCGATGCGTTCGCAGATTGAAGCCGAGCCGCTCGCTCGAATCGACTACGTCGCGATAACGGATGCCGAGCACCTCGACCCGATTGATGTGGTGCCCGCTGCATCTCCGTCGCTTGTGTCGCTGGCGGTCTACATCGGAGCGACGCGACTCACCGATAACATCGCGCTGAACGGCGAGCTGTGAATCCTCGGCTGCGCTTGAACGAAGCGAAGGCAGCTACTATCAAGACTACGGTAATACCGGGACGGTGTGAAAAGTTCGTAGTCCGGCCTTCAGGCGGAAGTTCGTAATTCAGCGTAAGTGCAATCGACAGACTTCTGAAGGCCGGACTACGAACCTTGCGTTTTGAACCGAGCCTCTGCCGTGGTGGTATTGATTCTTCGAGACTATCACCGGAGCAACTTGGTCACTACAACCACGGCTATAAAAACCAGGAACGCGGGACCCAGATTCGCGCCGCCCGTTGATCCGGCATAAGTCACCTGCCGTACGTCCGCATAATTGATAACCTGTTGGTCTCCGCTCGCGCCGGCGCGGATCACAAAGCTCTCGTCACTGATTTCTCCGATTCGCCCGGTCAGTTTTCTGTCATCATCAAGTTTCACTATCAGCGGTGCGTCTACTCCTAGCCTGGTTATCTTCTGTTTGATCTTAGCCGCGGCTTTGTCGTGACTGTCATTGGACTTTCCAAAGACGGGCGCAACTGTAAGCGCGCCACTCGTGAGCAAGATAAGCATCATCGATAAGAGCTTGCGCATATTCCCTCCATTACGTTCGCAGTTGTTGCTTCATTGGCACTGGTATTCTATGGCGAGACGTTGCGCCGTAAGATCGCGATTGTGTCAGTTCTTTGAGTGCCACAGCAAAGAGGAGGCTCTGGAGATGGGCATCGGTTGGCGCAGCGAAAGGATCACTCAGTTCTCTCAAACCGGACTCTGAACTCTCTCTAATAGCATCTTCTGTTCCGTATTCTCCCTCCGGAATGATCCAGCAAGCGTGCAGCCTTGCGCGTAACAGCTTCGCGAGCTGCTTCGGTTCCGCCAAAGGTCCATCCGCCGAAAGGCGTCGCGCTGGGCTTGCGCTACCTCCGCGGCTCGAATTTTCCGCGTATCTCATCAATCTCTTCGACATCAAATGTCGGATTGAGAGCCAATACGTCCTTCCACCAAACCTTTTCGCGCTCATAGTTCTTTTGTCTGTTCCTTACGGAATCTGCTGTGTACCTCCCCATTACGTATTTTGAAAAGGCCTCGTTGGGTGTGACCTCTTTGCGAATCGCTACACAGCGACCAGGATTCCCCCGGCTAACAAACTCCTCTGGGGTTTCGCAGAAATAGACATTCTGACTGCACACACCGCAGTATCGAATATCGGGTGATTCAGTTTGTCCAAGCGACTCCCATTTTCGAGGGCAGACAAATTCAAAAGCATTTTCACAATTCCAAAGTTCCGTCTCACCTGGATTCACTCTCCCCGGTTTGGCTTCCATAAGAACTCTCCCGTGTTCGAGTAGTCTCGAAGTTTTGAACTATCACCTGCCAGGCCCGACCCTCAATGCTGAACAGTAACGCTGTGCCCGTCATTGATTGCGCGAAGTTTCCCCCGCGCAATCAATGTCGTCGCCGATGCAGCGAAAGCCTGGATACTCCAAAGCAGTACATTACTCGCTCCAATTATTGACCGGCCTTAAGCGCCGCCATCCATGCACGCGCCAGATCAGCCTGTGAGCCGCTGAACAATGTTGGCGCAATCTCCTTGACCTGACGCGCGAGTGCTGCTGCCCGCAGATCTTCAATCGTAGACAGAGGGTCGCTAAGAGCAACGCTCGTCGTGGGCTCAGCGGTCGTAGCCGATTGTGCAGCGCGCACGATCGTTGAATCACCGGTAGCCGCCGCAAGCTCTGCGAGCGCATTAGCACGCGCATATGCGGCAGGTCCTTCGGCGGTCGCGGCAAGCAGCCACTTGATCGCCTTTGCAAGCTGACGGCGGTAGTGACCACCGCGATGCGTATGGCCCGCTCGCACAAACGCGAGTATGGCCGCCGCCGTCTGCTCGACTTCGGTCTCATTGGCTCCCCATGAACCGGAGACGTTCTGAGTGCGCGCCAACCACCGCAATCGGTCTTCGGTTGTTTCGTGCTGACCGGTTGCTCTCTGAGAGGCTGGGATACTTGCGCCAACAACGGCTCTCTCGGACGCCTCCATCAAATCTGCCGTGGGTGGGGCTGGTATTGCCAGGTCGCTCATCGAACCCACCTGCCGAGCATCAGCGCGGCTCGATCCCCTGCGCGCCGCCATCGGAGACATGGGAGCCGAAGCCATCAGCGCTCCAGTGACCATTGGCGCACCGAAAAAGCCTTCCATTTTCAAACCTTCGGGCAGCGGCACTGCGACCGAGACTCGTGTTTGTTTCGCAGAGTGCTTTTCAGTTACTTCGCTGTCCACTGCTACAAAAGCGGTAAACGGTGTCAGCAGCCGATGGGCTATGCCCAGACCGATGATCTCCGCGCGAAGGACGCCCATCTGAGCGGGGTCATCGCGCAGGCCATCAAGCAGAGTGTCCACCCTTGCGCGCGCCCATGCCCGGGTGATGACGGGCTCAACCGTAGTGCTTCTCGGCAGTTCTAAATCGACAGTGATCGGTACGTCTTCGCTTCGTCCTGAGATTGTTAAACGGCCGGGGCTCTCACCGGTCGCTCGAATGCGCGCGACCAACTCGAGCGGCTGACCGATATAGAGATCGGGCAAACGCGCCGGATATACATCCCACGCTGTCACGCCGTGCCAGTTGAGCGTTATGTCTTGCAATACTGGATAGGCTACGCGGTCCTGAAATCGAATGATCGCTTCTTCGATGTCCTCGTTGAGTTGCAGGAATTCAGCCGTGCCGTGACCAAGCTCAGCCATCCGCGCGAGCAGGGAACGGTTAACCGACGGCCCGACTCCAAAGGTGAACAAACGAGCGCGTCCAAGCTCGCGCTGAATGCGGCGCAGGGCTTCGTCATCTGCCGAGACCGCCCCATCCGTAAGGAACACGATATAACGCTGGCGCTCAGGATCGGAGTTGAACGTGAGAACAGAATCGAGCGCTCCCAGAATATCGGTTCCGCCTCGCGCATCTATTCCTTCAAGCCATCGGTCGGCGCGTTCAACGGCAGCTTGCGCGACCGAATTAGCCGACTGGCTGAACCACTCTATCCGATCGTCGAATGCCTGAATGTTGAACGTGTCCCGCGGTCCCATGGACCGCAAACACGATCGAAGGGCATTTCGGGCCTGGAGTAACGGCTCGCCCGACATCGAACCGGAGCGGTCAATAACGAAGATGAACTCACGAGGCGGCGGCTCGAAGTCGTCGGTGAGGCGCGGCGGGAGTGCGGTGATCAACACCGTCGCTCCGCCTTCACTGATCGATGCGCACGCGGCAGCACGCACGGCAATATCGGCAACCCTGTAGCGCAGCACAAAATCCTTATTGGGAATTACGTGTCCGGGCAGACGCACCCCGAAGCGGCGCTCATCCATCCGCGTGATCTCGATTTCGTGCGAGGGACTCTGCGGATCATCCGCAGGCCCGCCCCCGTCTACGGTGACGCCAATTTCAATAGTGCCGATGGTGTCGCCCACAGCCGCGACAGGCGCATCAACCCTGGCCGCCTCAGCGGCGTCTTGATGGTACTTAGGTGTGATCCCCATCGGGAGGACAAACGAATAACAACCATCGTCGTATCGAAGCCGTTCCTGATAGCGAACCGTGGCGAGGATTGTCTCGCCGGGCTGCACGTTCGCCAGTTCTATCGAGAAGAGATTTGGGCGGCGCTGTTCGAGTAGACCGGCGCGTTGACCCTGATCGCGAGCGGCCGAATATGTTCGCCGCGCCTCCTCGAGTTCCTTCATCTCGGCGGTAATCACGCGCTGGCCGATCCGCAGTTCGTAATCAACAATCGCGGCCCCCTGAGGCAATGGGAAAAGGTAAGCAAGCTCGACCGGCTCGGAGAACGAATTGCCAAAGCGTTGAGCGACGGACACGCTGGCAAGCGGGCCGTTGACGTGCGCCACCACGTCTGTGTGCTCGAGCGGCAAAGCAGACGCGGCTGGGGAGCTTGTGATAACCATGCAGCCCATGCGTAGCTCTTCTATCATTGGGGTAGAGTTCGTGATCATGACTTGCCTCCATTGTGTTGGGAATCCAGTTGAAAGATCTTTTGCGCGCTCTGAATCAATTCCGCTACCTGAGCGCTCGCCGTGGAATTCGCGCTATCGACGAGTAGCTCCACTCCCGGCGCGAGTTTGTATCGCACAAGATGCTGCGCCTTTGGCTTTGTCGAGCTCGGCATTGTTCCGCACCGCGGTGCATGTGCCTGTGATGCCGACCGCGGCGCCTCGACGATCAACGCTTCTATCGAACGTGCGTCGGCTCCTGCCAGGCGCTCGCGGATTTCATCCAATCGTAAACCTCGATTTCGCAGAATCGGAATGGCGCGCAGGCACAATAGATGGTCGTCGGTGTAGCGCGCGCCCAGCCCCGCTCCCCGTGGCGGGCGCAACAATCCTTGCTGAACGTAGAAATGGACGTTGCGACGGTTGACACCACTCAGACTGACCAGTTCGCCGATTGTATACTCAGTCACAAGCTTTCTCCTCCCTGGCTTCTCCTCCTTAACAACACCACAGCGACAACCCTCCTTAATGTGACAGTAAAATATCACTGTCACCTTCTACTGTCAAGTTATTTCTTATGGAGCCTCTGCTCGTTCCAAACCACGGGTTGAGACGGAGTGAGAAAGGGCGTTGCGTACCTGAGACAGTCAGTGTTGTGGGAGGCGCTTCGGTGAGGCGGTCAATATTAGAATGGGCGATCAGCTACGTGGCCGACTACTCTCCACGGCCAGTCGGAAGCTCGATGATAAACTTCGCGCCTCGTGGTTCATTATCCTCAACCCACACGCGGCCCTTATGATCCGCGATTATGTGACTCACTATCGCAAGGCCCAATCCTGTTCCGCGGCTGCGGGTCGAGAACTTCGGCAGGAAGAGCTTGTCCCGGTCACGCGGGCTGATGCCATGACCCGTGTCCGATATCGTAAGCCGAACCGTTTCATTGCTGTTTACATGCGCTGACTCGATCGCGATTAGCCTCTCAACAAGAGATTCGCTGCTGCCGTTTGAACCATTGCGCCCGTCTCTTCCATCCGCGCCGAGCGCCTCGATCGCGTTGTCGATCAAGTTCACCAGCACGCGTTTGATCTGCTCAGTGTCAATCAACATTGGCGGCAAGTCGTCCGCCAACCGGCAGTCCAGATTAACGCCGTCAAGACGTTCGGTATATAGGCTGACAGCGTCGCGAATCACATCGTTCAAATGCGCCTCAACCGGGCGCGCTTCGGGCAAACGCGCAAATCGTGAGAATTCCTCAACCATTCGCTGAAGGGCGGCGACCTCGCGAACGATTGTGGTTGTGCCCTCGCGAACGATTTCATCGAATCGGGGCTCGGCATTCACAGCGCTACGCTGATAGTTTCGAATGATTCGTTCCGCCGAGAGTTGAATCGGCGTCAGCGGGTTCTTGATTTCGTGAGCCATTCGCAGCGCGACTTCGCTCCAGGCCGCCGAGCGTTCGGCTTGAATCAAGTCGGTCAGGTCTTCAATGACGATCACCAGTCCTTCGATGGCGCCTTCCGAAGTGCGAAGCGCAATGGCCGTTGTTGCCGTCGAAAGCGAGCTGCCGTCAGCGCGTTTGAATTCAAGTTCGGCGTGCGCGGTTTCGCTCCTGCGAGCGCGGCGGCACAGCGCGGCGAGGTCTTCTCCACGCGGTCCTTCGACAGCGTGATTGATTGGCGTGCCGATTTCCGGTTTGTCTTTCAATCCCAGAATCCATAACGCCGAGCGATTTATGGTCGCGATACATGCGTTTTCATCCGTCGAGATGACGCCGGTCGAAAGCGATTCGAGCACCGTCTCGATATAGCGGCGGCGATTGTCCAGTGTCAGGTTGATGCGGCTGAGGTCATCGGCGGCGCGTTCGAGGCGCTCGCGATTCTCGGCGAGCATCGCTGCCATTTGATTGAATGATTTCACCAGCACCGCAAGCTCGTCTTCGGCGACAAGCTCAACGGGTTGATCGAAGTCCCCTTTGGCGATACGGTCGGTTGCCTCGGCGAGCGCTTGAATGGGAATCGTGATTCCGCGCGCGACGTACAACGCAAGCCAGCTCGCGGAAAAAATCAGCAACAGCGTCACCGCCGCGAGCAGCAGGATGTAAATTGCTTTGATGCGTTTTATCTTACCGAGAAGGCTGTGAAAGTTTTCGTGCTGCTCGGTGATAGTCGCGGCGCGTTGGGTCAGTTCCGGTGGAAACTCGCGCGCGACCATGAGCGCCCGAGGGCCGTTCGTCGAGGGCAAGCGGACCGCCGCAATGACGAATATTGCCGAGGGACTGTCGCCTTCGTCGCGACCGCTAAACGAGTCAACGCCCGCGCGCATTTGCTCGCCGGCTGCGTCCAGGGTTTCTTCGATATCCGGTTCGACCGGCTTTTCTCCTCGCTCAAACGTCCGCGGCTCGCTGCCAACTACCAAACGAGCGAGCGCCAGTTCGTGTCCGGCCATTTCCTGTTCGAGCCGCGACTTGAATTCTTTGCTGTCAAAATCATTTCGCTCCGCAATCCCTACGTTTCGTGCAACCGCGCGCGCGATGTTCACGAGGTCCGCTTGTTCTTTCTTGAAATAGCTCTCTTCGATTGCGCGCGCGTCGTCCACAATCTCGCGCGCGGGCTCGCCGAACCAGCGGTCGATGCTGCGATTCAACAGGCCGAAAGCGAAGAAAAACAGCAGCAACACCGGTAATAGCGAGAGCCCGATCGCGTAACTCACAAGCCGCGTTTTGAACTTCGAACCGAGCCTCGCCGCCCGGCGCTCGCGCACCAGTTTCAAGACGTTCCTTAGCAACACAAACAACAGCGTTACGAACGCGAGAAAGTTCAACGTCGACAATGCGTACAACAGCAGTGTCTCGGTTGCGGTGTCGGGCGTGACAAAAGGAGTGAGGTTGAAGCCGCCTTGTGCGATCAGCGACAGCATCAACAGCAGAACAACTATCGACAGGATGATGACAGTGGTGAGCCGGCGCCGTCCGCGTTCAGTCAGTCTTGAATCGCCGCGATGTTTTTGCTGGTCAGCCACGATATGCCGTCGAGGTCTGCTTCGTTCAGGCTTTGATTATAGCTTGCACTTTGCGATTGCCAAGCTCGCGAGCCGGGGCTCTCGCTTATCCGATCGCGATGATCTTCATCACCGCGGTGGCTGCTCGTTCGGCCGCCGAGCCGCCGCCCGCTGACAGTAAGTCGCGCACCCCAGCCAGATCCTTCTTCATACGCGCAAGGCGGGTGGAATCCGACAGTATCGCGGAGACTTCAATCGCGATTTTTTCCGCGGTCGCATCATGCTGGATCAACTCCGGAACGATGTGACTGCCGGCGATCAGATTGACCATCCCAAAAGTATTCAGGTGAATCAGCGGACGAATCAACCGCCAATTTATTTCAGACCCGCGATAGATAATAACCATCGGGGTTCCCGAGAGCGCGGCTTCCACGGTGGCCGTTCCGCTTGCGACGATCGCGACGTCTGAATGAGCTAGCGCGTTGTATGTATCTCGTTCGACCATCCTGACGCCCATGAGTTCGCGTTCCGATCTCGTCGATTCGAAGTGGTTGATTACCAATTCGACTTGTTCTCGCGAGACAGTCGACGCCAGAGGGATGACGAATTGGACAGGTGCGGAGTGCGGAGTGCGGAGTGCGGAGTGCGGAGTTGAAATTTTAGATTTTAGATTTGAGATTTGAGATTGAGAATCGAGATGTGAGATGTGAGATGTGAGATTTGAGATTTGAGATTGAGGATCGAGAACCGGAGCTTTGCTGGATTCTGATTCGGACCTCGTCACGTTCTCCATTCCGAGCTCGGCCCGCGGCACTCCGAACTCCACACTCCGCACTCCGCACTCCGCACTTCGCACTCTTTTCGCCGCGTCCAGCATAACCGGTAAATGATAGTGAATCTCTTTCTCTCGGCTGCCCGGCAAGAGCGAGAGAATCGGACGCGCCGGATCCAGAACATAACGCGAGCAGAATTCCTCACGCGTGGAGGTCGCGCCGACGATTCCCGCCAGCGGATGCCCGACGTATTCAACCTCGACGCCGGCCTCTTTGTAGAACTCCTCTTCAAACGGAAGGATCACCAGCATGCGATCGACATCCCGGCGGAGCGCGCGGACTCGATACTTGCGCCAAGCCCACACCTGCGGACTGATGTAATAGACAACCTTGAATCCCTCGCGATGAAGCTTGCGTGCGAGCCGCATATTGAAGTCGGGCCAATCGATCAAGACAATGGCCGCGGGCCTTCGGGAGCGCGCAGCATTGAGCAGCGTTCGATACGCGCGATAGAGTTTGCCGATTGCGCGAGCGATCTCAGGCACGCCGATGATTCCGACTTCGCGTGCATCGACAAGCGTCTCGACTCCCGCGGCGCGCATTTCCTCGCCGCCTGAACCGAACATCTCAAATGTGATTTCCGGGTTGAGCCGAGTGAGTGCTTGCGCAAGCGAAGCGCCGTGCTTGTCGCCGCTGGCTTCACCGGCAACGATCATTAATGAGAGGGTGGATGACTTGGGATTCGGAGAGTGGAGGACGGTGTGCTCCATCGGGTGTTAGGCCGTAGTGGCCGGACGCATCGTCACTCGTCCGGCAACCAACACCTGCCCGCTAGGGATTGCGCAATCCCTTTGTGCCGCTTTCGGCCTTCTTCTTGTCTTTGCTCTTCTTGTCTTTGCTTGCAGGAGTCGAAGTCTTTTGATCCGTTGGCGAGCCGGGTTTGACTTCGACATCCTGACCCGCTTGCGTTGCCCGTCGTGGACGCGCGTTAGGCGAGTTGTTTGTCGTCGTCGCGCCTGGAGTGACCGGGCCCGTTTCCTTCGCGCCGCTCAACTCCTGAACCCGCGCGATGATCTCGTCGGCCTTGAGGTCGCGATCGATGATCACGCCTTTGTTAGAAGTATCGATGTGCGGTCCGAACATCAAACCCAATACCCGAGACGGGAGCCCCTTTCCATCGGGTTGTCCCTCGGCCACCTTTGCGGGATCCGCCTCGGGAACGGCTTTGCCCCACTTCTTCAGCGTCTCTCGAGCTCGATCGGCAAATTCCGAGTGCGGATAACTGGTAACGATTCGAGTGAGGTCGCGGCTCGCGGTCTCAGTGTCTTCCTGATTTTCCATTGCCCGGGCGTGAAGGAAAAGCGCTTCGTCAAAGCGTGAGAAATTCGGATACTTGCTCAGGATTTCTTCCGTGCGCATCTGCGCGGCTGTTGAAGACTCGCGCAATTCAAAATAGAAGCGCGCGACTTTCAGCTCGTGCATCGCAAGGATCTCCTGCACCTGAGTCATCATCTGCTCGGCTTGCTGTTTGGCATCGGTGTCCGGATAGCGGCGCATCAATTCCTTTAGCTGGCGTTCGGCCAGTTTTGCATGCGTCGTATCCCGGTCCGCGGCCATCACTTGCTTCAAGTGAATCTCGGCGATCTTGAGCATCGCATCGTCGGCAAGCGGGTCTTCGGGAAAAAACTGAATCCAATCGCGATACTCGACTTCGGCCTGCGCCAGCCCCTTCGATCCGCCCTGCAGATAATACGAATCGGCGATGGCGAGCTTGGCGTGCTTGATCAGAGGGCTTTCCGAGTATGTGTTGATGTCTGTGTTCAACAGGATCCTGCCCTCATCATAACGGCCTTTGCTGATAGCTTCGATTCCCTGGCGGAACAGTTCCTTATCACGACCAGGCCCCTTCGCATCTTCCAAAGTCAGCTTGGTTTTAGCCTTACCTCCGCACGCAGCGAACGGCAGCGCGAGAGCTAAGCTTAGAACAACGATCTTTACTACTTTCATGCTAACTTTGCGGCCGAAGCGCGCAGCAATCGGCCTTCTCCTTTGCTGATTTGTGGGCTGGTCTGTCTGACAGCGAGCACGGGCTAAACTGTTTGCGGCTCGAGCGCCTTGCTGCGTAGCTCGCGGGTCGCCGTTTCCGGATCACCTTTGCCGAAAACCGCCGAACCCGCGACTATCCACTCGGCGCCGTGGCGGACAACCTCACCGACATTATTCGCGTCGATTCCGCCATCGATTTCTATGTGAACTTTCAAACCGCGAGAGTCAATCATACTCCGCAGCCGACTGACCTTGTCAAGCGACGACCCAATGAACGACTGCCCTCCAAAGCCCGGATTCACCGACATCACCAGAACGTAGTCAACGAAGGGCAGCGCCTCTTCGATCGACACAAGCGGCGTCGCGGGATTGAGCACCACTCCGGGCCGGCACCCAAGCTCGCGGATCGCGGTCAGCGTTCGATGCAGGTGGACAACCGCCTCGACGTGAACCGAGATCATCGAAGCTCCGGCGCGCGCGAAATCGTCGATAAACAAATCGGGATCGGTGATCATCAAGTGGCAGTCAAGCGGCAAATCCGTAGCGCGCCGAGCGGCCTTAACAACGAGAGGCCCGATTGTGATGTTTGGAACGAAGTGCCCGTCCATTACGTCGACGTGAATCAGACCGGCGCCGCCGCGTTCGGCCGCTTTGATTTCGTCGCCGAGTTTTGAGAAGTCGGCTGACAGAATCGAAGGGGCTATCTGAATCATTGCGTTAGCTCCCTGAGCGATCCGATCAGGCCTTTGGCTGTGTCGACGAGGAGCGTCCGAACTCGGTGCCGTCTGCCGCCCGGATAGCGGGGGCGTGAATCAGCCGCCTGACTCTTCAGTTGAGTAGGGCCGGTGCTGACGACGATGGTCAGAACGGAATCTTTTTTGACCGACGCGTTCGGTCCGGGCCGGGTCTCGATTACCGAGTTGGCGGGAACGGTAGTGTCAACACGTCGCTGGATCTTAACGCGCAGGCCGGCTTGTTCGGAAAGTTTCTGCGCTTCGATTTCCGTCCTGCCGATTACGTTGGGAACAAGCGTGTCGCCACTCCGAAACAACGTATAGATCGTGACCGTAGCGCTAAGGAAGAAAGCAAGTACGAGTACAAGCACCATCCCCAACCGGCGTGAGAGTGTCCACGCAATGCTTCCGGGCGCGAATCGGCCGGCACCTTGTTGGGATTTCATAGGCGCAGTCTAGCATCGCGATTGTGAGGCTTTCAACTTGCGCTATCCGTGCACAATCACCCGTTTGAGTCGCGGCGACGAATGACTTTGGATCCATCAAGGAAGGAGTTGCACGTTGTGCTGAACCTCGGCGCTCGCAAGAAAGAACAACGAAAACAGTCCGTATAATCCCACTGTGAACACCGCCAGAATCACCGCGTAGTAGACGATGACCGCGATTCGCAACCTGCGGTCCTCAAAACTTGTTTGATCTGAGTTATTCATGTTGCCTCCAAATCTCAAACGTCTACTACGGCGACGACTCGAAATTCGGATTTCAAGGATTCACTCGCCCGCTAGGCCACGCCACAAGCGGCTGAGCCATCCGTGATTCTCCTGCTTGCTGATGAGCTGCTCCAGCTCGCCCGAATCCAGCCACACGCCATTGCATTTGTTACATCGATCGATTTTGACGTCGTCAAACGTAAGCTCATCGAGCGTGCCTTCGCACTTGGGGCACTGAATCGCCGACGCCTGGCGTTCTGCTTCGGCGCGCTTGGCGCGCATCTGCTCGATCAACTCCTGTTCCTTGCGACGGAAGTATTCTTCCTCGAGCGACTTTTCCCGTTCATCCCAAATCTTGGACATAGGATTCTCCTTGAAAACGAAGTATGACTATTCGACTCTTTATCTGCCCGGATGGCCGGAAGGCGCGGGCCTGTTCGCTGATTCCTGCTTGGTTCTGTTAGCTGTGTTGTTTTGGTTTCGCGCCGGCGGCGAGTTGTTTAAGGAAGACGCGGGCTCATTTTCTGGCAGGTTGCGAAAGTACAAGTAACCGCCGATGACAAGCACGATGATCAGAATAAGAACCCAGCCGAATGCCGCGGAGCCAGAAGGACCGGGCTGCTCCGGCTGGTCATCATCGTCTCGACCCTGATGCTGATCGCGATTCATGTTTCCGAAGTTGTACATATTAGAATGTCTGCCAGTTGCGCACGGCTGATTGCTTCGTTCTTATGAATCGCTCGCGATTTGAATCGTCACTTCTTCTCGACAACCTCGGACTTGAAATGCCCCACCAACGTCAACATATCGTGCTTTTCTTTGTCGGCGATCTTCAAGTGATCAAGTGTCTCGCCCAGGTGTTTCAAGAAAGCCTTCCACTGAGCCTCATCGATCTGCAGAGCACCGTGAGCCTTCGTGAGCGGCTGGCCAGTATACTCGCACGGCCCTCCGGTTTCGTGGCAAAGGAACGCTACAGTCATGTTGCGTTGACTGGTGAGCGCTTCGGGGGACTGACCTTGGAAGAACTTTGCCAGCAACGGATCGGCTGCCATTCGCGGGCCGACATCATCGAAGATCGCTCCCAAAGCTTCCGACCCTCCCAGTCGTTTATAGAGAGAAGGCGCTTTGGAATCTTTGTTCGTCTGTGCAGTTAGAGGAGCAGCCTGACCGATCATCGCCAAGACTGAACACAAGAGGCAAACTATTTTTGTGGGTTTCATATTCACTCCTGATTGCTATGCAACAACGCTCCGGGCCTATTCGGAACTTCCGCGACCTCACCTCGTTGCATCGGAGTTTCAGATCATTGCCTCGGCCCATTCAAGCGCCTCGGCTTCGCGAGTCGTGTCCTCCGACATTTGCTGGTAGGCGGCTTCGAGATCCAGGCCGCGTAGCTGCGGGAGGATGAGAGACTCGAAGAATTGACTTATGTTTTCCGGTCCACCGATTCTCTGCAATTCGTCGTAGACCCGTTCATCTACATTGATCGTGAGTTCTTTCTTCATGACCTTCTTCCACGGCTTTAGTGTTGGTTAGAATTCTACAACAGGGAGCAAGTCGGGCTAAAGAAGAGCGGCGCGGGCGCTATTGAAACGTCCAGGCTTTCAGGCCTCGCCCGGTCGCCGCTTCCGGGAATACCACCCACGGCAGTGGGTGGATCGTTCAAGTCCAGCCTACAGACGAAGGCCGAGCGCTGCTTGCGGGAATACGACCCACGGCAGTGGGTGGATCGTTCAAGTCCAGCCTACAGACGAAGGCCGAGCGCTGCTTGCGGGAATACCACCCACGGCAGTGGGTGGATCGTTCAAGTCCAGCCTACAGACGAAGAACGAGCGCTGCTTCCGGGAATACCACCCACGGCAGTGGGTGGATCGTTCAAGCCCAGCCTACATAGGAGCGCACCCGAAGTTCCCGTTTTGCCTCTCTCCCTCGCGGCGCGAGGAGAGAGAGATAACCGAAGGGTCGGGCCGCCTCCGTTGTAGGCCGCACCTGAACGATCCACCCACTTCCGTGGGTGGGATTCCAAGAAAGGGTCGGGCCGCCTCCGTTGTAGGCCGCACCTGAACGATCCACCCACTCCCGTGGGTGGGATTCCAAGAAGGGGTCGGGCCGCCTCCGTTGTAGGCC
>Ga0070699_100000014_pt1 | contig 218133 bp, 222 predicted proteins | sample KBSK1503metaG_FD_65473 | JGI IMG/M metagenome (GOLD analysis project Ga0070699, IMG submission 65473) | Corn, switchgrass and miscanthus rhizosphere microbial communities from Kellogg Biological Station, Michigan, USA - KBS K1-50-3 metaG | ecosystem: Host-associated > Plants > Roots >... | reverse complement strand
CGAGCTCCTGGGCCTCGCTTCGTGAGCCGGACAGTCCGCCGAGGAGGTGATGCCTGACCCGACGTCATTGAAGATGACACGAGGCCCTCAGCCTCGTACACCACTTGACGGGACGTGGCCCATTCCCCACCAGCACTGACGTGAAGATTGGCGAGCGGTTGGCAAGCCCATGCACCGCAGCGCCCAGGCCGGATTCGGTCAACAGGATCGGATGGAGGCCGCGCGCCAGCTCCCGCAGCTCGGCATGGCGAGTACCATTCCTTACTGCCACTGTAATTTGGCGGATATGCCCTCCGGGGATGGGAATCAAAACTTCCGCCACGATGTCGCTCTATCGCGCCGCGTCGATCCAAGGCCCACCCTTGAGAACCTCGCACGCCAGACAGGCCTTACTTACGAAGCGGTCGTCCACCACGCCTTGGTTCGCTATGCAAGCTCCGGCGCGGAGGCTCTGCTGGCCATCGAGCCGCTGGCCCTGCGCCAGTTGATAAGTGCTCGCAAGGCGGGCGAATGGGCCAAAGTAGGGGCGATCATCGACTGGCTCGAGGCAGGTCTCGAGTCCCCCCACTGGCGCTGATTGACCGTCAGGGCGCCGGCGATGCCTCGGGGATGACCTCAAAGGTAAGGCGGGCACGCAGGCGAGCAAGAGCGGCGATCACTGGAGCCCCGAGTGCAATGACCATGACGACGTTGCCGACCGAGCGGAAGGTGTCGTACGCAAGGGAAGTAAGAAGGTAGAAGCGGCCGAAGTGCACCAGTGACGTCTGGGCGTCCATGCCTGGTAGCCAGCCGATCGTCGGGTTGCCGCGGTAGAAGGGAATCCAGTCCTGGACGTCGAGCAGGGCGCCGACGACCCAGCCCATCACCCCTCCTACGGCCGCAAGCACAAGCAGGTCGCGCCATCCCGGCAGTGCTGCACGCCAGCGGCCGGCCAGGCCGGCCACAAGCCCGACCCAGCCCACCGCGAAGATCTGGTACGGCACCCAGGGGCCCATCCCGCCACCGGCGAGGGCCGAGACGAGGATAGAGAGAGCGCCGGCCAGGAATCCGAACTGGGCGCCGAAGACGTATCCCGCGCAGAGCACGAGGAAGTAGATGGGGCTGAAGCCGCCGATGCCTTCGATCACGGCCAGTCGAAGCGCCGTGTCGATCGCGGCGATGGCCGCCAGCAGCGCCAGGGCGCGCGAATCGAGCTGGCGCGTTCCGGCCTCGACCAGGAGCAGCCCGGCCACGCTGGCGATGGCCAGCGTCCAGGCGGGCGTGTTCGGAGGTAGATTGCTGCCGAAAAACGGCCAGGAGAAGAGGAGGACGCCGACAAGTGACACGAAGCCGATCGGCAGCATTCTGCTCATGCCCGCACCGTCTCCATTGTCTCTTCGGCGACCTTGCCTCCGGAAACGTGAGCCACCCGATCGGCCAGCGCCAGGGTCAGGTCGCTGTCGTGTGTCGCCAGGACGATTGCCGCGCGGCGCTCGCGCAGCCGCGTCACCAGTCTCACCAGCGCGGACCGCGCGGCCACATCCATGCCGCGAGTCGGCTCGTCGAGGAGGACCAGCCCTGGGCTGCCAGGCAGGACCGCCGCCAGCGCCGCGCGCTGGCGTTCACCGGTCGACAGATCGCGTGGATAGCGATCAGCCACCTGGAGCAGGCCAAGCTCGTTGAGGATGTCCTCCGGTCGCTCGTTCTCGCCTGACCGGTCGAGCGTAAGGCTCACTTCTGCGCGCAAGGTCGGTCGGTGGAGCAGGGCGGTCGGGTTCTGGGATAGGTAGGCAATCCTGCCCGGCCGGCGTTGAACCCTGCCGGCAAGCGGCGCCAGCACACCGGCGATCAGCCGCAGCAGGGTCGTCTTCCCGCCCCCGTTGGGCCCGGTCAGGACGACGACCTCGCCCGAGCGGCCGTTCAGATTGACGTCCTCGATGACCGGTTGCCCGTTAAAGCCCGCGGCCACGCCCTCGAGCGACCACATTTCGCCGCCAGATACTGACGTGCGTGGCGGAGGACGTGCGGCGCTGGGCGGCCGCCAGGTTGCCGGGTCGGCGCTCTCGACCTGACCACCCGCAGCAAGGACCAGTCCAGTCGCAGCCTTCAGCAGGCGATCCAGCCGGTGTTCGGAGATGATCACGGCTTGTCCTTCGTCTACCAGACGCGTGGCGGCAGCCAGCACCAGGGCGGCTCCGCCTGGATCAAGCTGAGAGGTTGGCTCGTCGAGCACGATGAGCCGTGGCCGCATGGCGAGGGCGGAGGCGAGTGCCACGCGCTGACGTTCGCCGCTGCTCAGCGTGCGCATTGTGCGGCCCCGGAGGTGTGGGATCCCTGCGGCGTGCAGCGCTTCCTCGACTCGCCCGGCCATCACGCGGGTCGGGACCCCGATATTCTCGAGCCCGAACGCGACCTCGCGGTCGACTGTGCTGTAGACGGTCTGGAGCTCCGGGTCCTGGAAGACGAAGCCCACGTGTCGCGCGAGGTTCCGCGTCGGGGTCTCGATGACCTTGAATCCCAATACCTGGGCGCGACCAGAGATTCGACCACCGTGAAAATGTGGGATGAGGCCGTTCAGCAGTCGCAGCAGCGTCGACTTGCCTCCGCCAGATGGACCGGCGACAACCGTCAATCCGTCCTGAAGCGCAGTCCGGACGTCACGGAGCGCGGGCTCTGCAGTGCCCGGATACCAGTAGGTCAGATTGGCTACCGTCGCGATCGCCATAGCAACACCGGTGCGAACAGCAGCAGCCCGGCCGCGAGCGGCCGGGGATCGATGGCGGGAGCCACGAGCGTCGGGTACGGAAGCCAGTCCACTGCCCAACCGCTGATCCGGGAGGTCGCGAACAGCGCGAGAGCCAGCCCCGAGGCAGCCACCAAGAGCCAGTCGGACCGCTGCATGCGACTGGGTATTGCGGCCGTCCTAGGTCCTGATCCGAAGCCGCGAGCCTCCATGGACTCTGCCAGCTGGATGGATCCTTCGATGCTGGTGAGGACGACCGGGACCACGATCTCCGACCACGAGCGCGGGCCGCGAGGTCGCCAACCGCGGAGGCGCTGCGCCTCGGTCACCTGGACGAACGAGGTGGCCACGGCAGGGACCAGATTGAGAGACGCCGCGACCGCCGTACCTGTTCGCGAAAGCGCGGCAGGGAGGGCATCCACCACTTCGTGCGAGGCCAGCAGCAGTGAGAATGGAGCGGCGGACAGGATGGCGGCGGCGATGGTGATCCCTCCGACGAAGCCGAAGGCCAGCGCCTCGAGGGTGTACGGTCCGCCGAGCGCAGGGATCTGGGGTGGCAGCTCGAAAAGAATCGTGGCGCCGAGATGTGCCGAAATAAAGTTGAGCAGTGTCGCGAAAGTCGCGATCAGGACCACAGCCGTTAGCCATCCCCGAATGCGTCGGAAGCCGGCGCTTGCGGCGAGCGCTGTGAGCGCCGCTGCCAGCACCAGGGCCTTGTATGCCGGGTTGGTCGTGAAGAGGACGATGAAGAGACAGGTGGCCGACCAGGCCGCCACCGCTCGAGCGTTCATGCCGGCGCTCAGCGCTCCTTGGCCAATGGCGGCGGAAACGGAGATTGACCAGTTGCCTGGACGTAGTGCCAGCCAAGAGCTTCCTTGTCGTGAACCTGGATCTGCGTATATCCAACCTGCGCCATCGCCCATGTGCCTCCGGTCTCGACCCAGAGCGACCAGTAGGGTTGGTTCTTGGGCAGGCACTCGCTGAACTGCTTCGGCTCGTTATCGACCTGGCAAATGCCCTTGCCGAAACTGTACGTCTGCGTCTGATACTCAATGCGTGACTGGTCCATGAGGGTCTGGCCATCCAGGCTGTCCCCGTTGAATCCCACGCACTTTTGCAGCGATGTGCCAGAGAGGTGCTCGACCACCACGAAGGCTCGGTGGGCGGCGCTGGCGTTCACGCAGGTCGAGGCGGGACTTGCGGTCGATGTCGTGGACGAGCCGCCACAGGAGGCGATGACGATAGCCAGTGTCGCGCTGGCCCATATGAGACGACTGCTCACGGTCTTCTCTCCAGGCGGTCTGCCTTCCCGAACGCACCGCTGAAAGCCGACCGCCAAGAGCTTCCGTGCCGTTGCGCGCGGACGGGTCGCCGTTGGGCGTTCAGGTCTCCTGGCTTGCGGATCGCCGCCCACGCCCGCCTTCCCGAGACGCTTATCTCAGTGGCGCTAGTCGGACGGAGGCTCCCCGCTCACAGTTGCGCGACAGCTCCGGTTTTGCACCGGATTCCCTTGGTGCCCACTGGAAATCTTAGCTGTTTGCGAGCGCAGGATCGGAGCCCGGAAGTCGGTGGCAATGAGATGTAGTGCCGTGCACTCACCTGGCGATGTGCTTAGCGGCTAGCTGGAGCGGGTGCCCCACCCCACAGACCACCGGGCATAGATCGTCCGGCCGACCGAGCGTGGATGGAAGGTCCATGCATCGCGGGCGCAACGGGGAGGCCACGTGGAGCGAGAGTGGCCGAACTGCTCTGTAACCCTCGCCCGGCCGAGTTCCGACGTGTCACTACCGGGCGGGCGCCGTCGGGCGTCCTCGTCGCGCGTCTTTATTAATGTATTAATGTGCGCGGGCTGTCGGGCTTGCGCTTGCTCCTGATCATTCACGGCTAACGACCGCACGAGCGAAGATGAGAGACCCTTGCCTCGGTTCAAATCCCCGTCCCCCATCTCGCCCATCTGGTGATCGCCATTGGAACGAGCAGCGCCAGCTCGTTCTGCATCGCTGGCGGATCGAATTGCGCGATAGGTAGGCGGCTCCGATAGCGGCTACCCTTGTCGGCCATGTTGCTCGGCTTGACAGCTCTGCCAGGCAGCAGCATTCCCGCTCGGCTCGGAGACAAGAAGGTGATCTTCTCGATACCACCTCGATATTCTGGAGCCCATCGGTTGCCAGATAGCTCCAGCCCGGCTTCAGTGAGCCTGTACACCGCGCGAACGAGTGCTTGCCGGAGTCAAGCAGCGACTGTTCGAAGTGCTCGCCCGGTGCGCGCTCAGGGTGGCTCGCTGATTCCGCATGCACGATCACCTGGCGCGGCTCACGCCGAGCGCCTTGAGGGTGGCCGTGTCGCGGCACGCGCTCGCGTGTGTCTAGCAACAAAGTGTTCAAAAATGCTGGCAGGTTAAGCGCGGCTAACTGTGAGGACGACATTTCCCGTCTTCTGCTCCGTCTCGACGCACCTGGTCGCGTCGACCACGTCCTCCAACGTGTAGGACCGATCAATGACCGCCCGGTATCTCCCGGCGTCGATGAGCTCCTTCAGGCGGCTGGCCGAGCTGGTGGGCTGGCCAGTTCGCAACGTCGTGCGTCCCCCGGCCGCCTGAGCGTCCGCAACGGCGGCTGATCCTTTCCCATGTGGCGTGTCGCCATTCGGGATCTTCATCCACCATTTTCCGCCGGTGCCGGTGTTCGGACCAGGACCGATCAATGAACCCCACAAATCACCGACTTCAATGGACTGGTGGGCGTATGTCGGGTAACCGGGTCTGGAACTGGCACCGACTCGTCGACAGGAACAAGGAGCCGTCTCAACTACCAGGTCGACAACGGGTTTATGACCGGACTGTATGTCGGCGAGGATGGCCACGAGCACCACGGGACCTTCGCGTTCGTTTGAATGGATTTGTTCACAGGGCCAGTTGGCTCCGGCCAAATTCACGATTTCAACCCGCGCACTGGGAGCGGCGGCCTGTTCTGGTCCCAGCCAGTCTCTCCCGACACCCTAGATGTCGATCTCGAGCGGGGCACCGCCACGCAGACTCTGGACGACCAGGACGAGGAGGACTACCACAACCTGCACAATGCCCTGCTCGACGGGCCCGGCGATCCGGCGAGCGTCTCCTTCGAGATGCGCTGGACTGCGGTGGAACCCTCGATGAAGGTGACCGACCCTGTGCACGGCCTCACGGGGAAGTTCCGCATCAGCAAAGTCGAGATCGCTAGGAGCGCGAAGGTCGGCAGCTTCGCGTTTGCCTCAGACCCGGCCGGCACGACGGTCAACGTCAGGTCGGTGATCGGTCGCGAGCGCAACGGGGTGTTCTTTTCAGACGACTGATCGGTTGGCGCCATGCACATGCCGCTCGCGGTCTAGCAATCCGCTAGCAATGGCTCTGTCCGCGCTAAATCGTGCAGTCTCGATGAAGCCAAGGCACCCACGATCGGTAATAAAATATGGAGGTGGACGCGCTTCTGGTGTTGTCTGCATTCATAGGCCTGGCCGTCGCCTCGCTGCTGTGGGGCGCGGACTCACGGCCTGGCTTTGCGGATGGTCGCTTCGATCGGGCGGAGCGCTGGTTCCCACACTCAAGGAAAGATTAGAGAGGCGGCTGCCATATCTAACCGGATACCGGCAACACCTGCGCTGGCGTGACGCCTGGGAGGACCTCGGTGTGTGGCCGGCCTTGCTGGTGGACGAATCCGATAACCGGCAGGGCGATCGCCAAGTAAACGAGCCTCCCAGCACCGAGTTGGTCCACTCACACACCTCGACGGCAGGCGATCTTAGGCGACTACTTCGGTCTCGCCATCTCGAGCGGCAACATCTACACACTCTCGGTCTCGACCCACTATCCGTCGGGCGTGGGGCGGACGACGGATCGATGCTCTACTACCAGCAGCAGGTGCTGGGCACTATCAGCCGGACGAGCTTGGGCATCTAGTCTGCGCAGCGCCTGATGGCGGCGGCCCGACGCCAGACACCGGGCCGCCAGCAAGGAGGGGTGCGATCAGTTGCGACGGCGCAGCCGCTCGGCACGACGGCGTGGCACGGCAGATCTTCGATGTGACTCTGGGGCACGTCGGTACGCTCACGAATGTCGGTCTCGGTCCGGGCTTGTGCCATGTTCTACGTTCCATCCCCTTTCGGTGCGAACGCACCGCTGAAGGCTCTTGATGTGCCCGTCAGCGTTCTGGCTGGACCCAGATGCCGCGATCGTGCATGAGGCGAATCTGCGCCTCGATCACCTTCGTCCGGTACTCGTCGTGCTTCATTGGGGCGCGGTCGAGGTAGAGATTCTTTGGGTAGATCGGCTGCTCGTAGAGCAGCTGGTAGAGCTCGGTCCTCAGGTCCTTGAGCCAGTTGTCCCATTGCGCCCGCGCACGATGATCTCGAAGCGCCTCGATGTCGATCACGCCCGAGACGTACGTAGACCCGGCTCCGTACTCCTGCCTTCCTACGATCCTCCCCTTGAAGTCGATCACGAACGACCGGCCACCGAACGTGTCTATGGGCGTCGACTCCTCCGCAAACAGGTAATAGGTGCCCATGTTGGGGGCGACCACATAGAGGTTGTTGTCAAGCGCCCTCGCTCGGCTCTGGATCTCGAACATTTCGTTGCCAGTCGCCGGGTGCGGGTAGGACGCGCGGTATAGAACCTCCGCCCCGTTGAGCGCGAGCGCCCGGGCGTTCTCGGGATAAGAGCCCTCGTTCGCCATCATGATTCCGAGCCGTCCGATCTCCGTGTCCACCACCGGCCAGAAGGCGTCCAGGCTGCGCCCGTACTTCTCGATCCACCAGTCGTAGACGTCGTGAGGACACACCGAGTGCTCGACTGGAAAGAGCGGCGAGACCTTGTAGTGCTCGAGGATCACATCCCCTGCTGGGTCGATGATGAAGCCGACATTGAAGTAGCGGTCCTTCAGGTCGGGGTGACGGGCTTTTGCCTGCGCCATGACGTGGGCTCCATAGCGGCGGGCAATGTTTCCCAGCGCTGCGGTCTCAGGGCCTGGGATGTCGATCGCGCACTCGCGCGCGAAGTCGACGTGGTCGAGGTCGAGCACCTCGTCGTTGAAGCCCTGGAGGGCCCCCTCGGGGATAGCGATCAGCCGAACTGGTAAGTCGAGGCTGGATAGCCAGGCGGCGGCTTTGACGAGGTGCTCGAGGTGCTCGAGGTTCGTCTCGATGTCCTCCCGCCTGCGGATGCCCCGCACGGTGGGGATGAGGCCGACTGCCGTGTACGGATGGATCATGCGTTGCCTCCCCTCTATTCATTCGGAGCGCTCACATGGCGACGGCGCGTTGTGTCGTCGCCGATCGCCTCTGACGCGAGAAGTACGTTACGGCTGCTGAAGTCCAGCGAGGGTTGTAGGAGGGCAAAAGTCTGCGCTCCTCCCCGCGGGGGAGCATCGATCGGCGATCCTGCCCCAATGATCGAACTTCTCGAGCTCGCCCTCGCCACTCTCGCCAGCGTCCTGCGCGGGCGCCAACGCGTCCTCATCGAAAACCTGCTGCTCCGTCCGCAGCTCCAGGTCGCTCTCCGCTCCCGGCATCGTCCACGCCTTCGGGCTCGGGACAAGCTCTTCTGGCTCTTCGTCCGCCGCCTCCACCGGAGCCGGCGAGGCGACATCGTCTTGGTCCGGCCTGAGACCGTGCTGCAATGGCATCGCCAGGGCTGGCGCTTATTTGGCGCTGGCGGTCCGGCCGCTCCCTGGGCCGGCCACGCTTGAACTCTGAGGTCGGGCCCTGATCGCCACCATGGCGCGCGAGAACCCGCACTGGGGCACCGAGCGCATCCGCGGTGAGCTGCTCAAGCTCGGCATCGCCGTCAGCGCACGCTCCATTCGCCGTCACAGACGCCGTGGGCCATCCCGGCCTCCCAGCCAGAGCTGGCGTACCTTCCTTGCCAACCACGCCCAGGCCATCTGGGCTGCCGATCTCTTTGTGGTTCAGACCCTGACCAACTCTGCTCAGCAGCGCACCAATCGGCGCGGCCCTCCTAGCCGAGCCTTGGGCGGATGCACCACCTCCGTTCGTCCAATCGTCAAGCGCCCGCTCCGTTCGTGACGGCACAACCGAGCTGACTGAAGGGGTTAACAGGTCGTCTGCCGCTGGACGAGGTGACGCAGACAACCTAACGGCACAGCCTCTATGGGCCAAACTCCGCCAGTACGACATCCGTCCCGGCCGCTGAGCTCACCGCGCCGTGCGGCAGAACGGCGTGCACGCCGCTGACGCCGTTGACCACCTGGGTCACGCGGAGGTCGACCACCAGGCTGGCCAGGGCAATTGCATCGTGCCGGCTCAAGCCGGGGCGCCGGCACATCAGGTCGAGCATCGCCTCGAGCGCGATCAGCATTGCCTCGTCGAGGTCCTCGTGGAAGCCCAGGGTCACCCATCCGGCAGGTGTGTTCGCGCAGGGCGTGCTCAGCTTGAGCTGGGGGTCGAGTGAGAAGGTGAGCGACGCCTCTTCCATGGGGCACTCGATGGCAGTCCCAGAGGCCTCACCATCAGCCTGAGCTGCGTGGCCATCGCCTACCGAGAAGAGGGCACCTGGCACGCTGATCGGCAGATAGAGAGTCGTGCCGGATACGAGCTCCTTGCAGTCCATGTTGCCGCCCCAGGGCCGCGGAGGCGCGGTCGAATGTCGTCCGGGCTCGGGCGGCGGCATGCCCATCACGCCCATGAACGGCCGCAAGCGGACGATGTGTCCATGCTGGTTCTGACCCGTCATCGCTCGCGGGTCGAGCGTCCAGTGGTGGAGCTGACGCTCGCCGTCCGCGATCCCGAGTCGATCGTTCACGAGGGACTGGCGGCCGCCCGCACCCGTCCATCCCCACAGGCCCGTTCGTATCAAGCCGATGCGAACGACCAGGGTTTGACCCGGTTCGGCGTCCTTCACACTGATGGGGCCACAGAGGGCGTGGCCGTCATCCATTCCCGGGACCCGCGGCTCAAAGTGGCGGACCGGGTGAGCGCCGGCCGCCAGCGGCTCCAGAAACCAGCCGGCGTCGAGGGTCTGAAACAGGACGGTGTCGCCGGGCTCGACTTCAAGGACGGGTGGCAGGTCGCCGGAGAAGTGGCCATGCAGGTTGGCTCGATCCGGTCCGATGCGGTGCACGCTCACGAGGTGCGAGCTTAACCGGCCAGAGCGGTCCTCATCTCCCGGGACTGCCGCTGAGGCGGCCAGCAGCTACTCACAACGGCGCGCGTGGACACCATTTAGGCTTGCGTCTCACAAATTCAAATGGAAGTGCGTCCGGACGGAGGTGGTCGAGGCGGGACGGACGGCGTCGGCTTCATAGGTCTTGGACTCATGGGTGCCCACAGGGCCAGTAACGTCCTCAAGGCCGGCTACCGTCTGACCGTCTACAACTGGACAGCCGTCAAGGTCGCTACCCTCGGGCGGCCGGCGCCGAGCAGGCGGCCGCCCCGGCCGAGGTCGCCCAACGCTCAGATGTCGTGATCACGGCCACGATCGCCGCGGTCGCCAGCGCTACACCTGTCGCCCCTGCCGCCGAGACTTCACCCAGCTCTCTGGTTCCGCCTTCTCCGGCTACCGTTGGCCGGCGGAGGTGATCCTGGCCGGCTGCGCTGGTACCTCAGCTACCCGCTCTTTGCCAGGCAAGTCGCCGAGCTCCTGGCCGAGCGCGGGATCGACGTCTCCGCCCGGACCGTTCTGACCTGGGTCCAGACTTTCGGACCCCGCGTCGCTCGTAGAAACGAACCGTGTCGATGTTGACTTCCGCCGCCTCGGCGGCATGACACCCTATAGAAGCATCCCCACGGCCTCGCGAAGCAGGATGCGGTCCTGGATCTAGCTGTCCTGGAGGAGCGAAGTCAGCTCCCGCGCCTGGTGAACCGAAGCGGTGCGCCCGGCCCGGTGACTGCGGTCGCCGCCGCGCTGCATCACAATCCAACAGACGTTTGGGCTTTGAATAGTCCAATTTTCCTCCACTACAGGTCCGGTGGCATGGCCCAGCGACAACGACCACATGAACACCGTCCGAGCGCCGTACTCGGGAAAACCGAACATATGGAGCGATGAGGGGGCACTGCGGACTCCGACACCGGTCCATGACGACGGGCTGAGCCCCGCGTCGGAAACGCCAAGAATCGGCAACCGGGTCTACCGACCAAGCCGTGGAAACCAGTGCTTTACTCTACCACGGGGTGAGCATCCGGTTCGTTACTGGCGGCCCGCAGCGGCCGTGATTGCATCAGGGAGGTAAGGCTATGCTTCAGGTGGTATCGCGGAGGCGGACGCTCTTCGCTTTGTTCAGTTTCATTGCGATTGCTCTGGTCAGCGGTACTGGCACACTGGTCGTGCGCGCCAGCGGAAGAGTCTTGCAACCAGACCTGAGCTCCATTAGCACGACGACTCCGATCAAGCACGTGGTAGTCATCTACCAGGAAAACGACTCGTTCGACCACTACTTCGCCACCTATCCGGTGGCGAAGAACCCGCCCGGTGAGCCAGCGTTCACCGCTGCCGCTGACACGCCATCGATCAATGGGCTGAACGACGTACTGCTTGCGCCCAATAACCCAAACAGTGTCCAGCCGTTTCGACTGGACCGCACGCAGGCGGTCACCTGCGACCAGGACCACCGTTACAGCGATGAGCAGGCGGCCTACAACTCGGGCCTGATGGACAAGTTTCCGGAGGTCCTGGGTGTAGCGAACACCGTTACCGTCGGGCTGCCTCCGAACACGACAAAGGTCCCGTGCGACTATGGCCACGGAAAGGGCCTCGTGATGGGGTATTACGACGGCAACACCGTGACCGCGCTCTGGAACTATGCGCAACGATTCTCGATGAGCGACAACACCTACGAGACGGGCTTCGGGCCTTCTACACCTGGCAACATCAACCTGATCTCAGGTCAGACTCACGGCTTCACTCCCGATGGCACCGCCGTCACCGTGAATGACACGATCATCGGTGACCCCCAGCCCGCCGGTGACATTTGCAGCAACCGCGATACCTCGACACAGCTGCCCGCCAGCACTGACAAGAACATCGGTGACCTTCTCAACGCAAGGGGCGTCACCTGGGGATGGTTTCAGGGTGGCTTCCGCGAGACCAACGGAATCAGCGTCGTTACCGGGCAGTCGACGACCAACACCTGCCAGATCGGGCACGCCAATGTGGGGGGCGTATTCAGTGCCGACTACATCGCCCACCACGAGTCTTTCCAGTACTACCGATCCACCCAGAACCTTCTCCACCTGGCGCCGACCTCCACTGCGATGATCGGTCGGACCGACCAGGCCAACCATCAGTACGACCTCTCCGACTTCTGGAAGGCTGTGGACGCACACAACATGCCCGCGGTGAGCTTCCTGAAGGCGCCGGCCTACCAGGACGGCCACCCCGCATATTCCGACCCGCTGGACGAGCAGCACTTCCTGATCAACACTCTCAACCGGCTTCAGCGCACGGCGGAGTGGAAGACCACCGCCGCCTTCCTCGTCTGGGACGACTCGGACGGATGGTACGACCACCAGATGGGCCCCATCGTCAATCAGTCCAACGACCCTGCGGTCGATAGGCTCGCATCAGGCAACAACTGCGGCAACAACCCGAGCGACATCGCGGGGGGCTATCAGGACCGCTGCAGCTATGGCCCTCGGGTGCCTCTGCTGGTCGTCTCCACGTTTGCGAAGAGAAACTTCGTCGACCACTCCACGACAGACCAGAGCTCGATCCTGCGCTTCATCGAGGACAACTTCGGAACGGGCCGCATTGGCGATGGCTCGCTCGACGCGAAGGCCGGATCGCTGCTCAACCTGTTCAACCTCCGGAATAACGACGGCGAGGGCAAACGGCTGTTTCTCGATCCACAAACGGGCAGGCCGGTTCACGAATAGCCCGCTGGGCCACCCGGGTTTGAGGTCGATGCAGAAGTGCCTTGTATGGACGCTGATTCTCAGCCGGGCAGCACCTCGAGACCGCTCGGCTGTGACGTTCCTATCGCTGCGGTCAGTGGGCTTGGAACACAATCGAATTCGCATGCCCGGCCGGAAACGGATTGGAGCGGGAGACGGGGGTCTCCCGCTCAGGTGGCACTCTGCCAGTGACTGAGACTGCTGAGAGGTTCCGTAGGCGGGCTGATGCGTTCGAGGCGCTGATCGCGGGTGTGGCGCCGGATGGCTGGGCGAGCCCGTCGCCTTGTGAGGGATGGATGGCTCGGGACGTCGTGGCCCACATCCTCCGATTCCCTACATGGGAGATTCCCGCATCGGTGTCCGAAAGGCTGCGCGTCGAGGCGGCCCTCGATCCCGATGGAGATGCGGTTGTTGACGACCCGCTGAGCGGGTTCCGTCGCCTCCGCGATGCCGTACAGCGAGTGCTCGAGGACCCGGCAACACCAGCCGACGTGGCCGAGTACATAGATCACGCCCTCAGCTTCGATCTCGCTCAACACTGGTGGGACCTCGCCAAAGCCACCGGACAGGACGCGACGATGGACCCGGACGAAGTCAACGTCCTTTGGACGACGCTGTCGTCAATGCCGCCGGCCTGGTGGAAGTGGCAGGTCGACCATGGGTATTACGCTCCGCCCGTACCCGTGCCAGAGGATTCTCCCCTCCAGGACCGGGTTCTCGGCCTCATCGGCCGCGACCCGAGGTGGAGGTCACCCACCTGACCGGGTCGTTGCCTGACCTGTAGCGCCTCTTGTAGTTGTCCCGCCGAAGGTGCAGGATTCCTGCATGTCGACGGCCTGTTCGTCACAGTCGGAACCTTAAAGCCTCCGGCACCGGCCCGCAGATCCCGCCGGCCACGAAGAGGGACTCGTCGAGTTCCACCAACGGCTGCTCGTCGCGAATGTTGACGGCCTGGAGGCAAGCGCGTGGGGTGCACTTATCCGTCCGCCGTGATGCTGAGCTTGCGCCCGGGAAGAACCAAGCTCTACGCTCGGCGGCCGCCACGCGGCCGACCAGGGCAGCGCGCCGATCACCAGGAGCTGATCGCCCGCCTGCGAGGGCGGCGCAAGCTCCCGCATCACACTATCGGGCTTCTCCCGTGCCGTGAGCGGCAGTATGCTCGCGCCGCACGCGTGTGAGCAGGGACGCTGTTGGGTGTGGAAATGGTCTTCGGCGAAGCGGCCGGCTCCGGCGTAAAGGGAGGGGCTGGCTGTGCTCTGAGCGACGACAACATCGCTGTTGCCAGCTCCGTGGCGGTTGCGACCGGTGACGGCGCAAGACACTCGTTATGTGGCGCCCCTGCCACGAGAACATCGACGTCGGGCGGGCCGCCGCGCCTGTCCGAAGGTGATCACTGGAGAGCGGGGCTGCTCGACGTACGCTTAGAAGGCGTCCCGTCAGCTCAGCACCCGACCCCAGAAGAACTTGACGCCGCTGCCGAGTGAGAGCACCAGGGACACGCACAGCACCAGCAGCACCCAGCCCATCGCGAGCGATTCGGCAGCCCCTTTCTGAAAGGGCACCATGGCATAACGCATGCCCTCGGAGGCATATGTGAGTGGGTTGAAGAGTGTCAGGACCTGGAACCACCTGATCACGCCCAACGATCCCCATGGGTAGTAGAGGCAGCCGGTGAAGATCAGCGGCGTGATCACGATCGAGAAGATCAGGCTCAGATGCGTGATCGGGAAGATGGTGCCCAACAGCAGCCCGATCGCGGCGCCGAGCAGGGCGGTCAGCGCCATGATGCCGATCAGCGCGCCGATCTCATCGGTCCGCACCTGGTAGCCGCTGCCCAGAATCCAGTAGGCGAGCGGGAAGACGAAACCCCCGGCGACAAGGCCGCGCGCTGCGGCCAGCAGTACCTTCTCCACCGCCACCATCGTGATGGGCAGCGGCGCGAGCAGACGGTCGTCGATCTCCCGGGTAAAGCTGAGGTCCCGACCCAGGTCAATGCTGAGGGCCTGCAGTGGTGCCAGAAAGACGGTGAAGGCCACGATCCCTGGGAGGAGGATCACACTGAATCGCGGGCTGGTTGTTCCGATAGAGGAGAGCACCTTGCCAAAGATGAAGAGGAAGAAGAGGGGTTGGGCGAGGGTCTGGACCAGGAGTGAGGCGATCTCCCTCCTCGTGACAAGCACGTCGCGGCTGACGATCGCTACGATGGCGGTCAGCGCCGCGCTGGCACGGCTGCGGGGCCGCAGCTCGTGACGCTGGGTCGTAAGGTCGGGGACGCTCATGAACGCAAGTTGCTGCCGGTGAGGTGGATGAACAGGTCTTCCAGGCTGGGGCGGGCGAGACGGAGGTCGAGTAGCTCCGCCTGCTCACCGATGACGGCCTGCGCCGCGCTTGCAAGCAACGTCCCTGCGTCCTGTCCATCGGCGTAGAGGCGGTAGGCAGAAGCCTGAAGCTCGCGGTCCTCGGGAGGGCGGCCGTCCTGGCGCTCCACCCCGGTCACACCGGGGAGCTGCTCGAGCGCAGCCAAGACGCGGTCTTCCGGCGAGCTGGAGGACGCATCTCTCAGGGCAGGCGCTAAGGCGATCCCCTCGGCAACTCGCGCGCGCAGATCGAGCATCGTGCCGCCGGGGACGAGGCCTTTCAGCGCCTCGGGAGTGTCGAGCGCCAGGATTCGCCCGTGGTCCATGATCGCGATCCGATCACAGAGGCGGTCGGCCTCCTCCATGTCGTGCGTCGAGAGCACGATCGTGACCCCCCGATCGCGCAGTGCCCGAATCCGCTCCCAGAGGAAGAGGCGCGACTGTGGGTCAAGGTTGTTGGTCGGCTCGTCGAGGAAGAGGACATCGGGTTCGTGCATCAGGGCTCGTGCCACCATCACACGCTGCTGAAGGCCACCGGAGAACAGGTCCAGCTTTTCCTTGCTGCGCTTCTCCAGGCCGAGCTCCCCGAGCAGCTCGCGAGCGCGAGCCGAGCGCTCGCGGCGCGGTACCCCGTGATACGCCGCGTGGTATGTCAAGATCTCGTTCACTCGCAGACTTCGATCCACGTTGGCCCGCTGCGGCACAACCCCGATCCGCTGTTTGACACCGATGGGGTCGGCGGCGACGTCGATGCCGGCGACGGTGGCCCGGCCGCTGGTGGGCAAAACCATCGTGGTCAGAATGCCGATGGTCGTCGTCTTGCCTGCTCCATTGGGTCCGAGGAGCCCGAAAGTCTCCCCGCGGCCCACAGCGAAGGAGATGCCATCGACGGCGTTTGTCCTGCCCTTCGGATACCGCTTGACGAGGCGCTCAACGTCGACGGCGGCGGTTGGTTGTGTCCTCTCAGTCATCGGCTCCCTCTTCGCTTCGCGGGCGGTCGCAGCATTCGTAGAACGATCTCTATGTCTGGGAAGTGTTTCCGGCTCCGGTCTGGGTCGTTGAGCGCAAGCCGGGACAACCCGTCGAGGTATACGACGATGGCCGTCACCAGCTGGTCAGGGTCACCATCGGCGACATCGCCGGTGCACTGGCCCTCGACGATAAGCGACCGCAGCACCTTCATCAGCATGTCGAGTCGCTTTCGGGCCAGCTCGAGGAGGTCGCTCTGCGCCGGGCGGTCGCTCAAGACCCGGTAGAGGATCTGCACGAACTCTGGGTGCTCACGCCTGACCTCCAGCAGCCGCGAGACGATTAATTCCAGCTTGGCTGCCGGCGTTCCCGACATAGGCTCGGGGAGGGCGCCGGAGAGCAGCGCCTCCCGTACCAGCGCCCGGTACAGGTCGTCCTTGCTGGCGAAGTAGCGATAGGCCAAGCCCTGGCTGACTCCCGCCTCGGCGGCGACCTCTGCCATTGTGGCCGCCAGGCCCCTCTGCGCGAAGACCCTTCTTGCACCGTCCAGGATCCTCGCTCGCTGTTCGTCACGGACACGCTGGTTGGCTGCTTCTGTCCTGGGCATTGCGATGGTGTAAGAATGAATGATTCATTCATTCGATGTCAACCAACAACCTTCCTGCGTCGTCCACAGCACAAGCTCCATCTCGTATGGCGCCCCACCCAGCCGTCGTCGATCTCGACCAGGTCCCGCACCCCCACGAAGAGCGGGGGACGCGCAGGCGGCCGGCTATCTGCTCCCTGGCGGGCAAGTCAAGCGTCCCAGTGCGTAGAACGGCGGAGCGTTTGCGGACCGCCCGTTGCGCTGTGGCCGGCGCCCCAATCCTGATCGGGCGAACCCGCAGGGCGGGGAAAGCCGCAACGCGCAGCCGACCGCCGACCGCGTCTACGCTGCTGGGGGCGTGTGCGGCAGCGAAGCTTCCCGCCGACCGCCCGCGTGTGCGGCCGAGGCGACGTCACCAGTCCCGGTGCAGGCGCCGGATGAGGAGCCAGAAGAGCTTATCCCGAGACCGGAGGTGTGGCCGACGCTGGGAGCGAATGGCGACCTGAAGCTGCTAGCGGAGGAGCAGGTTCTCGACCACGAGGCGCCGACGGCTGCGGAAGGCGGCGAAGAGGGTGGCGTGTGCGAGTCGGACGAGGTCGAACATCGCGGTAGGATCGCCGACCTGCTGTCGGCAGATCGCCGTGCAGCATTTTGCCCCTCTACAGCTGGCCGCGGCGTGGGGCGGGCAGGAGTCCGTGCTGCCGCAGGACGTCGCGCACGGTGCCGTATGAGCAGCGCCAGCCCAGCTTCAGGAGTTTGCCTTGGATTCTGCGATATCCCCGCCTCGTGTTCTCGCGGGCCAAGCGGACGATCAGCTCTTGGTGCTCGCGCTCGGGCCAGGTCGCCCGCGGTGGTCGCCGGGCGTGCGACAGGCGCTGGAGTGGGCGCCCGAGGTCCACGCGTCAGCCGAAGCGTGGTCTCAAATGCGGGCAGCGAAGGCGGACGCGATCCGGGGCCAGGACCATGCGGCTGCGGCGCTCCATCGAGACCGTGAGAAAGTTCTGCGGGAGAGGTATCAGCTCGTGCGCACCACCTGGTTGGTCGGCCTGAGCCGGCCGCCCACCTGAGCGACCGCGCGTGGCGCCGGAAAGGGAGGTGGGCTACTGCGGTTCGAGCACCCGCCTCACGTGGGCGAGCTTGCGCTGGTCCGAGACCACGTAGACCCTGGAGATCAGGTGGTCGGTCACACTCAAGGCGAGCACGGACACGACCGCGCCCTCGGAAAAGGCGACGACGCTCGGCTCGCCATTGATTACCTTGGCAACGAGCTCGTTCCCGGACCCGGCGCCGAAGAACTGCATGATGCGCGCGGCGACTGTCTCGCGGCCGACGTTTGGCTGGCTGATCGCGGGCAGCGCCCCGCCCAGGTCGGCCCAGCCCATCACCGACGGGTCGAGCACCCGGAGCAGCGCCTCGATGTCGCCGCCGGCGCATGCCGCGATGAACGCGTCCACGACGCGGCGTTGCTCTGCAGGGTCAATCGCGAACCGCGGTGATCCCGCTTCCTCCTCCACGCGCTTGCGCGCCCGGCTCGCGAGCTGGCGGCAGGCCGCGAGCGTTCGCCCCACCATCGGCGCGATCTTCTCGAACGGAAAGTCGAACACGTCGTGGAGCACGAAGACGACGCGCTCGGCGGGCGACATGCGCTCGAGGACGACAAGCAGCGCGAAGCGCACACTCTCGTCCATCGTCACGACGTCCGCGGGGTCGGTGGCGGCGTCGTCCGAGAAGAGCAGCGGCTCCGGGAACCACGGGCCGATGTAGGCCTCGCGCTTGACCCGTGCCGATCGGAGCTGGTCGAGGCACAGTCGGCTGACGACCACGACGAGCCACGCGCGGACGTCCTCGATCGGGTCGAGGTCGGTGCGGAGGAGCCTGGAGAAGGCCTCCTGCACGATGTCCTCCGCGTCGCTGTAGCTGCCGAGCAGCCGGTACGCGACGTCCAGCAGGAAACGGTGGTGGTTACTCCACGCGTCGCTAAAACGTTCGTTGCTCTGGATCACTGATGCCGCCACACGTGTAGGACGGGACTAGGGCCGGGAATGTGACATCAGCCCCGAAAGTCACATTCTCAGCCCCGGCCCGTCCTATGTGCATGAGCACAACACTCAACAAGATCCACCTCGGGCCACGGGCGCGCCGGGTCGTCCGTTTGGCCGCCAGGTTCGTCAACCCGCTCGTCCTGCTCTTTGCCGGACGCCGCTGGATGCCGGTCGTCGGCATCCTCCGCCACCGCGGCCGGCGCTCGGGCCGGGAGTACGCCACACCGATCGGAATGCGGCCGCTGGGCGACGGCTTCGTCATCCCGCGAACGTTCAGCGACAACGCCGCCTGGTATCGGAACGTGAAGGCGGCTGGCGAGGGACGGATCACGTACCTCGGCCGCCACCACCGCGTGGTCGAGCCCGAAGTCGTCGACTACGCGACGGCCAGGCCCGCCTTCCCCCGCTACGAGCTGCTGCAGTTCCGGCTGATCGGCATCAACGAGTTCCTGCGCCTGCGCGTGGTGCCAGAGGACGTCAACCCAACACCGAAGGAGAAAGCCCGGATGGAAAGGAAAATCCCGATCGAGCCCCAATCGCCGCCTCCCAACCTCAACCTTGCGCTCATGGTGATCGCGCTCGCGCAGTTGATGGTGGTGCTCGACGTGGCGATCGTCAACGTGGCACTGCCCTCGATCCAGCGCGAGCTACGCTTCGCCGCCACCGACCTGGAGTGGGTCGTCAACGCGTACGCGATCGCATTCGGCGGCCTGTTGCTCCTCGGTGGTCGTACCGGCGACCTGTTCGGCCGGCGTCGCATGTTCGTCATCGGCGCCCTGCTGTTCACCGCAGGCTCGATGGCCGGCGGGCTTGCCACTTCTCCGGGCTACCTGATCACTGCCAGGGCAGCGCAGGGAGTCGGCGCAGCGATTCTTGCCCCGACCGCGCTGTCTCTCCTGGCCGCCACCTTCCCCCAGGGAGCGCAGCGCAACCGCGCCCTCGGAGTCTACTCGGCCGTGTCCGCCGGCGGCGGCGCGATCGGCCTGCTGATGGGCGGCGTCATCACGAACTACTTGTCCTGGCGCTGGATCATGTTCGTGAACGTACCGATCGGCCTGCTGCTGGCCATCGCAGCTCCGCGAGCCCTCGTTCGCAGCGAGGGCAAGCCCGGGCGTCTTGACCTGCCCGGCGCCGTCACAGTGACCGCCGGCGTGTCTCTGCTCGTCTACGGCCTCGCCCGCGTGGCCACGCACGACTGGAGCGACAGCGTCACCCGCGCAACGCTCGCGATCGCCATCGCCCTGATCGTTGCCTTCCTCGCCCTGGAGTCCCGCGGTCGCCACCCTTTGATGCCGCTCAGCATCTTCGTGAACCGCAACCGCTCAGGAGCCTACGGGCTGTCGCTGGCGATTGGCGCCGCCCTGTCCGGGATGCTCTTCTTGCTCACGCTCTTCCTGCAGAACGTCCTTGACTTCAGCCCGCTCCAGGCCGGGTTTGCGTTTCTTCCAACCGCGGCGGGCGTCGTGGTCGGAGCAGGTCTCACCTCGCGCTTGATCGGGCGTTTCGGCCCACGTGCACCGATGACAACCGGCGCGCTGCTGGTCGCGGCTGGCATGTTCTGGCTGTCGACGGTGACAGTGCATGCGAACTACGTCACCAGTGTTCTCGGGCCGCTGGTAGTCCTTTCGATCGGTCTGGGGATGGCGTTCGTGTCCACGAGCGTCACCGCCATCTCGGGCGTCCAGCCGAGTGAGTCAGGTTTGGCCTCTGCCCTCCTGAACGTCGGTCGCCAGCTCGGGGGCTCGCTGGGGATCGCGATTATGGGGACCATCGCCACAACCGTGACCAGGAATAAACTCGCGACCGGCGCCGTGACCCACGCGGCCGTGAACAGCGCCCTCACCGCTGGCTTCAGTTCGGCTTTCGAGATCGCCGGCGCAGTAGCGCTCGCCGGTTTCGTGAGCGCCCTGGTCGCTGTCCGCCGCAGTCAAACGCCGGCCGCCGTCGCTCCAACCGTTGAGGTCGACATAGCGGCGTAACCCACGCCGGCGGTGGTTCCGGGCCACGTCTCGCCAACGACATGAGAAGGTCGGCAATGTGCCGACCTTCTCGTCAGGTCAGCCGGCGGTGCGCACGGCCGGCTATGGTGAGGTCGCCTTCTGCGAAGTCGTCCAAGCCCTGGCCGAGAAGCGCGCTGAGGCGGCTGCGTCGCCAGGGCGGAGAGCGCGGTCGCCGGACTCCGGTCCGCCGTCGCGCTCGGGCTGCCCGCGTCCACGCCCATCCTGGACGGGGGGCTCGCGACTGCGACCGCTGCCCAGAGCTGCCTCTGCACCGCACCGCGATCGTGGGCGGCGAGATCCACGAGTACACCCAGATGCTGGTGGCCCACGGGATGGCGGTCGTCGTGGCACCCGACTAGACCGCCCGAGCCCAAAGGCGGCACACCGCCCCGTCCGGCCGGGCGGGTCGGCCGCTCACCAGCGAGACCGCTACTCGTTGTCGCCGCGCGCGCCCGCCCGGCGCAACATGACGATCCCGCCCGCGCCGTTGTCGGGGTCGTCCGAGATGGGCATGAAGACCCGGTTGCCATGCGGGGCTGCCGCGATCGAATGCGCCCCCTGCGTGCCAGCGCCCGGGATGAAGAACGTCTGCTACGTGCCCGGCAATGGGGGGCCAGCCTGGCCGATGTCAGCGCGGCGAACCTCTACCGTGAGGTCCAGACCCGATATCCGGGTACCTCGCTGTCTACGATCTTCCGGCTGGGATATGACGCTCCGCCAGGTTTCACGGATGCCCGCCAGCCCCGATCGTGCGATCGGGGGAGCGTCAGCGCTGGACAGCTTCCTCTCAGAGCTTCGAGCCAGCCATCTGGGGCCCAGCGATGTGACGGTGATCGGCCACAGCTACGGCTCGCTGGTCGTCGGTGAGGCGGCCCAGAATGAGCACTTCGCGGCCGATAACATCGTCCTGGTTGGCAGCCCGGGCGCGGGCGTCGAGTTTGCGTCGCAGCTGCAGGTGGCGCCCGGCCACGTGTTGGTGGGCGCAAATGGGGGCGACAAGGTGGTGATTGGGTCTGATATCGCCGGCCTGCCAAAGGACCTACCAGGGCTACCTCGCCAGGGCATATTCGGCACCGACCCCTCTGACCGAAGTTTCGGCGCTACGAGGCTCCCGACGGGAGGATCTTCCGCAGGGGCTACTGGCAGCGCCCCGTACCTCAATCACGACTACTTCCACATAGGCTCGCAGTCGCTCCAGAATATGGCCGCGATCGTGGCCGGACACCCGGGGGCCATTGTGTGAGCCACCGGCTGAGCCACACCGGCAGTTTCGTGGTGGTGACGGCAGCTCTCAGCATGTTCGTATCGTGCGGAATCCCGACGATGAAGCAGGCATCGATGAATCGGACCGAGGCCATAGCTCGCGTGAAACAGCTCGCCCAAGACACGGCGCGCGATAGCGCCGGAAGTGCCGAACACAGTACACCGCGGAGACCCGACCGTCGGAGGCTGCACGGGTGATTTCGGTGACAAGGTCAGCGTTGGCTACGACCTAATGCTGCCAGTCGGTCGTTGAAGCAGGCTCGCCCTGCGTCTCGCCCAAACAGCGGCCGCACCCATCACCTTGATTGCGGGTCGCCACGGTCGGTTTCGGTGTTGAGTCAGATCGACGGCCTGGCGGATGGGGACCGACGGCGTCCCGTCAGAACACCGGGTCGCGTCTCAGCTCTTTGTATTCCTTCACCCGAGCCTCGAGCTCGTCCGGCTCGATCGCGCCTCGCGCCAGGAGCACCGCCTCGAGTGCGTTCAACCAATCCCGGTAGTAATGCGTGGACCCCTCGCTGACCCGCTCGACCAGCCGGTCCCGGAAGTCCCCCCATTGATACACGCCCTTTGCATGCGTCACAACCGCCATGCCGAAGGCGCGGCCCTCCCAGGGAGCCTCGAAGACCAGCTCGCCGTTCTTGCGGGGCAGCGAGTCCGCAACTTCGCGGTCGATCACGACCGGGCACCCGCAGGCGCCTGCGGCCTGGCGACACCGATCATGGAGTCGCGCGTCACCAGCGCCACGAGCTCCTCCTCGCTCCAGCCCTCGGTGCCGGCCGGCCGCTCGGGCAGGACCATGTAGCGCAGGTCCGAGCTGCTGTCCCAGACGTTCACCCGGACCGACGAAGGCAGCTCGAGCCCGAACTCCTTGAGCACTTCCCGGGGCTCGCTGACAGCGCGCGACCGGTACGGCGGCGACTTGTACCAGCTCGGTGGGAGGCCGAGGACTGCCCACGGGTAACAGGAGCAGAGGGTGCAGACAACCAGGTTGTGCACCTCGGGTGTGTTGGCGACCACCGCCAGGTTGGTCGCGCTCGGGCCACTAGGGTGCAGCTCGGCCACCGCCGCCGCCGGGTCGGCGAGCAGCCGCTGCCGGTAGTCGGCGTCGGTCCAGGCGCGCGCGACCACGCGCGCGCCGATCATGGGGCCGATGTCGTGCTCGTAGGCGGAGACGATCCGATCGATCTCTTCGCCGGAGATCAGCCCCTTCTCGCGGAGCAGCGATTCCAGCGCCAGCGCCCGCGCCTCCACGTCCGATGGCGGCTCGGGATGGTGCCCGTGGTCATGGTCATGGTCGTGGTCATCGTGGTGGTGATGGGTGTGTTCGCTCACAACTCAGCCTCCAGATAGCACTCCCACAGGTCGACGCACATCGCGTCGTCGTCGTCTCGTCCCCACAGCTCGCGAGCCGAAAACTCGACAGCATAGACCGGCTCCCAATCGCGGCTGTGGCGATGAGCGTTGGTGTCGGGCAACAGAAACGGCCCGTTGATCGTCCTCACCACTCCATGCCGACCCCGGACGTACCGCGGCATCCGCGTATGGCCTTGCGGGTGTGCGTTGCGCGTCACCACGCGATCGCCGGTCCGGAACCGGGGGCGCAGAGGGGGCCGGTCATCAGGCGGTCGTGGCGACGGCTGGGGTGGGGGAGTGGCGGCACGTCCGGTGGCCAGCTCCTCACGCGTCACGACGCCCTTCTCCACCAGAAGCGTTTCCAGCGCGGTCAGCCACCGCTCGTAGTAGCTGGCGTCCAGGTAACGGGCCGCCGGCATCCGCTCGATCGCGTTGCGAAACTCGTCGAGGTGGTACCACCGCCCGCGAGTGCGAGCCTGCAGCGCGAGCACGCGCCCCTCCCAGGGTGCGTGGAACGCGGGCTCGTTCGGCTCAACGTGCACGGGCCCGAACCCGTGCATGCCACCCATGTCGTGCACGCCATTCACCGCTCGATTATCAGCTCAGAGGCCTGCTCGCGGATCCCGAGCACCGCTACGGCGCCCAACACGAAGAAGATCGCAGCCGCGACGAACACTCCCTGGTAGCCCACCGAGGTATGGCCCAGTGAGGCAGCCACACCGATGATCAGGCTGCCCAGCGCCGGCGCGGCCATGCCCGGAAGTGTGCTGGCCAGACTCCAGATGCCGAGGTCGCGCCCGGCGGCGCGGATGGACGGCAGCGAGTCGACGGCCAGCGCCCAGTCGACGCTCCAGTAGGCGCCGTAGCCAAGGCCGAAGACGCCACCGAGCCACCAGAGCGGGATGTTGCCCCCGCTGACCAGGAAGAGCACCGCCGCGACCGCCATGACCAGCGTCGAGGCGAATGCGAGCGGCACGCGGCGCATCCGATCGGACAGTAGTCCCAGCCCGACCGCCCCGACCACCGCCACGAGCAGAGCGACGAGCGCGACGGCGGCCGTCGCCTGGACGAAGTTGGTCACGTGTGCGACCTGGGCGAAGTAGTACTCGATGAAGGTCAGGAACAGGGTCAGACCCATGATGACCAGGAACCGGGCGACGAACACCCATGCGTAGTTGCGGTTCCGCCACGGCTCGACCCAGGCCGTCACCGTGTTGCGCACGCTCAGCGGAGGTTCGCGCGGCCGGTCCCGGCTCGAGGGCTCGGCGACGCCGATCACGGTGATCGCGCAGGCCACCACCAGCACAGCAATCGTGATCAGGTAATAGGCGGCGGCACCGGACGTGATCACGCCGGGCCGGCTGGCCGAGGCCTCGCTCAGCAGGAAGGCTGCCAGTCCCAGGCTCGCCGCATTGCCCAGGATAGTCATCAAGCCCAGAAAGCCAGAGGCTGAGCCCCGCTGCCTGCGCGGGACGAGATCGGGCAGCAGCCCCTGGTAGGCGGCGATGGCCGCGTTGTTGCCGGCCTGAAGGACCAGGAACGCCGCTGCGAACGACCACGGCCCTGCAGCCTGCGTCAGCGCAGCCGCCCCGAGGAGCATGACCGTCGTTCCCCAGAGGACGTGTGGCCGGCGTCTGCCCCAGGGGCTGCGGGTTCGATCGGAGAGCAGGCCTACCAGGGGCTGCAGGACGAGCGCGATCACCGCAGCCGCCGCGGCCAGCCAGCCCAGGTAGGCAGCCTGCTCCGCGCTGCCGACCGATCCGCGGGCGACGATCAGCAGCACCTGGGCGGGCACGACGACCGGTAGCAACGCCGCGGTCTGGAAGTTGAAGGCGAACCAGAGGAGGTTCAAGACGAGTTGGCGGCGCTTCGTCAGCTCGCCCGCGGGCACGCCGCTTATCCTGTCATGCTCTGCGGCGTGACAAGCTCGGGGCGCGGGGAGGCCAGGTGACGATCTCGGACTTCACGGGCCGGCAATCCACGGCGGAAGCGGCCCAGGAACCTTCCCGCGCCTCGGGCGGCAGGCTCGCCGCGGAGGCCCTGAAGGCTGGCGGCGTGGACACCATCTTCACGCTGGCCGGCGGCCACATAATGAAGCTCCTCGACGCCTGCGTCCCCCTCGGCATCCGGGTGATCGACCATCGCCACGAGGGCGCCGCCGCCTTTGCCGCCGAGGGCTGGGCGCTGACGACGGGCCGGACTGGATTTGCCGCCGCCACGGCAGGCCCAGGCTTCACCAACGCGCTAAGTGGCTTGTTCGACGCTGGTCTCTGGAACGTGCCGATGGTCCTGCTCGGCGGCCGCAGCGGCCTGAGGATGGCCGGTCAGGGCGCGGTCGCCGACCTGGACCAGCGTGCCATCGCCTCACCTGGCGTGAAGTGGGCCGCAACCTGCTACGAGACGGCTCGCATCCCCCGGTACTTGGCAGAAGCGCTGTACATGGCCCGAGCCGGGCGCCCGGGAAGCGTCTACCTGGAGGTCCCCCAGGATGCGCTGGCGGCTGAGATCGGGGCATCGGCGCCGTCCTCGGAAGGCTTTCCGGCCGACCTGCCGCGCTCGACGTCGCCGGCATCCGACCTGGATCGCGCCTGCGAGCTCCTGCGAAAGGCGGAGCAGCCGCTGATCGTCGCCGGCGGAGGAGCCTTCTGGTCAGGCGCCGGAGAAGCGATCGCTCGACTCTGCGACGTCGCGGGCATTCCGGTCACCACGACGAGCTCGGCCCGTGGTCTGGTGCCTGACAGCCATCCGTGGTGCCTGGGCACGCTGGTCCACGGTGGCATCGCCCTGATCATGGCCGACGTGGTGCTGGTCCTCGGTAGCGCCTTCAACGCCAACCTCGGCTACGGCAAGCCGCCGCTGTTCGGCGCGCACCAGCAAGTGATCCAGGTTGACGTCACGGCCGATGGCCTGGGCGGCAACCGCAGGCCCGAGCTGGGCCTGGTCGGTGACATCGCCTGCGTCGCGAGCGACCTGGCCGACCGACTCAGCTCCGCCGGCGCCACCCACGCGCGACGTGAGTGGCTGGCTGAGGCGAAGCGTCTCGTCGCCACCTCCCAGATGGGCTGGGACCTGCAAGTCGACGAGTACGAGGGCAGCATGATTCACGCCGGTGCCGCCGCCCGCGAGGTGGCGCGCTTTGCCAGCGAGGTGGCGGGCGGCGCCGCGACGATGGTCGCTGACGGGGGCGATGCCCTGGCCTGGGCCCTGGCTTACTTCACGGCGGAGCGGCCCGGGCACTTCCTCTCCACGACAACCGCCTTGGGCACACTCGGCGTCGGGATGCCATTTGCGATCGCCGCCAAGGCGGCGCGGCCGGTTGAACCGGTCTTCCTCTTTGCCGGCGACGGATCGTTTGGGCTATCCGCTATGGAGGTCGATACGGCGGTCCGGCACGGCCTGCCGATCGTGGTAGTGGTCTCCAACAACGCCGGCTGGGGCGACGTGCGGCACGAGTTCGAGAGCAGTCGCGGCTATGAAGGACCGCGGGTGGCGGCCGAGCTCGGCTTCACTAGGTACGACCTGATGGCCAAGGCGCTGGGCGCGCACGGCGAGCACGTGACCAGGCTAGACGAGCTGCGCCCGGCCCTGACCCGGGCGGTGGACAGCGGTCGGACGGCCGTGATCAACGTCGAGACCGATCCCCGAGTGGAGTGCGCACTGCTCCGGATCGTGTCCGAGATGAACCTGATGTGACGATGCGGGCTGTCAGCCTGGTCGAGGCCGAGAGCCTCGAGGTGATCGAGATGCCGGAGCCCGAGGCGGAGGCGGGCGAGGTGCTGCTCCGCGTCTCGGCCTGCGGCATCTGCGGCTCCGACCTGAGCTCGTACAAGCGCGGTCTCTTCATCGGCGTGCCCGGCCATGAGGTGGCCGGCGTCGTCGAGGCGGTCGGCACCGGGGTCGACGGATGGCGGCCGGGCGACGCCGCAGTCCTCAAGCCGAGCGGCGGCTGCGGCCAGTGCGACCAGTGCCAGGCGGGCGACTATCACCGCTGCATCGAGTCGCTGACAGGCAGCGGGACTACGCGGCCGGGCGGCTACGCGGAGCTGATGGCGGCGCGGGCAGAGCGTTTGCTCCGGCTGCCCGACGGGCTGGCGCCCGAGGTCGCCTGCCTGGCCGAGCCACTGTCGGTCGCGATCCATGGCATCAGGCGCGTGGGACTGAAGGCCGGCCAGGACGCCATCGTGCTCGGTCTGGGTTCGATCGGCCTGCTGTCGGTCGCGGGCTTGCTGTGGCTCGGCGCCGGGCGTGTCTACGGGGTGGACCCGGTCGACGTCCGCCGCGAGCTGGCCCTGGGCCTGGGAGCCGAGGCCGTGTTCGCACGGTCGGGCGGGGCCCGGGCTGGCGTAGATGGAGCCCCCCTCGTGCTCGAGTGCTCTGGCCGGCCCGAGGCGATCCAGCAGGCGCTCGATCTTGCCCTTCCCGGCGGCCGCGTGGTGCTGCTCGGGATCGCCGTGGCGGAGATCTCACTGGTGCCGGTGTTCTGGATCACCCGCGAGATCACGGTGACTGGCAGCATCAACTCGCAGTTCGAGGACTTCGAGGAGGCGCTGAGACTGCTGGCCGCTCGACCTGAGGTTGGAAGCATCGTGACAACCCGTATCGGGCTCGCCCAGGTTCCGGCAACGTTCCTGGAGCTGCTGCACCCGGCCGGCCTGGGCAAGGTGGTCATCGATCCGAGGCTCAGTGCATGACCGCGTCGAGTTTGAAATAGTCGCGCCGGCTCGCCAGTTGCTGAGAACGTGAGCGAGCAAGCCTTCGGGCTGCCGCTGTTCGACGTAACGGCCCGCAAGGTCCACCAGTGGGCGATGGTCGTGCTGATCGCGGTCGCGTTCCTGATCGGCCCGCCGGCGGCAGCTGTCCTGCTTGCTGTGGCCGGCGGGGTGATGCTCGTCGGCCGGTTCTGGTGGCCTGCTGACATCTTCCGGCAGGTGACGTGGCGGCTCCTGGAGCCGGCCGGGGTCCTCAGGCGCCGGGAGGTACACGAAGACCACGAGACACGGCGCGTGGCCCGCGTCATCGGCGGCTTCGCCTGGCTGCTCGCAGCGGTGCTGCTTCTTCTTCAGGTGACGGTCCTGGCCTGGGTGATCGCTTTTGCGATCGCCGTCATGGTGGTCCTCGATGCCGCTGTCAACTTCTGCGCGCTCTGCTTCCTGGTCGCGCGGGTCCGCCGCTGACAGGAGGGTGCCCTGGAACGGGTCCTGATCCTGGTTGGGTTGGTGGCTGCCGTGGTCGCGCTGGTGGCGGCCGGCCGCATCCTGGCCGGGCGCCAGCTTGAGGGCCTGCGCCGCCTCAGCGCCGAGTCCCTGTGGGAGGTGTTGGGGACGGGCCCTGATGGCCGACACACGGTGGTCGCCTTCTCGACGCCAGGGTGTGCCGCGTGCCGGACGGCGCAGAAGCCCGCGCTCACCGCCCTGCAGGAGCGCTCAGGCAGCGGGGTACGTGTGATCGAAGTCGACGTGGTGGAGCAGCCACGGGTAGCGCGGGTCTTCGGCGTTCTGACCGTGCCCGCCACCGCGGTGCTCGATCCATCCGGAGCGGTGCTGGCCGCGAACCAGGGGTTCGCGACAGCGGACCGCCTTGCCGCTCAGCTTGGTCTGCGAGAGCTGCGACCGAGCGCTCAGGCTCTCGACCGGAGCTAGTGACGACCGGCTGGATCCGGCGGCTTCACGTACCGGCCGGCCGGAGGCCGCCCGGCGTCTGACCCGAGGCCGGTTGTGGCGGGCGAAGCCGGAAGGCTCTGACGACCAGCATCACACCGAAGACGACCAGCCACACGCCAAGCGTCCGAGTGATCAGTAGTAGCAGTAAGGGGCCGCGGAACGCCAGGAAGATCGGCGGAAAGGCCCCTGCCAGGACCAGGATCAGCCCCACAACCACGCCCATGGTTCCGCTGGCGACGACCCACGCTCTGTCCCTCAGGCAGTCGTGACTGATGGCCTCGACGAGCTCGATAACGCCGTGGATCGCCCAGTAGATGCCGAGCACTATCGCCATGACGCGGAGGCTCAACCTGAGGTCCCCCAGCAGGACGACGCCGACGACGAAGGCAAATGTCGCAAGCGCGGCCATCAGGAGTTTCTGAACCATGCTCTCGCCGGTACGGATGAAGCTCACGACAAACCGGAAGGCGCTCGCTGCGATCAGCTGCAGCGCGAACAGGATCGCGACGATTCGGAGTGTCTCGTGGGGCCAGACGAGGACCGCAAGGCCGACCAGTGCGCACGAAATCCCGTAGGCCAGGGTCCAGGTCCATGGCCGAGCCAGCGGGGCAAAAGCGGTTTCGACTCTGGTGATCGTTGCCGACATTTCGTTCTCTTGGTACTCCAGCTCGGCGTCGACCTCAACACCCGCGCCTGGACAAGCAGGCACTGGTGTCAATCGCCCTAATGCGACCCTAACTCAGGGAGCCACCTGACGCTCTCTGACATTTGTCAGGCTCGCGGCTCTAGCCGCTGGCTCCCGAGGCCGGGGAGGGGCCGCTTAACCAGCCCTCGGCTCCACGTACATCGCCTGGCCGACCATCCCCGGGCCGACGTGGACAGCCATGACCGAGGTCATTTCCGACACCGACAGGTCGGCCTCGGGCAGATCACTGCGCAGCCGGTTGAACAGGTCCTCTGCCAGCGGCAGGGCATCTCCGTGGAAGACCGTACAGACCAGGCCCTCTCCACGCGGCCCCGCGACCTGGCGCACGGCGTCATCGAGGACGAGCTTCTGGAGCTCCCGGACGCCCCTCTGCGGGCTGCGCACCAGCGTCACCAGGCTTCCCTTGCCCCCTCGAAAGCGCACGACGGGCCGCACTCGCAGCACGCTGCTCCCCCAGTGGGCGACCTCCGGTACGCGGCCGCTGCGGGCAAGGAACTCGACGGTCTCGAGCATGCCGGCCATCTCGACCCGAGCTGAGATCCCGCGCACGCGGCTGCACAGCTCGTCGAGGGGCATTCCCGTCGCCGCCATGCGAGCCGCGGCCAGGGCCACCAGCCGAAGGCCGCCGGCCGCGGTGCCCGTCTCGACGATCTCCACGCCATCGTGCCCGGCGGCCTCGGCGGCCAGGCTCGCGGCCTGGTCCATTGCCGAGATCTGACTCCCCACGGTCAGGCAGAGCACCGGCCCGGATTCCGCCTCGAATGCGGCCATGTAGTCGCCCAGCGAAGGCGATGCCGTAGTTGGGATCACCCGGCGCCGCAGTAGCTGGTAGACCTCGGCCGGGCTGATGTCGATCATGTCACGGTAGTCCTGGCCGTTCACGCTGAGCCGAAGCGGCACGAGCGTGATGCCAAGCTCCTGCGCCTGCTCCAGCGTCAGGCATGTGCTGGTTGCAACCACGACGCGGGCCCGGAGGCCGGCGGCGACCTCAGTCATTCCGCCCCACGAGCACCTGCCGAGGCCGGCGGTCGAACACCAGACGGTCGATCAGGATCTCGGTGTGCCTCCCCGGCTCTGCCCGGAAGTCCCCCCTGACGCCGTCCAGGCGCTTGAAGACGACCAGCGCCACAATGAGGGCTCCTGCCACGGTCAGTTCGACGGGGTGAGGCCACAATCGCAGGTAGGCGAGATAGGCGATCAGGCCGAGCAGCACCCCCGGCGCCGGCTGCCGGGCCAGCGCGCCGAGGGCGTACAGGCCGAGGAGCGGTACCAGGCCCACCGGAGAGATCGCTGCAAGTGCCCCTGTCGCCGTGCCCACCGCCCTGCCCCCGCGGAGGTGGAGGAAGAACGACCAGCCGTATCCGACCACGGCGCCGACAGCGGCAGCGGCCACCGCCAGTGGTGACCCCACCAGCAGCCAGGCGGCCCAAGCCGGCCCCAGGCCCTGCACAAAGGAGGTGACGCCCACGACGGCGGCGGGCAGGAAGCCGACGTTGCGCATGACGTTCGAGGCGCCGATGTTGCCCGTACCGTAGTGCCGTATGTCCACGCCCGCGAGCCGGCTGACCAGGAACCCGACGGGCACCGATCCCACCAGGTACCCGGCTATGAAGCAGAAAGCGGCAGATGACATCGATCTCATTGTCTGCTTCATCGGGTAGTCGGCGCCGTAACCTCCGCCTGAATCACTAGGTATGCCCCTTGACCACGAGCTGGCTGCGGCGTTGTAAGGTCGGGCCGTGGTCAGCGTGAGGGGCCTGACTCATCAGTACGGGGACGGGCCGGCTCCGCTGACAATCCTGTGTGGTGTGGATATGGAGCTGGAGCCGGGCGGCTATGCGGCCGTCACCGGTGTCTCCGGGGCTGGGAAGAGCACGTTGCTGGCGATCCTGGGCGGCCTGGAACCCGTGCAGAGCGGCAGCGTGCTCGTCGCCGGTGAGGACGTGGCGCACTTGCGGGGTGGCGACCTGGCACGTTTCCGCAGAGAGCGGATCGGCTTCGTCTTCCAGGACTTCGGGCTCCTGACGATGCTCACCGCACGGGAGAACGTGGAGGTGGCCCTGGCCCTGGCCGGGGTTCCGCGCCGCGACCGGCGAGACCACGCCGATCGCCTGCTGGGGGAGGTCGGGCTCGCCGATCGCGCATCCCACCGTCCGGCTCGCCTCAGCGGCGGCGAGCTCCAACGCGTGGCGATGGCGCGCGCCCTTGCCAACAATCCCCGGGTCATCCTGGCGGACGAGCCAACCGGGAACCTGGACGAAGGCTCGGCCGGACGGGTGATGGACCTCCTGGAACGGCTGCGCCAGGAGCGGGGATGCACACTGGTGGTCGTCACCCACAATCCGGAGCTCGCTGCCCGAGCAGAACGCCGTCTCCGGCTCAGCCGAGGGCGGCTGGTCAGCCTGTGAGCTGGGACGACGCGGCGCTGCTCGCGCTCCGCAGCCTGGGTCGTCGGGGTGCCCGCAGCCTGCTCGCGGCCCTTGGCGTTGCGCTCGGGACGACCCTGCTGGTGGCCCTCTTGAGCATCGCCGGGACCGCCGACAGCCGGATCGTCAGCCAGCTCAGCCACGGCGGCCCGGCGGCGGCGATCCACGTGGACGACGCGGTCCCCGACCCGGCCGGCTATAACAGTGACAGCCTCCAGGCAGGGCCCCACCGCGACCTCGACGACGCTGCCCTGATGGCCATCCGTCACGCTCCTCACGTCACCTCCGTCGTGCCGGTGCTGTCTACGGATGCGCTGGTCGTGCCCTGCCCAGGCAGGGAGCGCGGCTCGCCCTCCGCGCCGCCGGCCTGCCGGCAGCCGGCGGATGACTACTTCGGAGCGCTGGTCGGTGCGGATCTGACACGCTCGAGCGAACTACCGATCACCGTCCTGGCCGGCCGGTTGCCGGCGCCGGGGTCGATGACCGAGGTCGCGGTCACCCAGTCGTATGTCGAGCGTGTGCACCTCGACGTCACCCATCCCGCGGCGGTGCTGGGCTCCCCGATCGAACTGGCCACGCCTCAGCTGCTGCCCGGAGGAAACCGCTTCCGCGGTCGCTGGTACCGCGTCCAGGTGGTCGGAGTCGTGGCCCAGACGGTCGACAGCGGCGAGTTCCTGGTGCCGATCCAGCAGACCCAGGTGGCGCGGCAGTGGGCCCTGTCTGGCGCCGAAAACCAGTCGTTTCGGCGCCCCACGTCCCCTTACAGCGGCCTGGTGGTCGTCGCAGACAGCCTGGCCAACGTGCACGCCGTGCGGCAGGAGATATTCACGATCGGCTACGCCAACAGCGCGCCGGAGCACCTGGTGGCATCGGTCCAGAAATATCTGCACGTCGTGGACATCGTCCTGGGCGGCATCGGTTCGGTGGCCCTCGCCATCGCCGTGCTCGGCGTGACGAACACGCTGCTGGCGGCCGTGCGGGAACGCTGGCGAGAGATCGGAGTGTTGAAGGCGCTGGGCGCTGCGGACGGCGATGTGGCGCGCTGGTTCCTCGTGGAGGCTGGCCTGCTCGGCATCAGCGGTGGGGTGGTCGGAACGGCCATTGGGACCGCTGTGGCGGGGTCGGTGGCGCTGACCGTCAACCGCTACCTGGTCGACCAGGGACTGCAGGGGATCGACCTGGGCGGTCTGCCGGTCGGGCTTCTGGTGGGAGCACCTGCGGCTGCGGCCCTGCTGGCGGTGGCGGCCGGTGTGGTGCCGGCGATTCGAGCAGCCCGGCTGCCTGTTCGGGAGGCACTGGGCGGGTGATCCACCGCGGGACCACCCCGGCTGCGCTCGCGATGGCGGGCCTTGTTGCCGCCTTGACCGCCTGCACCCCAGCCTCACACCACGCAACGGCGGCAGCTCCCGTCACCAGCCCGCCCCTGGTCGTGTACGTGGCGCTGGGCGCAAGCGAGACGGTGGGGGTAGGCACCCCGGATCCCGTCCGCGACGCTTTCCCGCAGCAGCTGTTTCAACATCTGGGGCAGACGGCGGTGATGTACAACTTCGGGCTGCCGGGCGAAACCACGCAGGGAGCCCTAAAGGACGAGGTGCCTGGCGCGGTGGCACTTCGGCCCACGCTGGCGACGGTCTGGTTCAACGTGAACGACCTGGTGGCCGGCGTCGCCCCAGCCGACTACGAGGCCCAGCTGAACGACATCGTGACTGGTCTGCGCGCGACCGGTGCCCGAGTGCTCATCGCCAACACGCCGCACCTGGAACACCTTCCGGCTTTCGTCGCCTGCGAACCGAATCCGCCCGCAGGATCGACAAAATGCCCACTCGGTTCAGTCACAATCGCGCCGGACCAGGTAGATGCGCAGGTTCATGCGTACAACGCTGCCACAGCGAGCGTTGCCCAACGAAACGGGGCCACACTTGTGGACCTGTACGCCGCGGGCGACGTTCCCGACCTCCACCCGGAGTACGTGAGCGGCGACGGCCTTCATCCGAGCGCACAGGGCGCTGCCGCGATTGCAGCAACGTTCGCGTTGGCGCTGGGCGTCGCGTAAGTCCTCGCGCCACCCCGTCAGCGCCGGTCAGCTTCCCGCCATTCGGTATTTGCGCACGTCGTCGAGCATGCGGCCGAGCATGCTGAACATCGCCTCCACCTCTTCCGGTTCCAGCGACCGGCAGACGATGTTCTCAACCTCTTCGAAGCAGGCGTGCACCTGCTGTTCGATTTGCTCGCTGGCCTCTGTGAGGCTGATGATCAGCCGCCGCGCATCGGCGGGGTCGGGGCTGCGGGTGATCAGCTGGAGGGCCTCCAGCTGGCTCAAGACCATGGTGCCCGAGGCTCGGCTCAGCGACAGCGAGTCGATCATGTCGCTCTGCGGCACGCTTCCATCAGGCGATCGGTAAAGCCGAACGAGGGCCACGGCCTGGGCGTAGCTGATTTTCAGCGGGGTGAGCCTGGCAGCGACCTGCTCCTGGACCAGGCGGGCAGTGACGGTGAGCAGTCTGATGACGTGGGGTCTGGCGGTGAAGACTCGCGGTTTGGTGATCAAAGTCTCAATATAAATCCAGTCCAGGGGAACTCGAAGCTCCGCGTTCCTCGGAAGGCGTCAACCCGACGGAGAGCGCCGAAAATGCGAAGGCCCCAGCGGCCAGTGCGAGGGCCGGCTCGTAGCTGCCCAGCCGGTCGTAGAGCGCGCCTGCCGCGATCGGTCCCATCGAGGCGGCGACCGCCACCGGGATTCCCGCCGCCGCGGTGATCGCACCGTACGACCAGCGGCCGAAGTGGCCGGCCATTGTGGAGGCGCGAAGCGGCGAGATGGCGCCGAACGCAGCTCCGTAGACCGCCACGTATGCCCACACGAGGATTGCGTGGTCAGCCAGGGCAAGCAGGCTGACGCCCGCGGCCTGGGCCAGATAGCAGCCGGCCAGGAGAGCTTGTGGGCTGACCCGCTCACTGAGTCGGTTGAGGAGGTAGCGTCCAGGCAGGCTGGCTATTCCGAGGAGGCCGGCTACGGACGCCGCCACTACCGGGGCGAAGCCGCGTCCGATCAGGTAGGCGACCTGGTGGGCGAGGATCACCGAGTGGGCCATGATGCCGAACGCGAATGAGATGGTCAGCGTCCAGAACGGGAGTGTGGTGAGCGCCGCTCCGAGCCCCACCCCTGACATGGCCGTCATCTCGACGGGGGGCTCCGGGCTGCCGTCGGGCTGAAGGCCGAGGTCCTCCGGACGTCTACGGATGACGAGCGCGTGAATCGGAAGTGCGATCAGCAGCTGGCTCAGGCCGAAGACGACGAAGGTCTCGCGCCAGCCGATGCCCCGGACCAGCAGGCCGGCAAGTGGGATGAAGATGGGGGAGGCCAGCCCTCCCAGCAGCGTGAGCAGGGCGAGAGCCGACCCGCGCCGGCGCCAGAACCAGTTGGTGATCACTGTGAAGGTGACCGGGTAGAGGGTCAGCGCCATGGAGAGTCCGATCGCGCCCGACCACAGCACGTAGAACTGCCATGGCTCTCGCATTTGCGAGGTCGCGATGAGCCCCGCGCCGCCGAGTGCCGAGCCGATGGACATCAAGGCGCGTGCCCCGTGCCTGTCCACGAGCCGTCCGATGGGCAGGCCCAGGAGGCCGATCGTCAGAACCGAGATCGAGAAGGCGCCTGAGATCACCGCGCGGCTCCAACCCAGGTCTCGTTGGATCGGTACGACCAGGACGCCGAAGAAGTACTGGGTGGTGCCGTAGGAAACGATCGTCGTCGCCCCCAACGCCCAGACGAGGACCCAGCCCCGGTATAGGCTCGGCGATCGCCGGGAGGAGCCGCTCAGCTGACGACCGTGATGTCGTCCGCGACCACGTATAGCACCGGGTCGAACTGGGCCATGGCAGCGATCGGACCCATGTGCGCCTGCGCTTCAGGGTTGCGGAGCATCGCCTCGAAGGCCTCTCGGCTGCGCCACTGCGCGTAGTTGGCGACGTGCCGCCCATCGAGGCCGCGGTGGATGTTGGCGGAAACGAACCCGGGCAGGTGCTTCATCACGTTCTCGGTGGCCTCGACCAGGAGGTTGACCAGCTCCTCCTGGCGTTCTGGCGCCACGGTGAAGGTGTTGATCAGGGTCACCACGGGCTGGTCCTTGCTTATGGTTGTCGCCATGGTCGTCCTCCTTGTAAGCACTTAAATGTTGGTGATCGAGCGTGACCTTCCGATCCTGATGGACGACGGCAACGAGCTGCGTGCCGACGTGTACCGCCCGGACACCCACGAGCCGGTCCCGGTCATTCTCAATCACGGTCCGTACGGCAAGGGCATCCCGTTTCGAGATGGCGCCTACGCGGAGCGCTGCCAGCGGCTGGTCGGCGAGCACCCCGAGATCCTCGAGGGGTCGAGCGGCGAGTACCTCACCTGGGAGACCGTGGACCCTGAGCGTTGGGTCCCGGCCGGCTACGCCGTCGTGCGGGTGGACTCCCGCGGCGCCGGGCGGTCGCCCGGCTACCTCGACATCTGGTCGCCTCAGGAGGCGCTCGACCTCGCCCAGGCCATCGAGTGGGCGGGAACACAGCCGTGGAGCAGCGGGCGTGTCGGCCTGTGCGGCATCTCGTACTACGCGATGAACCAGTGGCACGTGGCCAGGCATCAGCCGCCGCACCTGGCCGCGATGCTCGCCTGGGAGGGGGCCAACGACCACTACCGGGAGATCACGCGCCACGGCGGGATCTTGGGCGACGCGTTCTTCCACCTCTGGTACCCGAGCCAGGTGCTCGGCGCCTAGCACGGATTGGGCACGAACGGCCCTCGCGACCCGTGGCTGGGCGAGCCGGCGACGGGCCCGGAAACCCTGACGGAGGAAGCGCTGCGGGCGAATCGTGCCGACCCGATCGAGAACTACCGGGCCCATCCCCTCGATGACGAGTTCCACCGATCCCGGTCGGCCGACTTCTCCCGGGTCACGGCGCCGCTGCTGTCGGCGGCCAACTGGGGCGGCCTCGGGCTCCACTCCCGGGGCAACTTCGAGGGCTACACACAGTCCGCTTCCCGCCAGAAGTGGCTGGAGGTGCACGCCGGCAGGCACGAGGAGTGGTTCTACCTGCCCTACGGCCTGGATCTGCAGCGCCGCTTCTTCGACCACTTCCTGAAGGGCGAGGACAACGGGTGGGACCGCGAGCCGCCTGTGACCCTCAACATCAGGCACGCCGACGGCCGCATCGACGTCCGAAAGGAGTACGAGTGGCCGCTGGCGCGAACGCGGTGGACCAGGCTCCACCTCGACGCCTCCCGCGGTGCACTGCGCTCGGCGCCCCCGCCTCAGCCCGCCAGCACCTCGTTCGAGGCCCTTGGGGAGGGCATCAACCTCGTGTCGGAGGCGCTTCCGGCCCAGACCGAGATCACCGGGCCGGTGGCGGCCAGGCTGCGGGTCGCCTCGTCGACCAGCGACTGCGACCTGTTCGTCACGCTCCGGGCGTTCCGGGCAGACGGCACCGAAGTGGATTTTGCGGGTGCCTCGGGCCCTCGCAACCCACTCTCGCAGGGTTGGCTGCGCGCCTCCCAACGCAAGCTGGACTTCGCTCGTTCGCTGCCCTACCGGCCCTACCACGCGCACGACGAGCGGCAGCCGCTCGAGCCCGGCCGCGTCTACGAGGTCGAGGTCGAGCTGTGGCCGACGTGCGTGGTACTGCCCGATGGATCCCGCCTGGCGCTGACCATCACGGGGCGCGACTTCGAGCGGGAGGACGGCACCGGGTCGATCCCCTTCTTCCACCGTGACCCGGTGGACCGGCCGCGAGAGGTCTTCGGCGGCAAGACGACCCTCCACACCGGCGGGGCTGCGGAGTCCTTCGTCCTGGTGCCGATCGTGCCACCCGCTGGCTAGGGGTAGGTTCCTGAGAGAACGCGGTCCTGTTAAATGGATGGCCCCGAACGTGCGTTTGGGTCCAGGCGCCCCGAGTCATATTGGCGCAGCCCCTCCGCGATCTTGCCGATCGCATTGGGGTCCACGAACGTCGCGGTGCCGACCTGGACGGCCTTGCACCCGGCAAGCAGGAACTCCATGGCATCCGCGGCCGACGCGATCCCACCGACACCCACCACCGGGATCGACACCGCCTTCGCCGCCCGGTGGGCGAGATACACCGCCAGCGGCCGGATGGCCGGTCCGGACAGGCCGCCGGTGCGGAAGGCCAGCCGGGGTTGGCGGCTGCGCAGGTCGAACGACATGCCGACGAACGTGTTGACGGCGCTGAGCGCATCGGCCCCGGCCTCCTCGCATGCCAGGGCGATCTCCGCGATGTCCGTGACCGCCGGCGTCAGCTTGACCCAGACCGGCAGCCGCGTGCGGCGTCGCACCGCCTCGGTCACCCGGGCCGCCGAGGAAGCGTTGTTGCCAAAGAACATCCCTCCCTCGCGGACGTTGGGGCAGGAGATGTTGATCTCGAGGCCGGCCACGCCGGGCACGCCGTCCAGGCGGCACGCCAGTTCGCCGTACTCCTCTACGGTCTCGCCGTTCACGTTGACCAGCACTGGAAAGTCCCAGGTCGCCCACTGCGGCGCGTAGTCGCGGATGAGCGCCTCCACGCCGGGTCCCTGCAAGCCGATTGCGTTCAGCATGCCGCTCGGGGTCTCGACGATCCGCGGGGGAGGAGTGCCGCCGCGTGGCTCGAGGAAGATGCCCTTGGACACCATGCCGCCTAGGAGTCTGCGATCGCAGAGTGGGACCTCGGTTCCGTAGCCGAACGTGCCGGAGGCGGCCATCACGAGCGTCTTCAGCCGGACGCGGCCCACGTCGACGGTCATGCGGTCACTGCGTAGTGCAGCTCGGCGGGCAGGTCCTCCCAGCGGATAGAGCCGGCTCTGTAGACCGGGCCCTCGGTGCACGCCCGGTCGTAGACGCCGCTCCGACGCGGCACCGCGCAGCCGAGGCAGACGCCGGTGCCGCAGGCCATGTACGTCTCGATTGCGACCTGGGCATCAGGCCAGCGCGCTGCGACCGCCGCCAGCATCCGGTTTGGACCGCACGCCAGGACGTGGCCCGGGTCGCTGCTCGGCACCGCGTCGAGCGCTGACCCGAGGACGCCCGCCGACCCGTCGTCGGTAGCCCAGCGGATGTCGTGGCCGTCCGCCTCCGAGCAGAGCTCTGCCCGGGTGCGGGCGCCGTGTACCCATGTGATGCCGAGACCGAGCGCGCGGGCCTCACGAGCAGCCATAGGCATCGGTGCCACGCCCAGCCCACCCGAGAGGAGAGTGACGCGGCGCATGGCCGCGTCGAGCTGGAACCGGCGCCCCAGCGGCCCCAGCGCCGACACCACCTCGCCTTCCCGAAGGTCGAGCAGGCCCCGGGTACCCTCGCCGACGGCCCGGAGCACAATCTCGATCACGTCGCCGTCGGTCCTGTAGACGCTGAATGGACGGCGGAGCAGCGGCCCTGGCCGGAGCAGCAGGTTGACGAACTGGCCGGCGCGTACGGCCTGAGCGATCGGCGCCGCCCGGAAGCCCAGCACCCACATCCCAGGCGCCACCTCTCGGCGAGAGACCAGTGGGCCAAGGACCTCGTACGTCACGCGTCGCCTGCCCGCCACTCGGTGATCGTGCGCACTTCCAGGCCGCCGTTGACCTGCCACGCCGACTCGACCAGCGCCGACGCGGTGTCAAGTGAAGTCAAGCAAGCAATCCGGCTCTCGACGGCCGCACGCCGGATCTCGAAGCCGTCCCTGATGACCGGCCGGCCCGGCTGAGGCTCCTCAGTTACGCCGCTCATTGTGTTCACGACCAGGTCGACCTTGCCGTCGGCGATCACGTCGATCACGGTGGGGCCGGGCTCCCCGATCTTCGCGACCACCTCGGGCGTGAAGCCGGCCCGCCTCAGCGCCCCGGATGTTCCGGTGGTGGCATAGATCCGGTAGTCGAGCTGAGTCAGCCGAGACACGATGGGGAACATCTCGGGCTTGTCGGCGTCCGCGATCGTCAGCAGCACGCCGCCGCCTGGCCGCACGGCGAGACCAGCGGCCTGAAAGGCCTTGCGGAGCGCCGCCGGAAGCGTTCGGTCCACGCCCATCACCTCGCCGGTGGACTTCATCTCCGGGCCGAGATAGGAGTCCACCGCGGCCAGCTTGCTCATCGAGAAGACCGGGGCCTTGACCGCCACGAGCGGTCGTGCGGGCAGGAGGCCGGACGACCAGCCGAGATCCGCAAGCCTCTCGCCGAGCATGACCCGCGTCGCCAGCTTGACCATCGGCACACCGGTGACCTTGGACAGCATCGGCACCGTCCGCGACGCTCGCGGGTTGACCTCCAGCACGAACACCCCGCCGCGGTGAACCACGTACTGAACGTTGACCAGGCCTCGCAAGTTCAGGTGGCGGGCGATGCGCGTCGTGTAGTCCACGATCGCCGCCTCGTCGGATGGCTCGAGACCGGGCGCCGGGTAGACCGCGTAGGAGTCACCGGAGTGGACACCCGCCCGCTCGATGTGGCGCATGATGCCGGGTATCACGACGGTCTCGCCGTCCGAGACCGCGTCCACCTCGACCTCGGTGCCCATCAGATATTTGTCGACCAGGACGCTCCCGCGGACCGGGGAGGGGTCCGCCGACCGGGCTTCGCCTGGCCGGCGGGTAGGGAGGGTACTCCCCCCCTCAGGAAGAGCCGCTCGCGCCCACTCCATGTAACGCCGCATTTCATGCGCGTCGCGGACGATCTCCATCGCGCGGCCCCCAAGAACGTAGGAGGGCCGGACGAGCACTGGGTAGCCGACCCGCTCGGCGATCGTGAGCGCCTCGTCGAGAGAGGTGGTGGTGTCGCCGACGGGCTGCGGCACTCCGATCGCATCCAGCGCTGCTGCGAAGCGCCTGCGGTCCTCGGCCAGGTCGATCGCCTCAACCGATGAGCCCATGATCGGCACTCCTCGTGACGCCAGCGGATCGGCCACGTTGATGGCCGTCTGACCGCCGAACTGAACGACGGCCCCCACGACGCTCTCGGCCCGTGCCACCGCCTCGGTTGCGGCCAGGTCGAGCGGCTCGAAGTACAGCCGGTCGGAGGTGTCGAAGTCGGTGGAGACGGTCTCCGGGTTGGAGTTGGCCATGATCGCCCGCAGGCCCGCCTCGCGCAGGGCCCACGCGGCGTGGACGGAGCAGTAGTCGAACTCGATGCCCTGGCCGATCCGTATCGGGCCCGAACCGATCACAAGCGCCGACCGGCCGGGCTGAGGTGTGGCCTCGGACTCCTCGTCGCCGACGGCGGAGTAGAAGTACGGCGTCTCGGCCTCGAACTCGGCTGCGCAGGTGTCGACCACCTTGTAGACGACCGGGCCGGGCTCCGGATCTGCCCGCGGCATGGCCGCGATCCGCTCGATGAACCAGACATCGATGCCGCTGCGCCTGGCCAGATCCGCCGGCGTCGCGCCGGCCCGCAGGGCATGGATGAGCGCGTACAGCCGGCGGTCGGTCGGCACGTCGATCAGGGCGGGGTCCTCCAGGTCGGACTCCGCCGGGGGCCGCTGCTCCAGCGACCGCAGCGCCTTCGCCAGCGCGCGCTCGAAGGTGCGCTCGATGGCCATCACCTCGCCGGTCGACTTCATCTGCGTGCCAAGGCTGCGATCGGCTCCGGGGAACTTGTCGAACGGCCAGCGCGGCACCTTTACCACCACGTAGTCCAGCGCCGGCTCGAACGCGGCAAACGTGCTCCCCGTCACCTGGTTGCGAATCTCGTCCAGACACCGGCCGACGGCCACCTTGGCAGCCACGCGCGCGATCGGATAGCCCGTCGCCTTCGACGCCAGCGCAGACGACCGCGACACCCGGGGATTGACCTCGATCACGCAGTACCTGGAGCTGCCCGGGTCGAGTGCGAACTGGACGTTGCAGCCGCCCTCGATACCGAGCGCCCGAATGATGCGCAGCGCCGACGAGCGCAGCATCTGGTGGTCGCGGTCGCTCAAGGTCTGGGCGGGCGCGACCACGATGGAGTCCCCCGTGTGAACGCCCATCGGGTCGATGTTCTCCATGTTGCAGACAGTGATGCAGGTGTCGGCGGCGTCCCGCATCACCTCGTACTCGATCTCCTTCCAGCCCCACAGCGACCGCTCGACCAGCACCTGGCCGATCGGCGACGCCGCCAGCCCGCCGCGAACTACCCGATCCAGCTCTTCGGGCGTCGTCACGAAGCCGCCGCCCGTGCCACCCAGCGTGTAGGCAGGGCGGACCACCAGCGGCAGCCCGATCTCGGCCCCGAACTCCCGTGCCGTCTCTATCGACTCACAGACCCGGGAGGGTGGCACCGGCTCCCCGATGTCCAGCAGGAGCTGCTTGAAGGCCTCGCGGTCCTCGGCCCGCCTGATCACGTCTGCGTCCGCGCCGAGGAACCGAACGCCATACCGAGTCAGAACCCCGGCCTTGTGCATCTCCATGGCCAGGTTCAACCCGGTCTGGCCGCCGAGGGTGGGCAGCACGGCATCGGGCCGCTCGCGCTCGATGATCTTCTCGAGCACCTCGGCGGTCAGCGGCTCGATGTAGACGTGGTCTGCGACGTCCTCGTCGGTCATGATCGTGGCCGGGTTGGAGTTGACGAGTACGGTCTGCACGCCTTCCTCACGCAGCGCTTTGCAGGCCTGCGTGCCGGCGTAATCGAACTCGGCCGCCTGCCCGATCACGATCGGACCCGAGCCGATGATGAGCACCTTCCGCGGCCGGTCCGGATCGCGTCTCCCACCCCAGGAAATCTTCGATTCCCCGGGGGCCCCGGGTCGGGCGCCGCCCACGGCCTTCAGGAGCGGTCGTCGCGCGCGGACCATCTCGACGAACCGGTCGAACAGCTCGTGGTTGTCGGTCGGCCCGGGACATCCTTCGGGGTGGTACTGGACGCTGAAGACCGGCAGCGAGCGGTGGGCCAGACCCTCGACCGAGCCGTCGTTGAGGTTGACCTGGCTGACGAAGAACTCGCCCTCCGGCAGCGTTGCCGAATCCACCTGGAACTCGTGGTTCTGGCTGGTGATGTGCACGAAGCCGGTGTCGAGGTCCTTCACAGGGTGGTTGGCGCCGTGGTGCCCAAAGGGCAGGCGCGAGGTCGTCGCGCCAACGGCGCGCCCGAGGACCTGATGGCCCAGGCAGATGCCGAAGAGCGGGATGCGGCCGATGGCCTTCCGGCACAGCTCGACCGGGCCCTCCAGGGTGGCCGGGTCACCCGGGCCGTTGGCGAGCAGCAGTCCATCGGCGCCCGTTTCGCGCACGTCGTCCCACGTGGCGGTGTACGGCAACACGACCACCCTGGAGCCGCGCTGGCGCAGCGAGCGCAGGATGTTCGACTTGACGCCGTAGTCGACGACGCACATCGTGAGCCCCGAGCCGTCCGCGTGGCCCCGCCACCGGAGCTCGACAGGCAGCGGCTCCAACCACTCCCCGACGGTGGCCCGCGAGACCTCGGCCACCAGGTCCTGCTCGGAGAGGGGTGCCACGCGCCGCGCCAGGTCATGCAGGTCCACGAGCCGCGCCGCAGACGGCGGCTCAGCCTCGTGCGAGAGGACCGCGCGCAGTGCCCCACGCTTGCTGAGGTGGCGCGTCAGAGCGCGTGTGTCGATCCCGAAGATTCCGGGCACCCCCTGCGCCTTCAAGAACTCGTCCAGCGAGGTGGCCGACGAGTGATGCGACGGGCGCTCGCACACCCAACGCGCGATGAAACCTCGGGCCCAGGATCGCTCCGACTCCGCGTCGCCGGGTCGGGTTCCGTAGTTGCCCTGGAGGGGGTAGGTCATGCACAGCATCTGGCCCGCGTACGACGGGTCCGTCAGCACTTCCTGGTAGCCGGTCATCGCCGTGTTGAAGACGACCTCGCCCTGGCCGAGTGTATGGGCGCCGAGCGCCCTGCCCACGAACGACCGGCCGTCCTCGAGCACGAGCGCGGCGAAGGTGGGCCCGTCGTCAGCGCTCAAGGATCACCACGGCGTCCACGCCCTCGACCTCCTGGAGGCAGACCTGGACCAGCTCCGACTCGGAGGTGGGAACGTTCTTGCCAACGTAGTCGGGACGGATCGGCAGCTGCCGGTGGCCGCGGTCGACGAGCGCTGCGAACTGGATCGCACGCGGCCGCCCGAACTCGAGGAGCGCTTCCATCGCCGCTCGCGCAGTGCGGCCGTGGTGGATGACGTCGTCCACGAGCACAACCGTGCGGTCGGTGAGGTCCGGCACGTCGGACGACCGGTCCGGCCGCCGTGGCCGGTCGTCGTCGCGGTGGCCGGAGGAGTCGATGGCACCGGCGGGGACCTCGAGGCCCTCCAGCTCGGTCAACTTGGCGGCCAGGCGGTGCGCCAGCACGTCGCCCTGCGAGATGATGCCGACCACCACCAGGTCTCTGGCGCCCCGGTTGCGCTCGACGATCTCGTGGGCGATGCGGGAGAGTGAACGCCGGAGGGCGTCCGCGTCCATCACGTGCGCTTTCACGCGCGGCTGCCGAGCGATGCTCATGAAAGGACCATGTCCAGCAGCGCCATCCGGACCTGGACGCCGTTGCGTGCCTGCCGGAAGTAGGCAGCCCTGGGGTCGGAGTCGACGGCCGCGTCGATCTCGTCCAGCCGGGGCAGCGGGTGCATCACGATCGCCTTCCGCCGCAGTCGGGCCATCGCCTCGGGACCGATGACGTAGATGCCCTTCACCGCGCGGTACGACGCCTCGTCGGCGAAGCGCTCCTTCTGGATCCGGGTCTGGTAGACCACGTCCACCTCGGGCAGGACCGCATCGAGGTCCTCGGTCTCGTGCCAGGAGACGCCGTGGTCGTCCAGGTGCTGCTTGATGTCGTGGCGCATGGCGACCTGTGGGGGCGCGACGAACCAGACCTCGACGTCTCGATACTTGCTCAAGAGGTAGGCGAGGGAACGGGCGGTGCGCCCATTAAAGAGGTCGCCAACCATCGCCACGCGCACGCCGTCGATGCGGCCGAGCTCGTCGCGGATGGTGTAGAGGTCGAGCAGCGACTGAGTGGGGTGCTGACCCTTCCCGTCGCCGGCGTTGATCACGGGCACGTCGCTGACCGCCGCTGCTCGTCGGGCGGCGCCGTCCTCGTGGTGCCGGAGGACGATCACGTCCGCGTAGCCGGTCACGATGCGGATCGTGTCCTCCAGCGTCTCGCCTTTGGCCGCGCTGGAGAACTCGCGTGCGTTGTCAGTGCCCATCGTGCGGCCGCCTAGTCTCAGCATCGCCGACTCGAACGACAGACGGGTCCGGGTCGAGGGCTCGTAGAAGAGTGCGGCCATGACCCGGCCCTGGAGCCGGCCTGCGGCGCGATGCGGGTCGGCGCGCATCTCGTCGGCGCGGTTGAAGAGCTCGTCCAGCAGCGGACGGGAGAACTGCTGCGACTCGATGACGTGGCGCAGCCGAGTTCCTATAGCCATGAAAAAGCCTCCTTTCCGGCCTCGCTGGACCGGACTTAAAGGACCACTGGTCAGCACACAGTCTACCAGGGGTTGGTCTCTCCCCCGCGACCGGGGTCCCCGCGAAGCCTGCTTCGTGGGGTGGGCAGTCGGGGGAGTACCCGGCGAAAGCCGGGGGAGGGGGGTTTAGAAAGTCCGCCGGCCGGAGGAGAGAACCGCTAGCGCTATCGGCGCAGAGCTTTGACGATTGAGCGGAGCACCAACAAGCCGACGACGGCTGCGATCTGGCCCCCGAGGATGATCTGGTTCAAGTTCAGCGCCGGCACCCAGCGGACGTTGCCCCCGGAGATCACGTAGACCCCGACCGGATGAGCAACGGCCCCCCACCCGCCGCCGCTCCCACTGCCGTGACGTCTCTCCTCCTCGTCTTTCCCCGTGTCGCCCTCTCCCGTGCCGGCCCCCGCGCCTCCGAAGACGCGGGCGACCGGAACCACGAGGATGCCGTCGCGCTCTATGGGCTCACCGAACACGCGGCGGACGGTGAGGGTATCTCGAGCCTGCTGCAGGACTTCGTTTGGTTCCATCCCTCTAGTATTCGCCGCGCGCCGCAGGCGACCGCTACGCAACACTAGCCCGGCGCCTGTTCGGCCCGGGGTCTGTACTGGTCGCAGATCGGCGATGAGGCCTCGGTGTGGAAGTTCCAGCGGCGGCACCAGGCGAGGCCGTCGAACTGGCGGCACGATGCGCACGTCACCTTGGGGTTGGAGCGGTCGAGCTTCCTCATGTGCTGCCCGGCGCGCTCGCCCGGGAAGGCTCGGTCCCCGGTCATCGGCTGAGCGGCTCCTCGGCCAGTTCGCATCGCTCCATAGTGTGCCGATGCTACCGCTGCTCTACATGCGGGCGACGCGACCGACTCTGGGAATGGCGGGCAGCAGGGTCTCCGGCACCCGATCGTACTCGACCACCATGCTCTGCCCGGTTCGATCCCGCACGAATGAGAGAGCCACAATGCTGAGGGCGGCCGTTCCGACCATGAACAGCGCGATAGACATCGACGTCCCGGTTGCCTGAAGGAGCGCCAGGGCGATGATGGGCGCCCCACCCCCGGTGAGCGAGCCCAGGTGGTAGCCCAGGGACGCGCCGCTGTAGCGGATGCGGCCAGTGAACGACTCGGCGACCAGTGCCGCAAATGGCGAGTACTGGATGTCCAGCACGATGTAGGAGACCAGGATCGCCACAAATGCAAGCGCCGCCACCCTGCTGTCCATCAGGACGAAGTAGGGGATGGTGAAAACCGCCAGCGCCAGCATGCCGGCCCCGATCAGCCGCTTGCGGCCCACCCGGTCCGACATCCAGCCCCAGAAGAGGACGTCGAGCGTCTGGAACAGCGACACCACAAGGACCCAGAAGTAAACCTCCGACTGCTTGAAGTGCAGGAACTTGACCCCGTATGTCAGCACGAAGTTCGTGAAGATGTAGAAGGCGACCAGCTGGCTCGTGCGCGCCAACCAGACCGACACGACCTCACGCCAGCTGGTGCGGGCAAGTGTGACCAGCGGTCTTGGCTCGATCAGGCGTTCTTCGAGCAGCCGCGTGAACACCGGCGTTTCGAGGATCCCCAGGCGAACGTAGAGGCCCACGAAGACGAGCAGCATGCTGGCCAGGAATGGCACGCGCCAGACCCAGTAGTGCGGAACGCCGAGCAGCGCCGACTGCTGGAGCATGAGCAGCCCAAGCGCCAGCCCGATGCCTATGCCGGCCTGCGGGACCGCTGCCAGCAGCCCCTTACGCTCCTTCGGCCCCCACTCCATCGTGAGAAGCACAGCGCCGGCCCACTCGCCGCCGAGCGCGATCCCCTGAACGCAGCGCAGCAACACGAGGAAGATGCCGCCGGCGATCCCGATCTGTGCGTAACCCGGCAGAAGACCGATCAGCGCCGTGGTCAGGCCCATGATGACCAGCGTGATGACCAGCGTTGCCTTGCGGCCGATGCGATCGCCGTAGTGGCCGAACAGCGCGGCGCCGATCGGTCTGCCCACAAAGCCGACGAAAAAGGTGGCGAACCCGGCGAGTGTGCTGGCCAGGGGGTCCTTGGCAGGAAAAAACGTCGGTCCGATGTACAGGGCGACCGCCGTTCCGTAGATCAGGAAGTCGTACCACTCGATGACGCTGCCAATCCCCGATGCGACGATGACGCGTGCCAGCTGGCGGCGTGTGAGCGGGTCGGCGCGGAACGTCTCGTACAGGTCCGTGACCTGTGGCTCGGTCATGCGAGGCGCGGCTTCCGACGTGGCACCGCGTCGAATTGAAGCAGAAGGTGCTGGGGGGCTGCTTCAGTGAAGGAAGTGGCGTTCGCTCGTCAGCACCATCGCGGCGCCGGCTGCGTCTACCGCGTCCACGATCTCCTGATCACGCAGTGAGCCCCCCGGCTGGATCACCGCGGTGACTCCCGCCTTGAGGCCGACCGCGACCCCGTCGGCGAACGGAAAGAAGGCATCGGAGGCCATGACCGCCCCTTTTGTGCGATCGCCGGCTCGGTCGACCGCGATCTGTGCCGCCTCCACCCGGCTCATCTGGCCCGCGCCGACGCCGACGGCGGCGAAGTCCCGCGCGATCACGATCGCGTTCGACTTGACGTGCTTGACCGCAAGCCATGCGAACTCGAGCTGCTCCCACTCTTTGGACGTAGGCTGGCGTCTGCTGCCGACGCGGAAGGTATTGCGGTGGAAGCCTCGGCGGTCCCAGGACTGGGCCAGAAAGCCGCCCGGAACCGATCGCACGTTGTATCCGTGCATCCGGACCGGGCCCACCTCGAGCACTCGCAGGTTCTGGCGTCGACCCAGCACCCGGAGTGATTCGTCTGTGTAGCCGGGCGCCAGCACGACATCTGTCCTGACGGCCACGATCTGCTCGGCCGTCGGCTGGTCGAGGGTTCTGTTGATCGCGACCACCCCGCCGAACGCCGAGCGCGGATCGCAGTCGAAGGCCTCGCGATAGGCGTCCTCGAGCCTGTCGGCCACGGCCAGGCCGCAGGGGTTCGTGTGTTTGACGATCGTCGCCGCGGGCCGGCCGAATTCCGCGACCAGCTCGTAGGCCGCCGAGGCGTCCTGGATGTTGTTGTAGCTGAGCTCCTGGCCCTGACGCTGGCGGGCTGAGCCGAGACCGCCGGGGTCATGGCCCAGCCGGTAGAACGCCGCCACCTGATGTGGGTTTTCGCCGTATCGCAGCTGCTGGGCCAGGCTGCCCCCCAGGCTGAGCTCCGGAGGAAATGTGTCCAGGCCGTCGCCGCCGGTGCCCTGCAGCCAGGCGGCGATCTGGGAGTCGTAGGTCGCGGTGTGAGCGAACGCCTCGACCGCCAGGCGCCGGCGCATGGCGGCGTTGAGGGTGCCCTCATTGAGCGCCGTCAAGACCTCACTGTAGCGCTCGGGCCGAACCACAACGATCACACTGGTGTGGTTCTTCGCGGCCGCGCGGATCATGGCCGAGCCGCCAACGTCGATCTGCTCGAGGATGTCCGAGAAGTTCACCCCAGGCTCCGCGAGCGTCTCGGCGAACGGATAGAGATTCACGCACAGCAGGTCGATGAGGCGAAGCTGGTGCGCCTCTACCTCGTGGAGCTGTTCGGGCACATCGCGCCGCGCGAGCAGGCCCGCGTGGACGCCGGGGTGAAGGGTCTTGACCCTGCCCTCGAGGATCTCCGGGAACCCGGTGAGTTCGGTGACCGGCCGGACGTCGATGGACGCCTCTTCGAGCGCCCGCATGGTGCCGCCCGTCGAGTACAGCTCGTAGCCGAGGCGGGTCAGGCCACGCGCGAACGCAGGCAGCCCGGCCTTGTTATGGACGGAGAGAAGAGCTCTTTTGGGCAATGATCTCGATCGCCTCTGGCAGGATACGGTGCTCCTCGGCCTGAATGCGTGCGTGCAGCGTCTCGACTGTGTCGCCCACCAGCACCGGCACCGCCGCCTGAAGGAGAATCGGGCCTGCGTCAACGTCGTCTGTGACCACGTGCACCGTGCACCCGGTAATCCGGACGCCCTGCGCCAGCGCGCGCTGAACCGCGTCCATACCTCCAGCGAACGCGGGCAGGAGCGAGGGGTGGACGTTGAGGATCCGGCCGTGAAACGCTGCAGTAAAGGATGCGCTCAGGATTCGGTCGTAACCGGCGTTGACGACGAGCTCGACCCGGCGCCCACGCAGCCAGTCGCGCATCGCAGCGTCACGGGCCTCCCGCGACCCAAACCGGCGCTGCGAGAACTCGCCCAGTACAAGGCCACGGTCGCGGGCGAACTGGGCCGCGCCGCAGCCTGGGCGATTGGTGGCGACAGCGACCACGGTGTACCCGCGCTCGACCAGGTTGCGCAGGTTGGAGCCCTTGCCGCTGGCCAGAACGCCCAGACGGACGTCAGTGGTCACCTGACGCGGACGCGCTGGCTGCCGGCCTGCTCCCCGACCCGACCCACGACCGGCAGCCCTGGCAGCGGATGGTCCGTGACCAGCACCATGCCCAGCCCCATGTTGAAGGTGCCCAGCATCTCGTCACCGGCGACGTTGCCCCGACGAGCGATCAGATCGAAGACGGGTGGCACACTCCACGAGGAGCGGTGGAGCTCAGCGGCCAGGCCTTCGGGCAGCGCACGCTGGACGTTGCCGAGCAGGCCGCCGCCCGTGATGTGAGCGGCAGCCTTCCACGGCAGCGCCTGGAGCTCGCGCAGGTACGAGCGATGCGGCTCCAGCAGGACGTCACCGAGGGGTCGGCCCAGGTCAGGGAACACGTGATCCAGGGGCACGTCCTCGAAGACTTTGCGAACGAGAGAGAAGCCGTTGGTATGGAGGCCGCTGGACGGCAGGCCGACCAGGAGGTCTCCGGCCCGAACCTCCTCGCGCTGCACGCTTGGCTCGACGAAGCCGATCACGAACCCGACCAGATCGTAGTCGCCGAGCGCGTAGACACCCGGCATTTCAGCGGTCTCGCCGCCGATGAGGGCGCAGCGGTTGTCACAGCAGGCCTCCGTGAGGCCCGTCATGACGTCGCTGAAGACCGTCTCGTCGAGGCGCCCGCTGGCGAAGTAGTCCAGGAAGAAGAGCGGCGTGGCACCAGTGGTCGCGATGTCGTTCACGCAATGGTTCACGAGGTCGTGCCCGATCCCGAGGTGCCGGCCATGGGAGATCGCCACTTTGATCTTCGTGCCCACGCTGTCGGTCGAGGCGGCCAGGCAGCCGCCGCCGGGCAGCCTGTACAGGCTGGCGAACGGACCGAGGCCGGTGACCACCTCGGGGCCGTGCGTTGCCGAGATCAGCGGCCGGACCCGCTCCAGCATGCGTTCGTAGGCGGCGATGTCGACGCCCGCGGCCGCGTACGAGAGACCCTCCTGCCGGGTCACGTGGTTTCCAGCGCCATCTTGTCCATCTCGAGCTGTTGGGGCACGGGCACCGGGTACGCGCCGTCGAAGCACGCGCGACAGAACTGGTCGATGGTGCCGTGACCGACCGCCCGCATCAGGCCCGGGATGGACAGATACGCCAGCGAGTCGGCGCCCAGGAACTGCCGCACCTCTTCGACCGTGCGGCCGGCCGCCACCAGCTGCTTGGTCGAGCCGATGTCGACTCCCATGAAGCAGGGATAGCGCATGGGCGGGCTCGAGACCCGGATGTGCACCTCCCGGGCGCCGGCCCGCCGCATCACGTCGATGATGCGGCGCGACGTGGTCCCCCGCACGATCGAGTCGTCCACCGCGACGACGCGCTTGCCCCGCAGCGACCGGCGCAGGGGGTTCAGCTTCAGCATCACACCGGCTTCGCGCAGGGACTGGTCGGGCTGTATGAACGTGCGGTTGATGTACCTCGACTTGATCAGCCCCTCGCGGAACGGGATGCCGGACTCCTCGGCGTACCCGATTGCGGCCGGCGTCCCTGAGTCGGGCAGACCGATCACCATGTCGGCCTCCACCGGCTGCTCCCGTGCCAGCTCGTGGCCCATGCGCACGCGCGCTTCTTCCAGCTCGCAGTTCTTCAGGATCGAGTCCGGGCGCGCGAAGTAGATGAACTCGAAGACACACATCGCGTGGCGCCCAGACTCCTGGAATCGAGACGAGTGCAGACCGCGGGCGTCCATGACGACCATCTCCCCTGGCTGGACCTCGCGCACGAAGGTGGCGTTGACGGTGTCGAGCGCACAGGTCTCCGAGGCAACCACGTGGGCGGGCTGACCGCCGAGAGGGATGAAGCCGATGCACAGCGGCCTGAAGCCGTACGGGTCACGCAGCGCGATCACTGAGTCCTTGGTGACCACGGCGCAGGAGTAGGCGCCGGTGATGCGAGCAAAGGCGCGGCCGAGCACCTCCTCCCAGCCTGAGCCGTGTGTGCTCTCGATCAGTCGCGCCATGAGCTCCGTGTCGAGTCCGGTGTCGAAGGTCACGCCCTGCTCCTCCAGCTCCCGGCGGATGGCGGTGGAGTTGATCAGGTTGCCGTTGTGGGCGATCGCGCCGGGACCCAGGACAGGGTGCTGGAAGGGGACCGGGTGGGCGTTCTCGAGCCTGCTCGCGCCCGTGGTCGAGTAGCGGGTGTGGCCGATCGCCACGACGCCCCTCAGCTCGCGCATGACCGCCGGCGTGAAGACCTGGGCCACGAGGCCCATGTCACGGTGGGTCCGCACGCCCCGGCCGTCGCCGACGGCGATCCCTGCAGACTCCTGGCCTCTGTGCTGCAGTGCGAAAAGGCCGAAGTAGGTCAGGTTGGCGACGTCGACGCGGTCGCCGTAAATACCGAAGATGCCGCACACAGGCGTACACGATGGTAGCTAACCTGAGAGCGTGATCGCCCCGCCCCAGTCTCCCGACGAGCTTGCCCAGGCCACATGGACCGACATCGAGCCGCAGTACGAGCGGCTCGCAACCCAACCGATTGGCGACGTGGACGCGTGGCTCCGCGCCTGGTCTCGGTTCGAGGAGATCCTGTCCGAAGCGCACGCGCTGGCATCCGTGGCCTACACGGGCGATACCACCGACAGTGACAAGGAGGCGGCCCAGCTCCGCTTTGCCAGGGACATCTGGCCCAGAGCGCAGGAGCAGCGGGTCCGCCTCGGAAAGAAGCTGCTGGCGACCGGCCATTCGGCGCCTGACCTGGAGATGGTCCTCCGCCGCCTGCGCAACCAGGAGGCGCTGTTCAGGGAGGCGAACGTCCCGATACAGGGCCAGCTGCAGGAGCTCTCCAGCGCATGGCAGAAGCTCACGGCCGGCTTGAGCGCGACCTGGAACGGTCAGAACCTGCCTCTTCCCGCCCTGCGGATCCACGAAGCGAGCCCCGATCGCGAGGTGCGAGAGCGCGCATTCAAGCTCCACTTCGGTGCCTTCGCGGAGAAGCGGGACGCGATAGCGGACATCTTCGACCGTCAATACGCGCTGCGCCAGACCGTCGCCCGCAATGCCGGCTTCGCCAGCTACCGCGACTACGCCCACGCCGAGAAGAACCGCTTCGACTACACCCCCTCAGACTGCGAGCGCTTCCACGACGCGGTGGAGATGACGGTAGTCCCGGTGGTCGATCGGATCATGGCCAGGCGCCGTGATCTGATGGGCCTGGACCGCCTTCGGCCGTGGGACGCCATCGACGGCATGATGGGCGTCGCCGATCCGCTGGGACGGACGCCGCTCAAGCCCTTCGCCGACGTCGAGGCCCTGGCGGCCCGGGCCCAGGCTGTTTTTACCGGGGTGAGCCCTGACCTGGGCGGCTACTTCGAGATCATGCGCCGTGAAGGCCTGCTCGACCTGGACAGCAGGCAGGGCAAGGCCCCTGGCGGCTACTGCACCAGCTTCCCATTCCGAAAGCGCCCCTTCATTTTCATGAACGCCACCGGCACGGACTCAGACGTGCGCACCCTTCTCCACGAGTCGGGTCACGCCTTCCACAGCTTCGAGGCTCACGCGGCCCAGCCCCTTGTGTTCCAGCGGCATCCAGGGTCCGAGATGGCCGAGGTGGCGTCCATGTCGATGGAGCTGCTGGCCGTGCCTTATCTGGGCGAGGAGGCGGGTGGGTTCTTCAGCCGTGAGGACGAGCTGCGCTCGCGCGCAGCCCACCTCGAGGCCATCCCCCTGCTGCTGGCTCATATCGCCAGCGTGGACGCGTTCCAGCACTGGATTTACACGAGCGGTGAGGGTCACGTCCGCGATGCGCGCGACCAGCGGTGGCTGCAGCTTCGCGAGCGGTTCCAGCCAGGCGTCGACTGGAGTGGCCTCGACGATCTGAGGATCGCCCGCTGGCTGGCCCAGCCCCACTTCTTCACCCACCCCTTCTACTACATCGAGTACGGGATCGCGCAGCTGGGAGCCTTGCAGGTGTGGCGCAACGCCCAGGAGGATCAGAGGGAGGCGGTCGCCGCCTATCGGAAGGCGCTCGCCCTGGGTGCCACGCGGCCTCTGCCCGAGCTTTTTGGGGCTGCCGGCGCCCGCCTGGCGTTCGACGCCGCCGGGATGGGCGAGCTGGTGGCGCTCGTCGAGCACCAGCTGTAGAGCACCTTAGAGCCCCGTTGCCGGAAATGGAGCCTGACCGCGGGCCCCGGCGGCTCAGTGAGTGAGCAGCGCGCTCTCCCAGACCTGGCGGAGCTCCGGGAGGCCCACCCGCAGCTGCCCGTCGAACTCGATCGCCTCACCACCGGTCAGGCCAAGGAGTGCCAGCTCCACGTGGTGGCGCCGCGCGAGGGCCTGCACCTCTGGCGTCAGCCGCGGGCGCACGCTCACGACGAACCGGCCTTGCGACTCGCCGAAGAAGGCGGCGTCGAGGCGCACGTCCGCGTCCGGCCGCAGCCCGCCGCAGTGAACACCCCGGCCCCCCAGCAGGCAGCACTCCGCCAGCGCCACGAGCATCCCACCCTCCGCCACATCGTGTGCCGAGCGCAGCAGTCCCGCAGCCGCGGCCGCCAGGATGAACTCCTGGCTGGCCCGCTCGCGCGCCAGGTCGATCGCCGGCGCCCGGACGCCGACCGCGCGATGGAGCACGCTCAAGTACTCGGAGCCGCCGAGGTCGTTGCGGGTGTCGCCGACGACCAGGACGAAGTCCCCGTCCCCCTTGAAGGCGGGGTCCAGCCGTTGGTCGTAGTCGGAGAGCAGCCCGACCATACCGATCACGGGCGTCGGGTCGACGGGCCCGCTGCCCTCCGACTCGTTGTAGAGGCTGACGTTTCCACTGACCACGGGCACGCCCAGCGCTCGGCAGGCGGCGCTGATGCCGTCGACGGCCTCCTGCAGCTGCCAGAAGACCTCGGGCCGTTCGGGGCTTCCGAAGTTCAGGCAGTCGGTGACCGCAAGCGGGCGGGAGCCCGTTGCCACCAGGTTGCGAGCGGCCTCCGCGACGGCGATCTGGCCACCGGCATACGGATCGAGGCGGCAGTACCGGCCATTGCCGTCGATGGTCACAGCCAGTCCGAGGCGGCTGCCGGGCACACGCAGGACCGCCGCGTCGCCGCCCGGTGGGACGACAGTCGCGCCGCCCACCATGTGGTCATAGCGCCGGAAGATCGGCCGCCTGCTGCCCAGGTTCGGGCTGCCCATGAGGCTGACCAGGACGGCACCCAGGTCGGGCGGCTCCATGATCAGCTGGTCGAGGTCGGCGATGGCCGACTGCTCAGCAGGCGGGCGGCTGTACAGCGTCCGGACCGGTACCCCGTCGGTCAGCAGCCTCACAGGCAGGCGCGCAACCTCGTCCAGCCCATCCACCACGACCAGCTGGCCGTCGCCGGTGACCTCGCCGATCACCGAAGCCTCCAGGTCCCACCTGGCGAAGACCCGGGTGACGTGGCGCTCCCAGCCGCGCTCGACGACGAGCAGCATTCGCTCCTGCGACTCGGAGAGCATCACCTCGTACGGGGTCATCCCCTGCTCCCGCCGGGGCACGCTGGCGACGTCCACGCGCGCGCCGGCGCCCGAACGCGCCGCGACCTCAGCCACCGAACTGCTCAGCCCCGCTGCGCCAAGGTCCTGGATGGCGATCACGCTCGGTCGGTCGAGCAGCTCCAAGCAGGCCTCCAGCAGGCACTTCTCGAGGAACGGATTGCCCACCTGAACAGCGGGCCTCCTCTCCTCCGTGGCGCCGTCCAGCTCCAGCGACGCGAAGGACGCGCCGTGGATGCCGTCGCGGCCCGTCTGGGCTCCGACCAGCAGCAGCCGATTGCCCGCGCCCTGGGCCCGAGCTCGCTTGAGCTGGTCGGTGCGCACCAGCCCGACGCACATGGCGTTGACCAGGGGATTGCCGGCGTAGCTCTCGTCGAAGTAGACCTCGCCACCCACCGTCGGCACGCCGACGCAGTTGCCGTAGCCTCCGATGCCCGCCACCACGCCCTCGAAGTGGTGACGGCTCTCCGGCAGCGGCCCGAAGCGCAGCGAGTCGAGAAGCGCGATCGGCCGCGCACCCATCGCGATGACGTCCCTGAGGATTCCGCCGACCCCCGTCGCCGCCCCCTGGTAGGGTTCGATCGCGCTGGGGTGGTTGTGCGACTCGACCTTGAAGACGACCGCCCACCCCTCGCCGATGTCGACGGCGCCGGCGTTCTCGCCCGGGCCCTGCAGAACGCGAGGGCCCTGGGTGGGGAGGTGTCGCAGAAGCGGCTTCGAGCTCTTGTACGAGCAGTGCTCGGACCAGAGCACGCCCAGCATGCCCAGCTCGACGTCGTTGGGCTCGCGACCCAGCCTCTTGACGATCTCCATGTACTCGTCGGACGTGAGCGCGACCTCGCGTAGCTTGCGCCGGTCCACAGCGATCTGCTTCATCGGACCGAGGCGGTGGCGGCGTCGAGGACGGACCGGAAGAGAGGCAAGCCGTCGGTGCCCCCCAGCTCGGCTTCGGCGCATCGCTCGGGGTGAGGCATCATCCCCAGCACGTTGCCTCGGCTGTTGACGATGCCGGCGATGTTATGCATCGAGCCGTTCGGGTTGGCCTCCGCGGTCGGTTCTCCCTCCGAGTCGCAGTAGCGAAAGACGACCTGCCCGTTTCGCTCGAGCTGCTGCAGGGTCTCGGGGTCCGCGACGTAGTTGCCCTCGCCGTGCGCGATGGGGAGGTTGATGACCTGCTCCCGCTCCAGGCGCCACGTATAGGGAGTGGCCGGCTGGTCGCAGCGGACCTGAGCCCACTCACAGCGGAACTCCAGGCACTGGTTGCGGATCAGGGCGCCGGGGAGCAAACCGGCCTCGCAGAGAATCTGGAAGCCGTTGCAGCTGCCCCAGACCAGCCCGCCGTCGGCCGCGAAGGAGGCCACGCTTTCCATCACCGGCGAGAAGCGGGCGATGGCGCCGGTCCTCAGGTAGTCACCGTAGCTGAAGCCGCCTGGGAGAACAACGCAGTCGACGCCGCGAACGTCCCGGTCCTTGTGCCAGAGGTAGACCAGCTCGGCACCCAGCACGTCCTCGATGACGTGTCCCCAGTCCCGGTCTGACCAGGTGCCGGGGAATACGACGACGCCGAACTTCACGAAGGCGCCTCGACCCCGTCCCCGACGAGCTCGAACCGGAAGTCTTCGATGACGCGGTTGGCGAGGAGCTGGCGGCACATCTCTTCGACGCGAACCCGGGCCTCGTCGGGGGACGCCGTGTCCAGCGTCACCTCGATGTACTTGCCGACCCTCACGTCCGCCACCTCGGCAAAGCCGAGGGCCTGCAAACCCTGCTTGACCGTCGTTCCCTGCGGGTCGTTGACCACCGGCTTGGGAACGACAACGACCATTGCGATCACCGGCCGTTGCCGTTGTTGAGAAGTGACCTGCCGGTGATGCGCTCGAACGCCTTGAGATAGCGCTCGCGTGTCTGCTCGACCACGTCATCCGGCAACGGGGGCGGGAGAGAGTCACGGTCCCAGCCGCTCTGATTCGTCAGCCAGTCACGCACGAACTGCTTGTCGAACGACTCGGGCGAGGTTCCGACCTCGTACGTCGCGGCATCCCAGTAACGCGAGCTGTCGGGCGTCAACGCCTCGTCGATCAGGAGCAGCTCGTCGTCGATCAGGCCAAACTCGAACTTGGTGTCGGCAAGGATCAGGCCCTGCTCATGGGCGTGCTTCGCCCCCTCCGCGTAGAGCCGCAGGCTGGCGTCCTTCAGGCGATCGGCCAGTTCGGGGCCGACCTCGGAGCGCAGCCGCTCGAACGAGATGTTTTCGTCGTGGCCCAAGTCCGCCTTCGTCGCGGGGGTGAAGATCGGCTCCGGCAGCTTCTCGCTCTCGCGAAGCCCTTCCGGCAGGGCTTCGCCGGCCACGGTGCCGGATTCGCGGTACTCGGCCCAGGCGCTGCCGGCCAGATAGCCTCGCACCACGCACTCGAAGTCGATCCGCTTCGCTCTCCGCACGACCATGCAGCGGCCGTCGACGTCGGGGCCGAGGCCGTCGTAGGACGTGTCGAGCAGGTGGTTGGGCACCACGTCGCGGGTCTTCTCGAACCAGAACGCCGAGAGCTGGGTCAGGACGCGACCACGGTCGGGGATGCCCGTGGGGAGGACGTAGTCGAAAGCGGAGATGCGATCGGTCGACACCATCAGCAGCCGCTGGTCGTCGAGCTGATAGGTGTCACGGACCTTGCCGCGCGAGAAGAGCGGCAGTCCCAGGTTCGTGGCTGTCATCGCTTGGCGGTCGTTCATTCGGCCCTCTCCACACTACGTACGAAGCCGAGGGCCCGACAGGAATGCGGCTCTTCCTTCACGCTCGGACTCCCAGCCCCAATCGGTCGAACGCCAGGTCCACGTGGCGCAGGAACTCCTTCGGATCGAAGACCGCATCCATCCGGTCGCCGATGCGCGCCATCACGGCTGGGTCCGCTTCCAGGTTGGCGCGAAAACCGCCATCGTCGTCGAGGGCGCGGTGCGCCGCCCGCTGGACGATCCGGTACGCCTCCTCACGCGACATGCCGGCCTCGACCAGCGCCAGCAGCGCCCGGTGGGAGTAGACGATCCCGCCACTAGCGTCCAGGTTCCGCGCCATTCGCTCCGGATGCACCTCCAGGCCCGTCAGGACGCGCGTCATCTGCTCTGCCATGAAGGCGACCAGGTAGCAAGCGTCCGGGAAGATCACCCGCTCGGCGGAGCTGTGGCTGATGTCCCGTTCGTGCCACAGCGCGATATTCTCCAGCGCGGTGGCCGCGTAGCCGCGGACCACTCTGGCCAGTCCGCAGACTCGCTCGGTCAGCTCGGGGTTGCGCTTGTGGGGCATGGCGGAGGAACCTTTCTGTTCTGAGCCGAAGGGCTCCAGCGCTTCCGCCACCTCGGTGCGCTGGAGGTGGCGGATCTCGAGCGCGATCCGCTCCAGGGTTCCTGCGGCGACGGCGAGAGCGTTCATGTAGGAGGAGTGCCGATCACGCGAGACCACCTGGGTGCTGACAGGGTCGACCTGGAGCCCGAGAGCCCGGCACACGTACTGCTCGACCTGCGGGTCTACACTGGCATGCGTGCCTACGGGCCCGCTCAGCTGGCCGGTGGCAACCTCCTGCTTTGCCGCCTCCAATCGATCGATTGCCCTGTCAAGCTCTGCCACCCAACCCGCCACCTTGAAACCAAACGTGATCGGCTCGGCGTGGATCCCGTGCGTCCGGCCCACCATCACGGTGCGACGATGGCGGAGCGCAAGCTCGGCCGCGGTCTCGCGCAGCCGCCGCAGATCCTCGAGGATGACGCCGGCGCTGTCGCGAAGCTGCACGGCGAAGGCGGTGTCGACGACGTCCGAGCTGGTCAGGCCGACGTGCAGATAGCGCGCCTCGGGCTGGCCCACGGACTCGCCAACCACCGTGAGAAAGGCGATGACGTCGTGGCCGACGCGCGCCTCTTCCGCCTTGATGCGTTCAGTGTCGAAGCTGGCGGCCCTGATCGCCGGCAGCGCGTCAGCCGGGATGTGACCGAGGGAACCCCAGGCCTCGGCGGCCAGTATCTCTATCTGCAGCCAAAGCTCGAAGCGACGCTGGTCGGACCAGATCTCGCGGATCCGCGTAGGTGTGTAACGCTCGATCAAGTGGGAGCGGAACTCCTGGAAACGGTGGGGGACGAAACGCGGCCCCCACATTATAAGCGGGAGACTCAACGCCATAGGTTGTGGTCTCCTGCATCTGTACCCCCAAGATATGGACTGCAGGCCCGTCCAAAGCCATACTGCCCCCGCCCGCTAAGCTGGTGGGCGCATGTGCCTCGGACGTAACCGTGGAACGACAGCTGCCGTTTGAGCAGGCGAAGAAGGAGCGAACGATGAGCTCCCTGCCGTCCAGGTTGGACGAGCAGGCGCTGGTTGGTCGCGCAAAGCGCGACCCCGGCGCATTCGGGGAGCTCTACGAACGCTACTTCCTGCAGATCTATCGATTTGTGTACTCAAGAATTCGGGACCAGACGTCTGCCGAGGATGTCACGTCCGAGGTTTTCATGAAGGCGCTGAAGAGCATCGGACGCTACCAGGACACCGGGAAGCCCTTCTCGGCGTGGCTCTATCAGATTGCCGTGAACTCGGTGGCTGACCGCTACCGTGCAGCGCGTCCGGTGGAGGACATCGACGACCAGCGAGATCTGGCCATCGCGGGGCCGGCGCTCGAGGACATCGCCGCCCAGCGGGACGAGCTGCGCCAGATCTGGTCGGTGGTCGAGACGCTGCCCGCCCAACAGCGGACCGCCATGGTGCTGAAGTTCCAGGAGGACCTGAAGATCGAGGACATCGCGGTGGCCATGGGCAAGACGCCGGGGGCGGTCAAGCTCCTCATCCACCGCGGTGTGACGAAGGTTCGCGGGACTCTGGGGGCGCCGGCATGAGCGCTCAGCGAGACCGCGAGCTCGACGAGCTCTTCGAGAACGAACCCGAGCTGCGTCAGCTGGCGCAGCTCATGCGCGCGCGCCCGCACCCGGCCGCCGACGTCGAGCCCAGCCCGCACTTCCGGGTCCTGCTCAAGCAGCGACTCATGCGAGAGGCGTGGGAGCGGGTCTCTCAGCCTCCGCTGCCCTGGCACCGCAGGCTGCTCGCTCCCCAGCCGCTTGCGTGGGCCGGGGCTGCGATCGGCGCTCTGCTCATCGTGTTCGCAGCCTGGTCGTTCGCGACGACCCCCACCCCGCATTCGACGGTCAAGGTGAGCAGCACGCTCAACGGAAACACCATCCTCCTCTCCTTCAACCAGGCCATGGACACCTCCTCGGTGCAGCACGCGGTACAGATCGTGCCTGCGACCGAGGTGGCCAGGTACGAGTGGGAGGACAACAAGCACCTCGCCGTCAGGCCGCTCCACGACCTGACTCCCAACACCCAGTACCAGGTCACGATCGCCCCAACGGCCAGGACTCAGGACGGACAGCCGGTGTCCCACGCGGCGCCGGTTCAGTTCGTGACCAGCCCGCCACCTCCGACGCCCACCCCCACCCCGACCAGCACGCCGACGAGCACGCCGCCGCCGCCGATGATCAGCGGACTGCACGACCTGGCGCCGATCGGCGCTCAAGCAGCCCGCTGGTCGCCGGATGGCGCGAAGGTGTACATCGTCGGGCCGACCGGCCAGCTCGGGGCCTGGCCTCTCCAGGGCGGGGCGCCGACGCCCATTCAGCCGGACGGCGTGACGGTGGTCGCGGTCGCATCCGACGGCACGATCGCCTACGCCCGCGACGGCCAGATCATCTACGGCTCCGTGAGCGTGCCCGGCGTACAGCCGATCGCGCTCGGTTTCGCCCAGAGCGGTCTGATCTTCGCGACGGCTTCCGACGTCGAGGCCAGTGATCAGCACAAGCTGGCCACTTTCACTGAGCAGGCGACCGCAGCCGACTTCTCGCCGGCCGGCGACCGGCTCGTCTATCGCACCGCCTCGGGCAATCTGCACCTGGTCGATCTCAGCGGTCGCGGGAAGGATTCGACCATCGGCCCTTCGGCCGGCATGGGCGACTGGTCCCCAGACGGCACGAAGTACGCGTACCCGACCGACGCGGGCATCTCAGCGGCGGACACCGCGAGCGGCAGCTCGTCCAGGCTGTTGGACCTCCAGGGCCTGACGGGTCTGAGCTGGTCCCACGGAAACCAGCTGCTGCTGAGCACGTCGTCCGCACTCTACCTGTACACGCCCGGGGATGCGGCCGGCGCCAGGAAAGTCGCGGCCGACCAATTCGACAAGCCGTCCTGGGCGCCGTCGACCGGCGGCTACTTCTCCTTCCACCGAGGAACCGATCTTTGGGTCGGGAAGGTGTCGGGAGTGCAGGCGGGCATCGGGCCGCCGGCCACGGCGAGCTCCATGCAGGATGACGTCGTCAACGGCTTCATGGCGGCCCGGCAGAACCAGCAGGCAGACCAGGCCGCGAGTTACCTCGACGCGTCGGGCAAGGAGGCGTTCAGCAGCGGTGGCCTGACGCTGACGTACGCCGGTTCGGGGCAGTCTCTGGCGCGCTACAACGTGCTGCTCTCCCAGCCCAATCGGGTGGTGGTGAGGCTGGTGCTGGCCAAGGGCACGTCGCAGAGCGCGGTCGACGAGACGCTCACGCTCAAGAGCAGCGGTGGAAAGCTGCTTATCGACGGCGTCAGCGAGAGGCCTCGCAACTCCTTCGGTGCCGGTCCCGAGGTTGTCAAAGTGATCGTCGCCTCGGATCGGGTCCAGGTCTTCTTCGACTCGGACCTCGATCCGAGCAGCGTGCCGGGCAGCGTCGGCATCCAGGGTGCCAACGGCCAGGCCGTGAGCACCCAGGCCACCTATGACCCCAAAGCGAAGGCGGTCTCACTGCCGGTCGCGGGCCTGAGCTCGGGCGCCACGTACAGCCTGTCGGTGGGGGGCAGCCTCAAGGACACGCCCAACGGGCGCCAGGCCGTGCCGTACGACCTGCAGTTCGTCGGACCCTAAGTCCGGTATCCGCACATTTCCGGCAAAGGTGCGTTTCCGCGACTACTCGTCGTCGTCCGGCTCGAAGAACGGTGTGTCCGGCAGCGGCGGTCGTGGCCACGCTGACGTCCTGCCGCCCGTCTGCCTCGTGAGCTGATCCAGATCGTTCATGCTCGCCAGCGTGTCCGGGTGGTCCGGTCCCAGGATCCGTTCGCGGATCTCGACAGCCTGCTCCAGTCTGCGGATGGCCGCCTGCACGTCGCCCAGGTCGCGCAGCACCCGGCCGAGGGCGTGAAGGCTCGTCGCGGTCAGGGGATGCTCTGGTCCCAGCACTTCCTCGCGGACCTCGAGTGCGCGCTCCAGGTAGGTCCGCGCGACCGACAGGTCGCCGAAGGCGACGTGCAGGGCGCCGACATTGGCCAGGCTCGTCGCAGTCTCCGGGTGGTCGGCGCCGAGGCCCTGCTCGCGAATGGCCAGCGCACGCTCCAGGTCAGCCTGGGCGTTGTAGGGGTCGCCGAGGCCCAGCAGCAACGTGCCGAGGTTGCTGTAGCTGGAAGCAGTCTGCGGATCGTAGGGCCCGAGAGTGCGCTGTGACACGACCAGCGCCTGTTCGAAGCACGGGCGCGCGCCCTCGAGATCGCCCTGGTCTCGTAGCAGCCTGCCCAGGTTGTTGTAGCTCGCACCGCTGGCTGCGCTGTCCGGTCCGAGCGTGCGCTCGCGGATGGCCAGCCCTCGCTCGATCAGCTTGCGAGCGCCCTCCAGGTCGCCCTCGGAGTGGAGGAGGGTGCCCATGTTGTCCAGGGCCGTTGCGGTCTCCGGGTGATCCGGCCCGAGCGTCTCCTCACAGGTGCGAAGCGCGTACTCGAAGTAGGTCCTCGCCCCGGCCAGGTCGCCCTCGTCGCGGAGCAGCATGCCCATGTTGTTGACAGCGGCCAGGGTCCGTGGATGCTGCGAGCCGAGCGTGCGCTCGAGCACGTTGAGTGCCCGCTCACCGTAGGCCCGCGCCGCCCCGGTGTCTCCGTACTCCCTGAGGAGCACGGCCAGTCCCTCGAGCCGGGCGATTGTGTCGGGATGGTCGGATACGAGGAGGTCCTCGGAGGCACGCAGCCCACGCTCGAGGAGAGTCCGGGCGCTGGCGAGGTCGCCCTGGTGGCGCATGGTCCTGGCCAGGCTTGTCAGGATCTTGGCGGTGTCGGGATGTTCGCGGCCCAGCGTGCGCTCGGCCAGGGCCAGTGCGCGCTCGAGCGTCTCCTGAGCACCGTCGAGGTCACGCTGCTCCTCCATCACCGAACCGAGACTGGTGAGCGTCATCAGGATCCGCTGATCGTCTGGTTCCAGGCGCCGCTCACGAATCTCCAGCGTTCGCTCGAGGCTGGCGCGTGCCCGGCGCAGATCACCGGCCGCCCAGAGCCAGCGACCGAGCTCGAAGCCCAGAGCCGCGGCCCGCTCGTCCTCGCTGTGCGACAGCGTCAGCCCGGCCATGAAGTCGAGATGGGCGATCGTCGTCGTTCGCATCACGGGGTCGGCCCCCTCGCCCGCGGCGCGAGCCCATTCCATCGCCGACTCCTCCGCGGCGACCTCCGGCCCAGAGTGCGGCAGGGATGCTCGCGCCATGTCGGCGATCACAGGATGGAGGCGAACGAGGCCCTCGTCCCACTCCACGAGCCCAAGCTGCGCCAGCCACGCGATGCCTTCCTGGCCCCCCTCAGACGCCCCACCTTGCACCGCCTTGATCAGCAGCTCGGCCGGGACGAGTTCGCCGGCGGCAAAGCAGGCCGCGCGCGCCAGCACGGTGAGTGCGGCCCTGCCCGAATCCGCCCGCTCGAGCCAGCGGACGGCCAGTGCGAATGTCCGAGCCGTCGGCGGCGGCTTGGGTGAGCGCCAGCGCGCGAGAAGACCCGTGGGCTGCAGCACCTCCTCTTCGGCCACCAGCGCCGCGGCGTGGTCGAGTAGGGCGCGGGCCCGGAGCTGATCCACGAAGGCTTCGACGGAGATCTCGCCACCCCAGACCATCAGCCCTCCGGCGAGTCGCAGCGGGAGAGGCTGATCCTCCAGCTCTTCGGCGAGTCGCTGCAGCGAGGGCGACGCGGCCGCCACGTCCGGGCGCAGCCGCCGCAGCAGGTCGACGCTGTCTTCCTGCTGCAGCGGACCCAGAGGCACGACGGCGGCTCTGAGCGAGCTGTCCCACTCCGCACGGCGTGAGGTCACCAGGACGCTGGCGCCACCGCTGCTTGGGAGCCACTCCCTGAGGAGGTCGTCGGCGTTGCAGTCGTCGAAGACCAGCAGCCGTGCCGTCTCGGACTGCCAGGTGCGGAGAACGGCGTGGACCTGATCGTCCAGGCTCAGGTCGGCGAAGTCAGGGCGCAGCTCGGCGGCAGCCGCAGCCCCCTGGGCCGCCACGCGAATCGGGACGTTGTCTGGTGTTGAGAAGCTCAGCCAGACCACTCCATCGGGAAAGTCGGGGGCGTGCATGCGCACGTACTCTGCGGCGAGCTGAGTCTTACCGATGCCATCAGGGCCGCAGATCACCACGGTGCGACTGGCCGCCAGGGCGGACGCGACCCGGGCCAGGTCATCGCTGCGTCCGCTGAAGAGCGGGTTGCGCGCCGGCACCGTTGGTAGGCGGGTTTCCAAAGGCTCTAGGGTGCGAACGTCGATGCTCGTTTCTCCCGCTGGAAGCGAATGCAATATACGAGAGTGCGGGTGGCTGCTGTCTATGACATCCACGGCAACGTGTATGCGCTCCGGCCGGTTCTGGCCGCCGCTGACGAGGCTGCCGTCGATCTGGTCCTCGTGGGGGGCGACGTCGCGGCCGGGCCCATGCCCATCGCCACCATCGAGCTGTTGCGCTCATTGGGCTCCCGCGCGCGCTTCGTGCGCGGGAACGCGGATCGGAGCATGGTCGGCGTCTTCGATCATGAGCGTGAGGCGGCTGAATGGGACGGCTGGCCGGCAGCTCAGCTCAGCAGGGCCGACCGGGACTTCCTGGCGGCTTTCGAGCTGACCGTTGAACTCGACCTGGATGGGCTGGGAAAGGCCTGCTTCTGCCACGCGGTGCCGACCAGCGACGAGGCGATTGTGACGGCAGCTAGCCCCGACGACGTGCTGCTCGAGGCGCTGAAGGGGACGGACGCCCGTCTGGTCGTCGCGGGCCACACGCACACGCAGTTCGACCGGCGGGTCGGTGACCGCCGCCTCGTCAACGCAGGCAGCGTCGGCAATCCCTGCGCCGACCGGCCGGGCGCCTACTGGGCGCTGCTCGGGCCCGAGGTGACGCTCCGGCGGACCGACTATGACTTCGAGGCGGCTGCGGAAGCGTTCCTGGCGACCGGTTTTCCGCAGCGAGAGGTCTTCGCCCAGCAGGTGGTGCGACCGCCCACCGCCGAGGAGGCGACCGCGGTATTCGAGCGGCGCGCCGGGCGTTAGCCTGCTGCCCGGTCAGCGCTGCGCGTCGAAGAGGGAGTGGTACAGCTCCACCGTCTGATCCGCGATGGCCGGCCATGTAAACCGGTCCAGCACCCGGCGCCGGCCCGCAGCTCCCATCCGCTCGGCCAGCGCCCGGTCGTCGAGCAGCTCCGTGATCCTGGCGGCCAGCGCCCTGGCGAAGCGCTGCGGGTCATCTTCCGTGAAGTCGACCAGGAACCCCGTCACGCCATCCGCGACGATCTCGGGGATGCCGCCGACCCGTGAGGCGACGACCGCCGTCTCGCAGGCCATCGCTTCCAGGTTGACCAGGCCGAACGGCTCATAGACCGAAGGGCAGACAAAGGTTGCTGCGCCCGTGAGCAACGGCATAAGTTCGGGCCGGGGGATGATCCCTTCGATCCAGACCAGGCCGCCCCGCTGGGCACGCACCCGGTCGGCCAGCGCCGTGACCTCGGCCGCGATCTCGGGTGTGTCCGGGGTGCCGGCGCAGACGACGAGCTGGTATCGCTCGGGCATCGACAGCGCTGCCTGGAGCAGGTGGGACAGGCCCTTCTGCCGCGTCACCCTGCCGACGAAGATGGCGTACGGGCGCGCAGGATCGACGCCGCGGCGCCGCAGCATCTCCGGAGACGGATCGGGCCGGTAGGCCTGAGCGTCGATGCCGTTGTGAATCACATGCACCCGGCGCTCCTCGATCGCGGGATAACAGTCCAGGACGTCGCCGCGCATGCCGTCCGACACCGCGATCACCGCGTCGGCTGCCTCAAGAGCGGTCCTTTCGCAGAAGCTGGACACCTGATAGCCACCGCCCAGCTGCTCGGCCTTCCAGGGCCGGAGCGGCTCCAGGCTGTGTGTCGTGGCCACGTGGGGCACGCCCCACGTCAGCTTGGCCAGATGGCCGGCCAGGTTCGCATACCACGTGTGGCTGTGCACGAGCTGGACGCCCTTGCAGCCCGCCGCCATCGTCAGGTCGATTGACACCGCCTGCAGCGCGGCCGCCTCCGGCAGCGGCTCGGCGAGCTCGTCCCACGCGCGGTGCGCGGTGACGTGGGGCTCGGCGCGCGCCTCGCCCCAGCAGTGCACGGTCAGGTTCAGCCGGCGCCGCAGCTCCCGAGCCAGATTCTCGACGTGAACGCCGGCACCTCCGTAGACGTCCGGCGGGTACTCGCGGGTCAGCAGCGCAACGGAGAGCGCTCCGTCGAGATCGTTCACGGGCTCGAGCGGACCCGCTCGGGCTGCACCGGCTCGGGCGGCACGAGCTGGCCTTTGGCGATTGCCACGACTCCCTTCGGCGACACGTCGAAGCGGAGCCGATCTTGCGTCCTGTCGACGCCGATGCGAGCTCTGGGAGGGACCACCACGTTCTTGTCCACGATGGCGCGGCGAACGACCGCACCTCGGCCGACTTCGACGCCGTTCATCAGCACGCTGTCCTCGACCAGCGCCCCGCTGTGGACGCGGACGTCGGGGGAGAGGATCGACCGGCGCACGGTCCCACCGGATACGATCACTCCCGGGCTGACCAGCGAGTCGAGTGCGTGACCCCGACGACCCTCGTCGTCGAATACGAACTTCGCGGGCGGCGTGTCGGACGGCTGAAAGGTGAAGATCGGCCAGTCGCGGTTGTAGAGGTTGAACACGGGGTCCACGGCGACAAGGTCCATGCTCGCCTCGTAATAGGAGTCGAGGTCACCCACGTCTCGCCAGTACGCCCGCTCACGTTCGGTGACTCCCGGCACCTCGTTGGTGGCGAAGTCGTATACAGACGCCTCGCCCTGGTTGACCAGCATGGGAATGAGGCTGCCGCCCAGGTCGTGTTTGCTCTCCTCGTCCCTCGAGTCCTCCGTGACGGCGTCGACCAGCGTCTGGGTGCTGAAGACGTAGATGCCCATCGACGCGTAGGCCTGGCCGGGCGCGTCCGGCACCGGCGGTGGATTGGCAGGCTTCTCGAGAAAGGCGAGCACACGCCCCCTCCGGTCGGGCTGGATGACGCCGAAGGCCTTCGCGTCCTCGATCGGCACCCTGATGCCGGCCAGCGTGACACCGGCTCCGCTGGCCATGTGGTGGGCGATCATCTGGGTGGGGTCCATCCGGTAGATGTGGTCGGCGCCGAACACGCAGATGTAGCTCGGCCTCTCGTCGCGGACCAGGTTGAGGTTCTGATAGACGGCGTCGGCCGAGCCGGCGAACCACCGCGGTCCCAGGCGCATCTGCGCCGGCACGGTGGCCACGTAGTTGCCCAACATCGGTAGCAGACGCCACATCTGCGCGATGTGTCTGTCCAGGCTGTGGCTCTTGTACTGCGTGAGGACCACGATCTTTGAGATCCCGCCGTTGACCAGGTTCGAGAGCGCGAAGTCGATCAGCCGGTAGGTTCCGCCGAACGGGACGGCGGGCTTGGCTCGGTCAACGGTCAGCGGCTGCAGCCGGGAGCCCTGGCCACCGGCCAGGACCATGGCCATCACATGGGGGTCGGCGCGCTGTACCAACACCGTGAGGTCGCTCCCGTCGCTGTGTCAGCCCACGGCTTCGAACACGACAGCGGTGCCGTACGCCAGCACTTCGGTGACGCCGTTGCTCATCTCCGTGGCGTCGTATCGCATCCCGATGATCCCGTTGGCGCCGATCGCAGCCGCGTGCTGCAGCATGATCTGGAACGACTCATCCCGAGCGTGCTCGGCGAGCTCGGTGTACAGCGTGATGTTGCCACCGCCGAGCTGCTGGAAGGCGGCACCGATGCTGCCGACCACGCTCCGCGAACGGACTGTGATGCCGCGCACGATGCCAAGGTTGCGGACGATCCGCGCACCGTCGATGCCGAACGCGGTCGTGACCCAGGCCGGGTCGATGCTTGCCGGCTGCTGCGCCTTCTGTTGCATATCTCTTAGATAATGCCCAATACGCGGGCGGCTCGTACCAGGGCAGCGATGGACCCCGCGTGCTCGATCTCGCCGGTAAGCGCAGCGTCAAGGGCGGTCCGGAAGGGCAGCTCGCGCAGGATCATGTCGCGTTCGTATGGCTCCGGCGTGCGGTGTACACGCTGGAGGCTGCGGGCCAGGAAGAGGTGCTGACGGCTCGTGATCAGCCCGCTACCCCGTGTCACGCCCAGCTCTGTCCACTGGGTGGCCATGAGTCCCGCCTCCTCGGCCAGCTCGCGCTGGGCGCCGGCCAGCGCGACTTCACCAGCCTCGAGGGTGCCCGCCGGCACCTCCCAGGCGCTGACTCCCCACTGGTGGCGCCACTGGCGCACCAGCACGGTCGTCCCGGTCTGGGAGTAGGGAACCACGAAGGCGGCGTCAGGGCCCTCGACGACCCGGTAGTCTGCTTCCGAACCGTCCGGCCAGCGCACGCGGTCGCGGCGGAGCGAGACGTTCCACTCGCGGCACACCTCGGTGCTCGCTATCACCTCGAATGGCGGCGTGGGCTCACGCTCCAGGGTCACCTGCTTCTCTCCAGCCGGTCCAGTGCCAGACGCTGTGGCACGCCACTCCGGAACGACTCGACGAGCGCCTCCTTGCTCTGCTCTACTGCCTCGTCAAGGGGGAGATTGAGCCATTCCGTAAAGACCTGCTTCTGGCGGGCGATCGCGCCCGCGTCGTGGCGGGTGGCCCGACCGATCAGCTCGCGACAGCTGTCCAGTAGCTGGTCTGCCTCGACCACCCGGTTCACCAGCCCCCACATCAGCGCCCGCTCGGCGTTGATCGGCTCGCCGGTCAGGACGAGCTCCTGAGCGCGGCCGAAGCCGACGTGGCGCTCCAGAAGGGCTGCGTCGATGACCGACGGGATGCCCAGCATCACCTCCGGCATGGCCAGCACCGCTCCCCTGGCTGCGGTGCGGAAGTCGCACGAGCACGCGAGCTCCAACGCGCCGCCGAAGCAGTGGCCCTGGATCGCCATCGCGACCGGCTTCGGGCAGCGGCGTGCGGCGGCGCAGGTGTCGGCCAGGGCCCCGATCAGCCGCCGGATCGTCTCCGGGGTGCCGACGGCGAACTCGTTGAGGTCAACTCCGGCTGAAGTGCTGGGCCCGGTGCCGCCCAGGATGACGCCACGCACCGCACTTTCACTTGCGGCCTGCCGCAGCTCGTCGCCGATCGCCTCGATCATCGGCATCGTCAGCGCGTTGAGCTTCCGCGGCCGGTCGATCCAGATCAGCCGGAGGTCGCCCGACTGCTCGGAGCGGATCAAGACCGGTTCTGCGCCGAGACCACCGCAGCAACCGCTGCTGCCGCGGCGGCGACGTGGCGCGGGTCGGCGCCGTAGTCCATCGGGGGGTGTTCTCCGACCAATCGCCGGGCTGCCTCGATCAGCTCGGGGTGGTCGTCGATGAACCGCGTGGTCAGGTTGCCGGCCCGGAAGACCGGACTCTCCAGGATGGCGCGGTGGTAGGGGATGGTGGTTGCAGGACCGACCAGAACGAACTCACGCAGGGCCCGGCTCGCACGTGCGATCGCTTCCGCTCGGTCGGCCCCGTGGACGATCAGCTTTGCGACTAGCGAGTCGTAATTGGGCGGTACCTCAGAGCCGGGGCCGAAGCCCGAGTCCACCCGGACGCCAGGGCCGCCCGGAGCGACCCACCGCGCGATTCGCCTGGGGTTCGGGATGAAACGTCGAGCGGGGTCCTCGGCGTTGATCCGCATCTCGATGGCGTGGCCCGTCCACGTGACGCCGTCCTGAGTGAACGAAAGCGCCATCCCGGCCGCCACCCTGATCTGCTCCTTGACCAGGTCGATCCCTGTCACCTCCTCGGTGACCGGATGCTCGACCTGGAGGCGAGCGTTGACCTCCAGGAAATAAAAGTCGCCTTCGCTGAAGATGAACTCGACCGTCCCCGCGTTGACATAGCCTGCGGCTCTGGCGGCGCGGACCGCAGCCTCACCCATGCGGGCGCGAATCTCCGGGCTGACCGCCGGCGAGGGGGTCTCTTCGAGGATCTTCTGATGCCTGCGCTGGATCGAGCATTCGCGCTCGCCCAGGTGGACGACGCTTCCGTGCTGGTCCGCGATGACCTGGATTTCGATGTGGCGAGGCTTGCGAACGTACTTTTCGACGTAGACCGTGGCGTCGCCGAAGGAGGCGCGGGCGGCGTTCCGCGAACTCTCGATTGCGGGGCCGAGGTCCCGCTCCTTCTCGACAACCTTCATGCCGATACCGCCGCCGCCCCCGGACGGCTTGACGATGACGGGGAAGCCGATCTCCCGCGCAACCGTCGCGGCCTCGACAGGATCGTCGAGAGCTTCGCTGCCCGGCGTCACCGGCACGCCATGGGAGGCAGCGAGGGCACGCGCCTGCAGCTTCGAGCCCAGGGCTCTCATTGCGGCTGCCGGCGGGCCGATGAAGGTTATGCCGGCAGCTTCGCAGGCCTCGGGAAACTCGGGTCGCTCGGAGAGGAAGCCGTATCCCGGGTGGATCGCCTGGGCTCCGACGTCGCCCGCGAGCTTCACGATCTTGTCCAGCTGCAGATACGACTGCGCCGGCGGCGCCGCCCCGATGTGGTGGGCCTCGTTGGCGTATCGGGCGTGGATTGCGTGCCGGTCGGCGTCGGAGTAGATCGCCACCGTCTCGATGCCGAGCTCCTCGCATGCCCGCATTACGCGGATCGCGATCTCCCCGCGGTTGGCGACCAGCACCTTCTTGAAAAGCTTCGCCTTCACTGCGGATACATCTCGATGACGGCGGTCATCTCGTGCTTTCCGTGCTCCGGTTCCGCCATTGCGTGCAGCTCGCGCGCTTCTGCGACGACCGGCATGGCCGCGCCTGCCCGCCGCCCCAGATCGAGCGCGAGATCGAGGTACCGAGGAGCGTGACGTCCACAGGCCAAACCTAGCCGATCGCCACCAAGGGCTGGTTCGGGCTGACCACCTCGCCCTCCTTGACGTACACCTCCAGCACCTTGCCAGGCCGGGTCGCCACGATGTCGTTCTGCATCTTCATGGCCTCCAGGACCGCCACCACATCGGCCAGTTTGACCTCGTCGCCGACCTGGACCGGGATCTTGACGATCAGACCCTGCATCGGCGCTGTGATGGCGTCGCCCCGCGCCTTTGGCGGCGGCGCAGCGACGGCGCCGGGCGCCGGCGCCGGCCCGGCCGCGACGGGTGCCACGATCATGCCGGCCCCCGCCACGCGAACGTGGAAGACCTCGCCTTCGACCTCCACCTCGAACTCCGCGGAGGTGGCGCGCTGCGGCTCCGGCGCGGTGTCGACAGGCGGCGCCTCCAGTTCGGCGTTCACGCCGTCATTCGAAGATGCGAGAGGCGGGGCTTCCGACTCCGCGTCCTCGGCGAGGTCCGGCGCCGGTTGCCGCGGCGAGGCCTGGGCCTGGAACAATTCCAGCGCGAGCGGTGGGAACAAGACGTACGTCAGAACCTGCTCGTCAGTCCCCTCCAGCCCCCGCTTCTGGAGACGGGAGCGGGCGCCGTCAGTCTGGGGGTCGAGCAGGTCCGCGGGCCGGATCGTGATGGGCTCCTCATGGCCCAGGACCTGCCGCCGGACATCGCTGTCCGCCGGCCGAGGTGGGGCGCCGTACAGACCCTGCAGGTAATCCTTCAGCTCCTGTGAGACGGTGGCGTAGCGATGCTCTCCCAGCACGTTGTAGACCGCCTGAGTGGCGACGATCTGCCGTATGGGAGCGACGAGCGGGGGAAAGCCGAGCTCGTGCCTCACGCGCGGCACCTCGCCCAGCGCCTCGCGAATGCGTCCCAGCGCGTTGTGGCGCTCCAGCTGGTGGTGGATGTCCTCCAGCATGAAGGCCGGCATCTGGTAGCGCAGGATGTCCGAGTCGATCCGGTCGGCCGCCGGCGATAGGTGCTCCAGGTGCTTCTTCTTGAGCTCCTCGAGCTCGATCTTGATGTCGACCAGCTTCTCGAGGTCCAGCCCCGTGTCATAGTCGCCGCCCGCCAGCGCGGCGACCACGCTCTCGGTCGCGGGCTGGGATGCTCCCCAGGCGAGCGGTGACATCGCTGTGTCCAGCACCCTGGCGCCTGCCTCGACCGCGGCCATGTAGGCCATGGGTGCCATGCCGCTCGAGCAGTGTGAGTGGACGACGACCGGCTTGTCGACCGTCTCACGCAGCACCGTCACCAGCTCCCAGGTGGCCTGCGGGCTGAGGAGGCCGGAGGTGTCCTTCACGACCAGGTCGTCGATGCCGAGGTCGGCAAGGCCCTTGGCCAGCGAGCACCAGAGCGTCAGGTCGTGGGCCGGGCTGATTGCGTAGCAGAGCGCGCCCTGCACGCGTTTGCCCGCCTTCTGTGCGGCTCTGATCGCGACCTCCATGTTCCGGAGGTCATTGAGCGGATCGAAGATACGGAAGATGTCGACGCCATTGCGAGCGGCCGTCGCGACGAAGAGCTCGACGGTGTCGTCCGCGTAGTTGCGGGCGCCGACCAGGTTCTGGCCGCGGACCAGCGCCTGGATGGGTGTGCTGGGCGTCACCTCGTGCAGCCGGCGCAGGTACTCCCAGGGGTCATCGCCTTGCCGCAGATAGGTCTCGAACGTGGCGCCGCCGAAGGCCTCCAGCGCGAAGAGCCCGACCGCATCGAGCTTCTGAGCGATCGGGAAGATGTCCGGTCCCCGGAGGTGTCCGCCCAACAGAGACTGGTTCCCGTCGCGGAACGTGGTGTCGGTCAGCCGCAGCCGCGGCCTGGCGGATCTGGCGATCAGTCAGCGGCCCCCGGCGGCTAAGGCCTGCCTTTTCTCGCGATGGCGGCTGGCCAGCTGGGGGTCGGTCAGGCCCAGAACGCGCGCCGCGAACCAGGCGGCGTTCTTGGCGCCGGCCTCACCGATGGCCATGGTGGCGACCGGGATGCCGGCGGGCATCTGCACGATCGAATAGAGCGAGTCGACACCGCCCAGGTGCTGGGTCGGCACGGGGACGCCCACCACCGGCAGGTTGGTCCAGGCCGCGACCACGCCGGGCAGGTGGGCGGCGCCGCCGGCGGCGGCGATGACGACCTTCAGGCCGCGCTCACCCGCCGTGCTGGCCCATTCCATCACCCCGGCCGGGTCGCGGTGGGCCGAGCAGATCTTCAGCTCTGTGTCTATGTCGAACTCCTCCAGCTGCTTGAGACAGAGCTCCATCAAAGGGAGATCGGACTTCGAGCCCAGGATCACGCCGACTTCAGGCACCTACGGCCGCCTCCTGTGCAATGTCCTTCCGAAAGAAAGCTCCGGGAAATCGTACCCGCACCGCTCCTGACAACGCCCTCATACGCGCTTCGTCGACATCGGCGCCCAGGCCGACCGCGGTGAGCACGCGGCCGCCGGAGGTGACCAGTCCGCGGCTGGCGACGAGCCGGGTGCCCGCGTGGAATATGAGCACACCCTCCGGGATGGTGTTCAGGCCCTGGACCTCGAAGCCGGTCTGGTAGGCGTCGGGGTAGCCGCGGGACGCCACCACCACGCCGACCGCCGGCTGCTCGCTCCACTCGATGCGCGGCCTGCGCCAGGGCAGGTGGCCCATAGCGGCGGCAAGGAGCAGCGGCACCAGGTCGGACTGCAGCCTGGGCAGGACCACCTGCGTTTCGGGATCGCCGAAGCGGGCGTTGAACTCGAGCACCTTGATCCCGTCGCGGCTGAGCATCAGCCCGGCGTACAGGACGCCGCGGTAGTCGAGGTCCCGGTTTCCCAGCTCCTGGAGGGCCGGACGCAGCACCGTCCTGGTCGCCTCGAGGACAAGCTCGTCGCCGACGCCCGCCGGTGGCGAGTACGCGCCCATCCCGCCCGTGTTCGGGCCTTCGTCCCCGTCGCGGGCCCGCTTGAAGTCGCGCGCGGCGGCCAGCGGCACGACTCGGCTGCCGTCGCACAGGCCGAATACGGAGACCTCGGGGCCCTCCAGCCGCTCCTCGACCACGACCGTGGCGCCGGCGCGTCCGAACGAGTGGCGGACCAGCATTGCGTCGATGGCCTCGTCCGCCTCCTGCTTGCTGCCACAGACGATGACGCCTTTACCGAGAGCCAGCCCATCGGCTTTGACGGCGACCCAGCCGCCCAGCTTGCGGGCGTATCGTCGAGCCGGCTCGGCGTCGGTGAACGTGGCGAACGCAGCGGTCGGAATCCCGGCTGCGACCATCACCTCCTTCGCAAAAGCCTTGCTGTTCTCGATCCGCCCTGCATTGCGGCTGGGGCCGAAAACCGGGACGTCGGCGTCACGAAGAGCGTCGCCTACGCCGGCGGCGATGGCGGCCTCCGGGCCCAGGATGGCCAGGTCGATCTTCTGCTTCCTGGCCAGCCGGGCGAGCTGAGGCGCGTCGTCAGCCTGGACGGCGACGTTGCGCGCGATGGCGGCGGTGCCGCCGTTCCCCGGCGCGACGTAGATGCGCTCGGCCAGCGGGGAGCGCAGGCACTTCCAGACCAGCGCATGCTCGCGAGCGCCGGAACCGACGACGAGGATCCTCATTGGCCAGGCACCAGCATCCCCCAAAGGAGCGTAGGCATGCCGATGATGACGAGCATGGCCGAAGTCCCCACGAGGCCGCATCGCGGTTCTCGACGACTATCAGCAGGTTGCCAGGCGAATGGTCGACTGGGCAGCGGCGGTGCCCCAGGCTGAAGTCATATTTTTCGCCGATCACCTGGCCGACCCTGACCAGCTGGCGGTCCGGCTGGCCGGGTTCGACGTAGTGGTCGCCATGCGTGAGCGGACGCCGTTCGAGCGCAATCTCCTGTCCCGGCTGCCGCGGCTCAGGCTGCTGGTCACCACCGGCATGCGCAACGCGGCCATCGATCTGGCGGCGTGCGCCGCGCTGGGTATCACGGTCTGCGGCACGGCCGGCTCGGGAACAAGCACCGCCGAGCTGACCTGGGGGCTGATCATGGCTCTGGTGCGCCACGTGCCACAAGAGGATGCGGCCGTTCGGTCTGGCGGCTGGCAGCATACGCTCGGCGTCGACCTGGAGGGCCGCACGCTCGGCGTCCTGGGATTGGGCAGAATCGGGCAGCGGGTAGCCGCGGTGGGCATCGCATTCGGAATGGAGGTGATCGCATGCAGCCAGAACTTGAGCCAGAGCCGCTTCCCCCCGGCGACCCGCTCAGAACGCTGCCCAACACGGTGCTCACGCCCGCCGATGTCTCTCCCCCGCGCAGTCGGGGGAGTACCCGCGACTAGAGGCGGGCCAGCTCCGCGCTCATCAGGTCCAGGCCCATGGAGCCGAGGTTCAGGGCCGCCGTATGGAAGGCCTTCAGGTCGAACGCCGCGCCGTGCCGGCGATGCGCATCGTCACGCGCGGCCAGCCACGCGCGTTCTCCCACCTTGTACGACGGGGCCTGGCCGGGCCAGCCGAGGTAGCGGTTCAGCTCCTCGGCGAGAAACGCCTCCTCCAGGGTGCTGTGCGTGCGCAGGAACTCCCAACCGAGCGCCGGTGTCCAGCGCTCACCCTCGTGGAAGCCCGTTCCCCTCGGGATCGGTAGCTCCAGGTGCATGCCGATGTCCACGATGACGCGAGCTGCGCGGAAAGAGTGGGAGTCGAGCATGCCCAGGCGGTCGCCGGGCTCGTCCAGGTGTCCCAGCTCGGCCATCAACCGCTCCGCGTACAGCGCCCATCCCTCGCCGTGGCCCGAGTTCCAGCACATCAGCCGCCGGTAGCGGTTGAGCTGCCGTGCCCGGTAGATGACCTGGCCGGTTTGCAGATGGTGGCCGGGCACCCCCTCGTGGAACACCGTCGTCACCTCTCGCCACGTGTTGAACGAATCGATCCCATCGGGCACGGACCACCACATCCGGCCCGGTCGCGAGAAATCCTCGGAGGGGCCGGTGTAGTAGATGCCGCCATCACGCGTCGGCGCGATCAGGCACTCCAGCCGGCGCAGGGGGTCGGGGATGTCGAAGTGGACGCCGGCGAGCTCCGCGATCGTGCGGTCTGAAAGATCCTGCATCCAGGCTCTGAACTCATCCTTGCCCGCGATCTTGCGGCCAGGGTCGTTCTGGAGCGCATCAATGGCCTCCGCAACCGTCGCGCCGCGTCTGATGCGGTCGGCGGACTGGCGCATCTCGGTGGTGAGCCGAGCCAGCTCGGCCCAGCCCCACGCGTACGTCTCGTCCAGGTCGAGCCTGGTGCCAGTGAAATAGCGGGACGCGAGAGCATAGCGCTCCCTGCCCACCGCATCCTTCTCGGGGGCCGCCGGCAGCAGCTCCCGGCGCAGGAACAGGCCGAACTCCGTCAGCGCCGCCGCGGCGCCACGCGCAGACTCGTCGAGCCGGCGCCGCAGCGGGCCGTCGCCGTACCGCGCCGCCAGCCCCGAGAAAAACCCGCGGTCGCCCTCTGCGGCCCACCGGTCGCACCGCCTGGCGCACTCGACGACCTGCCGCCGGGCCGACGTGCGCCCCTGCCGGCCGGCCATTGCCAGGCTGCGCGCGTATCCGGCCAGGGCATCCGGGACACCCCGCATCCGGGTGGCGATCGTCTGCCAGGCCTCGTCGCCCTCTGTGTCCATGAGGTCGAAGACCTGGCGCACGAACTGCAGCGGGCTGTCGATCACGTTGAGGTCGCTCGTGAGCAGTCCAGCATCGTGCAGCTGCAGCTCGAGCCCCACCTGTTCCGCCATTGCCGCTGCGGTGACCCGGTCCTCGTCGCCGGCGATCGGCGTTGCAGCCAGCTCGGACAGGAGCCGGCGCCGGCGCTCGGCCCGGGCCTCGAAACCTTCGGGGCTGAAGTCGGTCAGCCGATCGTCGTGTCCTGCCAAACCGATCATGGTGGCCAAGCAAGGATCGAGGGCGGCGAAGTCCTCGACGTACCGATCGGCGAGATCGTCGATTGCGCTCACGGCGTTCAGGCGAGGCGCAGCCCGGCCTAGCCGGCGGCGATCTCGCTGACCGTGACCCGGCGCATCCGGTCCCCCTGGCGAATGCTCGTCACGACCTCCATCCCCTCCACGACCTCGCCGAAGAGGTTGTACTGCTTGCCCAGCTTCCGCCGGTTGTCCACCGTGCTGATGAAGAACTGAGAGCCGTTGGTATTGGGCCCTGCGTTGGCCATCGCCACCGTGCCTACGGTGTAATCGCCGATCACCGGCTCGTCCTCGAAGCGATACCCCGGGCCACCGCGCCCGCTCCCCTCGGGGCAGCCGCCTTGAATCACGAAGTCATCAACCACCCGGTGAAACGTCAATCCGTCGTAGAAGCCGTCGCGGACGAGGAAGACGAAGTTGTTCACGGTCTTGGGCGCCTGACGGGGGTCGAGAGCGATCACGATGTCGCCCTTGTCGGTGGCGATGGTGGCCTCGTACCTGGTCGCTGGATCTATGACCTGCTCCGGGTGGGGGTAGCTCTTCGGCATCTCGACGATTCTAGACAGCACCTCTAGAGGGCGCCGCTGGAGCGTCTCGCCTACTCCCACTCGATCGTGCCTGGGGGCTTGCTGGTCACGTCGAAGACCACGCGGTTGACCCCGGGCACTTCGTTGACGATCCGGTTGGAGATCCGCGCGAGGACGTCATGGGGCAGTCTCGCCCAGTCCGCGGTCATCGCGTCCTCCGACGTGACCACCCGCACGGCCACCAGGTTGGCGTATGTCCGGAAGTCGCCCATCACACCGACGGTCTGAAGGGGCGTCAGCACCGCGAACGACTGCCAGACCTGCCGGTAGAGGCCGTTCTTCTTGATCTCGTCTACCACCACCCAATCGGCCCCCCGAAGGATCTCGAGCCGCTCTGGGGTGACCTCACCCAGGCACCGGATGGCCAGGCCGGGTCCGGGGAACGGCTGCCGAAAGACCATGTCCTCGGGCAAGCCCAGCTCCAGGCCAACGGCGCGCACCTCGTCCTTGAACAGGTAGCGAAGCGGCTCGATCAGCCGGAATCGCAGACCAGGCGGCAGCCCGCCGACGTTGTGGTGCGTCTTGATCTTTGCTGCGGACGCCACGGTGTCGGGCGCCGTCGATTCGATCACATCCGGGTACAGCGTCCCCTGGGCGAGAAAGTCGATCTCGCCAAGGCGCCGCGCCTCCTCCTCGAACACGCTGATGAACTCGCGGCCGACCACCCGGCGCTTCTCCTCCGGATCGAGCACCCCGCGCAGGGCGCCAAGGAAGCGCTCGGTTGCGTCGACGTAGCGCATGTCGAGGTCGAGGTTGCCGTGCATGACGTCCAGCACCCGCTCCGGCTCCTCGCGGCGGAGGAGGCCGTTGTTCACGAAGACGCAGGTGAGCTGGTCGCCCACCGCCCGGTGGACGAGCGTGGCGGCAACGGCGCTGTCCACCCCGCCGCTGAGCGCGCAGATCACGCGGCCGGCGCCCACCGACGCCTGCAGCGACCGTGTTGCGTCCGCGATGAATGAGCCCGTGGTCCAGGTGCCGGTACAGCCGCACAGCCGGTAGAGGAAGTTGTGCAGCACGTCGCGGCCATGCGGGGTGTGATGGACCTCGGGGTGAAACTGGATGCCCACGATGCCGGCCCCGTTTCCAAAGGCCGCAACTGGCGCATTGCTGCTGCTGGCGAGGCTGTGAAAGCCGGCCGGCAGGCGGACGACGTTGTCGCCGTGGCTCATCCAGACCGGAAGCTCCGCGGGGAGACCCGCAAAGAGCTGGCCGGGGTCGTCCACGGCCAGCAGCGCAGGACCGTACTCGCGCCTGCTTGCCGACGCGACCTCGCCGCCGAGGTGGTGCGCGATGAGCTGCATGCCGTAGCAGATCCCCAGCACCGGCACCCCCGACTGCAGCAGCTCGGGATCGACCTGCGGAGCACCAGGCTCGTAGACACTGGCCGGTCCACCGCTGAGAACGACGCCTGACGGCCTCCGAGCACGGAGCTCCGCCCAGGGGGTCGTGCCCGGCACCAGCTCGCAGTAGACGTTGGCTTCGCGGACGCGCCGGGCGATCAGCTGTGACGTCTGCGATCCGAAGTCGAGGACGAAGACCAGCTCGCCGCGCGCACCAACCTCCCCCTGAAAGGTCGGGTGCGGCGCGGATGCGGTCTGCGTCAGCGGCCCATCCCCACCTGCTGCGACCGTTGCAGGACCTTGCCTTCGGACGTGATCTGCGGCGCGATCACCATCTCCACGCTCTGGAATTCCCGGATGTCTGTTGCGCCGCAAACGCCCAGCGACGACCGCAGCGCGCCCGCGAAGTTCTGCGTGCCGTCGTCCACTCGGGCCGGCCCGACGAGGATCTCGGCGAGTGTGGCCCTCACGCCAATCTCGATGCGGGTGCCCCGCGGCAAGTTGGGGTCCGGCGTCGCCATGCCCCAGTTGAAGCCCTTCGAAGCCGACTCGGCGGCACCGGCCAGCGGTGAGCCGATCATCACGGCGTCGGAGCCTGAGGCGAACGCCTTGCAGACGTCGGCTCCGATCCGCATCCCGCCGTCGGTGATCACCGCGACGCGACGACCTGTCCGCTCGTAGTGCTCGTTGCGGGCCGCGGCGACGTCGCAGGTTGCCGTGACCTGGGGCACGCCGACGCCCAGAACCCCGCGTGTGGTGCACGCGGCGCCGGGACCGACACCGACGAGGATGCCCGACACGCCGGTTTCCATCAGCTCAAGTGCCGTCTCGTACTCGACACAGTTGCCGACGACGACCGGGATGGAGACCGTCCGGCAGAGTGCGTCGAACGAGAGCTGGTGGTAGCTGTCCGATCGATGTCGAGCCGTGAGCACCGTGCCCTGGACGATGTAGACATCCGCCCCGGCCTCTTCCACCAGCCGGGCCCGTTCCTGGGCGCGGGCGGGCACCGTCGACACGGCACAGGGCACGCCGGTGGCCTTGATCTGCCGGATCCGGGCGCTGATCAGCTCAGGCACGACGGGCGGCCGATAGGCTTCCCTCAGGACCTGGTTGGCCTCTTCCCGGCTCGCCCCCGTGATGCGTCTGATGACAGGCGCCGGTTCCTCATACCGGGTCTGCACCCCGTCGAGGTTGAGCACCGCGATGCCGCCCAGACGTCCCATGGCGATCGCAAATGGGGCGTCGACCACGCCGTCCATCGCCGAGGCGAAGAACGGCAGCGGCAGCGTGAGGTCCCCGAGCCGAAAGGAGATGTCGACCTCGTCGGGATTGACGGTGACTCCGCCTGGGACCAGCGCGACCTCGTCGAAGCCGTACGCACGCCGAGCCCTCCTCCCGATGCCTATCTCCAAGCCGGAAGCGGTGTGTCGGGTCAGCGTCTCGATGGGTGTGCGTACTCCTTGGGCGGGGTGGTGTCCGCCGATTATATCGATGTGCGAGCATCGCACCAGATGGGTGTTGCACTGCTGTGGCAGGGCGTCGAGGGGCCGGCCCTCGAGCTGGCCAGGGCTGAAGTCCGGAACGGGACCCTCACCGCACAGGGGGCCTGGGTGCGGTCGGAGCCGGAGCCGTACAGCCTTTCGTACGCGCTGGAGACCACATCCGGCTTCGTGACCAGGGCCCTGGAGGTGTCGGCCTGGGGCGCAGGCTGGTCGCGGTCGCTCGAACTCCGTCGCCGGGACGACGGAGCCTGGGTGGCGGAGCCAGGTGGTGAATTGGCGGACGTCGCCGGCGCGCTGGACTGTGACCTCGGGTACTCCTGCCTCACCAACACGATGCCGGTCCTCCGGCATGGCCTGCTCGAGGGCGGCGGGCCGATCGACCTGCTGATGGCATGGGTTTCCGTGCCTGGACTGCAGGTGGAGGCTTCGGCTCAGCGCTACACCCACATCGCGCGGCGGCCCGGAGGAGGGGCGCTCGTTCGCTACGAATCGGGCACGTTCGTGGCGGATATCGAGTTCGATGGAGACGGCTTCGTCGCCGACTACCCCAGGCTGGGCCGCCGCCTCCGCCAGTAGCGGTCCAACCGCAGGCGTTGCCACGCAGGGACTGTCTGGACCCGCCACGCACCGACCAGGTAGGCGGTCGCCCAGGCAGTCTTGGCGGCCACGTTCTCGATCTCAGGGAGCACCTGGAAAGGGTAGGTCTGTCCCGTGTAGTTGTACGTGTACCCGGTGCTGATCCAGATGGCAAAGCAGGCGAGAGTGACGGTCAGCCAGAACGGGCTTGGCCTGATTCCGACGACGTGGGCTAGAACCACCCAGCCGACGAGCGCTGCCGCTTCCCAGAACCAGCTGTTCCAGGCCCACCATTCGTGCCACCGGACGATGTCCCAGAACCGGTAGACGACCTCGAAACCGCCAGTCCAGGCCACCACCGCCACCACCGCCAGATCGGGCCGCCGCCGCGCCACGCCGATGAGCAGGAGGACCACGACGGCCGTCAGAAATGTGCTCCACCGCATACCGAACGGCGACTCGAGCACGTTCATGACCGTCCCACCCACCGCGTGGTCGCGGGCCCGCCTGGCCCTAGGCCGACGACTTGGGGTTGCCCTGGTCGTCCGTCGTCATCTGGCTCAGCTGGTTGGCCACCGGTGACCCGTCGCCGGGATACACGACCACGGGCGTCCCGACGGCAGCCCAGTTGTACACCCACTGAGCGTCGGAGAAGGGCACGTGGACGCATCCATGGCTGCGGGTGGATGCGTTGTACTGCGAGCCCGGGCCCAGAAGCGAGTCCGGCTCCCATGAGGCGTCGTGGATGGACTCACCGGACCAGGTAAAAAACGCCGTCCACTGGACCACCGTGTCCGGGTACCACAGCGGCGAACCCTTCGGCCACGGCGATTTCATCGTGTGGGGGTGCTCCTTGTAGAGCACCTTCATGGGGCCGAAGTCCGTCCCGTAGTCGGTGACGCCCCGAATCCCGGTCGTGACCGGGGTCTCCAAGGCCACCTTGCTGTCCTGGAAAGCCCACAGGTGCTGTGCCTGGAAGCTCACGACGACCAGCTGGGAGGGCAAGCCACCGATCAGCGCGTCGTGGATCTGACCCGAGTAGCGCTGGGCCGCGGCCGCCCCGAGACCGGCCTGGTTAACGTCACCGTTGCCGATCAGGCCCGCGTACTTCTCCAGCCGCCGGTACGCGCGCTGGAGGGCGTCGAAGCCCTTGAACGGACTCGGCTTGTTCATGTAGGCGGCGACCGAGGCGTCGTTGCGTCCGTTGGCGAGCGCCTGGTTACCCGCCTGCTGGATCGCGCCCAGGTTGCCGTTGTCCTGGGCCACAAGCTGCTGCGCGAGCTGTTGGACCAGCTGGTTCTCCTGCGTGGCCTGGTTGAGGACGTTGGTGGCGTCGGTGACCAGTGTCGTGGCCTGCAGGGTCACGGTGCGGTAGTCGTGGAGGCTGTGGGCGGCGCCCTGCGCCGCCGCGGCCGCGTTCACCTTCTGCTGCAAGGACTGGATGTCGGAGTCGTCGGCGTTCGCCTGCTGCGCCTGTGCGATCTTGGCCTTTGCGCTCTCGATCTGCTTGCCGGCGTCTGCCTGTGCCTGCGTGAGCAGCCGCTTCCGCAGCGCATCGAGCTGGGCCCTGATCTGGATCACCTGGGTCGCCAGATGCTTGAAGTAGCCGGGCTGGTCCGGGATCCACCAGGGTTCCTTGGTGCTATCGATGACGCGCAGCTGAGACGTGATGGGCTCGAGATCCTGGATGCCGTAGCCCTGTGCGCCGGCGGCCTTCAGCTGAGCGTCCAGCACCGCCCGCTGGGAGTGGTAGGAGGCGGCGGCCTTGGAGCCCTCAGAGTTGGTCCAGAGGGCAGTGCCAACCCCACCAAGCACGACAACGACCGCGACGAGCGGCGCGACGATCGCAATCAGGCGCCGCCGACCCGAGAGGTTCATCAGGGGTCCCATCCATCCTTACAACGAAGCTGGGCCGGAAGCTGTTTCTCCAGCTGCCAACCATACCCGCACCCGTATGACGCCAATGCTACGGGTAGATGCCGCGCACTGTCGTGGCGTTCGCAACACGCTGCACCGCCAGCACGTAGGCGGCCGTCCGCATGTCTATCCGCTTGTTGACGCTGGTGTGGAGGACCTCGTAGAAGGCCCGGGTCATGACGTGGTGGAGCTTGGTGTTGATCTCCTCCTCCTCCCAGAAGAACGCCTGGAGGTCCTGCACCCACTCGAAATACGAGACCACCACGCCCCCCGAGTTGGCAAGAATGTCCGGGATCAGGAAGACATCGCGCTCGTGCAGGATGGCGTCCGCCTCAGGCGAGACCGCGGCGTTGGCCGCCTCCGTGATCAGGCGCGCTCGAATGAGGCCCGCGTTGCGCTCGGTGATCATCTGTTCCGCGGCGGCAGGCACCAGCACGGTCACCGGCAGGGCCAGGAGGTCGTCACCGGAGATGTCTTCCGCCTTCTTGAAGCCGGAGACAGCGCCCCGAAACTTGTGGTGGTCGTCCAGCGCGTGGAGGTCCAGTCCCTTCTGATTGAAGACCCCACCCCTGGAGTCGCTCACGGCGACGACCCTCAGCCCGGCCTCCTGCAGCAACCGGGCAGTCGAGGCGCCGACCTTTCCGAAGCCCTGGATGGCGACCGTCGGCGTCTCCTCGCCGACGTGCAGGTACTTGAGGGCCTCCAGGGTCATGTAGGTGACGCCGCGCCCGGCGGCCTCCTGCCGGCCCTCGGAGCCGCCTATGTCCACCGGCTTGCCTGTGACCGACGCAGTCACCGAGTGGCCGGCATGCATGGAGATCGTGTCCATGATCCAGGCCATGATTTGCGCATTGGTGCCCAGGTCGGGAGCCGGGATGTCCTTCTCGGGGCCGATGAGCAGCGCTATCTCGGTCGCGTACCGGCGGGTCAGGTGCTCGAGCTCGGACAGGCTCAGCCGGTGGGGATCGACGATGACGCCGCCTTTCGCACCCCCGTACGGAATGCCGACCACCGCGCACTTCCAGGTCATCAGCATGGCAAAGGCCTTGATCAGGTCGAGCGAGACGTCCGGTGAGTAGCGAATGCCGCCCTTGGCCGGGCCCCGGTTGATGTTGTGCTGAACCCGATAGCCCGTGTACAGGTGAATTGCGCCGTCGTCGTGGAGGACAGGGAAGTGGACGGTCAGCTCGCGTTTGACCTCGCGGAGGAGGAGACGCGTGTTCTCGGTGAGTCCGAGGACGTCTGCCGCCGCGTCGAACCGGCGCTGGGCAATCGTGAATGCGGACGGCTTATCGAGCTCGATTGCCATGTGTTCACACCCTCTTCACACGCGACGTCGGGCCTTTCGGCCCCGATAGTATTACGCCGCCACGCCTTCGATCGCATCATTTCGAGCCGTCGATCGACGACGCGTCAGCGGCTTCTCGCTGATCGCGTTGGCCGCCCTGCTGGTCGGGTTCGGCTCGGCCGCGCAGCTGCGGTCTCAGCTCGTCGCACCATACAACCGGGTCGAGCGAAATCAGGCCCTCGTCCGCAGCGTCCAGGACCTGGAGCGGACCAACGGAGCCGAACGCGCCCGCATCGCCACGCTGCGCGCCCAGATTGCGAGCCAAGAGACCGACGCGGCTCGTCGTTCGGACCAGACCCACGAGCTCGAACAGGAGATCGCAAACCTCAGGGCGCACGCCGGCATCACGCCACTCAGGGGGCCTGGCGTCACTGTTGAAATCCGAAATGGGAAGCCGGCAGGCGACGGACAGATCGGCTACCTGACCACGTACCAGGACGTCCAGGACGTCGTCAACCTGCTGTTCACGGGGGGTGCCGAGGGGGTCGCCGTCAACCACAGGCGGATCACGCCTCTGAGCGCCTACAGGGGGTCGGCCGGGACGGTGGAGATCGACGACGGGCCACCCCTGACGGCCCCGTTCCGGATCTCGGCCGTCGGCAATCGTGGACAGATGGAGCAGCTGCTTGGCGACGCGAGCAATCTGGGCGATCTCCGGCACCGGCAGCGCGAGTTCGGGATCCAGTTCAGCTTTGGCGGTTCGCCGGAGCTGAGCCTTCCCGCCTTCGACGGCAGCCTCGAGGTGCCCAATGCCCAACCTGTTGCCTAACCTGTTCAAGCAGCGGCCTGCCGACGAGGTGCGACGGTCACAGCGGGGCCTCACGTTGCTCATCGTGGGCGCGTTGAGCGCAGCGATCGCCTTCGTCGGCGTCGTGCAGATCCGCAGTCAGGCGGAGGTCGTTCGTAGCCTGGAGGGCCAGGACAACACGTCTCTGGCCTTTCTGATCGACGACCTGCACCGCGCGAACGACGCGCTCGCAGGCCAGGGAAGCGAGCTGACTGCTCGCCGAGACCGACTCCGGTCGAGTGGCGGCACGGCCGCCGACCCCGCGCTGCAGGAGGAAGGTCAGCGGCTGCGAATGGTCGAGGGCCTCGTCCCCGTGCACGGCCCCGGCCTCATCGTGGCGATCGACGCCCCGCTCTCCCGTCTGGACCTTGAAGACGCGGTCAACGACCTTCGGGCGGCGGGAGCCGAGCAGATGGCGATCAACGATCACCGCGTGATCACCGGCACCGTGTTTCGTCAGAACGGGAACGCGGTGACCATCGATGGTGACGCCACGCACGGCCCCTGGACGATCGCCGTCATCGGCAACCTGGACCGACTGACCGTCGTCGCCGACATGATGATGCAGTCGCTTCGGTCGGACAGGCGCGTACGTCAGGCGACGTATCGCGTGGAGCCGGACCTGGTGATCCGGGCTACCGTGCCCGAGCGGCCCTTCGTGTACGGGACGTCGTAGGAGCCGTCTTTCGGGCTGCCTTGCGGGGGGTCTGGAGCGAGAGCTGCGACTCCAGCTGGTCCAGGCGGGCGACTAGCGCTTCGACGTCCTTGCGGGTGGGGATCGAGAGCCGAATCAACGCTCTTTCGACCGCCATGTCAACCAGCTCTTCCAGGTCTGAGCGACCCCGCTCCACCCTGCTGCTGACCTTTGACGCAGGCCCGCTCAGCGTGCGCCGCACGTAGTCGAAGAGAGCCTGACCTCGGTCCTGCAGCGTGTCGCTCGTGCCGTCCGGACCGCGTTTCTCCTCGCCGACGACGATCTGCGACAACACCAGAGGAGTGAGGTCGCGGCCGCTGTCACGCTCCACCACTTCGATCTCGTGACCATCACGAACCAGCTTCGAAATTCCCTCTAGAGTGATATAACGACTAGTCTGTGTGTCATAGAGCTTTCGATTTGCGTACTTCTTTATCAGGTGTTTCCGCGCTGCCATGTTTTGTATTAGCATAACGCATTGCGTTATAGCTGGATTCCATCTCTCCTCTACAGGGGGTCGAGTGCATGGGTAAGACCAAGCGACGTACGACATCGGAGACCAGGCCTGCCAACGGACTCATCGATCAGGTGAGGATTGCTGCGGAGGGAGCATACAAAGACCTCCAGAAGCGGCTGCCGGCAGACCTGGGCAAGCAGGTCGAAAAGACAGTCGGTCAGGGTCAGAGGACGATGCAGTCTGGGCTGAAAGTCATCCAGGCCCAGCTGAAGAACACGGCCCAGCGGTCTGACGTCGACAAGCTGACCAAGCGGCTTGACGTACTGGCAAAGCAGGTGGAGCGGCTGGTGATCAGCGCTGCACGCGCCGCGGGGACGAGGTCGACCACAGCCAGGACTCCTGCGAGGCCGTCGGCGCTCGCGGCCTCCAAGCCCGCGTCCAAGAAGGCGGCGGCGTCTCGAGCGACCGGGAGCCGGACCTCGAAGGCCAAGCCTGCCGCCAAGGCTTCAGCCAAGTCGACCACCAGCTCCAGCTCGAGCAGGGCGACCGGTACCAAGACGTCCAGTCCTCGGACCTCCAGGGCCCGGACATCTGCGGCAAAGACGTCAACTGCAAAGACGTCCACCGCCAGGAAGACCGCCACCAAGAAGGCGACTTCGACAAAGGCGAGCGCTCCGGCGACCTCGCAGCCCGTCGTGGCGATCGGGGCCGGCGACAACGCGAGGAGCGGCTCGAGCTAAGCCTGCTCGCGTGGAGGGCGGCTCGTGGACAGGTCCGCGGCCGCTCTCCAGCTCTCGGGGGCCGCTTAGAGGCTGCGCCACCCATGGGGCAGCCTCTTAACCTAGTGTGGTGACCCCAGTCGATCTCCGTTCCGACACGCTCACGATGCCCACCGCCGACATGCGCCGCGCAATGGCGGAGGCGGAGCTGGGCGACGACGTCTTCGGTGAGGACCCCACGATCAACCGGCTGGAGCAGCGTGCTGCCAGCCTCATGGGCAAGGAGCAGGCGGTCTTCGTCGCCAGTGGCACGATGGGCAACCTCCTCGGCGTCCTGTCGCTTGCCCGCGCCGGCCAGGAGGTGATCGCCGACGCCGACTCGCACCTCTTCATGTCTGAGGGCGCGGGGACGGCCGCCCTGGGCGGCGTTCAAGTCCGGCAGGTCCCGACCGAAGCGGGCGTGATGAGCGGGGAGCAGGTGCGAGCCTCCGTGCGACCGACCGACGACTACCATGCCCCGCTCACGGCGGCTGTCTGCGTGGAAAACACGCACAACCGTCACGGAGGAGTGCTCTGGCCGCTGGAGGCACTGAGGGCGGTGCGCGACGTGGCCGAAGAGCACGGGGTGGCCGTGCACATGGACGGGGCGCGGATCTTCAACGCGGCGGTGGCCCAGGGTATTGCCGTGGGCGAGATTGCGTCGCTGGCTGACACGGTGACGTTCTGTATCTCAAAGGGCCTGGGAGCGCCGGTCGGCAGCGTGCTGTGCGGCCCCTCAGAGGTGATCGACCGGGCGAGACGTTGGCGCAAGGCGGTCGGCGGCGGCTGGCGCGAGGCGGGAGTGCTGGCAGCAGCTGGGCTGTGGGCGCTCGACCACATGGTCGATCGTCTGGCCGACGACCACGCCAATGCACGCACGCTGGCGGAGGGCCTTGCGGAGCTGCCCGGTGTGCGCATCGATCTGTCCCGGGTGCAGACGAACATCGTCCGGTTCGAGCTGACCGGCATGAGCGCGCCTGAGTTCGTGGACGGCTGCCGCGAGCGGGGAGTCTTTGGCGGCGGCTCGGGCAGGGCTGTGCGCTTCGTGACGCACTTCGGCATCGATGCGGCGGACGTCCAGTACGCGCTCTCAGCCTGCTCCGATGTGCTGTCCGCGAGCGATTCTCAAGTGGAACGAGCGTCCTGATGCCCGGTCAGCCCGCCATTCACGTCAAGGGCTCGCAGGGCGACGAAGGCCGGCAGGCACTGGGCCATGCCAACTCGCTGTCCGAGGGTCTGGAGCTGGAGATCTGGTCGGTGGCGCCGGGGAGCGCCCGCACCGCTGTCTCGGAGGGCAGCGAATCGCTGCTGGTCGTGCTCGGCGGCACCTGCGACGTCACTGTGGAGGGAGGGGACCACTGGGCGTCCCTCGGCCGCCGGGCCGAGGTCTTCGGGGGTGCGGCCACCTCCGTTTACCTGCCGCGGGGCGCTCCGGTAGCAGTCGCCTCGACGAACGGCGCGGAGCTGGCCGTGGTCAGAGCGCCCGCCGAGGCGGGCGGCAAGGCCTACGTGATCTGGCCGGATGAGGTCCGGCGTGAGACGCGCGGCGAGGGATCGTGGAAGCGTGAGGTGCACACGATTCTCGACAGCTCGCGGCCGGCGCACCGGCTGCTGGTCGGGGAGACCTTCAATGCGCCTGGCGGCTGGTCCAGCTACCCGCCGCACAAGCACGATCAGCACCGGCCGCCGGACGAGGTGCGACTCCAGGAGATCTATCACTACCGCTTCCAGCCCGAACAGGGCTTCGGGGTCCAGCGCGTGTACTCGGGCGAGCGCGGAATCGACGAGTTGATGCTGGTCGAGCACGGTGACACCGTGCTCATTCCCTTCGGCTACCACCCGGTTGTCGCCGCACCCGGCTACAGCCTCTACTACTTCTGGGCGCTGGCCGGCGAAGGCCGCGATCTACGGCTCCAGGAGGACCCTGAACATGCCTGGGTTGCCCGGCCAGCCTGAGGGCGCGGTCGACACTTCATGCGCCATCTCCAGGCCTTCGAGGCGCTTACCTGATCGCTATCGAACAGGCTGCGCCGGGCGCCACGGAGAGCACCAGCTCGCCTTCGCTCCACGACGAGTCCACAAGGCAGCCTCCAGCCGCTTCCGGCCGGCCCCGCGTCAGCCCCGGGTATGCGACCTCGATCAATCGCGCGCCGCCGTTCGCACCGGCGTCGACCGAGATCGCCAACCCATGGTCGGCGGCGGTAGCAGTGACTCCAGCCGGCGCCGCCTGCAGATAGGGTCTGGCCAGGCGGGCGAGGCTGCCCGCGTCCAGGCGCCGCCCGTCGGTGCTGCGGATGCCCCAGCCGCCGTCCTGGCGCCACTGCCACCACGTCCAGCCGGAGCCGAGTTCATCGAGCGTGGTCACAGCGCTCTGCGTGTACGCGGCCGCGCCGCTCGCGTAGCCGTCGATGCCCAGCTCGCCGATCCACAGCGGCGCGGGCAACAGGCGGGCCTCGAAGCTGCGCTGACGCAGCCGTGCCGCCGGCGCGTTCGGCGAGTCCTGTTCGAACGGGACCTTGACCAGCGAGCCGAAGTAGAAGTGTGGTGAGTAGACGATGTTGGGGGCGGACAGAGGTTCGACCAGTGTCCCCGAGTCGTCGAACAGTGTGCTTTCGACGATGAAGAGGTGGCGAGGGTCCACAGCCCCGATCTCGGTGATCAGGCGCGCGTAGAAGGGCCACAGGTACCGGCTCTCGAACACGCTGGGCGGGATGGGGAGAGGGTGAGGCTCGTTGTAGAGGTCGTAGCCGGCGACCCACGGATCGTTGCGGAAGGTCTCGGCGACGGTGCGCCAGACCTCTGCATAGTCGCGCTGCCAGTCCCGCGAGGTCCAGAAATAGGCTGAGGCGGCAGCAGACTGCGGCGAGAGGCTGTACTTCCAGGGCGAACCGAAGAACCACCGGATGTCGGGGACCAGCGGCATCGAGGCCCAGGCCGGCACCTGCGAGCGCACACCCCAGGCGATGCCGACGTGCATGTCAAGTACGACTCGCAGCCGGTGCCGTTCCAGGAGCCCAACCGCGTTCTGGCTCGAGAAGCGACCACGCGATCGGTAGTCGCACGACGTCGAAGCCGGCCTCCCGCATCAGGCGGGCGTCGGTGTCGTCCAGCGGGGCCGGGTCGCCGATCTCGGAGTTGCGAGGGTCGAACAGAGCGTCGACGTTGAAGCCTCGGAGGAGGACGCGCCGGCCCCGGTCGTCCACGATCCGGCCGCCATCGGTCTTCAGCCAGCTGACAGGACCGGGGGGTCCGGGAGCGGGGTCCGGGACGTCGGCGACCTGCGATCGGGGCCAGGCCCAGGCCGTCAGGGGCACCAGGACTGCGATCAGGGCGAATGCGATCAGCGCCGTCATCCGCAGAGACATGTCTCTAAAGAACAAGCACCGTGGACGGCATTGTTTCTGGCACCGGGTGCTTGGGCCCAATTCACACGAAACAGGGCATATCGTTTTCTCGATGCCTGCCCAGCCATGGAAGCGTGTGCAGTTGGCCTACGGGCGCAGCGGCCTGGAGGTCGAGGTGCCCGCCGGCGCGGACGTGCTGGAACCCCAGCGGTCGGCCGGCCTCCCTGACGAGGCCGACGCCCTCAGGTTGGCACTCCGCAGCCCGATCGATTCTCCGCCGCTCCGGGAGCTGGTCCCGCAGGGCGCCAGCGTTGGGATCAGCGTTTGCGACGTCACGCGGCCGTTCCCGGCCAGCCGGGTGCTGCCGGTGCTGCTGGACGAGATCGAGGACCTCCGCCCGCGGGTCAGTGTGTTCGTGGCCACGGGCACGCACCGCCTCTGCACTGCGGACGAGCTGACCCGGATGCTGGGCGAGGAAGTGCTGCGCCGGGTGCAGGTCGTCCAGCACGATGCCCTCGACCGCGAGCGGCACGCTCCTCTCGGGGTGGTGCCCGGGTCGAAAGCCGCCGTGCTCCTCGAGCGAGCGTTTCTCGAGCAGGAGATCCGGCTTACGACCGGCTTCATCGAGCCGCACTTCTTCGCGGGCTTCTCGGGCGGGCCGAAGATGGTCGCGCCCGGCCTCGCTCATTTGGACACCGTCCTGGAACTGCACTCAGCCGCTCGCATCGGTCATCCCCACGCTACATGGGGTGTCACGCTGGGCAACCCGGTGCACGACGCCGTGCGCGGCATCGCGGAACAGGTCGAAGTTGCTTTCAACCTCGACGTCACGCTCAACCAGGACCACCGCATCACGGGCGTTTTCGCCGGCGATCTGTCGAAGAGCCATGCCGCCGGCTGCGCCTTTGCCCGGAGGACGGCCATGGTGCCGGTGCGCCGGCCGTACGACGTCGTGGTCAGCACGAACAGCGGTTATCCGCTGGACCAGAACCTCTACCAGACGGTGAAGGGGATGAGTGCGGCGGCGCAGATCGTCAAGGACGGCGGCGCGATCGTCATGGCCAGCGAGTGCTCGGACGGTCTCCCTGAGCACGGGCGATACAAGGAGCTGTTGCGCGAAGCGGCAGGGCCGGCGGAGTTCCTGGGCTGGCTGGAGCGACCAGGACCCGCGCAGCACGACCAGTGGCAGGTGCAGGTCCAGGCCCAGATCCAGCGCCGCGCTCGGGTCATGGTCTATACGGGCGGGCTGACGCCCGCACAGGTGCGGGCGGCCTGGCTGGAGCCGGTTGGTGACGTGTCGGCCTGCGTGGCCGACCTGCTGACCGCCGCCGGCCCTGACGCGCGCTTGGCGGTTCTCCCGCAGGGCCCGCAGACGATCCCCTACCTCACGCCGAGCCTCTGATCAAGAAGCTCCGCGAGCAACTTGGGGGCGATGTTGCCTCCGCTGACGATCGCTGCCGTGGTCGGTCCGGCGTCCAGGCGGTCGAGGGCGGCGTAGGCCAGGGCGCCTGTGCCCTCCGCTACGACCTTGCCGGCCTTCGCAAGCTCGACCACCGCCGCCCGAAGCTCCGCTTCCGGTACGGTCACCCAGCGGTCCACGCACTCGGACAGCGCCTCGTGCATGGCAGCGTCGTACGGTGCCGAGGTGCCGTCGGCGATCGTGGCCGGCGTCAAGGCGGGAGGAGTTCCCTCGGCGAACGTGCGCGGCCAGAGCGGGTACCCGTCGGACTGCGCGCCAACGACCTCGACCGACGGCTTCAGCTGCTTGACGGCGCTGGCCACGCCGGTGATCAGCCCGCCGCCCCCCACCGCGACGACGATCCTCCCCACGCCGGGCAGCTCCTCGAGGATCTCCAGCCCGATCCCGCCGTGACCAGCCTGGACTACCGGGTCCGCGAAGGGGTGGATGAACACTTCGGGTTCGGACTCCCATCCCCTCTCCGCCATCCAGGCCAGCAGCTCCGGCCGCGTCTTGAACTCCGGCTGGCCGCCGAGCCCGCGGACGCCCTCGACCTTGGGGGCAGGAGCAGTGTCGAACATGACGACGCGACAGGGCACCCCCAGGCGGTGGGCGACGTACGAGCATGCAAGTGCGGCGTTGCCGGCGCTCACGGTGATGAGGCCCCGCTGCCGCTGCTGGTCGGGGAGGGCCAGCGCTGCGGCGAAGAATCCCCGCACCTTGAAGCTGCCCGTGGGCTGCAGCAGCTCCAGCTTGAGCCAGCGGCCATCGGCCTGCGGCAGCAGAGGCGTGCGCCTGACGAAGGGCCGGGCCCGCTCGGCGGCGGCGCGCACCTCGGCGATCGGGATCATTCGGACAGGACCTGGTGCGCCGCCTCGATCAGCTCGCCCCGGCCGCGTTCGTCGCGGGCGAAGATCCGGAACAGCGCCATCCGCACCGGCAGGCGCCTGAACAGGTCCAGCACCCTGGAGTGCTGGTAGCTGTGCTCCAGCGGCTCGTAGAAGAGGATGTCCTGCTGCTCCATCATGGGGTTGAACGCACGGGATTCCTGGGCGGCAACGTCCACTTCGAACTCCAGCCCCCGAAGCGCGGGGCTGAGCCGATCCCTGATGCGCGCGGCAAACTCCGCCCGGGACATGGTCAGCGCGCCGTTGGGCACGTCCCGCGCCTCCACGTACCCGGAGTAGACGAGCCTCCACTTGAGGCGCCGCGCGACGACGTCCGCCCAGGCCGCGCCCAGAGTGCGCAGGCCGGGATCGTCCTGTTGTGCCCAGCGGTCCACTTCGCTCAGCAGCCACCATTCGTTCAGCCGCTGGAAGGCCGGCAGACGCTCCAACGGGTTGCCGCCGAGCAGCGCGTCGATCGTGGGCGCGAATACCTCGCGAAGCTGAAGATCGATGCGCCGGACGGTCCGGTGGAAGTACACCTGGTGGTACAGGTACAGCCGAGCGTTCAGGAACATGAAGAGCGCCTCGGCCCCGTGGCTGTGCAGTGTGAGGCCGTGTTCGGAGATGAACGAGTAGTGGATGACCCTCGGCACGTCGACCGGGCCGACCGCCACGCCGCAGATGTAGGAGTCACGGGGGACGTAGTCCATGTTGTCGGCCGAATACGGCCCGACCAGCAGAGGGCGGATCACGTCCAGCCAGGGCGGAGGCGTAAAGCCGTGCAGCGGTTCAGGCGAGATCAGGAAGGCGACCCATCGCGGATCCAGGCACTCGCCGGGCGCGAAGTCGGCGTCCGGAGAGGCCCGAATCTCCGCGATCAGAGGGGCCAGGTCACCGAGAACCAGGTGGCGGCCGATGACCTCGTGATCGATGCCCCAGCGGATCAGGTAGTTCTCGTCGAAGAAGTGGCCGAAAGGGCCGTGCCCGATGTCGTGCAGCAGGCCGGCGAGGCGCAGGGTCTCGACCACGACCGCTTGCGAGGGCACGTCCCGGTGCTGCTGGAGCAGCGTCGGGTAGAGGTGCCTGCCCCAGTCGCCTGCGAGATGCATCGCGCCCAGCGAGTGCTGGAAGCGGGAGTGCTCGGCTGTGGCGAAGACCCACCAGGCGCTCTGGAGCTGGTGGATGCGGCGAAGGCGCTGGAGCCACGAGTTGTCCATGACGTCCTGCTCGGCAACCGCGCCGGGTACCCCTCCGGGCTTGGTGACGCGGACGTAGCGGTAGATCGGGTCGCTCGACAGGTTCACCCTGCGGTACTCGGCGACCGCCTCCGACATGAGCCGATTATTCCGAATGTGAGCCTGGGGCGCGGCATCGACCTTTTCAACCGCGGCCTCTACTGGGAGGCCCATGAGGCGTGGGAGGAGGCCTGGACCCCCGACCGCCGCGGCCCCGACCGCGGCTTCTACAAGGGGCTGATTCAGGTCGCGGCGGGGTGCCTGCACTACCGACGCCGCAACCGCCGCGGCGCCGTCAACAAGTGGCGCAGCGGCGCGGACTACCTGCGTCCCTACCTGCCCCGCCACATGGAGGTCGAGCTGAGCCCTCTGGTCGCCCAGGTGGACGGATACCTCGCCGCCATGGCGGGCAACGACTGGCCAGGTGAGCTGGAGATGCCCGTCATTCAGCGCTCCGGGTAGGGCGGGAACCGGCGGCCGGCGCCGGCTTCGATCAGGCCGCCGTAGCCAAGACGGTTGAAGTCGAGGGCGTCCGCCTCCCCGTACGCGTAGACGAAGGGCAGGACCAGGTCAAGGGAGGTGTTCCGGCCGAACCCGGCGCAAGACGCGACGCCGAGCACCACGGCCGGGCCGAGCCGGCCCAGCCAGAGCATGCTGCCGGGGTGGGCCGGCGCGCCCTGCCGGAGCAGCCGGCCGCCCGCGGCTGCGAGCTCTGCGTAGGCGGCGTCGAGAGGGTCGATGGAGGAGGCGCCCGCAAACAGGATCACCTCCGCGCCCAGCTCGCGCGCCTCCTCGTATGCGGCCCGGACGGCTCCGCCACTTCGCGGCACTTCGCGCACACCGATCAGTTCGGCACCGTACCAGCCGAGCTTGCGTGTGACCGCGTCTGCAAACAGGGTCCGAGCCTTCGGCTTGAGCCGCTCGGTGACGACGATCAACGTTCGCAGCGGGCGGAACCGCTGCACCCGCAGCACGGCGGCAGCTGCGGCCGCGACTGCCTCCGCCTCCGTGATCAGCGATCCGCTCACGGCGACCGGGGTAACCTTGGCCCCGGCGACCTCCTCACCGGCGTCGACGGCCTGGCCGTCGACAAGCGTGAAGACGCCGACGGCAGGCAGGCGGTTGAGGGCGTCGACCGCTCCGCGCACGACCCGTAAGAGGCCCCGGTACTCCGCCACCAGACGAACCTGGCTCTGGACCGGTCCCTCGAGGCGTATGCCGGGCCCGGCCACAGCCACCCCCAGCCGCCTTGCGGCCTCGTCCTCGTGAACGTCGCCCTCGTCCAGCTCGACCAGGTGGACCTCCGCCAACGCCCGCAGCGCCTCCACGTGCCGCGCCTCGAGCACGGTTCCCTTTCGCAGCCCGTGGGCGACGTCGTGCGTAAGCACGCGGCCGACAATCCTTGCGGCCGTGACGTCACTGGAATGCAGCCTGACCAGCCTCATTTGACCTTCTTACGATGAGTGTGAGCATGCGTCTGTACACCACTCTGAGCCGGCGCAAGGAAGAGTTTCAGCCCCTCGAACCGAACCGCGTCCGCATGTACACATGCGGCCCGACGGTGTACCGCTACGCGCATGTGGGGAACCTTCGCACGTATCTGTTCGCCGACGTCCTGTGCAGAGTGCTGGAGTACCTCGGCTACGACGTCACGCAGGTGATGAATATCACCGACGTTGGGCACCTGACCGACGACACCTTCGATCGGGGCGAGGACAAGATGCTCGTCAGTGCGCGGCTGGAGAACAAATCGGCAGAGGAGATAGCCGAGTTCTACTCCCGCGCGTTCATGGACGACACCCGGAAGGTCAACATCCGGCCTGCGGCTCACTATCCCCGCGCGACCGACTACATCTCCCGCATGCAGGAGCTGGTCGCGCGATTGATCGAGCGGGGCCACGCGTACGAGGTCGACGGCACTGTCTACTACGACATCGCAAGCTTCAGCGGATACGGGAAGCTCTCGCACAACTCGCGCGGCCAGCTTCTGGCGGGCGTCAGGGGTGAGCCTGATCCACGCAAGCGCAACCCTGGCGACTTCACCCTCTGGAAGGCGGCCGCCGACAAGCGACTTCAGGTTTGGGACAGTCCGTGGGGACGTGGCTTTCCCGGTTGGCACATCGAGTGCTCGGCCATGTCGACGGCGCTGCTGGGTGAGCGGTTCGACGTTCACACCGGCGGCATCGACAACGTCTTTCCACACCACGAGGCGGAGATCGCGCAGTCGGAGGGCGTGTTCGGTCATCAGGTCGTGAATTACTGGATTCACGGCGACCACCTGATGCTGTCCGGAAACCGGATGGCCAAGTCCGCCGGCAACTTCTTCCGCATCACTGAGCTTGAAGAACAGGGGTATGACCCCCTTGCCTTCCGCTATCTGGTGCTGCAGGCCAAGTACCGGACGAAGCTGAGCTTTTCCCCCGATGCACTGGCTGGCGCGGGACGCGCGCTGCGGCAGCTGAGGGTGCGGGTCGCGGAGTGGCGTTCGGGGCCGGATGGCCCCCGTGGCGATTTCCAGGAGCGTTTCCGAGCGGCCATCGCCGACGACCTCGACCTGCCGACGGCGATGGCGCTGATGTCCGAGCTGACCCGCTCCGACCTGGCGCCATGTGCCAAAGCGTCGCTGCTGCTCGACTGGGATCGGGTGCTGGGGCTCGACCTGGCCAGGGGTGTCGGGGCCGATGCGGCGCCCATGGAGCTTCCGCCGGGAACCGCAGAGCTGCTGGAGCAGCGGTCGCGCGCTCGACAGGAGCGCGACTTCGCCACCTCCGACCGCCTGCGGGAGGATCTTGCCGCCATGGGCGTCAGCGTGATCGACACCCGCCAAGGCCAGAAGTGGGAGGTCAGACGACACTGACGTCACCCCTGTGCGTTGTCTACGTGACCCGAGAGGTACGCGGGCGCCTACCCGTCAGCTGGCAAAGAAGACCGTCTCCTCTTCACCCTGGAGGTGGACGTCGAAGTGCAGGACACCCCCATCGTCGCGGGCGATGAGCGTGTGCCGGCGCCCCGGCTCGACCTCCTGGAGCACCGGATCCACCGCGTTTGCGGCGGCCTCGTCGGGGAAGTACAGCCGCGTCACGAGATGCTTGAGCAGTCCCCTGGCGAACACGATCAGGTTCATGTGCGGCGCCTGCAGCGCGCCGTTGGGGCCGGGGATTGCCGGAGGCTTGCGAACGACGAATTGGAAGGCGCCCTCGGGGTCGGTCTGCGAGCGCGCGAACTGGTCTGTCTGCCACACCTCCAGCAGCCCATCCGGCACAGGTTCGTCCGCACCGTCGAGCAGCTGGCCCTGGATACGGACGCTGTCCGGTCCGGCGCCATCCGCCGCCTGCTCCCCGTCTGCGAACGGGAGAGCGAAGGCGAAGAAGGGGCCCACCGTCTGTGACGGCGTCGGCACGTCACCCATCCCTATGCCTCCATCGGAGTCGCACTTCGCCCGCGCAGCACGATGTCCCACGAGTAGCCGAGCGCCCACTCCGGCTCAGTCGTCTGGATGTCGAAGCGGGCGACCAGCCGCTCCCGACCGCGCGGGTCCGGGATCGCCTGCAGGATCGGGTCATAAGGCATCAACGGATCGCCGGGGAAGTACATCTGGGTCACGAGCCGGCTGACCAGCTCGTTCCCGAAGAGTGAAAAGTGGACGTGCGCGGGCCGCCACGCGTTGGGATGGTTCCGCCAGGGGTAGGCGCCCGGCTTCACGGTGACGAAGCGGTAGCGCCCTCCCCCGTCGGTGAGACAGCGGCCGGCGCCGGTGAAGTTGGGGTCCAGCGGCGCCGTATGGTCGTCGCAGGGGTCGACGTAGCGGCCGGCTGCGTTGGCCTGCCAGATCTCGACCAGTGTGTTGGGCACCGCTCGCCCATCACCGTCCAGCACCCGGCCCGTGATGATGATCCGCTCGCCGAGGGGTTCGCCCCGGTGCTGGCGCGTCAGGTCCGAGTCGGTGGGTGCCACCGGGACCCGGCCGAAGACCGGTCCGGGAGCATGGTGAAACCACTCGTCAGGCAGCCGCACCAGCGGCCGCCTGGGAGCGCGAAGGACCGTCGATCGGTAGTCAGGATGCAGATAGGGCGGGTCGAAGCTCGCTGACTCAGACATCGTTGTGTCCTCCCCACAGTAGTCGACCTGCTGAGGAATGATGCCACCGACTTCCTAAATGGCCAGGTCAGGGCGCCTGTTGCTGGATGCCCGCGCCCGTTCGGTAGCGGGCGTTCTCCGGATGAAGCAGAGTGTGGTGGTAAGTACAGTAGAGCTTGATGTTGCTCAGTTCGGTCGGGCCGCCGTCGGCCCAGTGCCGGATGTGGTGGGCCTGGCAGCGGTCTGCCGGCATGGGGCAGCCTGGCGTCTGGCAGTGGCGATCGCGCAGCTTCAAGGCCTTGTGCAGGCGCGTGGGCAGCGACCGTGAGCTGTTGCCCACGTATAGGACCTCGCCGTCGGAGTCCACGATCACCGGGGTGATGGCCGCGTCACAGGCGATGCGGCGGGCGCTCTCGCCGGTGACCAGCGGTCCCCAGTCCAGCTCGGCCAGCCGGGATCCCGGCTCCAGGCGCAGCGTGGACAGCTCGCTGATCAGCATCAGGTGTGGCTTCTCGCCGCCCTGCTCGGGCAGAGCACCCGCCTCCAGGCAACACCTGGCCATCTCCACCGCAGCGTCGGCGCGGCCTTGATCGGGCGTCCGCTTGTCATCTTTGGGCTGCGTCTTCATCAGGCCCTGGAGCGCGGTCTTCAGAGTTGTGCCACCCTCGGGGTCGAGCTCGCCTTCCAGCCGGTAGCTGCCCTTCCAGGTCTGCGACAGCCGCAGCCAGCGTCGCCGGTGCTGTTCTTCTTCCGCCTCCAACCCCGCTTCCTGGTCGGCCTGGTAGCGCATCTGCTGCCAGAATCTGAGCAGGTTCAAGGCGTCCATGGACCGGGCGGCGTCGAGCAGGTCCAACTCCACCTCGGCCGGATTCAGTCTGGTCTTGGTGACCTCCTCCATAGCCCGGCATATGACTGACACCTGCTGCCAGTTGATCTTGCCCTGGCGCAGCGCCGCGTAGGTGCGCGCCTGCTGTTCGAGGAGGCGGGCGATGCGGATTTGGGAGTAGGCGGCGTTACTTGTCAGGTGCAGCTCCTCCTGCAGCCACAGGCTGCAGTTGGAGGAGCGATCGGGCGGCCCCTCGTGCTCCTGGCGATCGAGCTCAGCCAGCCAGCGGGCACTGACGGCCTCCACACCGCGCAGCAAGCGACTGAGCCAGGCCAGGTCATCGCGCAGGATGTTCTTGCACAGCCCTTTTGGTCCGTCGAAGTCAAGCTGGTCCAGGGCTGAATGGGCGTTGATAAAGGGAGGGCAGCAGTAGGCGTCGGGGCCCGGGGGAAAGATCGCCTCGACCATCTCCTTGAGTGCTATCGAACCCATGTTCGTATTGTAGCACTTTCCAAAGCCCGGGTCTACGTCTACGCCCGGTTAACGCTGTACATTTCTTTGGATGATCACCGCCGTTCACACGTTGGTCTATGCCGACGATGCCCAGGCAGCCCGTGAGTTCTTCCGAGATGTTCTGGGGTGGCCGCACGTCGACGCTCACGGCGGGTGGCTGATTTTCAAGACCGGGCCATCCGAACTTGGCGTACATCCGACCTCAGACGATCAAGGTGGCGAGAGATGGTCGACCGACCAGCACCACGAGATCACACTCATGTGTGACGACATCAACGAAACCGTCGCCGAGCTCAAAGCCAAGGGGGCTCAGTTCACTCGCGGCATCAATGAGGAGGGCTTCGGCCTGACCACGATGTTGAAGGTCCCGGGGGCAGGCGAGATGCTGCTCTACCAGCCCAAGCACCCGCCCGCATACACCCTCCAAGCCGCCGCAGAGACGGGCGGCAGGGCTGCATCGGCAGCTTCTCGACTGAGGCATCAGCCCAGCCAGCGCGCCCCCTCCCCCGAGCTCGACTCATCAAAGCTGAGGTCGCGCTGTGCGGTACATGGTCGCCACCGCGTCTGCCTCCGGCAGGCCTGAAGCCAGCACGTCGGCGACCGCCCGTTCCCGGTCGTAATCCACGCGGCGGTTCTCGACGCGGCTGTCCTCGATGACCAGGTAGGACGCTCTCTGATCGCCGTCGAAGGGCAGGCCGACGCTGCCGCTGTTGGCGACGACGAGGTCGCCGATCGTTCGGACGAACGGGCGGTGGATGTGGCAGTAGACGGCGATCCGAGCACCGAGGGGACCGTAGATTGCCTGCAGCTCGGCGTCGGCAGCCTCGGGGAACACCGCTTGCCACAGATCTCCCGGAACTGCGTGCACGAGCGCGATGTGATCCTCGTGGCGCCACTCCATGGGTAGCGTTTCCAGCCAGGCCTTGCGCTCCGGGCCGAGCTGCTCGCTGGCCCAGATAACCCGGCGGCCGGAGGGGTTCTCGAGGGCGCGGTCCATGTTGCCCATGACGCCCGGCCATCCCAGCTCACGGATGCGGTCGACGCACTCGATCGGCCGAGGGCCGTTGAAGGCCAGGTCGCCACCGTGGGCGATCAGGTCCGGATTCACCCGGTCGAGATCGGCGAGGACTGCCTCGAGGGCCACCAGGTTGCCGTGCACGTCCGACACAATCGCGACCTTCATGGGCCAACGCTAGCGCCGAGGCATCGGACTGCGCTCACTTTGGTTCTCTTAATGATTGAGATTCTTGATCCCTATTCTGCTCACCCGAGCCGCTCACCATCATGATTGACAACAACGCTCGGGCCCACAATAGTTAGGTCGGCCAGGAGAGTGGGTGCGCCCTTTATGGTCGTCGCGAAGTAATCCGATGCTGGAGAGAGTGCCTGACTAGACTGGTTGCGGTTAAAAGGTTCGTCACCAGGGCCGCAGCGCTCTAGTGGGTAAGGAGGAACACTTGCAAAGACCCGGCAGTTTGGTGAGGATTCTTGGCGTGGCGGCGGCAGGCGCGCTTGCTGTCGCCGCATGCGGACAGGGTGGGGGCCAGCAAACCCAGAGCCTGGCCACGGACCAGACTCTGAAGTTCGCGATCGGTGACGATTTCGGGACGCTCGACCCGGCCCAGCTCAACGCCGAGTCCGACTCGGAGGTCGGTCAGAACCTGTTCAACGGGCTGCTTAAGTACGACAGGAACCTCAACCTGGTTCCTGACATCGCCGCAAGCATGCCCACCGTCTCCTCGGATGGCCTGACCTACACGTTCAAGCTGCGCTCGGACGTCACATTCTCGAACGGCGACAAGGTCACCTCCAAGGACGTGCTGTACTCGTGGAACCGAGCGGCTGCCCAGCAGGGCCCATACTCGACGAACCTCTCGGCCGTCGCCGGCTTCGACAAGCTGTCGACGAAACCACCGCCCGTGGCGACCATCGAGGCGCTCCTGGCCAAGAACGACCCGTCCGTGACCATGCCTGGCCTGACCGCACCCGACGACACGACGGTCGTGGCCAAGCTGGCCTCGCCCGCGGGCTGGTTCCTCAGCGCCATCGCGCTGGAGGCCACCACGGGGATGATCGTCGACCAGAAGGTCGTCTCTAAGGACCCCCAGAACTGGTGGACCAAGCCTGAGACCGCGGTGGGAACCGGCTCGTACAAGATGAGCGCCCGCTCCCCAGGCCAGTCGGTGGACTTCCAGGCGGTGTCGAACTGGTGGGGTTCGCCCAAACCGACGGTGAAGAACGTCCACCTGGACATCATCAAGGACGGCTCGACCCGTGAGGCCGCCTACGAGCAGGGCAAATACGACGTCAACGGCTTCGGCGGTTACAGCAACATCAGCGTTGACGACATCCTGCGCATCCAGGGCACTTCCAGCTTGAAGAACCAGCTCCTGCTCCACCCGAAGGTCAGGACCACGTGGGTCGACTTCAACCTGGTTCATTCAGCCGCTCGGCAGGCCTCCGGACCGTTCCTGGACTCCAACGGCGCCTCCGCGAAGGACCTCCGGATGGCGTTCGCCCTCGCCATCGACAAGGCGAAGGTGGCCCAGGTCGTGTGCCACGACATCGTTTGCGTCCCGGCCACCGGCGGCCTGATCACAAAGGGCCTCAAAGGCTACGCCGGGGACAACACCGACCCGCTGGCCAAGTTCGACGCGACCCAGGCCAAGACACTGCTCAAGGGTGCGGACCCTGACGGCAGCAAGACGAAGGGCCTGACCTACATCTACGATCCGGAGAACCCGCTCAACGCAATGGTCGCCACGAACCTCCAGGATCAGTGGCAGACCAACCTCGGCGTCCACGTCGACATTCAGCCGGAATCACACTCGCAGTTCATCAAGGACTATCTGTCGGGCAAGTTCGTCTTGCACCGCGCCGGCTGGCAGGCCGACTACGACCACCCTCAAGACTGGTTCGACAACCTGTGGGGCAAGCTCGCCGGCTGCCCGGACAGCAACTGCGGGTCGGGCTACGACAGCCCGCAGTACGACCAGCTCCTCAGTCAGGCCGACGGCAAGCAGCTCAGCGACGCGCTGCCGCTCTACAAGCAGCTCAGCAAGATGCTGCAGGACGAAGTCGCATACATCCCGCTCTACTACTCCGTGGGCGGCTTCATGATCAAGCCCTACGTGAAGGGCGCAGGCACCAACAACTTCTTCGACTACTACTGGAACGAGTACTCGATCCTCCAGCACTAGTGAGAGTTTCGAACGCGAGGGGCGTCCACGAGGGGCGCCCCTCCGTTCCATCCACGTGGGAGGCTTTCTGACGAGCGAGATGGGGGGCACGCCGGGAGAGGAGAGGGCGACGTGAGGGGCACACTGGCCTACATCGGCCAGCGGGCAGTGCTGATCGCCTTCACGGCGGTGGCGGTGTCTTCGATCGTCTTCATCGGAATCCACCACCTGCCGGGGGACGCATTCGTCAGCGAGCGACTGCGACCAAGCCAGCAGGCGGCCCTGCTCCATCAGTTCGGCCTCGACCGGCCGCTCTGGGTCCAGTACAAAGACTTCCTGGGCAATCTGGTCCTCCACGGAGACCTCGGCGAATCGGTACAGAACCGGGGCACCAAGATCACGCCTCTGGTGCTCCGGGAGGCGACGGTCAGCGCGGAGGTCGGTGGATCCGCACTGATCTTCACGATCGGGCTCGGCCTCCTGTTCGGCGTGTTCGGCGCGATGCGCCAGAACTCATGGATCGACTACCTGCTCACCGCCACGTCGGTCATCGGCTACAGCATGCCGAGCTTCGTGATCGCCACCTTCCTGCTGTTGGTCTTCGGCATCTGGCTCGAGAATCTGACCGGGGGGTCCTTCTTCTATGGGATCGGCTGGTCCGGCACGCACGGCAACCTGGCCGAGATCTCGGTTCCGGCCTTCGCACTCGGCTTCCCTTACGCCAGCTTTGTGGCCCGCCTGACACGGGCCAGCATGCTGGAGGTCATCCGCCAGGACTACATCCGCACGGCCCGCGCGAAGGGTCTGGTCGAGTCGATCGTGATCATCCGGCACGCGCTGCGGAACGCGTTGATCCCGGTCATCACCATCCTGGGACCGCTCGTAATCGGCATCATCACTGGCAGCGTCGTGATCGAGAACATCTTCGGCATCCCGGGGTTGGGCAAGGAGTTCGTGACCAGCATCTTGAACCGTGACTACAACATCACGGTGGGCGTCTTCACCGGGTACGCCGCGATGATCGGCCTCGCAAACCTGGCCGTCGACCTCCTCTATCCACTGCTCGACCCGAGGATCCGGTACTAGATGATTGATTCCGAATTGCCGACGGATCTTCGACGCCCATGCACCCCGTCTCGCGGCGCCGCTTCTGCGGTCCTCGCTCACCCATTGACGAATGGGCTCGCTCCGGTCCTCGGCGCAGCCCCACGATCTGGGGCACCTGGCCGCCGAATCTCTCGTCGCCAATCGGAATCAATCATCTAGACATGGCCACTCAGCCGCTTACTGCGTCGGTCGAGCTGATCGCCGCTCCACTCGCCCGTGAGCAGGTTGGCCTGTGGACCGACGCCTGGCGCCGGCTGCGCCGAAACCGCCTCGCCCTGCTCGCAAGCGTCTACCTGACATTGCTGATCCTGGTGGCGCTCGTTGCGATCGTCCACACGCCCTACTCCACGTCGCACCAGGGAGTGGCGCCCACCTACGCTCCCCCTAACGGCGCCCACCTGCTGGGCGCTGACGCCTCCGGGCGAGACATCCTCAGCCGCCTGATGGTGGGTGCCCAGATCTCGCTGATCGTCGGCCTGACGACGCAGGCGATCGTGCTTGCGGTCGGAGTCCCACTGGGTCTCATGGCCGGCTACTTTCGGGGCTGGTTGGACACCGCCCTGAGCTTTGTGATCAACGTGTTCTACGGGATTCCAGACATCCTCGTAGCGATGATCCTGATCGTCATCCTTGGCAAACCGGGGCTGGAAAAGATCATCATCGCCATCGCTGCTACGCGCTGGATGGACATGGCCAGGCTGACGCGGGGTCAGACCCTGAGCTTGCGCGAGCGCGAGTTCGTGGAGGCCTCTCGCGCCAGCGGCGCTAGGGCCAGAAAGATACTCTTCGGCCACCTGCTGCCCAACGCGCTGGGACCGATCATCGTGCAGGTCACCCTCGGCATTCCGGCCGCGATCCTCTTCGAAGCGTTCCTGAGCTTCCTCGGCATCGGCGTGCCACCGCCCACGCCTTCCTGGGGTTCCATGGCCGCAGACGGCATCCACTCGATGCGCATCGCGCCGCACATCGTGCTGGCGCCGGCGATCGCGCTGTCGCTGACGCTGATGGCGTTCAACTTCCTCGGCGACGGTTTGAGGGACGCGCTCGACCCCAGGCAGAAGCGGTGACCGCCCCGCTCCTCGAGGTCAAGGACCTGCACACCCAGTTCTTCACCGACTCCGGGGTGGTGCAGGCCGTCAACGGCATCAGCTTCGACCTGCGTGAGGGTGAGTCCCTGGGCATCGTGGGCGAGTCGGGCTGCGGCAAGTCAGTGACGGCGCTGTCGATCATGGGCCTGGTGCCGGAGCCAGGCCGCGTGACGAGAGGTGAGATCCGCTTCCGCGGCGAGGACCTGCTGCGGATGCCCCACGAGGCTGTGCGGGAAATCCGCGGCCGGGACATCGCGATGATCTTCCAGGACCCGCTCAGCTCGCTGAATCCGGTCCTGAAGAACGGGTTCCAGATCGAGGAAGCGATGTTGGCCCACCGCCACCTGTCGCGCAGGCAGACCGGTGTCCGAGCCGTGGAGCTGCTGAAGACGGTGCGGGTGCCCGCGCCCGCGGAGCGGGCGAAGGACTACCCGCATCAGCTCAGCGGGGGCATGCGGCAGCGCACGATGATCGCCATGGGCCTGGCCAACGAACCGGCGATCCTGATCGCCGACGAGCCGACGACGGCCCTGGACGTTACGGTCCAGGCCCAGATCCTGGAGCTGCTGCGAGACCTCAACCAGGAGATGAACACCGCCATCATCATGATCACGCACAACCTGGGCGTCGTTGCCGGGCTGTGCTCCCGGGTCATCGTGATGTACGCCGGCCAGATCGTCGAGGAAGGCCCGGTAGATGAGATCTTCGACCGGCCAAAGCACCCCTACACCTGGGCGCTGCTGCGCTCCGTGCCTCGCGTGGACGCGGTCCAGCATGAGCGGCTGCGGTCGATCGAGGGCCTGCCGCCTGACCTGATCAGCCCACCCGCCGGCTGCCGCTTCCACCCTCGATGCCCGTTCCGCATCGATCGCTGCTTCCGGGTCGAGCCTCCGCTGGAGGACATGTCCCCCGGTCACCGCGCTGCGTGCTGGGTGACCATGGACCGTGCATACGCCGAGATGGGCGCCGGAGAGCTCCTGGACGTCCGACCGGGAGCCGCCTCGGGCGTATACGACGTGGGAGATGGACACGTTGGCTGAGCCGCAGGCGGTCGAGGCGCCGGCGCGCAGTCCCGCTCCCAGCCAGGCGCTCGTCCGCGTCGAAGACGTGGTGAAGCACTTCCCAGCCCGCCTGGGTGCCTCGGTCAAGGCGGTTGACGGCGTCAGCTTCCACATCGCCAGGGGCGAGTGTCTCGGCCTGGTCGGTGAGTCGGGCTGCGGCAAGTCGACCCTTGGCCGGCTCGTCGCCCAGCTGCTGCCGGTGACATCGGGGCACGTCTATTTCAAGGACATAGACCTCACCCGCCTCCGCGGTGAGAAGCTGCGACGTCAGCGGCGTGAGTTCCAGATGATCTTCCAGGATCCCTTTGCGTCGCTCGATCCCCGGATGACGGTGGGCGACATCATCGCCGAGCCGATCGACAACTTCGGGGTCGCGCGCGGTCGTACCCGGAACGAGCGGGTGCAGGAGCTGCTGCGCATCGTCGGTCTCAACCCGAACTTCAACAACCGCTACCCGCATGAATTCAGCGGCGGCCAGCGGCAGCGCATCGGCGTGGCGCGCGCCCTCTCTGTCAACCCGAGCCTGGTCATCTGCGACGAGCCCATCTCAGCGCTCGACGTCTCGATCCAGGGCCAGATCATCAACCTGCTGCAGGACCTGCAGCAGCAGTTCGACTTGACGTATCTGTTCATCGCCCACGACCTGGCGGTAGTCCGGCACATCAGCCACCGGGTCATGGTCATGTACCTGGGCAAGATCGTGGAGATCGCCGACAGCGCGCTGATCTACCGCGATCCGCGCCACCCGTACTCGGCGGCGCTGCTGTCCGCGATCCCGGTGCCCGACCCCAAGGTGGAACGGCATCGGAAGCTGATCCAGCTCGAGGGCGAGATCCCCTCACCGATCAATCCGCCCTCCGGCTGCCGCTTTCACACGCGCTGCCCGATCGCGCAGAGCATATGCAGCGAGGTCGAGCCCCCGCTAGAGCAGAAGGCGCCACATCATTGGTCAGCCTGCCATTTCTCAGACCAGGTCGGGTCGGTGGCGCCCTGGGCCCGCGGTTGAGCGGGTTCTCGCTCCGTCGCCGGAGGACGCCGGACGACCGCTACGACACCCGCCAGCGCCAGGCCCACGACTGCGCAGGCGGTGAACCCGGCCACGTACCCCGAGTGCTCCATCACGCTCCCGAAAACCGCCGGTCCGGCCCCGAGACCCAGGAACAGCACCGTCCCGTACAGGCCCATCGCGACGCCTCTTGACTCGGCTGTCGACAGGCCCGTGAAGACGACACCGAGCGCCAGGTACGTCGTCGCCAGCAGCGGTACCGAGGCTACTAGAAGCGCGGTCGTGGTCCAGAACCCGCTCAGGTGCGGCAGCACCGCAACGCTGACGGCGTAAACAGCTAAGCCAATGATCACGATCGGGCCCCGCCTTGGCATACGGTCCACCAGCCACCCGCCGGGGATGCGGGCCAACCCGTTGGCGACCGCCTGGATGCCGATCAGATAGCCGATCTGGGCCGGCGCCAGGCGAAGCTGCTCTTTGGCGAACAGCGGCAGATAGGCCTGCAGGGTGCCCCAGAGAAGCGTGGCGCCGAGCATGCCGGTGGTCGCGGCGACGAATGCCCGCTGACGCGTGATCTGACGCAGCGGCGCCGCGATGTTCCATCCGATCTCGATCCCCCGACTCGGCGGTACGGCGGCCAGCGTGAGGATGAGGACGACTGCGAACAACCCGGCCGAGGCGGTAATCACCGTCTGCAGGTCGAACCACTGCAGAGCTACCCCAGCCGTGCTCGGTCCGACGAGGAAGCCAACCTGGAAGGCCAGTGTGAGCCAGCCCATCGCACGGCCCACTTTCGAAGAGGGCACAATGTCGACCAGGGCGGCCATGAGCGCCGCCTGCGAGGCGGCACCGCCGACACCGGACAGTGCCTGCCACAGATACATCGGCGCCACCGAAGTGGAGAGACCGAGGCCGAGTTGGGACACCCCGCCGATGAGGATGGATCCGACCAGCACCTTGCGCTTGCCGAAGCGGTCGGTCAGGAACCCGGCCGGCAGCGAGAGCCCGGCCGCGGTGACCGTCAGCACGCTGAAGAGCAGGCCGACCTCAATCTTGTTTCCGCCCAGCTCGGTGACACGGAGCGGGAGTGCGAAGCCGCGGGCAGCAAGGGCCGCGAAGATACATCCCGCCGCCAGGTAGATGGCCATGGGAGATCGTCTGGCTGCGGGCGGCACTCCATAAGATACCGGTGGAATGGCCGATCCGATTCCAGCGTCAGGACCTTGGGCCACCGACGTGGAGCGCGCCGCCGAGCTGGTCGCAGCGGCGAGGCAGGGCGTCGCATTCACCGGCGCCGGTGTCTCTGCCGAGAGCGGCATCAGGACCTACCGTGGTCAGGACGGCCTCTGGAAGGAGTTCGACCCGTACAAGGTCGCGTCCATCGAATACTTTCGCCGTGACCCGTCCGTCTACTGGGAGGTCGCCCAGCGGGGCTGGAGGATGTACGGGCAGGCGCACCCCAACCCCGGCCACGTGGCCCTTGCCGAGCTGGAGGCGGAAGGCCACCTCGCCGGCGTGGTGACGCAGAACACCGACGGCCTGCACCGCGACGCCGGAACGCGCACCCTGGTGCAGCTGCACGGCAACGGCCGCACCGTCCAGTGCCTGGACTGCGGCGCCCGCGAGCTGCGGGCGGACGTGCAGGCGCGGCTCGGGAGCGAGCTGCCTCCCCGCTGCCAGACCTGCGGAGGCATTCACCTCAAGCCGGCGGTGGTGTTCTTCGGCGAGGCCCTCCCGCCCGGGGCGATGATGGAGGCGCTCCGCATGGCGCGCACGTGCGATCTGATGCTGGTCGTCGGCAGCTCGCTGCAGGTCTATCCGGCGGCGGACGTCCCCGAGGAGGCGGTCGAGCGCGGGGCACCGCTGGTGATCGTCAACGACGAGCCGGCGCCGCTCGACGTCGCGGCTGCCGTGGTCATCCGCGGGCGATCGGGCGAGGTCTTGCCCGAGATCGTTCGCGCCGTGCGCCGCCTGACGGGCGCCAGCTCAGGCTAGTGGATCTCGCAGGTGAATCACGTCACCGGCGGCCACGTTCCGTCCGCCGACGATCAGCGAGCCGTCTGACGCCAGGTCCACTGCGACCCCTTCGAAGGTCTCGCCGGGAAGCTCGACTCTCACGACCCTTCCGAGCGTGTCCGAGCGCAACCGCCACGCGGCGCAGACTTCGGCGCTGGACGCCCCGAACCAGTGCGTCAACTCGCGCTCCATCCTGACCAGCAGCTCGTCGCGGTCAACGTTCAGCTGGGCTGCACCGGGAGGCGCCCAGTGCAGGTTGATGCCCGTCCCGACCACGCACTTCTGGCCGATTCGCTCGATCAGGATTCCGCCCAGCTTGCGACCATCCAGCAGCAGGTCATTCGGCCACTTGAGCCGGATCTGATCGCCGCAGGCCGTCGCAGTCGCCACGCCGGCGGCGATCGGCGCCAGCGGGTGGGCTCGCATCACCCAGGAAGCCAGGAGCGCGCTGCCAGCGGGCGCCTCCCAGCGGCGCCCCAGGCGGCCGCGGCCGGCGGTCTGATGGTCGGCCACGACGACAGTCCCCACCGGAAGGGGGCGGGCCAGGTCTTGGGTCGATGGCACCGCGCCCACCCGGATGACTTCCATCGCGCGAGTATCGTAGGTCCGATGGCGGGCACGTCATGGGACAAGCTGGGCCAGTTGGAGGCAGCCTTCGAGCTGGTGGGGCCTGTGCTGCGCAGAGTGGCGGCGGCCGAGGGCTTGAAGCTCCACGAATTCTTCCGCGACGACCCGATCTGGCGACTGAACTTCGCCCGCCAGGCCGGTGGCGAGGCGGTCATCGACGTCGCCTGGGAGGAGGATCGGCCGGAGGAGTACCAGGTGATGTCGTCGTGGTGGGTGGACGACTACGACACCACGATGAGGCGGTCGCGGCAGGAGGCCGTCGGCGTCTTCACCCGGGACCGCTCGCTCGACGATCTCGAGGGCATGGTGCGAGACGCTCTGCGCAGGATCGACGGCTGGAGCCAGTCTGACCTGAATCAGACGTCAGGTCCCTACCCCGACTGGCACAAGTACCAGACCCGCGAGGACTTCTACCGGACGCGGCTGCCCAGGCGCTGACAGGAGAGACCAATCGCACCATGAAGACGTACCGTGCCGTCACGCTCGTCGTGATGATCTTGCTCGCACTGGTCCTGGTGGTCGGCATGACCGCCTACAGCATTGCGACCTTCAACCGTGGCAGCCTGGTGGCGCTTGCAGTGGTCATCGGTGCTGCGGCGATCGGTGGCATCGCCTTCAGCTACCGCCGATACTTCGGCAGACGATGACACACGAGCTCAAGCTTGGATGGAAGGCCTCGGCTGAGCAGTTCGGCCCCCGCCAGCTGCTGGACTTCGCGGTCCTGGCTGAGAACCTGGGCTTCGACAGCGCCTGGGTCAGCGACCACTACCAACCGTGGCGCCACACAGACGGCCACGCGCCCTTTTCGATCGCCTGGCTGGCGGCCACGGGCGAGCGAACCAGCCGGCTTACGCTGGGCACGAGCGTTCTGACGCCCACCTTCCGCTACCACCCGGCGATCGTGGCGCAAGCGTTCGGCACCCTCGGCGTGATGTATCCGGGGCGGATCAGGCTCGGCGTCGGCACCGGCGAGGCGTTGAACGAGGCGCCGGTGATCGGCATCGAGTGGCCGGACTCGCGCGAGCGCTTCCGCCGGCTGAGCGAGGCCACGAAGCTGATCCGCCGCCTATGGACCGAGGACTGCGTCGAGTTCGAGGGTGAGTACTACCGCGTTCGGGGCGTGACTGTCTACGACCGGCCCGAGCAGCCGGTGCCGATCTACGTCGCGGCGACCGGCGAGGTCGCCGCAAAGTTCGCAGGCCGGCAGGCTGAGGGCTTCATCTGCACCTCCGGCAAGGGGATCGAACTGTACAGGGACGTGCTGGTGCCGGCGGTCCGCGCGGGGGCGGAGGCGGGTGGCCGCGATTTCGACGCCATCGAGAAGATGATCGAGGTCAAGGTCTCCTTCGACACGGATCGGGAGCGGGCGCTGGCGGATACGCGCATCTGGGCCGCGCTGGCGCTGTCGGCCGAGGACAAGGTCGGCATCGACAGCCCGCGCGACATGGAGGAGAGGGCGAAGAAGGTCACCGACCCCGGGCGCCGCTGGCTCGTCTCCTCTGATCCCGCCGAGCACGTCGAGCAGATCACTCCGTACCTGGAGCTGGGGTTCACGCACCTGGTCTTCCACCACCCCGGCGAAGACCAGGCCCGCTTCCTGCGGATGTACTCCAAGCAGATCCTGCCACGACTCCGGGAGCGTTGGGGGTGAGCGACGCCCCGGCGCGGGCGCTGGTCTGGGTGGTGGTCCTGGTCAAGGACTTCAGTGACGCCAAGCACCGCCTGCGCCCTGCGCTGGGCGCCCACCAGCGCCGCGAGCTCGCACGCGAGAATGCCCGGCTGGCGCTGGCGGCGGCCCGGGCCGGGGATCGCACGCTCGCGGTCTGCGGGAGCGAGGCGGCCGCCGAGGTTGCCCGAATGGCCGGTGCGGAGGTGTTGCTGGAGGCGAGTCCGTCGGGACAGAATCCGGCCGCCCGGCTGGGCATCGAGCATGCGGCGTCTCGTGGCGCCGCCGCGGTGCTGCTGCTGTCGAGCGACCTTCCGCTGGTCAACCGCCGGACGGTCGGCGGCATGCTGGCCTCGGCGCGGCGGCTGGAGCCCCCGTCGGTGGTGGCGGCTCCGGCCACCGGCCGGGGTGGTACCAACGCGCTGTACCTCTGCCCACCAGACGCGATCGACCTGCATTTCGGCGACGACTCCCTGGCCGAGTTCGAGCGCGACGCGGTGTCCCGTGGCGCGCGGTTTCAGCTCTTCGACTCGCCGCGGCTTGCGCTCGACCTGGACGAACCGGCCGACCTGGCCGAGCTCAAAAGACTGGCCGGTTGAGTCGGATCGAGCTCCTCGCAGTCACCGGCCTGCCAGAGGTGCGCCCCGGCGGCGACCTGGGCCGATTGATCGCGGACGCCGCTCAGCTACGTGACGGCGATGTGGTCGTCGTGGCTCAGAAGATCGTCTCCAAGGCCGAGGGGCGGGTTCGCGACCTGCGGGACGTGGAGGCGGGAACCGTCGCGATCGAGTACGGCAGCCGGCTCGGCCGCGACCCTCGCCTGGTTCAGGCGGTGCTCGACGAGACGGTTCGAATCCTGCGCGACGAGCGGGTGCTGATCGTCGAGACACGGCAGGGCTTCGTCTGCGCCAACGCGGGTATCGACCATTCGAACGTCGAGGGCGAGGAGATGGTGACCCTCCTGCCCGAGGACTGCGACCGCAGCGCCGCGCAGCTGCGCGAGCGGCTGCGCGAGCTGACGGGGCGGGACGTCGCGGTGATCGTTGCCGACACCTTCGGGAGACCGTTCCGGGTCGGCATTGCGAACGTGGCGCTGGGGGTGGCGGGGATGCCCGCTCTCCTGGACTATCGAGGCCGGCCCGACGACTTCGGGGAGATGCTCAACGTCACGATCGTTGCGGTCGCGGACGAGCTGGCGTCCGCGGCAGAGCTGGTCATGGGCAAGACCGAGCGGGTGCCGGTCGTGGTGGTGCGAGGCTGGCGCCCGGAGGCGCCGCCAGGGGTTGGCCGCGACCTCATCCGGCCGCCGGAGCTGGATCTGTTCCGCTGAGGCGGGTCTTCGGGACCTACGGGACTCCGAATTTGGTTCGTCCGCCGGCGAACGAACGTTATTTTCGGGGCTGAGACGTGCATCCGCCGGCAGAAGCACGTTTGCCCGTCCCAGGAGATGGCTCGGTGGGGCGGAATTGGGACATGTGGGGCGAGAATGCCCCATGTGGGGCTATAATGCCCCAACGTGCGCCGAAAGCTGCTGACAGAGATCCTCGGAGTAAGGGCCCGTGTGGACGTGCTGCGGGGTCTGTTCCGGCTGCCCGAGGAGTACTCTGGCAGCGGCCGCAGTATCGCCAGGATGGCCGGTTCGGACCATCGCGTGGCTCAGCGCGCACTGGACGACCTGGTTTCGTCCGGGCTTGTCCGCGTCCGCGTCGCCCCCGCCGCGAACTTTTACAGCGTCAACCTTGAGCATCCGCTCTACCCGGCGTTGAAGGCCGCCTTCGACGCAGAAGCCGGATATCCAGAGGAGCTCCAACGGGCCGTGGCCCGGGGGATCGAGCAGCACCAGCTTCCCGTGCGGAAGGCCTACCTGTACGGTAGCGTCGCTCGCGGCGAATACGACCCGCGCTCAGACGTTGATATCGCGGTCGTTGTGGAGGCGGACAGCGACGCAGTTCGGTCGGGCCTCGAGGACCTGGCTGAGGAACTCCGGGCCCGCTTCGGGACCAACTTCCACTTCATGGTCGCCACGCGCCCGCTCGACGAGATGGCGCGAAAAGACGAGCAGGGCGGAGCTCTCTGGGCACAGATCGCGGCTGAAGCTGTCGAGTTCATGTGATCGATGGCGCCGCCACGAAAGCGCGTCAGATCCAGCACGTCGGCCAGGTTCGCTCGACCGATCCCGATCACCTCAGGGCAGCCGACTTGCTTCAGTCGGTTACCGGGGACGGCGGGGCGAGTCGTCGCGCTTCGCCAGGCGCTCGATCTCGTTCCGGTACCGGGCATCCAGCTGGTCAAGTTCAAGGTCGGTGGTGAGCACGGCGATCCGCTCCAGGTCAGCGTCCGCGAGCCGGGCGCCCGCCAACGAGACGGCGGCATAGAACTCCAGGGAGCGGCGAGCGCGAAGGTACGCCCGCACGCTATCGCCTCGCTCGCGGTGGATCAGCCCCTCCTCACCCAGGAGTGCCGCGTACATCCGAATGCGATCCCGCTCGAACCGGCCCGCCACATCCACCGCGGTGCCGGCGTCCAGCCGCTCCAGCAGCGGACGCATCGAACCGAGTAGTTGGTCCGCGGCATCGCTGACCACTCGGAGCGCGGCGTCCATCTGACCCGCTCGCCGGAGTTGCAGAATCCGGCTGAGGAATGCGGCGCACTGCTCGATCAGGCGTTCGATATAGTCACGCTGGATCACTGGGGTCACTCTACTCCCGCCCCTCCCCCCGGCTCACTGGTGAAACGTGGTTGGATGGCGGGGATGAGCGAGCTCTTCTCCATTCGAGGCAAGACCGCCCTGGTCACCGGCGGTTCGCGCGGCATCGGCCTCATGATCGCCGGCCAGCTCCTGGACGCCGGCGCCGCTCGGGTCTACATCTGCGCCCGCAGGGCCGAGGCATGCGACGCTGCGGCCCTGGAGCTCTCGTCCCGCGGCGAGTGTGTCTCGATTCCGGCCGACGTGGGCCAGCCGGGCGACGTCGAGCGTCTGGCGGCTCGGCTTGAAGAACGCGAGCAGCGCCTTCACATCCTGGTCAACAACGCCGGAGTCGCCTGGGGCGCTCCGGTCGAGACTCACCCAATCGAGCAGATCGATCGCGTGCTGGCGGTCAACGTCCGCGCCGTCTTCCACCTCACCCAGCGCCTGCTCCCGCTGCTGAGGGCCGCTGCCAGCTCCGAGGACCCCGCGCGAGTCATCAACATCGGCTCGATCGACGGCCTGTCGATCCCGATCTTCCAGAACTACGGCTATTCAGCCAGCAAGGCAGCCGTGCACATGCTGACCCGCCATCTGGCCCATGCGCTGGTGGGCGACAACATCACCGTCAATGCGATCGCCCCAGGCCTCTTCCAGACCCGGATGACCCGCACGGTGTTCGATTCGCCCGCTGCGGCCGAAGCCGTGGTGGCGGACATCCCGCTGCGGCGGGCGGGGACCGCCGAGGACGTCGGCGGCACCGTGATTTACCTTGCGTCCCGGGCGGGGGCCTATCTGACCGGCGTGGTGATTCCGGTCGCCGGCGGCCTCGCCACGATCGACAGCCACGGCCAGGTCGAGCTCGGCTGACCGATGCGGGTCGGGCTGCTCGCCGGCGGGACTGGTGCGGCCAAGCTGGCCGTCGGCCTGCAGGCGGAGCTGGCTCCGGGCGAGCTGAGCGTCATCACGAACACGGCCGACGACGTGGACTTCTGGGGCCTCCGCGTCTGCCCCGATACCGACGCAGTTCTGTTTCGCCTGGCGGGGATCTTCAACGATCGAGCCGGTTTCGGGGTTGCGGACGAGACGTTCAACGTCCACGCTCAGATGAGCCGGCTCGGAGAGCCGGACTGGTTCTGGCTGGGCGACCGCGACCTCGCCTTTCACATTGTGCGCACCGCGATGCTCCGGCGTGGGGCGCGCCTCACGGAGACGGCGTTGGAGCTCGGGCAGCGCCTCGGCCTGGCCACGAAGGTGCTGCCGATGTCGGACGACGAGGTGCGGACCTTCTTCGAGACCGACGAGGGCCGCCACGGCTTCCAGGAGTACTTCGTCCGAGAGAAGCTGAAGCCGCGGCTGTGCGGCATCGAGCTCACCGGTCTGGACGCCGCACAGCCGGGGCCCGAGGCCCTGGCCGCGCTCGAGGCGGCGGACCTCGTGATCATCGGGCCCTCCAACCCGCTGATCAGCATCGCCCCCATCACCGCGCTGCTGGGCCGGGCGCTCGAGCGGGATCGCACAGTCGCGATCAGCCCGATCGTCGCCGGCCGCGCATTGAAGGGGCCGACGGTCGAGATGATGCTCGCTCTGCACGGTGAAGCCACGCCTCGGCGAGTTGCCCAGGAATACGGGCGCCTGGCCGGCCGATTCGTACTGGATACCCTTGATGAAGGGCAGACGCCTGCGATAGAGGCGCTGGGGTACCGGGTGCGGGTCACGGACACTGTGATGGACGATGTCGAGGGTGCCAGGAGACTGGCAGCGACGATCCTGGGTCACTGGGGGTAGCGAAACGTGAGACAGCTGGTCAGCGTGGAGTCGAGGCGCGATCCGGAATACCTGGCTCACCTGCTGAGCCCTGCGCAGCCGCTGGCGCCGCTGATGACGGCGGCCCACCAGCTTCGTCTGGAGGGCCACGGCCAGCGCATCTCGTACTCGCCAAAGGCCTTTCTGCCGCTGACCCAGCTCTGTCGCGACAACTGCGGCTACTGCACGTTCGCCAAGCCGCCCAGGCGTGGGGCTCGCGCCTACATGACGGAAGACGAGATCCTGGCCCTGGCCCACGCGGCTGTCCAGGCAGGCTGCACCGAAGCTCTGTTCACCCTTGGAGACAAGCCGGAACGGCGCTACCGGGTGGCCCGCGACGAGCTGCGGGCCATGGGCTTCGAGACGACGGTCCAGTACCTGGCGGACGTCGCTGCCCGTGTGCTGGAGGAGACCGGGCTGATTCCGCACGCCAACCCGGGTGTGCTCTCGCGCGACGAGATGGTGGCCCTTCGGAAGGTCAGCGCGAGCCAGGGCCTGATGCTGGAGCAGGCCACCCCCCGGCTCCTGCAGCGGGGCGAGGCTCACTGGGCGAGCCCCGACAAGCGACCGGAGGCGCGCCTGGCGACGATACGCCTCGCCGGCGAGCTGAACGTGCCGTTCACGACCGGCCTGCTGATCGGGATTGGAGAGACGCTGCAGGAGCGAGCCGAGACGATCGCCCTGCTGGGGGAGCTGGCGCAGGCGGAGTCCATCCAGGAGCTGATCGTCCAGAACTTTCGGGCCAAGGCTGGGACACTGATGGCCACCGCCGCGGAGCCGACAATGGAGGACCTGCTGCGCGCGGTGGCGGTGACGCGGCTGGCCTGCGGGCCGCGGCCAAACGTCCAGGCGCCGCCCAACCTGGCGCCGGACGACTACATGACGCTGGCGAGGGCCGGCATCAACGATTGGGGCGGGATCTCGCCGCTCACGATGGACTACGTCAACCCCGAAGCCCCCTGGCCCCAACTGCGCTTTCTGGAGGCCGCGACCCGGGCGACGGGTTCCCAGCTCGTGGCCCGGCTCCCTGTTTATCCCGAGTACGTCCGCGACTTCGAAACCGCCCAGCGCTGGCTCGATCCCGCCGTCCTTCGCCACGTGCTGGCCGCTGCCGACGGCGAGGGCCTGGTCCGCACCGCCCACTGGTGGCCGGCCGACAAGCTGGTTCCTCCGACGACCTACACACCAAGCCCGATCCGGCCCCCTATCGACGCCGCCCTCGATCGAGCGGAGCGTGGCGAGCGATTGGAGGAGCGGGAGGTCGAGACGCTCTTCACCGCCCGGGGCGACGAGGTTCGGGCGATCGCCCGCCTTGCCGACGACGTGCGCAGCGAAGTCTGCGGCGACGTGGTCACCTACGTCATCACTCGCAACATCAACTACACGAACATCTGCTACTTCCGCTGCCAGTTCTGCGCGTTCAGCAAAGGCAAGATGTCGGAGAACTTGCGCGGCAAGCCGGAGCTGCTGTCCGTGCGTGAGGTCGTCGACCGCTGCCATGAGGCGGTGGCGCGGGGGGCCACGGAGGTGTGCATGCAGGGCGGGATCCACCCTAGCTTCACGGGCGACTTCTACGTCGAGCTGCTTCAGGCGATCAAGGACGAGCTGCCACGCCTCCACGTGCACGCTTACTCGCCGCTGGAGGTCCACCAGGGTGCCGAGACGGCGGGTCGAACGGTCGCGGAGCAGCTGCGGCTGCTCAAGGAGGCCGGGCTGGGCACCCTGCCCGGGACCGCTGCCGAGATCCTCGACGATCGCATCCGAAGGTTCATCTGCCCCGACAAGATCAGGACCGAGCAATGGGCCGAAGTGATCAAGGAGGCCCACCGCCAGGGCATGCGTACGTCGAGCACGATCATGTTCGGCTCGATCGAGGGGCCCGAGAACTGGGCCCGCCACCTGATGGTGCTGCGGGACATCCAGGACGAGACGGGCGGCTTCACGGAGTTCGTGCCGCTGCCGTTCGTGCACATGGAAGCGCCCATGTTCCGAAAGGGCCGGGCCCGCCGGGGACCGACCTGGGAGGAGGTCGTGAAGATGCACGCGGTTGCGCGGCTGGCGCTGCGCGGTTCGATCGACAACGTACAGGTCAGCTGGGTCAAGTGTGGGCTCGACGGCTGCCGAATCGTGCTCGATTCGGGCGCCAACGATCTTGGCGGCACCCTGATGAACGAGTCCATCTCACGCGCGGCCGGAGCCTCGCACGGCCAGGAGGTCAACCCCGAACAGATGCGCGCGACCATCCGCTCGATCGGGCGCATCCCGGCCCAGCGATCAACGACCTACGACATCCTGGAGCTGTTCGACGCCGTGGCCTGACGCGCAAACTCTCTCCCGCGAAAGTCGGGGGAGTACCCGGCGAAAGCCGGGGGAGGAGGACGCGGGCCTCCCCCTTAGGTCAGGGGGCAGGCCCTGCGGGGACCCTGCTCACACGCCTCCGCTGCCGGAGCCCAGGGCCGCACAGTTGGCGGCTCCAACAGGGTCCAGCGGCGCAGCCGGCAGTACGGGCGGGCGCGGAACGAAGGATGCTCGAAGTCGAAGAACTCGAGCATCGGGTTGGCGTGGGCGTCACGCTGCGTCAGCGCCGGCAGCCCGAATCGACGTTCGATGAACCGCAGGATCGAAGTGTGGTCGTGGACCCGGTGCGACACGAAGTGTCGCTTCGCGAACGGGGATACGACCACGGCTGGGACCCGGACGCCGTAGCGATCGAACGTTGCGTTTACATCACCAGGGCCCAGCATGGGCGCGATATTGTCCGGCACAGGAGCCTCGGCGGGGTCACGTGATCGAAGAAGCCGCCGTGCTCGTCGTAAGTCAGGAATAGAGCCGACGAACCCCACTGTGGGCTCTTGAAAGGTCCTGAGATCACGCTGGCGGTGAACTGCTCACCGACCTGGACGTTGGCCGGTGGATGCTCGTTTGGGGCCCTAACGCGACTGGTCGCCGAGCCAGAGGCTCGCTGCCGCCTGGGCACGCCAAGGCCGCCAGCGATCCGAGATCTCTCTGACGTCGTGTGGTGTGAGCGGCCGGCCGATTGCCCCTGAGAGCGACCGTCGAATGCCGAGGTCAGCTGCGGGGAACGCGTCGGCTTCGCCGAGGCGGAGCGCGAGGTACTGGGCTGTCCACGGACCGAGGCCCGGGATGGCTGAGACCGACGCGACGAGCTCGTCGAGCCTGCTGCCGCCGTCCAGCTGAATGGCCCTCTCGGCCACCGCTCGTGCGAACGCGTTGATCGCGGCGGTGCGAGCCGAGGTGAGCCCGACGTCCTCGAGATGGGCATCTGCCAGCGTGGACGCTGATGGGAAGAGACGGGTCAGGCCGAGGGCCTGCAGACCCGGGACGGGTGTGCCGTGGCGTTCGACTACGCGAGCCGTGATCGTGCCGGCGCCGGCGACGCTGACCTGTTGGCCGATGATCGCCCGTACGCCGGTCTCGAAGGGATCCCAGGTTCCGGGTGCGCGAATCCCAGGCCGCCGGCGGAGAAGCGGGCCAATCACGGCGTCGGCCGCGAGGTGCCTGGTCGCCCCGTCCACGTCGGCGTCGAGGTTGAAGATTCGTCGGGCGCGCTGGACCACGTGGATCAGGCCCTCCCAGTGGGGAAGGTGGGCGCGGAGCAAGAGTTGGTCCGGGCCGCCGGGCGAAAGCTCGAGCACGCCCGGGTCTCCATCGATCAGGACTGTTCGACGATAGGTATCACCTGAGACATGCTCGACGCCGGCGATCGCGCGGGCGGCGAAGTAAGCGAGCATCACCTGCCAATCGAGAGGGGGCCGGAAGGGAAGCCGCAGAGCGAGGCCGCCGTCCGCAGCCAGACGGTCGCTGGCGCGGCGGCGCACCCGGAGCTCCCCGGGCGTGCCACGGAACACCTCCAGGCAGGCGCGGTTGAACTGGCGAACGCTGCCGAACCCCGCCGCGAACGCGATATCAACGATGGGGAAGTCCGTGTCATCGAGCAGCCGCCGGGCAAAGTGTGCCCGGCTCGACCGGGCCAGCTGATCCGGCGTCACACCCAGGTGGTCACCGAAGAGCCGGCGCAGGTGGCGGGCGGAGATGCCGAGCCGCCCGCCGAGGTCGTGCTCGGTCTTGCCGTCGTCGAGAGCTCCGTCGAGGATCAGATGCACCGCCCGACATACCAGTTCGGGAGCTGCCCAGCCGATCGAGGGCTCCGTGCGGTAAGGGCGGCACCGCAGGCAGGCGCGGTACCCGGCCACTTCGGCGGCAGCCGCCAGTGTGAAGTTCCGCACGTTCTCGGGCTTCGGGCGCGCACCGCACCCGGGCCGGCAGTAGATCCCGGTGGTCACGACGGCCGAGAAGGCGCTCATCTACCTGATGATCGGCGCTGTGATGCCTGGGTGATGGACATATTCGGACACAGCGAATTCCTTCCGGCTCTCGCCCGGCAGCGCGTGGCGACGTCCTATCATCGCCCCTCATGACCTACGACGAGATCGTGCAGGGTCTGCGCGACTCCACCTACGAGCTGGAGAACGAGGGCCGGCTGGTCCGCGCCGGCCTCAAGACCGGTCAGGACACCGCGGGAATCATCGAGCGATACGCCTGGCTTTACTCCGACCAGGCGTTGGCCGTCGTCGGCGACCCTGCTGACGAGGCCCAGAAGCGGGTGCGGGCCGCGCTCCTGCAGGGCATCATCGGGCGCCGGACCGCCGCTCAGGAGGACCGCCTGACGACCTTCTATGCGGAGGCGAGCGCTCCGGTGGGCGACGAGCAGGTGCCGTTCTACACGGCTCAGGCCCAGCTCGTGACGGAGCCGGACCCCCTCCGCCGCGAGGCCCTGGGGGACGGAATCGGTGTCGTGATGGCTGAGGCCGATGAGCTCAACCTGCAGCTCAACGCGACAGTCCAGGAGGTCATTCGCGACCTCGGGTTCGGAGGCTACGTCGCCTTCTGGTCGAGCCTGAAGCAGATCGACTACGAACCCTTGAGAGACGAGCTGGTTCGCGTCGCCGATGCCGCCAGCGACCGCTATCGGTCGTGGGTCGAGCCCCGTATGGAGGCGGCGGGTCGCGCGTTTGGCACCTGCTCGCAGGCGCACATGCCGTACTTCAGGGCCTTGCCCGAGCACGACGCCGCCTTCGCCAAGGAGCGCTTCGAGCCGGCCATGCGGCGCACCTTCGAGCAGCTCGGCCTCGAACTCTTTTCGGCTCCCACCATTCACATCGATCTCGCCGACCGGCCTTCGAAGAACCCGCGGGCCTCCGTCTGGGTTGCGGATGCGGGTCACGAAGTACACCTGCTGACCCGCCCGAGCGGCGGCAACAGCGACTACTCGGCCTTCCTGCACGAGGCCGGGCACGCACTTCACTACGGGCTCACCGACCCCGGGATCGGCTGGCCCCTGGCGAACCTGGGACGCTCGATGGCCTACACAGAGCTCTGGTCGTTCCTGTTCGAGCGAATCGGCCACGACCCGGCCTGGATTGCCGAGGCGACAGGTGCGACCGATGCCGATGCGGAGCGGATCGCTGCCGATCTGACCGGGGTGGATCTGATGCTGTTCACTCGCTACGTGGGTAAATTGACGTGCGAGCTCGACCTGTACGCGGGCGACCCACTCGACGCCGGGCGCGGCCGCCGTCTGTATTCGGACAGACTCACGGCTCGGACCGACTTCAACTACGACCCGCGCGCGTGGCAGTTCGACCGCGACTCCGGCTTCTATTCGGCCGACTACCTGCGTGCATGGATGGCCGAGGCTGCGGTCGAGCGGAGCCTGCGCGACCGGTTCGGAGACCGCTGGTGGGCCGGCGCCGAGGCGGGCGAATGGCTGCACCGGCAATGGCAGAAGCGGGGCTCGGAGCCCGATCCCGAGGAGACGGTGGCCGAGCTCGGCGGCAGGCCCTGGTCAGGTGGCGCGCTGCTGGCGGTGCTGGAGCGGCGCCTCCCGCTGACGGTGCGGTGATGGCGCTCTTCGATCAGATCGATCGCGATTTCGTGAGCGCCCGCAAGGAGCGAGACGATCTCCGCCTGTCCACGCTCGGCCTCCTGAAGAGCGAGGTCGTGAAGGCGGCCAAAGAGCCCGGCGCCGGCTGGCCGGACGACCAGCTGGTTCTCCGCGTGATCCGCAAGGAGGTCAAGCGTCGCGAGGAGGCCGCCCAGGTCTACTCGTCGGCGGGCCGCGCCGAGTCGGCAACCAGGGAGGAGGCCGAGGCGGCGGTGCTGCGGGCGTACCTGCCTGCTCAGATCGGCGACGAGGATCTCGAGCGGGAGGTCCGAGCCGTGATCGACGAGGTCCGACCCCAGAGCCAGCGCGACTTCGGTGCTGTCATGAAGGTGGCGTCTGCTCGGCTGTCCGGCCGCGCCGAAGGCGGCCGGATCGCGGCCGTCGCACGGAGGCTCATTGGCTCGTAGCACCGCCGCCGCACCGACGGGCAGAAAGCCGGCGAGAAAGCGGGCGGCGAAGCGGGCGCTGCCCCGCCTCCCCCGTGGCGCGCGCGAGCGCGCCGCCCTCGCAGTCGAGCGGTTGGCGCAGATCTATCCAGCTGCCTGCGAGCTCGATCATCGCAACCCGTTCGAGCTGACAATCGCCACGATCCTCTCCGCACAGACGACGGACAAGATGGTCAACCTGGTCACCCCGGAGCTGTTCGTCCGGTATCCGACGGCCGCCGACCTGGCAGCGGCCGACCCGGCCGAGGTCGAGCGGATCATCAAGCCGACCGGCTTCTTTCGGAACAAGGCGCGCGCGATCATCGCCTGCGCGCGGGCGATCGTGGACCGCTTCAGCGGGGAGGTGCCTTCCCGCATGGAGGACCTGGTCACGCTGCCTGGCATCGGGCGCAAGACTGCCAACGTGATCCTCGGCGTGGCGTTCGACGTTCCAGGGTTCGCTGTCGATACCCACGTCAAGCGGCTCACCAACAGGCTGGGTCTGGTGGCCACCCGCGACCCTGAGAAGATCGAAGCTCTGGTTACGAAGATCGTGCCGCCGGTGGAGTGGACGGGTCTCTCCCTTCGGCTGATCCTGCACGGTCGCCGGGTCTGTGAGGCCCGCCGGCCCCGCTGCGAAGTTTGTGTCATGAACGACTTTTGCCCTTCCTCCCTGGTCAAGCCCGGGAAGAGCTAGAAGCTCCCCCGCGAAAGTCGGGGGAGTACCCGGCGCAGCCGGGGGAGGGCGCCTGGGGCTGGACTCACACGAACATCCGTTCTATAATGGAGTCGATGGCAGCGGAGTTAGAGCCCCGGCGTGCCGACGTGCAGTACGTCGAGCAGGCCTGCAAGACTGCACTCAACCCTGTCAAGGGAATGGGCTTCAAGTGGTCGCTCAACCCATACATGGGCTGCGAGCACCGCTGCGCCTTCTGCTACGTACGTGCGTACGAGAAGCGCGCCGATCGGCCGTCCGATGGCGAGTATGGACGTGCAATCCGGATCAAGGTCAACGTGGCCGAGGTGTTGCGCGGGGAGCTTGGCCGGAGGAGCTGGCGGCGCGAGACCGTCGTGATCGGAGCGGCGACGGACCCCTACCAGCCTGCAGAGGGCACCTACCGGCTGACCCGGGACTGCCTGCAGGCGTTTGCCGACTTCGCGAGTCCTGCCGGCTTGATCACGAGGGGGCCGATGATCGTTCGCGACGTCGACGTCCTGGCTGCTCTTGCCCGCCGCGCCCAGGTGAACATCACGTTCAGCATCCCGACCCTGGACGACGAGGTGTGGCGGCGGACCGAGCCGGGCACCGCACACCCGCGGCAGCGCCTGCGCGCCGTCGAGCGGCTGTCGGCGGCCGGGCTGCGCGTCGGCGTCGGGATGGCGCCGATCCTGCCTGGGCTCAGCGATCGTCCCGACCAGATCGAGGCCGTGGTCAGGGCGGCTCGTGACGCCGGCGCCAGCCACCTGTGGAGCGGCCTGCTGCACCTCCGCGACGGCACACGCCAGCACTTCCTGGAGACGCTCGAGCGGTACTGGCCTGAGCTGCTGCCCCGGTACCTGGCCGACTATCGGACTGGGCCCTACCTCAAGCCGGAGAAGACGAAGCCTGTCCAGCGGACCGTCTCAGGCCTTGTGTCACGGTTCGGTCTCGGCAGCGACCGTCGGGAGTTCCTTGCCCCGCCGCCGGCACCACCGGAACCGCAGCAGCTCTCCCTGCTCGCCGGCGCTTCGTCCCTACAATGACGTGACCGATGCGCTCCCCGATCAGCGTCTTGAAGGGCCGCGTGAACGGCATGTACAAGCGGGACATCGCGCGCCGCACCGTGCCCTGCTACAAGTACGTGATCGAGCCGGAGGGTGACCGTCTCGCGCTGTGCATGCTGGTGGACTCCAGGTACCTGTATCGGTATCCGTACGAGAACGTGAAGGGTATGAAGTCGCTCGCGATCAAGGCGCGCTACCTGAAAGGGGAGATGGAGGACCTGCGGCTGCGCGAGTTCCAACCCGGGCTGTGCCGCTATGTCCGGCCGCGCGACCAAGCCGCCACCGCCTAAGGGCTCCCCCGCCGCCCAAGAGGGCACGGGCGTCGTTCAGCAGGTGCTGGCTGACCGCCGGGAGCTGATGATCGCCAACGAGCGCCTCCGGTTGGAGCTGGAGGAGCTGCGCGGCCGCGGTGACCGGCCCGATCCCCGACAGCACGTTCTCGAGCTCGAGAACCGTGCCCTTCGCGAGGAGTTGCGCACGGTCAGGGCTGAGCTGGATCGCCTGAGGGAAGGTGTGGAGCGAGTCCTGGAAGAAATAGAAGAGGCCTCGCCCTGACCACGGGGCAGAACGAGACCTCTCTCACGTACAACGCTCAGACGGCGTTCGCGAGCTGCTCCGCGTAGGGCGTGACCAGGCTGCTAACAACCGGCAGTTCGAAGCGCGCGCCTCCATAGCTGTTCGAGCGGACCAGGCACATGACCCAGACGACGAGGGTGAAGACGCTGAGGACGATCTTGGCGAGCCAGATCAGGGCATTGATAGCTCCGACATCGATGATGGCCCCCAGGAAGTTGAGCACCCAGAAGACGACGGTCATGCCGCCGAAGAACACGATCGACTGAGCCGCGTGGTACTTCACGTCGGGATCGTCCTTGCCCACGAACAGGAAGATGACTCCGGTCACCCAGCCCAGTACATAAGACAGGAGCGCACCCGTCTTCTTGTCCACACCGCCCGCACTCTGGTATGGCGGCTGATACGGCTGTTGGTACCCTGGCGGCGGATACCCCGGGGGCTGCGGTGGATAGCCCGGCTGCTGCCCAGGGGGCGGATACCCTTGGGGTGGTTGCCCGCCCTGCGGCGGGGGCCCCGGGGGCTGCTGCCCAGGGGGCGGACCGGGAGGGGGATTCTGCATGTGATGCCTCCAGGAAAGTTGGATTGGCTGGCCCAAGCATTATCAAGCGCGGCGCGCCGAAATTCCACTGCTTGACGCAGTACCGCTGACCGCGGATCAAGCGGGGCAGCGCGCTCCTTCTCACACGACCCTCACGTTTGCTACCCATCCTGATTGGCGATGGCACCAGCCACGTCGACGCTTTTCGCAGGCATCCCGCCGGACCACCTGCCCGGTCTCGCCGGCGGCGCGGCGGCGCTGCTCCTGGTACGACTGCGCCCCAAGAGCCTGAGGGCGACGCTCGACGCGCTGGGCTGGCTGCTCGTCTTCACGGGGGGCGTGCACATCGGACTGACCTTCGGGCACGCGTCGGGCCAACCGCTCCTCTCGCTGCTCTTTCTGGTGAACGGAGTGGCCTACATGGCCCTCGTCCTGCTGCCCCGCGACAATGGGTGGTGGCGTCCGGCTACTGGCGTATTGCTGTTCGGAACGATCCTTGCCTACATCATCTACGGCGCCACCGGCCGCGAGCAACCTGACCCTGTAGGCGTTGTCGACAAGATGGCCGAGCTGGTGGCGCTGGGGCTCGTCATCCTGCCCCACGAGCACTCTCCGCGTGGAAGGCGCCGTCGACGGGTTCGCTGGGTGATCGCGTCAGGCGCGTCGCTCGCGCTGACATTTCTGACCGGCGCGTCCATCTGGGCTGAAGACCTCGCCGGCTCGGGTCACTCACACGGCGTCGCGACCTGCGCTCCCAACCACCATGCGAGCCCCGTCACGGTCCTGCGGCCAGTGCCGTGCACCGTCACGCCTGCGCAGCAGGCGGCCGCGGATCGGCTGGTGGCTGAGACCCGCGCCGCCATCGCGCCCTACGCGGACGTCAGAGTGGCGGTGGCAGCCGGCTACCGGCCCGCGACGCCCGACGGCGACGGGGTGGTCCACTACACACTGCTGCGGAAAGGTCCGAGCCGGCCGCTCGACCCACACCACCCCGCAGCGCTGGTCTACGCATTGACCAGGCACGGTCCGGTGCTGCTCGGAGCGATGTACGAGATGCCGATCCAGGGCCAGACAGGGCCGGACGTCGGCGGGGCCTTGACGCCGTGGCACTACCACACCAACATCTGCATCTCGGTGCCGGGGCTGTTCCTGTCCGGCATGTCGACACCGTTCGGGCAGTGCCCTCCTGGGTCGCTTCGCATCACCACCTCGGACCAGCTCCACGTGTGGACCGCTCCCAACCCCAACGGCCCATTCGGCGACCTCGACCAGGGCTGGGCTCGCCGGCTGCAGCGGACGTGACGTGATTCCTCTACGGCACGTCCTGCTTCTGCTGCAGTCGGGCCTGTGTTGCCTGGTCGCGTTGGGCGTGTTCGTGGTCGCGCTGGCCGGCCGCAGCCCGGAGCTCGGGATTGTGGCAGCGGTCAGCGGCGCACTGGCGCTGGTCCCCGTCGCGGTCGCGGTCGCCCTCGCGGCCGGCAAGGGCTGGGCGCTCGGGTTGGGGATCGTCTACGAGCTGCTCCTGCTGGTGGGCGGTGTCGCCGACGCCATCGTGCTGCGCAACGCCGACCTCGTCGCCACGGTCGTCAACGTCGTCCTTCCCGGGGCTCTGCTCGGGCTGCTCCTGCGCCGAGCACCCACAATGAGCGCGTGGTCAAATGCGGCATCGCCGGATGGATCGACAAGGAGCTGATCGGCTCCAAGAAGTTCTACCCACCGGGCGTCTACACGTCCGAGGATCGGCTGCAGTTCTATGCGTCGCAGTTCCCGATGGTCGAGGTCGACAGCACCTACTACGGCATGCCTGCAAAGAAGAACTCCGAGATGTGGGTGGCACGCACGCCGCCAGGCTTCTTGTTCGACGTCAAGTCGTTCTCCCTGTTCACCCAGCACCCGACCAATCCCAAGGCGCTGCCGCCTGAGATCCGTGCTCAGCTGCCGAGCAACCTGCTCGAGAAGAAGAGCTTCTACCTGGAGCAGCTCCCGGTGGAGGTCGTCGACGCCGCGTGGGCCGCGTTTCGGGACGCGCTGGAGCCGCTCCGGGCGGCAGGCAAGTTGGGAGTGGTTTTCTTCCAGTTCCCGCCCTGGCTGTTTCCGTCCACGAAGAACCTCGCCTACGTCGAGGAGTGCCAGGAACGCATGCACGGCTTCCCGGTCGCAGTCGAGTTTCGGCGTCGCGAGTGGCTGGACGAGCGCCACGCCGAAGGCACGCTGGCGTTTCTGCGCGGGCGCGCCATTCCGTACGTGGCCGTCGACGCTCCGCAGGGGTTCGAGAGCAGCATGCCGCCGGTCTTCGAGACGACCTCATCGAGGGTGGCCTTCGTCCGCTTCCACGGCCGCAACCACAGGAACTGGAATCTGAAGGGCGCACCACCCAGCGTGCGCTTCCAGCACAACTACTCGGACGCCGAACTCGAAGAGTGGGTCCCGCGCATCCAGGCCATGGAGGAGCACGTGGCGGAGGTGCACGCGATCATGAACAACAACTACTCCAACTGGGCGACCTCGAACGCCAGGCGGTTGGGCGAGCTGCTGGCCGAGGCCCATGCCCGCGGACCTGCCGGTAAGTATTCACAGTAGTGGCCTTTACTCGGCCTGTAACCATTGAACGTCGGACGCCAGGGCACCTGTGTCGCCGCGGCGTTCGATGAATGCTGTCAACGCATGCACCAAGCGGCCGATGCCTGAACTTGAACGTGAGAACTGCTCCGGGGAGGTCAACACGATCCCCGAATGGCCTTCACCCTGGCTCAGGAACTGGCCGTGAATCGGCAGGAAGTCCTGTGCGTTCTCTGTCACCAGCACTCGTCGTTCCAGGTGCGCCCACCGCAAGAGTGACTCGTCGTCCAACTGCCGCAGGTCGGTCGGCCGTTCTGTCACCGCAATGACGTCAAAGCCACCCTGTCTAAGCTGCTGGGCGATCCTGAGCGAACAGTGCTCGTCCAGTACGAGCCTCACTCTCCAAGCGCGGCCTGCCGGCGGCGCCAGGCTTCCTGCGCTTCCTTCGCAATCGCGGCATTACGCTCGATCCAGGCCTCCACCTCTTCCTTGTAATCCGCGTAGTAGCTGACGGCGGCGTTGATCAGGCCAGGGCTGATGTTGAGGTACTCTGCGGCCGCCTCGACGTTTCCGTGCTCCTCGCGGACGGTCTCTATCACCTGCCAGACGTCGAGGCGATGGCCCGCCAGCGCTGGACGTCGTCCAGCCGGGCCGTCGCGAAACATGATGCCCGGATGGTCGGCGATCCGGATCGCCTCCTCCAGGTACTGCTCGGCGATGCTGGTCTTGGGCACCCCCCGCCGTCGGGAGTGCTCGACCAGGCGGCGGACGGTAGATGGGTGGAGGCGCAGCGAGAAGTGCTCCTTTCGTTCCACAGCGTGGAACAGTGTGGCACAGACACGGGGCACCACCGCGGAACACAACCTGGGAACACGACCTGGGATTGCTCAAGGCACTCCGTTACTTGTCGCGCAGGTGTGGGTCCTGGCTGCGCCTGGTCTCGCCGAGCACGTGGTCGAGCAGACCGCCGAACACCGGCTCGACGAGTTGGGCCAGGCGATAGGGCAGGATGACCGCGTCCCGTCGGGGCCGGCGCGCCGTGCGGACGATGGCCCGCGCAACCCAGGCCGGTGAGTGCACGATCAGGCCGCCGGGTCCGCGCCGGCCGAAGAAGGCTTTATTCGTCGTACCGGGATAGACGACGCAAACCTTGACACCGGTCCCGCTGAGCTCGCCGCGCAGGGCGTGCGACAGGCCCACCAGCGCGTGCTTGCTGGCTGAATAAGCGGCCGAGTACGGCATCGCCCTGAACCCCACCACCGACGCTACGTTCACGATCACCCCCGCGTTCGCTTCCAACATCACGGGCAACGCCGCCTTCGTGGTGATCATGGCGCCCAGGACGTTGGTGTGAAGCATGTCGACCAACTCGGCTTCGGGCATGTCCTCGAAGCGACCGCGCCAGCCCATGCCGGCGTTATTTACAAGGACGTGGATGGAATCGAAGATGGACACCGCCGCCGCGACGAACCCCCGAGCTTCGACCGGCCGGCTCACGTCGGCGACACGGACGATCACCTCCGGCGACCCTGCGGCGCGGCAGCGCTGGGCGACCGACTCCAATCGGTCGAACCGGCGCGCGCAGATGGCCAGCCGGGCGCCCTTTCGGGCGAACTCCAGCGCCGTCGCCTCTCCGATGCCGCTGGAGGCGCCAGTGACGAGAACCACCGCTCCTCGCAGCCGGGCCATGCAGACAGAGGGTAGGGCCAGTTCACGCGAAGCGGCCAACCGGGCGCCCATAGAATCGCCTGTCATGAAGGCAGTCACCTATCACGGCGTCGGCGACTTCAGGGTCACCGAGCAGCCCAAACCCGAGCTCACCCTGCCGAACGACGCGCTCGTCCGCATCACCCTGGGCTCCATCTGCGGTTCGGACCTGCACATCTATCACGGCCACACCCCGATCGACGAGGGCGCTCTGATCGGCCACGAGATGGTGGGAGTTGTCGAGGCGGTCGGGCCCGAGGTTCGCGACATCAAGCGCGGCGACCGGGTGGTAGCGCCGTTCTTCACAGCTTGCGGTGGCTGCTACCAGTGCCGGCGTGGCTGGTACTCCCAGTGCGAGGAGCGGGCCGTTTTCGGTCACGGCACGTTCTTCGGAGGCCTGGGCGGCGCCCAGGCTGAGTACTGCGTCGTGCCTCGAGCCGATCTCAACCTGGCGCGCATCCCCGACGGTGTGGACGACGAGCAGGCGATCTTCGTGGGTGACATCCTCTCCACCGGCTACTTCGCGGCCGAGCGCGGGCAGATCCGGCCCGGCGACACGGTCGCCGTGATCGGCGCCGGCCCCGTCGGCTTGATGGCGGTCATGTGCGCCCAGCTCTTCGGGCCAGCGCGCGTGTTCTGTGTCGACATGGTCGACAGCCGGCTCGAGCTGGCCGGCGACCTGGGCGCGGTCCCGCTGGACTCGCGCGCGACCAACCCGGTAGTCGAGATCCAGGGCTACACGGGTGGGGTCGGAGCTGACGTGGCGCTCGAGTGTGTCGGCCAGATTGCAGCGATCGAGACCGCGATCAACTTGGTGCGAGGGGGAGGCACCGTCTCCTCGGTGGGCGTCCCGAGCGCGATCAACGGCGATTTCCCGTACTTCGACGCCTGGAACCGAGACCTGACGTTTCGGGCGGGCTGGACCAACGTCCACCCCTTCATGCGGCCATTGCTCGACCTCATCGCTGCCGGCCGCCTGCACCCCGAGCGCGTCATCAGCCATCGGATGCGGCTGGACGACGCAGTGGTTGCGTACCGGATGTTCGACCAGAAGGAGGCGACGAAGATCGTCCTTCGACCCTGAGGAGACCGGAAGAGATGCTGTGGAGGTAGAGGGCGATGATCCTGGAGCCGTTTCGACACAACGCGTGGGCAACGTTGAGACTGCTGGCGTTCTGCCGGGAGCTCGACCCTGTGCTCATGGAGGCGTCGGCGCCAGGCTCCTTCGGATCGATCGGTCAGACGCTGGCGTACATGGTCGGCGTCGAGGAGACGCTAGCCGCCCTCGTCGAGGGTGTGCCTCCCCACGGCTACCCGCCGCGCTTCACGTCTCTTGACGACCTGCAGGAGCGGGTGCGCTGGCTCAAGGAACGGTGGGAGCGCATCCTGGAGTTCGAACATCACCCCGAGCGGCTGGTCGAGGGGGAGCGGCGAGGGGCCGAGCGCCGGCTGATTCGGCTCGGGACGGTGCTGGCCCAGGCTGTGCACGTGGGCAACCACCATCGGGCACAGATCTGTATGATCCTGGCCTCGCTGGACATCGAGCCACCGGCGCTTGACGCCTGGGCCTACGGTTCGCACCTCGCGGAGCGCGGCGACCGCGAGCGGTGGCGGCGAGACGCCGTCTAGGAGACGCTCGGGCGGCGCGCCCTCTTCTTCTGAGCGTCCGCGCTGGATTCGGCCATGCGCTTGATCGCCCCGAGCCGCGCGTCCCACCTAGCGGCGACCCTCGCCATCGCGCGAACCGCGATGTCGAGGTGCTCCGGGTGAACCGAGTATCGCACCTCGCGCCCCTGCCGAGTGCTTTCGACCAGGCCCGCGCGGTCGAGCACGGCCAGGTGCTTGGTGACCGCCTGCCTGGAGAAGGGAAGCTCGGCCGCGAGCGCGGTCGGCGTGATCTCGCCGTGCGCGAGCAGAAGGTCGAGCACGCGGCGACGCGACGTGTCTGCGACCGCCTCCAGAAGCACCTCCTCGCTGACAGCGGACGGGCTCATTCCTGGGCTGCGCCCTTCGCCTCCGGAGCGGAATCCCGCAGGCGGCCAAGGTAGAACTGCCATCCGTTCGAGTGGTCCTCGGCGTACTTCTCCTTGCGCTCTTCAGTCCAGTCGATGGTGTCGAATCCGCTCTCGACCACGCGGAGCCGCGTGTTGCCGGCCTCAGCCCGAAGTGTGAACTCCACGAGCATCGAGTTCTCGGGATCCGCGCCCGCACCTTCGGGATGGGCCCACCGAAAGGCGAAGCGCCGCGGCGGCTCGACGGCTTCGACCAGGACGCGGAACGACGTCCGCGCGTTGAACGTCAAGCGGCCTTCGCCGCCGACCCGAAGGTCGAGCTCGGCCTCATCGCTGAACCATTGCTTGATCTGGTCGGGTTCGGTGACGACGCGCCAAACCACATCGATAGGGGCCTCGATTAGGATCTCTCGCTCGATCTGACTCGGTACCACGGACGGCGCCCCAAATGGTACCGCAACCTCTGGTTGCGTCTGCTGGTACAATACGCAACCATTCGTTGCATGTCGATGCACAGGAGGACAAGGAAGTGGAGCACAAGGTCGTTTCGCACGAGGATTGGGTCGTGGCCCGCAAGAAGCACCTGGTCGACGAGAAGGAGTTCACGAAGCTTCGCGACCGCCTGAGCCAGGCCCGGCGAGACCTTCCGTGGGAGCTGGTCGACAAGGAATACGTCTTTGAGGGTCCGCACGGCCGGGCGACGCTTGCCGACCTCTTCGACGGCCGCGGCCAGCTGGTCCTGTATCAAGCCATGTTCAACCCGGACACCGCCGGCCCGTCGACGACGTGGACCAAGGACGCGCCATGCTTCGTGTGCTCCTACTGGATGGACAACTTCGACCGCGTTGTGGTTCATCTCAACCACCGCGACGTGACGATGGCGGCCGTTTCGCACGCGCCCTATCCAAAGCTCGCCGCCTATAGCGAGCGCATGGGCTGGACCTTTCCCTGGTACTCGTCGGTAGGCTCCGACTTCAACTTCGACTACCACGTGTCGTTCACGCCCGAGGAGCTTGCGGCGGGCAGGGCCGAGTACAACTACCGCGTCGATCCGATATCGGTCGGCTCTGAGGCGCCCGGCGTCAGCGTGTTCACGCGCGACGACGCGGGCAGGATCTACCACACCTACTCCGCATATGCGCGCGGGTTGGACATGCTCAACGTTGCGTACAACTACCTCGACATCGTGCCGAAGGGCCGCGATGAGGCCGGGGTGGGCCCGATGTGGATCCACCGTCGCGACGAGTACCCGGACTGACGGCCCATGGGCAAGGGCTCGCTTCCGTCCTTTGCCCTCACCTGGGCGGCTATGACGGCGGCGGTGATGTCGCCGTCGACGCTGCCGTTCGTCGTCTCATTCGCGCGGCGCGCCAGGCGGTGGCCGCTCGGCTCGGTGGTGCTGGTCGCGGCGTACCTCCTGGTCTGGACGGGATTCGGCGTCGCCGCGTACTTCGTCTCGAATGCGACCTCCCTTCGGTGGGCCGCGAGCACTGCCGCCGGGCTCGGGATCACGTTCGCTGGCCTCTACTCGCTCACTCCGCTGAAGCGCCTGGGCCAGGCTCGGTGCATCGAGATGTGCCGCCGCCGTGCCTCGATCGACGGGTTGGGCCTTCGGACCGCGGCGGGCGCGGGGACCGCCTACGGGCTGGGCTGCGTCGCCTGCAGCGGAGGTGTGATGGTGGCGTTGATGGTATTGGGCATGACGAATGTGCTTTGGCTCGCCGCCGGCGCTGCGGTGGTCCTGCTCTACAAGCTGGCGGGACTGTGGCCGCGTCGGCTTGAGATGGCACTCACCGTTGCCATGGTGCTGGCGGGCGCCTGGCTCATCGCGCTCGCTTAGACGGGCGAGCATCGGGCCCGAGCTGGCGACGAGATGGCGCTAGACGCTCTCTGCGGGCCGCTTATCCAGCCCGCCTTCCGCCTTGCGTTCGGCCTCCTACACGATCCCTGGCCAGACGACGACGATTGCGGGCGCTGGGGCGGCCCTACGGCCCAGAGGCGCGACCACCGACAGCCACGGAACCTGGATCACAGCAGCCGGCTCGCTGTGGCTGTACCGCAAGGGCACGGTCAGCACGGTGGCGAATATCCCCGACAGGTTGTACCCGGCGCTGCGACGGCCGGCGCCGTCCTTTCCTCCTGGCGTCCCGCAAGGGCAGGCCGGCGCTGACCTCGTGCTTTCGGGCCCGTGCACGTAGCCAGTCCTGGCCGGCCAGCGCCGTTCACAGCAAGGCGCGCAAGCGCCTAGCGCCGCTTCGGTGTCTGGGTGACCGGTCGGATCAGCTCCGGATCGACCTTGGGCTGGCGCTCGAACGTCAGCAGGCCGTTTCGCTCCTGCTCCACATCGGTCAGCTGCGTGTAGCAGAAGCCCTCCACAGGACCCGGCGCCATGAGCGCATCGACCATCGCCCGGTACGTCGCCAGGAACTCCCGGCCGCCGCTCGCTTCGGTATAGCCCCAGCCGCCCGAGTCCGCGAACGCCACCCCGCCGAACTCGCTTACCAGGACCGGCTCGCCCCGGTACGAATAACCGGGCAGGTACAGCGCATGGGCGCGGCCACCGCGAGCCAGCGCTGAGTCCAGGCTTCGGTAACGGCGCGACATCTCCTCAGCCGGCGCATAGTCGTGGATCGTGCAGAGGTCGCTGAGCGCGTGCTCCCAGCCGTCGTTGGAGATCACCGGCCGAGTGCCGTCGAGCTCGTGGGTGAGGCGGTACAGCTGGACCAGGAACCGCGCCTGCGCCGCCTGATCCGCCGGCGGCCCGAGGCCGAAGCTCTCGTTGACCGGCACCCATGCCACCACCGATGGGTGGTCGCGGTCGCGCAGCACCGCCTCCCTCCACTCCAAGATCAGCCGCAGGTCGCCCTCTTGCGACTGCTGGTGTGCGTTCGGCATCTCCGACCAGACCAGGAACCCGAGCACGTCGGCCCAGTACAGCCAGCGCGGGTCCTCCACCTTCTGATGCTTGCGGGCTCCGTTGAAGCCCAGCGCCAGGGCGAGCTCGATGTCGTGGCGCAAGTCCTCATCTGTGCCGGCCGTGAGCAGGCCTCCCGGGAAGTAGCCCTGGTCCAGGACCAGGCGCTGGACGTATGGCTGCCCGTTGAGCCAGAAGAGGCCGTCACGCGTCTCGACCTTGCGCATGCCGAAGTAGCTGCTGACGCGGTCCCTCTCCTGGCCGTTGGAGTCGAGGAGTGAAACGTCCAGGTCGTAGAGGTCCGGCGACTCGGGGCTCCAGGGGAGAACCTCGTCGAGCTCGATGCGCCCCCGCCCGGCGGGCCCGGACCAGCGCCCGACGACCGTACCGTTGTGCGACGCCTCGACCTCGACCCGGCCGTCCGCCGCGATCTCGAAGTCGACGACGCCCCGGTCCAGGTCGGGCCGAACGTGCAGCTGCCGGATGTGGTGCGCGGGCAGCGGTTCCAGCCACACCGGCTGCCAGATGCCGGTCGTCGGCGTGTAGAAGATCGACTCGGACCTCTCTCCCCAGTACTGCTTGCCGCGAGGGATCGTGCGGTCGGCGAGTGGATCCTCAACGCGGACCACGATGACGTTGTCCGAGCCGTGGACGGCTCGAGTCACGTCGGCAGTGAACGGCGTATGCCCACCCTCGTGGCGGGCGACTTCGACGCCGTTGACCCAGACCGTGGCTCGGTAGTCGACCGCACCGAAGTGCATGAGCAGCCGGTCGGCGCGGGGGGCGGCGAAGCTGCGCCGGTACCACACGACGTCGCCGGGAACCCGCTCTTCGATACCCGACAGCGGGGACTGAGGGCAGAACGGGACGACGATGCGGCGGTCGAATCTCGGCTGGTCGCCGGCGCCGAACTCCCACTCGCCGTTGAGGTTCACCCACGCACGCCGCCGGATCGTGGGCCGTGGGTACTCCGGGCGCGGCTGCATGGCGGCTTTCAGTCCCTGCTGACGCAGCGGGAATTGGCGAGTAGAATCCCATCCAGGTTAACGAGAGAGCCGCCGATTCATCGGCGAGGAGGTGTTTGGATGGTCGTCAGACCCCCACTGAGAAGGGCTGCCGCTTTCGGCCTGTTTGCGGTCCTGGCTCTGGCAGCCTGCGCCCCAGGTCAGTCGACTGGCGGCGGCGGCGGTGGCGGCAAGATCGGGGGCACGGTGCACGTCCTGGCCGTCTGGTCTGGAGCCGAGCAGGACTCGTTCATGGCGGTGCTCAAGCCCTTCGAGGATCGAACGGGGATCACCGTCGAGTACGAGGCCACCCGTGACCTCGACGCGACGCTGCTGACCCGCGTCCAGGCGGGCAACCCTCCGGAAATAACCGGCGCACCCAGCGTCGGCACGTTGAACAAGCTCGCCACGCAGGGCAAGCTGCAGGCCCTCGACAACATCGTCGACATGAACGCGCTGAAGTCCCAGTACGCCGACACGTGGCTCAAGCTGGGCAAGTCCACCTCGAACGGCAAGCTCTACCAGATCTTCTCCTGGGCGGCCATGAAGGGCCTCGTCTGGTACAACCCCAAGAGCTTCCAGGCCAAGGGCTACACCGTGCCAAAGACCTTTGCCGACTTCACGGCGCTGGTGAGCAAGATCAAGTCGGATGGGACCACGCCGCTCTGCGTCACGCTGGAGAGTGGGGCTGCGTCGGGTTGGCCCGGAAGCGACTGGATCAAGGAAATAGTCCTCAGCCAGTCCGGTGCCACCGTCTACGACAACTGGTGGGCCGGCAAGCAGAAGTGGACATCGCCCGAGATCAAGCAGGCATGGCAGACGTTTGGCCAGCTGATCGGACCCGGAGCCGGCAACGTGTTCGGCGGCCCGAACTACATGGTCTCCACCAACTTCGGGGACGTGGGCACGCCCATGTTCGCCAGTCCACCCAAGTGCTACATGCTCAACCAGGGCTCGTTCATCACCGACTTCTTCGTCAAGGCGAACCCGAGCCTCAAGCCGTCGCAGGATTTCACATTCTTCCCACTCCCGACCATCAACTCAGCCAACGCGGGATCGACCGTGATGGCGGGTGACGGATTCTCAATGACGAAGAACACGCCCCAGTCCCGCGAGCTCATCAAGTACCTGACCACGGCGGAAGCACAGTCGATCTGGGTCAAGCGCGGCGGCAAGATCTCGCCGAACAAGAACGTTCCGGTCAGCGACTATCCCGACGACATTTCGAAGCAGGTCGCCACGGCGCTGGCCGCTGCCAAGATCGCCGACTTCGACGCGGGCGACCTGATGCCCGCCGACATGCGCAACGCCTGGTGGAGCCACGTGCTGGACTTCGTGAAGGACCAGTCCAAGCTGGACTCGATCCTGGCCGACCTGGACAAGACACAGGCGACCGCCTATTCAGGCACCTAAGAGGGGGCGCGTGAAGTGGACGTAGGCACGCTGCTGACGGTCCAGCTGCCGACCCTGCTGGCCGTCGTCATCGGGGTGCCGGCCGTGCTGGCCGGGTACATCGTGCTGGGCGAGTTCCTCGTGCGGCGCCTACCTGACGGAGTGCGGCCAAGCGTCCGACCCTGGATCTGGGTCGGACCCGCGCTCCTTTTCGTTGCCCTCTTCCTCGTCTACCCCGTCTTCGGCACCGTCTACAGGAGCCTACTGGCCGGCAAGGACGCTCCGGGAGGCGCCTTCGTCGGACTGGGCAACTACGCCTCCGTTCTCACTCTCAATAATTTCCCGAACGGTGGGGTCTGGATCGCCATCCGGGACAACGTGTACTGGCTGATCTTCTACACGATCCTGGCGCTTCTGTTCGGCCTGCTCCTGGCGGTCCTCACGGACCGCGTGCCCTACGAGACCCCCGTCAAGTCGCTGATCTTCATGCCGATGGCCATCTCGTTCACCGCCCTGGCAATCATCTGGAGGTTCATGTTCAGCTACCAGCCGCCAGGGGAGCCTCAAACCGGAACCCTCAACGCCATCCTCACGGGTTTGTTCCACGCGCCGCCCATCACCTGGGTCCAGGACGAGCGCGTCAACAACTTCGCGCTCATCGGGGCGGCGGTCTGGGGGATCACCGGCTTCGTGATGGTCATACTCTCGGCGTCTCTCAAGGGAATACCGGGCGAACTTCTGGAGGCGGCCCGGGTGGATGGCGCGGGCGAGCTCACCATCTTCAGGCGCGTCATCTTCCCACTCCTGATGCCGACCATCACCGTGGTGGGGACCACACTGGTGATCTTCGCGCTCAAAGCGTTCGACATCGTCTATGTGATGACCGCCGGCAACTATCACACCGACGTTCTTGCCAACACGATGTACAAAACGCTCTATCTGGCCCAGAACTTCGCCAATTCGAGCGCCATCGCCGTCATCCTGCTGATCGCGGTGATCCCTGTGCTCATCTTCAACCTCCGTCAATTCCGGGCAGTGGAGTCGAGGCGATGACGATTGCGCACGAAGAGGTAGCGGCGCCGGTTCAGATCGGGGTCGCGCCAAGGATCCTCGAGCGGCTGGGCAGCCTCCCTCTGCACGTCGGGATCATCGTGCTGACGATCGCCTGGATCGTGCCGACGCTGGGCTTGCTCGTCAGCTCCTTCCGCCCACTGGGCGCGTTCACGACCAGCGGCTGGTGGACCGCGCTCTCGCCGCCATTCAATTTCACCCTGGACAACTACCAGCACATCCTGAACACCAGCAACCTGTCGAGAAGCTTTTTCAACAGCTTCATGATCTCCATCCCGGCCACCGTGATCCCGACGACCGTCGCCGCGTTCGCCGCCTACGCCTTCTCCTGGATGCGTTTCTGGGGGCGCGACTGGATCTTCCTGGCGCTGGTCGGGCTGCTTGCCGTGCCCCTGCAGGTCACGTTCATCCCGGTGCTCTCGCTGTTCATCAAGTGGGGGCTGAGCGGCACCTTTCTGGCGGTCTGGCTGGCCCACACCGGGTACGGCCTGCCGTTCGCCATCTACCTGCTCGCCAATTTTTTCCGGGCGTTGCCCACCGACCTTTTCGAGTCGGCTGAGATCGACGGCGCGGGCACGCTCACAGTCTTCTTCCGGATCGTCCTGCCGCTGTCGGTGCCCGCCATCGCCTCCCTGGTCATCTTCCAGTTTCTCTGGGTGTGGAACGACCTCCTGGTCGCCCTCGTTTACCTTGGCGGGACGCCGGAGGTGGCTCCGCTGACGGTCACCCTCGTCAACCTGGTCGGCTCGTTGGGCCAGGGTTTGCAGTACCTGACGGCGGCGGCGTTCATCTCTATGATCGTGCCGCTGATCGTGTTCTTCAGTCTTCAGCGTTACTTCGTTCGGGGCATCCTGGCCGGTTCAGTGAAGGGATAGTCGGAAAAGAGAGAGAGATGGCATCAGTTACTTACGACCACGTGGTCAAGCGCTATACACCCGAGACAACTGCCGTCCGCGACTTCAACGTCGAAATCGCAGACAAGGAGTTCATGGTCCTGGTCGGTCCCTCGGGTTGTGGCAAGTCGACCGCGCTGCGCATGCTGGCCGGCCTGGAGTCGATCACCGAGGGACAGATCCGGATCGGCGAACGGGTTGTGAACAACATCGCCGCGAAGGACCGCGACATCGCGATGGTCTTCCAGTCTTACGCGCTCTATCCGCATATGAGTGTGTACGACAACATGGCCTTCCCGCTTCAGATGAAGCGGATGCCGAGGGCGGACATCGAACAACGCGTGCGCCAGGCGTCAGGCATTCTCGGCCTGGACAACTTCCTGAAGAGGAAGCCGAGGGCGCTCTCGGGTGGCCAGCGGCAGAGGGTCGCCCTCGGCCGTGCAATCGTGCGCAACCCGCAGGTATTCCTGCTGGACGAGCCCCTCTCCAACCTGGACGCCAAGCTCCGAGCGCAGACGCGAATCGAACTGCAGAAGCTTCACCGTGAGCTGGAGACGACCTTCATCTACGTGACGCACGACCAGGTCGAGGCGATGACGATGGGCGACCGGATCGCGATCATGTACGACGGCGTGCTCCAGCAGGTGGGCACGCCTGACGACATCTACGACCACCCGGCGAACCTGTTCGTCGCCGGCTTCATCGGCAGTCCGACCATGAACTTCGTACCCGTGACGGTCCAGAACGGCACGGCGACGGCATCCGGCTTCGACGTCGCGCTGCCCAAACCGCTGGACTCCCGGAAGGGAACTCTCGGCTTCCGGCCCGAGGCGCTGACCGACCGAGCGCCCAACGGTTCCGGCCTGGACATGAAGGTCGACGTGGTCGAGCGGCTGGGTTCGGACCAGTTCCTGTACGGGCAGGTAGGCGGCGACACCGTCACCGCACGCGTCGATCCGCGCATGAAGGTGGTACCGGGCGACCGGGTCCGGCTCGGCCTCGACACCCGCTCACTGCATTTCTTCGAATCCGAGACTGAGCGGGCTCTGCTGTAGCTCGGGCCTGTGGAGGAACTGCGGGCGCGGGAGGACTTCGATGCCGCGCGCTATCGGCGCCTTCCGCAGCGCTGTCCGTGCGACACTCATGGGCCGTCCCCGTCGCCTGATCTCGCTGGATCAGGTTCTCCGAGCGGCGCGGCGGGAGGGACAGGCCGACCGCGGAGTTCGGGAGATGCCGAGACACCAGCCCGACAGCTGCAGCCGACAGAGCTGGTCGGCCGCCTCGCCTTGCTCGCTCGTTACGACGCTGCTCGGCTTGAGCGCAGATGGGGCGCGGCCGGCTCCGAACCGCGCCATGCCGGACTCCCCTCTGAACACGACTCGAGGTGTATGGACTGCACTTCGCCGGGCATCGCATCGACTTCGTCGTTGAGGGGGAACGTATTAAGCTCGGCGCTGTTCCGGAGGACATCAGGGTCGAGACGCCCGGTTAGTCGGCTCCCGACCTGCCACACAGCGTGGCCTACGGGCCGTCAGATTCGCAGACCGTGCCTGGCGCCGGCAGAGTGAGATCCATCAGATAGGCGTCAACCGCCTGCTTGACACACTCGCTCCTGTTTTAGGAGACGTGGCCATAGCCCTTGCGCGTGAGCAGCACTGAGCCGGCGAGCTGCTTGTTCACCGCCTGAGCCGAATACGCCCTGGGCTCCAAGCGCCGTATCTCTCTCATTCTCCAAAGCGTTGCGCGTGTAGCGATACGGCTGCGGGAGAACATTTCGGAGGAATCTCAGATGAGAAGGCTCGTGCTTGGCACAGCGGTACTACTTCTGGCGTGCGGCTCGCCTACTGTCTCGAAGTCGGCTTCAACTCAGAGCCCCGGGGGTAGCTCAGCTGTGGCCCTGCCTCAGGCGGACACCCACGCGGCCACCGTCGTGGGCGCTCCTGTGAGTACTGCCACTCCGGGCGCGGCGGCTTCGACGCAGGCAGATTCCACGGGAAATGCCGCCACACCGTCCTGCACGTCATCAGGCGCTGCGTCGTCGCCTGGGCCAACCCAAATCGTGTCTCAGGCGGCGACTGACGACACCTTCACCCTGACCTTCGACCAGGGCGTCTCGCAATTCGAGGCAACCCCACAGGCGAGTCCAAATTTCACCGCTGATCCGAGCGGCCTTCCAGTCGTCCTGCGGGGCTCCGCGGGCGTCCGAATCGTCCTGAGAGGGCTGCACTTTCCCGGCGATCCGGGCGGCCCCAGCTCGTTCATGCCGGGCGGTGCGCTCGTCGAGGAAATTCGGAGGATTGGCGATTTCGAAGGTGTCGTGACCTGGGCTGTCGGTCTCCGATCTCCAGGCTGTGCCAGCGTCACGGCGAGCGGATCAACCCTGACGTTCCGTTTCGTTCCTCTGTCTGGCAAGGGCACGGGCAAAGGCTGATCAAGTCTCCGCACGTGCATGCGGGTTAGATTTCACCTGTGGAGGAACTGCGGGCGCGGGAGGACTTCGATGCCGCGCGCTATCGCGCCTTCCGCAGGGCTGTCAGAGCGGCGCTGACGCGCCGGGCCCGCCGGATGATCTCGCTGGATCGGGTCCTGGAGGCGGCGGGGTGGGAGGGACAGGCCGACCGCGGGATTCAGGAGATACCGCTCGATCGAGTGGTCGGGTCGGCTGGACCTGCGAAGACGCGGGACTTCGACCCCGCCTTCCTGCCCGTGTCGCGCCGGCTCAGGGACCGCTGGGCCCGGGTGTACACCGCCATGGTCGAGGGCGGGGAGGTCCCGCCGGTCGACGTGTACCAGGTTGGTGAGAACTACTACGTGATCGACGGTCATCACCGGGTGTCGGTGGCTCGCAGCCTGGGTCGCGACTCGATCGCCGCCCGAGTCACGGAGGTCCGCACGCGGGCGCCACTGGGGCCGGGCCTCGACGCCTCGGAGCTCCTCCGAGCAGCCGAGTACGCGAGCTTCCTCGAGACGACACAGCTCGACCGGATTCGCCGGGATGCGCGACTCGAGTGCAGCCGGCTGGGGCGCTTCGACGAGATCCTCAAGCACATCCTTGGCCACCGCTACTTCCTCGGCCTGGATGGACGCGAGGTCACGCTGCCCGAGGCCGCCGCGAGCTGGTACGACACCGTGTATCTGCCGATCGCCCAACTGATCCGGGAGCACAGGGTGCTGGAGCAGCTCCCCGGCTGGACCGAGGCCGACCTCTATGTCGAGATCACACGACGGTGGCTGGAGCTGAGCGAGGCTGGTGAGGAGGCCGGCCCCCACCAGGCGGTGCACTTCCTCCTCGACGAGGAGGCGCGCCGCTGGTGGCGGCGCCGGCGCCTGAACCGGCTCGGTTGACGGCGCGACGCGTTCTCAGTCCTCGGGCGAGAGTCCGTCTGGGTGCCCAGCCACGTGATCGAGCGCGATCAAGTATCCGCGCGCCCGCTCCGTCAGCGGGTAGCGGTTGACCAGCACCCAGAAGCGCGGGCCATGGTGCGGCACCTCCAGGTGGGCCAGCTCGTGCACGAGGAGGTAATCCAGCACCCATGCAGGCAGCTGGGCGGCGCGGGTGGCGATCCGGATGACGCGGACCGCCGCGCTGCAGGATCCCCACCGTCTCGTCTGTTCGGCGTAGGCGACGCTGTTCCAGTTGAGGCGACCGCCGAAGTAGCGGCGGTTGAGAGCCTCGGCCCGCCGCTCGAGAGCGCCGTCCGTTGGCCGCGCGCGCCGGACCTGTCGTTCCAGCCGGGCTCGCATCCGTTCTGCCCACTCCTGGCGCTCGGCGACCGACATCGCCGCGGGCACCCTGAGCTCCAGCACGCCATCGACAACGCGCGCCGACACGGTCCGGTGCCTGTGGGGTGAGGCAACGATGCGGATCGGTGGGGACCACGGCTGTTCGTCGGCTTTGGCTCGGGCTCTTGGCATCGGGGAAGAGAGTGATAGCACGACGGCTCGCGGCGATGCTTGGCGACGGAGCCGCCGGCGGGAGTTACGATGCGGCGATGCTGGTCTTTGCCTCGATCGCTCCTCACGCCACCCACGCACTCATCGAGGGCGAGCCTCCTGGTGCCGACACCCGGTCAGCGATGGCCGAGCTGGGCCGCCGCTTCGATGCAGCCAGGCCCGACGCGGTGATCGTCCTCACGCCGCACACCGTGCACGTCGAGGGGGCGATGGCCGTGGTGACGGCGTCCTCCGCCGCCGGCGACCTGGGCCAGTGGGACGCCGCCGACGTCAAGCTCCGCGTGCCGCTGGACACCGACCTGGCCGGCTCCGTGCGGGACGCGATCCGGTCGGCCGGCATCCCCGTGGTGGGAGTCTCGTACGGCGGCAACAACACGTCCGAGGCGGTGATGCCGATGGACTGGGCGACGCTGATCCCCCTCTGGTGGATGGGCGGCCGCTCCGACCCGCAGGTGCCGGCTGTGATCGTCTCCCCCGCCCGAGACCTTTCCTTTGAGGCACACATGCGGGCCGGGGCCGCAATTGCGACGGCGGTGTCAGGCCAGGACCGGCGGGTGGCACTCGTGGCGAGCTGCGACCATGGGCACGGCCACATGGCAGACGGGCCGTACGGATTCCGCCCCGAGTCGGCGATTTTCGACGAGCTGGTCTGCTCGCTCATTCGCGACGACCGGCTGGCTGCTGTGGCGGAGATCGACCCCGAGCTCGTCAGGACGGCAGCGGCCGACAGCTGGTGGCAGATGCTCATGCTGGCTGGGGCCCTCGACGACGGCTGGCGGGGCCAGTTCCTGTCCTACGAGCGGCCGACCTACGTGGGCCTGTTGTGCGCAGCTTACGCGCCGCCGGTCAGCGCCGCATGATGGGTTGCAAAGCCCTTCTCCCCGGCCCTCCGGTCTAGTACAGTGGTTCGCACCTATCGAGGATCGTCGCCAGTAGTGATGAGGTGCGTCTTTGCTCCGTTTCGAGCGGATCGGCAGCGATGACCATTGTTTGTCGGCTTCTTGTGGTGCGCTGCCCGTGAGGGAGGTCAAGCGATGACAGCAGACAGCGAAGTGCAGGTTTCGGAAGCACAGATCGCGGTTCATTGGCGCGAAGAGGAGTACTACTCTCCGCCGGCAACCTTTATCGCGCAGGCCAATGCAGCCGACCCAGCCATCTTCGAGCGGTTCAGCGAGAAGAACTTCCCGGAGTGCTTCAAGGAGTACGCCGACCTGCTGACGTGGGACAAGTACTGGCACACGACGCTCGACACGAGCAATCCGCCTTTCTGGAAGTGGTTCGTCGGCGGCCGGTTGAACGCGTCATACAACTGCGTCGATCGCCATCTCGCGAAGGACCGGAACAAGGCGGCGTTCATCTGGGTGCCGGAGCCGGAATCCGAGGAGACCAAGGTCCTCAGCTACCAGGAGCTGTACAAGCGCGTCAACGAGTTTGCCGCGCTGCTCCGCGACTTCTGTGGGCTGAAGCAGGGCGACCGCGTCACGTTCCACATGCCAATGGTCCTCGAGCTCCCGATCTCCATGCTCGCCTGCGCACGGCTTGGCGTGATCCACTCCGAGGTGTTCGGGGGGTTCAGTGGCGCAGCCTGCGGTGATCGAATCGCCGACTCCGACAGTCACGTTCTGGTCACGATCGACAGCTACTACCGCAACGGCGACCTGCTCGATCACAAGGTCAAGGCTGAGGAGGCCCTGGAGGCGGCTCGGGAGCTAGGCGCCCGGGTCGACAAGGTGCTCGTCTGGCGGCGCCGTCCCGGTGAGTACGGGTCACAGACGCCGATGCAGCCCGGTCGGGACTTCTTCGTAGACGAGGTGCTCGCCGACTATCGGGGAAAGACGGTGGAGCCGGTGTCGATGCCGGCCGAGGCGCCGCTGTTCCTGATGTACACGAGCGGCACCACGGCACGGCCCAAGGGCTGCCAGCACAGCACGGGCGGGTACCTGTCGTATGTCGCCGGGACGTCCAAGTACTACCAGGACATCCATCCCGAGGACACCTACTGGTGTTTCGCGGACATCGGCTGGATCACCGGCCACTCCTACATCGTCTACGGGCCGCTGGCGCTGGGGACCACCAGCGTCATGTACGAGGGCGTCCCCACTTACCCGGACGCCGGCCGGCCCTGGAGGATTGCCGAACGCCTCGGGGTCAACATCTTCCACACCGCTCCCACCACGATTCGCATGTTGCGGAAGCTCGGCCCCGATGAGCCCAAGAAGTACAACTACCGCTTCAAGCACATGACCACGGTCGGAGAGCCGATCGAGCCTGACGTGTGGCGCTGGTACTACAACGTCGTTGGGAAGGGCGACGCCGTGATCGTCGACACGTGGTGGCAGACAGAGAACGGCGGCTTTCTGGGCAGCACGCTGCCCGCGCTCAAACCGATGAAGCCCGGGAGCTGTGGCCCAGGGGTTGTCGGCATCTACCCGGTGATCTACGACGAGGAAGGAAAGGAGGTGCCGGCGGGGAGCGGTCGAGCGGGCAACATCTGCATCCGCAACCCCTGGCCAGGGATCTTCCAGACCATCTACGGGGCGCCCGAGCGGTACGTGCAGACCTACTACGAGAAGTACTGCCGGGACAAGAGCAGCAAGGACTGGCATGACTGGCCCTACTTCGCGGGGGATGGCGCCGTGCAGGCGGCGGACGGCTACTTCCGCATCCTCGGCCGCGTGGACGACGTGATCAACGTCGCCGGCCACCGGTTGGGGACCAAGGAGCTGGAGTCAGCCACAATCACGGTCGAGGAGGTGGCGGAGGCCGCCGCCGTGCCGGTGATCGACGAGCTGCGGGGCCGAGCCGTGGAGATCTACGTGGCGCTCAAGCCCGGCTATACGGCAAACAAGGAAGTCGAGGAGAAGGTGTCTGGCGCCATACAGAGGTTGATCGGGCCGATCGCCCGGCCGAAGAACGTCTGGATCGTCCCGGACATGCCCAAGACGCGGTCGGGCAAGATCATGCGCCGTGTCATCGCGGGGATCTCAAACTTCACCGGCCCTGGCGACATCACAACGCTGGCGAATCCCGAGGTCGTGCAGACGATTCTGCATCACGTCCAGGCCGAGAAGGTTGCGCGCGGCGAGCTTCCCCGCGAGCTCTCCGAGCAGGAGCTGGAGGAGATAAAGGCCTTCGGGCACGCCGACTAGCTGACAGGCCGACCGGCGGGGGAGAGACAGAATCTCTCCCCCGCAAAGTCGGGGGAGTACCCGGCAGTGCCGTGGGAGGGGGTGTCCTCAGTCCAGTAGCTCGAGCGACGGCCACGCCTGCCACAGCGGCCGTCGGGGCGACCGGCACACGAAGATCGGCATCCCCGCCTCCCCGTTGCCGACGCCGTAGGAGTTGCTGATCGTCCCCACCTTGGTGAGGTCCGCAAAGAGCGACTGCAAGGCCTGCCGCTGGTAGCCGACCGCGATCACGACGTCGGGGCTCATCCGGGCCGGCGCCCAGTAGTAGTAGGTCAGGTGTGGGCTGACCACGGCGTTCTGGGGCAGGCCAAGGCCGGGGCCGTACAGGTCGAGCGCGCCGGCCTCGCCGTAGTTCGACGCCAGGACCATTGCCCCCTGCCGGTCGGAGGGCGGCAGCGACGCGTAGGCCGCGGTCACCTGGTGCGCCAGGTCCGGCCAGCCGTACATCGCGGCGAAGTCCGCCCGTGACTTCCACAGACCGGAGCGCGCGAAGACGTCGGCCGGCTCCACGGGCAGCAGGATCGGGACCAGAACCAGGCTGATCACGGTGGCGGCCGCCACCCAGGCCCACCGCAGCAGGAGCGAGCCGACCGATCGTTCCAGCCAGACCGCGCCGGCCGCGTAGAGCAGCGGGTAGACGGGCGCGGGGTAGTAGGCCTTGCCCCCGACCGCGAAGAGCAGGAGCTCGACCAGGATGGCGGTCCAGGCCAGCGCCCGGAACGTCCCCGACCGCCAGAGCCACACCGCCCCGGCCACCACCATGGGTAGGAGCACGGGATTGACGGCCAGGAGCGCCTGCTGGAGCCAGTAGGCGACCGGGCCGTCCGTGCTGCCCCGGTGGTGGAGGGTGTAGGCGACGCTGTCCCAGCCGTGGCCCGCCTGCCACCAGAGGTTGGGAACCAGCAGCGCCACCGCCAGTGCGGCCCCTAGCCAGGGCCACCGTGTGGCCAGGTGCCGGCGGGCGGGCGTGAGCAGCAGGCCCGCGGCAAGCGCCACCGCCAGTGCGGCGACGGTGTACTTGGTCTCCAGCCCGATCCCGAGCACGAGGCCGGCCAGGAGCCAGAGCCGCGGGTCGCGGCCGGCCAGCACGCGGGCCACGAGCCATAGGAGGAGCGCCCACACGAGCTGGTCGAAGTCGACCGTCGAGAAGATGAAGTTGCCGCCAAGGAACACCGGCGAGATCACGACCGTCAGCGCGGCCAGCACCTGCGCGCGCCGGCCACCGCCCAGCTCGCGTGCGATCAGCGCGGCGAGCACGACGACCAGCGCCCCGGCGAGGATGCCGGGGAACCGGAGGGCGACCACCGAGTCGGGAGCGACCACCTGGACCAGCTGGGCGATGGCCGGGGTGACGGACGGGTAGTCGACGTACCCCAGCTCCATGTGACGCCCGCTGGCCAGGTAGTAGAGCTCGTCCCCGTGCCACCCGTACCGGCCGGCGAAGACCATGGGCACTGCCAGCTTGACCGCCGCCAGCCCGACGACCGGCAGCCAGGGCACCTGACACCCTACCTCCTCCCGACAGACGTGGGGCGGCCGGGTCACCGCAGCGGCTGCTTCACGCGCCGGTCGCGCCCGGCCTTTCGGACGGCCTCCAGCAGCAGAAACTCGATCTGCGCGTTCACGCTCCGGAGCTCGTCGGCGGCCCACTTCTCGAGGCTCGTGTAGAGCTCCGGGCTGATCCGCAGCGGGAAGTTCTTGCGCTCCGCCAAGACCCTACTGGTACAGGGTTCCGGTGTTGACGACCGGCTGCGCGCGCTGCTCGCCGCAGAGCACCACCAGCAGGTTGGACACCATCGCCGCCTTCCGCTCCTCGTCCAGCTCCACGATCCGCTGCTCCGACAGGCGGTTGAGCGCCAGCTCCACCATGCCCACTGCGCCGGCCACGATCCTCGTGCGCGCGGCCACCACCGCCTCCGCCTGCTGGCGGCGCAGCATATCGGCGGCGATCTCAGGCGCGTAGGCGAGCCGGCGCAGCTGCGTCCGCACGACCTCGACGCCGGCCGTCTCGAGCTGGCCCTGAAGCTCGTCGTGCAGGCTCCTCATGACGTCGTCGGCGTTCGCCCTCAGCGACCGCTGCTCGGGTTCGTAGCTGTCGTAGGGAAACAGGCTGGCCACGTGCCGGACTGCGGTCTCCGTCTGGAGCCGCACGAACTCCTCGTACTTCTCGACGTTGAAGACCGCGCGGGCGGTGTCCACGACTCGCCAGACGATCACCGCAGCGATCTCGACCGGGTTCCCGGCGGCATCGTTTACCTTGATCACCGAGCTTTCGAAGTTCTGGGCCCGCAGCGAGATCGTCCGCTTGCTGGTCAGCGGCCAGGTCCAGATCCAGCCGATCCGCCGGACGGTGCCGAGATAGCGACCGAAGAGGATGACCACCTTGGACTGGTTGGGTTGCACCGTCGCGAAGCCCGTCAGGGCGAGCGCCAGGACCAGCGTCCAGACGATGGTCACCAGGACGGGGACGTTCATGTGCGCAACCAGATAGAACCAGGCGGTGCCGACCGCCAGTACCAGCCAGATCGCGGCCATCGCCCAGCCCGACAGCGCTGCCGTGGGACGCTCGTTCATCTGAATCCCTCCGATATTGATCTGATATCACAATCATATCACACGGCGCACCCAATCGCGCCGCTTCGGGGCAGCGCACCCTGCGGTACATGGCTGAACCTGCTGGAGCGGTCGCGGTCCCGGCGAGTGGAGGACGGGCCACACATTTCCGCGCTGCCGTCAGAGCGGCGTGGCCCGGATGCCGTCGCCGGCCAGGGCGAGGCGGACCAGCTCGGCGCGCGACCGTATCCCCAGTTTGCGGAACACGCTGCGCAGATGGTGATCGACCGTTCGCGGGCTGATGAAGAGCTGGGCGGCGGCTTCGCGGTTGGTGGCGCCCTGGCTGACCGCGCGCACCACCTGCAGCTCCTGCTGGGTGAGCTGGTCGAGGGTGCTCGGGTCGCGCTTCCTGGCGGTCTCGCCGGTGGCCCGCAGCTCGGCCCTGGCGCGCTCCGCCCACGAGGCTGCACCCAGCGTCTCGAAGGCATTGAGCGCGGCACGCAGCGCCTCCCGCGCGTCCACCCGGCGCCGCTCGCGGCGCAGGTGCTCGCCGTACAGGAGCTGGGTCCGGGCACGGTCCAAGGGCCGGTCGGTCGCCGCGTGCGCCCGCAGCGCCTCCTCGAACAGCCGGTTAGCCTCCGCTCCCGTCGCCAGCAGCGCCCGCGCGCGGGCCGCGAGGGCGCGGACCTCGGCGGAGCCCGCGGTCTCGGCCCACGCCAGGTAGGGCGGGAGCCGCTCCCGGCCCAGCTCCGGCCGGCCGGCCCGCACCCCGGCCTCGACGAGGTCGGGAATGGTGGCGAACGCCACCCCGCGCTGACCGGTGGGGCCGCGCCAGAGCGCCTCCAGGTGCTCCACCGCCTCCTCCGCCCGGCCCGTGGCCAGCGCCAGCTCGCTCAGGGCGCGCCGGGCCAGGCCCGTCGTTCCGTGCAGGCCGCGTCCGGCGGCCTCGGCGAACACCTCGCCGGCAAGGCGGCGTGCTTCTTCCTTGTGCCCGCGCAGCGCTGCCACCTCGACCAGGAACACCTGGTGCTGGCAGGCAAGGTTGGTCTGGCCGGTCTCGAGCGCCAGCCGCCGGCCCTCGGCGGCGGACGCCTCCGCCCATGCGAAGCGGCTGCGCGCCATGTCATCGGCGGCGAGTGAGCGGAGCGCCCAAGCCAGGGTGCTGGCGGCCCCGAGCGTCTGGGCCCGCGCCACTGCCTTCGTCAGCAGCCGGCGCGCGACCGTGTACTCGCCGATGCCAAAGGCCATGCCGCCGGCTCGCGAGAGCAGCTCGGGGTCGTCCAGCTCCTCGACCCGGGAGAGATCCTGTTGGACCCGCGACGGCTTCTCGCCCCACGTCATGGGGGTGACCGCGAGCTGCAAGCGTGCAAGCAGGGCGTCGCCCGCGTCGCCGCTCTCCGGCAGGCTCGCGGTCAGCCGGCCGATCTCGCGCGCCGCGGCCTGCTCGTCGGCCTGGAAGGCGGCCTCGCCGGCGGCGCCCAGCGCCCGCAGGGCCAGGTGGGGAGCGATGGGCACCGCCTCCGTCGCGGCCGCCAGGAGGATGGCGAGGCCGTCGGCGGGCACGCCGGACCGCATCTCGATCACACCCCGGAGGTACCGCGCTTCGAGACGAACCACGCGGTCGGCCGGCCCGAGCCGCTCGGCCCGTTCGACCAGGGCCCGAGACCGCGGGGTGTCCCCGCCGTGCCAGGCGGCCTGGGCGGCCGCCACAAGCCTGCGGCTCCGGTGCTCAGCAGACGGGCTGAGCTCGGCCGCCCGCTCCAACGCGAGGGCGGCGGCCGCGTGGCCCGAGCGCAGAAGTGTCCGCTCGGCGGCGCGCTCCAGCTCGGCGGCGACGTCCTCGTCCTGGCCGGACACCGCTTGCGCCCGGTGCCACGCCCGCCGGTCGGCCTCGTCGTCGCGACCCTCGAGGGCGGCGGCCAGCGCCAGGTGCGCGGCCCGGCGGGCCACCGGGGTGGCGCCTTGGTAGACGGCCGACCGGACCAGCGGATGGCGGAAGACGACGGTCGAGCCCTCGACTCGGAGCAGGTCGCCCGCCGGCTCGACCGTCGGGGGAGGGACGCGCAGCCTGGCGGCGGCCCGGCTGATCGTCGCAACCGATCCCGAGCCGTCGGCCGCGCAGAGCAGGAGCAGCGTCCGCTGGGCTGGCGGCATGCGGCGAGCCCGGTCCAGGAATACGCTCTCCAGTTCCCCAGCCATGGGCAACGGGTCGGGGAGTGGCTCACGGGCCGCGAGCTGGCCGGGGGTCAGCGCGGCGGGGATCTCGACCAGGGCCAGCGGGTTGCCGGCGGTGGCGCGCACCAGCGCATCCCGGACGGTCGGGGCCAGACGCCGGCCCCAGCGTTCGTCGAGGAGCGCCGCGGCGGCCGCCGGGTCGAGGCCGGCGACGGCCAGCACGCCGATGTCGGCGCCCTCGAGGCCGCTGCTTTCGTCCGCCCGGACGGCGGCGATCAGCGCGATCGGGTCTGACTGGATGCGGCGGGCCACGAATCGGAGCACGTCCAGGGACGGCGGGTCGGCCCACTGCGTGTCGTCCACCAGGCAGAGGAGCGGCCGCTCGTCGGCGATCTCCGAGAGCAGCGTGAGGACGGCCAGCGAGACCATGAAGCGGTTGGGCGCGGCGCCGGCCTCCAGGCCCAGGGCGACGCGCAGCGCCCCGGCCTGCGGCGGCGGCAGCCGGTGCAAGCGGTGCAGGACCCGGCGCAGGAGCTGGTGGAGCACCGCGTAGGCGAGCGTGGTCTCCGCCTCGGCGCCGGCGGCGGCCAGGACGATCATGCCGGGCGCGCGCTCGGCCGCGTCGGCGAGGAGCGCCGACTTGCCCGCACCGGGCTCCCCACGCAGGACGAGGCCGCCCCCGTGGCCGGCCAGGGCAGCCTCGAGCACCCGGTCGATCGCCGCCTTCTCGCGGTCGCGAGCCCACAGCATGGCCTGAAGCGTAGGGGTCCGGCCGGACCCTCAGCGCCAGTACCGGCGATTCTCGCGATGCGAGGGGTCTCGGCGCGCCCATAGCGTGGTCGGCATGACAACACACGGTCAGCAGACAGAAGCGAAGGAACAGGTCCGGCAGCTCGGACAGCAGTGGGCGGACGCCGAGGCGCTGGGGGATGCTGAGGCCCTGGGGCGGCTGCTGACGGACGACTTCGTCCTGGTCGGGCCGCTGGGCTTCATGCTCGACAAGCAGCAGTACCTCGGCTCGAGGCTGTCCGGTGACCTGCGGCACGAGTCGTTCGCCTGGGAGGACCTGAGTGTCCGGGTCTATGGCGACGCGGCCGTGGTCGTTGGCTCGCAGACGCAGCGGAGCACGTACCAGGGGCACGACGCCTCGGGGCGGTTCCGCGTGACGCAAGTCGCGGTCGAGCAGGGCGGCGTGTGGGTCATCGCGGGCATCCACCTCAGCCCGATCGCACAGCCGGGTCGGCCATGACTGACGCAGCAGTCATCGACTTCGAAGAGCTGCGTCGCGGCGAGACGCCCGTGTTCATCGGCGCCGATCACGGCGGCGTCCCGACGTCGTTCATCCTGGACCGTTCGGACCCCGGTCGCGGCCCGGCGCTGCACCGACATCCCTACGACGAGGTCTGGGTCCTCTACGACGGCCACGTGTCGTTCACGGCCGGGGACCGCACGCTGACGGCCGGCGCCGGCTCCGTCGTGGTCGTGCCGGCGGGCACACCCCACAAGTTCACGAACACCGGCACGACGTCGCTGCGCATGGTCTGCATCCACACCCGCGCCCGCATGGAGACGGAATGGCTGTAGCGATCGAGGCGGCCACCGGCTGGGGCGCCGCCATCTCGATCAACGCGCCGCGGCCGGCAGCGAGCCTGGCCGGCCGGGCAGGAGGTACTTCGCGATGACCGGTCATCCCTTCCGTTTTGGCGTGGTCGCCGCGCTGGCAAAGACCGGCGAGGAGTGGGCCGACAGGGCCCGCCGCATCGAGTCGCTGGGCTACTCCAGCCTGGTGATGCCTGATGGGCTGCGGTACACGCTCGCCCCGCTGCCGGCGCTCGCCTTCGCGGCGGCCGCGACCCGGGCCCTGCGCGTCGGCACCTACGTGATCGCGAACGACTTCCGCAACCCTTTGCTGCTGGCCAAGGATGCGGCGACCCTCGACGTGCTCTCGGCCGGCCGCTTCGAGCTGGGCCTCGGGGCCGGCCGCCCGGACGCGGCGGAGGACAACCGCATGATGGGTCTTGGCTTCGACGCCGGCGGGGTCCGCGTCAGCCGGCTGGCGGAGTCGCTGGCGCTGCTCAAGGCGCTCCTCGCGGGCGAGCCGGCGACTGCCTCCGGGCCCCACTATGCCGTCGCCGGTGCGGAGATCTCACCCCGACCAGCCCATCGGCCGCCGATCCTGGTCGCCGGCAGCGGGCGGCGGCTGCTCTCGCTGGCCGCGCGAGAGGCGGACATCGTGGCGCTGGCGGTGGCGCCCACCGCTCCGGAGGCAGCGGTGGCTGAGAAGGTCGGCTGGCTGCGCGAGGCGGCCGGACCCCGCTTCGACCAGCTGGAGCTGAACCTCAACCTCATGGCGGTCGGCGACCAGGTGCCGCGCTACATATCGGCGCAGATGGGCCTGACCGCCGCCGGCCTGGCCGCTTCGGGATCGGCGGCGGCGCTGATGGGCACCACCGACGAGATGTGCGCGACCCTGCTGCGGAGGCGCGAGAGCCTGGGCATCTCCTACCTGATGGTGGGCGACGAGCTGATGGAGGCGTTTGCCCCGGTGGTGGAGCGGCTGGCCGGCAGGTGACGGAGGAAGGAACACACGCGAAGCCGGTTGGCTTCGTGTGGTGAGTCAAGGGGACCCGTTCGCAGGGGAGAGTTCTAGAGTGGTATGTTGCCGTGCTTGCGGGTGGGCCGTTCGACCGTCTTGCGCAGGCAGAGCTGCAGTGAGCGGATCAGCTCGCGCCGCGTGTCCCGAGGCTCGATCACGTCGTCAACGTAGCCGCGCTCGGCAGCCACGTATGGGTTGGCGAACCGTGCGACATAGTCGGCGATCAGCTCCGCCCGCTTCGCGGCCGGGTCTGCTGCGGCCTGCAGCTCGCGGCGGTAGATGATGTTGACCGCCGCCTCGGGCCCCATCACCGCAATCTCCGCCGTCGGCCAGGCCAGGTTGATGTCCGAGCCCATCTGCTTGGGCGACATCACGCAGAAGGCTCCGCCGTAGTCCTTGCGCGTGATCACGGCTAGCTTGGGGACCGTCGCCTCGGCGTACGCGTACAGCAGCTTGGCCCCGTGGCGGATGATGCCGCCGTGTTCCTGCGCGGTGCCTGGCAGGAAGCCGGGGACGTCGATCAACGACAGCAACGGGATGTTGAACGCATCGCAGAAGCGAATGAACCGCGCCGCCTTGGTCGAGGCGTTGATGTCGATCGCGCCCGCCAGAACCTTCGGTTGATTGGCGACCACGCCCACCGTGTGCCCGCCCAGCCGGCCAAACCCGATGAGCATGTTCTGGGCGAAGAATGGCTGCACCTCGAGGAACCGGCTGTCGTCGAGCAGCCGCGTCACGACCTCGTGCATGTCGTAGGGGAGGTTGGGACTGTCCGGCACCAGCGTCTGCAGCTCGGGGTCCGCGCGTTCGGGATCGTCGGCCGTCGGCCGGAACGGCGCCCGGTCGGCGTTGCTCGACGGGAGGTACGACATCAGGTCGCGCAGCTCTTGCCAGCAGTCGGCCTCGCTGTCCGCCAGGAAGTGGGCGACCCCTGAGCGCGTGTTGTGCACGTCACCACCACCAAGCTCGTCGAAGCTGACGTCCTCGCCGGTCGTGACGCGCACGACCTCAGGGCCGGTGATGAACATGTAGCCCGAATTGGCAACGATGAAGATGAAGTCGGTCAGGGCCGGCGAGTAGACCGCGCCGCCAGTGCATGGCCCGGCGATCACGCTGAGCTGGGGGATGACCCCTGACGACCGGACGTTTCTGTAGAAGATGGACGCGTAGCCCGCGAGCGCGGCGACGCCTTCCTGGATTCGGGCGCCGCCCGAGTCGTTGATCCCAATGATCGGAATGCGGCTGCGCTGCGCCAGCTCCTGGACCTTGACGATCTTCTCGGCGGTGACCTCGCCCAGCGAGCCCCCGAGCACCGTGGGATCGAACGCGTAAAGCGCGACGTCCCGGCCCTCGATCGTGCCGAAACCCACCACGACGCCGTCGCCGGCAGTCCGATCCTTCATTCCCATGTCGTGAGCTCGGGCTGCGGCAAACATGTCCAGCTCCACGAAGCTGCCGGGGTCGAGCAGGGCGTCGATTCGCTTGCGCACGTCCGGCTTGCCCTGACCGCGGCGCTTGCGGATCGCTTCCGTCTCGCCGTGCAACACGTCGTAGCGGCGCTTACGAAACTGATTGAGCTTCTGTTCTGAGGCTGTGGCGGGTCGCAGGTCCGGAGCCTGAGCCGGCGCAGCCGGCCGAGACGCGGCGGGCCGCACCGGGCTTAGTCGCCGCGGCGTTCGCTTCCGGTCGCCGGGTTCCCCGCCGCCAGGTTCTGTCACGTGGCCTATGGTAGAGCGCGCCATGGCGGAGACTGTGGGGGTCGAGAAGGGGGTCACCCTTCATCAGCTGCGGACGTTCCGGGCTGTCGCCGAGCAGCTCAGCTTCAGCGCAGCTGCGCACGAGCTGAGCATCAGCCAGCCGTCGGTGTCCTACCAGGTCAAGGAGCTGGAGGCTGTGCTGGGGCTGCCGCTGATCGACAGGCTAGGCAAGCGCGTGCGTCTCACCGAGGCCGGGGAGGTCCTGTACGAGTACGCCCGGCGCACGCTGACGCTGCTCGACGAGGCGACGCTCGTCATGGAGCAGATGCGGGGCATCGAGCGCGGCACCCTTCGGGTGGGTGCCAGCACGACGGTGGGCATCTACGTCATCCCGCTGGCTCTCGGTGCCTACAAGAAGCTTCACCCCAACCTGGCGCTGTCGTTGGAGATCGGCGCCCGTGAGACGCTTCAGGAACGCGTCAAGCGGGGCGTGCTGGACCTCGCGGTGCTCAGCCTCCCGATCGCGGACCCGGACCTCGAGTCGACCTCGTTCATGGACGACGAGCTCGTGATGGTGGTTCCGGCCGGCCACCCCCTGGCCGGCCGATCCAACCTCACGCTGCGCGACTTCACAGGCGAGAGCTTTCTGATGCGGGAACCCGGTTCGGGTACGCGCATAGCGGTGCAGATGGCCAGCCGGGCGGCCGGAGTCAGCCTGCAGGTTGGCATGGAGCTGGGCAGCAATGGCGCCATCAAACACGCCGTAGAGGCCGGGCTGGGCGTGGCCGTGCTGTCCAGCCACGCGATCGAGCTGGAACGACGGGGCGGTGGCCTGGTCGTGGTGGACATCGAAGGCTTCCCGATCCTGCGGCCCTGGAGCATCGTGCACCTCCGCCGCCGGCAGCTGCCGTCGGCTGTGGGCCAGTTCATCGAGTTCCTCCGGGACCGGCGCTGGGAGGCGTAGTGCGTCGCCAGCGCCACCGCTTCTCTTCTGGCACTGTTATCTCTTCCGCAACGAGCCCACCACTCGAAGGAGGCAATCAGATGGCGATAAACGATCAGGTCAAGTTCACCTGGGTCGGGCACGGCACGTGGAAGGTCCGCACGGCACGTGGTAAGGAGATGCTGATCGACGCGTGGGTGACGACCAACCCGGTTGCGCCCGATCACCTCAAGAAGATCGACCGCCTGGACATCATGGTGATCACCCACGGCCACGGCGACCACGTGGCGGACGCGGTGGAGATAGCCAGGGCGACCCACCCCAAGGTGCTTGCCCCCTTCGAGGTCGGCGACTGGCTGACCAAGCAGGGCGTCGAGGAGGTGATCGCCTTCGGCAAGGGCGGCACCGTGGAGGTCGACGGGATCAGCTTCACGATGGTGCACGCCGAACACTTCTCGTCCACCCCTGACGGTGCCTATGCCGGAGAACCTGTGGGCTACGTCATCCAGTTCGAAAACGGCTTCAAGATCTACTTCTCGGGCGACACCGACGTGTTCGGCGACATGGCGCTCATCAAAGAGCTTGACCAGCCCGAGGTGGCGTTCCTGTCGATCGGCGACTTCTACACGATGGGCCCCCGGCGGGCGGCGAAGGCCGTGGAGCTGCTCGGCGTGAAGACCGTGGTCCCGATGCACTTCGGCACCTTCCCGGCTCTACACGGCACGCCGGCCCAACTGGAGGAGCTCGCCGGGCCGGGCGTGACCGTGCTGGACATCAAACCGGGGGACGAGGTTTAGCTCACTCCAGGACATCCCGGCGCCAGGTCGGTACGACGGCGACCACAACCAGGACGGCGCAGTAGACGGCCACGACAGCAAGCCCGTGGCCGATGGTCGTCGGCGTCGACGGCGGGGCCAGCGCCTCGATGTCGACGTGGCGGCCGGAAAGGAGCGTTGGGAGGTGGTTCAGCGTCGGGCCGAGCAGGTAGCCGGTGAGATCGTTCCAGACCCGTTTTCCCGTGGCGTCGCTCAAGACGCTCAGGAATGGCACCAGGCCGTTGTCGACCGGGAAGAAGCCCACCGCAGCCGCCACAGCGACGGCCATTGATCGGGAAGCACCGGCGGCGACCCCGAGAAGTACACACACGAACAGGCTCACCACGGCCACCAGCAGGTCGACGGCCATCCCTCGCCAGGCGGCGGCGTCAAGGACTGTCAGGGCGTGCATCCCGCCGGTCTGCTTCACCACGACCGCACCCCCCAGCACGACGCCCAGGATCGAGAGCAGAGCCAGCGCGAGGCCACCGGCGAGTACCAGTGCCGCCGCCTTGGCGACGACCAGCTGGACCCGCCCGACGCCACGAGCCAGCACCACCCTTATCGTCCCTCCGCCGTACTCCATCGCGACCAGGCGCGCCGAGCCAACAAGGACCAGCACGCCCAGGCCGGTCGTCACCGCAATTCGCATGACGTCGGCAAGGTTGAGGACGAACTCCTGGGGGCGTTGGCGCGCGAGCTGTGTGATGCCCGTGTCGCCTGCGGCTCCAACGCCGGCGAGCACGACGAGGAAGATCGCCAGTGCCGTCAGCCATTGCGACCCACGGTCGCGGCTGATCTTGCGCAGCTCGCCTCGGATCAGGGACGAATTGTTTGCTCGCATCGCCGTCTCCTACTCGACGATGTCGCGCCGGTTGAAGACGAACGCAGCGGTGATGAAGACCGCGCAGTACAGCGCGATCAGCGTCAGCGAGTGGACTGCGTCCACGGATGCGAGCGGACGCCCGAACAGGCTCTCGCGGTTGTGCCCGAGCGTCTCGGGGAGGACGTTGAGATTCGAGCTGAGCTGAAACGTGTCCAGCTGCGCCAGAAAGCCCGCGTTGCTGCCACCCGACACAATCCCAAACACCCTGGACAGAAAGTTCTCAGCCGGAAAGAAGCCGATCGCCACGCCCATGGCGAAGGCCATGGATCGTCCCACGGCGCCCGCGGCCACAGCGATGCACGCACAGACGAAGAGGCTGATCGCGCCCGTCGTCAGGTGCACGCCCAGGTCATGCCAGTAGCGATCGGGAAAAGATCGGACGACGGCCAGACTCGTCCCGTTGGCCGCGGCCATCAATGCCGCGAAAACGACCGCCCACAGCAGGAACACGAGCATCAGCCCGAGCAGCAACGCTACGAGTGCCGCCAGCTTGGCCAGCAGGACCTCCAGCCGGCCAGGCCCGCGGGCGAGGATGACCCGGATGGCCCCGGTCCAGTACTCCATGGCCACCAGGCGGGCCGACGTGGTCAGCATCACGATTCCTCCCAGGATCGGCGTGATGAATCCGAACGCGACCACGTTCATGCCGCGGAACCACTCCACCGGGTCCCGCAACAGCGCCTCGTGGAATGCATGGCCGGTGCTGAGGACCAGCCCGGCGATGAGGCCGACGACCACAGCCGCCGACAGCAGCAACCAGTTGGAGCGCTGGCGGACGACCTTGCGCAGTTCGCCGCGGACGAGGCTTGGGAAGCTGGGTACGACGGCTGTCGAGCTCATCGGGTACCTCCGTTCGTCAGGGTGAGGAAGATCTCCTCCAGGTCGTGCTCGCGTTCCATGACCGAATCGGGCGCAAAGCCGGCCGAGACCAGGAAAGCGTTGAGGTCGCGGCCGCGTCCGTTCGGGGCGGCCGTAAGGAGCGTGCCGTCGACGACTCGAGCCGAGCTGCCCCATGACTGCCTCCGGACGAGGGCCAGCACACTGTCGGGGTCTGAGAGGCGGACGGCGAACTCGCCGCTGCCGCCGACGAGCTCAGCCACCGGAGCCACCTTGATCAGCCTGCCCTGGTTGATGATGGCGACTCGATCGCACGTCTGCTGCACCTCCGCCAGGACGTGGCTGGACACGAAGATGGATCGTCCCTCTGCGGCAAGAAAGCGCAGGAGGTCGCGCATCTCGACGACGCCGGCCGGGTCTAGCCCGTTGGCAGGCTCATCGAGGACCAGGAGCTCGGGCTCGTGCAGCATCGCGACCGCCAGCCCCAGACGCTGCTTCATGCCCAGCGAGTAGCTCCGAACGCGGTCGCGCTCGCGTCCGCTCAGGCCCACGAACTCCAGCACCTCGTCCATGCGCTGCGCGGACACGCCGCCCAGCGCGTCCCCGAAGACGAGGAGGTTGTCCCGGCCGGACATGTAGCCGTAGAGGGCGGGCGACTCGATCAGTGCTCCGACGCGGGGCAGGACTTGTCGCCTGTGGGTCGCCAGGTCCTGGCCGAGGATCTCCACGGCGCCCTCGCTAGGGCGCACCAGTCCGAGACACATCCTGATCGTCGTCGTCTTGCCTGCGCCGTTGGGGCCGAGAAAGCCGAAGACCTCACCGCGCCCAACCTCGAGGTCGAGGTGATCAACCGCCAGCCGCGACCCGTACGACTTGGTCAGCTGATGCGTCCTGAGGACGCCTTCCGTGCGTTTCATGGCAGCGAGTGTCGCGAGCTCTTGGGGAGCAAGCCATCGACCGCGGTGCCCAAACTGGCTCCGTCGAGAGGGCGAACTGCCGGCGGTTCATCCCTTCGGCCGGTGAGCGATCATCCTCGCGGACGATGCCGGCCCGGCCTGCGCGCCATCAGAATTCAGCTGTGACCAGGCTGCTCTCGGTGTGGGATCGGATCCGCCGAGCGGACCCGCTGGTCAAGGATGGTGCACTGGCCGCGATCATGGCGGCCCCCTGGCTTGGAATCGAGCTGGCCGCGGCGCTCGGCCTCATCTCCCCCAAGGGATCCTCCCTTGTCTTGCTGCCGGCCGGGGCTGTCATCGCGCCCGTCGCCATCCGCCGGCGTCAGCCGTTCCTCGCGTTCTGCATCCAGGTTGCGGTCCTGGCCGCGGCCGAGCCTCGATGGCCTGACCTCGCCGAGACGTTCCCCGCTGCCATTGCATTACTGCTGGGCGCCTACTCGACCGGTGCCTACAGCCGGGCGCGTCTTGCGTCCATGGGCGTCGTCGCCGGCGCCTCGGTGGGCCTGCTTCTCGCCACATTCCATGGCGGGGGACCCGGCTACTCCTTCCTGCTGTTCGGCCTCGCCTGGCTGATCGGCAACTCCCTTCGAGTAGAGCGCCGCAACCACGCTCTGGTCGCCGAGCGCGCCAAGCAGCTCGAGCGGGAGTACGAGGCGGCCCGGCGGGCGGCCGCTGTCGAAGAGCGGGCGCGGATCGCCCGCGAGATGCACGACATCATCGCCCATACCGTGAGCGTGATGACTGTCCAGGCAGAGGCGGCGCACCGGGTGATGAGCAAGCAGCCGGAGGCGGCGGCCGAGGCGTTGCGCGCGGTGTCGGACAGCGGCCGGCAGGCACTTACCGAGCTGCGCAGGTTGCTGGGCCTGCTGGGCGCCGCCTCCTCGGAGTCGCTCGACCCCCAGCCCGGATTGGCGGACGTGCCCAGCCTCGTTGACCGCGTTCGCAAAGCCGGCCTGCCCGTAGAGCTCCAAATCGAGGGTGAACAGAAGGCCCTCCTGCCCGGTCTCGACCTGACCGCCTATCGCGTGATCCAGGAAGCACTGACCAATGCCCTGAAGCACTCCGGCCGAGCTCCAACCAGGGTGACCCTCCACTATGGCGAGTCGGAGATCCGCATCGAGGTTGCCGACTGCGGGCGAGCCGCCCGGGGGAAGGCGGTTGACGGCTCCGGTCGCGGCCTGGTCGGCATGCGCGAGCGGGTCGCCATCTACGGCGGTGACATGGAGGCCAGCCCGGAGTCACGGGGCTTCGGCGTCCGCGTCCGGCTGCCCCTGTTGGGGGGACTCCCCCCGACCGGCGGCCGGAATGAATCCGGCCCCCCGCCGGTCTCCCCCCTGACGGCGCGGAGCTGATGGGGGCTGCCCGCCCTCCCCTCCGTCTGGTGATCGCTGACGACCAGGCACTGGTGCGTACCGGCTTCCACCTGATCCTCGACGGCGAAGAGGACATGGAGGTGGTGGGGGAGGCCGCCGATGGCGAAGAGGCTGTCAGCGCGGTTCGCCGGCTCCGCCCCGACGTCGTGCTCATGGACGTGCGAATGCCCCGGCTGGATGGGCTGGAGGCAACCCGGCGCATCCTCGAGGCGAATGGCGGCGAGGGTGCGGGGTGCCGAGTGGTCATCCTGACGACCTTTGACATCGACGAGTACGTGTACGCGGCGATGCGGATGGGAGCGAGTGGGTTCCTGCTCAAGGACGTGTCCGCGGATCAGTTGGTCGCGGGGGTCAGGCTGGTTGTCACCGGCGAGGCGCTGCTAGCGCCGACGATCACCCGTCGCTTAATCGAGCGATTCGCCCATCCGCGTCCGGCGGTGAACGTGTCCCACGCGGGGTTGGCTTCGTTGAGCGATCGTGAGGCGGAGGTGCTGACGCTGATGGCGCGCGGCCTCAGCAACGCGGAGCTGGCGGAAGCGCTGCATCTCAGCGAGGCGACGATCAAGTCGCATGTGGCGCGGGTGCTGTCCAAGCTCGGGCTGCGGGACCGGGTACAGGCCGTGGTGCTGGCATACGAAGCGGGGGTGGTGTCGCCAGGATCGTAGATGGGTGGCACTCGGCTCTAGGCCGGATCCGGCCTGAGGGAGGTGGCCTTCCCCTGGTGTAAGGTTGTAAGCAAGCCCATGCCGGCCAGCTTTCGGTACTCGCGCTGGGACGGGACCCAACACCTGGACGCGCTCGACGCGGACGAGGTGATGGACGCGCTCTCAGACGACCTCATGAGCTATGGGGACCTGAGCGCAGCCCTGCAGCGGCTCTACCGCTGGGGGACGGGCGACATGGCCGGCCTGGAGCAGCTCCTCCGCCAGCTTCGCGAACGGCGCGAGCGTGAGCTGTCTCGCTACGACCTCGACTCGACCGTCGAGTCGATCCGCGAGCAGCTCAGGGACGTGATGGACACCGAGCGGGCTGGGATCGACCGCAAGGTCGAGCAGGCTCAGCCCGAGCGGCGCAAGCTGATGGAAAGGCTTGCCAAGCAGCGCCGCAACCAGCTCGATCGGATGCCTGACGACCTGGGCGGCCAGATGAAGGCCCTCCGCCAGTACGAGTTCATGGACGAGGAGGCGCGCGAGAAGTTCGAGCGCCTTCTGCAGCAGCTGCAGGAGCAGATGCTGAACCAGATGTTCCAGGGCCTCAAGCAGTCGATCCAGTCGATGACCCGTGAGGACGTGGGCGTGGTTCGAGAGATGGTCAGGGACCTGAATCGCATGCTGGAGCAGCGCCGGCAGGGCCGCGACACCTCGGCCCAGTTCCGCGACTTCATGCAGAAATACGGCCACTTCTTCCCACCCGGGATCGAGACGCTCGACCAGCTGCTCGAGCACCTGCAGCGGCAGATGGCGCAGATGAACTCCCTCATGCAGTCTCTCTCGCCGCAGGCGCGCGACGAGCTGCGACGCATGATGGACGAGCTGCTGCAAGACGACTCGCTGCGCCTGGAGCTGGCGCGGCTGGGCGCGATGATGCAGCAGCTCATGCCGCCGTCGGAGCTGACCGAGCGCTATCCGTTCTTCGGTGACGAGCCGCTCAGCATGCAGGCTGCGATGGGCCTGATGGAGCAGCTGCAGCACATGGACCGGCTGGAGTCGCAGCTCGAGCGTGGGAGTTTCCGGCTGGACGACGTCGACCGCGGGCTGCTGGAGCAGACGCTCGGCCCCGAGGCGCGGCAGCAGCTCGACCGCATGCGTCAGATGACGGAGATCCTCGAGAAGGCCGGATACGTGGAGCGGCGCGACCGCCGCCTGGAGTTGACGCCTCGCGGAATGCGGCGGATCGGCCAGGGGGCGCTGCGCGACATCTTCGACCAGCTCAAGAAGAGCCGTTTGGGCCAGCACCAGATCCGGCCGGCAGGCCAGGGCGTCGAGTCAGGCGAGGAAGTCAAGCAGTACGAGTACGGCGACCCTTTCCTGCTCGACCTGAACGAGACCCTTTTCAATGCGCTGGAGCGAGAGGGGTCGGGGGTGCCGGTCAGGATCGAGCCGGTCGATTTCGCGGTCCGCCGCACCGAGCACTCGTCTCAAGCCTCGACCGTCCTGATGATCGACATGAGCCGCTCGATGTTCCTGCGCGGCTGCTTCCTGGCCGCCAAGAAAGTGGCCATTGCGCTCGACTCGCTGATCCGCTCGCAGTTCCCGCGGGACAGCCTCTACGTGGTTGGGTTCTCGAACTATGCCGTGGAGCTCAGGCCTCAAAGCTTGCCCGCGATCACGTTGAACGACTACGTGTACGGCACCAACATGCAGCATGGCTTCCAGGTCGCTCGCTCCCTGCTGGCCAAGCACCGCGGCAACCGCCAGGTGATCATGGTCACGGACGGTGAGCCCACTGCCCACCTGGACGAGAAGGGCCATCCCTTCTTCTCGTATCCGCCTTCCTTCCGCACCATCCAGGAGACGCTGCGCGAAGTGCGACGATGCACCCGCGACCGGATCGTGATCAACACATTCATGCTGGAGCGTGGACCCTACCTGACCGAGTTCGTCAACCAGATGACCCGCATCAACAAGGGCCGCGCGTTCTTCGTCTCACCCGAACGGCTGGGCGAGTACCTCCTCGTCGACTACGTGTCCGGCAAGCAGCGCCGGCAGCGCAGCCGCCAGGCCAGCTGAATAACTCTCCCCCGCGCCCCGGGGTCCCCGCGAAGCCTGCTTCGCGGGGTGGGCAGTCGGCGGAGTACCCGGCGAAGCCCGGGGAAGGGGGAGTGCCCAAGCGCGCGGCGAGACCCGGCGGCAAGTATGATCGATGGGCGCGATGCAGCTGGTAGACCGGCCGGTGCTCGATCACGTCGGCGTGACTCAATCCATCCGGAGCTGGCACAACCTTGCGCCGGCCGAACTCTACGAGCACGCAATCCGCAGAGACGAGGCTTCGATCGTGGCCCCCGGGGCGCTGACCGCCGCCACCGGCCAGCACACCGGCCGGTCACCGCGGGACAAGTTCTTCGTCCGGGAGCGGACGTCCGAGGACAAGATCTGGTGGTACCCCGGTAATCAGCCGATCGCGCCTGAGAAGTTCGACGGGCTGCTGGCCAGGATGCTCGACTACATCGAGAGCCACCAGGTCTTCGTCCAGGACGTCTTCGCATGTGCCGACCCGCACTACCGGCTCCGGGTTCGCATCGTCACCGAGCTGGCCTGGCACAGCCTGTTCGCAAACAACCTCTTCATCCGGCCCACGCCCGACCAGAGGCGTGACTTCGAGCCGGATTTCACCGTGATGTCGCTGCCCTCGGTCACGGCGGACCCTGCGCGTGATGGAACCCACTCGGAGACCTTCATCCTGGTCAACTTCGAGCGCCGGATGGTCATCATCGGCGGCACCCGCTATGCGGGCGAGATCAAGAAGTCGATCTTCACCGCGCTCAACTACCTGATGCCCGAGGGCGGCGCGATGCCGATGCACTGTTCGGCGAACGTCGGCGGCAACGGCAACGTTGCACTGTTCTTCGGACTCTCGGGCACGGGTAAGACCACCCTCTCCTCCGACCCCACCCGGCGCCTGATCGGCGACGACGAGCACGGTTGGAGCGACGATGGCATCTTCAACTTCGAGGGCGGCTGCTACGCGAAGACGATTCGCATTTCGAAGGACGCCGAGCCGGAGATCTATGCGGCGACCAACCACTTCGGCACCATCCTCGAGAACGTCACCTTCGACCCCGACACTCGGGAGCCCGACTACGACGACGAGAGCCTGACGGAGAACACCCGCTCGGCGTACCCGGTCGACCTGATCCCGGCAGCCGATCTGTCGGGTCGCGCCGGCCATCCCGGCAATGTGCTCTTCCTCTCCTATGACGCTTTCGGTGTCCTGCCGCCGGTGGCTCGGCTGGACGAGGACCAGATTCGATTCTTCTTCCTGTCCGGCTACACCGCGAAGGTCGCGGGCACGGAGCGCGGGGTGACGGAGCCGGAGGCGACGTTCAGCACATGCTTCGCGGCGCCGTTCCTGGTTCTGCCTCCCGCCACGTACGCGGACATGCTGATCGAGCGCGTGAGGCGCCACCACGCCGATGTCTGGATGCTCAATACCGGGCTGGTGGGTGGCCCGCAGGGCGTCGGTCACCGTATCTCCATCGCCCACACCCGCGCGATCGTGCGGGCGGTGGTCGATGGCCGGCTGGGGGACGCCCGGACACGGCGTGATCCGATCTTCGGCGTCCACGTGCCTTCGGCCGTGCCCGAGGTGCCGGCAGACGTTCTCGATCCGGGCAGCGCCTGGCTGAATCCCGACGAGTACGACCGGCGGGCACGGCAGCTCAAGGCGATGTTCGACGACAACATCGGCCGCATCGGCGAGGCGGCGTCCGCGGCGGGGTAGAGGACCGCGAGATGCGGCTGTGGGGGCCGCTGGCATTCGTTGGTTGGTTGCGATCGCCGCCCTTCACTAGGGTCCTGGAACCTGTCTCGGTTCCCGCCGGCCGAGGCGTCGTAGTTTCTTAGACAGGATGATAGATGAGCTCGCCACCACCGCCGGGGCGATGGTGGCCGATGGCAAGGGGATCCTCGCCGCCGACGAGAGCACCGGCACGATCGCCAAGCGTTTCGCGTCGCTGGGCGCCGAGTCCACAGAGCGTACGCGCCTCGACTACCGCCAGATCCTCGTGAGCGCTCCTGGCCTGTCCGACTTCATCAGCGCCGTGATCTTCTACGACGAGACGCTGCGGCAGCGGATGCCGGACGGCACGCCGATCGCGACGTTCCTGGCCGCGCAGGGGATGATCCCGGGCATCAAGGTGGATCGCGGCCTGGTGCCGCTGGCGCCCTCGTCGGTGGAGCAGGTGACGGAAGGGCTCGACGGTCTGGCCGCTCGGCTGGTCGAGTACCGGGAGCTGGGCGCGCGGTTCGCGAAGTGGCGCGCGGTTTTCCACGTCGGTCCCGGCCTGCCCTCGGCGGCGGCCATCGACGTCAACGCCTGGCTGCTCGGCCGTTACGCACGTGTCTGCCAGGACGGCGGCATGGTGCCCATCGTCGAGCCGGAGGTCCTGATGGACGGCGCGCATTCGCTGGAGGACTGCGCGTCAGCCACCTCGCGCACACTGGCGGCCGTCCTCTCGGAGCTTCGCGCGCATGGCGTCTGGCTGCCGTGGACGGTGCTCAAGACGAACATGGTGACGCCGGGCTCGGTGGTCTTCGCGTCCGCGTCGCCGGCTGAGGTGGCGCGGCGCACGGTCGAGGTGCTGCGCGCCCACGTGCCAGCCGAGGTGTCCGGGATCGCGTTTCTTTCGGGCGGCCAGTCCGAGGAGGCTGCGACCGCCAACCTGGACGCGATTGCGAAGCTGGGCCCGCACCCGTGGCAGGTCAGCTACTCATTCGGCCGAGCGCTGCAGGCATCGGCCTTGCGAGCCTGGGGCGGCCGGCACGAGAACGCCGAGGCGGCACAACGGGCGCTACTTGAGCGGGCCCGGGCGAACAGCCATGTGCTGCGCAGCGCCTTGAGCATCGGGACGTAGTCGAACTCGGACCCGCTGCTACACAATGCGCCAGGCGGTCGCCAACCCAAAACCGGGGCACAAGCCCCACCCGCCGATGTCCTAATTTGGCCCAGGGTCCATCCTGGCTAACGCTCGACCGGCTCCTGTGGCCGGGCAGGTTCCCCGGTGCCTGGCACCGGCGGACGATCAAGCCCGCCACACGGCCGCCTGGCCGAATCGTCATCGCCCGGAGGCCTGCGCTTACTCCAGCGGAGCTTCGGCGGTCGGTCTTCCCGGTACTTTCGGGCGCGTTCGGCTGCGATCTCGAAGTTCTCGCAGAACTTGTCGTTGCCGGTGATCTTCCGGAGCCGCATGACGTCCTCGCTCAGCTCGTCCCAGTACTTGTCCAGGGCGAAGCCGTCGAAGAGCAGCTCCTCGCTGATAAGCCCGTGCAGTGCGAGCACGCTCACCTCTTCGAAGAGGTGCGCCAGCTGAACGTAGTCGTCCTCTCGTAGGTCTTTGCGTATCAGCCGGCCGAAGGCAGAGGCGGTCGGCTCCGAGTGCAGGGTCTGGATCAGTCCGAGGAAAAGCTTTCCCTCCGTCTCAGAGATCTTCGCCGCATAGTCGAAGCGGGGACCCGACGTCGCTCCCCCTGGAGTCTGGCCTGCCATCTTTGTGTCCATCCAAATCATGACTCTGCCCGAGGAGGTCCGTGCCGGTGTGCTCAGGTACTTCGGCGACGGCGGCCGGGCGTGGATCGAAGCGCTGCCAGCCGTCGTCGCCGCGCTGGCCGACCGCTGGAGCCTGACGCTGGGCAGGTCATATGGCGGCGGCAGCCACGCGCTGGTACCGGGGTGACGGCGCGTCGTTGCTGTACGACTCGGCCCCGGGCACGGGCGCCCTGCTGCTGGAACGCCTGGAGCCGGGCGCGCCTCTGCGTGACCACCCGGACCACGACGCGGCCATCGACGTCGCCTGCGGGCTGCTGCGCCGGGCTGCGACGGCCGGTGCCGTCCGGGTACCCGTTCCCGCTCGTTCGTGAGGTCGTTCGGCGGTGGACTGAGGGATTGAGTGCCTTTGAGGCGAGGAACCCCGAGGCGCTGGGATGGCCGGAGCGTGAGGAGTTCGCGTCCACGCTGCGGGCGCTGGCCATCCCGGACGGCGCCGAGGTGCTCGTAAACCGCGACCCCAACATCGGCAACGTGCTCTCGGCCCAACGCGAGCCGTGGCTGCTGATCGACCCCAAGCCACTCGTCGGCGAGCCGGCTTTCGATGGCGGCTGGCTGCTGGTCGACCTCCGGCGGCCGGCCCCGGACCGCGTCGCCGCCAGGCGGCTGGCCGAGCACGTCGCCTCCGGTCTGGGCGTGCCTTCCGACCGCGTGCGGGCCTGGGCGTTCGTGCGCGCCGCGCAGAATGCCCGCTGGGAGCTGGGCTCGGGCGGCGACCCCTCCGTCTACCGAGCGATCGCTGCGGTGCTGTCGGCTTAGCGTGCTAACGCCTGCCAGTGCGCGCCGGTCCTGACCGGGAACTCCCCGGACCTGAAAGGGGTAGATGCGCTCGGTGGTCGAAGTGACCGGAACGATCGTGATCATGCCGCGACCCAGTCGGGCCGCGGTGGCGTTAGCCCCTGATTGCTGACGGCAACCTCCGGACGCCGCTTGCTCGCTTCCAAGTGCCGGTGGCGGCTGGTCCGGCCGCTCGACCGTCCAGGGCTGCCGACAGCGGTGAACGCACAGAGACCTCCGAACCGTTCCGTGCGGCAGGCCGGAAAGGACTGCCAGGCGGACAGCGATCTCCGGCCGCACGACACCAGAAGAGTGTCCAGCGCTCTCATTTGATGCGCTGTCGCCCGAAGGCGTACGCATGCCCGCATTTAGGTCGGCTTGAGCACCATGCAGGATGCTCGATCCATGAGTATGTCACCGCCCACTTATGCGCGGAACCGTGCAGGACCAGGCGGTCGCCCGCAGCTGGAGTCAGCCGTTCGCACGCTCGAGTGGGCCGTAGCCCGGCTGCGCGATAATCCATCCGCCTACCACACTGACGACGGAGAACGTGCGCAGGCGCAGCAGGCGCGCGATACGGCCCGAGCGCTGGAACGGGTGATGCTCGAGCAGCAGCACGTTGTGGCCCACGCCATTGAGCAGATGGCCGCCGGCACATATGGCTCTTGCGAGGACTGCTCGCGCCCCATCGCCGCTGAGCGCCTGAGGATCTTACCCGAGGCGACCAGATGCGTCGACTGCCAAGGACGGCGAGACCGCTCTTCGCGAGCGCGCTCGGAGGGCGTCGGCTGATGTGCCACCAGCCACGAAGCGGTGGTCTGATCGACTATCCATTCTGCTATGGGATGCAACCCTTCCGGTCTCGTCGCTGGAGGGCCAGCCGAACGTGTTCGTAGCCGACCCGGCCCGTGCGCGCCAACGAGGCGAGCACCTCGAGATCCGCCTTCAGATGGGCAGCATCAAGTACACAGAATTGGAGTGAGAGCCACCGACTGGTGCCCCTCCTTGAGGTTCGCTCTAGGTCTGACGCTGAATGTTGGCGACCGTAGGAATCGATCCAGTGAAGAACCTGACCCGTACTGGCGCAGCCCTTGGCGCCACCGTGCCGCGGCGCCCGGAGGCGGTGGCTCGGCCGACCTCTCGGCAGGGTCGGCCAGGATCTCAGTCGTGAGCCTGAGGTCACGTGCCGCGGTCGTGGGCCACCGAGCAGAGGACGTCCACCGGCGGCTACCAGCGGTCATCAGGCGGCCGCTTACCTTGGTGGTCGGCCTGGCTCTTGTGCTGGCCGGCCTCGTCATGCTCGTGCTGCCAGGCCCAGGCTTACTCATAGTGGGCCTCGGGTTGGCGGTGTTAGCACTCGAGTTCAGCCTCGCCCGCCGGTTGCTGGCAGGATTCTGGGACCGCCTCCGCCGGGGCTGGCCGCCTCTGAAGCTGCTCTAGCAGGGGTTAGGTCCGGCGTGGAGACCTCGACTCGTACGATCCACAGAAGAGGCTGTCGCGTGAAGGTCTTGATAGTGGAAGACGACCACCGGTTGGCGGCGAGCGTGCGCAGGGGTCTCGAGGATGCCGGTTTTGTGACTGACAGCGTGTTCGATGGCCAGGAAGCGCTGACCGCTGCGCTGACCATGTCCTACGACGTGATCCTGCTGGATGTGATGCTCCCCAGGGTCTCCGGAATCGAGGTCAGCCGGCAGCTGCGCAGCCGGCGAGTGCAGGCTCCGATCCTCATGCTGACAGCACGCGACTCAGTTGACGACCGGGTCCTCGGCCTGGAGGCGGGGGCAGACGACTACCTGGTCAAGCCATTCGCTCTGCGCGAGGTTGTAGCCCGGATCAAAGCGCTCAGCCGGAGGCACCTGACTGATCGCACCGCGGTGTTGAGGGCTGGTCCGCTGGCGCTCGACACGTCTGCGCGCCGTCTCACGGTCGGCAAGCAGTCGGTGATGCTGACACCGAAGGAGTACGCCATCTTGGAGTACTTCATGATCAACCAGGGGAGGCTGCTGACGCGTGACCAGATCATCGAGCATGTCTGGGACTACGACTTCGAGGGCGGACGCAACCTTATCGAGACGTACGTGAACCATCTCCGAAGCAAGCTAGGCAGCGCCGGCGCCGGGGATCCGTTCGTAACCGTGAGGGGCTTGCGCGGGTACAGGTTCGAGTACGGGTAGCGCCGGGTGGATCCCTACCTTCCGCTTGGACTCGCCGCCGTGGTCGTCCTTGTACTCCTCAACGGATTCTTCCGGGACGAGGTCGATTTGGCGTCTCGGCGGGTCCGGGTGGACCACCCGGACGGCTGGCGCCTCGCTTTCGCTCGCGTGGTCGGCGGAGACTCGAAGGCCAACCCAGCGGGACCATGATGGAGGTGGACGCTGGGCGGCTCCGGTTGGGTCTGGCTGACAGACTGTGGCAGACCTTGACGAGCACGCGGGGACGACTGACGTTGCTGTGGTTGGCTATCTCAACGGTAGCCCTGGCGATTGCCAACATCGGCGTTTATCTGGCCATCGCCTACACGGCGAACGCTGGCATAGATCGACAGCTGCGCAGCCAGGCGCAGAGCGTGAGCGCCCAAGTGAAGGTCGTGGATGGTCGCCCTACGTACACACCGGGCGACCTACCCGACGAGACCAGCCGCGGACTGCTGGTCGACATGGCTCTTCTCGACTCAGATGCGGTTCTGCAGCAAACGGAGGATCAACCGTTGGGCGGTCCACTCCTCCATTCGCTCGCCATCCCGGCGCTCCGGACTGGCCAGCCAAGCCTTATCGACTTCTACGATGCCCGACACGTCCACCGCCACGCCTACGTCGTACCTCTGACAACGCTCCCGAATCGTTCCGCCGCTGTGGTCGCCTCGAGCCCCCTCACCGACGTGGAATCGTCTGTCATGCGGACCGCAGCGCTCGTCGCCTTGCTCTCGGTGGCGTTGCTGGTCGGCAGCACCATCCTGGTCAGCTGGCTGATCGGCTGCGTGCTCAGGCCGGTGAAGCAGATCGCCAACCTGGCGGAGTCGCTGGGCGAGGGTGACCTGCACCGCCGTGTAGAAGTGAAGGCGCCGAACGACGAGGTCGGTCAGCTGGTCAAGACGTTCAACCGTATGCTCGCCAGGCTGGATAACAGCTTTGCCGCGCTGCGCAGCTTCACGGCGGACGCCTCCCATGAGCTGCGATCGCCGTTGACGCTCATGTCGACCGAGCTCGAGTACGTCCTGATCAGACGCCGGTCCGCTCAGGAGCAGGAGCGAGTTTTGCGTGCGCTCCAGGACGAGGTGACGCACATGACCGACATGGTCGACAAACTCTTGATGCTCGCCAGGGTTGACGCCGGTCAACTCAAGCCGGCCCCTGAGCAGCTCAACGTCTTTGATTTTGTCCACGAGACGGCCGCCCGGTGGGTGACGATGGCGGCGGACAAGGAGGTGACGGTCGAGATCGACGTGCCGGACTCGGGCACGCTACTGGCCGACCCTCTCCTCACACGCAGAATCCTCGACAATCTGATCGACAACGGTATCCGGCACTCTCCTCCCCGCTCTCGGCTGCGGGTCGGCGCATCAAGGAATGGCGGGGACTGGTTGCTCGAGGTGAGCGATCACGGCCCGGGTATCCCCTCAGACCAGCGAAACAGGATCTTCGAGCGCTTCGCACGCTCGGACACAGCGCGGGCCACAGAACCCGGTGAGGGGGCCGGGCTGGGTCTACCGCTGAGCCTCGCATTCGCACGGTTGCAGGGGGGTGATCTCAGCCTGGTCGACCGGCCCGGGTGGGGCGCGGTCTTCCAGGCACGGGTTGCGGATGGGGGCAGGTCCATCGAGGGCGGGGAGTACTTCCGGAGGAAGGGCTGAGGAGCCGCTTTCGACCAGCTTTCGTGTACCAGAAAACAGTGCTGAGCGTGCTAACGTCTGCCAGTGCGCGCCGGTCCTGACCGGGAACTCCCCCCTCCACGCCGCCGAGCGAAGCCCGTCGGCTCGATCCCCTCCGTCATCTCCGTGCTGATCGACCTGCCGCCCGAGCAGCGATACAGGGCTGCCACCGTCGCCGCCCTCGAACATGCGGCACAGAGCCTCGGCGTGCCAGCCGAGGTGCGCGTGGTGCCCACCGAAACGATCGAGCACCGCCTGGTCGCTGATCCCGGCGCGGCGGTCGTCGTTGGGCCCGGCAGCCCGTATCGCAACCCGGACGGCGTGCTGGAGGTGGTGCGCAGCGCCCGCGAGAAGGGCATCCCCCTCGTGGGCACCTGAGGCGGCTTCCAGCATGTGCTCGTCGAGCACGCGCGCAGCCTGGCCGGGATTGCGGACGCTGCCCACGCCGAGTATGGCGCCGGCGGCACGGCCGTCATCTCCCTTCTGTCCTGCTCGCTTCAGGGCCAGACGATCACCGTTGAGCTGACCACCGGCTCGCGGCTGGCGGCGCTTTGTGGGGCACCCCAAACCGTAGAGCACACGACGTGCAGCTACGGCCTGGCGCCGGAGATGCAGAACCTGGCCGGCGAGCACGGTATGCGGGTGGCGGCGGTCGACGCGACGGGCGAGGTGCGCGCTGTCGAGCGGACGGACCATCCTTTCTTCCTGGCCACCCTTTACCAGCCTCAGCTCCGATCGGCGCCTGGCCTTCCGCACCCTGTTTTCGTCGGACTGCTGAAGGCGGTCATCGCCAGGGCGTAGCCTTCTCGCTCGTGACCATTTCAACGCTCGGGGAGCGGGACATCCTCCGCTTCCGCATGATCTCCGATCCCCAGCTCTCACCCGACGGGAGCCAGGTTGCCTTCGTGCTGACCGAGCAGGACCAGAAGGCCAACAGGCAGGCGACTAGCATCTGGCTCGTGGCCGCGGACGGTTCGAGTGAGCCACGCCGGCTCACGCTCGGACCTCGGGACGGCAAACCACGCTGGTCGCCCGAGGGCGACCGCCTGGCCTTCCTCGGGGCCCGCGAGCGGGAGTGGGCCAAGGACCTCTACCTGCTCGAGATGGCTGGTGGTGAGCCGGGGCGCCTTGCGCAGCTGCCACGCGGCATCGCCGAATACGCATGGAGTCCGGAGGGCGATCGTCTTTGCCTGACCGGCGGGCCTGAGTTTCCCCCCGACCCCGATCGCGAACCGCCGGCCAACCCCGAGGAGGCCCGGCAGCGGTACCAGGAGCGAGTCCGCGTCATCCGCAGGTTCCGCTATCGGTTGGATGGGCAGGGGGTCCTCGACGACGAGGCGCGGCAGCTGTGGATCGTGGACGCTCGCGATGGCTCCGATCCCCGCATGATCACCGATGGCGAGACCGACGTGGTCCGCCCACGTTGGATTTCCGCTGGGCGCATCGCCTTCCTGGGCAACCGCGAGCCGGACCACGACGAGAGCAACGTGCTCGAGGTACGCCGTGGCGGCATCTGGCGGCGCTGTCGAGCGGATGACCCGCTACGGGAAGGCCATGACCGGGTTCGAGTACTCGACCGATGGAATGCTGGCCACCCTCCGCACGGATACCGACAATCCCTTCGGCGGCGAGCACGTCCGGCTCTGGATCGATGACCGCTGTGTCACGCGCGAGCTCGACCGCACGAGCGCGGCAGTGGTTCTCTCAGATACCTCGCCCGGGCGCGAGGCCACAGATCCGGTATGGGATGACGGGCGCGCCTTCTTCGAGGTCTCGGATAGGGGCTCGGTCCACCTCTACCGGGCCGGTCCGGAGGAGGGCCCTGGTTGCGTGGTCGGCGGCCACCGCGTCGTCACGGGGTTCTCGGTGGCCGGCGGACGGCTGGCATTCGTCTCGACTTCGTTCGAAGATCCAATCTCACTCCGGGTTGCGGGCCTGGACGGCTCTGGGGAGCGAGTCGTGTTCGAGCCCAATTCCTGGATGAAGGAGATCTCGCTCGGACGCGTGCGGCCATTCAACTTCCAGCACGGGGGCCGAGAGATCGACGGCTGGGCGCTGCTGCCGCCGGGAGCCGCGGAGGACGCCCGCGTGCCCACTCTGCTGTACATCCACGGTGGCCCGCACGCCGCGTACGGGTGGAGCTTTCCGTTCGTGTTCCAGATCCTGGCGGGTGCGGGAAACGCCGTCGTCTTCTGCAACCCGCCGGGCAGCCAGAGCTACGCGGAGGAGTTCGCGAAATCCCTGACCGGCGCGTGGGGGGAGATGGACTTCCCCTACTTCATGGCGCTGGTGGATCGGGCCGTCGAGGACGGCTTCGCCGATTCGGAGCGGCTCGGCGTCGGAGGTGCCAGCTACGGCGGCTTCAGCACGCTCTGGGTGATCACACATACCGACCGCTTCAAGGCCGCGGTTTCGGCGCGGCCGGTGTCCTCGATGCACGGCTTCTACGGCTCGGCCGACGTCGGCTGGAACTTTGGAGCCGCTTCGATGGGTGCGGAGCCGTGGGAGGACCCGGAGCTCTACGAACGGCTTTCGCCGGTCACGTACCTCGATCGTGTCACGACGCCGCTGCGGCTGATCGCCGGCACCGGCGACATGCGGACTCCCGCCGAGCAGGCGGAGCAGGTCTTCGTGCGTCTGCGCAAGATGGGCAAGGAGGTGGACCTGGTGGTGCTCCACGGCGAGCCGCACGCGGTGGTCGTGCAGGGCAAGCCCTGGCATCGGGTGAGGCACATGCGAGCGGTGCTCGAGTGGTTCGGGCAGCACCTGAGGGTCCGGGAACCGGCGGCCGTGTGAGAAGGGGGGCCGGCGCCGACTCCTAAACGTGCTTCCGCCGGCGGACGCACGCATCAGGCCCGAAAATGACGTTCATCCGCCGGCGGAAGAACCGAACCCCGAATCCCAGGGACGGCCCGGTCCCCCCGTCAGTAGTGGATCGCGCTGGGCAGGCCCCCGCCAACGGCGACCGCGTCCCCGTTGATCGCGATCGCCTTCGGTGAGGCGAGGAAGGCGACGACATGGGCGACCTCGCGCGCGTCGATCATCCTCCCCAGCAGGTTGGTGCGGTTGAAGCGCTGCTCGACCTCCTCCGGCGAGACGCCGAAGCGCGCGGCCTGGGCCTCGATCACCCCCGGCGTCTTCTCGGTCCGCGTCAAGGCTGGATGTACGCAGATGGCCGAGATCCCGCGCGGGCCTAGCTCGTCGGCGAGGTTCTTTGTCATGGCCGCGACGGCGACGTTGCGAATGCTGCCAACGGTCGAGCCTGTCGAGCGGGCCGCCAGGCCGCTCACGTTGACGATGCGGCCACCGCCGCGCGCAGCCATATGGGGCACCGCCTCGCGGATGCAGCGCAGATAGCCCATCACCTTGACGTTGACGTCGGGCCAGAAGACGTCGTCCGTGATGTCGGCCAGCTTGGGTGGTGGTGCCTGACTGCCGGGCTGCGCCGCGCAGTTGACCAGGATGTCGACGCCGCCCAGCTCGGCTACAGCGCGTCCCACCATCGCCTTGACCGAATCATCGGACCCGGTGTCGCACGCGATGGCGACGACCCGGCTGCCCGTCTCTGCGGTCAGCTCGCGTGCGGTCGCTTCCAGATCGTCTGGATGGCGCGCGACGATGGCGACAGTCACGCCCTCGCTGGCGAGCTCGTGGGCAACGGCCTTTCCGATGCCGCGGCTGCCGCCGGTCACGATGGCGGTCTTTCCTCGCAACTCCAGGTCCATGGCCTTCGAGTGTCGCACATGGTCCGCGAGCGCCCCCGAACTGCGGAGCTGCACAATCTGTTGACGTGGTGGTCGACTGGGCATCGTGGATGCGAAGGTGGGAGGCTCAACAGGGCCACTCCCTGCCCCAGCGCGAGGAGCGCTTTCAGGTGATGATCGGGCTGCTGCGTGAGGTGGCCGGCACGGCGCCAACCGTACTCGACCTGGGCAGCGGGCCTGGCTCGCTGGCGCGCCGCGTAGTGGATTGGCTGCCTGGGGCGCGCGTGGTCGCCGTCGACGCCGATCCGCTCCTACTGGAGCTCGGCCGGCAGGCCGCGGGCGATCGCGAAAACTCGATCCGGTGGGTGGATGCGGACCTGCGCGGCGATGTATGGGTCGATGCGGCGCAGACCTTGGGCCCACTTGACGCAGCACTGTCCACGACCGCCCTGCACTGGCTCTCACAAGGAGAACAGGGCGACTTATTCGTCCGCCTGGCGGGGTTGATCCGCCCTGGCGGCGTATTTGTCAATGGCGACCACCTCACCTTCGACCAGGATCAGCAGCGCATTGCCGCTGCGGCGAAGGCTCTGCAGGAGGAAGAGGCGGCGCGCGACTCGGCCGTGCACCCTGCTGAGACGTGGAGTCAGTGGTGGCAGGCTGTCGAAGAAGAGCCGGCTTTCGCCGCCCTGGTGGCCGAGCGGCGGTCCCGGTGGGGTGGACACCCCCATTACCACTCGGCGGGGCAGGCGCTCGCCATGGAGGCTGCTCTCAAGCAGGCCGGCTTCACCGAAGTCGGCACGATCTGGCAGCGCTTCGAGAATCGGGTGCTGGTGGCCGTTCGTTAAGGGCGACCGAAGGTGGTAAAACTCCGCGTGTGATCACGGCACGGCTCTTCGCCCGGCTGCGGGAGCAGGCGGGCACCGACTGCGAGCTGTTCGACCTCGCCGGCGGGACCGTCCAGGACATATACAACGCGCTGCGCGAGCGTCACCCGGCCCTGGAGCCGGACCTCGCCCTGATCCGGCCGGCGCGGAACCAGGACTTCACCGAGTGGTCGGAGCGCGTTGTGGACGGCGACGAAGTCGCATTCATTCCGCCGGTCAGCGGCGGCACCGGCGCGGCAGCTCTCATCGAGCTGACGGCTCAGCCGCTGGATGCCAGGCACCTGGAGTCGGCCGTTTCGCACCCCGGCGCCGGGGCGATCTGCACCTTCACGGGCATCGTCCGCGACAACGCTCGGGGTGAAGCTGTGACCCACCTCGAGTACGAGGCTTACGCGGGGATGGCCGAGCGGCAGATGCGCACGATCGTCGACGAGATCGCTGAGCGCTGGCCCGACGCGCGAGTGGCGATGGCCCACAGGACAGGCCCCCTGCGGATCGGCGAGGCGTCGGTGGTGGTGTCGGTCTCATGTCCGCATCGAGCGGAGGCGATCGCCGCCTGCAAGTGGGGGATCGACCGGCTCAAGGAGTCGGTGCCGATCTGGAAGAAGGAGTTCGCCCGTTCAGGTGCTGTCTGGATAGAAGGGGTCGACGCCCGCGAGGCGCCGTGACGGGCCGCGCCGAGGAACTGGCGACCCGCGCACGCGCCGCCCTGCCTGAGCGGCACTGCGAACGGGCGGCCGGACGAAGCGCTGCAGTATTTCCAGAGGTCACTGGAACTGTGGCGCACGGTCGACCGCTCCGGCTGGGTGGTCGCCGGTCTCATCGCCCTGGCGAGGTGCGAGACCCTGGCGGGCAAGCATCGCGAGGCCGTCGCGCACAGCAGCGAGGCGCTGGAGCTGGCGCGGCAAGAAGGGCTTCGCCGGCGTTACGTTGCATTTGCGGAGGAAGCGAACCGGCTTGCCGAAGCGGCGGCCGCCGAGCACGCTTGAACTGCCTCCCCGCGAGAGGCTGGGGAACTCGGGTCTCTCCGCCCGGCTGACCCCCCTCCCCCGGCTTCGCCGGGTACTCCCCCGACGTCCCGGGGGAGAGTGGCTACCTCAGCCTGGCGATTGACACGCCGTCCCTCAGCGGCACGATCACGCTCTCCAGCCTTGGCTCGCCCGCGACCAGGTCGTTGTACCGCACCACGTTGCGCGCCCCTTGCGACCTGGGCGCCGTGACCTCGCCGCGCCGCAGCGCGTTGTCAGCCAGCAGCAGCCCTCCTGGCCGCAGCCGCCGCACCGACAGCGCGAAACACCTCTCGACCGTCGCCTCCTCGGGGAACGAGTTAAGCAGGTCGTTGAAGATGCAATCGACCAGCTGCTCCTCGCGCTCCAGGTACGCAACCCCGTCTTCCTGGAGTACGCGGACTCGGTCCGCCAGCCCCGCCTCGGCGACGTTCTGTCGCGCCCGCGCCGCCCGAGCCGAGTCGAGCTCGAGCGTGACCACGTTCCCTGAGCTGCCGCGCGCCAGCCAGATCGTCGAGTAGCCGATTGCTGCTCCGAGCTCGATCACGTCACGGCATCCGGCCATGCTCACGAGCAGATAGAGCAGCTGTCCCACCGAAGGTCCGATGCCGGGGATGTTCGACGCCGCAATCTCGTCCTCGAGGCGCCGCACGAGCGGGTCGCGCGCAGGCAACAGCGACTCGATGTAGTCCTCCAGCTCGGGGGTGAGCTGTAGGCCGGCCAGCCGGGTCATCCGCCGGCCCCAGGTGGCGCCAGCACGTCGAGGACTCGCCCGACCTCATCCGGCGTGTTGTAGAAGTGCGGCGACAGGCGCACGAAGTCCGCATGCACCCGGCCCACGACCCTCGCGGCGTTCAGGTCACGCAGAACTTCGTGCGGGGTCGAGCCCGGACGCCGAAAGCTGACGATTCCCGACGATTCCCGCGGCCGGCGCGGCCAGGGCTCGACCAGCTGGTAGTCGCGCGCGGCCAGTCCTTCGGCCAGTGTCCGCGACAGTTCCAGCACCCGCTCCTCGATCACCTCGGGCCCGATTTCCAGCATCAGGTCGACGGCCGCCTGGAACGCGGCCATGTCCAGCACCGAGATGCTGGACTCCTCGAAGCGGCGAGCAGTCTCCCCGAGGTCGAAGTCGTAGCTGAAATACTCGTTGTTTCGCTTGACGCTCCCCGTCCCGACCAGCACCGGGCGCAGCCTGTGCAGTAGCTCGAGACGGCAGTAGCAGAAGCCGATGCCCTGCGGCCCCAGCAACCACTTCTGTGCTCCGGCAGCCAGGAAGTCGATGGGCAGCCTCGATAGGTCCAGGCGCAGAGCGCCCACGCTCTGGATGGCGTCAACCGCGAAGAGCACCCCCCGGCGGTCGAGCTCGCTCCCGATCGTCTCGATGTCGACCCTGTAGCCGTTCCAGAACTCGACGTGGCTGAGGGCCACCACCCGGGTCCGATCATCGACCAGCGATAGCACCGCGTCCGGAGTGATCCGGCCGTCCACCGGCTCGGCCATCCGAAACTCGACGCCACGGTCGCGCAGCGCCATCCACGGATAGACGTTGGCCGGGTACTCGCCGCGTGCGCCAACCACGTTGTCGCCGTCCCGCCAATCAAGGCCCTGCGCCAGCAGTGATAGGCCATGGGCGGTGCCTCTGACCAGCCCGATAGTCTCGGGCTCGGCGCCGACCAGCCTAGCGATCGATTGTCGCAGCCGGTCAGCCTCGTCGGCGGCCAGGCCGCCTGGGTAGGGGCGGCTGGTCAGCTGCTCCATCACGGCCTCGATGGACGCACGGGCGCGCTCTGACATGGGGGCGACGCCAGCGTGATTCATGTAGATGAATTGCCTGGTCAGAGGGAACAGCGACCTGGTGTCGGCACAGTCCATGAGCGCAGTGTCTCGCACGCCGGTGCCAATATAACGCTCCGGCGGAGGGGCCCTCAAGGGTGGATTCCACTCGGAGATGTACGCTTGTCGGGGACGATGGCTTGGGTCCCTACCGTTGTTGAAAACGAGGGCGGCAACCGCGAACGATCTTTCGACATTTATTCGCGGCTCCTGCGCGACCGGATCGTCCTCGTCGGTAGGCCGATCACCGACGTCCTCGCCAACCTGATCATCGCCCAGCTCATCTTCCTCGCCGCCGACGATCCCGAGAAAGAGATCCAGATCTACGTGAACTCGCCGGGCGGTTCGGTGGCGGCTGGGTTCGCCATCTACGACACGATGCAGTACGTCACGCCGCCGATCTCAACGGTGGTCGTCGGTCGTGCCGCCAGCTTCGGCACCGTGTTGCTGATGGCCGGCGCCAAGGGCCGGCGTCTGGCGCTGCCCAACTCGACGATCCACATGCACCAGCCGCTCATCGGCGGACGGGGCCTGAGCGGGCAGGCCAGCGACCTCGAGATCCACGCCCGCGAAATCGTGCGCATAAAAGATGAGCTGAACAAGCTCATCGCAGCGCACACCGGCCAGCCGTTGGAGCGCATCGAGCGAGACACCGACCGCGACTTCTTCCTCACGCCGTCAGAGGCGATCGAGTACGGCCTGATCGACGGGATGATCACGGGCGCCGAGGCCGCGCGGATCGCAGCCACGACGGAGGCGAAGATAGGAAAATAGAGCGTTAGAGGAACGCTCTCGAAGCGCGTCGCGTAGGAGGGTTGTGGGACTGGTAATCGGGGTCGCGGACGGGACGGCGGCGGCTGAGCCGCGGCCTTTCTGGCGCGTAGCACCACTGGCCGCCGGAGCAGTGTTCCTGGCGCTCATCGTTGCCGGCTCCACGGCGCAGGCCAACTGGGTGGCGGGCTCCTCGGTCCTCCCGAACCTGGCGCTCGTCGCAGCGCTGGCCGCCTGCCTGCTGGCGGTCATGGGCGTCCGCCCCGAACGCGCGCTCGTCGCAACGGCGCTCTTCGCACCGGTCGCGGCCTACTATTCCGCGGCGGCTGCGCGTGCCGGGGCGCCACCCCAGGGAGGCGAGCTGATCGCGGCCTGGTGGCGCGCCCTCTCGAGCGGGCGAGCGGCCGACGACTCCGGCTTCCTGCTCTTCGTGCTCTTGGTGCTCTTCTGGCTGCTGGTGACCTGGCTGGTGTGGGGCGTGCTGCGACGGCGCCAGCCGCTCCTGGGAGTCGCACCCGCCGGGGCGGCGCTGGCAACCAACGTCCTCAACTTTCCGAGTGGCCAGGACGCCTTCGTCTTCTGGTTCCTGGTCGTCACTCTCGCCCTCCTGCTCTGGTCGACGTACCAGGGCTCGCTTGCCTCGGCCGCTCGCCATCGAATGGAGCTGTCCGACGGAGCGCGCTGGGACTTCTGGGAGCGAGGCGCCGTTGCGATGGCGGCGCTGGTCGCGCTCGGTGTGCTGGCCCCGCCGCTCAGCGGCGTCGACCAGACCCTCAACATCGAGAACAACCTCGCTCGCACCTGGGGGCAGATCACACACAGCTCGGGCTCGGGCCGAGGCGGCTTCGGGGCCACGTCCATCGGCTTCAGCGCAGATGCTCCGCTCGGCGGCTCGCTGACGCAGACGCACGGCGTTGTCTTCACGTACAGCGCTGCCGACAACGCGGCAGGTCCGAGCTACTTTCGAGGGCTCAATCTGAGCCCGGGAGTCGACCGCTGGCGCTTCGGGAGTGGGGCGGCGCTCGCGCTCACCCTGCAGGTCCACGGGCCGATCGACTATTCCGAGACCTACGTCGCACAACAGCGAACGAGCTACAAGCTGACGATGCTGCGGCCGCCGAGCCCGGCGCCAAACCTGGCGCCGAACCTGATCTTCTACCCGGGGCAGCTCGCCTTGGTCGATCGCGATGTGCGGGTGCTCCAGGACGCGCATCCCCAGTTGGGGGTGCGTGGCTTCGAGACAATCGACCAGGTCACGGCGCCGAACGCGGGTGGAGCGTACGCGGTCGACGTCGACCAGTCCACGGCCACGGCCGACGATTTGCGTGGAGCGGAATCAAGTTATCCCGCGTGGGTCGAGCAATATGTCGGACTGCCTGACACGTACCGCACGGCGGAGGTCCGGCAGGAGGTCCACGACCTCGCTGTCCAGGTGACCGGCGGTGCCACCAACCCCTACGACCAGGCAACCGCGATCGAGTCGTATCTACGGGCGAACTACGCCTACAAGCTCGACCCCGGGGTTCCCTGGCAGCCGGGCCAGGACCGGCTGGAATACTTCCTCTTCACGAGCAAGGCGGGGTACTGCCAGTACTTTGCGACAGCGATGGCCGACATGGTGCGGTCGCTCGGCATCCCTACGCGCCTGGTCAGTGGCTACGGGCCGGGCCAGTACGATCAGAAGCAGAACAAGTTCGTCGTGCATGAGTCGGACGCGCACATCTGGCCCGAGGTCTACTTCCCTCAGTACGGGTGGGTGACGTTCGAGCCCACGCCCGACCCGTTGTACAACACGATCCAGCGGGGCAGCGCCTCTGGCGGTGGCTCCGACACCTCGGGCGCGGCGGCCGCGGTGCCCACGCCTTCGGCCCCGGCGACCAGCCGGCCTGATCGGACCGGGACAGGCCCCACCGGCGCCGGCCTCATCAGCCTACCTTCGCTCCGGACTTGGACGCCGATCGCGGCAGTCGTGCTCTTCGTTCTGGTCCTGCTCTACGTTGCGGCGTCGCGGTACCTACGACCGCAGACCGTGGCCGGCGTCTGGAGCCGGGCGACGCGGCTCACCCAGCTCGCGGGCGTCCGGCCGCGTCTTGGCGAGACGCCGATCGAGTTCGGGGATCGCGTAGCCGGAGAGTTCCCCGAGGCTGCGGCCGGCATCCGCCAGCTGGCGGTCGACTTCGCGGTCGCGGCCTACGCTCCCCGCGGGCTGGCCGAGCAGCGCAAGCCGGCCGTGATGGCCGGCTGGGCAGCGCTGCGACCGCTGTTGCTGCGCCGCATGGCGTCGCGGCTGGTGCCTGACCGTCTTGCCCAGCATCGTCAGGCAAGTACCGCCTCCCCCGTGTAGACGCGGCGCACCACCTCTTCGATGTCTGGCTCCTCTATGGAGAGGTCGACCAGCTGTGCCTGCTCGCTGATGGCAGCGATCAGCGCGGCCGCCGTCATCTCCTCGGACCGGAACCGTATCCACTGCCGGGGCCCATCGGTCCGCACGACCAAACCCCGAGCCAGGTGCAGCGGGGGCCGGGTCTCGGCCAGGTCCACCACCAGCGTGCGCTCCGCCCCGAAGCGCGCGGCAATCTCGGCAGTACCGCCGTCGTAGAGGACGCGGCCCCGGTCAATGATCACCATTCGCGGGCAGAGCCGCTCGATGTCGGATAGATCGTGGGTCGTCAACAGTGTGGTGACGCCGCGCTCCCGATTCAGCTGGGCCAGGAAGTCGCGGACGCGCGCTTTGCTCACGATGTCGAGTCCGACCGTCGGCTCGTCCAGGAACAACACGTCGGGTGCGTGCAGGAGGGCCGCGGTCAGCTCGCCGCGCATGCGCTGCCCGAGCGAGAGTTGCCGCACCGGCGTGTCCAGGAAGGGGTCGAGGTCCAGCAGCCCGCGCAGCTCCGCAATGCGCCTGCGATGGTCTGCTCCCGGCACTCGATAGATGTGACGCAGCAGCTCGAAAGAATCTCGTAGCGGCAGATCCCACCAGAGCTGTGTGCGGTTGCCGAAGACGACTCCTATCCGCTTCGCAAGCTCGGTCCGCCGGCGAGCCGGGGTGAGGCCGGCGACCAGCAGCCAACCCGAGCTCGGCACGAGGATGCCCGTCAGCATCTTGATGGTCGTCGACTTGCCGGCGCCGTTGGGGCCGATGTAGCCCACCATCTCACCGGGCTCGACCGAGAAGCTGACGCCGTCCACGGCGGTCACCTGCCGGCGCTCGCGTCTCAGCCGCCCGGCCCGGCGATAGACCGTGAACGTCTTGCGCAGGTCGGAGACTTCGATCATGAGCCCGTGCTCCGATAGTGTCGTACACCGGCGCGCCAGACGCCGAGCCCGACACTCAGAGTCAAGACCGCGATCAGCGGCGTGACGAATGCGAGCGCCGGCAGGCCGATCACGGCGTCCGGCTTGCCCAGAATGAAAAGGCTGGGGTAGTACGCCACGAATGCCATCGGGACCACGAATGCCAGGAAGCGGCGCGTCCACACGCCGAAGATGTTGATCGGGTACGAGGTCAGGTAGTTGCCGCCGTAGGTGAAGGAGTTGACCACCTCTTGGATGTCCGTGGTCCAGAAGCCGATGGCGGAGCCTGCGATCCAGACGCCGCTGAAAATAGCCGCACCGGACCCGATTGCAGCCGCAAACATCACCAGCTTGCCGGCGGACCAGGCGATGTGCAGGTTCGCGATCGCAAACGTCAGCACGGCGCCTGCCTGCACCGCCTTGGTCAGGCGCTTGAGCTGCATGTCGGAGGTGGCGACCTGGAGCAGGCCGCTGAGCGGCCGCACCAGGAAGACGTCGAACGTGCCCATCCGGATCATCTGGCCAAGGGTGTCAAGCTGGCCGATCAAGGCGTCCGTCAGGGCGAAGCTGATCCCGGCCAGGCCATAGAGGAACGCCACCTCGGGCAGCGACCAGCCGCCGAGTCGCGGCAGGTGGTGAAAGATGACCAGGATCGCCAGGAATTCCGACACCCCGGCCACCAACTGCGCCGCGAAGTCCAGACCGAAGGTCAGGCGGTACTGGGCTCGCGCCCGCATCGAGGCGGTGGCCAGGCGGCGATACGTGGTCAGTGTGGCGAGCCGGTCAACCACCCTGGACCACCAGCTTCCGAACGGCCGCCGCCAGTATCAGGCGGCCGGTGAGGAGAAGGGCCGCGGCCCATAGAGCCTGGAAGGCGAGTGCGCCAAGCAGGTCGAGGCCCTGGTGCTTTCCCAGGAAGACGTCGACCGGGATCTGGAGGATACCCGCGAAGGGCAGGGCCTCGAGCACCCCGCGCGGGCCGTCCGGCAGAAAGTTGAGCGGGATCAGGAGGCCGGCGAGGAACGTCCAGGTCGCGGTGGCCACGTTCAGGATCCCGCGATAGTCGAGCAGCCAGAAGGCAGTGAGGTTGACGATGAAGCGAAGGCTGAAGCTGAGGACGGTTGCCAGCACAACCGAGGCGACGAACGCGAGCCATCGCCGCGGGTCGAGCGGAATGTGCAGAGGGAACAGGAGGGTGCCAACCAGGACCGGCGGTATTCCGCGAAAGATGGCATGGAAGAGGGCGCGGCCGAGGTCGCCGGCGAGCCAGTAACCCTGGAAGTCGATGGGACGGCTGAGGTCGACGGCCACGTCGCCGCTGACGACCCTCAGAGCGAGCTCGTTCCAACCCCAGAGGTAGGTGACCATGATCAGGCCCTGCGTCAGCCAGACGTAGGTGAGGGTATCCGAGCTGTTGTAGCTGCCGATGTGAGGCCGTGCGGCGAGGAGGGCCAGAAGGACGGAGCCGCGCATGATGCCGAAGATGGTGTTGGTGAAGGCTCCGGCGAACGTGGCGCCACGGTAGGTCGCATAGCGCCGGTAGCCGCGGACGGCGGTCTCCCAGTACGCGCGCACCGACGGATGTTAGCCGGTCGTGCGGCGGTGTCGATCATCGCCCTGGTCGTTCGTCCTATGTTTGGGCATCCGCCTGCAGATGGCGTCGATGTCACATATTTCGAGGAGGTCTTATGGCTGCCCACGGCAAGTCCATGGAGGCGCAGGCCAGCCCTGACCGCGTCTGGAAGATCTGGTCCGATGTTTCGACCTGGCCGCGCTGGAACCCAGATGTTCAGGCGATCGAGATCCGCGGCCCGTTTGCCAGTGGAACGACGGGTACGATGACGACGAAGTCCGGCGGCTCGCACGCGATCACGCTGCAGGGCGTGCAGCCGGGTCGCTCGTTCCGTCTGGAGACGGCGGCCGTCCCGCTGACCCGGTTCGCGTTCGAGTGCGAGGTGAAGCCCCGCGGCCAGACCGCCTCGACGATCAGCCAGAGCATCACCATGCACGGCCCGCTCGGCCCCGTCTTCTCAGCGATGATGGGCAAGAGGATCGCTGAGAGCTTCGGGCCGATCCTCAGCGGCCTCAAGGCTGAGGCGGAGAGACAAGCCGGGTGAAGTACATGCTGCTGCTGGCCCGGTCGGACGAGGAGTGGGAGGCGCTCAGTGACGAGGAGCGCGACTATCCCGCGATCGCCCGCTGGTTCGGCGAGCTCGCCCAGAAAGGGGTGCTGACGGGCGGCCAGGAGCTGCAGTCGGCGCGGTCCGCCACCACCGTCAGCTGGTCCGATGGCCGGCCTGTCCTAACGGATGGGCCATTCATGGAGGCCAAGGAGACGATCGGCGGGTTCGCCGTCGTGGACGTGCCCGACCTGGACGCCGCTATCGAGATCGCGAAGAGCTGGCCGGCCACGAGCCACAAGGTGGAGATTCGGCCTATCGTTCCGCATTGATTGCAGAACCCAGCGGAAACTGGCGCCGTGGAGCAGCGTCGGATGACGAGGCCCCTCTCAGAGCGAGCCGGCGTGGAAGCCGCCCTGGCCACGGTCGTCCGGGACGAGGCCGGCCGGCTGACGGCAGCTCTGGTTCGCCTGCTCGGCGACTTCGCGCTGGCCGAAGACCTGGTCCAGGACGCTATTGTCGCCGCCCTGGAGCATTGGCCCGCGGACGGGCTGCCAACCGATCCCGCCGCCTGGCTGCTCGCGACAGCGCGGCGCCGCGCCATCGACCACTGGCGGCGCCAGCGCCGCTACGAGGAGAAGCTGGCGCTGCTCGTCCGCGAAGGTCCGTCGCCCGAGCACGCCGACGAGGTGGATGACAGGCTTCGCTTGATCTTCACGTGCTGCCATCCGGCGCTCAGCCGGGAAGCGCGATTGGCGCTGACGCTGCGGGCGGTCATCGGCCTCACCACCCGCGAGATTGCACGCGGATTCCTGACAACGGAGACGGCGATCGCGCAGCGGATCGTGCGCGCCAAGCGCAAGATCGTGGAGGCCGGCATCCCCTACCGAGTGCCCGACCCGGATCACCTGGCGGGCCGGCTGAGCGAGGTCCTGGGGGTGGTCTACCTGGTGTTCAACGAGGGTTACCTGGCGACGGTGGGCTCGAGCCCAGACCGGCGCGACCTCGCCGACGACGCGGAGTGGCTGGCGCGCCTTATCGTCCGCCTGCTGCCGGATCAGCCAGAGGCTGCCGGCCTGCTGGCGCTCATTCGCCTCCACCGGGCTCGCTGGGCCACGCGCTTCGACCGCGGTGGCCGGCTGGTGCTGCTGCGCGACCAGGACCGCTCGCGGTGGGACCACGGAGCGATCGCGGAAGCGTCGGCGCTGGTGCTGGACGCCCTTCGGGTCGCGCGGCCCGGCCCGTACCAGGTCCAGGCCGCCATCGCGGCCTGCCATGCGGAGGCGCCGTCATGGGAGCAGACCGACTGGCGGCAGATCCTGCTTCTCTACGACGTACTGCTGAGGTTCACACCGACGGCGGTCGTTCGTCTCAACCGCGCTATAGCTCTCAGTGAGGGCGTGAGCCCGGCGGAGGCGCTCGTGGAAGTGGATCACCTGGAGTCGGAGCTGAGCGGGTACCACCTGTTTCACGCGACGCGGGGAGAGCTGCTGCGGCGGCTGGGGAGGCCCGACGAGGCGCGGGTGGCCGACCAGCGGGCGCTGGAGCTCACCACCAACCCGGGCGAGCGCCTGCTCCTGGAGGAGCGCCTGACTCACCCCCTCCCCTGACTACTTCAGGTCGGACAGGTCGATCCTGGCGCTGAACACCCGCTGCGCCGGACCGGCCAGGACCAGGTCGCCGCTCCCCTTCTGACGCACCGCCAGGGAACCCCCCGGCATCTGCACCTGGACGGAGCGCTCGGTCACCTCCATGTGGATCAGCACCGCCGCCACCGCGCAGGCGCTCGTACCCGAGGCCAGCGTGTAGCCGGCTCCCCGCTCCCAGATCTCGATCCTCGCGTGGCCACGATCGATGACCTCCGCGAGTTGGACGTTCGTGCGGTCCGGAAAGCGCGCATCCCGCTCCAGCAGGGGTCCCAGTTCCAGGCAGCGCTCCTTGGTGACCGGCTCGCCGAACACCACGCAGTGCGGGTTGCCGACGTTGACCAGACGGCAGGTGGAGCGGCCTATTGCCGTCTCGATGAAAACGAACCTGTCCGGGTCGAACACCGGGCGGCCGATGTCCAGCTCGGTGACGACCGTCGATCCGTTCACTGCGATCACGCGTACCGGGTTCCCCCGATCACGCGTATGTAGCTCGAACCGCTTGTTGGCTCCGTGTCTCAGGACCGCGTGACAGGCGGCGATGCGCAGGCCGTTGCCGCTCTTTTCGGCCTCCGATCCGTCCGGGTTGAAGATCCGGACGACGCGCTCGGTCGGGTCGAAGGCGAGGAGGCCGTCCGCGCCCACCCCGAGGTGGCGGTCGCACAGGCGGGGCAGCATCGGCACGACCTGGTCCAGGTCCGCCGGCAGGTCGACCACCAGGTAGTCATTGCCGAGAGCCTGGTACTTGGTGACCTCGAGAAGCACGAACACACATGATCGCAGCAGCGAGGTCTGGCTTCCTACACGAACTTCTGGTCACGGCACCCTGGCAGTCGGTGACGTAGGTTCCCCGGCTCAAATACAATCGACTGGATGCGGCCCGCGTTCGCGTTCCCCGCGCAGCGCCTGATCTACTTTCCAGCCTGCTTCTGTAGCTAGGCCGGCCGTTTCCTGACGCGAACCACGCCCTGCGCGTGGTGCGTCGACCATTCGCCATCCATCGCACTGGAGGTATGCCCCTCATGACCGAATCCGTTGGTTCTGTCGCAACAGACCCCCTGGTCAGCACCGAGTGGCTTGCTGAGCACCTCGGTGAGCCCGGTTACCGGCTGATCGAAGTCGACGTCAACCCGGCAGCCTATAGCACCGGCCACATTCAAGGCGCGGTGGGCTGGGACTGGAAGAAAGATCTGCAGGACCAGACCGTCCGCGACATCGCCTCGCCAGAGTTGCTCGCCAGGAAGCTGGGCGAGGCTGGCGTCACCCCTGACACCACCGTCCTGCTCTACGGCGACAACAACAACTGGTTCGCCGCCTATGCCTATTGGGCGCTCAAGTACTACGGCCACGACAAGGTTCAGTTGGTGAACGGCGGCCGCGTCAAGTGGGAGGTCGAGCGCCGGCCCTACACCACCGACGTGCCCCAGATCCAACCGACCACCTACCAGTTCAGTGGGCAGCCTCGGGAGGAACTGCGCGCCTACCGCGACCAGGTCCAGGAGCGCATCGGCAAGGCCGGCCTGGTCGACGTTCGCTCGCCGGGCGAGTTCTCCGGCGAGCTGCTGGCTCCTGAGAACCTGCCCCAGGAGGGCGCGCAGCGGGGCGGTCACATCCCGACCGCCGCCAACATCCCCTGGGCGACCGCAGTCAAGGAGGACGGCACCTTCAAGGACCTGGCCGACCTCCGCCAGATCTACGGTGGAAAAGGGATTACGGGCGACCGCCAGGTGATCGCCTACTGCCGCATCGGTGAGCGCTCAGCGCACACGTGGTTCGTTCTCCACGAGCTGCTCGGCTACCCCGACGTTCGGAACTACGACGGCTCCTGGACCGAGTGGGGCAGCACGATCCGCGCTCCGATCGAGAAATAGCCGAGGGTTTACATGTGGGAGGCGGGCGCCACGTCCGCCTCCCCCTCTATCCTGTGGCTGCCATGACTGTCCTGCGCATGCATCGATTCGCCATTGTGGCCGCGGCAGTCCTGCTCGCTGCGATCGGATGCAGCAGTTCGAGCGACTCGCGCAGCGCGGGCCGGTCCCAGTCAGCCTCCACCGAGCTGGTCCTGGGTGCCATCTACCCGCTCAGTGGCCCACAGTCTTCCGGTGGTCACGAGGAGCTCGCGGGCGTCCAGACGGCCCTCCAGCTTGCAGAGCGGCGAGCGGTCCTTGGATCTCGAAGGATCAGACTGCAGGTCGAGTCAGCCACCACGCCGGACGCGGCGCGTCAAGCGGTGGACCGGTTGATCGATCGCTACCACGTGCCAGCCATCATCGGCACCTATGGGTCCACTCTCGCCGAGGCAGCAGCGGCTCGTGCCGACCAGCGCCACGTCGTCTACTGGGAGACGGGCGCGGTGGCGGACTCGGTGAGCATCAGCCGCCCTTACGTCTTCCAGACCGTGGCCACGGGGAGCACCCTCGGTCGGGCGGCGGCAGACTTCACCAGCGGTGTGCTGCTGCCCGCGTCGGGCGTGCCCCCGGCGGAGGTCAGGGTCGTGATCGTGGCCGTCGCGGACGTCTACGGGCGTGCAGTGGCCGACGGCGAGGTCGCCCGGGCTGCCGAACACGGGATCAACGTGGTCGACCGCATCGACTACGACCCGCATCGGCTGGACGCCGACGCGCTCGCGCGGCGGCTCGGCGACGACCGTCCGGACTACTTGTGGGATGTGAGCTACATCGACGACGGGATAGCGATCTGGCGAGCGGTGCTCGACCACGGCGTGCACCTGCGTGCCGCGGTCGGCACGAGCTCGGCCTTCTGCATGCCCGACTTCGGACAGCGGCTGGGTCAGCAGGCCATCGGGGTCTACGCGGCCGACAAGCCGGATGAGGCCGACGTGCAGCCGTCAGTTCTGCTCCCGGCCGCCCGCGAGCTGCTGTCGCCGGCTACCTCGGCCTATTCGCAGCGGATGGGTGGCCAGAAGATGTCGATTCCTGGCATGGCCGGCTTCGTGGGTGGTTGGGCGCTGTTTCATGGCGTCCTGCCCACCGTGACTGGCGGGGTGACGCCTGACGCGCTGCGCGACCACGCGCACAATCTCGCCGAGCCGATGTACAGCAGCATCAACGGCGGCGGGATCCAGTTCGGCCAGCCAGGCACGCCGGCCAGCGGCCAGAACCTGCTTGCCCCGGCAGTGGTGGGGCAGTGGCAGGCGGTCAACACGATGCGGGTTGTGTTTCCGGCGCCGTTCGCCGAAGCACAGCCCCTCTTCGGGAGCTGAGACTTGGCAACGATCTTCGTCACCGGCGGCGCCGGCTTCATCGGGTCCAATTTCGTCCGCTACTGGCTGCGAGAGCATCCGGATGACGCGGTGGTCAACTACGACCTCCTCACCTACGCGGGGAACGAGCGCAGCCTGGACGACGTCTCGGCTGAACACGGCAAGCGATATCAGTTCGTCCGCGGCGACATCGGCGACTACGGCAGGGTGCTGGGCGCCCTCCAGCGCTGGCAGCCGCAGGTGATCGTCAACTTCGCGGCCGAGAGCCACAACAGCCGGGGGGTGATCGACCCCAGCGCGTTCTTCCGGACCAACGTGCTCGGCACGCAGCGGCTGCTCGATGCGGCCCGGGCCGCGGACGTGCCGCGCTTTCATCACATCTCAACTTGCGAGGTCTTCGGCGATCTGGCGCTGGACGATCCCGGCAGTTTCACTGAACAGTCTGCGTACCGGCCGCGGACGCCTTACAACGCCTCCAAGGCCGGCGCCGACCTCGCGGTCCGTGCCTACTCTGAGACGTTCGGTCTGCCGGTCACGATCTCGATCTGCTCGAACAACTATGGCCAGTTCCAGTTCCCAGAAAAGGTGATCCCGGTCTTTGCGATCTCTGCCCTGCGCGGCCAGCAGCTGCCGCTGTATCGCAGCAGCCGGCACCGCCGCGAGTGGCTGCACGTCGAGGACCACTGCCGCGCGATCGACGCGATCCTGGCCCAGGGCAGACCGGGCGAGACGTACAACGTCGGCAGCGGCGTCGAGCTGGACGTGGAGCAGATCGCCGACCTGGTCCTGGGCACGCTCGGACTGGACGCCAGCGCCAAGAAGTACGTTCCGGACCGACCTGGCCACGACCGGCGCTACCTGCTCGACTCATCCAAGATCCGCGGCGAGCTGGGTTGGAGCCCCCGGGTCGCGGTCGAGCGCGGCATCGGCGAGACCGTGCAGTGGTACCGAGACAACCTGGCCTGGTGGGAGCCCCTCCTGGACAGGCGCGCGGTCGACGAGGAGGCCTGGCAGCCGGCCGCCCGCTAATCTGTGGCAGGCTCGGCGGCCCGGTAGCTGAGATGGATGGAGCCGTTGTCGAAGACTTGGCAACCCGCGAGCTCAAGCCGCGTCGCACTCGCGCTGTCGGCGAAGAGTCGCTGGCCGGCGCCCAGCGCCAGAGGGAACACGAACAGGTGCAGCTCGTCGACCAGATGGTCGGCGATCATCGCCCGCACCAGAGTGCCGCTACCGCTGACGTAGATGCCGCCATCGACGCGCTCCTTGAGGCCGCGGATCGCATCGGCGCTGTAGGACCCGAGGATGGTCGAATTGCTCCAGTCGGCGCTGCCCAGTGTCGACGAGACGATGTACTTGGGCGTGTCGTTCATGAAAGGAGCCCCGGGATCGTCGGCCGCGGTGCGGGTCGACCACGTCGGAGCGAACAGCTCGTAGGTCCGGCGGCCGAGCAGGATGGCCTTACTGGCGCCCATGATGGCGGCGATGGCGTCGCCCATCTTGGGATCGAATGAATAGTCGAAGGTCCACGACGGGTTGTCTACAACGCCATCCAGGGTGATGAACTCGTGTACGGCAATGGTTCCCATGGTCCCCCCCTTGATCGTTGACACGTAGGTGTGTCCTGTGGCCGAAAGGCGGGCGTTATTGCACCCCGTCCCGCCAGTATGCCCAGCCGTCAACGTCGGGCACCTCGAGCCCGTGAGCGCCGAGCACCGTGCAGACGTGCGCGCGATGGTCGTTGCCGTGGTGGATCGCCTGCAGGAAGAGGAGGTTCTCCGCGTGAGTGGCGGTTGGCCACTGCGCGTTGCCCGGTATCGTCACATCCAGTTCAGGAGCTCGGTCGACCACCGCTTCCCAGCGTGCCGCCTGCGCTTCGACCGCCGCGCGAAGGTCGCCCAGCGTCGCGGGCTCGGTCTCGTGGATCCGCGGGTTCGCAGCCAGTCCGTCCATCCGGTGCAGATATCGCTGATCGGCCGCCACCAGGTGTACGAGCGTGTCCGCGATCGAGCCATAGGTTCCGGGAACGCCCTCGGCCAGCTGCTCAGGACGCAGGCTCGCACAGTGGTCGATCACCTTCAGAGTCGCCCAGGTGTGATGTCGGAACATCGTTCGCAGTGGGTCCATGCGGCGCATCGTAACCAAGCGCGCCTGCCACCAGCGCCCCCATCTGGAAGATTGCGATCGCCCTGGCCAGCGCTCGTGGCGGCCGCCACGGCGAAAGCGCACCCGCAATGGCGACCATCTGGGCCGCCCCCGCTGCCCGATGCCATGGCTGCGGGCGAAACTTGCGGCCTGCGGCGAGGGGGTAGCGCAGCGCCGGCGGCAGGAGGCTCATGCCGGGCAGCCGGCCAGCCCGGAACCCCGCCACTGCACCCCACAGCGTCAGCCAGCTGTCCGCCTCGATGTCGAGCACGACGCCCAGCCGGCTCGTACCGAGCCGGCGAGCGAGTGGCCCATCCAGCCAGTCGAAGGCGGTGCACCCGGCCAGCAGCGCGCAGAGGGCGCCCTTGCGGCCTCGGCCCGAGAACGCCATCCCACACAGCATTGCCGCGGCCCCAGCCCGGCCCAGCGTGAGCACGTTGGGAGCCGTGAGCACAGGGCCACCGAACCGCCGTGCGGCCAGCGCCGTGAACGCAGCAGCTGCGCCCAGGTTGGCCCCAACGGCCAGCTCGTAGCGGTGGCTGCGGCGGTCCAAACGCCGCGCTAGAGGTGCGGCCGGAAACCCGGCCGAGAGATTTGGGGCTCAGGTAGTCCAGATCCAAGGAGCCGCCGAGCACCGGACTGAGCGTATTCAACATACGCGCAGGGAGGAGCGCAGAAGGCGACGCAGGAGATGGGCTGCATGAGCCACAAAGATCCGGATGGGCTTTTCGGCCGCACCTCTACTTATCGAGCGAGCGCTGCACGAGCGTGATGTCCATCCAGCGGCTGAACTTGTAGGCGGCGTCCGTCAGGGTTCCCACGACCTCGAAGCCGAGGCTCTGGTGCAGCCGGAGCCCGGCTCGGTTGTCCGCCGCCACGGACGCGACGATCGTGCGGCAGCCGGTCTCACGGGCGGCTTCGATCAAGCGGGCCAGCAGCTCCCTGCCCACGCCCTTCTTCTGGTAGAGCGGGTCGACGTAGACAAGGTCCTCGACCACCTCGAAGCCACGCTGGCGCCAGGGCAGCAGCCGAGCCCAACCGATCACGTCGCCATCGTCCACAGCGACCAGCGTGCGCCCGGTTTGGGCATCCCACCACTGGGCGGCCTCTTCCTCTGACAGCGGCTCGGAGTCTATGGTTGCGAAAGTCTGGTTGATCGCCCAGTTGTAGATGCCCACGACCCCGGGCAGGTCCTTGCGGGTGGCTTCCCGGATGGTGAACGTCTGGCCGGGACTGGTGCTCATGCGGTCAAGTGAAGCATCTTTTCAGGCTCGCCGTGAAGGCGGGAGGCGGCGCCGCGGCCGCCTCCCGAATGAGTCGCGTCTGAGTCAGGCGACCTTCTCGAACCGGCTCCCGACCTGCCGCACGAGGTCTGGGTTGCGCGAGCGTGCGGCGAAGTACCAGACCAGGCCGACTGCCGTCCAGGCCAGGAAGATGTACGGCAGCCAGAAGAAGACGCCGCTGAGTGAGCTGAACGCACCGCCGGGGATGAGTTGCGGCAGCCAGTTGGCCCAGAAGACGAAGGCCATGCTGAGCACGCCGATCGCCCCCACGACCATCGCCACCGGGTTGAACACCCCGATCCGGTTCAGAAACACCGGCGCAGCCAGCGAGACCAGCGCGTAGGCCAGCATGAACCCGTAGGTGGCCAGTGTGCCGACCCAGGCGGTCACATCCACGGCGCTCGACCCCACCAGGACAGGCACGACCGCGGCCGCCACCATGGGAATGGCTACCACCCACATCCCGATGTGCGGGGTCCGGTGTGTGTCGTGGGCACGTGTCAGGGCGGGCACCCCCATTCCGTCGTGCGCCATCGTGAATGCGATGCGGGCTGACGCATTGATGCAAGCCAGCGTGCAGGCGAAGAGGCTGAGGACGATTGCGATGTCCATGACTGGCGCCAGTGCGTTGAGGCCCACGACGTTGGCCAGGTCAGGCAGGGGGGCTGTGCTCTTGCCGAAGCCGGGCTTGGTGCCCGCGAAGCCGAACACCTGTGAGTAGGACACGACCACGTAGAACAGCCCCACCGCGATGGAGCTCGTCAGGATCGCTCGGCCGATTGCGCGGTACGGGTTGCGGGCCTCCATCCCCAGCGACCCGGCACTCTCGAACCCCACGAACGCGAAGATGGCCAGCACCACGCCGACGACGACACCGCCGGTGCCGACGCCGCTCAGCGACAGCTGGCCCGTGTCGAAGACGCCGCCCTTGTGGACCCAGATCGCGATGCACAGGATCAGGATCAGGGCCACCGAGATGGCTTCAAGCGTCAGGCTGGTACGTGCCGAGAGGCGCATGTCCATGATCGCCACCGTCAGCGGGACCGCGAAATCGACCAGGAACAGCACCGCCAGGACCCATCGATTGTCGGCAGGGATGGCGCCGCCGCTGACCCGGTTGAGGAAGTCGGCCCCGAAGATGCCGAAGCCGAGGATGGTGGCGACGCCGGTTGCTACGTAGCCGAGCTGCAGCGCCCACCCGGCGGTGTGGCCTGCCCCCGGCCCGAGGCCCTGCGTCACCCACACGTAGAACGAGCCGGCCGAGTTGGCTCGTCGGGAGAACTGGGCCGCGCAGTACCCGACGAAGACCATCAGGACGATCGCGATCGCGAACGACAGCCACGTCCCGTTGCCGGCAGTAGCAAAAACGAGCAGGGGCAGCAGCGCCATCGCTCCCGTCGGAGACATGTTGGCCACCGACTGCGCAAACACCTCAGGCGTGTTCAGCGTGTTGCGTCTGAGCGTGGTGGCGCCGGCCGCATCCGAAGTTGCGGCACGCGGCTCCTCTGCCGACGGGGTTCCGGGTGAGGCTATCTCTGTCACTTATCTCCCTCCGTGATGGCCGTTCGGGTGGCACTGCTCGACTACGGCCACGTCGAGTCCTGGGTTGCCGTCGAAGAAGCCGACCGGCTTCAGCTTGAAGCCGATATGCATGACGGGCATCACGGGCCAGTCCTCAGGCCGGACGACATGGTGGGACCCGAAGACGTACCAGACGACCAGGTCGGTGTTCTCCAACTCCCGGTCGGCCTTCACGTATGCGGGCAAGCCGTCCCCTCCAGGGTGCTGGTTGGGATAGTCGCCGGCGGGGAAGTTCTGGTTTCGGTCGAACGAGGTCACCCACAGGTGCCTGGTGGTGAAGCCCGCGCGCCGGATCGCGTACGCATCCGGCTGGTAGAACGGCAGAACGTTGTCACCGGGCTGCAGCTTGTAGGCGACGGGCTCACCGACGGCATTCCGCTTCGAAGGGTTGGCGATCTGCCAGTAGCGGGCCGCCATCGGGTCGATGAGGCGCTGTGCCTCGGACTCGCGTCCCAGCAGCGTCGACTTGACCGTCCAGGCGTTGCCGTGCGGGTTGTCTGGACCCGGCGGCACCGCTTCCGAGTTGCACTCGTAGACCGAGTTGCCAAACCCGTCCACCATCATGTCCAGACGCACACAGAAGAAGTGCTGATGGTGCGGCCCGTACAGACCGGGTGCCATCAAGGTGCCATGCTTCGGCTTCTCTCCGACGGGCAGCGCACCCGTCGACGCCACGCCGGTCAGCTTGATCTCGTACTCGATCGTGCCGTCCTGGTAGAAGTACCAGAAGTAGCCGTACTCGTAGTTGCCGACGGTTGCAATCGTCGAGACGACCAGCCGGCGCGAGCGCCGGACCTGCGCCTTGCCGGTTCGGAAGTCGGTGTGCTTCCAAAGGATCCCGTAGTCCTCTTCGTGCATGCAGATCGCGTTCTGGATCGTCTGCGCCTTGCCGTCGTTGTCGTTGACGACTCCGTCGAAGTAGTGGATTTCGCCCAGGCAGTCGCAGCCGAGCTCGAGGCTGTTGCTGAGCACGCCGACGCCGTACTCGCCCATGTCGAAGACGTTCTTACGATGGTGCGTCGGGCGGAAGTCGCCGTAGGGGATGAACATCTCCGTCAGCGAAGCGCGGTAGATGATGGGACGAAGGGTCTCGCCGTCCTGATAGCCGATGGTGTGCAGCACCAGGCCCTCGCGAGGCGTGAAGCCGACACGGAAGCGCCACTTCTGCCACCGCACCTCGTGGCCGGCGACCTGGAAGCTGGCGCCCTCGGGCTGGGTGATCTCGATCAGCGTCTGGTCAGAGCGCGGCCCGGCGGGAAAGTGCGGCGTGTTGTTGGGGTCGGTGATCCCCTCAGGCCTGTAGTTGCCGCTCCTCGGCGGCAACGGGACGACGCCATGGTCCTCGACATCTACGACCTCCATGCGGTCGAGGTCGAAGCGCACGATGAGACCTTCGACCGGTCGAGCGTAGCCGTTGTCATCGGGATCACCCTGCCGCACAAAGGTCAGGGGTCGTACCATTCGGCCCTTGTCGGGGGCGTCATCCGGGCCGTTGTAGCCGAGGGACCAGGGATCGATCATTACGTTCGTGAAGTCGGTGACGCCTCGCTTGCGCATGGCCTCCTGCCAGCGAGGGTCGTTGCGTACGGCTTCCTCGCTCGCCAGGAACTCCTCGAACATGATCGGCGGCTGGATCCCTGGGCGCTCCTGCCAGGACAGCACTTCCCCGGCTGTGATCGATACGACCGCTTCGTAAGTCCTGCGCTCGGCTCGCTCCCGCACGATGACGAAGGCAAGACGGTCGATGGGCTGTCCTGGCTGGTAGCCGAGGACCGTGGCCTTATCCGGTTCGTTGAGCGTGACGAATACGAAGCGGGCAGTATCGGCCAGGCTGCGCTTCGTCTTCAGGATGCCGGTCGCGGCCTCGATCTCCTCCGCGGAGAGCGGGTCCAGCGGATGGCGCGTGGTCGCGACGGTTGACTCTACCGTCTGCATGGGCATCTCCTTGGCTATTCGCGTCCCGCACCGGGCTAACCCGACCTCCCAGAGGCCGAGGGCCACGTCATGCCGAAACCATATGGGGGCCCGAGCAAGCTGTCAACGAATTGCGATGCCAAGGCGGCGGCGACGGCTAACGTCGACCGCGATCATGAGCAGGCCAGTGACGAGGAGCAGCGTCCCGAACGCGATCAGTGCCACAGCGATCGAGCCGCCGGAGATCGCGGTGGACACCGAGGACCCCTGGGTGGGCGATGCAAGATGGCCCGGCGACGGCGGCGGCCTGGCTGCCGCTGACGACGCGGCGGCCGCTGATGGTGAAGGCGATGCAGGGTCCGCGACTGTCACCGTAGCCGGATTGCTGCCCTTCGTCGGGTCCGCCGGAACCGTGACGCAGGCTCCCGGTGAGTAGGTAGGCGCGACCTGGTATCCGTCCGGGGCGGCCGTCTCCTCGAGGCAGTAGGTCGCGGGACTGAGCGCCGCGGCGATAGCGGTGCCGCTGGTGTCGGTCGTGATGGCCTCCACAACCGGCCCGGACGACGAGCTCGCGTGGAGGTTGAATGTGAACCCGGCTGCGGTGACAGTCTGACCTGCTGGGTCGGTCTTGACCACCTGCAGCTCTCCCGTGGGGCCGGGAGTGGGGGTGGGCGTCGGGGTCGGAGTCGGGGTCGGTATTGGGCTTGGGGACGGAGCCGGTGTGGGGGTTGGCGGATCCGCAACCATGACGAGTGTGAGCGCACCGGACACCACCGGAACACATTGGTTGGGGTTGTAGGTCGGCGCGACCTGGTACCCGGGCGGTGCATCCGTTTCGACCACGCAGTATGTTCCCTGGTCCAGGCTGGCTTTGGGTGTGGTGCCGCTGGCATCGGTTTTGACCTGCATTTTGAAGGTACCGGTGATCGAGTCCTGTAGCACGTTGAAAGCGGCGCCGGCAGCCTTGATGGTGCTCCCGGAGGGGTCGGTCTTGGTCACCTGCAGCTGTCCTTGCGCGACAGTGGTGGCGGAGGGACTGGGGACCGGGTCGGAAGCCGTCGGGCTCGGCGTCGGAGTCGGCGTCGGGGCCGGTCCTGCCGCGACAAGCATCAGCCCTGCTAGTACCGACGCGGCACCTGCGCCTGTCGCGAGTAGGCCTCGCCGCAATCCGACGCAAAGCTGTCGAGACAACTCCGTCCCGTTGCCCGGATCAGGCACGAGCCTTGCCGTCCGGTGGCGTCGGCCCCGGCGGGTCGGCGACTGAGACGGTGACCGTACTGTCGCCATTCAGTGGCAGACCCCGCGCTGGTATGTACCCGGGGCCAAGCGGGTAGCCGTGCGGCACGGCCGTCTCTTCGAGGCAGTAGGTCGGAGCGACTAGGAGGCTGGTCTGATCAGTTCCACCCGACCTGGTAGTCAGGCTTGGGACGATGTTCTTCGGGTCGCCCTGATCGAACACACCGAAGCTGGCCCCAGCGAGCGGTCCACGCGTGACGGCATCCGCTTTTGTCACCACCAGAACGCCCATCGGTGTCGGGGTGCGCGACAGGCTGTGCGCCCGCCCGCGTGCGGAATCCATCGCCATCGCGGCACAGCGCCAGATTCCGTCAACCGCTCTCTCCTCTAGCCGGAATCCCGGCATTCGTGGTGCAGTTTAGCGGCGTACGCCCTGACTTGCTCTGTAAAGAGTCTCTCGACAGGCTGGACGGGGACGTCTGCCGCGCGGAATGTCCGCCTCCCAGGCATTACACCATTTTGGTATAATTCCACCGTGGCGCTGAACATCAAGGACGATGAAACCGAGCGTCTCGCGAAAGAGGTCGCGGCGTTGACCGGGGAATCCAAGACCGGTGCCATCCGGAACGCGCTCCGCGAACGCAGGGAGCGCTTGGCGCTGCAGCGTAGTGCGGGTGATCGCGAGAGAGCACTGCGCTCCTTGCTGGAAGAGGAGATCTGGTCAGCGCTGCCAGCCGATATGATTGGTCGCGCGCCGACGACTGCCGAGCAGGACGCGATCTTGGGCTACGGTCCCGAAGGCGCTTGATCCTAGATACGTCGGCGATCTTAGCCATCGTGTTCCGTGAGCCGGAACAGGACGAGTTCCTGCGCAAGATCGGTGCTGCGCCAATCGTCGGGGTTGGTGCGCCGACTCTGGTCGAGACCGGGATCGTTCTGGCCGCTAGACTCGGCGAGCGAGGCTACCGGTCGCTATCACTCATGGTTGAGCGAGCCGGAATCGTTGTCATCTCCTTCGACCCGCCGCATTCTCATCTGGCGATTGGGGCATGGCTGCGTTTTGGCAGGGGACGCCATCCGGCCGGACTGAACTTCGGTGACTGTTTGGCTTATGCGACGGCTCGTCTGGCGGGCCGCCCACTGCTCTGCAAAGGCGACGACTTCTCGAAGACGGATCTCGTACTCGCCTAGAAACTCAAGCTACAGCAGGAGCGCGACGACGCGCGTCAACGTCATCAAGCAGTGGGCTGCAACGGCACGTAGTGCAGGCGCTCGCGGCTCTCCAGCCGCTGCAGGGCTTCTCCGGCCACGTACCTCTTGAAGTGCTCGCTCTCCGCGTGCGCCTGCAGTCCGTCCTCGTCCACGTACTCCTCGAACAGGAAGAAACGGCGGGGATCGTCGGCCGACTGGTGCGCGTAATAGTGCACACAGCCAGGTTCCGCCTGCGTCAGCGGGACCATCTTGCGAAGGGCCTCGGCGACCGCTTCTTCTTCGCCCGGTTTGGCGACCCACGTCACGGCGAGCACATAACCCATACGCTGTATCCCTCCGATGGCTGACTGGATGTTCGTGGACGGATCGAGCCTGATCTTCCGCGCCTTCTTCGGCGTGCCCACCAGCATGCGCTCGCCTGATGGTAAGCCAGTCAACGCCGTTCGCGGGTTCATGGACCGCCTGGCCACGCTCGTCACTGAGCGACGCCCGGGCAGGCTCGCGGTGGCCAGCGACGAAGACTGGCGACCGGAGTGGCGAGTCGGCCTGATCCCCTCCTACAAAGCACACCGCGTTGCCGAGCCAATCCCGCCCCAGTTGGAGCCGCAGATGCCGATCATTCACGACGTGCTCGAGGCGGCCGGCGTCGACTTCGTCGGAGTGGCCGAGTACGAGGCGGAGGACGTGATCGCCTCCTGGACGGCTCAGACCGACGACGAGACCGTCGACATCGTCAGCGGCGACCGCGACCTGTTCGCGCTGGTTCGAGACCCATACGTGCGCGTGCTGTACCCGGAAAAGAAAGGCCTGACGGCGGTGGATGAAATCGAAGTGGCACGACGGTACGGTGTGCCCGGGCGGCTGTACAGCGACTTCGCGATCCTTCGCGGAGATCCGTCGGATGGGTTGCCAGGGCTCGTGGGCGTCGGCGACAAGAAAGCCGCCGAGTTGGTGAGCCGGTACGACGGGATCGAGGGCCTGCTGGCCTCTGGCCGGCTGCGTGACTCCGAGCGCGAGTACCTCGACAGGGCTCGGCGCGTGGTGCCTCCGGTGGCCGATCTGCCGATCGGGCTGCCGCCCGGCCGGCGTGAGCGCTACCCGGCTGACCCCGACCGGGTGGTGCAGCTGGCGGAGCAGTACGGCTTGACCGGCGTCTTTGAGCGGCTCCTCCGAGCGCTGCCACTGCTCGGCACCTGATGCGTATCTCGGTGGTAAGCGTGACCCGCCACTGCGAGAACCAACACGGTGCCCAACCACTGAATCCACATCGGCGAGCTCAATCCGAGCGCCGGTGACCCGGCAGCGGCGCCTGTCCGTCGTGGTAGCTGAACCGGATGACTCCGCCCTGCTCGTCCTGCCGGCCGAGCGGCGTCAGATCGAGGTAGTTGTAGGTGTTGAGGAGCAGATCCAGTCCACGAGCGTAGGTCGAGTACGTGTGGAAGATGCCGTCGCCAGTGCGTAGGAAGACGCTCAATCCGGGGTTCTCGCCACTCAAAAGGTAGGTCATACCGGCCTGCTCGAGAGCCACCTTGTCCCGATAGTTGTACTCGATGGGGGCGACCGCTTCGTCCGCGGTGACGTGGAAGTCGTAGTTGAAGTCGTTGCCGAACGACGAATACCACGGCACGGTCCAGCCCATGCGCGCCTTGTGCCCTTCAATCTTGGCCAGCGGAGCACGCGAGACGAGGGCCAACGAGGTGTCGCGGGCGTGCAGGTGCGCGAGATGACCCATGCTGTCCACCAGGAACGAGCAGGCGTTGCAGCCTTCGTCCCAGCTCGGGTCGAACATGAAGTGGTAGATGATGAGCTGGTGGCGCCCCTCGAACATGTCAGCGAGAGTCGTCTTGCCCCCGGGCCCCTCGAAGAAATACTCCTTGGTTATCGGGACCATGGGCAGCCGACGGCGTTCGGCGCTCAGCGCGTCCCGAGCGCGGCTGGCTTCCTTCTCCCTGGCGAGCAGCTCCCTGCGTGCAACTAGCCACTCGTCTCGCGATGCGACCTGCGGGAGATTCATGTTGACCTCCTTCACGATTCAAACGCATAGACCTGGAGGTTGGACCGTGGATGGTCCATCACCCATATGACGGTTGGCGCGACGCAAAAAAGACAGGTCTGGCCTAGCGCTCCACGTTCTTTGCAGTCAAGCTACCGCACCGGGCGGCATCGCGATCGCGATCGCTATCCCGTCCGGGTCCCGGAAGTGCACGACGGGGCTCGTCTTCATCTCCTCCACTCCGGCGTTGCGACCCCTCTCTCGCCCAGGCATCAACCTCGTCTCGGTTGGTCACCGCAAAGCAGAGGTAGCCGCGCGCCCGGGGCCTGAGAGAGGATGGGCGTCGTCACCGACTCGATGTCCTTCCGTTGACGACGTGGTGAGCAGCGAACTGACGATGGAGCAGTAGCGGAAGCGGGCGCGCCCCGTTGGGAACGGTTGTTCACACCCAACACCACGGAGACACGCTCTTGCTCACGAAATCGCCGGCGTCGTCAGCCTGCTCGCTGCCTTGGCACGACCACCCACCGCCATCGCCTGGGAGCGCCTGCTCGGCTGCTTCAGATCGGGGCCTGGGTGCTCTGCCCCAGCCGGCGCACGGTGACCCGCATGATCGGCATCGGCGACCCAGACGGCGAGCACCCCCACGACGCGTACCAGCGCTTCCTGCGGGCGGGAACGTGGACGACGGCGCGCCTGTGGTGCCAACTGGTGCGGCTGCTCCTGGCCCATCTCGAGCTGGGCGAACGGCTGGTGCTGGACCTTGACGACACCCTCTCCAGAAGTGTGGGCGCAAGGTCAACGGCGCCTGGCAGCTTCCGCGACCCCATCCGCTCGCGCGGGCAGCATACGGTGTTCGCGCACGGGCTGAACCTGATCGTGCTCACTCTGCGCGTCCGGCCACCCTGGGGCGGCGAACTGGTATGCCGCCAAGCGCCCGCCGTCGTTCGCCGACGCGTTCGCGGCCATACGCCGTGCGCTGTGGGCGCGGCGGATATTCGACGGTTCCGATTCGCGCTCGCGGTCCGCGAAATTCCCAGACGCACTCATCCACGCGTTGGCCGAGGCGGCGTAGCGAGTTCGTCCGGCTCACTCCGCCCGTGGCTCCCTCACGCAAAGTGCGAAAGTCCACTAACAGCCGCCTGGGGCCACGGGAACAGCTTCATCGTCACCAGGCCAGGGCGGAGACGTATAGCAAAGGAATCGCAGGTCGCTGTCGGGACCAGCCTGGAATTGAAACGCCCAGCCGGTCGGGATGACCAGCACCCTGCCGGGGCCGACATCGTCGATCAGCGGCCGGCCCTCAGGCGGTGCGCGCCACACCTTGCCCTCGCCCGCGATGAAGTACCAGATCTCCTCGACAGTCAGGTGGCGGACCGGTTTGCTGGTGCTGCCGGCCGCCAGCCGCACCTCCACCAGACTCGCCTGTCGAGCATCCGTGATCAGAAAGGTGATCTCGGAGCCGTCGGGTGCGATCGCGTCAGGCACAGCTCTTACACAAGTCTGATACTCGGCGGTCGAGACCTTTGCAAACGACCGCCACGATTGCTGCCTATGCCTTACCGCTTGAAGCTGGCCATCGGGGCGCTGGGCGGCCTCGCGATCGGTGTTGGACTCGTAGTGATCACCGCGTCGGCGGTCGGCCTGAATCGGACCGCGGTCGTACAATCCGCGGCCCGGTCGTCGCCCACCGCAAGCCCCGCGTCCAGTCCGTCCGCCAGCCCAAGGGCCGGCAATCCCGCGATGCGGGTTGTAAACATGGCGGTCGTTGGGGCGGAGTCACAGGTGCTCGGCATCACGGCTGCGGAGCTGACCATGGGCCTGCGCCAGGGAATGACCGTCCATCAGCTCGCTGACAAGAAGGGGATCAACCAGACCGACTTCCAGGCGCGGTTTCAGACGGACGTGAAGGGCATCCTGGACCAGGGTGTCCAGCAGGGGCAGCTGACCCCGCAGCAGGAGCAGCAGGCGCTCAAGAGGCTGAGCAAAGGCGTTCCGAACTGGGACCAGGTCCCTGCGCGTCAAAAGTCGCCGGCGTCGCCGTCGCCATCACCGCCGGCGACCTAGGCGCCCACCCACAGCACTCTCACGCTCCTCCGGAGGCCTCCACGTTTGGGGGCCTCCGTTGTATCTGCGCCTGCCGCTGCGCCCGCTCCCAACGCTCCGGGGTGCAGGCCACGAGCAGGTCCCTGCCGCCTGCGAGCCGGTCAGGCAGGCCTGGCCGCCACCACTCATTCACCGAGTCCCGCATGGCCAGCAGATAGAAAGCCCCGGACTGCTCCAACGACCCCGCCGCACGGCCGTCGAGAGGTGACCCGGCCTCCACCGTCAGCTGGCCCAACAGCCACGGGCGGCTTGTCGTGTCGATGATGCTCAAGACGCCGTCACCCAGCGCCGCCGCCACGAACGCGGGCGTCGCAAGGGCTGACACGGAGTGGCAGGCGTGGATGCCGAGCTGCTGCTGAGCGCGACTGGCCAGCTCCTGGCCGAACAGTCTGACCACGATCCGCGCCTGAGGGTTCAGCTCCCGGGCTGTCAACGCCGCCTCCAGGTTGGCCACGTCGTCGTTGGTGGCCGCGATGAGGGCGCGAGCGTGCTCGACCGAGAGGGCGCTGAGGCTGTCGCTGTAGCGCCCGTCCGCGACCAGGACCGGGACGCCGTCCCGGCGCACGAGCGCCACAAAGTGGTTGCGCTCTGAGATCTCCGCCGCCGCGACCTCGACACCGGCGTCCAGCAGCCGCTGCACGATTCTGTACCCGGCGTTGCCCAGCCCGATGACGACCACGTGGTTGCGCATGCCGCCCCGAGGCAGGCCCAGCGCCTGCAGGATCCTGACGCCTATGACCGCATCCGCGGCGAGAGCGAACAGAGTGGCCAGGCTCAGGGCCGCCGCGAACATGAAGCCAACGCCGTACAGCTTCACCCACCATGGCGAGCTCAGGAGGTTGATGTCGCCAAACCCGGTGGTCGACGCGGTCGTGACAGTGAAGTAGATCGCGTCGATCCAGCTCAGATGCAGGGCGCCGTGAAAGACGGTCGCCGACACGGCGAGCAACAGGGTGATCGCGACGAGTGTGACACCGAGTCGGAAATCGAAGAACGCTGACGCCGCACGCCGGAGGTCGGTCAGGCGCCGGCGCCGCCGGCGGCGGACCGAGGGTGAGGGCGCGATCTGTCGCAGAACGTGGCCCTCGCCCAGTTCCAGGCTGTGAGGGGGGTTGACCAGCCCTTCGCCAGCAGTCGCGGAGTCGAGGATCAGCTGGCGGCCCCAGACATGACGCGCGGGCTCCGTTGCAACGCCGAGCGCTTCGGCGGCGAAATACGGCGCCGCCTCGGCTGTCGAGGACAGGATCCGGCTGTTTGGCAGCAGTTTGCTTGCTCGTTCGGCGAGGTCCGCGTTGAACATGCGGATTACGACACGCAGGTTCGTGTTGACCTCGCGAGCAGCCAGCGCAGTGTGCAGGTTGGCGAGGTCGGCGTTCTCAGTGAGGACCAGGCAGCGGGCGCTGCCCAGCTTGGCGGCGGCCAGGTTGGCGAGGTCCGCCCCGCGGCCCTTCACGTACGTCGCTCCTGCCACCGTAGCCTCGCGCAGACGGTCCGGGTTGGGCGACTCCGCGACGATGATCACGTCCTCGTCAAGCTGGATCAGGGCGAGGGCGATGCGGAGGCTGAGCCGCTCCAGGCCGCAGATGATGGTCGTGCCGGCCGCCAGGGGAATCATCGCATCGCGAAGCCGTCCAGGCTGAGCTCCTGCCAACCATCGACGCCCGCACAATTGACGAGTGCGGCCCGTTACTCCCGGCCTGTGCGAGGACTGCCGGCACGCCCGCGTTGTGGGTGGCGCCAACAGCCGCTTCTGGCTGTGCGAGCGGTCACGGACCGATCCGCGCTACCCTCGCTACCCGCGCCTGCCGGTGCTGGTCTGCGCGGGCCACGAGCCGACGTCAGCGCAAGCGCGGGTCGAGGGCGTCGCGGAGCCCGTCGCCGACCAGGTTGAAGGCCAGGACGGCACCGAAGATGGCGAGCCCCGGGAAGGTGGCCAGGTTGGGGTCGCTGAAGATGTAGTTGCGCGAGGAGCCCAGCATCGTGCCCCACTCGGGGGTCGGAGCCTGGACCCCCAGTCCCAGGAAGCCGAGGGCCGCCGCCAGCAGAATCGCGGCGCCCAGCTGGAGGCTGGCCTGCACGATGACCGGCGCCAGCGAGTTGGGAATGACGTGCCGGAACAGGATTGCGACTGAGGGCACGCCCAGCGCGCGAGCCGCTTCCACATAGGGCTGCTCGCGAATGCTCAGCGCCGAGGCCCGGGTCAGCCTGACGAAGATCGGGATCGAGGTGATGGCCAGCGCGATGATCACGTTGGTGAGCCCCACCCCGAGCACCGCCACCAGCGCCAGTGCCAGCAGGATGTTGGGGAAAGCCAGCACGATGTCGGTCACGCGCTGGCTGAGCAGGTCGACCCCGCCGCCGAAGTAACCGGAGACGGCGCCCATCGGCACGCCGATCGCCAGGCCGATGGCGACGGCCGCGAAGCCGAGCAGCAACGTGTAGCGAGCCCCGAACAGGAGCCGGACCAGCTCGTCACGACCGAGGTCGTCCGTGCCCAGCGGGTGACTGACCGAAGCTGGCAGGAACGAATCGGCAAGGCTCTGATGGACAGGACTCCAGCGAAAGACCAGTGGCCCGAGCAGGGTGGCGGTGACGTACAGAGCGAGAATCGCGATCCCGACTATGGCGCTCGGGTGGGTGCGCAGGCGTGCCCAGACCCGACTGCCGGTGGTGCTCGCGACCGCCAGCTCAACAATCGGCGCGTCGAGTTGACCGGCGGCAGGGACGGCCATGGTTCTCAGCTGTACCGGATCCGGGGATCGATATACGCATACATCAGATCCGTAATCAGGTTGATCGCGATAAATGACACCGAGAGCAGGAGCACCACCCCCTGCACCACGGGGTAGTCCCGGGAGCCGATCGAGTCCACCAGCAGCCGGCCCACGCCGGGCCAGCCGAAGATCGACTCGGTGAGCACCGCCCCTCCCAGCAAGGTCCCGAACTGAAGGCCGATCACCGTCACGATCGGAAGCAAAGCATTGCGAAGCGCGTGGCGGATCAGGACCGCCGTGCGGGCCGCGCCCTTGGCACGCGCAGTGCGGACGAAGTCCTGGCCCAGGACCTCCAGCATCGCGGAGCGGGTCTGACGCGCGATCAGACCCGTCGAGAAGAGCGCGAGCGTGATCGCGGGCAGGACCAGCGATATGGGCCCGCGATCCGATCCGGCAGCGGGCAGCACTCGCAGATGGACGGCGAACACGATGATCAGCATCAGTCCCAGCCAGTAGGTCGGCATCGAGGCACCGAAGACCGCACCACCCGAGATGCCCAAGTCTGTACCGGTGTTGCGCCTGGTGGAGGCGATCACGCCCGCCGTGACGCCGATCGTGATGGCGATCAACAGACTGGTGAAAGCCAGCACCGCAGTGAACGGTGCGCGGGCGAAGATCTCCTCGAGCACGGAGGCTCCGGTGCGGATAGAGATGCCGAGGTCGCCGTGAGCCAGGCGGCCCATGAAGCCGAGATATTGCTGCCAGATCGGCTGGGTGAGCCCGAGCTGGTGGCGGATGCGATTGACGTCTGCGGCCGTTGCCTGAGGCCCTGCGATCACGACGGCGGGATCACCGGGCAGCAGTCTCAGCAGCGAGAAGACGACGGTCGCGACCCCGACCAACGTCGGGATCGCGACCAGCAGCCGGCGCACCACATACGTGATCACGCCGCGCTATCCGTCCTTGAGGCTCCTACGCCGGGGATGCCCAGGTGGTCACGAACTTCTCGTTGGGCAGGCCGACGACATTGGATATCTTGGCGGTCGTCACGAACGGGAACCTCTGGTTGTAGAGGAAGATCCAGGGTGCGTCGTTCCAGACCGTCTTGGCCGCGGTGCAATAGTCCTTTTGCCGCTGCGCAGGGTCGGTGCCCGCGTTCGCCTTTTCGATCAGCGCGTCCACCTGCGGATTCTTGTAGTAAGAGGTCTCCAGGCCGTTCGGTGGGACGCGCGCCGAGTAGAACTGCTCGAACTGCTGCTGTGCGTCCAGGTACGGCGGCGCCCAGCCCAGCAGAGACAGGTCGATCCTGGACTGCGCGGGCGGGACGTTCACGTACGTGCCAAGATAGGTCGGCCAGTCGGTGGTGGCCGGCCCGTCCACCTTGAGGCCGGCGTCGCGCAGGTAGCCGGCGACCGCGTTGGAGACCTGGATGTCCTGCACGTAGCGTCCGGTCGGCGACACGAGCTTCACGCTCATGCCGGAGGCGCCGGCCGCGGCGAGCATCGACTTGGCCTTGGCCGGGTCGTAGTTGTAGGAGCTGCCAACCGGGCAGTAGCCGAACAGGGACTTCGACATGGGGGCGTCGAGCGGCACCGCCGCCCCGAACATGACCTTGCTGATGATGGCGGTCTTGTCTACGGCGTAGTTCAGCGCCTGCCGCACTTCCGGCTTCTGCAGCAGCGGCTGTGTCGTGTCCACGGTGTTGATGATGATCTGGATCGTGCGGTCGCTGGGGCCCAGGATCACCTTCAGGCTGGAGTCGCTCTGAAGCGCCGGGATGTCGTTTGCGGGCGGCAGCACCATCACGTCGGCACCGCCTGACTTGACCAGCGCCTCGCGGGATGCCGCCTCGGGCACGACCTTGTAGATCTGGCTGTCGTAGTTGGGCTTGGTCCCCCAGTAGTCCTTGTTGATCGTCATCGTGATGTGGTCACCGGCCAGCCGCTCCCCGAACTTGTACGGGCCCGTCCCGACCGGCTGGAAGATCTGCGTCGGCTTGTTCGGCGCGACGTTGACCGATGCCGGCGAGATGATCGCGGCCTGGGTCTGACTCAGCGCTGCCGCGAACGGGGCCAATGGTGTCTTGAGCGTGAACTTGACGTGGCTGTCGTCGACCGCGTCGACGTGGTCGATGCCGGTCTTTCCACCCAGGATGCCTGGCTGGGCCCTGAATGTGCTCGGGCTCAGGAGGCGGTCGATGCTGAACTTGACGGCCTGTGCGTTGAAGGGCGTGCCGTCCGAGAACTTGATGTTCTGGCGCAGGGTGAAGACCCAGCTCAGGCCGTCCGAGGACGGTTCCCACTTGGTTGCCAGAAGCGGCTTGAGCGCCCCCTTGGTGTCGATCGTGACCAGCGTCTCGGCCATCATGTCGACGATCTGCGAGGCGGTCGTCGTCGTCTGAGCCGCCGGGTCGAGTGTGTCAGGGTCGATACCGATCGCGACATTGAGCGTGCCACCGTGCTTCGGCCCCGACGTGTTCTGCTGGCCACCGCCGGTGCCGCAGGCCGCGACCGCCAGGCAGGCAAGTGCCAGCGCCGTGATCAGGCGTTCTTTCGTCCTCATAGGCCCCTCTCGTAATGGTTTGCTAGGCAGGGAGGAGTATAGACCCGGGTCGCCGCAGTTCCAAATGGTGCGCTTACCGGACCACTGTGGCTCCCTGGACGAGCTGGTACAGGCGCTCGACGATCGCGTCCAGCACGGCGGCTCCCATCTCGGCCGTCGAGCCCACTGGATCGCCCAGGATGCCGTTCGCCGTGATCGCTCGCATGCCGCGGGTGAGGACCTCCTCCAGGGTGGACTCGCCGGTGAATCCGGGCGCCGCCCGATCCATGTGCACCAGCTCCGGGTGCAGGTGCAGCATCATCGAGGTCTCCATCACCTCGGCGTGCGGCCCGGCCGTGTCAGTGCGGCCGAACCGCCGGATCGCCTCGAAACCAGCGTCGAAGAGCCGGAAGTCGGTGATGACCACTGTGTCGCCGGATCCGCGCGCGCGTTCCCACTCGGCCAGCACCGGGAAGTTGCCGCCGTGGCTGGACATCACCACGAAGCGCTCGAATCCATGGCGGCGCAGTGAGGCCAGGTAGGCGTCGAGGATGTCCATCAGCAGCGTGTCCGAGATGGTCAGGCTGCCGGGGAAGGCCATGTGGTGCTCGGAACAGGCGGGGCGGATGATGGGGGCGACGAGGGCGTCCCCCAGCCGTTGGGCGAGGCCCTGCGCGTAGGCCTCGCCAAGCAGAGCGTCGGTCGCCTCGGGCAGGTGCGGCCCGTGCTGTTCGGTCGAGGCGGCGCAAACGACGGCCCTCCGCTTGCCGTCGCCCAGCGCCGTCTCGACGTCCGTCCAGGTGAGTCGTTCGATGAACAGTTCCAAAGCAAGGCCAGCGTAGCCTCTCCCCCGCGCAGTCGGGGGAGTACCCGGCGAAGCCGGGGGAGGGGGCGTTACGTGGTGTGCAGGATCGCCTCCAGCGGAGCTCCGAGCGAAATCTCGCCTACCTTCGCCATGGTCCTGGGGTCGACGCGCAGCAGGTTGCCCGCCTGGTTCAAGGCGTACAGCTCCGAGCCGGCGGGCGCGAAGCCCAGGCCTCTGATCCGCTCGCCGCTGAGGAATCGGCCGGTGACCTTGAGAGTGGTCGTGTCGACGGTGACCAGTCCTGGCCACGTCGACAGGACTAGCGTGGTGCCGTCGGGGCTGACCGCCACCGCAGGCGATTGCCCGCCCGGGGTCGAGGTCGCGCTGTTGCCGATGCGCGCTTGCCGTGGGTTCGCACCGGTGAACGACCCCGCGCCGCTGCGGAACTGGGACGCCAGCTCCACCACCCAGCCTGCCGCCGGGTTGACCGCAAAGAAGGTGTCACCTCGCGTGCTGCGCACGAAGCCCCAGCCCGAAGCAGGCGCCGGAAGGTCCTGACAGTAGGCGAGTGGGAGAGACTGGCGCTGGCCAATAGGGAGCTCGTGCACGAAGGCCTCGTTCTTGGCACTCCGCTGATACAGCGTGAGCTGCGTGGAGCCATCGCCGCTCGTGAGGCTGGTCAGCGCCTCACCGGACATGAGCTGGCCGACCTCGCGCTTGTCCGCAATAACCTGCGCGTACAGCGACCCCCGCGCCAGGTCGTACATGCGGACCTGATAGCTGCCCTGCCTGACCCACTCCAGCAGGTAGAGGCGCTGTCCGTCGTTGCTCAGCCCGTCGAAGGTGAAGATGCCCGGCAGGGCGACCGTGACGGGCTTAGTGGCAAAGGCGCTGTCCAGCACTTCGAACCGGCTGGGGGGACCGGTCGTAGCGCTGGTGAGAACGAGCCAGGACCCGTCGGCCGACGTCCGCACTCCCTGCGCCCAGTCCGGGGCGGCCGTGCTGGCCACCTGCTGGCCGGTCGCAGCGTCGACCTGCTGGAGGCCGCCCTGGCCCACCGTATAGAACCGGCGCCAGTCGGGTGAAGGCGTGCCCGCCGGCAGCGTGCTCACCACTTTGCCGCTGGCCATTTCCAGGGCCTCGATCCTGCCGCCGACGCTCACGTAGACGAGCCCATGCGCCGCCACCACGGACGGCGGGGGAACATTTGCCTGCGAAGCCGGGCCCCGGGCGCAGGCGAACGTGGCCCCGACCATCAACATCGTCACCATCGCTGGAAACCTCATCACGCGCACAACCTCCTGCCCGCCATACACCTGCCGTCAGCGCATGGTTCCCGCGACTTGGAGCGCCTTCGACTCGTCCAGCGCCGACTCGATGCGCACGACCAGCGCGCCCTGGTTCCAGATCAGCACGTCACCGGCCAGACGGAACTGGTCTGTCTGGCCGCTGCCGCTGCGGGTGTAGAAGAAGAATCCGTGGGGGGCGCCGCTGATCCAGAACCCGCTTCCACCGTTCACGGTGACCGGCTGAATGTTCCCTCCGGGGCCGATGAGCTTGGCGAACGAGCTCTGGCTCACCGAGGCATTCGCCTCCATCACGAGGGCGCCGACCTCAGGGTCACTGGTGGCGGGCAGCCCGGGCCGGGGGTGGTAGACCAGCGTCACCACACCCGGCGACTGCCTGAAGTAGATTTCGTCGGGCTGACCCAGCGAAGAGGGAACGAGGGCCTTGAAGCCGGCGGCTTGCTCCGCAGCGCCGAGCGAGCTGTAGCGGTCGCCCAGGTCGAGCCGCACGCCGATGGGCCCGGCCCGGGTCGGAGAGGGCGAAGGCAGGGTAGGCACCGTCTGGACGGTCGCGCCCCGCAGCTCGATATAAGCGGCCGTCGCGGCGCCGCCGATCACCACCACGGCGACCGCGGCAGCGATCAGCAGCAGCCGGAGCTGCCGCCTCCGCCGGCGCTGCGCCTCGATGATGCCGGCCCGCACACCGGCCCGGAGGTCCGGCGTGGCAGGCCACTCGAAGGCGGTAGCCAGGTCGGCGAGCCGCGACTCCAGGCGCTCCAGCTCAGCCATGACGGACGGGCTCCATCAGCTCGTGGAGGCGGGCGAGCGCCCTCGCGAGCCGCGACTTGACGGTGCCCTCGGGGATGCCCAGCGCGGCCGCCGTCTCCTCGACCGAGAGCTCCAGGAGGTAGCGGCAGCCGACGACCTGGCGGTGGTCATCGCCGATCATCCCCAGCGCACGGAGGAGCGCCCGGCGCTCCTCCGCCGCCTCGGCCGCGGCTTCGGGCGATGGGGCCGCACCACCCGCGCCGAGGCCTTCCGCCACGCGCAGCTCCAGGGCCGCTCGACGGCCGGCCGCGCGCCTGCGGTTGCGGGCCTCGTTGCCGACGATCCGGAGCAGCCAGGGGCGGAAGGGGGCGCCGGCGCGGAAGCGGGGCAGAGCACGGTGAGCCTTGACGAAGGCATCCTGGGCCGCCTCTTCGGCGTCCGCCGCCGACCCTGTCATCACGTACGCCGCCCGAAAGGCCATCTGTGTGTACCGCTGCACCAGCTCCTCGTAGGCGCGGGCGTCTCCGCGACGGGCGCGCTCTACCAGGGCGTTCTCTATCTCGTCGAGTGGTCGGCCCACCACTGCTGCTGACTCGCTATGACTACACCTCGGGCACGCCGGCGGTTCCGCGGTTTCCGCTACCGTGACTCCGTGGACCGGCTCGCCCCTCCCTCGGCTTCGCCGGGTACTAGCCCCGTGCGGGGGAGAGTACCCGCCGACCGCGCGCGAGCGCTGGAGCGACTGGGTTCGCAGACATTCGACCTGCTCGTCATCGGTGCCGGCATCGTCGGCGCTCGCGTCGCGTACGAGGCCGCACGCTCCGAGGCCGAGGTTGCGCTGCTCGACGCGGGGGACTTCGGAGGTGCCACGTCCAGCGCCTCATCCAAGCTCGTCCACGGCGGGCTGCGCTACCTACAGATGGGCGACGTCCGCCTGGTCCGCGAGTCGCTGCTGGAGCGTCGTGCCCTCCTCAATCGTGTGGCGCCGCACCTCGTTAGGCCGCTGACGTTCGTTCTGCCCGTCTACCGCGGCGGGCCCCACCGGGCGGCCACCGTCGCCGCCGGCCTGCTGGCCTACTCCGCGCTGGCCGGCTTCCGGCACAGCCGGGCGCGAATGGTCGGCCCGGCAACTGCCCGCCAACTTGTCCCACGCGTAAACACAGAAGGTATGACCGCGGCGGGGGTGTACGAAGACGCGCAGACAAACGACAGCCGGCTGGCTCTGGCATCGGTAACCGCCGCTGCTCAGGCGGGCGCGGCGGTGATCAACTACTGTCCGGTCGAGGCGCTGGAGACCGCCGGCGGTCATGTGGTCGCGGCCCGGTCGGGCGCCCTCGTCGTCCGCAGCCGTGCGGTGGTCAACGCGGCCGGCCCGTGGGTGGATCGAGTGCGCTGTATGGAGGACCCGTGCGCGAGTCCGCTGGCGGTGCTCAGCAAGGGCGTCCACGTGATCGTCGAGCAGCCGGAGCCGTGGGGCGCGGCCTTGACTGTGCCGATAGACCGTGCCAGGGTCGCGTTCGCCGTACCCTGGGAGGGCAGCTTGCTTCTGGGCACGACAGACTCCGAGTACGAGGGCGACCCGGCCGCTGTGTCCGTGACGTCCGTGGACGTCGAGAAGGTGCTTTCAGAGGCGTCCCGTGCGCTGCCGCCGGAGCTGCTGACTCGCGACCGCATCCGTTACTCGTTCGCTGGACTGCGCGTGTTGGCCAGAGGCTCGACGGACACCGCAAGAGCGCCCAGGGAAGAGATCGTGGAGACCGGTCGCGGCGGGATGGTCTCAGTGGCCGGCGGCAAGCTGACGACGCATCGGCGGATCGCCGTACGTGTGCTGCGACGGCTCCCCTCCTTCGGAGACGCGCGGGTCAGCAGCGATCCGCTGCCCGGCGCGGGTCCGCTTCCGCCGCGCCCTGACCACGTAGACCCGGACGTGTGGGACCACCTCGTGCGTCTGTACGGCAATCAGGCAGCCACGGTGGCGTCTGCAGGTGCTGAGCTCGTGCATTCGGATGGGCCCGACGTCTGGGGTCAGGTGCATCATGCCATCGATCGGGAGTGGGCGATGACGGTGGATGACGTCGTCCGCCGTCGTACGACCCTGGCCGTCCGGGGCCTGGCGACGGCGGAGGTACGAGAGAAGATCGCCGCAACCCTGGCCGGTCGCGGTGTGTTTCAGTCAGCAGATGGCCGCTGAGCGCGACGAAGAGCTGACGCGGGCACTGGCGTTGGACTCGATCCGCGGGTTCGAGGCAATCGTGTACGCCTACCAGCACCGCCTGTACGCCTTTGCGCTGTCGATGTCCGGCGAGCCGATGGACGCTGAGGAGATCGCCCAGGACACGTTCATGCGTGCGTACACCGCGCTCTCCCGATACCCGGGCGACCGGATCCTGGCACTGAAGCTGAACGCATGGCTTCACCAGATCGCCCTCAACGTCTTCCGAAACCGTGCCCGCAAACGCAAGCTGCGGCTGGTGCCGTTAGACCCTGACGCCCCGGTCGCCGATTCGGCCCCCGGCCCCGAGCGGCAGGCGTTGAGTCGGGCCGCGCTCCGTGAGCTGGCGAACCTGGTCAGCGGCCTGCCCGAGCATCAAAGGGCAGCGGTCGTGCTGCGCTGCGTCCAGGGCATGACCTATGCCGAGGTCGCCGATCTGCTCGGGCAGCCGGAAGGGACGATCAAGGCCAGCGTGCATCGCGGGCTGCAGACGCTGAAGCGCCGAGCGGGCTGGCTAAGCGAGGTGAGCTGAGAGATGGAACTGCTGGAGACAGACCTGCGCGACCTGGGCCAGGTGCGGGCGCCGGAGGGTTTCGCCGAGCGGGTGCTGGCGGCCGCCGGCATCGCCCTGCGGGTGAGCGACAGCTTCGCCGAAGTGGAGACGTCAATCGGCGTCGTCTACGTCGCCTGGAACGGCGAAGGCATCTCGGCGGTACGGCGCGGAGGCACCGTCAGAGAGTTCGAGCGGTGGTTTGCGACCCGGCTGGGGCGCCCAGTCCGCCGAGAGGCGGCGGCACCCGAGCGGCTGGCCAGGCAGGTAGCCGCCGCAATCGCCGGCCTCGATCGGCGCCTGCGCTTCGACCTGAGCAGACTCGGCGCATTCGAACAGGACGTGCTGCGCAAGACGGCCGAGATCCCGCGCGGCGAAGTGCGGTCGTACGCATGGGTGGCGCGTGAGATCGGCCGGCCGCGGGCGGTCAGGGCCGTCGGCAACGCGCTGGGGAACAACCCGATTCCTTACCTGATCCCCTGTCACCGCGTCGTGCGCTCGGACGGCGCCCTCGGCCAGTACAGCGCGGGCGGGCCCCAGGCCAAGCGGGCGATGCTCCAGCACGAGGGGGTCGATCCAGGCTGGCTCGAGATCCTGGCCGGCAACGGCGCGCGCTTCGTCGGCAGCCGCACGACGCAGGTGTTCTGCCTGCCCACTTGCGCTCACGCGCGCCGCATCAAGGCGCCCAACCGGGTGTACCTGCGCAACGAGCACGAGGCGCGGGGGGCCGGCTTCCGACCCTGCGCACGCTGCCGGCCCGTCGCCAGCTGAGAGTCGAGTGGGGCTGGGGATCAACCCAGGCTGTAGATCCCGGGCAGTTCGCGGTACAGACCCGCGTAGTCCAGGCCGTAGCCGATCACGAAGCGATCGGGAATCCGAAAGCCCGTGAAGTGGATGTCGACGCTGATCTCGCGACGAGCCGGTCGATCCAGGAGGGCTGCCAGACGCAGTGACGCCGGGTGGTGCCGCCGCAGCTCTTTCACGATGACCGAGATGGTGCGGCCCGAGTCCACGATGTCTTCGACCAGAAGGATGTCGCGGCCGGTCAGCGGGCCCTCCACCAGGTGGGCGAACTTGACCTTTCCGGAGCTGGCCGTCCCTCCCCCATAGCTGGATGCACGCACGAACTCCAGCTCGGCGGGGATGCTGAGGCTGCGCAGCAGGTCTGCGGCGAAGACGGTGGCACCCTTGAGGATGACGACCATGACCAGCGGCTGGTCGAGGTCGGCGTAGACGCGCGATATCTCCTGGCCAAGTTCACGCACCCGCTTGGCGATGCGACGCGCAGAGATCATCGGCTTGCCGCCGCCCCGGACGGGAGCGGCGGCTTTAACAGGCGCGATTGACAGCCCGGGTTCTTTCATCAACAATGCGAACATGCGTTCGCGAAGCCACCCCAGTCCGCATCAACTGCCTCATCAGTCTAACGATTGGCCGTCAGTGGCTCGGTCACTCCGGCAGTGGACCGACGCTGCCCTTCGGCGAGCCACCCCTGAACGCGCCAGGCCGTCCCCAACGGCCCATGCCGCCGTCGAAGGAGATGGCCTTACCCTCGGCGTAGACGTCAGGATGGCGGTTGCGGTGCGGGGTATGGCCGTGGACCACCCGCCGGGCGCCCGTACGGCGGAGCCATGCCTCGAGCCGCAGCGGCTGCCGGCGAAATACGCCTCGGGAGGTCATCCTGCTGATCAGGGGCTCGGTGTCCCCAGCCGCGAGCAGCCGGCATACCTCGTCGTTGATCGCATTCACGGGGTAAGGGTCGCTCGATGGGACGAGGGTGCCAAGTTCGTCGCTGTCGCAGTGCTGGGCGAGAGTGCGGTCCTCCAGCATCAGCATGGCCGGGCGCCGCCTCAGCCACGCCTGCAGCGGCTCGTCCCGTGCCAGCTCCTCGAGGTCGTGTGGCTGGCCTCCGGCCCCTAGCCAGGCGTGGACTCCCGGTCCGCGATCGGCCCGGTCGCGGAGGGCAGCGAGCATCAGAACCTCGTGATTGCCGAGGAGAACCACACTGTTTGGACGGTCGCGGGCATAGCGGAGAGCGCCGACGCCGAAGGGGCCGCCGTCCACCAGGTCGCCGAGGAAGATCGTGCGCCAGCGGTCGGCCGGGTAAGGCTTGAGCACTCCGAAGAGGCGCTCGAGGTCTCCATGGACGTCGCCGACGATGAGGACGGGCAGGTCAGCCAAGGCGGACTCTCACGCGCAGAGTTCCCGCAGACCGCGCTCGCTCGCACCGGTCAGCCGGCGGATCGACCGGGTATAGGAGCCGATCGTCTGCAGCTCGGTGCGGTGCTCGCGCCAGTCCCACGTGGGGCCGAATACATGCTCGGCGTGTGAACGGCAGAAGGGGACAGCCCTATCGAAGAAGCCGCTGCGCTGGTCACCCCTGAAGACCCAGAAGGAGTTCCAGCCGTGACCGGCGCGAGCGCGACGGACGTGGGCGTTGCCATCCCACCACCCCGGGCCGGGGTCCTCGCGGACGTCGCGCTGGATCGCTGCAATCGACAGCGAGCCGACGAGGAAGAATCCCGACGGCTCCCCGCTGTCCGGATGCAGGCGGGCCATGAAAAAGATGAGGTCGCCCGGCTGCGCCCGGCGCAGGCTGTAAGCCCGGCCGGCGGTGCGGCAGTTGTCCCCGTAGGTCGCTGGGTCGCCGTCGAGGTCGGGGTCGACGTGCACGGCACGGTCACGCCACACGTCGGGCAGGCGCCGCATCGGTGGCGCCCAAGGCAGGGTCTCGGGAATCGGATGGACCACGAACGAGCCGTCCGGGAACAGCGGCGAGCGGACGCGGTGGGCCGCGTTGACACCGATGTTGGCGAGGAAGGCGGCCATGGCCGCGATAGTAGAACCATGCCTGCGGTCATCGGCGGCGGTTATTCCGGCTCCTACCATCCCCGCTCCCATGGCGCCGCTGGGACGGGTGCTGGTGCCGACGAGCTCCGGCTCCGACGCGGCCGTCGGCGCGCTGCACCCGCAGGCGAGCCGGTAGACTTTCCGTCTGGCCAAAGGGGCGTAGCTCAGTCTGGTCAGAGCATCGGTCTCCAAAACCGAGGGCCGAGGGTTCGAATCCTTCCGCCCCTGCCATAGCCCTGCGGGCCGCTAGCTCAACTGGCAGAGCGCCGTGCTGATAACGCGGAGGTAGGTGGTTCGAGTCCACCGCGGCCCACCACGTATTCGAAGTCGGCAAGTCCGACGGAACAGTTCACGAATCGCTCCTTCCATGCATTGCCATTGCCGGACTCGGTCTTAGCCTGGCGTTGGTGAGCAAGCCGGCACCCCTGCCGCGGCGTAGGGGTCGACCTGGGTAATTCATTTGCGACACCGGTGCGGGCGATCCTGATCCGGTCCACCGGTTTCATCGTCTTCGTCGGCGCTGATGCCGGTTGTCCGGAGGCAACTCCACACGGAGGTCCACCGGGTAACAGCGGGCTGCTGGCGTCGCTCGCTGGCGGCCACTCTGCACAGCGAACGTCCCCCGAGGTGTGCGGCGTGGCCGTCCGCTACCTGGCCGAATCTATCGGCTGGGGCTCAGGCCGGCATCGGTCCCGCGGCGCGCAGCGCGCGGCTGGGGCATCGCCGCCCCCCTGCCCAGAAGCATGCTCAGCGAGCAGGCGACCACGAATAGGGCCAGGGCGATAAAGCTGGCGAACCTGATGCCGAACAGGATCCCGACCGAGCTTCTTCCTAGGGGAAATGCAGCGCCGACCACCAGGAGGCCACCGGCGACCAAGCCGAGGACGGCGATCCACCGCCAGAGCGCCCCGGTCGTCCATATCAGCCACGAGGCCGTCAGCGCGAGAAGAGCGGCAGGCACGCCG